>Ga0134125_10000042_pt1 | contig 189573 bp, 128 predicted proteins | sample KB31751_FD_96464 | JGI IMG/M metagenome (GOLD analysis project Ga0134125, IMG submission 96464) | Terrestrial soil microbial communities with excess Nitrogen fertilizer from Kellogg Biological Station, Michigan, USA - KB3-175-1 | ecosystem: Environmental > Terrestrial > Soil > Unclassified ...
CACGTGGCAATCCCCCTAGCACGCTTCCAACGCCGCCCGCTCGCGGCTCACCCCGGGTGTGCCTTGGCGCACCCCGCCGTTCGCCGGCCCGGAGTTTTCCGGGCCCGGCGAACATGGCTTGCAAGTCTCTTTCGGCCTCCAATTTTCTCTCGCCTGAGAGTTGAGCGAGGGAAGTGACACGCGCCGTCGGCCGAGGCAGCCACGCATTCCGGCGGAGGATTCCGACCAGAACATCGCACGCCCCTTTTCTCCCTTGGCATGTGGGCCGGGTGGGGATGAAGCGCTCGCGCCCCAGCGTCCTGAAATCGTCGGCTTGCTCCGGGTGGGTCCCCGGTGCAAGCCATGTTTTACGGGCCCGGATAAATCAAGGCCCGTAAAACTTGATGCCATCGCCAAGGCGACGGCCGAGGGGCTCGCAAGCGAGCCCCCGGAGAGCTGCCCACCCTCCACGAGGGGCCTGAAGAGCTTCCGTAACGGCAGAGACCGCCCCGGTGTCCATCGGATGACACGAGGCCGCCGGCCTGCCCTCGGTCGCGTGGGGGATCAAGCGCTCGCTTCTTGGCAAACTACAAAACAGCGGCTTGCACGATAGGAGTCATCTTTTGGGGATCGCTTGCGAGCCCCTTTGCAGGCGCCTTGGCGCCGGCCTTTGTTCTATGCGGGCGATTTTTACGCCCGCATAGAACACGGCTTGCACCGGACTCTCCGACGGTCGGAGGCGGCCGGCCATACCGGCGGGAGGCCAACCAGGAGAGAGGCATGCGGTGGCCCTTGGCTTTGGGCCGCGTGGGGATGAAGCGCTCGCGCCCGCGGGCGTTCTGAAACCGGAGGCTTGCACCGGTGGGGCTCCGGTGCAAGCCGTGTTTTACGGGCCCGGATAAATCGCCGGCCCGTAAAACGAGGCCATCGCCGAGGCGAAGGCCGGGGGCTCGCAAGCGATCCCCAAACCGTCCGCGTCGAGATGAAATTCCGCTCCGCTTGCGCCATTTGTTTCGTGCACGAAACTTGTCGCCGCGCTTACGCGAAAACTGCTCGACTGTCCACCCCGTGGCTCCGAGGAAGTCAAAGTCAGCCTCAAACACTCGCGCCCTGGCACCCGCAAAACATGGCTTGCACCGGGTGGGGCTCCGGTGCAAGCCATGTTCTATGCGGGCGTAAAAATCGCCCGCATAGAACCCAGGGCCAGCGCCAAGGCGCCGGCCGGAGGCTCGCAAGCGATCCCCGAATGGAAGCAACAAGGAGCAAGCAGACGAGATACAGCAATCCAGCGATTAGTGGGATTTTTTTAGTTAACTAAACTTTCGCCGTAAACGCGGCGGAAGCCGAACCGCCGCCAGCGGTCCATGTATTTCTCCTCTCAAGGCCGACCTCGTGCCGAAGCAACGGAGGAGCAGGCCGATGAGATGCAGCAATCCGGCGATTATTACGATCCGTTTAGTTAACTAACTGTCCTGCCATGTGCCTCCGGGACCCTCCACCTGAGGACGAACGCTCCCGAGGCAAGGCAAAGCTAAAACTTGCCACGTGGCAAGTTCGACTCCGGACCGCTTAGGATTCATTACCTGACATGAGACTTGAGCCGACGCTCCTAAATACGCGCCGGAAGGCATACCCTCGCCCAGTGGGTTCATCGTATGGCTCCCTTCAAGGACAGCTCAAGATGATTGGAGGCTATACAGAGAGCCGGCTACTGAGCGCCAAGAATCCAAAAAAATAATTGTTGACATCACCGATTCCGATTATTTAGGATTGCATAGCTGTTTCACCGTTCCGGGAGGATCGAATATGTCCAGTGATCCACAACTGATCAGGCGCCCCGAGGTTCTACGAATCACCGGCCTCAAGAAATCTACGCTGTACGCTCTTATGGGACTCGACGATGATCCGTTCCCACCCAATTACCCTATCTCCGAGCGGGGCCGTGCGTGGATCAAGTCAGAGGTTTTAGACTGGTGCGAGAGGCGGAGGAAAGCCACGCGGAAGTTGACCTCAATCGAAAGGGCGGCTCAACTCAGATTGGCCGAGCGTGGCTCTGTGGTGAATCGAAAAACTGGTTAGGCTTGAAACTCTCCCGACAGCTATCGACATTTGTAAAGCCGCGCCACGGAGTCCCCCAGACGATGCCCCGCCCCGGCCGCCTGATCTCTTTACTCCCTATCCTCGCTATTGTCCCGCGACTCGGCCTTGTCGTCATCGCAGCCGACCGCCAAACGGTCACCCCGAGCAGCCGCGCCGCCCTTCTCTGGATCAGCTCCGCTGCCCTGGCCGCCTTGGTCGGGCTCGCCGAGGTCTATGTCGGCATGGCCGTCGTGTCCCGACGCCATGCCGGCCTTGCTCTTCTCTGGGTGGCCATCACTGTCGTCCTGAATGTTCTGATCGTTCCTCTCTCAGTCTCAGGCCTGGAGGCCCTTCCCCTTTGGCAGATCCTCTCCTCCCGCACCTTACGGGTCGCATGGGGAGCTGGACTCGGCCTGCTTTCCACTTTATGCGTCTGCGGTTGTTTGTGGGCCGACGTGGTGCGGGAGGGCTCAGGTCTGCCCGCCTCCTACGAGACCCACCTGCTCGCCCGTATCGCCGAGGAGGAAGCGCGCCGGAGCGCGCTCGAAGCGCAACTCAACGCGCTGCCAGCGCTCGCCGAGCGCGTTGAACCCGCTGAGAGCGCCGCTCTCAGCGCTCCGCTTCCGCCGCCGACGCATGCCCCCTGTGATCTTTGCGGATTTTGGGACCCGGACCAGCGCAGAGTCGCCGGGCATATAACGCAGTGCCGGCGCCGCGCAGCTCGCTCCACATAGGCCGGCGCGCGGTGGACTATCGGGATCGGAGGCGGCAGCGCTCGGCATGGAGCGGGGCCACGAACGAGAGAAGGAGGGCGAACGATGAGGGGCAAACTCCTGGAGCTTGGGCAGGACGGAGGCGGCCGGAGGTATTACCTCGCCGGCCGGGCCGTCCACAACGGCGATCGCGTTGAGGTGGCGATGGAGGGGGGTGGCTGGCTGGAGGTGCGCCTAGAGGGGATGCCGCAGGAGATCCTCGCCTACGGCTTCGCCCGGCTGGACGGGGGAGTGGAGGTCATCGCGAAGCTGCCGGCCGTCGCGGGCTGCCGTTGGCCCGAGGCAGGAGTGGGCTGGCGGGCTTCGCTTTCCGGCGAGCCAGCTTCTTCTTCGGAGCGCGCTCGAAGCGCAGCTCAACGCGCTGACAGCGCAAGGTGAGCGCGCTGGCAGCGCTATTCTGAGCGCTCCCGCTCCAGTGCCAACGCCGCTCCGTGCGGCCTCTCTCTCGCCTTACGTGTCGCATGGGGAGCTGGACCCGGCCTGCTTTCCACTTTATACGTCTGCGGTTGTCTGTAGGCCGATGTGGTGCGGGAGGGCTCAGGTCTGCCCGCCTCCCACCTGCTCGGCCGTATCGCCGAGGAGGAAGCTCGCAGGAGTGCGCTCGAAGCGCCGCTCTGAGTGCTCCCGCTCTGCTGCCTACCCACGCTCCAGCGCGCAATTGAGCGCGCTGCCAGCGCTCGCCGAGCGCGTTGACCTCGCTGCGAGCGCCGCTCTCAGCGCTCCGCTTCCGCTGCCGACGCATGCCCCCTGTGACCTCTGCGCGCAGCGCTTGAGCGCCCCTAACAGGAGAGTCTGGCAATGGCCACTGAGGTCGAATTGATCCGACGTTCTGAGGTACTGAGAATCACCGGCTTGCGCAAGTCAACGCTTTATAGCCTGACGAAGCGCGCAAGCGATCCCTTCCCGCCCAACTATGCCACCTCCGAGCGCGGACGCGCTTGGATTCGGGCAGAAGTCCTGCAATGGTGCGAACGGCGGCGAAACGCTGAGAAGAAACTTACGCCTATCGAGTAAGCGGTCCGACTGCGCCAAACGGGATAGGCTCCCACCCGACTACTCCCGGCCTGTGGAAGCTGACGCCGCCTCTTCCCGGATCATAGCCACGCCCACAATAGTAGCAACACAAACCTGGATCAGCATAATCATGCTGAATAGAAGCCACAGGGGTCTAAGAGATTCCGGGCGAAAGATAATGATCGTGAGAATAATCGCTAGAAAGGCGAGTTGCGCGAAGAACGCGGCCATAAGCGAACCTTCGCCTGCCCCGCCTTGGGATTCCTTTTGGGCCATGTAGGTCCAAGGGGCAGTTCCGATGCTGAAAGCCAGCAGCATTAACGGAATCCAAGAGGTGATTGTGGCTCGCGAGAGCAGATAAGTTAGGACCCCCATACACCAGACTGTAATTAGGGCCGCCGTATAAAGGAGTCCAGGAATCCTCAAGATCATAGCGGCAACAGGACGGCGGCGGCTGAGGGCTGCCGCCGGGCCGGCGAATGCCATAGCTGGGAGCAGAGCGATGGCAAGCAGGAAGTGAGAGAACAATGACAGGAAGGCAAGGCCGACAGCCCACCATTCACCGAGGATCATGAGCCAGATGACCGACACAGGGGCTGCAAGCCAGTTTAGTAGCGCGAGGATTGGCAGAAGTGTTCTCAGAAGAGCTTTCATGAAGTTTGCCTAGATTAGACTAGCCTAAGCTATCGTAACTGACTTTGTGTCTATGACGCCTAACGCTCGGGCCTCAGTCGGAACCAGTTTCTCCCGGAGCGGCCTGGTCATACGTCACTCGTGCTCCTTGTCATATAGGCTGGCCAAGCTGTCGACCGCTCTAGAGAAAGCCCTTGGCTCCGGATCTTCCATCATGTCCCGCCAGAGCCTCTGGACGTCCTCTCCGTAAAAGAGCCTGAACTGTCCGTCTCCAGCAGCGACATTCATTCCCTTTACTGCATCTTGCATACTGTACCCTTTGAAGAGCAGATGATAGAAGGCGATAAATGCGACCGCAGCATCGCCCCAGGAGGGGCTACCAGGGTGCCCCACCAAGTTGTGGAACGGAGGATCTCCCTCCTCCTCTGACATTGCCATTCCAATCGCTCTCGCACTGAAGCAGGAAGAGATGCAAGCGATGATCTCCCATTTAAGGGACGCTCTTATGGCTTTGAAGTAGCCCCCCAATTGTTCCCATTCTATCAAGTGGCCATTTGTAAGACCTAACCCTTTCGCACTGCCATGCATACTGAAGTGAATTACAGGAAACGCTCGCAAATCCTTAACTGCTTGCCCAAGACGCATGGACATGGCCTTGAGGAAGGTGTCCTCGTCGGTGGCTAAGCTGTAGCATTGCTTTATCCCGGCAATCTTAAGAGCTTCGCTCAGAGCTGCGCCTTCTGTTAGACCATCTAAGAGGTCGTCCGGCGACGGGCTTTCAATGATATGGACAAACAGGCGCTCCTTAATGCGCCTTGAGAGATCAGGGGTCATTGCCTATAGTCCTCAACGTATGACGTTTGAGTTCAGCGGCTGCCTTTCTCGCCGCCCTCATCACAACGCCCTGGTATCTTGTGTGCTCCCAACGCCTTCGGGAGGCTCCACGCCTGCTCAGGCTACTGATGGAAAAGATGTATGTCATTCATCTATGGAACGTATAGATTGTACAACGATCCCCCTACTCTTCGTCAACATCGGTAGTGCTGCCGGTTGTAGGCCGCAGCCCGGAAGAAACTTACGCCGGGCGAAGCGCGGCGACTGTCAGCGCGCTCGCAGCGGATGCCGAGTACGCTTGCCAGCGCTCCGGAAGCGCTACGCCGCCCGCTGCCGAGCCTCACTCTCCAGGCGGGTCAGCTTCTCGTGCCTTAGCCCAAGCGCCTGCTTACGCTCGGCCCAGTAGTTGTACAGGTTGTAGGTCCCCTGGCTTCGCATTCTCTCGTACAGGGGTGTCAGGCCCGACCATGCGAAATTGCTCTAAGGGTTGGCCCTGGAGGGCGAGCGCGCCACCCTCAAGACCGCCGGCAGGCCTGCGTCCTCGCGGCGGAGATAGCTGCCTCTGCCTCTTGCGTGGCGAGCTGCCCGACCTCTTGCCGGTAGTCGAGCGGCATGTCCGCGAAGCGAATTAGATCCCCGACGCCCTGGACGGGCCGCCTCGTTCCTCCTAACATGGTGGCCATGAGTGCGGCACGTTGCCCTCAGGATTACTGCTACATCTGCGCCCAACCACTTGCGGGCACTCCGCAAGACATTGAGCATGTGGTGCCCGCAAGCCTGTTCGTGCGCAAGAAAAAGGCTAAGGGCCTCATCACCCTCCCGGCCCACAAGTCGTGCAATAGCGGGTTCTCTCTGGATGACGAGCACTTCAGGCTCTGCGTCGCTGCCCTGTCGGTTCCCCATGATGCAGCAGCCAAGAAGGTATGGGATGGGCCCACCATGAGGGGCTTTCACAGATCGGAAATGCCGGGGCTCAAGATGGATATCCTGAACAGTTTGCACCCCGTTGAGGTCCATACGGAGGGTGGGCTCTATCTGGGCACAGCAGAGATGCTACTCCGAGAGCCAGGGCGTATTCTCGGGGTCGTCAACAGAATATCGCGAGGCCTCTATGCAAAGCGGACCGGAAATGTCCTTGCAGAGGATTTCCCCGTGAGCAGCGACTGGATTGATCCTAATGCCGCTGTCCCGGTGTTCAAGCTCCTCAACATGACACTACTCTCGGTTGGAGAAGGCGAGTTCTGCTACGCCTGGGGGCACCTCCGGGAGGATGAGCAAGAGGGGCTTTTCTGGATGATCTTCTACAACACGGTTCACTTCTGGGGATATATAGGCACCAAGCTCCGCGATGTACTGGGAACCTCCTAACACTCCGCGCCGCGCTACCATCGGGCTATGCCCAACCACCCCACCGCCCCCGAAATCCGAACTCAGCGCGCTCGGAGCACAAGCCGAGCGCGCTGACGGCGCTCAGGTGCGCTACGCCGCCCGCTGGCGAGCGTCGCTCTCCAGTCGCATTAGTTTCTCGTGCCAGAGCACGAGCGCCTGCTTGCGCTCCGCCCAGTAGTTATACAGGTTGTAGGTTCCCTCAATCTCGCCCTTCACATGATTAAGCAGCGCCTCAGCGACGCTCTCGGGAACCCCCAGCGCCGGAATGTGCGTTCGCCCAGTGCGCCGGAAGTCGTGGGGCCGGATGTTCTCCAAGCCCGACAGACGCCGGAACTCGACATTCGCCAAGCGCAGCGGCTGCGGATAGGTGGAGCGGCTATCCCGCGCCCAGAAGAGGGGACCCCGACCGCCCACCTCTAGACAACGGCGATTGAGAATCTCGCCGATCGGGCCGAGCAACGGCACCAGGAACTCATGGCCGTTCTTGCCGTAGATCCTCCACACCCGCTCCCCGTTGGACATCAGAAGATCCTCGGCGCAGACGTAGGCCGCCTCTCCCGGGCGGCACATGCTATAGAGGATCAGACGGTAGACATCGGCCGCCTTCCGGTCGGACAGTTCATCGCAGGCCCAGAGCGCCGTCGTCAACTCGCCATCGCTCAGCCAACGGTCGCGCTTGGCTTTCTTCACCATCACCCGCAGGCCACGCGCCGGGTTGCCCGACAGGTGCCAATGGCTCCGGGCATACTCGAAGATGGCCGAGAGCACTTTTTTCACCTCCCGCACCATCTGCGGTGCTCTCTTCTCAACGGCCGTCATCACCGCCCGCACCTCCAAGTCGGAGATCTCGCCCGGCACCCGAGGACCTAGAACCGAGGCGAACGACTTGGCCACGTGCTTGTAGTTGCCCACGGTGCGAGCCTTGAGGTTGACCGCCGCGTGATGGCGGAAGTACTCCACCAGGAGAGCGGCAAAGGTCCCCTCGCGGTAGCCCTCCGGGTAGAGGTGCCGGACTAGGTCGGGGATGCTCTCAGGACCCAGCCAGTGCCCCGCCTGCGGCACGGTGGCGCCGACGTTGAGGGGATCGATCCCCTTACCCAACTCGGCCCGGAAAGCGTAGTAGGCGCTCTCGAACTGTTCGAGGCTCATCGGGGCGAGATCCCTTCCGACGGTCGGGCGTTCGGGGCAACGGCCAGAGAGGTGATAGCCGAGGTAGGCGCGCCTCTGCTTCGCTTGGCCGTGAGCGTCGCGCACCACCGGGGAGCGGTAGATATAGAACCAGATCTTGGCTCCCAGGGTGGACACCCGCAAGCCAGCCGAGGGCGTCTTCTCGTGTAGGATGTCGATCGGGGTTCCCGATGCTACGAGCCCCCTGATCTTCTTCTCCGTCAGCCTGATTCGCATTGAGTTGCCTCCCGTTGCCTAAGGTTTGATTGACTCGACACCAGTTAAGCTACGGGTAACGGGAGGCGTTGTCAAAGCCTGGAAAGGGCCGGACAACGCCGGCCGCCGATGGACTCTAAGCCATTGATATGAAGAGAGTTAGAGGACTATTTTGGTCCGCCCTGGACACCCCCGGCCCCCCCTCCACGCCCCCGGTCGGGGGGAGGGCGATGGGAGAAGAGGGCCGGGGTGATGAGGGGTTTTTCGTCGCTGCTCGCCCTCTTCCTGCTCGCCGCCGCCCCGCCGCCCCCCCAACCCTTGAAAGCGGAGCTGCTCTGGCACCACCGCAACCTGGGCAAGGCGTTCTACGAGAATCCGACCACCCAGTACCAGGCCGTTCAGGAGCTGAAAGCGGCGCTCGACCTGGCGCCGGACTCGGCGCGCGAGCGGGTCAACTACGCCCTGGCGCTGCTCAAGGCCGGCAAGGCCGAGGAGGGGATCGCCGAGCTCCAGAAGGTGCAGAAGGCGGACCCGAGCGTTCCCTACACTTGGTTCAACCTCGGCATCGCCTACAAGCGGGCGTCGGAGTACGACAAGGCCATCGCCCAACTCGAGAGGATGGTCGAGCTGGTGCCGGGCGAGGCGGCTTCCCACTACAATCTCGGAATCCTTTACAAGCTCGTAGGGAATGCGGACTTGTCCCTGCGGCATTTCGAGGCCGCGGCGCGGCTGTCCCCGGGGCTGGCCGCTCCGCACTTCCAGCTTTACAACGCCTACAAGGCCGAGGGGAAGACGGACGAAGCGCAACGCGAGCTCAAAACCTTCCAGGAGATCAAGAAGCGCAACGAGGGCGCCGCTGTTCCCGAGGATCTGGAGTGGAGCTGGTACGTGGAGCTGTGGGATGAGCCCGCGCCGGGTGTCGTCGCTCCTACGGCCACGGCTCCCAAGTGGGAGATCCGGCCCCTCGCCTCCGGAATCGATCCCGCCACCGCCGTGCTCACCGTGCTCGACGCGGATGGCGACGGCAAGCCGGACCTCCTCGTCACCTCGGCGGCCGGCGCGGCGCTTTTCCTGGGCGGAACGACCCGCGTCGAGGCGAGCGGCCTCGAAGGGCTCAAGGGCATCACCGGTGTGGCGGCCGGCGATTTCGACAACGACGGCCTGCCCGACCTCTGCGTGGTGGCCGGCGGCACCGCGAGCCTGTGGCACAACCTCAAGGGGAAATTCGAAAAGGTATCGGTGGCGATGCCCGCCGGCCGCTTTCGCAAAGCCGTCTGGCTCGATTTCGATCATGACTACGATCAGGATCTGGTGCTGCTGGGCGACTCCGCCGCGCTGCTGCGCAACGCGGGCGTAGCGGGCTGGACCGACGAGACGAAGCGTTTTCCCTTCGTGGCGGGCAAGGCGGTCGACGCCGTGCTCTTCCATGCCGTGTCCGACACGCAGGGCTTCGATCTCGCCGTGACCTACACTGGCCGGCCGGGGGTGATCTATCGCGACCGGCTGGGCGGCGCCTACGAGGCGGAGACGGTGGAGGCCCTGCCGGCCGGGGCCTCGCCGCTGCTGGCGATCGACGCCAACGGCGACGGCTGGAACGACCTCGCGGCCGGCAATGCCCTGCTGATCAATCAGAAGGGAAAAGGCTGGAAACCCGAGAAACCCTCCGTGGCGCCGCCCTTCGTCCTCGCCGACCTCGACAACCGCGGCACCGCCGGTCTGGCGTCCGTGCCGGCCGCGGTCCTGGCCGCCGCCGACTTCGACGGCGACGGCCGCATGGACCTCGCCGCCGTGGGCGCCGACGGCTCCCTGAAGCTTTTCCACAACGCCACGGCGACGCCCAACCACTGGCTCGCCGTGAGCCTCCAGGGGGTGAAGAACCTCAAGCTCGCCCCCGCCGCCGAGGTGGAGGTCAAGGCCGGCCCGGTCTATCGCAAGCAGCCCTATCTGGGCATCCCTCTGGTCTTCGGCTTGAGCGGCCAGAGCGAGGCGGACACGATCCGCATCACCTGGCCCAACGGGCTGATCCAGAACGAGACGAAGCAGCCGGCCGGCCGCCTCCTCGCCTTCAAGGAGGCGCCGCGCCTCTCCGGCTCGTGCCCCATGATCTTCACCTGGAACGGCGAGCGCTTCCAGTTCGTCACCGACGTCCTGGGCGTCGCTCCCCTCGGCGCCTCGTCCGGCGACGGCGACTACTTTCCGGTCGATCACGACGAGTACGTCCAGATTCCCGGCGGCTCGCTGGTGCCGGTGCGCGGCACCTATGAGGTACGGATCACCGAGGAGTTGCGCGAGGTCTCCTACCTCGACCAGGTGCATCTGCTGGCGGTCGATCATCCGGAGGACGTCGAGATCTTCACCAACGACAAGTTCAAGAGCCCGCCCTTCCCCGACTTCCGGCTCTTCGGCGTCGAGAGGAAGGTGCGGCCGGTGGCGGCGGTGGAAGACGGCGGCCGCGACGTGCTGGACCGCCTCCTGACCCGCGACCGGCGCTACCCGGACGGCTTCCGGCGCAACGCCGCGGGCGTGGCCGAGCTGCATCACCTGGACCTCGACTTCGGGCCCGAGGCCGCTCCCGACAACCAGGCCGTCCTCATCCTCTCCGGCTGGGTGGACTGGGCGGACGGCTCGACCTTCCTCTCCGCCGCTCAGGGGAGCCCGGGCGGCCTGGTGATGCCGCGCCTCCAGGTGAAGGACGCTACGGGGAAGTGGGTGACGGTCATCGAGGACTTGGGGCTGCCCTCGGGCAAACCGAAGACCATCGCCGTCGATCTCACGGGGAAGTTCCTCTCGGCCTCCCGCGAGGTGCGCATCGAGACCAGCCTCTGCGTCTACTGGGATGAGATCTTCCTCTCCGAGGACACTGGGGAGCTCCCCGTGACTCTTACCGAGCGGGCTCCCACGGATGCCGAGCTGCGCTTCCGCGGCTTCTCGCGGCCGGTGATCGACCCCGAGCGCCGGCAGCCCGAGGGCTTCGACTACCAGACGTTCATGCCGGTCTCCGAGTGGAACCCCACGCCGGGGCTCTATACCCGCTACGGCGACGTGCGGGAGCTGCTCGGCGACGTCGACGACCGCCTCGTCGTCATGGGCTCGGGCGACGAGGTCCGGCTGCGCTTCGACGCCGGGGCGCTGCCGCGTTTGCCGGCTGGCTGGCGGCGCGACTTCCTGCTCAAGGTGGACGGCTGGGCCAAGGACGCGGACGCCAACACGGCCTTCTCCCAGAGCGTCGAGCCGCTGCCGTTCCACGCCATGAGCCGCTACCCCTACCCCCCGGACGAACGGTTCCCGGACGACGAAACTCACAAAATGTACAGAGCGCATTACAATACGCGGCCGGCTTTGCGCTTGATCCGGCCTTTACTTCAGGAAGGGAGACCATGAAAGGGATTCGTGCAGCTCTGTGGGTGCTTCTCGCTTTGTTGATTTTCCCGGTGGCCGGCTACTGTGGCGGCGCCTGGGTGATGGACCCCGGTAAAGTGGACGTCTACCTCGGCTTCAGCCGTAAGACGGCGAACACCTCGTGGAACGCGAATGGCGACTTCCTGCGCCACGAAACGACGTTCAACGGCCAGCGGGAGACTTCGAACCACGACTTCCGCTACACCTACCTCTCGGGCGAAATCGGCCTGCTGCCGCGCCTCTCGGGAACCTTCCTGATCAACTACCTCTACGGTCTGGAGGGACCCCAGGACAACCTGGAGAAGAACGTGGGCTTCACCGACTCCTGGTTCGGCCTCAAGTACGCCCTGACCAAGGGGGACTGGCCGATGGCGATCGACGCCAACACTCGGACGCCGATCCTCTACGACTTTCCCGGCCCCTACAGCCGCTACATCTTCGACAGCAGGGGCAACCGCATCGCCGTCAGCCCGAAGTGGCGGGGCCTGCTCAAGCATGACTACACCCTGGGCTACATGGTGAGCCATTCGTACATGAAGGGCCAGGGCTGGATGAACTTCGAGGTCGGCTACACCTGGCGCGAAGGGGCGCCCGCGGACGCCATCCCGGTGACGGCCGAGGTGGGATATCCGCTGCACTGGCACGGCATCGCGGTCAAGGGGGCGGCGACGTTCATCCGCAGTCTGAACAACGACTCGCCATCGCAGCCGGACGACCGCTTCGGCTCCAGCGCCACCTACAACTTCAACGACGCCAGCTACGTCAAGGCCGGCGTCAGCTTCATCGTGCCGCTGCCCAAGAGCTGCAACTTCGAGGTGGGCTACAACCAGTGGCTCTGGGGGCGCTCGGCGCGGCGCTACCGCGAGCCGTTCCTGTCGCTCGGCACGCGGTTTTAGGAAGGTGCCACCTCTAAAGTCGCCGAAACGTTCGCAGGAGCCGTGAGACCGCTCCTGCGGGCTCAAGCGCAGCGAGCTCGATTCGATGGAGGGCGATCCCCAGAAGCCGGCTGTCTCCGGCTGCTGGATCCTGATCGCACGGGCGGGCCAGCTCGGAGACGCGAATACGGATCGAGTTGCCTTCTCCTGGGGGGCGCGCGAGGCCGCGGGGCACGACGGCGGTGAGGACGACCTGCCCCGCGTCTGGCGTCCTCTGAAGGCGAAGCCGTACATCGTTGAGGCGCACCTCGAGGTTCGGCAGGGATTCCCATCGCATCGCGTGCAGCACGCCGAGCTTGAGGACGACTTCCCGACCCGGAGGAGACGCCAGCTCGAGGGTGGAGTCACAGCTTGGGCCCGTCCAACTGAACCACCGCTCCCCAGCCCGTTCCGGCGCATACCATCCGTCGCCGGGAATGGCACGGTCGAACGCGAAGACCGGCGCCAGAGACCGGTGTCCAGCTTCCTGGCGAGGGCGGTATGCGTTGTGGAGCTCCTGGGTCATCGCCCGGAGGCGGTGCTCGAACAACCGGCACGCAAAGGTATAGAGCTCGCGATCCTGGGCGGTGAGGTCGGTGAGCGCAGCCATCGTAGACGGGTCCAGCGAGGCGACCGCGGGGCGCCCACGGCTCCTGTTGGCCGTGCCGGCTTCCCCGAAGGGCCTGTCCCGCAACGCGTGGCCGAGAAGGTCCATCGACTCGCCCATCCGCTCCGTCAGTCCCACGAAATCGCAGGCCTCGAGATGCTCCTTGGCGCGCTCCAGGTCCGAGCCGGACACCGCGACTCTGTATTCGTCGTGGTACTCGAATCTCTCATGAACCTTCGGCGTGGAGAGAAACCACGCTTGAAGGTTTCCGAGGTGACGGGACGCGGCCAGAGGCTCGTGACGGATCAACTCGCCGATCGACATCCGGCTCGCCGCCGCGTAGTCCCGAGCGCGCGCGGCGGACACGAGCCCCGGAACCTGCCCCTGCATGTAGTGGAACGCCGAGACGGCGCGCTCCAGCGGGTCCCGAAGGATCGTCGCCACGAATGGACGGCGCGCGAACCGATCGGCCAGCGCGTAGGGAACGTGTCCATGAACGAATGGGTAGCGGTCGATCCGGGTCAGCTTTTCCTGGCGGCGCTCGGGCGAGTCCTCGCGCTCGAAGGCGAGGATCTCGGCCGGGGCGAACCGGGAGGAGAGAAGCTCCCGTAGCGAGGTGCCGGCCGTCTTGGGGATGTGGAGAAAGAACAGGCCGCGATCTTGAAGGGCGTGCATGCCCGCTGCTAGAAAGTGTCGCGCGTCGACACCAGCCACTGAATGGACTTGACGCCGACGCCGCCCCGGTCGAGGGGGTAGGCGATGTCGAGGTGCACGACGGCGCCGCGGGCCGAGCGGCTGGAGCCCAGGCGCAGGCCGAAGCCGATGTCGCGCAGCATTTTGCCGTAGGCGTTCTGCGAGGTCTGGAAGAAGCGCTCCAGCGGGTCGATGGGAGCGTCGACGAACCAGGCCCGGCCGGCGTCGAAGAAGATCGCGGCACCGGGATGGATCAGGTGGAACAGCTCGCGGTCGCTGAAGAAGCGCTGCTCGACGGTGAACAGCACCCGGCGGTCGCCGGCCTGGTAGCGCAGCGGGTAGCCGCGCAGGCCGCTGTCGCCGCCGAGCAGGAGCTGGTCCTCGCCGTCGAGCCGGTGGGCGAGGTCGGCGCCCAGCGAGGTGTAGAAGACGTTGTCCCCGAAGTCGCGGGCGTACCAGCGGATGCGTCCGCCGGCCACCAGGTTTTCGGCGTCGCCGCGGAACCACCGGCCGGCGGCTCCGACCTGCACCAGCAGGAGCTGCCGCGGCGTCGGCCGCCAGCCGTTCGACGTCGCGCCCTGGAAGACCCAGCGGTTGCCGAGGCCGCCGAAGGCCGGCGAGGAGTAGCCCATCAGCAGGCTCCACTGGCGGCCGAGGTTGAGGTCCTCCGAGCGCTGGATGCGGTCGAGGTCCTTCTCGACCACGTAGCGGTTTTCGACCGACTCGAAGCGCACCCACGGGTAGGAGAGGGAGCGGTCCTCCGGCGGCGCGAAGAGCTGCTTGGCCGAGGCCGGCTTGCCCGAGAGCAGGGACGTGGCCTTGAAGAAATGAAAACCGGGGTCGTTGAACAGGGGCGAGCTCGTGAAGTCGTCCCGCGACCAGGTGAAGCCGAGCTCCCAGCGGTGCGTGGAGCCGTCCACCAGCCCGGGGGAGTACCCGCCGTAGACCTCGGCGGACTCGGCGACGTGGCGAAAGCCGGTGGCGACCTTGCCGCCGGTGTAGAGCTGCTCCAGGCGGTCGTCGCGGAACAGCCGCATCCCCGCCGCCCAGCGGCTGTCGAGCGAATAGAAGGGGCGTCCGAGCTCGAGGCGCTGCCGGCCGCCGTCGGTGTTCTGGGCGTAGGAGGCGAGGAGTTGGAGCCGGCTGCCGCCGAGGTTGGGATCGCTGTAGCGAATGAGGTTCGAAATGCGGTCCACGGTGCCGATGCGGGCCACCGCCAGGTCCTTGCCGGTGCCGAAGAGGTTCGTGTCCTCGGCCGAGAAGCTGGTGGTGTTGACGCCGCCGGCGCGGCCGAAGCTCACGCCTCCGGAGAGCGTCCACACGTCGCGGGTCACCACCTCGACGTCCACCTTGCCGTCCTGGCGCAGGGTGGGCTTCACCTCGACGTCGTAGAGATAGTCGTTGGTGCGCAGCAGGCGGGCCGACTCCGCCACCAGCTCGGGGGAGAAGACGTCGCCCGGCTTGAACAGGAGCTGGCGCTCGATCACCTTGGCGCGGGTGGTGCGGTGCAGCCGGTTGGCGAGGCGGAAGAGGCGGCGGTTCTCCTCCGGCCGGCTGGTGTCGAAGATGTCGCGGTTGACGAGGCGGACCTCGGCGATGACGCTGCCCGGCGGGATGGTGGGGGGGGAGTCCGGCCCGGCGGCGAGCACCGGAGTCTCCGCGGGACCTTGGGCCGGTATGGCGGCGCGAAGCCACGACACCAGGCCCGGCGACGGCTGCGCTCCGGCGGGAACGGCGAAGAGAGCCAGGGCGCAGGCTCCAGCCAGGGCGACACGATGGAACACTGGCGGGCGGCCGCAGCAGCCGGGGCTTAAAACCATCAAGAGGCTCCCTAGATCCGTCAGTTCATACGGATCATACCTTGAGAACGTCATTTTGGAGGCGCCGGCCTTCAATTCTCTCGGACCGCGGTGCCAATTTGGCGCGCATTGATTGGGCAAGAGCTGCGCTCTCCTGGGGAATTTGACTGGCAGGATCTTTGCTTTGCCAGGATGTACGAAGTGAGAAAGGAGACCTGAAAGCGCCCATGAGCATCTCATCCAAACGCAATCTAGCGACGTTCCTGCTGGTCCTGGGAGCGGTCGTCTTCGGCATGGTTCTGGCCGGGGGCCTGCAGTTGACCGTTCCCGGAGCCGCGGAACAGGACACGAGCAATCTGTCCGCGACGAAGATGGCCTCGCATCATTTGAGCGCCCTGCCCAGCTTCGCCGATCTGGCCGAAGCGGTGGACCCGGCCGTGGTGTCGATCCAGGCGGCCACGATCGAGAAGACTCCCGCCGGTGGGCGCCGGGGCAGCGATCCCTTCGAATTCTTCCTTGGTCCCAGAAACCGCCCGCGGCAGCCGCAGCAGCAGATGCCGGACGGCGAGGATCAGGAGCAGCCCGACGAGTTCCGCTCCGACGCCGGCGGCAGCGGTTTCGTCATCAGTCCCGAGGGTTTGATCGTCACCAACAACCATGTCATCGAGGGGGCGACCACGGTGAAGGTCCACCTCGGCGACCGCGACTATACGGCTGAAGTGAAGGGCGCCGACAAATCGACCGACATCGCCCTGCTGAAGATCAACGCCGGCCATCCCCTGCGCTACCTGGAGCTGGGCGACAGCGACGCCATCCGGGTGGGCGACTGGGTGATGGTCATCGGCAACCCGCTCAACCTGGACAAGACCGTCACCACCGGTGTGGTCAGCGCCAAGGGCCGGGCGATCGGCATCAGCCGCGACGTTTCGTTCGAGAACTTCATCCAGACCGACGCCGCCATCAACTTTGGCAACTCCGGCGGCCCGCTGCTCAACCTTCAGGGCCAGGTCGTGGCCATTGCCACGGCGATCAACGCCGGCGCCGAGAACATCGGTTTCGCCGTGCCGGTCAATACCCTCAAGGAGATCCTGCCCCAGCTTCGCGACAAGGGGAAGGTGAGCCGCGGCTACCTGGGCATCAGCATCCGCAACCTGGACTACAACCAAGCCCAGGCGTTCGGCCTCTCCAACACCGACGGCGCCCTGGTGCAGTCGGTGGAGCCCGACACCCCGGCCGCCGACGCCGGCGTGCAGCACGGCGACATCATCCTGGCGGTCGACGGCCACAAGATCAAGGCCACCCGCGACCTCATCAGCTACGTCTCGGCCAAGGGGCCCAACGCCTCGGTGAGCCTGGAAATCCTGCGCGACGGCAAGTCCATCTCCAAGACCGTGAAGCTGCGGGAACGCCCCAGCACGAACGAGCAGGCGCAGGAGCGCAAGCCCGAGGGCAAGAGCGGCATCGACTGGCTGGGCATCCAGTACCAGGACCTGTCCGGCAGCATGCGGCAGGGCCACGCCGTTCCGGACGACGTCCAGGGCATCGTCGTCACCAGTGTCGCCCCGACCAGCCCGCTCTACGAGCAGCTCGTGCGGCCTGGAATGATCATCTCCGAGGTCAACGGCCACCCCGTCAAGAGCGTCGCGGACTTCGAGAGCGCCATCAAGAGTGCCAAGAAGGGATCCTATCTTCGGCTCTACACCCAGCAGCTCGCGCAGGGGGGCGGCAGACCTCTGCCCTTCTTCGCCGTGGTGCAGGTGCCGTAGCAGGTAAGTCCCGTTGACCGATACGCGTTAGACCGAGAGCGACAGACAATCCCTTTGGTGGTTGACGGGCCGGCTCGCAAGGGCCGGCCCCTTTTCTTTGTTAGACTGGGACCAATCATGGCGAAACCAGGGGAAAGTTACCGCGCCACCGTCCTGGTGGTGGACGACGAGGCCGCGATCCGCGACAGCCTCCACATGATCCTGGAGTACGAAGGCTACCGGGTGGAGGAGGCGGGCAACGGCTCGCAGGCCCTCTCCAAGGTGGGCGAACGGGCGCCCGACGCCATCGTGCTCGACATCAAGATGCCGGAGATGGACGGCCTGGAGCTGCTCAAGGCCCTGCGCGAGCGGGGCTACGACATGCCGGTGCTGATGATCTCCGGCCACGCCGACGTGGCGACCGCCGTCGAGGCCACCCGCCGCGGCGCCTTCGACTTCTTCGAAAAGCCCCTCCAGCGCGAGCGGGTGCTGCTGTCGCTGCGCAACGCCGTCGAGGCCTGGCGTCTGCAGAGCGAGAACCGCAACTTGCGGGTGGAGCCCGAGCAGCTCATCGGCTCGGCGCCGGCCATGCGCCGCCTGCGGGAGACGATCGAGAAGGCGGCGCCGACCAACGCCACTGTGCTCGTCACCGGCGAGAGCGGCACCGGCAAGGAACTGGTGGCCCGCGCCGTCCACCGCGGCTCGGTCCGCCGCGACCGCGCCCTCATCCAGGTCAACTGCGCCGCGATTCCCGAGGAGCTGATCGAGTCCGAGCTGTTCGGTCACGAGAAGGGGAGCTTCACCGGCGCCGTGCGCAAGCAGATGGGCAAGTTCGTGGCCGCCGACGGCGGCACCATCTTCCTCGACGAGATCGGCGACATGTCCGCCCGCACCCAGGCCAAGGTGCTGCGCGTGTTGCAGAACGGCGAGGTGGAGCCGGTGGGAGCCGAGCGCACCGTGCAGGTCGACGTGCGCGTGGTGGCGGCCACCAACCGCAACCTCGAGGACGAGATCGCCGCCGGCCGTTTCCGCGAGGACCTTTTCTACCGCTTGAACGTCATCCCCGTGCGTACGCCGGCCCTGCGCGAGCACCTGGAGGATCTCCCCCTGCTGGTGGAGCACTTCGTGCGGCGCTACTCCGACCAGAACAACTTCAAGCCCAAGGAGCTGGTGCCGGACGCCATGGCCCATCTCAAGGCCCTGCCGTGGAAGGGCAACGTCCGCGAGCTCAAGAACCTGGTGGAGCGCCTGCTGATCCTCTCCCCGGGCGACAAGGTGACGCGCGACGACGTGCTCGGCGCCACGGGAGGGGCGCGGCCGGAGCTTTCGACCTCGCTGCTGGCGGTCGCCACCCTGCGGGAGTTCCGCGACCTTTCGGAGCGCATGTTCCTGCTCCACAAGCTGGAGGAAAACAACTGGAACGTCACGCAGACGGCCCAGGCGATCGACACGCCTCGCAGCAACCTTTACAAGAAGCTCGACCAGTATGACATCCAACGGGAGGAGACGCGTGAGTGACGAGCGGATCTTGATGCAGATGCTGGAGGCGAGCGGCGCCCTGCGTCGCGGTCACTTCCTTCTCTCCTCGGGCCTCCATTCGGAGGCCTACGTCCAGTGCGCCCTGCTGCTGGAGGACCCGGTGCGGGCGCGCAAGGTGGGAGGCGATCTGGCGGAGTTGCTGCGCAGCTTCCATCCGGACTCGGTGCTCTCGCCGGCGCTGGGCGGCGTCGTCATCGGTCACGAGGTGGCGGCGGGCCTGGGCGTGCCCTTCCGGTTCACCGAGCGCAAGGGCGAGGAGATGGGGCTGCGCCGCGGCTTCACCCTGCGCCAGGGCGAAAGGGTGGTGATCATCGAGGACGTCGTCACCACCGGCCGCTCCACTCTGGAGACGGCGGCCCTCGCCACCTCCCGCGGCGCCCGCGTCGTGGCCATCGGCGCCATCATCGACCGCACCGCCGGGCGCGATCCCTTCGACGTGCCCTTCCGGGCGCTGATGAAGCTCGACCTTCCGTCCTACGCCCCGGGCGACTGCCCCTCCTGCCGCGACGGGGCCATGCCGGCCGAGAAGCCGGGAAGCCGGCCGGAGGCCGGGGTGGAGCGGGGCTGAGGCCGGCTCCCGGCAGGTTGCCCCGAAGGGGCTCAAGCATGTAGCCGGGGGTGGAGCGAAGCGGAACCCCCGGTATAAATCGAACATATTTTTCCAGCCCCAACGGGGCGGCGGCGGCGCTTCGTCGTTCAACCGAGCTGCCGTCGCCCTTTCAGGGCTTTGGGCTCTATCGGAGCGGCCGGTCCCGGGGCTGGCAAAAAGCCGCCAGCCCCGGGCTACATGCCTTGGCCCCTTCAGGGCCGTGTGCCCCAGAAGGTTGCGGGACCGACAGAGCGAGACGCTTCGACGGAGACGCCCCATGGGGTTCCCCGTGGGGCGTCTCTACAATGGCAGCCGACGGGTCAAAATCCGCCCGCAGGTAGGGATCTGCCGACGGGTCAGATCCCTTCTTTTTTCCCGCCCTTCAGCTCCGCCGCCCGGCACCGCAATCTCGGCCGCTTGGGATCGCTGAGGTCGAGCTGATCCCAGGGCACGGCGAGCGGCTTCTTGCGCTGGAAGCCGACGACGTGCAGCGTTGTGATGCCCAAGCGCTTCAGCAGGGCGGCCGGCCCGAGCAGGAACTCCCGCACCACGCAGTCGTCGCCGTCGCGCTCCGCGGTCACGGAGAGCAGCCGGCCCACCCGCTTGCCCTCGGAGTCATGGACCTCGCGGCCCACGAGGAGCTCCAGGTGGACCGTCGTGCTCTTCACTTCGCCACTCCGGGTAGGTGAGCGATGACATGGTCGCGCAGCCAGCGCTCCCAATCGAAGGCCGGCGTTTCGTCCGCCTTGACGTCGAGCTGCACGCAGAACGGAGTGACGTCCAACACCCGCGACCACGGGACGCTGTAGCACGCCTCTTTGCGGACGTGGACGCGGCGGCGCAGGCGGAGGAACCAATCCCCCAGCCTCGGATGGAGGCGGCGCGCCAGGACGACGAAGCCCATCTCGATGGATACGACCCTTGGCGGCTGGCCCTCGCGCAGCTCGAGGACGAGGCCGTCCACCCGCCCCATCTTCGTCTCCTCGCGATCGGACACCTGCGTATCGAGGACGTCGCGGATCAGGTCCAGGCGTTTCATCAGCCCCCTCCCAGGAAAACCAGCGGAATCGTCACCACCGCCAGCACGATCGAAAGCACCAGCAGGAAGGCGGCGACCGTGTTCGAGATCCAGCCGTTGGCGTGCTCCTTGAGCAGCTTGCGGTCGTTCATGATGAGCAGGAAGGGAATGGCCACGAACGGCAGCACGAAGGCGCTGATCGCCATCGTGAACAGCGTCAGCTTCAGCGGATCGATTCCGAACAAAATGAGCAGCGACGAGATGAAGATGGCGCCCGTGTAGACGAGGCAGAAGCGGGCGTCCTTCCGCGGATTGAGGTCCTCGCCCCAGTTCCAGCCGAACGTCTGGGCGGTCGTGTACGCCATGGAGAGCGACACCTCGATCCCGGCCCCCAGGCACGCGATGGCCATGACGGCGGCGAACAGGATGAATCCCCAGAAGGGGAAGGCGTCCGTCAGCATCATCGCCGCCTGGTGGTAGTCGTCGACCTCGATCCCCCTCGGCGCCAGCACGAGGGCGGCCACGACGATGGCGGCGAAGGCGATGAGGCTGCCGAAGCCCATGCCGAGGAAGGCGATCCCCCGGTTGACGCCGACGTAGGAGGAGTCCCATTTGTCCTCCACCGCGCCCGAGGAATAGAAATAGAAAAGGTAGGGAGCGATCACCGATCCCAGGATGCCGACGGCGATCAGCCAGTATTTCGCCGGGTCGTGGTGGGGAAGCGAGGGCAGCAGCCCGGCCAGCAGCTCTCCCGACGGCGGATGGTGCTGGACCGCGGCCACCACGAAGCCCAGGGTGAGGAGACCGAGCAGCGAGGTGCTGTTCTCGATGGTGCTGAAGATGGACCGCCAGAGGAAGAGCCAGACGAGGATCGCCACGGGCAGCGCCCAGACCGCCGGCGCGAGACCGGTGACGAGGTGCAGGGCGAAGCAGATGCCGCCGATCTCGGAGGCGAGGACGAGGAAATGGACCAGCGTCAGCACGAGGAACGGGACGAGCCAGAAGCTGAAGCCGAAGTGCTCGCGGATGGCGTCCGGCAGCGCTTTGCCGGTGACGGCGGCGAAGCGGCCCGACATCTCCACCAGGAAGATCACCAGGATCGTGCCGAGAGCCAGCGCCCAGAGGAGCTGAAAGCGGAAGCTGGCGCCGGCCTGGGCGCTGGTGGCGAGGTTGCCGATGTCGAAGAACCCGCCGACGCCGGTGACGATGCCGAGTGCGAGCTGCGTCGCCTTCCTCCCGTTCATGGCGGGCCCACGCTCTTCTTCCAAGCTTCAATCTGTTTTTTCAAGCCGGCCAGCCGGCCGGCCTGGCGCGCCGCTGCGGACCGGTCGCCGGCCTCTGCGGCTTGCAGGAGGCCGAACCCCGCGGCCCGGGTCTCGGCGATCAGCCGGAGGAAGGGATCGCGCACCTGGGGCTGGGCCTTCGAGTCCGCGGCGTCCTCGGTGGTCTGTTGGAGGTCCTCCCTGGCGGCCTGCCAGGTGGTCTTTACAAAAGAGGTAGGAACGCTGTTGGCGATCCACTTCTCTCCGGTCATCTGGAGGGTGGCGATCCAGGAGCCCGCCGGATCGGCCTTGTCGAGGAGATCCTGCTCGGGAGTCTGGTGCCGGCAGGCCGCAAGGAGGGCCGCGGCGACGAGGATCACCCGGTAGCACCGTCCAGCCGGCAACCTTCTGGAAGAGATGTTCCGCATGGCGGAAATTCACTCGACAGCCGGTCGCCGAAGGAAAGCAATTTTCGGGCCTAGGCCTCCCCTCGCAGCACGACCTGGGGATCCGTCGCGGCCGCCCGGCGGGCCGGCAGCCACGAGGCGACGGCAGCCACCAGCACCAGCAGCGCGGCGACACCGGCATAGATGGCCGGATCGCTGGCGCTCACCTCGAAGAGCAGGCTCCGCAGCCAACGGGTGGCGGCGAGCGCCCCCAGCAGCCCCGCCACCGCGCCGGTGACGGCCAGCGCCAGCCCTTGGCCCACCACCATGCGCTCCACCCGCTCGCGGGAGGCCCCGAGAGCCATGCGGATGCCGATCTCCTGGCTGCGCTGGCGCACCGCGTACGTCACCACCCCGTAGATACCCACCGCGGCCAGGATCAGGGAGACGAAGGCGAATCCGCCGAGCAGGAGCATGTAGAACCGGGACTGCGAGGTGGATTCGGCGACCCTCTCCGTCATCGCCTGAAGTCCGAAGAGAGGCAGGTTGGGATCGAGCTCGCGGACCTGCTGCTTGACGGCGGCCGCTACGAGATGAGGTGTCGACGACCGGACCACCACCGAGAGCGACTGCTGAGGGACCTGATCGTAGGCCTGGAAGATCTGCGGCTCCACCTCCTCCTCCAGACCGTCCTGCTTGAAGTCAGCCACCACTCCCACGACCTCGCCGCCTGGAATGTCGCCCTTGGCATCCGCCAGGCCCAAGGCGATCTGCTTGCCGAGCACCTCCTCGTTCGGAAAGAACTTGCGGACGGCGGCGGTGTTGAGGAGAACGGCGCGAGGAGCGCCCTGGCGGTCGAGCGGGCTCAAGGCCCGGCCCTTCACCAGCGGGATGCCGAGAGTCTTGAAGTAGTCCGGCGTTACCGCGGCGACCCGCAGGACGGGTGACTTGCCCGGCTCGGGCGGCGGCCAGCCGGCGACGGTGAAGGTCAGCATGTTGACGCCGCCGGCGAAGGGCATACCGTAGACGGTCACTCCCGCCGCGCTGACTCCGGGCAGCCGCTGCATCCGCTCGAGTAGCGCGGCGGTGACGGACCGGAGCTTGGCCTCATCCGAGTATTGGCTCCTGGGCAGCTCGACGTTGAAGGTGACGACGCCGTCCGCCTTGAAGCCCGGGTCGACGCGCTGCAGCTCCAGGAAGCTGCGGATGAGCAGCCCCGCTCCGGCGAGGAGCACCACGGCGAGCGCCGTCTCCACCACCACCAGCACGCTGCGGGCCCGGGTGCCGCCGCGTCCCTTTGAGCCGCGGGTCCCCTCCCGGATCGCCGCGGCGAGATCGGTGCGCGAGGTCTGAAGGGCGGGAGCGAGACCGAAGAGCACGCCGGTCGCGAGCGAGATCCCCAGGGCGAAGGCGAGCGCGACGCCGTCCAGCCCGATCTCCGTCAGCCGCGGAATCTCCCGCGGCCCCGCGCTCACCAGGAGCTTCAAGGCCCAGGCGGCCAGGCCCACTCCGGCCGCGCCGCCCAGGAGGGCCAGGACGAGGCTCTCGGTGAGGAGCTGCCGGACGATGCGGGCCCGCCCGGCGCCGAGGGCGGAGCGGATGACGATCTCCCCCTCACGGGCGGCAGCTCGCGCCAGCAGCAGGTTGGCGACGTTGGAGCAGGCGATCAGCAGGACGAGGCCGACCGCTCCGAGAAGGATCAGCAGCGGCTTGCGCGTGTTGCCCACCATCCGGTCGAGCATCGGTACCAGGGTCATGTCCTCGATGTAGCCCTTGTTGTCTGCCGGAAATTGGTCGCGGAGCCGGTGGCCGATGACGCTCGCCTCCGCCCGCGCCCCCTCCAGGGTGGCGCCGGGGGCGAGCCGGCCGAGGGCGCCGAAGAACACCCCGCCGCGCTCGGCCATCTCGGCCGGAGAGAACACCATCGGTACCCAGACGTCGGCGCCGGCAGGGAAGCGCTCGCCGTGGCGCAGGATGCCGACCACCTGATAGGGGTTGCCGCTCAGGGTGAGCGATCGCCCCACCACCCGTGGGTCGCCGCCGAAACGCCGCCTCCAGACCTCCTCCGAAAGGATCGCCACCCGCGGCGCGCCCGCCCGGTCCTCTCCAGGCGCGAAGGTGCGGCCGGCGAGCGGCCGGGTTCCCAACACGGTGAAGTGATTGGCGCTGACCCACGCGGTCGGCAGCCGCTCGGCCTCGCCGCCGTCGCCGGAGAGGTTGAGGGTGCCGCCATGAAACCCGGAGACGCCCGAGAGCGTCCGGCTGGCGGTGCGGAAGTCCATGAAGTTGGGGGGCGAGAAGGCCCCTTGAAGCTGGCCTTTCGGGCCGACGAACAAGGCGCGGACCAGGCGTTCCGGCTGTGGATAGGGGAGCGGGCGCAGCAGCACGCCGTAGACGACGCTGAAAATGGCCGTCGTGGCACCAATGCCCAGCGCCAGCGTCAGCACCGCCACCAAGGTGAAGCCGGGGCTCTTGGCGAGCTGGCGGCCGGCGAAGCGGAGATCCTGTCCAAATTCGCCGAGGGAATCCATCCACTTCATCCGAGTCTCCTTGGCTTGGAAGGGACCGCTCAGGGAGGCGTTCGCAGCTTGCCGGCGGCGTGCTCGCCGGGCTCGGTGCCGTGCTGTCGCAGGTAGAGATCGAGCACCTGGGCCGATTCGCCGTCGGCGCGCAGCCGGCCGTCGTCGAGCCACAGGCAGCGCGTGCAGTTGTGAAGCACGGCCTGGGGGCTGTGGGAAACGAGGATCACCGTCGAGCCGGCCTCGTGGAAGCGGCGGATGCGCTCCTCGCACTTGGCGGTGAAGGTGGCGTCGCCCACCGCGAGCACCTCGTCGAGGATGAGGATGTCCGGCACCCAGGCGGTGGCGACGGAGAAGCCGAGCCGGGCCTGCATGCCCGAGGAGTAGTTGCGCAGCGGCACGCGGATGAAATCGCCGAGGCCGCTGAAGTCCACGATCTCGTCCACCCGGGTCTCGATGTCGCGCTTGCTGTGGCCGAGCAGCAGGGCGTTGAGGTAGATGTTCTCGAGGCCGGTCAGCTCGTAGTCGAAGCCGCTGCCCAGCTCGAGGATGGGCGCCAGGCGACCGTGGATCGCGGCGCTGCCCCGGGTGGGCTTGATGACGCGGGAGATCACCTTGAGCAGCGTGCTCTTGCCGGCGCCGTTGCGGCCGACGATGCCCAGCGTCTCGCCCTTCTCGACCGTGAGGTCGATCTCGCGCAGCGCCCAGAGCTGCTCGTAGGCGAGCGCGCCCCGCAGGAAGTGGATCGCATACTCCTTGAACGAGGGAATGCGCTGCTTGGCGAGGCGGTAGCAGAGGGAGACCCCCTGGAGCTGGATGCTGGGTTTGGGCATCAGATGTAGAAGGGAATGCGGTCGCTGCTCTTGCGGAAGGCCCAGGCGCCGGCGGCGAGGGCGACCAGGACGATCAGGCACGAGACGGTGACGTGGCTCAAGGGCGGCACCTTGCCATAGTAGATGGGGTCGCGGAACACCTCCAGGATCGACCGCAGGGGATTGAAGCGGACGATCCAGCGCATCTTCGGGGGCACGATCTCCTTGGGGTAGAAGATCGGCGTCAGGTACATGAGCACCGAGAGGATGACGGTGATCATCTCCACGATGTCGTTGAAGAAGATCGACAGGGGCGACAGCAGCAGCCCGGCGCCCAGCGTGAAGAGAGCGGCCAGGAGGATGGCCACCGGCAGGAAGAGGAGAGCGAGCGTCAGCGGGTGGCCGGTGATCACCAGGATGAGCAGCAGGGGCACCAGGGCGAAGACCAGGTTGATCACGCCGGAAGCCACGGTGGCGATGGGGAAGACGGCCTTCGGCACCGGCACCTTCTTCAGCAGCAGGGCGTTGCCCCTCAGGCTGTTCATCGACGCTACGACGCTCTGGCTGAAGAAGTTCCAGAACAGGATCCCCGCCATGGCGTACACCGGATAGTTCGCAAGCTGGAAGCGGAAGAGGGCGCTGAAGACCACCTGGAGCACCAGCATCATCAGCAGGGGTTGCAGCATCGTCCAGGTGAAGCCGAGGGCCGAGCGCCGGTAGCGCACTTTGAGCTCCCGGGCCACGAGGGCGAGGACGAGGTCGCGATAGCGATAGATTTCGATCATTGGGGAAAGTCGGGAGGTGCCGGTTCCAGGGATGGGGGCTTTGTACACCGTCAGGGGGAGGATGGCAAGCGGGGGGAGCCGGGGCCGCCCCGGCCGCCCCGGCCGTCAGGGGTGATGGCCGCCAGGGCTCGCCGCAACGCCTTCGCATCCTCTTTCCACTCTTCGCGGCGGCGGGGCGCCACGAAGGGCGACGCCAGGCGGCGGCCGGCGAGGCGCAGGACGGCGCCCACCCGCAACGCCGCGCCAGCGCGCGCCGCCCAGCGCTCGCCGTGCTGCTTGCGGGCCCAGCGCAGCAGGTCCGTCCACAGCAGCTCGTGCTGCTGGCGCCGGCTGGCGCCGGGCTCCCGCCCGATGGTGGCGCCATGATGGTGGAGCACCCTCAGCTCCGGACGCACCGCGACACCCCAACCCATCCGGCGGGCGCGCCGGCAGAAGTCGAGATCCTGGACGTAGAAGCGGAACCCCTCGTCGAGCGGCCCCACCACCTCCCAAACCGGCCGGCGCAGGGCCATGGCCGCGCCGGTCACCCAGTCCACCGTCGCCGGCCCCGGGGCGGCGAGCGGTTTCAGGCGGCGGTAGAAGGGGAGGCGCTGGAGCAGCGCCGGCAGGCCGCTCGCCAGGGCGAAGAACCAGGCGAGCGAGGGCTCCCGGCCGCCGCTCCACTGGGGCGAGCCGTCGGGATAGTGGAGAAGGGCGCCCGCGATTCCCAGCTCCGGCTCCCTCGCGAACACCGCCAGCAGTCCCTTTAACCCATTCGGCTCCACTTCCGTGTCACTATTGAGCAGCAGCAGGATCTCGCCTGTCGTCCGGGCGATCCCGTCGTTGGCGGAGCGGGTGAAGCGCTCCGGGGTCTCGTGGCGCTCCACGAGGACCCCTGGGAAGAGCTCCCGCACCGCCTCCGCCGTGCCGTCCCGGCTGGCGTCGTCCACCAGGACGACCTCCATCCCGGCGACCGGCGAGCGGAAGAGCGACGCCAGGCACGCGAGCGTCAGCTCTCGGCTATCATGAGTGGGAATGACGATGGAGAGGGAGAGCGGTCTCGAGACGTCCATTCGGGAGAGATTGTAGGCTGACCCGCCCCCTGCCATCCGGAATCTGGCCCGTTATTTGCGCTGTTGATCCTATGAGCACCCGGCGTACGAGGAGAAGGCCCAGTTCCACGACAAGGAATGGGAATTTGAGATGACAAAGATTGTTGGCAGGGAGGACGGTTTTATGTGTCCATTGACATACTCCCGTTCAACCCTCAGAATGCTGGGAATAGCCACCGCGCTATAAGCCATTACCTGGAGGAGGATGTTGTGACCGCACTCAAGACTCTCGGTCCCGTCAGGACGATCGCCCTGGTTCTCGCCTTGGTCTCAGCGGCCCCCGCGCTGGCGGATGGGCCATTTCAGTTCTTCCCGGTGACTCCCTGCCGTGTCGCCGACACGCGCAACGCCGCCGGCGTCAACGGCGGACCCGCCATCACGGTCTTTGCCACCCGCCAGTTCCGCGTCCAGGGGAATTGTGGCGTTCCGGTCGGCGCCAAGGCGGTCACCTTGAACGTCACCGTGGTGCAACCGGGAGAGGCGGGCTGGCTGGGCCTCTACCCTTCGGCCACCAGCTTCTCCGGCACCTCGACGATCAACTTCAACGCCGGTGAGTTCGCGATCGCCAACGGCGCGATCGTGCCGCTGTCGGCGGCGACAAACGACATTTCGGTGCTTTGGGGCAACTACTCCGCCAACAGGACGAATACGACCAACGTGATCCTGGACGTGACGGGCTATTTTGCGCCTTAATCGCCGACCGTAGGCCTCGCCAGAAAGAAGTACTTTATGAAACCGAATCGCGTTCTCGCGTTTCTTGTGGTGTCGTGTGCCTTGACGCCTGCTTTTTCCGCCGCGGCTCCCGCCCGCACGGTCCTCCCGAAGGCGGCGTCCCCCGGCGACATCGTGGAAGTCCCCGGCACGCCTGAAAAGGCTGAGATCGTCACCCTGGACACCTCCCTCGCCGACGGGCTCCTGCGGGTGCAGCCCGAGGCTGAGGTTGCCATCCCCGACTGGCCCATCGCCCCCGGCGAGCGCGCCGACGTCGTGCTGACGCGGCGGGACGTCTACGCCCCGGATGCGGTCGTCTGGGAGGTGACCAAGAGCGGCAAGCGCCGCATCCCGCGCTCCACCCTGGTCTTCTTCTGGGGCCAGTCTGAAGGGACCGCCGGCGTTCGGGTCATGGTGAGCGTCGACCCCGCCACACGCGAGATGCGCGGCTTTACCGTCACTCCCTCCGGCGCTCACGAGTTGGCCGTGGTGCCGAAGGCGTGGCACGCCGGATCGGGGTACGTGGTGGGCCCCCGCGATCTTTTCCTCGACGACCAGGGACAGGCCGTGGCGAAGGACTTTAAGTGCGGCCAGGAGCAGCTTCCGGGGAATCTCGACTTTCTCTTCCCCGCGCCGCCCCATCCTACGGAGAAGGGCTTGGGCTCGACCCTTGAGAACGCCGGCATCACGACGCTCCACTCGGCGACGATCGCGGTCGAGACCGACACCCAGATCATGACCAACAAGTTCAGCAACAACACCACCACGGCGTCGAACTACATCGCCTCGCTGTTCGCCCAGATGAACGTGATCTACGAGCGCGATCTGCTGGTGCGCCTGCTCCAGGGAACGACGTTCCTGCGCACCAGCGATCCCTATGTCGTCAACGACACGCCGCCTTACGATGACGGCCAGAACGGCAACAAACTGAATGAGTTCACCACCTACTGGAGCGCCAACGAGGGGAACGTCACCCGCGCCCTGGCGTTGATGCTCTCGGGCCGCGGCGGCGCGGGCGCCGCCGGCGTGGCGTGGGTGAACGCACTGTGCAACACGGGCTTCGGCTACGCCTACAGCCGCGTTTCCACCACCGGCACGACACCGAATCTCGGCGACGTGATGGTGACGGCCCACGAGCTCGGGCATAACTTCGGCTCGCCGCACACCCACTGCTACAACACGATCGGGCTCACCAATCCCGACAACTGCTTCTCCGGCGAGACCTTCAACAACCAGGCCTGCTTCAGCGGTACGACGGTCTGTCCCAACCTGCCCAACGGCACGACCTACAACGGCGTTACGGGCGTTTACGGTACTTTGATGAGCTACTGCCATCTGGTGGGAGGATGCCCCTTCTCTTCCTCCTTCCTGGTCTTCCATCCCACCTCCGTCGACCTGCTGGATGACATCATCCTGAGCCACTCCACCGGGACGGGCGCCTGCATCCTTCCGATTGGAGGCGGGAACCCCGTGCCGACGGTCTCGGCCGCGGTTCCGAACACCGGGCTCACCACTCTCGCCACCGCGCTGACGATTACCGGCACCAACTTCCAGAGCGGCGCCACGGTGACCTTGGGTACCGGCGCCGGCGCCGTGGCCGCCACCGGCGTGGTGGTGGTCAATGCCACGACGATCACCGCGGTCGCGCCCCCGCATGCCACCGGGGCGATGCGCATCACGGTCACCAATACCGGCAGTGCGAGCGGTTTTCGCGACAACGCTTTCTTCTACTCGCCGCCGGCGACCGCTTCGGCCTTCAACACCCTGACGCCCTGCCGCATCGTCGATACGCGGAACGCGGCCGGACCTCTCGGCGGTCCCGCGCTGGCCGCCAACGCGACCCGCGTCTTCACCGTCACGGGCGTCTGTGGCATTCCGTCGGGAACCAAGGCGATCTCGGCCAACGTCACCGTCGTGGCGGGCGGTGCCGCCGGCATCTTCAGCTTCTATCCGGGTAACGCGTTTCCCCTGGGCCCCACCAATCTCAACTTCGCTGGCGGGCAGATCCGGGCCAACAACGCGATCCTCAAGCTGGCGACCGATGGCACCGGCACGATCGGCCTGCAGAATGCCTCGACCGGCTCCAATCAGGTTCTCATCGACGTCAACGGCTACTGGAAGTAGCCGACGACGTCGATGATGGCCTCCGTCGTCGAACCGCTCGGCATGGCGCAGAAGATCGAAAGGTCTCCCGCCGCGCCGAGCTGTGAGACGGCATTGTTGGCGCGTGTCTGCCCCTGACTGAAGCTCAGGGTGTTGGTGGCAGGCACCGGCGTGCCGGCCGGGTAGACGGTCAAGCTTCCGGTGGCCGTGGTACTGGTCACCGTGAGGTTGATCGCCACGGACGTCGCGGTGGAGGGAACGCCACAGGAGCCGGCGGCGACGAAAGTGCGCGAGGCACCACCCGCGAGCGCGGGTCCGCCCGTGGGACCCGCGGGTTGGCGGGTGTCCGCGAGGCGGCAGGGGGTCACGGTGAAGTACTTGGAGGCCGTCGCCACGGGCGCCGGCCCGCTGATCCGCCGCATCTGGCCGCCGGAGGCGTACGTCGTGTAGTAGAGCGCCTGGCTGGTGCCCGAGGGGCCGAAGGTGAGATGCACCACTGTCCCGAGGCCGATGGCGAAGTCGCTCGCCGTGAAGGCGCTCCCAGCCTGGGTGAGCCGGAAGATGCCACCGCAGGTGCATTCGCCGAAAAGGTACGCGCCATCGAAACCCGACCACAGACCGTTGGGAACAAAGGCGCCACCCCCGATGCAGTTGCAGCTCGCGGGGCTGGTGGTGCCGGGGATCGTCGTGTTGTGCTGATACTGGAAGATCGGGTCTACCATGTTCGGCGGAGTGGGGGAGCAGGAGCCGGACGTGTTGTTGGTGTGACTCCCTTCGCGGCAGTTCCAACCGTAGTCGGCGCCCGCTTGGGCGATGTCGATCTCCTCCCAGGCGTCCTGGCCCACGTCGTCGACGAAGATGCGCGTGCCGGGGTCGTTGGGATCGGCGGCGATGCGGAAGGGATTGCGGAACCCCCAGGCGAAGGTCTCCTGACACTTATTGCCCGCCGTGGTGCCGCCGGTGACGTTGCAGCGCGCCGTGCCCGCTCCCTGGAAGGGGTTGGTGGAGGGAATGCCGCCGTCCTCGGTGATGCGCAACAGCTTGCCGGTGAGCTCGTTCTGGTCCCGCGACGCGTCGTTCTGCCCCGCGCAGCCGCCGCCTGCGTAATCACAACCACCGTCGCCGATCGTGGCGTAGAGAAATCCGTCCCGGCCAAAAATAAGGTCGCCCGCGTTGTGGTTGCCGGCCGTCGAGGGCATGTTGTCGATCAGCACCGTCTCGCTCGCCGGGTCAATGACATTGGTGTCGGGAAGCGTGAAGCGGGAGACGCGGTTGACACAGGTGGTGCTCGGCGTCTTGAAGGTATAGAAGAGGAAGATGCGCCGGTTCGAGCTGAAGTTGGGAGAGACGGCGACTCCCAGCAGGCCGCGCTCGGAATTGGTGCAGATGCTGCTCGCCGAGAAGGTGAGCGCCGCCGTCGGCAACAGCGAGCCGTTCTGGATGACGCGCAGCGCACCGCTCTGCGTGGTGGCCAGCAGCCGGCCATCCGGAGTGAAGGCGATCGCGGTGGGGGACGACACGCTGGCCACCAGGGTGTCGCTGAAACCGGGAGGAAGGGCGGCCACGGGAACAGCGAACGCGCCGGAGAGCGCCCCGGCCCCGGCAAGCTTTAACAGTAGTTTAAGATATCGCACGAAGGGATTATATCAGCGCCCCGGCCCCCGCGTCGACCCGGTCGCGGGACGACGGGGACGACGCAGGGGGAGGATTCCGAAGGTCCCCCCGCGGCCGTGATAGTCTCCCAGCCGCTCGGCCCGGCCCCGGGGGGGAGACCGAGGGGATGTCGCGGTAACCAACCCTGGAGAGAACATGAACGGGAGAGTCCTGATCACGGGCGCCGGGGGCGCGCTGGGGCGAAGCGTGGTGGAGCGCTTCCTCGACGAGGGAGACCGTGTGCTGGCGGTGGACCACAACGAGGAGCATCTGGCGGAGCTGACGCCGCTGGCTCCCTCGGACGCGCTGTCCGTCCGCAAGGTGGACCTCGGGTCCTCGGGCGACGTGACGCGGCTGTTCGACGAGGTGGAGGCGGCCTCGGGAACGCCCCGGGCGGTCGTGCACCTCGTGGGCGGCTTCCGCTGGGGCCGCCTGGCCGACCTTTCCGACGCCGACTGGGATTTCCTCCTGAAGGTCAACCTGGACACCACCTTCCGTATCTTCCGCGAGTCCGCCCGCCGCTTCGAGAAGGCGCGCGGGGGAGCCGTGGTGGCCGTGTCCTCCCCGGCGGCCCTGCTGGGTGAGGCCGGGTTCGGCGGCTATGCCGCCGCCAAGGCCGGCATGCTGCGCCTGGTCGAGTCGCTGGCGCGCGAGCTGGCACCCTTCGGCGGCCGGGCCAACGCCGTGCTTCCCGGCACCATGGACACCGCCGCCAACCGCAAGGCGATGCCCGACGCCGATCCCGCGACCTGGGTCACCACGGACGCCGTCGCGGCTGTCATCCACTTTCTAACCGCACCCGCTTCGGCGGCCGTCAATGGCACCGCCGTGCGGGTGCCGGGACCCGTCCTATGAGCCACATGCTGGAGTGCCAGATCTTTTTCGACTCGACCCGCCACGCCGAGCCGCCCGCCGGCTGCGGCGACCGCATCGACCTCGCCGTCCAGCCGGAGGCCGCGGCGCCCCTGGAGCGGCTCGGGATCTGCCCGAAGATGGACCTTCCCGCCATGTTGCTCAGCGAGCCGGACGGCAAGGTCCGCATCGTCGGCGTCCGCCTCACCGGCGCGGAGGCCGAGAGGCTCGCCGATGGCGTCGGCATCCACGCCCAGAACCTCGTCATCTACAGCTCGTCCTGGTGCTCGGACTGCCGCCGGATGAAGCGGGTGCTGGAGGACGCCGAGGCGCGTTTCGACGAGGTGAACATCGATCAGGACGCCGGCGCCGAAGCCGTGGTGCTCGCCCGGAGCGGCGGCCGGCGCGTCGTGCCTACACTGCGGTTCGACGACCGGATATGGGCCTTCAATCCCGCCCCACCCCTGCTGCGCCGCCTGCTCCATGGCCGGGCGGCTCGCCCGCCGCAGAGCTGAAGCGGCCCGAGATTGTCACGACGGAAAGCTCGAGCTTAGGGTAGCGGTACCGGGTTCGGGTCGAGCCAGCCTTTCACGAGCCAGATGTAATCAATAAAGGTCAGCTCGTCCGTGGAGAGGCGCAGGTTCCTGCAGAGCGAGGGGAGTTCTAAGCGGAAGGCGCTGTATCTGTTGGCAATCTCCTCCCCGCCTGTCATGGTGATCAGAGGAGAAGCGTTGCGCAGCCAGTTCCGCACGACGGTGATCGCTGTTCTTGGGTCGTCTTCGTGGGCGCGGATGTCTTGACCGGCGATGTCGGAAATGAATTTCTGATAACGGTATTTCTCGCGGTCCAAGATCAAGCAGACTTTCTTCGTGTGCTCACCCCTACCATAGCGTTTGGCTCCCAGAAACATCCCGAGTTCCAGGGGCATGTTGAATCTGGGAAGGTTGTTCGTAACTTCGAGCTCGGTCTTGGAAATGTCATGGATCCCAAACCTGCACTCTGAGATGATGTTGAAGATCTTCTCGATCCGGATCTGACTTCCATCATCGATTTCCAACGCACACCGTGGAGTGAAGCCGCAGTCCAAAACCACAAAGAGGATCGCATCCAAAAGACCCTTATAATGGTCGTCAAATGGACAGTTGATAAAGACATGCTGGACGCGAGCAGTTCCCACGGTGGACGCGCCGAGTCAGAGTACGGGGGAGATGGGGGTGAAGCGTCAGGAATCTTCGTCGGTCTGGTCACAGTCGCGAGGAGACCGATCCACCGGTAGAGGATGAATCCCTCGAACTGCTGCCCAGGTCTCGGAGTCTCGGCCAGCCATTACCTTCCTCACAGCTTCTTGAATCTCTGCCGGAGTTCGAGAGCCAGGTTTGACCGGAGAAGGGACGACACGCTTTGACATGCCAAGATGATATGCCTCCTCAGGCCACGGCGTCAAATCCCTTCATCCCATCGAATCCCATCGATCCCCCGTCCCGCCCGTGATAGTCTCCCACCCACTTCGCCCCGGCGCTCTTAGGGTGGTGCCGGGCGGTTCCAGTAGTCCCCTACCCAGGAGAGACGATGAGCGGCAGAGTCCTGATCACCGGCGCCGGATGCGCGCTGGGGCGTAGCGTAGTGGCGCGGAGGTCATCCCCATGAAGATAGCCGTCTGTATCAAGCAGGTCCCCAACACCGAGGCGCGGCTGCGCGTCAGCCGCGACGGCCGGTGGCTGGAGGAGGAGGACCTGCCGTTCATCATCAACGAGAGTGACGAGTACGCGCTCGAAGAGGGCCTGCGCATCGCCGAGAAGACCGGCGGCGAGGTGGTCGTCGTAAGCCTCGGGCCGGAGCGTGTCAAGGAGGCCCTGCGCAAGGCCCTGGCGGTGGGAGCGGCGCGGGCCGTCCACCTTTCCGATCCGGCCTTCGCCAAGGGCGACGCCCTCGCCACCGGCCGTGCGCTCGCCGCCGCCCTGAAGCGCGAGAGCTTCGGCCTCGTGCTCACCGGCTCGCAATCGGACGACGTGGGCTACGGCGGCACCGGCTCGGTGATCGCCGGCCATCTCGGCTGGCCGCACGTCTGGCTGGTGATGGGCGTCGAGCTCGAAGAGGGGAACCGCTCCGCCAAGGTGACCCGCGAGATGGAGAGCGGTGTCAACGAGGTCTCCCGCGTCCAGCTTCCGGCCGTGCTGGAGATCCAGGCGGGCCTCAATCATCCGCGCTACGCCTCGCTCAAGGGGATCATGGCCGCCAAGAAGAAGGAGGTCGCCACGGTGACGCCCGCCGACCTCGGGCTCGACGCCTCGCAGGTGGGGGAGGCTGGATCGCGGTTGGAGATCGTGTCTGTGGCCTTTCCGGAGTCGGGCAAGGGAGCGCAGATCTTCCAGGGGGACGCCAAGACCGCTGCGGCGGCGCTGGTCGAGAAACTTCAGAAAGAAGCGAGGGTGCTCTGATGGTTAGTCAAGTCTGGGTCGTTCTGCAGCAGCGGGAAGGGCAGATCTCTCGCATCTCCTGGGAAGCCGTGGGCGCGGCGCAGAAGCTCGCCGCCAAGCTGGGCGGCAAGGCCGAGGCCGTGCTTCTGGGGTCCGAGATTGGAGCTGCCGCCGCCGAAGTGGCGAAGTGCGATCTCGCCGCCGTCCACGTGGCCGATCACGACGCCCTGCGCGCCTACACGCCGGGAACCTACATCGGAACGCTGGCGCCTGCGATTCAATCCGCCGCCCCGGCTTTCTTGGTCTTCCCCCACACGTATCAGACCGTCGACTACATGGCCCGCCTCGCCCAGACGGCCGGCGCCGGGCTGCTGCCCGAGGTCACCGCCTTCGACGAAGAGGGTGGGGACCTCACGTGGACCCGCCCGGTGATGGGCGGCAAGCTGCAATCGAAGGTGAAGGTCAAGGGTGAAGGGACGGTGCTGGTCTCCGTGCAGTCCGGTGCTTTCCCGGCCGATGGCGTCGTCCGCGGCGAGGCTCCCGTCAAGACTCTGGACGTGGACCTCGGGGCCGTGAAGCCGGACCGCGAGATCCTTGGCTACGAGGAGGTGGGCGGCGATACCGTCGATCTCACCAAGGCTGAGATCATTCTGGCCGTGGGGCGCGGCGTCGGCGGCGCGGACAAGATGGCGCCCGTCGAGGCCCTCGCCAAGGCGCTGGGTGCGGAGATCGGCGCCAGCCGGCCGGTGATCGACAACGGCTGGCTGCCGCGCGACCGCCAGATCGGCTCGTCGGGGCAGACCGTGGCCCCCAAGCTTTACATCGCGGCCGGCATCTCCGGCGCGATCCAGCACCTGGTGGGGATGAAAGGCTCGTCGACGGTCGTGGCGATCAACAAGGACCCCGGCGCGCCCATCTTCACCGTCGCCGACTACGGCATCGTGGGCGACCTCCACGAGGTCCTGCCGGCGCTGACCGAGGCGGTGCTGGCGGCCAAAGGATAGCCGCGGGGTGGCCACCCGCTGGGTCGTCCTCAAGTTCGGGGGCACCAGTGTCTCCACCCCGGAGCGCTGGCGCATTATCGCGGACCTCGCGGCCCGGCGGATCGCGGAGGGGCATCGGCCCGTCGTCGTCTGCTCGGCCCTCTCGGGAATCTCCAACCAACTCGAAGCGCTCCTCGCCCTCGCCGTCGAGGGGCGCCACGAGGACGCGTTGACGGCCCTGCGCCAGCGGCATCTGGAGCTGGGGGAGGGCCTTGGGATCGACGCGTCCGAGCGGCTGGCGGACGATTTCGAGGAGCTGTCGCGCCTCGCCCTCGCCGCCTCGCTGCTGCGCGAGGCCGGACCGGCGCTCAAGGCGCGGGTGATGGCCTTCGGCGAGCTGATGTCCACCCGCCTCGGCGCCGCCTTTCTGGAAACGCAGGGCGTCCCGACTCACTGGCTCGACGCCCGCACGGCCCTGGAGGCCCGGGAGGACCCGGCAGTCCTCGGAGCGCGCGCCTACCTCTCGGCCACCTGCGACTTCGAGCGCGACGAGGCCCTGGCGGCACGGCTCTCGGGATTGGACGGCGCCGCGGTCATCACGCAAGGATTCATCGCCCGGAACCGGGAAGGGCAGACGGTTCTCCTGGGGCGTGGCGGCTCGGATACCTCGGCCTCCTATCTCGCGGCCCGGCTGGGCGCCGAGCGGTGCGAGATCTGGACGGACGTGCCCGGTCTGTTCACGGCCAATCCGTCCCTCCTCCCTTCGGCGCGGCTGCTACGCGCCTTGAACTACGAGGAAGCGCAGGAGATCGCCACCACCGGCGCCAAGGTGCTGCATCCGCGCAGCATCCCGCCCCTGCGCAAGCACCGCATTCCGCTGCACGTCCTCTCGACGGACCGGCCGGACATTCCGGGGACGGTGATCTCGGCCTCCGGCCCGGTGACCGGCCCGCAGGTGAAGGCGATCTCGTCGCGTAGCGGCATTACGCTGATCTCGATGGAAACGGTCGGGATGTGGCAGGAGGTGGGCTTCCTGGCCCATGCCTTCGAGATCTTCGCGCAGCACGGCGTATCGATCGATTCCGTCTCGACCTCGGAAACCAACGTCACCGTATCGCTCGATCCCGGGGCCAACGCGCTGGAGCCGGCAGCCCTCCGCGCGCTGCTGGCCGATCTCTCGGCCTTCTGCGAGCCCCAGGTCATCGCCCCCACCGCCTCGCTCTCCCTGGTGGGCCGGGGCATCCGGGCCATCCTGCACGAGCTCGGGCCGGTGCTGGAGGCCTTCGAGGAGCTGAAGATTCATCTCGTGACGCAGGCGGCTTCGGATCTCAACCTCACGTTCATCGTCGACGAGGAGCACAGCGAACGGCTGGTGCGTCAGCTCCACGGTCTGCTCTTCGGTCACCAGATCGAGGGTCCGGTCTTCGGACCTTCCTGGACCGAATTGTTCGGCCATGAGGGAGAGGCACCGAGCGGGGCGGCGATGGAGTGGTGGCGCGGCCGGCGCCGGGAGCTGATCGATCTCGCCGCCGAGCGTGGACCCGTCTACGTCTATGACGCCGGAACCCTGCGCGCCTCGGCCGAGTCTCTGAGCTCCCTGACGGAGATCGACCGTCTGTTCTACGCGCTGAAGGCGAACGCCAACCCCGAGGTGCTGCGCGTTTTCCATGACGCGGGATTGAGCTTCGAGTGCGTCTCGGCCGCGGAGATCGATCATGTGCTGGCCCTCTTTCCGGACCTGGAAGGCGCCTGTATCCTCTTCACCCCTAACTTCGCCCCGCGCGAGGAGTACGTCCGCGGCTTCGCGGCTGGCGCCCGGGTGACGCTGGACAACGTGCATCCCCTGCGTGAGTGGCCCGAGGTCTTCGCGGGGCGGGACGTCTTCCTGCGTCTCGATCCGGGGCGGGGGAGGGGGCACCACGCCCACGTCCGCACCGCCGGCGCGCAGTCGAAGTTCGGCATCGCTCCGGACCAGTTGGACGAGATGCGGCTCCTGCTCGCCACGAACAAGACCCGGGTAGTGGGCCTCCACGCCCACATGGGCAGCGGCATCCGCACGCCCGAAGCCTGGCAGGAGGTCGCCCTCTTCCTCGCCGGCGAGGCGGAGCGCTTCCCGGACGTGCGGGTGCTGGACCTGGGGGGCGGCCTGGGCGTTCCCGAGCGGCCGGGGCAGAGCGCTCTCGATCTCGCGATCCTCGACGACCTGCTGCGGCGCTTCAAGGCCGTCCATCCGCGCTTCGAGCTCTGGCTGGAGCCCGGCCGCTTCCTCGTGGCCCTGGCCGGCGTGCTGCTGGCGCGGGTGACGCAGGTCAAGCACAAAGGGGAGGTGCGCTACGTCGGCCTGGAGACCGGCATGAACTCCCTGATCCGGCCGCCGCTCTACGGCGCCTACCACCCGATCTACAACCTGAGCCGCCTGGACGAGCCGCCGGCCATGGTCGCCCACGTCGTGGGGCCGATCTGCGAGACCGGAGACATCCTCGGCCACTCCCGTCGCCTGCCGCCCACCTTCGAAGGCGACGTCGTGCTGATCGCCAACGCCGGTGCCTACGGACGGGTGATGAGCTCGCGCTACAACTTGCGCGAGCCGGCCTCTGAAACCCTCCTTGCCTCCCCCTCGTAGTCTCCTGCGAGAGGAGACGACCATGACCCTCGAATCCGAGAACGACGCTCTGAGCTTCCCCGGCGCCCTTGTGCACTTCTTCCAGGCGCCGATCCGCTTGCAGACCTATACCAACCTGCTGTTCCTGTCCCTGGCCTTGCCGCTCGGGCTCGTGTACTTCATTTTCCTTGCCGTGGGGCTGACGCTCGGCTTCGGGCTGACCATAATCTGGGTGGGGCTCCCCATCCTGGCCTTGGTGTTCGCGGGGAGCTGGGGGATGTCGGCCCTGGAGCGCCGGCTCGCCATCGGCCTGCTGGGCGCCGATGTGCCCCCTATGGCACCGGCGCTGAGCGCGCAGACTCTCGGCTTCTGGCAGCGGCTGCGGACCTTCCTGTCCAATCCCGTGACCTGGAAGGGGATGGGCTACCTGCTGATCAAGCTCCCCCTGGGCATCGTGACGTTCGTCGCCCTCGTCACGTCAGTCTCGGTCTCGATAGGCCTGATGCTGGTGCCCGTGCTCTGGCCATTTGCCGACATGAGCTTCGATTTCGACATCGACGGGGTGTTCATGGAACCGGCGACGTTCGGCGGCGCCCTGTTCATCGGGCTCGTCGGAGTGGTCTTCTTCCTGGTGTCCCTCAACCTGCTGAACGGCCTGGCCTTGATCTGGCGGCAGTTGGCGACCTTGATGCTGGGCAGCCCCCGGCACACCGCGGCCCCTTCGGCTCCTTCGTTGACGGGGATGCCGGGAGAGCCGGCGCCGGCCGTCGCCTGAACGGCTTTTCAGAACGTGCGTCTTTTTCGCTTCCGGGCAGGATAGCATTGGGGGGTTCCTCAACCAGACCCTGCCCATGAAAGCCCCTACCCTCGACGAGCTCGTGACGCTGCCGGAGCCGTTGGCGCTCCACCGCCGGCTCGACTCCACCAACTACCGCATCTTTCGCTGGCTGCTGGTCATCGTCGCCCTGTGCACCCTGGGCGGCATCGCGGCCTCCGTCGAGCTCCACGACACCTGGGGCCTGATCCTCTACCCGCTCGACCTGCTCTTCTGCGCGGCGCTCTTCGTCCTGCGCGACCGGGCCGGCTTCATCCGCAACTTCCGCCAGATCCTGCTGGTCTTCCTCTGCGTGGAGATCCTGGTGCTGAAGTACGCGGCGGGCCACGCGGACGAGGCGAGCACCCCGTTCTTCATCATGGCCTCTTTCGTGCTGCTGGCCTTCCGCCTGCGGGTGGTCGAGCACCTCATGCTGTACGGCTTCCTCTGGGTGGTAGGGGTCTTTCCCTTGAGCTGGGTGGGCCTTGGAACCAAGCTGCCTTCGGCCGCCGACGACGTCGTCCCGTTCTCCGTCGTTTTCTCCATCTGTCTGGTCGTGACCCTCGTCCTGACGCAGGTCCACCGGCGCCGCTTCCTGGCGGTCTGGCGCCAGGAGAGCTCCCGGCATCGCGAGCGTCTGCGCATGCGCGAGGAGATCGAGTACGCCCGCAAGATCCAGCTCAGCATGCTCCCCCAGGGAGCGCCGGAGATCGACTGGCTCGACCTCGCGGCCGCCTCCCTCCCCGCCACCGAGGTCGGCGGGGACTATTACGACTACTTCCGTCTCTCCCCCGCGCAGCTCGCGCTGGTGCTGGGCGACGTCTCCGGCCACGGCCTCGCGAGCGGCCTTCTGCTTTCGGGCGTACGCAGTTGCCTCTACCTCCTGGAGCAGGATCTGGTCTCGCCCATCCCGGTCTTCGAGAAGCTCAATCACATGGTGCGCCGCACGACCGAGCGGCGCACCTACATGACCCTCCTCTGCGCGGTGATCGACAGCGAGGCGGGCACCTTGACGGTGACCAGCGCCGGCCATCCGCCGGTGCTGCGCTACGACTCCCAGGGCCGCTGCTTCGACGAGATCGGCCAGGGCGCTCCGCCTCTCGGCACCTTCCTCCAGGCCGATTACATGGAGGAGCGCCAGACGGTGGCGTCCGGCGATCTGCTGGTCTTCTACACCGACGGGCTCGTCGAGGCCCGCAACGCCCAGGGTCAGGATTACGGCGACGCCCGTTTGCGGCGAGCCGTGGCCCGCGCCGCCGACAGCCGGACGGCCCGCGAGGTCCGCGATTCCATCCTCGGCGACCTTGCGAACTTCAAGGGCGACGAGGAGCAGGCGGACGACATCACCGTCGTCGTCGTGCGCCTGCGCTGGCCGGCTCGCGCGGACTTCCCGGCCACCGCGGCACCGGGAGAGAACAATGCTCCTCCGCCGCCGTAGGTAGCCTTACAGTGTCCGTCCCCTTGCGGCTACCCGAAACCGCGGAATCGCGATGAAGCCCTCAACCTTCGACGACCTCGTCCTCCTGCCTGAGAGCGAGGCTTTGCAGCGGCACTTCGCGGGCCGCAACTGGCGGGTACTGCGCGGGATCCTCTTCATCTCCCTGCTGGTTTCGCTGTTCGGCCTGGCCCACACCCTCGATCAGGGCAAGCCCGTGGCCTTCATCCTCTATCTGATCGACTTCGCGGCCACCGTCGCTCTGTTCGGCTCACGCAAGGAGCCCTGGTTCGAGCAGTACTATCAGCGCCTCCAGACCGCCTATCTCTTCCTGCAGGATTTTGCCTGGAACCCCGGCACGTTCGGCGTGCACCGGGGAGCTGAGCTGGCGGGTCTGCTGCCCTGGTTCTTCCTCTCCCTTCGCATCTCCGCCGCCGATGCCGTGCTGCTCTTTGGCGGCTACTGGGCGGTCACGTGCCTCCCCCTCGGCACCGTGGGAATTGGCACGCAGATGGAATTCTCGGCATCGAAGACCGCCTTCGCGATCTGTGCGCTCGTCGTTTCCCTCGTCTGGACTCGCGTCGCCAGGAAGCGCTTCCTCGAAAGATGGCGCCGGGAGCACCACCGGGCCCGGGAACGGTTGCGGATGCGGGAGGAGATAGACACCGCGCGCCGCGTCCAGACGAGCATGCTCCCGCGGAAGCCCCCCGGAGTGGATTGGCTGGAGTTCGCCGCGGCGTCGCTGCCGGCGACCGAGGTCGGCGGGGACTATTACGACTACTTCAAGCTCTCGCCTTCGCAGGTGGCCCTGGTGATCGGTGACGTGGCGGGTCACGGCCTGGCGAGCGGGCTGCTGCTTTCGGGCGTCAGGAGCTGCCTCTACATCCTGGAGGACCAGCTCGCTTCGCCGGCCCGGGTGCTCGAGCGCCTGAGCCCGATGGTGCGGCGCACGACGGACCGGCGGATGTACGTCACCCTGCTCGAAGCGGTCCTGGACCGCGAGGCCGCCACGCTCACCGTTTCGACCGCCGGGCATCCGCCCCTGCTGTGGCACGGGAGCGACGGCTGGGAGGACGTGGGGAAGGGGGCGCCGCCCCTGGGGACCTTCCAAGACGCCCACTACGAAGCGGAGACCCGGCCCTTGAGCCCGGGCGACATCCTCGTCCTCTACACCGACGGGCTGTTGAAGCTGCGCGACGACGCCGGCCGGGAGTATGGCCGCGACCGCCTGGTGCGCGCCCTGGACCGGGCCGGCAAAGGCGCCCGCGCCTCCGAGATCCGCGAAGCAGCCCTCTCCGATCTCTCCCTCTTCCGCGGCGGCGCGGAGACCGAGGACGACATGACACTGGTGATCGTGCGAGTGGTATAGGACTGCTTCGCCAGATTTCCGACGCGAAGGCCGCTACTTCCCGCCGGACTTCGGCTTCACGGTGTTGGACGCCGACCAGACGTAGCTCGGGTTGTCGCCGGCGATCGAGCAGCTCGGGACGTTCTGGCCGATCTGATACGTCCCGCTGTAGGTGGGGCACTGGCAAGTGACCGGCTCGCCGGCCTTGGTGGGCGACGTGTGGTTCGGCCCGTAGACGCAAGGAGCGGTCATGCATCCCGCGTAGAGCCCGGTGCACGGCGTGATCCCGAGTTGGTAGGGGCCGCTGCCGTTGACGGGCGACATGGCGAAGCTGAAGGTCGAGATGAGGTCCGCCTTCGGCATCAGCGAGACTTCGGGCTCGTTCGGGTTCTGGTGCTTGACGGTCCGGCAGACGGGAGGCTCCTTGTGCCCCATGCACCCCGGCACGTCGCCGCGCGGCCCGCAATTCACGATGTTCCTGCACTTCCTGCCGTCGTGCCCGCAGATGGCCACGGTATCGGAGTAGGCGCCGTTATTCAGGATGCCGTTGATGTCGACGAAGTTCGGGCCCGAGGTGTAGGCCTGGCACGTGCACTTCGCGCCGTCGGCGTTCACCTCGCAGGGCAGACCCTTGTCCGGAGGCCCGGAGAAGAAGCAGAGCGCGTAGGTGTTGCCTTCGCAATACAACATGTTGTGCGACCTCACCGCGCCCGCCTTCGGAGCTCCGATGATGACGTCCGCCTTCGCGGGACCATACTTGGTGGTCCAGCAGTCCTCGAGCACGAAGGGATAGTTGCAAGGTCTGCCGGGCGCGCAGGACGCCGGTCTCCGGCAGGGGGTGTTACCTGATGTCGCGGCGGAGGCCTTGACCGCCGGAGCGGCCTTTTTCGCGGCGGCCTGCTGCGCGCCGCACAGGGCGGGCAGCGCGATCATGACGACCAGCCCCAGGAACGCTACGAGCTTGCACAGAACGAATTTCCTCATCATGTCCCTCCTTGGTTAGTTTCCTCGCTTCAGGGATAAGAGTGGGATGGCGGCCCGGGTTATCGCACCCCCCGGAAGAGCCGGCTCGTCCAAGTCCTCCTCGTCCTCAGGCGCGGCCTTCTTGAAGTACCGTCCTGGCGTCGTGCCGAGAGCGCGGCGGAAGGCGGCCACGAAGGCGCTCGTGCTCTCGTAGCCGACGGCGTTGGCGACGCCGGCGACCGATTCCCCTCCGGCCAACAATTGGAGACCACGGAGCAGCCGGGCTCGTTGCCGCCAGACCCCGAAGGGCAGTCCGGTCTCGCTCCGGAACAATCTCTCCAGCGTCCGCTCGCTGGCCGCCGACGCCCGGGCCACCTCGGCCAGGGTATGCCGCGCCGCGGGTGTCGCCCGAATCCATTCCGCGGCGCGGACCCCTCGGGGGTCGCGTGGGATGGGGAGGTCGAGCGGGACCAGCGGCAGCACGGTGAGCTCGTCGAGCAGCACGTCCAGGAGATGCCGCTCTGCCGCGACCCGCCGGTCGAGCGTCGTCAGCCGCATGGCGCGGCGCAGGATCTCCCGCAGCAGGGGGGAGATCTCGACCACCCGGCAGGTTCCCGGCAGCCCGCGGACCGAAGTGTGGATATAGAGGGATCGCATCGCGACACCCCCGGCCACCTCCACGCTGTGCCGCACGCCGGCCGGCACCCAGACCGCCTGATGGGCCGGCACGACCCACAGCCCCGCATCCGTGTGCACCGTCAACATTCCCCGCGCCGCGAACAGGAGCTGCCCCCATTCGCTCTCCCGGTCGCGCCAGGTGTACGCCGCCGCCCAGGCGACCGACATCGTCCGCGCCTGCGGCCCTTCCGGTTGGCGTGATCTCGACATTGGCTGTCAGTATAGAGTTAACGCGTACCGCGGAAGAGGCATATCGTACCGTCGTTCCCGAGGCTCCTCGGACCGACTCGAAAGGATAGGCCTGCCATGTCCCAATCCCCGGCCCCGAACATCGCCCACTTCGCCATCAACGCCGACGACGTGAACCGGGCGCGCCGTTTCTACGAACGCGTCTTCGCCTGGCGCTTCGAGCCCTGGGGTCCCCCCGGCTTCCTCCAAATTTTTTCCGGCACCGAACGCGATCCCGGCATCCGGGGCGCCCTCCAGAAGCGGCGCGAGCTCGTGGCGGGGGAGCGCATGATCGGCTTCGAATGCACCGTCGCGGTTTCCGACGTGGACGCCGTGGCCGCCGCCGTGGTGGCGAACGGCGGCACCATTCTCATCCCGCGGACGATGATCCCAACCGTCGGACATCTGATCTTCTTCCGCGACCCGGAAGGCAACGTCGTCGGCGCCATGCAGTACGACTCGAACGCTCAGGACGAGATCTGAAGGCGCTTTGCAAGGAGAAATTCTCATGATGGCCAGTGGTTTGATTCTGACCGCAGGGCTGTTGTTAGCGACCCAGGAGCCCGGTAAGGACGATCTCCAGAAGCTCCAGGGAACGTGGTTGACCGTATCGCTGGTGAGTGAGGGCAAGACGGTGGTGGACGAGAACCAGCCGCCGAAGCCGGGACCCGTGACGAAGCTCATCTACGAAGGCAACAAATGGATCGTCAAGGTGGGGGACAAGACCGTCGCCACGGGGACGGTGAAGATCGACTCGACGAAAACGCCGAAGGAGATCGATATCCTGGACGAGTCGGGAGCGATCGACGACAAGAGCAAGCTCGCCATCTACGAGCTCGAAGGCGATACCTATAAATACTGCATCGCCCCAGCCGGGAAACCGCGGCCCACGGAGTTTTCAGCGAAAGAGGGGAGCGGGAACGCTCTGATCGTGAGCCGGCGCGAGAAACCGTGACGCCTCACGGCTCCAACGCTTCCCGAAACGCTTTCGCGTCGTCCACGCCGACCGAAATCCACCGGGCCTGCTTCAATTTTCCATACGGCCCCTGCGCCATGACGGGCTCGGCGAGCTCGATCCACAGGGGCGTCATGGCGGGCAGGGCGGTGCGAAGGAACGGCTCGGATTTCGGCGCCTTCTTGTGGATCGCCACGATGTGGGCTCGCGGGATCCGCACGGTCCAGCGCAAGCCCGTGCGGATCGTGAGGTCCTCCCCATCCAGGAGGATGGGCCGCAAGCGGGTGGCGCGGTAGTCCGCCAGAAACCAGAGCAGGCCGTAGGCGGCGAGGGCGGTGAGGAGCCAGGCGCCCCGGGGGCTCCAGCGGGTGACGAGAAGGTGGACGGGGATCGCCTCGGCGAGCGTCACGACCAGGAAGGCGAAGCCGAGGGCTCCGTAGCCGCTGGTGCGGTGATAGGTGAAGACTCGGGAGGCGGACGGGACGTGAGGACGGCGGCGCCAGGCGAAGAGCGAGAAATAGACGACCGCCATCTCAAAGGCGATCGCCTCGGATACGGCCCGCACGGGCAGGATCTCCCGCGCCACCTGGCGCAATCGGTCCAGCATGTCGTCCGTTCCCGTGCCGCGCGTGCTCTTCAAGGACCGGGCGGTCCGCACGGCGATCCAGGCCACCAGCCCGATCTCGGCGGGAACGGAGAGGACCTCGGAGAAGCGCTTCAGCATCTCCCGCTGCTCTGGCAGCACCAAAGCGGCCCCGGTGAGGCTGAACAGGAAGACGGGGATGAGCGTCCGCACCGGCCAGCCCGCCCGGCGGACCGCCAGCAGGTAGAACGCCAGGGGAACGACGACGAGGAGGTCCACCAGCAGCCCGGCCGAGACGAGCTCCGGCCGCCGCAACGCGGGCCGCATCCTCTCCAGGGTCATGGCGACCGCATAGATCCCTGTCGCGAGACCGGCGAAGCTCAAGAACGGCCAACGGGCCTGACGAACCATGGCGGGCTCCTTTCCTCCTCCTCTAGAATAGACGCAAGGAGCGCCGGAAGGTTGCTTCAGTGACAGCGTTCGCCTCCCCCGAAGCCTTCCTGGAGCCATGATGCAGATCCACGAAACCCACATGCGGCACTGCCTGGCCCTCGGCCGCGCGGCGCTCGAGGCCGGCGAGATCCCGGTGGGCGCCATGGTTGTACGTGGTGCTGAGATCCTCGGGGAAGGGCTGGAGGCCGTGCGCCGCCACCTCGATCCCAGCGCGCACGCCGAGATCCTGGCGATCCGGGCGGCCTGCCAGCGGCTGCAATCCCTCGAGCTTTCGGGCTGTACGCTGTATACCACCGTCGAGCCCTGCGTGCTCTGCGCCTTCGCGGTGCGGCGAGTCGGCGTGAGCCACGTCGTCTACGGCGCCCCCGCTGGGCAGGCCGGCGGCCTGACCTCTCGATACTCCCTTCTCTCGGACCTGGAGCTGACCGGCTGGCCGGAGCCTCCAGAGGTCATCGCGGGGGTCCTCGCGAGAGAATGCAGCGCTCTGCTGGACGAGAGAAAGAGATCGTCCGCCTAGATCCGCACCGCCCCGACTTCAAAAAACGCAAAGCCGGTCAGGCAGGTACGGGCCTGAGACTTACCTCCGGAATGTCTGTTATTGGCACGAAGAATGAGCAGCGCTGTCGATAGGAAGCATAAATAGATCAAAAAGAAACACTGGCGATTTTCCTTCTCTCCGTAGATAATCCTCCGAGGCGAAAAGTCGGGAACAGGCGGCTGGGATGGCCAAAACTAAATGGCATCTCCTGCGTATGCTCCCGTTGTTTCCCCGAACCGATGTGAATCAACGTAGCATGCCATGCTCTTCATGAAAGGGAGAATTGTGAAAAAAGTGAGAATAGTAAAAAAGCTTGAGCTCGCGAAGGAAACCCTCCGCCGGCTCGACGCGGGAGAGCTCCGCGAGGTTGCCGCCGGAAGCGGTGGCGGCTGGTCGGACACCAGCGTCTGTCCCACCGTGACACCCCGTTGCCCCTAAACGAACCCTGGGCGCCCCGGCCTCTTCCGGGGCGCCGTTTGCAGGCATTCTGCTTCGCATGGGAGACCGGTCCTCCGGTCCCCTGAGCTGGACAACGATCCGGAACGCCTCGCTACTTGCGTGGCCGGAGCTTCCGGACCTGCCGCGGCTTGAGCTTCACCGTTTCCTCCTCCCCTCCCTTCCCGCCCTCGGCCTCCTTCTCGCGAACCGACTTGACTGCGGTGAGGCGCGGCGAGGCTTCGACGGTTCCCTTTTCCTCCTCATAGAGGTCGAACCAGGGGAAGCCGAGCTCGGTATAGGCCTTGGCGCTGACCGGGGTCGGCGGGGACTGGCGGCCGGTGAGGGCCTCGTACTGCTCGCTATTGACGAGGTACACGAAGACCGCGCCGGAGTTGCCAGGGTCCCAGGTGTCGAGCCCGTAGGGATCGGGGTAGATCTTCTGCCGCATCCGCCCGCCCGTCCCGAGACCCATCGATCGAAATCCCAGCGCGCTGCGCAGCATGGGGGGGCGGGGCGGCGGGCGATCGGGGAAGCGGCCGGGTTTGGGCTCGAAGACCCGGATCTGGATGCCCCCGACCTCCTCCCGGCCGGTGAGCTGCGCCTCGACCGTCGTCCCTGTCCCCAGCGGCATGGCCACGAACTGGCGAATCACTCCGCCCCCGGCGTTGATCCCGTCGAGCCAGAGTTGCTCGGGGCAGACCAGATAGTTCTGCGGATCGGCCGACAGGCCCTCTTCCCAGGGTTCTCCCGAGACCGCGTTGATCCCACCGACCCCGATCTGCACCGCGTTGGGCTTCCACCACGCTCCATCGAAGGCCAGCCAGAGCGCCTCGCGCTGGTAGATGGGGAAGAAGGCGCCGCCGCGCTGCCGCCACTCCGCGGGGACACGGCGGGGGAAGGCCGCGACCCGGCAGAGCGGGAATCTCCCCAGCCCCGGCGGCAGCGGGTAGGTCCCGCCGTCGTCGGGAAGCCTCAGGGTGCGCTGGAAGTTGACGGAGAACCGCCTGCCGATTCGGATCTCGTCGCTCGCGATCACCACTTTCAACATGCCGGCAGCCTATCTCATCTCACTCGTTTTCATTTGGGATACATCTCTGCGATGAACTCCTTGTCCCGCTGCGACAACGTGGAATTGCTCTTGGTTCCTTTGTGATCGAGGAAGAGGGAGCTCGGGAATTGGTAGAGCATGATCGAATCCGGATCGAATTTGGTGGAGTTGATCTGCGCTTTTGCATATCTCTGGAGGATGTTGAAGTCGATCTCTTGCTTGGTCCAGAAGTTGGGCGAGCCCGAGAAGACGCGATACACCTCCGCCTTGTTCCACATCAAGTTCCCCTGGGGGTTCTGGTGCTCGTGGATGCATCCCAGAGCGTGCCCGAACTCGTGCACCACCACGCGCTCGTATTCGGCGTCGGCGGTGTTCGCCTTGAGCCAGCCGAAGTTCATGGTCGGCTGGAACTTCGGGAAGTAGCGCTCGACCAGCGCATCGTTGCCCACGGCCGACCAGGAGCCGCGGTCGGCGGAGAAGGAGATGCGGATCTCGGCGTCCCCTGAGGCCACGAACTTGAGCTTGATGTTGGCGTACTTCTCCCAGATGTGGGCCTTCGCCTCCGCTTTCTTCTTCTGGGTTGCGTCGCCGTCGAGGAAGCGGCACGTCAGGGTGCGCCCGGTCTCCCACATCTTGAGCTTGACGATCGCCATGTGGAACACCGGGAGAGGCTGCGAGGCATCGATCACAGCCTCCCGAGGCCGCGTCGACAGTACGCTTTCGGAGACAGCCTTCGCGGCTGCGGAGCGGGCCGGACTGTACTCGTCCGGCACCACGCGGTCGATACAGATGTGGAGGTCTTCAACCTCCGCTGCACTGCCTTTCTGCGCCATGTCAGATCCTCCTTCAGAATTATCGCTGTATGTGTGGCGCCGCGCAAGGCCGGTTCGTTACAACGGAGGAAAAAGAAAAGGGGACCGGTCCTCCGGTCCCCCTCATCAGCTCGATCTGGATCGCTTCGGCTTTAGTACCGGTAGTGATCCGTCTTGTAAGGTCCGTTCTTGTCCACGCCAATGTACTTGGCCTGCTCGTCGCGAAGCTCGGTGAGCTTGGCGTTGAGCGTGGTGAGCTGGAGGCGCGCCACCTTCTCGTCCAGGTGCTTTGGCAGGGTGTAGACGCCGATCTTGTATTCGCCCTTCTTCGTCCACAGCTCGATCTGCGCCAGGATCTGGTTGGCGAAGGAAGAGCTCATGACGTAGCTGGGGTGGCCGGTGCCGCAACCGAGATTCACGAGGCGCCCCTTGGCGAGGAGGATGATGCGCTTGTCGTCGGGGAAGATCACGTGGTCCACCTGCGGCTTGATCTCCTCCCACGGGTACTGCTCGAGGCTCGCGACGTCGATCTCGCTGTCGAAGTGGCCGATGTTGCAGACGATGGCGTTGTGCTTCATCCGCCGCATGTGATCGTGAGTGATCACGCGGACGTTGCCCGTGGCGGTGACGAAGATGTCCGCCTTGTCGCAGGCCTCGTCCATGGTGACGACGCGGTAGCCTTCCATCGCCGCCTGAAGAGCGCAGATGGGGTCCACTTCCGTGACCCACACCTGGGCGCTCAGGGAGCGCAGGGCCTGCGTGCAGCCCTTGCCCACGTCGCCGTAGCCACAGACGACAGCAATCTTGCCGGCCACCATCACGTCCGTGGCGCGCTTGATGGAGTCCACCAGCGATTCGCGGCAGCCGTAAAGGTTGTCGAACTTGCTCTTGGTGACGCTGTCGTTGACGTTGATGGCGGGGAACTTCAGCTCGCCCTTCTTGGCCATCTCGTAGAGACGGTGGACGCCCGTGGTCGTCTCCTCGGTGACGCCCTGGATCGCGGCGAGCTGCTTCTTGTACCAGCCGGGCTGCGCGGCGTTGCGCTTCTTGATGGCGGCGAAGAGCACGTGCTCCTCCTCGCTCGTGGGATTGCTCAGCACCGACGGATCGTCCTCGGCCTTGGCGCCCAGGTGGAGAAGCAGGGTGGCGTCGCCGCCGTCGTCCAGGATCATGTTGGGCGCGCCGTCGGGGAAGTCGAAGATCTGGTGCGTGAAGTCCCAGTACTCCTTCAGGCTCTCGCCTTTGAAGGCGAAGACGGGGATGCCCTCGGCGGCGATGGCCGCCGCGGCGTGATCCTGGGTGGAGAAGATGTTGCAGCTTGCCCAGCGCACCTCGGCGCCGAGAGCCCGCAGGGTCTCGATGAGCACGGCCGTCTGGATGGTCATGTGCAGGGAGCCGGCGATGCGCGCGCCCTTCAACGGCTGGCTCGCCATGAGCTCCTTGCGGATGGCCATGAGGGCCGGCATCTCGCCCTCGGCGATGCGGAGCTCCTTGCGGCCCCAATCGGCCAGGGAGATGTCCGCGACGTAGTAATCGGTGTCGGTCTGAGTCTGGGTGGCGACGGTCATGATTGACCTCCTCGGAGGATCGTCCGGGACAGGGAGTTCTCACCTCCATAGACCCGGAACGGGTTGAGGTGAGCGCCGTTTCCTGTGCTCCCGGTCATGGCCGGCGTCCGAGCCTGGGAGGGAGCCCTCCTGCAACGCTCCTCGGACGGCAGCTATTTTAACCCGGCAAGGGCCGAATCGCCAAGGGGACGTTTCAGCTACACTGCTTCGATGAAGACTCAACAGGTAATCACACTCTTGCTGGCGGCCTTCTTGGCCTTCTCCGCGGCGGGCCGGCTCCACGCGGACTTCGTTCTGGACCCACAGCCGGGCTATCAGGAGTTCCACGGTGAGCTGGCCGTGCAGTCGGAGGGTAACTCCCTTCTGACGTGGACGCGGCAAACTGAACCGGGAGGCCCGTGGACGGCCGCGGCGGCCACCCTGGACCCCAGTTCGGGCCAGCTCGGCGACGTTCATGAGTGGGGGAACGGCGGCGGCGAGCAGGTCGTCGCCATCGATTCGGGCTTCCTGGCCATTCGGGAGGAAGTGGAGACCAGCCCCGACTGGACCGTCGAGCATCTGGACGCGTCGGGCCAGCGGCTCGGGACGGCCTTGCAGATCGGATTCGCGGTCTCGGTTTCCTCGCACGCCACGGCCGGCGGCGGTGCGGTGGTGGTCGCGGTGACGAACACCGGCACGCAGGCCTGGAAGCTCGGCTCCAGTGGGGCCGTGCTCGCCGGACCGGTGACGCTCACGGACTCCAGTCTCAAGGCGTCGGTCGGCGTCGACGCCGACGGCAATCTCGTTCTGGTCTGGACCGATCTGGGGAACAGGGTCTTCGCCCGGCGGTTCTCGCCGGACCTGGAACCTCTCGGTCCGCCCCTGCCGGTCACCCTGGGCGGTGCCTTCGGCGTCCGCGTCGTGGTCGCACCGGACGGCCGCTTCGTCGTCGTCTACGATCAACTATTCCGGGTGTGGATTCGCCCGTTCCATGCCGATGGCACCCCCGCCGGGGCGAGGCTCCGGATCTCGCCGGACAGCGTGGAGCAGGAGGACATCGATGTCGCGATCGGGCCGCAGGGAACGATCCTCGTAACCTGGAAGACCTATCAGAATTCCAATCAGCCCACGATCCGGGCCCGCTTCGTCTCGCTCGCCGGCCGCACCCTGGGCCAGGCCATTCGCCTGGGTCAGATTGCCAGCGGCCGGGGCGAGCTGTTGCGCCCGCGCGCGGAAAGCCTTGCCGCCGGGGATTTCCTCGTGGTTTGGACGCGTGTGAACGCCTCCGGCGAAAAGCTTGTCCTCGTAGGACAGCACATTTCGCCCCGCTGACGGGCTCACCGATCCCGCCGGCGGCCGTAAGCCTACTGCTGGCTCGGATCGTTAACCCGGCCCATGAAGAGGATGAGCCCGCTCGCGTTGTCGCGAATGAAGAACAGGAACGGCCGGTCCACCTGGATCCGCTTCGTCTCCAGTTCCATCCCTGCTCCTCGGACACCGCCAACGGTGGCGGCCGCCGCCTCGGTGCCCTTCTCGTCGACTCGCACGAAGGCCTGGTGGAAGACCTCGGCCAGGAAGAGGCGGTCCTCCGGGCGGGGCGGTTTCGCGATTCCGCTGAGGTCGGCCTTCGCGGGGTCGAAGGGAAGCCGCATCCCCAGCGCCTTCAAATGCCCGCTCAACAAGATGGAGCTCAAGGGCTGGATCTCGAACTTGGGAAAGGACAGATCGACATTCTCGACGTCCATCGCGCCCACGAGCGCGGCGATCTTCTTGGCGTCAAGGCTGCTTTCGACGTTCGCCAGGCCATCGATCCGGTCGGGAACGAGGAGCAACATCGACACCGCGCGGCCGCGGTAGGGGAGCGCCAACGCGGTGACGCCGTCCCGCCGGGCGACGAGGAAATTGTGCAAATGGTGCATCGTCGGCACGTCTTTCGTCTCAGTCGCCGTCAGGTGGAAGGGAGCGGGCTTCGTCTCCGAGATCCCGAACGGAGAGTCCCAATGGCCCAGGAAGTAGATCGCATTGGCGAGGACGAGGCGCGAGTCCTGGTTCAGAGCTCCGGTCGGAATGATGTCCTTGATGCGGTGCTCGGTCTTCTCCTCGACCCATTGATTGATATGGGTGCGGGCCTTGTCCGGCGCCGTCTTGAGGTCGAGAGTTTCGATCGGGGCTCCGAAGGCCGCTTTCGTCGTCTCCACGAAGGCAGGCTTCAGCGGATAGCTTTTCTCCACGAAGAGCTGATTGGCGATGTGGAAAAGGTAGGAACGATCCTGGAGCGAACGCGCGAGCTCGCCCTGGGCGGCCAGCACGTCGCCGCCGGCGCCCTCCAGATGGAGGACCGTCCTCATCTGCGCCGCCGTCTCGCCCTCGGCCCCGCCCCAGGCCATGGTCAGGATGGTGGTGATGCTCGCCGGGGAGAACACCAGATTGCCAGGCGCCTGGCTCAGGCGTTTATAGAGATCGACGCCGAAGGCGTTGCTGCTCTGGGCCAGGCTCAGGACCGCCTCCTTGGAGGGCGCCGGCGTGCCCTTCACGGGCGCTTCGGCGGCGGTGAGCGTCCCGGACAGCAGGAGAGAGGAAACTGCGGCGAAAGCCCATCGCGATCTGAGCAGAGTTTTTCTCATGGCCTGTTTAGACGTGGAGCTTACCACCGAAGTTCCCTTCCTGTTCCCGTCGCCGAGACCTACTTGTGGCTCGGATCGCTCACCCGGCCCAGGAAGACGACGAGCCCGCTCGCGTTGTCGCGGATGAGGAACAGGAAGGGCCGGTTGACCTTGACCGGGCGCGGCGAAGGCGGGGGCCCGGCTCCTGTGACCAATCCTCCCATGCTCGCGGCGGCCGCTTCGGTGCCTTTCTCGTCGACCCGAACGAAGCCCTTGTGAAAGACCTCTCCGAGGGAGAGCCGGTCGTTGCGGTTGGGCGGGTTCGCGATCCCGTTGAAATTCGCCACCTTGCGGTCGAACGCATTCGTCATCCCCAGAGCCTTCAGATCCTCACCCAGCGCGAGGGATTCGCCTGGATTCACCTCGAACTTCGGGAGCGAAAGCGAAATCCACTCTTCTTTCAGTGCGCTCAAGAGCGTGTCGAGCCTTTTCGAATTGAGCGTGCTCTCGACCGCCGCGAGCCCGCCGACCGCGTCGGGAACGAGGAGGAGCATCGACATCTCGCGGCCCTGGTAGGGAAGCTCCACCGCCGTGACGCCGTCCTTCTGGGCGACGCGAAGCTCACGGGTCTGATTCATCGTTGGCACGGTCTTCTTCTGCGACGCCGTCAGGAAAAAGGGCGCAGGCCGTGTCGCCTCGCGTTCGAAGGGAACGTACCAATCCCCCAGGAAGTAGATCGCGTTGACGAGGACGAGGCGCGTGTCCGGTACGACACCGTGGGGCGGGACCAGGTCCTTGATACGGTGCTCGGTCCTGCTCTCGATCCATTGATTGATATGGACGCGAGCGGGCTCGGGCGCCGTCTTGAAGTCGAGAAGCTCGACCGGGGCTCCGAAGGCCGCCTTGATCCTGGATCCATAGGCAGGCACGAGCTTGTAGGTCTTCTCGGCGAAGAGTTGATTGGCAATGCGGAAGACGAGCGGCCGGGAGGGAGATTGAAGCACCCGGGAGAGCCAGCCCCAGGGTTCCATGACCTCGCCGGCCGGGCCTTCCAAATGCAGGACCTTCCTCATCTGCGCCGCCGTTTCCTCTTGGGCCCCTCCCCAGGCCAGGGTCAGGGCGGTCATGACGCTCGCCGGGGAGATCACGAGGTTGCCGGGCTTCTGGCGCAAGCGCTGATAGAGATCGAAACCCAAGGCGTTGCTGCTCCGCGCGAGCTTCGCGACAACCTCCCCGGAGGGCGCCGGCTTGACCTTCTTGGTGGCCCCGGCGCCGGCGCCGGAGGAAACTGTCGCGGCAAGCAGGAGGCAGGCCGCCGGGGCGAACGCCCATCGAGATCTCATCGCCGGCTCGGGTCGCTGACCCGCCCCAGGAAGAGAACGAGCCCGCTCGCGTTGTCACGGATGAGGAAGAGGAACGGCCGGTCCACTTTGACCTGTCGCGGACTCCAAGCCCCGGCTCCCGCGGGGATTCCCCCCGCCGTGGCCGCGGCGGCTTCGGTGCCTTTCTCGTCGACCCGCACGAAGCCCTTGTGAAAGACCTCGCCGAGGAACAGGCGATTGTCAGGATTGGGCGGATTCGCGATGCCGAAGAAGTCCGCAAGCTTGAGGTCGAAGGCGAGCGGCATTCCCAGCGCCTTCAGATCGTCGCCAAGCTTGAGAGATTCGCCGGGCCTCACTTCGAACTTGGGAAGGGAAAGGTCGATCACTTCGGGCTTCAGCGCGCCCACGAGCACGTCGAGCTTTTTCGCGTCGAGAGTGCCCTCGACCGCCGCGAGCCCCTCGATCGCGTCCGGAATGAGGAGCATCATCGACATCTCGCGACCCTTATAGGGAATCTCCAGCGCCAGGACGCCGTCCTGCTGGGTCAAGCGAAGCTGATTCCTCTGATGCATCGTCGGCACGTCTTTTTCCTGGGACGCGCTCAGGGCAAAGGGCGCCGGGCGCGTTAGTTCGGGGAGGAAGGGCCTCTCCCAGTCGCCGAGGAAGTAGACGGCGTTGACGAGGACGAGTCGCGAGTCCGGCCCGATGCCGTGGGGCGGAATGAGGTCTTTGATGCGGTGCTCGGTCTTGCTCTCGATCCATTGATTGATGTGGACGCGGGCCGGCTCGGAGGCCGTCTTGAAATCGAGAAGCTCGACAGGCGTTCCGAAGGCGGCCTTGGTTTTGTCCACGAAGGCGGGCACGAGCTTGTAGCTCTTTTGGGCGAAGAGTTGATTGGCGATACGAAAAACGATCGGCCGGGAAGGATCTTGAAGCGAACGCGCGAGCTCGCCCGAGGTCGCCATTACGTCGTTGGCGGTCCCCTCCAGATGAAGCACCTTCTGCATCTGAGCGGCCGTGTCCCCTTGCGCGCCCCCCCAGGCCATGGTCAGCACGGTGGTAACGCTCGCGGGGGAGACGATGAGATTGCCCGGCTTCTGGCGCAGGCGCTGGTAGAGATCGAAGCCGAATGCGTTGCTGCTCTGCGCGAGCTTGGCGACCGCGTCCTTGGAGAGCGCCGGCTTTTCCTTCACGGGCGCCTCGGCGCCGAGGAGGGTGCCGGAAAACAAGAGAGAGGCTAAGGCGACAAGGGCCCATCGCGAGCTCAAGAAATTTTTTCTCATGGCAGCTTAGTTTAGACTCCAAGCTCATCGCCGAAGTTCCCCGTCACTTCCCGCCACCGATGGGCTCCGGGTCGGGGTCGAGTCTCTCGGCCTGCTCGGGGTCATGGGAATCCCTCCATGGGACGACTTCGCGCCGCGAACCTCCGGCTCGTGTAGAATCCAGGCAGGTTACCAACAGACGGCGAGCCCCAGGAGGGAAACCATGGCCAAAGGCAACAACGCGCGGAAGAAAGAGACCAAGAAGCCGAAGAAGACCGCTGTGGTCAAGAGCGTGTCAACAAGCAGCGTCCTTCCGAAGGACCCCAAGAAGAAGTAGCCCGCTCCCGGGATGACGGGTCGCCGTCCCAGAGGGTGTCTCAAATGGTTGCCGACAACGCCTATGTCGCCAGGGATTGAAATCACCTGGCTACCCTCTGTAGTCCCTACGGGACATGAGAAGAACGAATTGCAGTCCCGGAGGGGACAACAGTCGGTAGCCAGGCGATTTCAATCCCTGGCGGCGCAGGCGTGGCTGCCGCTCCTTTTGAGACACACTCTCAGGTGTCTGGCGATTCGTCATCCCCAGCCGCCTTCGTGCGCTCCGGCTATCGCTGGCTTGGGTCGCTCACACGCCCCAGGAAGACGATGAGCCCGCTCGCGTTGTCGCGGATGAGGAACAGGAAGGGCCGGTCGACTTCGAGCATGCGCGGCATGCTTCTCGACATCACCACGGCGGTGGCGGCGGCCGCTTCGGTGCCCTTCTCGTCGACCCGCACGAAACCTTTGTGATAGACCTTCCCAATAAAGAGATCGTCGCCTGGATCGGGTGGGTTCGCGATGCCGGTGAAATCGGCCCTCGCTGGGTCGAATGCCAGAGGCATCCCCAGGGTTGCCAGATCCTCGCCGAGCGACAGGGAGTCGGTGGGGCTCACCTCAAAGCTCGGGAGCGCCAATCCGACGCGCTCTTCCTCCATCGCGTTGACTAGCGAGTCGAGCTTCCTTGCAGTCAGCGTGTCCTCGACCGCCGCGAGCCCCTCGATCTCGTCGGGAACGAGGAGTATCATCGACATCTCGCCACCCTTGTAGGGAATCTCCAGTGCGGTGACGCCGCGCTTCTGGGCGATGCGGAACAAGCCCGTGCGAAGCATCGTTGGTACGCGCTTCATCTCGGACGTGTTCAGGTGGAAGGGCGAGGACCGCGTGAGCCTGGAATCGAATGGAACCGCCCAGTCGCCCAGAAAGTAGATCGCGTTGACGAGCACAAGGCGTGTGAGCGGATCGACCCCCCCGAGAGGGATGAGGTCTTTGATGCGGTGCTCGGTTTTGCCCTCGACCCATTCATTGATATGGCCGCGAGCCTGCTCGGGCGCCCTCTCGAAGTCCAGGGGCTCGGCGGGGGCACCGAAGGCTTCCCGGGTCTTTTCCACGAACGCCGGCACGAGCTCGTAGGTCTGCTCGACGAAAAGTTGATTGGCGATGCGGAAGACGAGGGGACGAGAAGGGTCCTGAAGCCAGCGGGCGAGTTGCCCCGACGCGGCCATCACCTCAGCGGCCGACCCCTTCAGATGGAGAACCGTCCTCATCTGCCTCGCCGTTTCGCCGCGAGCGCCGCCCCAGGTCATGGTCAAGGCGGTCGAGATGCTCGCCGGGGAAATGACGAGGTTGCCCGGCTCTCGGCGCAGGCGCCGGTAGAGATCGAAGCCGAAAGCGTTACTGCTCCGCGCGAGAGACCTCTCTGACATCCTTGTTCCTCCAATAAGAAGAAACCTAAGGCTACAGTACTTCGCAACGAGGGTGAGGCCCCAGATGAGAGGGGGAGAGGCCTTCCCCAGTTGGGGAGACCTTCCCCCAGTGGGGAGGAGCTTTTCCCAAGTGGGGGAGACCTTCCCCAAGTGGGGAGGCGACTTTCCCCAGTGGGGAGAAGCCTTTCCCGAGAGGGAAATCCCTTCCCCCAGTGGGGAATCTCTTCCCCCAGTGGGGATTACCTCTTCCCTGCTCGGGAGAGCCTTCGCCCTGCTCGGCCCGGTGCCTTTCTTATCGCCCAGTTTGCCACGAAGACCAGTTGACAAGACCTACGGCCCGGGCGCACAATTGGTCTGCGGTACAAACCGTAGACATGGGAGGCCGATATGGAGATCCTCGGAACTGAAGCGCATCCGATTCCTCATCACCCTGGGGTGGGGAGAGGCGACGCTCCTGCGCGTCGCCTCCAATTCAAGCCAGAACGAAAACACCTGGAATGATTCTGCGTACTCCGTCTGGAGCTTATGCCAGGAACTCTCACTATCCCAAGGAGGTTTTCCGCCATGCATCCCCTATCTACCCGCGTCCGCAAGCGCCGCGCCTCCGGAGTCGTGGCCGGCAAGATCTTCACGTGGGCCCTCTGCGGCCTGCTGGCCTTCGCGGCCGCCGCCTGGGCACAGCCGTCGGAGTTGCCGCCACTTCTCGACCGGAAACTTTTCTTCGGCGATCCCGAGATCATCGGCGGCCAGCTCTCGCCCGACGGCAAGTTCATCGCGTTCATCAAGCCCCTCGACGGCACGCGCAACGTCTGGGTCAAGCGGACCGACGAGCCTTTCGAGGCCGCCCGGCCCATTACCGCCGAAACCAAGCGCCCAGTCCCCGGCTACTTCTGGAGCGAGGACGGCAAGTTCATTCTCTTCGTGCAGGATCAGGGCGGCGACGAGAATTTCAACGTCTACGCCGTAGACCCGGCGGCCTCACCCGCTTCCGGGCAGCGGGTGCCGGCCGCGCGCAACCTGACCGAGGCGAAAGGAGCGCGGGCCCTCATCTACGCCGTGCCCAAAACCGATCCGGATACGATCTACATCGGGTTGAACGACCGCGATCCGGCCTGGCACGACCTCTACAAGGTGAAAATTTCGACCGGCGAGCGGACACTCCTGCGCAAGAACACCGAGCGGCTGACGGGCTGGGTCTTCGACGTGAAGGATCACCTCCGGCTGGCGACGCGCTCCGCCGAGAACGGCGACACCGAGGTGCTGCGCGTGGACGGCGACGGGTTCAAGAAGGTCTACTCCTGTAACGTCGCCGAGACCTGCGGACCGATGCAATTCAACAAGGACGGCCGGCGCGTCTACATGGTGACCAACAAGGGCGACGTGAACCTCGTCCGCCTCGTGCTTTTCGACCCCGATACCGGCCGCGAAGAGTTGGTCGAAGCCGACCCCCTGAACCGGGTGGATTTCGGCTTCCCGTTATTCTCCGACGTCACGCACGAGCTCATCGGCACCGCCTATATCGATGACGAGCTGCGGATCTATTTCAAGGACAAGGTCTTCGAGGCCGACTACAAGCTCCTGCAGAAGCGGCTGCCCGGCAAGGAGATCCACGTCAACTCGCGGACGAAGGACGAGCGTCTTTTCCTGGTCGGCGCGGTCAGCGACACCGAGCCCGGCGAGAGCTACCTCTTCGACCGCGATAGCAAGAAATTGACTCTCCAGTACCGCGTTCGCGAGACGCTGCCGCGCCAGCACCTGGCGGCGATGAAGACCATTCGCTACAAGTCGTCCGACGGGCTCGAGATCCCCGCCTACCTGACCTTGCCGAGAGGTGTGCCCGCCAAGAACCTGCCGCTCATCGTCCTCCCGCACGGCGGTCCCTGGGGACGCGACATCTGGGGTTACAGCGGCCTGCCGCAGTTCTTGGCCAACCGCGGCTACGCCGTGCTGCAGCCGAACTTCCGCGCTTCGACGGGTTATGGCAAGGCGTTCCTCAACGCCGGCAACCACGAGTGGGGTCAGAAGATGCAGGACGACCTCACCTGGGGTGTCAAGCACCTGGTCTCGGAAGGCATCGTCGACCCGCGGCGCGTCGGCATCCTGGGCGGCTCCTACGGCGGTTACGCCACGCTGGCGGGCCTGGCTTTCACGCCTGATCTCTATACCGCGGGCGTCTCCATCGTCGGCCCGTCGAACCTGATCACACTGCTCGAATCGATCCCGCCTTACTGGGAGCAGATCCGCAAGATCTTTACGGAGCGGATGGGCGATCCGGCGACGCCGGAGGGCCGCGCGCAGCTCGAACGGCAGTCGCCCCTGAATTCGGCCGGCAAGATGAAGGCGCCGCTGCTGGTCATCCAGGGAGCGAACGATCCGCGCGTGAAGAGGGCCGAGAGCGACCAGATCGTCGTGGCCCTGCGCGAGCGGGGATTTCCCGTCGAGTACATCGTCGCGCCCGACGAAGGCCATGGCTTCGCCCGGCCGGTGAACAACATGGCCTCGTTCGCCGCCGCCGAGAAGTTCCTCGCCAAACACCTCGGCGGGCGCTACCAGGAGAGCATGGCGCCCGAGGAGGCCACGCGTCTCAGGGAGATCACCGTCGACGTGAAGACGGTCGAGTTGCAGAAGCGAGCCGAGAGCCCGGCCGTGCCGAAGAAGTAGGGGCCGAGCCGATTTTCTCTTCTCGCGTGAAGTTTTCCCATCGTAGAGACGCCCTCGGGGAACCCCGTGGGGCGTCTCCGGATCGGGGATAACAGTCCGAGCCTGCAATGAATCCACCCGGCGGGGTGCGGGGGATGAACGTGCCCGCCAGTCTTCGGCCTTGCCAAGCCCTTTCAGCTTTCCTATATTGAGCATCCAGAATAATTGGCGGCGCATTCCTGTCCGGCGATGGAGGCCGGCAGGGTCACCCGGCCGCGAGGCCGGAGAAATGAGGAGAAGCGATGAAGATTCGCGTCCACGCTCCGCTGCCCTGGATTCCCTTGGCGCTTGCCGCTGTCGTCCTGGCAGCCTGGATCGCCACCCCGCCCGTGGCGGCTCAGATCATCGTCGAGCCCGATTTGTGCGCGCGCGCCCTGCCCTGCTGCCCGACGCCCACTCAGATCGTGAGCTACGAAGAGCTCGTCGCCTGTGGCTTCTACCCGCAGGAGACCCGGCTGGAGTGCGTCATCAACGTGAAACAGCCGAGTTGCTACGGCGGCAACGGCATCGACGCCTCCGGCTCGTTCGAGCACGTTCTCTTCTGCGTCGACTGGAACAACGACGGCGTCTTCGGCCAGAACGAAGTGGTCGGCGAGGTCACCCTGCAGATGCACAACGAATCGGCCGGTAACGCCGGCCCCTGGAACTATGCGGTCTATCGCGACATGGTGCCGCCGAGCGGACCGCGTACCAGCAACGGCAACGTGGGGCTCACCACCACGCAGACCAATGGTCCTACCTTCCGGGCGAGGGCGATCCTCTCCTGGGACACTGCTCCCACCGGCTGTAGCTTCATCCCGCAGTTCGGCAACGTGCTGAACTTCCCCATTCGGCTCGATCCGATCCGCTGAAGGGTCGCGGCCCGGGTGGGGAGAGCCCGGGCCGCTTGACGTCTTGGGTGAGGCGGTCGGAGCGGCTAGAAGCCTGCGCGCCAGAAAAGCAGAACAAGGACATCAAGGACTACAAGGACAGCAGGGACAAGAAAATACCGGACTGGGTACCGTCGTCTGTCTTTGAGGTCCTTGCCGTCCTTGTTGTCCTCGCTTCTTGGTTTCTGCCGCGCAGGCTCCTAGACAGGAATGACGCTTTCCTCGATCTGGCGTACCGCTTTCTGGCGCGCGGGCTCCTAGAATTGTACAACCGAAGCGCCGTTCCGCCGATGTCCATGCTCTCCGGGACGCCTGCCCGTCGTGTATGGCATCATAGGCCGACGAGGAGGCCCGGCCATGGTCAGATTCTCAAGTTATGCCGTCCTACGGTCGCTCTATGTGCTCTTGGCGCTGGCCTCCACCCCCGGAGCCACGGCCGCGACGTTTACCGTCGTGAACCTGGCCGAATCCGGGCCGGGCAGCCTTCGCCAGGCCGTCCTCGACGCCAACGCGACCGCGGGGGCGGACGAGGTCGCCTTCGCGCCGGGGCTCACCGGCATGATCACGCTCATCTCGGACGAGATCTTGATCACGGACTCCCTGGTGATCAGCGGTCCCGGGGCCGGGGTGCTCACGGTGAGCGGCAACGACCACTCCCGGATCTTCCATGTCGAAAACCCCGGGCTCGCCGCACCCATCGACGTGACCCTTTCGCGCCTGACGTTGACCCTGGGCAACTCGTTGCGCTCCCGAGGGGACGTGGCCGGCGGGGCGGTCTTCGTCAGCGGTGAAAACCTCACGATCCTCGACAGCGTGATCTCCGCCAGCACATCGGGGATTCCGTTCGACCCTGAGGTGCCCGGATGTGGCGGCAATGTCGGTTCCTTCGGGCTCAACGTGGGGACCCTCCGGATCGCGAACAGCACGCTGACCGGCGGGAGCTCCGTGGGGATCAGCGGATCGAATGGCGGCAATCTCTGCGTCAACGGGGGAGGGCTCATCCTGGAGGAGAGCACTCTCTCGGGTGGCACCGCCCATTTCGGCGGCGGCCTCTACGCCGAGGCAGGGGCGGCGAGCAGGATCTTCCACGCCACGATCTCCGGCAATCAGGCCCACAACTCCGGGGGAGGGGTCTATTTGTCAGGGGCGAGCTACATGATCGAGTCGAGCACGATCTCCGGCAACGCCGCCGGTGTCCCGGGCTCGAATCCGCCCCTCGGACTGGGCGGAGGGGTGTACCTTACCGAGGGCAATCTCCAGATTCTCAATGGTACGGTCTCGAGTAATAGCGCGGGCCAAACTGGTGGCGGGATCGCCGTCTCGAACACCTCCCTCCTCCTACGACTGACGACGGTTTCGAACAATACGGCCGGCATCAAAGCTGGCAGCATCATGGTCAGTGAGCCCAGTAACCAGGTCCAACTCGACCACGCGATCGTGGCTAACGGAGTCCCCCAGGACCTGGCCAGCCGGCAGTTCGCGATCTTCCCGCCTACGCTTACAGCCCACTACAGCTTGATCGAGGCGCCCGGAGATTCGATCCTGGTAGGCGATCACAACCTTGTCGGAGTAGACCCCCTCCTCGGCCCGCTCGCGGGCAACGGCGGTCCCACCCTGACCCATCGGCCCCTTCCAGGGAGTCCGGTGGTCGATGCCGGCGATCCCGCGATCCCGAGCCCGCCGGCGACCGATCAACCCGGCTTAGCGCGGATCTTCGGCCCGGCGGTCGACTTGGGCTCCGTCGAGGTGGGGCAGGGGCTCGTGGAGATGCCGGCACTTTCGCCCGTAGGGCTCCTCGTCCTCGCCGCCTTGCTCTTTGCCGCCAGCGTCCGGCGGCTGCGGCGCGATCGAGCATCATGAGAAGCCATCTGCCGGTTGAGCTTCCGGCTCGGAGGATTCCGCCTATTGTGATCCCAGAGCCCGCTGGACGAGTCGGTTGAATTCCTGAACTCGCTGCGGGTCTTCGAGAATTTCGGCGAACTGCTCAACGAAGCTCTGAATTCGCTCCAGATCCATGGCTTTGCCATGCAAGACGATCAGGCGCTCGATGTCATACCGATCCTGGTCTCGCCACGCAAGAGCCTTGTAGATCACCAGATCTTCAGAAGTCGCGACGGGGATTTCGATTCCGGCAAACCGGATGAGGGTAGCCTTCTCCAAGGCCTCTTTTTCGAAGGGCAGCCAGGCGATGCTGACCTCCATGGGCGTGCCACTCGGATCATGCCGTAAGAGCAGGACCTGCCGTTCCCTCGCAAATTTAAGAGCGTCCTGAATCCGCGGAACGATCTTGTGCTGGCCGAGAGTTTGGAACAAATCCTCCAGATCGATTTGCTCTCCCCAGACCGTAGCATCGGCGTCCACTGTCAGGCGGGGCACTCCCCGAGCGATCACGGCGATGCCGCCTATGATCATTCCGGGAGCCTTGATCTGTCGTAGGGCTGCTGCCAGGGCTTGGAGGGCCTCCAGAAGTCCCCGGTCTTCGGGCTCCCTCATGGCTTGCCGAAATAGGCGCGCACCCGGTCCCACTGTTCCCTGGCCTGAGCATCCTGACGCAGAGTGGTTGGATCCTGCGGGACAGGCCATCCGTGAAGGTGCTTCGTTAGAGCCACCAGCGCCAAGGCGCTCCGGATCGCTCCTGAGGTGTCGGGACCGGCTTGGCGAGCTTCTAGCTTCTCGCGCTGCTCGGCGGCCCGGCGAGACTCAACCCAGCGCAGGAGATCTTCGGGATGCATGACGTCAGTATACCTCTCACGACCTCAACCCTACTAACCGTCAGGCACGAGAGCGATTAGCCGGGCTCATTGCTCAGTCCGGTAGCAGCCCCCGGAGGTTTGCCACGAAGACCAGTTGACAAGCGCAGCGCCAGGGTGCAGAATAGGTCTGCGGTACAAACCGGACGTCATGGGAGGCCCGAGATGAAGACTCCGGATCTGGAGCGCATCCGATTCACGGCGCAGCACTTCAACGACCTTCAGGGACTACGCTATGGCGTGCCTCTGGGGCTGATCACCTTGGGGTGGGGAGGGGCGACGCTCCTGCGCGTCGCCGCGGTCGTGGGAGCGTTTCTCCTGGTGGTCGGCGCCCGGCGGTATTACCGGACGACCTTCGGCGAGGTCGAGACGCAACCGGCCGACGATCTTTCGGAGCTTTCGGTTTTCAGCCTGGCCGGCCCGACGCCGCGGATCTCAGGCTTTCGGCAGGTGACGCCGGTCCTGCGACATCTCCTGATCACCCTTGGGGCGGCGATTTTCCTTTTCTCGTGTCTCCAGGCGATTCCACCCAACATCGTGGTGCTGGGGGACGAGTCTCTGGGCCAGCATCCTCAGGTTCTCCGCGAGCCCGTTGGCTGGTCAAACTTCGGGCCGTCTTTCCTGACGGTCCTCCCCCATGGTGGAACGGTGAGATCGCCGTCCATGCTCAGAGCCGTCGTCGCCCAGACGATGTACGTCCTGTACGGCTCGTTCTTCCTGGGTTTCTGGCTGTGGCGACGACGCCGGCGGTCGGAGCACTATCTGGCGTTCGCGGCCCTGCTGCTGGGGCTTTCAGCTCTCGGCACCGCCCTGGGATACGTCGCGCGAGCGGATGGCGAGATCTCGCGGATTTTCGATCTTTTCCTTCCGTCCCTGGTCTATCCCGGAGTGGCTGTGCTCCTCTGCGGCTCCGCGATGATCCTGGCGGGTCTTTTCGATCACTGGCAACTCGTCGCGGCGCTGGGACCCACAGGACCGCAGGAAGAGGACTGACGATGACGACTACGCCTTTTGAGCAACTCGCGAGCCTGGACCGCCTGGTGCACGATCCGGCCCGGCTGGCCATCCTCACGGCGCTCTCGGCCTGCGAGCGAGCCGACTTCCTGTTCCTGCTGCGGATCACCGGCCTCACCAAGGGGAATCTCTCCTCGCATCTTTCGAAGCTCGAGGAAGCGAAGATGGTCGAGATCGAAAAGCGCTTCGTGGAGAAGAAGACCCAGACGCTCGTCCGCCTGAGCGACGAGGGCCGGCAGACGCTCGAAAGCTATTGGGAGGAAATGGAGGCGCTGCGTAAGAGCGCCGCCCGTTGGCGCCCGCAGAAAGTCGCGCTGGTGCCGTCCACAGGCTAGGCCGTAACAACAACTTATTCCGAATCAACGGGCACCGGTCAAGGTGCCAACAGCGAAGGTGTGTCGACAGAGGTCCGACTGAAAGGAGCCCTTATGATCTCTCATACGTTGCGCCCGCTTGTTCTCGTCTCACTTTTCTTCATAACCCCCCTTTGGGCCCCGGCAGCCCGGGCGGTCTCGAACGCCGAGCTGGCCCGTTATGCGGATCAGATTTTCACCCGGGCCTTTCCAGCGAGCGAGCCTGGCGCCGCGGTCCTGGTCGCGAAGGACGGTCAGATCCTGCTCCGCAAGGCGTACGGTCTGGCCAATCTGGAGCTCGGCGTACCGATGCAGCCCGACCTGGTCTTCGAGATCGCCTCGGTCACCAAGCAGTTCACCGCCGCGGCCATCCTCCTGCTTCAGGAGCGCGGCAAGCTGTCCGTGACCGATGAAATCACCAAGTACCTGCCGTTGTATCCAACCCACGGCCAGAAGATCACCATCGACCAACTGTTGACCCACAGGTCGGGAATTCCGGATCTCCCCAGCCTGCCGGAGTGGTGGCCACGGCGGCGCGAGGACATGAACGTCCAGCAGGTCATCGATCTGTTCAAGGACAAACCCCTGGCCTTCAGCCCGGGGGAGAGGCTGTCCTACAGCAACTCGGGCTATATCCTTTTGGGAGCCATCATCGAGAAGGCGTCGGGGAAGAGTTACGAGGACTTCATCGAGCAGGAGATCTTCGCTCCCCTGGGCATGAAGCGGTCGCGATACGGGCATCACAACGAGGTCGTGCCGGGCCGGGTGAATGGCTATGACAAGGACGAGAACGGTATCAAGGTGGCCGAATACCTCAGCCTGACCCAGGCCTATGCGGCGGGCGGCCTCATGTCCACGGTCGACGATCTGGCCCTCTGGGCCGACGCCCTGTCGAGCGAAAAGCTGCTGACCAGGAAATCACTGGAGCAGATGACCACGCCGATACGGATGGCGTCGGGAGAGGTCCGCAAAGGCGGCTACGGCCTGGAGATCTCGGACGAAGATGGGACGTGGATCGTCGAGCACGGCGGCGGCATCCCCGGATTCACGTCTCGCTTCCTGAGCATCCCCAGCCAGCGCCTGACAGTGATCGTGCTTTCGAATACGTTCGGTGAGGGGCCGTCCGTGGACGTGCTGGCGTACCGCGTGACCATGAAAGCGCTGGGCAAACCGGTCGAGGAGCGCAAGGCCATAAACCTGGCCCCCTCCACGCTCGACGACTACACAGGCGTCTACCGTTTCAACGAGAGGGTCTCCCGAACGGTCTTTCGCGAGGGAAATACATTGTTCGCCCGCCGCACCGACGGCGACAAGCACGAAATCATGGCAGCCTCCCGCGACGACTTCTTCTATCGGTTGTCAGAATCGGACAGCCGCATCCATTTCCGCCGGAATGCCGAGGGGAAGATCACCGGAATGGATTTTCTGTATCGCTTCGGGCCGGCGGACGAAACGGGAGTGAAGACCGGCGCGCCGCCAGAATGAACGCCACGCCGCTGAAGGCGAGGGCCTCGAAGACACCCGAGGTCTCGCCCGCGGCGTGTGGATCGGCCACGGCCCGGGGGATGTGCAGGAGCACCACCCAAAGGAGGATCATGATTCCCGTCATCGTCGCCGCCAGGCACGCCGTTTTGGGGACGAGGATGCCCACGCCGCCCGCGATCAGGGCGAGTCCGGTGAAGTAAACCCAGAGCCGGGGGCTCGGAACCCAGGAAGGTATCAACTTCGTGACGAAGTCCAGGTAGACGAAGTGCTGAATTCCGCCGAGGATCAGGAACAAGGCCAGGAACAGAGGACCTAAAGGCATCAATTTTCTGAACAGTCTGGCGAGGGCTGAGCCCGCCTCGTCGTCGGGCAGGGCTCCGGCCAGAATGATGACTCCTCCCAGCATCGCCAGCGCCTTGGCGGGGTTGGTCCACATGAAGCCGACGAGCGGGGCCGAGGCCGCCTTGGGCAGATGCAGGAACAGGATCGACAGGAGAATCATCGCGCCGATCACGGCCGCCGCCCATCGCGCCTTGGTCCCGATGCCGGTCGCAACGCCCGTAACGACGAGAACGACACCGATCAGACAGGCCCAGAAGGGATGCCAGGGCACCCAGGCGGGCCAGGGCGGCACCAGTCTCACGAAGTCGCGAGTCAGAAGCTGCTGGATTCCGAAGGCCACCATGGAGATCGCGAAGAAAATCCGTCCAACGGTCGCTTGGGTAGTCATGGGAAAGCCTTTCTAGCGGAGCTCGGTTGGGATGCGGTCACGACCAGAACCAGAAGAAAGAGAGCGGTCAGGAGGCTGAGGGCGCAGCCCGCGATGCGGGCCGGATTCCAGATGTTGAAACGGAGTTGGAGCACCTGCTGGCCGGCCTCGACCGGCGCCATGAGGAGCCCCTCCCAACTCGGCTGGATCTCTCTCCATCCGTTTTTCGTCAGCGCCTGCCAGCCAGGGAAGTACATCTCCACCACGAGGACCGTGCCGGATCGGCCGTCGAGCTCCACCGCGATCTTCCCTCCGCCGCGGGCGAACCTTCTGGGCTCGGGCCGGCCTTGGCCGTTCCACCACTCGGCATAGGGCCTCGCGTCCGGCAGCTCGGTCTGGCTGTCCGGCAAGGCCAGCCACTTCACGCCGGCTCGGGCGAGCCCCTTGGTGCCCGTCCCCGGGGTGAAGACGTCCTGGATCACAGGCGTCAGGTACTCCGGCGTGTAGACGCAGCAGAAGAGCCCGACCGGAGCCGGCTTCGGCGGTGGGACGAACAGGCCCGCGACCCGGAACGGGCCGGGCGGACCGGCCGGACGCTGCTGCCAGCATCCCCAGCGCCCGCCACAGCTCTCGACGTGCTCGAGCCGTCCAAACTCCTGGTACGAGGGGTACCAATCGGCAGCGCCCGTATAGGGGAACGCGTCCAGCAGGAGCAGCGCGACCAGGGCTCCGGGCACGGCCCTCTGCACGGGGACTACCCAGCGGCGGCCCTTTCCCATCTCCAGCAGCCGGACGGCCGCGAAACCCGCGAGCGCCGCGGCCCCGCAGGTCGCCGGGCCGAGGAAGCGCCAGGCAAATTGGAGCGACCCGATCTGGGGAAAGGCCCGTACGAGCGCCCAGGCCATGGGGTGAAGCGTGAGGGCCAGGCTCCCGACCGTCATCCAGACCAGCCCGCGCGGCGCTTTCGCCGCCCCGAGCGGCACGAGCGACAGGAGGACCAGGCCGAAGTAGTAGGGCATCTCCTGGTCCGTCCCGTCGCCGTTCTCGCCGGATCCGAGGCAGAATTGAAGATCCGTCCAGAGCCGTCGGCGGACCAGATCTCCGGGGTCCAGAGCGTGACTGGCGAAGAAGTCGGCGACCGTGCTGTGCGCGAGCCAGGTGCCGACGACCAGGTGCCGGACGCCGGAGACGAACGGCACCACGAAGAACCCCGCCAGGGCCGCGCCCAGCACGGCGACCCCGAGGAGCCGCGCCAGCTTGCGCCCGAGGTCCGGCAGCGGCGCCGGGGCGTCGGCGACCGCCCAGATCCCCAGGCAGATCCCGGTCATGAGGACGCTGATCGGGTGGGTGAGCGTGAGTAAGGCCAGAACGACGGCCGCCGCGGCCATCCGGCGCCGTCCTCCCTCCCGCGCCGCGGCGATTCCATAGAGAAAGACGAGCGGCAGGATCGCAAGCGCCGCGCTCTCGCCGAGCGCCGCGCGATAGTGGACGTCGAGCAGGTGGTAGGGCGCGAACGCATAGGCCGCGGCCGCGACCAGGCCGGCCCGGCGGTCGCCCGTCCACCGGCTGACCGCGAAGCACTGAGTCGCGGCGGCCAGGGCCCCGAAGACGAGGAACGTCGCCTTGAGCGCCGCCTCCGGGCTCAGGCCGGCCAGGGAGAAGGGGAGCGCGGTGTAGAAGGAGAGCGGGCCGTAGAACTGGAGCAGCGGCGTCCCGAGGTTGATGCCGTGCACCCAGAGCGCGGCCGGGCTGCCGCTGGCCGCTTCCGAGGCCACGGACCAGAGACCCCAGAGATGGTTGAGCGTGTCGTGACCCCGCGGCAGACCGGGAGCGAAAAGGAGGTGGCTGGCCGCGAGCCCGAGGGCGGCGGCGAAGGGCAGATCGAGCCAGGGCCGGAGCGCCTGCCTCTCCGTACCGGCGACGAAGGCGAAGACGACCGCGGTGGCCAGCACGACCGACCCGAAAGGCCGGATGGCGACGCTGCCCGAGGTCATGACCACGAGCAGAGGCACCGCGAGGAGCGGCAGCGCCAGCGGGACCTTGGAGAGCGCCTTCATGGCCGAGGGCGGCAGTATACGACGGGCGCGCCGCCTCTCGATCCGTCCCCCGTGGCTTTGATACCCTGCCCGCCGGAGGTTTTTCATGACAAGAATCTGGCTTTGGCTCCTCGCCGCCGGAGCGCTCGCCACGGGCGCCCAGGCTCAGACCGCGTACGTCCTCGTGCCGCCTGCCGATGCGGCTGCCGGCACCGCCGCGCAAGCAGGCCGGGGTTGGCTCCAATGGGGCCGAGACGCCCGGCATCACGGTATGGCGCCGGTGGCGGGGCAGCGCCTCGACCGGGTGCTCGCCGACTTCGTCTACGATCCCTTCGTCGAGCAGGAGCGGGCCGAGCAGTTCGGCGTCCTCGCGGGTCACTATCCAGCGCCGCTCGCCGACGGCGACGACGTCTTCATGGAGTGGAAGACGGGGACCTATATCCCCTGCGATCCTCCCGGCTGGATGACCTCCGAGCCCTGCGGTGTGAACACCTGGAGCACGCAGATCTGGAACGTGCGGCGGCTCCACTGGCAGGACGGCCACCTCGTCAGAAAATGGAATTTCGCGAGCGATTGGAAGCCGGCACAGGTGCCGGCGCTCAACTTCCTCGGGCCTTCCGAGCCGGTTTTCCATCCCCTGCTGACGCCGGCCCACCTCTACGTGCCGGGCGCCGGTGGAACCCTCTTCAAGCTCGAACGGGGGAGCGGAAGGGTCGTCACCCGGATCAATCCGTTCGACACGCTGGATCCGTTGACCTACACGGCCGGCGCGCCTGTGGCCGACCGTCAGGGTAACTTGTATTACCAAGCCTTTCGCCTCGCGCGGTCCAACCCCTGGACGACCGACGTCCGGGGAGCCTGGCTGATCAAGGTGAGGCCCGACGGCTCGACCTCCAAGGTGAGCTTCTCGGCGCTTGCGATGGGCGCTCCGGCCCCGGCCGCCCAATGCAGGACGCAGTTTTCGGAAGCCGATCTCCCGTGGCCGCCGAGCCCGACGGCCGTGCCGCCGGCGGTTCCCTGCGGCTCGCAGCGCCCCGGCATCAACGCGACGCCGGCCGTCGGCCTGGATGGAACGGTTTACGTGGGAAGCCGCGCTCACCGGGCGGACCGGTACTCCTACCTCCTGGCGGTCAACCCGGATTTGACGCCCCAATGGGCGGTGTCGCTGCGCGGCCTGTTGAACGACGGCTGCGGCACGCCGACGCTGCCTCCCACGGGCTCACCGGGAGGCTGCAAAGCGGGCGCTCCATTTGGCGTCGATCCCGCCACCAACGAGAAGCCGGCGGGCCGGGTGGTCGACCCCGGGACGAACGCGCCGGTCGTGACGCCCGACGGCAGCATCCTGTTTGCCATCTACACCGAGTACGACTCGTTTCACGGCGAGATGTTCAAGTTCAACCCGCGCGGCCAGTTCAAGGGCTCCTATGATTTTGGGCTGGACGTCACCCCCAACATCTACTCCCACGATGGAACGTATTCGATCATCCTCAAGGAAAATCACTACGGCTTCGGAACCTACTGCACCGATCCAACCTTCTGCCCGGCGAGCGGCAACGGGCCCTTCTACATCACCCAACTCGCTCCGGACCTCACCCCGGAGTGGAAGTTTGCCAACACCAACATGGAGAGCTGCCAGCGCAACCCGGACGGAACGCTCACCTGCGTCGCCGATCACCCCGATGGTTTCGAATGGTGCATCAACGCGGGGGCGGTGGATAAAAACGGCGTCGTCTACGCCAACAGCGAGGACGGCAACCTCTACGCCATCGCGCAGGGTGGAGTGGAGAAGCGGCGCATCTTCCTGCAACTGGCCCTCGGAGCCGCCTACACGCCGCTCTCGATCGGGCCTGACGGGAAAATCTATACCCAGAACGCGGGTCACCTTTTCGCGGTGGGGAAGTGAGACGGGCGGCGGGATCGGAGAGCCATGATCCCCAGGAGGATCGCGGCCAGAACGATGAGACTGTTCGTCCAGCCGTACCAACGTGAGGTCAAGCGAGGATAGGCGGAACCGGCGAAGGGAGTGGCTGCGGACCAGGGAGTGACCGTCTTGCCCCAGGCCAGAAAGGCGTCGCCGATGGCCAGGCGGCCCAAACAGAACCGCTTTTCGCCTCCGGTATCGATCGGCGCTCCCACGACTTCGCTCAACTGGACCATGCGGCCGAACATCTCTTCGTCGCCATTCGCCCGCGCCGTCGCCAGGCCCACACCGCTCGCAAACGGGCTCACGCCGAAGATCAGAGGCCCCGAGTCGACGTCTTCCGGCCCCTTCACGCCCCGGGGATATTCGCGGACCAGGGCGAAATCGAGCACGGGCACTACATAGAGCTCCCGGAACCGCCGGTATTGCGAGCGGGCGAAATCCGGATCGAGCTCCGGCAGGAAGCTCAGGGCCAGGACCAGGGACGAGCCGCGCGAGCTTTCCCGCAGGAGACCCGTTCGAGCGTCGATCGAATGGGGTAGCAGTCCCGTGCCCGGATCGGGATGCCGGCGCGCATAAGTCAAGAACTGCTCGATCACTGCCTGGTAGTGGGGGCCGTACAGCGTGTCGTGAAGCTTCAGGGACGTGAGGGCGACGACGTTGTCGACCGGCCAGCTTTGCCCCGGATAGGCCTCCAGGTGGTGCGACGGGCTCGCCGTGAACGCTTGCGCCAGGGCTTCGCTCTGACGGTGGAACAATGCCACCCTGCGAGGATCGCGTTCCGGTTCCGGTTGCAGGAGCAGCAATCCTCCGACCAGGCGGTTCAGCCAGCCCAGATAGAAGACGCCATGCTCGACCGCCTGCTCCTTGGGAAAAGGCGCGCGGCCCGCCTCGCTCTCCAATCGCTCGATCACCCATTCGACTTCTCGCGCATTGCGTCGTGCCAGAGCGGGATTCTTCTCGAGGACGGCCTGGTTGACCAGCGCACAACCGTAGAGAGCGTGGGCAAAGAAAAATCCTTCCGGATACCACGCCTGTGCCGCCTCGGCCGAGCCCTGGCGTAGGGACCCGCCGATCCAGGTCAATTGATGCTGGACGTCCGGCCCCGCGCCGGGTGGCCGGTAGTCCTCGCCTGAGAGGTGGTGCAGTCGCCAGAGAAGGATTCCAAGCAGCATGGTTGCGAGGAGGCGGGCGAACGCTTTCGCGGTTTTCAGAAGCATGGCTATGCCCGAGGCGTTGTCGTACGCGCCATTGTAGATCAAGTCCCCGGCGACCGGCTCGCTCGCGACGACGTACGGATGTGGCGGGCACTCTATCGGAATGGATAGAGTGCTCTATCGCCTCCGATAGAAGCGAGGCGCCGGTCGCGGTGCTCTCGCGACGGCGGCGCGCCCTGGCACAGTCCCTGCTCCTGGCCAAATGCGATCGATCACTTTTCAGGTCGATCACAATGAAAAGGAGGGCGACTATGTGTCACGCAAGATTCTTTCTGCTCGCCGGCTGTCTCTGGCTTCTCGCGGCCGGTCCGGTGAGAGCGCAGTTTCACGAGATCTATGGCCTCAGCGGCCAATCCGGAGAGCTGACTTCGGTCGCTGCGACCAGCACGCCGGGAGCCGCCATCGCCAGTGGGAATTTCGACGTCGGTTCCATGCAGGGCGTGCTGCTCAAGGTGCAGCCGACGGGCAAGCTCGACTGGGTGCGGGCCTACGGTTCCATTCAGATCTCCTCGGTCCGCGAGTCGCTGGGCGGCCGCTACGCCTGGATCGGCACGACCGAGGTGGCGCAGCGGCAAGGCTCCGCGCCGGTGGTGGTTGAAGTCGATCCCAATGGCACCTCGGTGCTGTGGGCGCGGGTGATCCGCCTCGTTTTACCGGACGGTACTCCGGCGGTCCAGGCCTACGGGCGCTTCCTGGAGATCGACCGCCAGAACGAAAGCTACTGGGTGGGCGGCGAGGTCTGGTTCCATACGGCCGACCAGCCCCAGCCCTGGTTGGGCAAGCTCGACGGCGCCGGCAATCTCCTGTGGGCGAAAACCCTCAGCGTGTACAACAACGCCCGTTTCTACTCCATTTTTCCCGCCTATGAAGGCGGGATCATCGGCGTGGGCCTGAGGTGGCCTCCGGATGACCGGGATCGCACCAGGATGCTGGCGGTCAAGCTGGGAGAGGGCGGCGATCTCAAGTGGGCGTTCGATTACCGGGTGACGAACACGGAGGGCCCCGCCGAGCAACGGCTGGCGGATCTGGACCGCGATCCGAGATACAAGGAGGGAAAGTCCGCGGTGGTCGGCACCGTGGCCGCCTTCTGCAAAAGCGTTCCCTCCGTCCCCTGTGATCGCGTGGAATCCGCGGCTTTCGTCGCCATTCTGGACGAGAGCAACGGCACGCTGTCGAACGCCCACGGCCTCGTCTCGGGGAACCAGAAGCAGCCGAAGATCTTCGGCGAGACGATCGTCCACGACCTGACAGGCGAGACCCTCGCGATCGGAGGCGAGGCCGCAGGTGCCGCGCCCGCCGAGCAAGGGCTCCTCGCATTGCTGACCCCGGGTGCCAACTTCGTGCGCAAGGCCTCGTTCCACGGCGCCGGCGCCACCTTCGACGCCGGCGTGAGAAGCCTCGACCGCTCGCGCACCGGTCCCGACCACAACTATCTTTTCCTGATGAACGAGACCAGCGTGTTGGCGACGCCGGCGCGGCACCGGAGCCTGGTGAAGACCAATCGTGACGGCAGCTCGGGGGTCTGCGAATGGAACGCCGACGTCAAGCTTTTCGATGCTTGGCTCCAGCAGGGGCAGGTCCCCGTCGAGCTGCGCGATGGCAAGGCGGGGCCGATCGAGGTTCAGGTCACTTCGCCCAAGCTCAGGCAAGAGCCTTGCGGCCTGCTGCCGGCCGGGGGACGGTGATTCTCAAATCGTCGCGCGGAGCTCGAGGTTGGTGATCAGCCGGTGCAGGTAGTTGGGGTGGAGCCCGAGCGCCCGCGCGGCGGAAGAGACATTGCCGTGAGCCTCACGGACGGCGTCCACGATCAGATTTCTCTTGAATTTGTTGACGGCGGCATGGAACTCCGCGAGGCCGGCGGTGTCGCTCTTGCCGGAACCCTCCGCCGTCTCGAGGATCGCTTCGGGCAGGTCGGCTGGAACGATCAGCTCTCCCTCGCCCAGGGCCACCGCGCGCTCGATGGCGTTCTTGAGCTCGCGCACGTTGCCCGGCCAGGCGTAGCGCTCCAGGCAGGCGCGGGCGCTCGGGCTGAAACCGGCCACCGGCCGCCCGAGCTCGCGGCTGAAGCGGGCGGCGAAGTGGCTGGCGAGGAGCGAGATGTCCTCCCGCCGGTCGCGCAGAGCCGGCAGGGTCAAGGAGATCACCGCCAGCCGGTAAAAGAGGTCGGCGCGGAACGCTCCGTCGCGAATCGCCTGCTCCAGATCCCGATGCGTGGCGGCCACCACCCGCACATCCACTTTGATCGGACGGGTGCCGCCGACCCGCTCGAATTCTCGTTCCTGGAGGAAGCGCAGGAGCTTCGCCTGGAGACCCGGTGGGATCTCTCCCAATTCGTCCAGGAACACGGTGCCCGAATCGGCGATCTCGAGCTTGCCGATCTTCCGCTCCACGGCGCCGGTGAATGCCCCCTTTTCGTGGCCGAAGAGCTCGCTCTCCAAAAGGGTTTCTGACAACGTCGCGCAGTTGATCGCCACGAACGGCCGGCCGGACCGCGGGCTGCGGTCGTGGAGGGTGCGGGCCGCGATCTCTTTGCCGGTGCCGCTCTCACCGCGCAGGAGGACGGTCGACGCGGTCGGGGCGGCGCGCGCGAGGAGGCGATAGACCTCCTGCATGCGCGGGCTCTCGCCCACCAGGTCGTGCGCGAGGGCCGCCTCCAGGCGCCGCCGCTCGGCCTCCTGCCACTCGAACCGGCGCACGGTGTCGAGGGCCAGGGCGGCCATCCGGCAGGCGGCGGCGAGGATCGCCAGATGCCCCGGATCGAACGGCGCGGCGGCGTCCCGGGTGTCGGCGTAGAGGAGCCCCACGACGGAGCTCCCGGCCGGGGCCAGGGGAGCAGCGAGGAGCGAGCTCAGGCGTTCGGTGACGATGCTCGCCGCCTCGCCGAGACCGGGCGTGTGAACGACGTCCGAAGCGAGAAGGGCGAGCCGTTCGCCGGCCACCTTAGAGAGGAGGGTCCGGCTCACCGGGAAGGGCTCGGCGGGCCCCCGCCGGTCGCGGGCGAAGGCGGCCTCAGGCTCGCCCTCGGAGTCCAGAAGGAGAACGGCGGCGCGCTCAGCCGGGGAGACCGAGACGACCAGGTCGAGCAGGCGCCGCGCCAACGCCTCGGTCGAGCGGACGGCGTGGAGATCCTCAGCAGCCTGGAGGAGCGCCGCGAGGTCGCGCTCCGCCCGCCCCTCCCGGTCCTCGGCCGGGATGGCCGCGGCGAGCGCGGCAGTCTCCAACTGGGGGGCTCCGGGCGGCCAATGGAGGGTGGAGGCCGCCACGTAACCCGATTCGTCCAGGAGGCCGCCGGCTGCTTCCGTGCTCTCCTCCGCGTCCCTGAAGAGAAAGAGGGAGCTGCCGACGTTGATCAGGTCCCCCGAGGCCAGAACCCGCTCGCGGATGGGCACGCCGTTGACGAAGGTGCCATGCCGGCTGACGAGGTCCTTGAGCACGCAGCGCTGCCCATCGAGCGTGACGACGCAATGCTGCCGCGAGACGGCGAGGTCGCGCAGTTGGAGGCCGCTCTCCGCCAGCCGGCCGAGGACGACCGGGGTGGTGCCGAGGGCGAAAGTGCTCCCGGCGAGCGGACCTGCGACGGCGACGAGCCTCGGGTTCAAGCGTCTCCTCTATCCTTTTCGAACCAGTTTTCTATCCATAACGATAGAGCATCCGGCGTCGCGGTTCCAGCCCGAACCGGGTGCCGTCCGAGGAGGACGCGGCGATTTCGCAGGGATTTACGGCTTGGCATCGAACGTGCCTTGGTCAGGAGTCGAACCTTTGACGGACCGGCCCCCGAGAGTGGCCGGAAGGAGGAGAGAGATGAACGCAATGGCTGCAGTGGAGGACTGTACGGCTAAGTGCGGCTCAGGAGCAGGTCTAACGTTCATTCCTGTGACGGTGACGCAGAATTTGAAAGGAGAGTGGGAGGCTTGGCCGAATCCGATCGTGCTAGATAACCCGAACGTCAAAGTTGTGTGGGATCTGGCAGAAGTGCTCGGTCACCCCTGGGGATCTCCTGTCCAGGACGTCACGATTGAGTTCACCAAAGGACCGTCAGGACCGCCTACATACAGCCCCACACTGGGTCCTTTCGGCTCAATCACTCCTGATCTCTTTCCGACTCCTCCGACTCATCCGACACTGACCGGGTTGACGCAAATGCCTCCCTACGGGCCCTGCTATTGCTACAACCTGGTGGTGAAGCTTGGTGTGGACAAAAAGCAGTTGTTTCCTGTCGATCCCCAGATCGACAACCTCGCGCCGCCGGGAACGTGCCCAGGTGAACACGATTACGACGCGGAGCCCTAAGGGAGGGCGCCTGCTTTGAGGAGGGCCTGGAGCTCCGGATCGCCGCGCAGGGCGTCGAAGGCGGCGATCCGGAACCAACTCGGGCTGACGCGAAGGCGGAGGGCGGCCTTGGCGTTGATCAGTGCGCTGTTGCGGTCTCCGATCAGGGCATACACGAGAGCTGCGTCGTAAACGATGATCGGCGCTGCGGGATTTTGCTGCAAGGTCCGCTGGGCGATCTCGGCAGCCTCTCCGGTTCGGCCGAGGATCGCAAGGCATTGGGCTTTCGCCATGCTGTCGTCCGCCTGGAGGCGAGAGGTGGCCTCGATCTCGGCGAGGCGGGCGAGCGTCTGGCGATAATGGGCTTCGGCCTCGCTCCGGCGGCCGAGGGCGAGCTCCGCGTCGGCCAGGTTGAGCAGGACGACGTTGTGCCCGGGTTCGATCGCCATGGCTTTCTCATAGGCAGCGATCGCCGCATCGTAGTGTCCGGCGAAGAAACGGGCGAGCCCTAGCTCGGCCCACAGGGCACGCTGCAACGGCTCGCGGGCCACCAGGTCCGCGAAGAGCCGCTCGGCGCGCTCCGGATCACCGTTCTGAAGCTCGATCTTGGCCAGCATATCCATTCCCCAGAGATTGCCGGGCGAGCGCGCGAGGAGCTGCCGCAGGTGCTCCCGGGCCTCGGCGATCCGACCGCTGCGCGATTCGAAGCTCGCGAGGTCGTACAGATTGCGCCACGACGGCACTCGCTCGGCTGCGGCGCGGAAGTTCGCGAGCGCTTCCTCCGTCCGCCCCCGCCGCTCGGCGAGCTGCGCCCGGTAGCTGAAGATCGCCGGGTCGCCAGGTAGAGCGGCCTCGAGCCGGGCGAGGACAGCTTCCGGTTCGCCCTCGCGGCCGGCTGCGACCGCCGCACGGAAATCCAGCGCGAGAGGTTGGGGATCTCCGGGAGCCAGCTCCTCGGCCTGCCGCGCCAGGGCTCGGGCACGCTCGAGATAGCGCGCCTCTTTCGTCGAGACAAAAAGGGAGCGGGCGAGGGAGCCCGCCGTCAGCAGACCGGCGAGGAAGCGCGGCGACCCGCTAACGATCGTCTCACTATCAACAAAATCCGGCTCGGCCGGTGTGCGGCCGGCGTCCATGCGCTGCTTGAGGGCGAGGTAGGCGGCGTAGTCCTCGTTCCGCACCTCGAAAGCAGGTACTTCCGGGCGGAGCCGATGCTCGGGATAGCCTCGCCGCAGGTGCAGAGCGACGGCTTCGGCGAGGAGCCTGAGATCGGCAGGCTCGCTCGCCACCTGAAAGGTTTCCGTCCAAATCAGCCGGCCATCGTTTCCCTGGAGGCGGCGGAGCGTCACTCGGGCGAGATTCCCCGCCGGCTCCACGGATGTCGAGAGCACCTCGTCCGCCGCGACCATTCGCGCCATGGCGGCGGGCGTCTGCACGGATTTCGTCCTGGAATCCAACTGTCGCGGATCGAGAGGGGCGATCCCTTGAAGACTGGCGAGGCTAGCCAGGGCCGAATCGAGGACGCCGGAGGCGGCGAGAGTGAGCCGCGGATCGCTCCCCGCGGCCACCGTGGGAGGCGGCACCAGGACGCGCAGGGGCGCCTCGGCCGAACCGGCGCGGAGACCCCGGAAATAGAAGACGCCACCGGCCAGGGCGGCGACGGCAAGGAGGGCCGCTCCCACGGCACCTACCTTCCTGAACCGGGCTGTGAAGGGTGACATCCCCGACGACGACGTCGGAGGCTCGGGCAGGCGCCGGACGGCGACCGGGGCGGCGGGGAATGCATCAGTCGCAACGCCGCTCATTCCCGGCGCAAGCTCGCGACTGGCCGGGGCCGTCTTGAGCTCGGGAAGGGCTTCGATTTCCGCCAGACGGCGGGCGACGTCGGCGGCGCTCGCCGGCCGCACCTCCCGGTCCTTGGCCAGGAGTTGGTTGACGAGCGCGGCGAGGGTGGGAGGGAGGTCCGGCCGCACGGCGGCGAGGGGCGGAGGCGTTTCGGTCAACACCCGCTTGAGGGTTTCCAGGGGAGAGCCGCCGCGGAACGGCGAGCCCCCGGTGAGCATCTCGTAGAGCAGAACCCCCAGGGAGAAGAGGTCCGAGCGGGCGTCCACCTCGCCGCCCCCGGCCTGCTCGGGCGACATGGTGTGATACGTGCCGAGCACCACACCGGCGGTGGTCAGGCTCTCCGGAGCCGTCTCGGAGGCTGAAGGCAGCGGTTTGGCGAGCCCGAAGTCGAGGATCTTGGCCGTGCCGGTGCCGGTGACCATGACGTTCTCGGCCTTGAGATCGCGGTGCACGAAACCGGCGGCATGGGCATGGGCCAGCCCCTCGGCGACCTCGCGCGCCAAGCGCACCGCGAGCGCCGGGGACAAGGCGGAATCATTGAGGAGAGCCGCCAGGGTCTGGCCGGCGACGTGCTCCATGACGATCGCGTCGCCGTCGCCGTCGGTGACCAGGTCGTAGATCTGGACGATCGCCGAATGGTTCAGGCGCGCCGCCGCCTTGGCCTCGCGGCGAAATCGCTCGGCGGCGCCCGGCGGCGCCCCGGGATGCCAGCGGATGCGCTTCACCGCCACCCAGCGTTCCAGGCGCTCGTCGAAAGCGAGGAACACCTCTCCCATGCCGCCACGCCCGAGACGGCTCTCCAATCGGTAAGGCCCGATCCGGTCGCGAGGGAGATCCCTGTCGCTCATATGCTAAAGCTGGGCCGCCAAGTATAGCGGAGCCCGGCCCAAGACGCCCGAGACGCTCCACAGTTTCTCCTACCGCAATCGCCCGCACGATTCCTCGTGGCCGCCTTTGCAGGCGCGCTCGACCGCTTCCTGCGGGCGTGCGAAGGCGCGACGGCATCGAGCTTCGCAATTGTCCGCCGTACATCCGGCGAGGAACGCCTGACGCCTACGCAACGGGCGCCGCCCGGGTGATGATCAAGCGATCGATCACCAGGACGTCCAGGCTCGGGCTTTCGCGGAAAAACTTGAGCGCCTCCTCGGGGGTCTCGACGATGGGCATGCCCCGGCGGTTCAGGGAGGTGTTGAGCAGGATAGGGAGCCCCGTCCTCCGCTGGAAGGCCTGCAGCAGGTCGCAGTACGACGGGTTCCAGTCCCGCGTCACCGTCTGGACGCGCGCCGAGCCATCGCGGTGGACCACGCTCTCCAGCGGACCGCGCCACTCCGGCCGCGTCTGGGCCACCAGGATCATATAGGGGCTCTCGCCGTCGAGCTCGAAGTACGTGGGCGCGTCGGCCAGCAGCACGGACGGCGCGAACGGCCGGAACTCCTCGCGGCGCTTGATCAGCCGGTTGATGGTGTCGCGGACGCCGGGGAGCCGCGGGTCGGCGAGCAGGCTCCGGTGCCCCAGAGCCCGCGGGCCGAATTCCGCCCCTTCCTGGAACCAGGCGACGATCTTCCCCTCGGCGAGGAACCGGGCTGTGGTCTCGATGAAATCCTCGTCCTCCGTGGCGAGGAGCTCCGGCTCCCCCTTGCCGGAGCTCAGGAGGCCCTTGCGGACCTGCTCAAGCAGCCCGCCCCAGTCGATGTTGTTGTAGAACAGGAGCAGGGTGCCGAGATGGGTGGTGGTCAGCTCGCCGAAGTCGACGGCGGCCCCGTGATCCTCGGCGCCCTGGGCGAGCCGCGTCAGGAAGATCCGCATCAACGTCTCCCGGCTCACCGAGATGACGACGGCGCCGGCAGGCGCCGCGCCGGGGGAGAGCCGGCAGGAGGCGCCGTCGATCACCGCCGTGAGCTCTCCCAGGCCCTGGATCTTCCAGGTGATGGCCCCCTGCCAGCCGCGCATCCGGGTGACGTTCAGGTGCTCGTGGACGGCCCGGAGCAGAGCCAGATCCGGGCTCTCTCCCGCCCGCTGGCTCGCCGCGGCCACAGACTCCCGCACGCGTTCCACGGCCAGCCCGACCGCCGCCCGCGAATAGGCACGGCCGAGGAAGGGGGAGCCGGAATGCATCACCCGCTCCCGCTTCAGGACCTCGAGCCAGCCGTAGAAAGCGCATCCCACGGCGATGCCGTTGTCGCCGGCGGCAGGCACCATGTAGAGCCGGTCGAATTTCGACCGCCGGAGGATCAGAGCGTTGGCGACCGCGTTCAGAGCGACGCCGCCGGCATACGCCAGGCACTCCCCAGGGCCGGCCGCATAGCGGCTGTCCACCAGGTAGAGCAGCGCCCGTTCCACCTCCCTCTGCACCCAGCACGCGATGTCCGCGTAGTATTGAAAATCCTTGCTGAACTGCTCGGGGCTCAGGGCCGGCCGGTTGAAAGGTTTCATCCAGTCGTAGCGCACGAAGACCCGGCCGTCTTTCAGCTCGAAGATCTCGCCCGCGAACGCGCCGGGGCGCCCGTAGGGGGCGAGGCCCATCAGCTTGCCTTGATCCAGGTTGTCGCCGAAGCAGTAGCTGCTCGCCGCCGCGTAGATGCCGCCGATCGAGTGCTTGGTGGTGTTCGGCAGCATGGTGTAGCCCTTGCTGCGCAGGCCCCAGGGGGAGAAATCCTTGTAGATCACCTGCATCCGGCCACCCCGCCAGACGTAATAGCTGTCCTTCTCGAAATAGAGATGGTCGAGGTCCTCCCCCGGAGCGACGGGGAGCTCGACGCCTTCGAGGTCGGTACACTCGTCGAACGCGTTGCCGCAGCCGTCCACCACCAGGATATTCGGCGCTTCGAACGGACAGAGGCCGAGGGCGCTGTAGGCGTGCGCCAGATGGTGAGAGATGGTGACGACCGGCAGGCCGGAGCCGTCCGCAAAGGGACGCGGCCCCCTGTAATAGGAATTGCCGCGCTCGAAGTTGCCGAAGTTGGCGTTCTGCACCACCAGCGTCAGGTCCTCCAGGCCGATCCCCTCGGCGTCGAGGCAGTAGCGGATGGCCGCCGCGTCGTTGCCGCCGTCGTGCTTGACTCTGGTGATGCGTTCTTTTTCGATCGCCATGCAGACGCGGCCGTCCTTGAGCAGGCAGGCCGAGCCGTCATGAGACACTCCGGTACCCAGCACGTAGATGTGCTTCTTCGCCATGTCCAACCACTCCCTGGACGAGATTCAGTGATTTGACGGAGTCAGGTCGGGCGAGATACTACACTTTTTCAGGGCGCCAGTCCGGCAGCCGCCGCAAAGAAGCGGCGGCTCGCTCCGCAGTTTCTCCTACCGCAATCGCCCGCACGATTCCTCGTGGCCGCCCTTGCAGGCGCGCTCGAAGAGCTCGCGGGCGCGGGCAGGGTCGGGAAGGATGCCGTCTCCCTTGGCGTAGAGGTCGGCGAGGCTGGCGCAGGCGAGCATGTCACCGCCGTCACAGGCTTTCTGGTAGAGACGGATGGCCTGGTAGGTTTCCTTCGTGATGCCGAGGCCCTTCGCGTAGCGCACCGCGACGTTGTAGCAGCCCCTGGGCAGGCCGGCGTCGCAGGCCTGCTGGTAGAGGGCGATGGCGCGGACGTCATCCGGCGCGACGCCGGTGCCATTCGCGTACATAACACCGAGGTTTACGCAGGCGCGAGGCTCACCGCTCTCGCAGGCTTTCCGGTAGTAGCCCACGGCGCGGGTCGAGTCTTTGGGAACGCCGATTCCCTCTTCGAAGATCGTGCCGAGATTGTGACAGGCGTCGCCGGTTCCAGCCCGGCAGGCCCGCTCCAGCGGCTCCAGCGGTTCCAGGGCGTCCGTGCTATTCGCCGGCTCGCCGGCCTGGGCCTGGATACCCAGCAGGTTGCGGCAGGAGAGCGTGTGCCCGCCTTCGCAGGCTTGCCGGAACAGGCCGGTGGCCTTTTTTTCGTCCCGGGGCACGCCATCGCCGGCATAGAGCAGGTCGGCGAGGTTGGCGCAGCCGAAGGCGTTGTGACCGGCACAGCTCTTTTCGAAGAAGGCGGCGGCCCGGGCCTTGTCCGCGGTCACGCCCTCCCGACCGTCGCGGTAGAAGACTCCGAGATTGAAGCAGCCCAGGGGATCTCCGTCTCCGCCGGCGTTCCCATCGCAGGCTCGGGCGTAGAGATCGGCCACGCTCTTCGGGTCCGTGGGAGCGCCGAGGCCGCGCTCATGAAGGAAGGCGAGATTCGTACAGCCGCGAGCTTCCCCGAGATCGCAGGCGCGGCCATAGGAGATCAGGGCGAGGCTGGAGTTTTCGAGAGCCCCGCGGGCCTTCTCGAAGTGCAGACCGACGTTGTAGCAACCCGCGCCATCGCCCCCGTCGCAAGCGGTCCGATAGAGGCTGAACGCTCGGGCGTCGTCTCGTGGAACACCCCGGCCCGTGGCGTAGAGAAAGCCGAGATGCGCGCAGCCCGCGGCGTTTCCTCCCTCGCAGGCACGGCGGACCAGCTCGCGAATGCGGCTGTCGTCGGCGGTGCCGCCGCGGCCTTCGAGGTAGCGACCGCCGAGCTCGGCGCATCCGGCGGCGCTGCCGGCCCGGCAGGCCTGGTCGAAGAGCTGGTTGGCGCGTACCGGGTCGGCTGTGACACCCAGGCCGCGAACGTAGAGGAGGCCGAGCTCGAAACATCCCGCGGCCCGTCCGGCCGCGCAATCCTTCTCATGATGCGCCAAGGCGGCCGCCACGGGGTCTTGCGAACCGGGATCCTTTCCGCAACCGAGCGCCAGCAGCAGCCAGATCCAGCGGTGTGGGCGCATTCGCGCAGTTTACACCGCCGCGCGCTATCGTGGCTTTCCGAGCAGATGGGCCCCCATGCCGGCATAGTCCGGGCGAACGTGGAAGTCGCCATAGCAAAGTTTTCTGAGAATGGGGGCCGGCCGCAGGTACCAGCTTGCCCAGGTCAGCGGGGAATCTCCATTCATGTCCTTGGCGTCCAGCGCGGCCCCCGCGTCCAGCAGCATCTGGATGGTATTTTCCGTTCCAAAGGCGGCGGCGCGATGGAGTGGAGTCTCCGCCTTCGTCCGGCAATCCCGCATGAATCCACCCGTTTCGGCGCCCGGCCTGGTGGCGCAATTGGGGTTCGCGCCGTGGGCGAGCAGAACTTTGAGCACCAGGTCGTGGGCAAGACGGTTCGCCGTGCACAAGGCCGAGTGCAGCGGCGTTTCTCCCGTGTCTGCCGCGGGAAGATTGACGTCAGCCCCCTGTTCGACGAGGAACTGGCACAGCCTCCAGTGTCCATGAAACACCGCGCCATTGAGGCCCAGGTCGTCTCCGAGCGACGCGAGGGTCTCGCCGTTGGCGAGGAGGAACCGAATGGCGCTGACGTCGCCGTAGTAGGCGCACCACTGGATGAGAGAGACTCCGTCGCGGTCTTTGGAGCTTGCGGCGTGGCCCTCGGATAGAACTTCGAACACCAGGTCGGTGCGCCCGTCCACGATTCGATCGAGCGTTTTGTCTTTCGCCATGAGATCTCTTCCCCCAAGGCCAGGATATCACCCCGCTCCGGTCTACTTCCGGGCCTCCGCCCGCGCCATCTCCAGGGCCTTGGCAAGCACGCTGTCGGTGCCGTGGCGCAGGTCGTCGAGGGTGGGGCGGGCCTCGACGTCCGGCGCGATGCCGACGCCTTCGAAGGGGGAGCCGTCGGGGAAGTAGACGCGCCGGGTGCTCACCCGGAAGGTGATGCCGTTGGTGAAGTCCACCATGTAGGGCTGGCCGGTGCTGCCGTAGGAGGCCTGGCCGAGGATGCGGGCGCGTTTGCTCTCCTTGAGCGGCATCAGGAAATCCTCGCAGGACGAGGCGCAGCCGATATCGGACAGCACGATGAGCGGACCGGCGTACACGGGTTTGCCGGGCAGGTTCATTCCCCCCGCGGTGACGAGCATGGGCCGGTAGTATCCCGAGTAGGCACCCAGGGCCGCGCGATCGCTCTCGGACATCTGTTTGAGGTCCTCGGGCGGCATGGAGAGCAGGATCTGCCGGTAGGCGGCGAACAAGCCGATGGAGAGGGTGGTGCCCTGGCTGAACTCGCGGTAGGGACGATCGATCAGGGAGCCGATGAGATCGCCGGGAGTATTGCCGCCGCCGTTGGCGCGCACGTCGATGATCATTGCCTTCGCCCGCGCGTTCTGCTTCAGCAACTCGACGGCCTTGAGCTCGTCCTGCCGGTTGTCGAACGAGGGGAGGCGGAGATAGTAGATGCCGTCCTCCAACCATTTTCCCACCTGCGGGTCCGCCGGTGCCGCGGCGAGCTTCTGATGCAACCGGTCGATGCTAACGGTGCGGCCGTCCTCAAGGGTCAGGGTGAAGGTCGCCGGGAACGCAAAGCCCCTGGAGGTGACGCCGCGCCGGCGCACCGCGTCGCTGGAGGCGGGAACGTATTTCTCCAGCTCGCTCAAAACCTGATCGATCGGGCGGCCATCCAGTAAAAGCACGATGTCGCCGTTCTTGAGCTCCGGAATGCGGCTGCGGACGACGACTTGGCGCCCATCCATGGCGGCAAGGCGGAAACCGAGGGGTTGGTTGTAGGTCTCGTTGAACCACGGGTCCCAGAAGTCGCTGTGGCCGTTCTTGAGCTGCGCGAACAGCTCCATGGTGGCGAGGTCGAAAGACCTGCGGTCGTCGGTGGGCAGGATCTGGGCGAGATATTTCTGATAACTGGTGTCGAGATCGAACTCCGGGATTGCCTGCCAGTGGCCGAAATAGGTCTGGATGGTGGAGTAGATCTTCGAGGCCATCCAGACCCGCTGATCGAGGGAAAGCTTGTCGTTCGCGGTCGCTGCCGCCGATTGCGGATAGACGGTGTGTGCGGCGAAAAAGAGCAACCCGCCGAGAACGGCGAGAGAGCGTAAGGAACGCATAGGGTAAACCTCCGGCGGGATTCGCGAGCGCCGGAGGCTCCGGCGCTGCGATCCCTGAGGCCTCTACGCAGGACGCAACGGAACGTTTCAAGAGTACCGGCGGTTGAAATGGCAGGGCCGATTTGGCTATGCGGCCTGAGTGGAAAGGCGACCCGTGACTGGAGCCAGGCCCCGATCCCGCAGTATGATGTGGGCCACGTGAGCCAAGCCGACTTTCCAGCGTTCAGCGCGACCTTCGAGGAGTACCAGCGACAGGCGGAGGCCCTCTTCGCCGACTTGAAGTCCGGCGATGAGGCCGCAGCATGGCGCTTCAAGTGGATGCATCCACGGTTCCGGGACAAGTCCGTGGCCGACGTGAGAGCCGCAACGCTGGACCTCGCCGACGCGCAGGCGGTCGTCGCGCACGAACATGGCTTCGAGAGCTGGGCGGATCTCGCGGCCTTCACCGAGGCCGTCCGGCACCCAGGCCCGGTCGCGCGGTTCGAAGCCGCGGTGGAGGCGGTCATCTCGGGCGACGTCGCGACGCTTCGCTCGATGTTGCGCGAGCACCCGGAGCTGGTCCGCGCGGTCTCGACGCGTAGACACAAGGCCACGCTGTTGCACTATGTCGCCGCCAATGGCGTCGAGGACGGGCGACAGAAGACGCCGGAGAACGCGGTCGAGGTCGCGAAGGTTCTTCTAGACGCCGGAGCCGAGGTCGATGCGCTGGGCGACATGTACGGAGCGAAGTGCACTCCCATGAGCATGCTGGTATCGAGCTGTCATCCGGCCGAGGCCGGCGTGCAGGGTGCGCTCGCGGAAACGCTGCTCGACTACGGAGCTGCCTTCGAGGGACCGGGCTCGAACTGGCGATCGGCTCTCATCACCGCGCTGGCGTTTGGCTATCTGGACACCGCCAAAACGCTCGCCCGGCGCGGTGCGCCGGTGGACAACCTCGCCGCGGTCGCCGGGCTGGGCCGGCTCGAAGACGCCGCCCGGCTCCTGCCGGCTTCGGATCCCGAGAGCCGGCACGTCGCTCTGGCGCTGGCCGCCCAGCACGGTCACACCGAGGTCGCGAGGCTGTTCCTCGATGCGGGTGAGGATCCAAACCGGTACAACCCCGAAGGCTTCCATTCCCACTCGACGCCGCTTCACCAGGCCGTGGGGTCCAACCACCTGGACGTCGTGAAATTGCTCGTTGAGCGAGGCGCACGTCTGGACATCCAAGACACGCTGTACCAGGGCACGCCTCTCGATTGGGCCAACTACGGCGGACGGACGGCAGTCGCTGACTACCTTCGCGCGCGAGGCGCGCCGACAACGTGATTCCAGCGCAGCGGCCAGCTCAGCCCGAGATGACCTCGTCCTAGAACTCTCCGGTTTTTTCGAGGAGGGTGAGCGAGCGGTCAACCTTCTTCCAGTCGCTCTCGATGACCCAGGCCCAGGTGAGCGGCGGTTGTTGCTGCTGGCCGGACTCCAGCGCGACTTGAAACCATCCGTCGGCGTCCGCGAAGCGGCGTTCGCTCGCCGCTTTCACGCCCATCATCCAGCCCAGGCTTGCCAGAGAGCCGTCGCCCGCTTTCGGAGGTACCTGCAGAAACTGGGAGGCATTGATGCGGCCGGCGAAATAGCGCGCGGCGCGAGTGAAGGTCTCGTCGCTCGAATCCTGCGCGATCTCCGCCACCACACCATCCCAGCGCGGGCCGTGGGTCTCCCGCAGATGCAGGAGGGAAGCCGCCTTCATCATCCGGACGAGATCCGGCTTCGCGGTCTCCTGGCCTTTCGTATACAGGTCCAGCAGCAGGTCGTACTTCCGCATCTGGTAGAGCGTCAAGGCGAAACCGTGCGACGGCACGGGCATCGCCGATTTCACCCAGGCGAGCGCCGCGGCCGGGCTCGACTTCTCCCGGATGAGATCGTAGGTGGCGAGCTGGATGTAGTCCTGCCACTCCGGCGCCGGATCGTGGAGCCCTTCGAGAAGCGGCTGCGCGATCTCGAGACCTCTCTTCTTGCCCAAGGCCACGGCCACGTCCGCAAGCACGTGGGGAGCGATCTTCGCCGCCGCGAGCTCCGCAAAGGCTCGCCGCACCGAAACCGCCGGCACCGTCGCGAAGGTCTCGGCGAAGCCTTCCGGGAGATAGCGGTTCCAGGCTCCGGCGATCCCGTTGCGGCTCGCGGCAAGCTCCTTCGCCGCGGTGGAGAAGTCATCGAGGCGCCATCGGGCGCGGGCGATCAAACCCGAAGTTTCAGAGGCGTTGTCGGGGTAGCGCGCGAGCGCCGCCTGGGCCAGCTTCAGGGCGCTCTCCGCATGATTTCGCGCCAGCTCGATGGTAGCGCCTTGCAGGAGAGCCTCCTCCGTGTACTCGGGAAGGGCCGGCGTGAGGATCGCAAAGGCGCGTTCCGGATCGCCCAGCGCCAACTGCAGCCGCGCCTTCTCGGTTTGCAGATGGGCCAGGCCGAGCGCGCCGTGGTAGCTGCCTCGCTGAATCGCCGCCTCCACCGCCGCGAAGGCGCCCTTGAGGTCGCCTCGTTTCTCCAGGAAGTCCAGCAGAGGTGCCGTGCCCTGGTCGGGGTCCGCGGCGATCGCTTCATAGCGCGCGCGGACGAGCGCATCGTCGGCCTGACCCAGCTTCGCGAGCGCGGCGAGAGCGGCGATCTGCGCATAGACCGGCATCACGGGGTCGCCGGCGATCTGGCGCAGCCGGGCCGTGTCCTCTCGCATTTCCGCGGCCAGGGCCGGCAGCTCCGCGCTGAGGTGCGGCGCGGCTTCGTCCGTGGATCGTGCGAGCTGCTCGAAGAGCCAGGGGCTGATCAGGGTGCCTCTCGCGATCCGCGCCGCGATCACGCGATGGGGCGGCCGGGTGTCCAGCCGGGCGAACAGGGCCGGGAGGTGCCGCCGCCGCAGAGGGTCCGTGCTCGCCGTCCGGCGAGAGATGGTGAGGTCGAGCTCGTAAAGGGGCGCGGCGCCCATCGAGTGGGACGACTCCAGGAGCTCGACCAGGGGGCGCATATCCCGCGACCCGCCTTTGACCCCTCCCCTCGCCTCGATCCAGCGCCGGAGCTCGGAGGCGGTCCCCTCGGCCGGCGCCGCAAGGCTCTCGGCGAGACTTTGCGCGGCGGGGCCTGATGCCAGTTGATCGACGGCGAGGAAGGCCTCCTGGAAGAGGCCCGAGTAGAAGGCGCCCCGGTATGCGGACTGGATCGCGGTGATGTCGACCAGACCGTCGCTGCGGCCTGCCGCAAGCCGGTCGACCATGGCCTCGAAGTCGCGGGTCCTGGCTTCCACCGGGGCATCCGGACTTGGGGGCGGGGCGGTACCGGCCGGCGACACCGCCTGCATCGTGAGCGTGGCGAGATCCTGTCCCGGGCTGTCGTCCGAGTCGAAGTCCGACAACCGCGCCTCCAGCCCGAGGATGGCGAGGCTCTTCGCTCCCCGGAACGGCGAGGCCAGCATCGCGGCCCGGAAGCGCTCGGCCTGGCGGCGTTCCGCCAGGAGCGCGAGACGCAGGAAGTGGCAGGGACGATCCGCCGGGCGGCCGGCGCAAAGGGTCCCCAATCGGGGCTCGTCGCCCGCGGCATAGAGCCGGATGGGGTCGTCCGCGGCGAGCTTTGTGCTCGCTCGCGCGGCGGCAGCCTCATAGCCGAGCGCCCGCGCGACCAGCACTTCGCTGTCGGCATCGCGAGCCGTGGCATTCGTCCGTTCGAGAGCCAGCCAGGCCCAGGCCTCGGCAAGCAGAGGATCGGCCTGATCGAGCTTGTCCACCGTCAATGTTGCGAGCCAGGCGAGACCCGACGTGATTGAGCGGATCCTCGCCCCATCGCGCTGCGCGTCCACGGGCGAGCCGCGGAGAGAGGAGAGGGCGGTGAGAAGGGCCGCGGCATCGACCTCGTGGAGAGCTTTGTCCAGCCCGCCGGCGGGCGGAGCAGCGCTGCCGGCGCCAGGGTGATCGTTCGTTGCCGAAGCCGGGGGCAAGCGGACGGCCCAGCGTGCGAGCAGATCGGTCGCTTCCTCGAAGCTCGGAAACTCGGAGAGTACGCCCACCTCGTCGCGACCCGAGAAGATTTTCCACTTGCCATTCTGAAACTCCGCTTTGGCCGGCTCCGGAGCCGCGCCGGTCCGGAGCCGATGGACCGCTGCCACCGCTGCGAGCAGTCGCCGGTCGGGCCGCAGGCGGTACCGGTCGCGCACGACGGCGGGAAGATCGGCCGGTGACGCCACTACGGAGGCACGGCTCTGCCGGTTTGAGGGACTCGGGGCTTCTGCAGCCTTCTCCGGCTCGACACGAAACCACGGGGCTGCCCCCAGCAGCCAAGCCGACGCGGTCAGAATGGCGACGGCGGCGACAACGACGAGCAAGCTCCTCAGGACGGCTCGCCGCCGGGGCCGGCGCGAATCTTTCATCCCGCTGGGTGAGTCAGCCATATCGTCTCTACCTCGTAAGATGGGCCTGCCTGGGCTGACGGAATACTACCATCGGCGCGACAACGTGCTCGGGCCGCCCGTTCTCGCTTGACGCACCCTCTCCTGGCGCATACAGTGAATGCGTCAAAGCACATTGCAGGCGCCGCAGAGCTGAAGACATCCGTGTCCGAAACCGGGAGGCGGGCGATGAGGCCGAGAGCGAGTCGACGATTGCTCTTCGCGATGCTACTGGCGGCCGTGCCGCTGGCACTGGCGGCTGACGGCACGCCGTGGTATCAGACCGACTTCCCTCCGGAGGAGTTTCGGGCGCGCTGGGAGAAGGTCTTCGACAAGATCGGCGACAAGGCCGTGGCGGTCGTGGCCGGCTTGCCGCAGAACGACGGCTATCAGTTTCCGCGCCAGTCGAACGAGCTCTATTACCTCTGCGGCGTCGAGACGCCGGGCTCCTACCTTCTCCTGGACGGCCGCAGCCGCAAGGTCACACTGTACCTGCCGCCCAGAAACGCCCGGCTGGAAGCGTCGGAAGGCAAGGTGCTCTCCGCCGACGACGCGGAGCTGGCCAAAAAGCTCACCGGCGCCGACACGGTCGCCAGTACCGACGTCCTGCGCGACGACTGGCTGCGGAAGCTGCCGGGGGGCCTTCCCGAGAGCTTGTACACGCCGTTCGCTCCCGCGTCGGGGGCGGGCCAGGGGCGCTACGAGCTTCTGGCCGCGCACGCGGCCATAGCGGCGGACCCGTGGGACGGCCGGCTGCCTCGCGAGGCGCGGTTCGTCGAGCTCGTCAAGGCGCGGTATCCGCGGGTGAAAACTCAGGATGCCACTCCCATTTTCGACGAATTGCGCGCGGTGAAAAGCCCGCGCGAGATCGCCTTGATCCGGCGCGCCTCGCAGATCGCGGGGAAGGGAATCCTGGAGGCGATCAAGACCACGCGGCCGGGGCTCTTCGAATACCACCTCGACGCCGCGGCTCGCTACGTCTTCCTGGTCAATGGCTGCCGGTTGGAGGGTTACCGATCGATCACCGCCGCAGGCAACGCCAACATCCGAAATCCCCACTACTTCCGGAACAACAGCGAGCTCAAGGCCGGCGACTGGCTGCTCATGGACTTCGCGCCCGACTGCGGGTATTACACGAGCGACATCGCCCGGATGTGGCCCATCAACGGCAAGTTCAACGCTTGGCAGCGCGAGCTCCTGGGGTTCGTGCTCGCCTACCGCAACGCCATCCTGGCCCGCATCCGGCCCGGGGCTACGGCCAAGCAGATCATGGAGGAGGCGAGATTCGCGATGGAGCCGGTGTTCGCGAAAACTCACTTCTCGAAGCCCGTCTATGAACAGGCGGCGCACCGGCTCGTGGATACGGGAGGCGGGGTTTTCTCGCATCCGGTGGGGATGATCGTGCATGACGACGGCGAGTACGTCGACAAGCCCCTTGTGCAGGGAGTCGTTTTCTCGGTGGACCCGCAGTTTTTCGTGCCCGAGGAAGACCTCTACCTGCGCTACGAGGACGTCGTGGTGGTGACCGAGACGGGCGTCGAGAACTTTACCGATTTCCTCCCTTCAGCCCTCGAAGACCTTGAGAAGGCCGTGAAGGGCGACGGCCTCGTGCAGAAGTTCCCTCCGTCGGTGAGGTAGGCTCAAATGTGTGAGCAGCGATGATCTGGCCTACAGCGCACCCTTGGAGGAGTACCAGCGATAGGCGGAGGCCCTCCTCGCCGCCTTGAAGTCCGACGACGAAGGCGCGGCATGGCGCTTCAAGTGGATGCATCCGCTCTTCCGTGACAAGTCCGTGGACGCAGTGAGAGCCGCAACGCTCGACCTTGCCGACGCGCAGGCGGTCGTCGCGCACGAAAATGGTTTCGAGAGCTGGGCGGATCTCGCGGCCTTCACCGAAGCCGTCCAGCACCCAGGGCCGGTCGCGCGGTTCGAAGCCGCGGTGGAGGCCGTCGTCTCGGGTGACGTGGCAACGCTGCGCTCGATGCTGAACGAGTATCCAGAGCTGGTCCGCGCGGTCTCGACGCGTAGACACCATGCCACGCTGTTGCACTATGTCGCCGCCAATGGCGTCGAGGACGGGCGGCAGAAGACGCCGGCGAACGCGGTCGAGGTCGCGAAGGTCCTTCTGGACGCTGGAGCCGGGGTGGACGCGCTGGGCGACATGTACGGAGCGAAGTGCACCACCATGAGCATGTTGGTGTCGAGCTGTCATCCGGCCGAGGCCGGCGTGCAAGGCGCGCTCGCCGAAAGGCTGCTCGACTACGGCGCTGCCTTCGAGGGACCTGGCTCGAGCTGGCGGTCGGCTCTCATCACCGCGCTGGCGTTCGGATATCTGGACACTGCCGAAACGCTCGCCCGGCGTGGAGCGCCGGTGGACAACCTCGCCGCGGTCGCCGGACTGGGCCGGCTCGAGGATGTCGCCCGGCTCCTGCCGGCTTCGGATCCCGAGAGCCGGCACGTCGCTCTCGCCCTGGCCGCCCAGCACGGTCACACCGAGATCGTGCGACTGCTCCTCGATGCGGGCGAGGATCCGAGCCGGTACAACCCCGAAGGCTTCCATTCCCATTCGACGCCGCTCCACCAGGCCGTCTGGTCCAACCATCTGGATGTCGTGAGATTGCTCGTTGAGCGAGGCGCACGCTTGGATATCCGGGACACGGTTCATCAGGGCACGCCCCTCGATTGGGCCAACTACGGCGAACGGACAGAGGTCGCGAACTACCTTCGCGCGCGGGGCACTCCGGCAACATGAATTTCGGCGTCCACGGTACAGCCAGAGGCCGAGACAAGGTTTGAGTGCCGTCCATCGTTGGTCGTGGCGTCGGCGAGGATCGCCGATTCGGAGACGTCCCGTCGTCGTTGGCCTGCGGTGGGTGTCGTGGACGGGCTGGGAACGTCTCTACGTCCTTCGCTGAGAAGATGGCGTTTCTGCCGCGCACACTCCTGGGAGTTGCCGGCCAGCTCACTCCGTCCGTAGCGCCTCGATCGGGTCGAGGGCGGCGGCGCGGCGGGCGGGGAGGAGACCGGAGAGGAGGCCGGTGACCAGGCTGACCCCGACCGCGAGGGCCACGAAGAGCGGCGGCGTGCTCACCGGCAGGCCGGGAATGGCGAGGCGGAGGAGGGCCGCGACCCCCATGCCTCCGAGCACGCCGAGGGCGCCTCCCACCGTCGACAGCGCCGCCGCCTCGGTCAGGAAGAGGAGATGGACCTGGCGCCGCGTCGCCCCGATCGCCCGCACGAGGCCGATCTCCGCCGTGCGCTCGCCGACCGCGATCCACATCATGGTCAGGATGCCGATGGCGCCGACCAGCAGCGAGATGCCGGCGATGGCGCCGACCGCCATGGTCACCACGTCCATCACGTTGCCGAAAACCTCCAGCATGGCCGCCTGGGTGGTGACCGAGAAGTCCTCGCTGCCGTGGCGCTCGGTCAGCAGGCGGCGGATGTCGCGCTCCACCCTCTCGGCCACCCCGGCGTGGGTGTAGACCACGTCGATCTCGTTGATCTCCGGGAGGTTGAAGAGCTTCATGGCGTTGGCCACCGGCACGTAGGCCGAGTCGTCGATGTCGAAGCCGAGGAACTGCCCCTTGGAGGACATGACGCCGATCACCCGGAAACGGCTGCCGGCGATGTGCACGAAGCGGCCGAGGGCATTGGCTTCCCCGAACAGCTCACGCTTCACCTTGGGGCCCAGCACCACCACCTGGATGCCCCGCTCCGGATCGCCGGCGGGCCAGAATCCCCCCTGGCGGACCTGGAATTTCCAGGCCTTCGGTACGTTCGGCGTCACGCCGTAGATGAAGAGGCTGCGGCTGCGGCCGTTGGCCTCCACCTTGGCCGAGCCGAAGGCCACGGGGACTACCTCCTCGACTCCCGCCACCCGCCCCACAGCCTGGGAGTCGCTCAGCGTCAGCTTGTGGGTGGTGCCGCCGAAGATGCCGGGGATGCCGCTGGTCTGCGTCTTGCCCGGATGGACGCTCATCAGGTTGGTGCCGAACTGAGTGAACTGGCCCACCATGTAGCGTCGGGTCCCCTCGCCGATCGAGGTGAGGAGGATCACCGAGGCGATGCCGATGGCGATTCCCACCATGGAGAGGAAGGAGCGCAGCCGGTGGCCGGCGACGGAGCCGAGGGCGAGGCGGAGGAGATCGCGCATGGCTCCCAGGTCTTCCTTCAGCGGGAGGCGAGCGCCAGCACCGGATCGAGCCGGGCGGCCCGGCGCGCCGGCAGCAGGCCGAAGAGGATTCCCACTCCCATCGCCAGGCCCAGGGAGGCGAAGACCGCCCACAGCGGCGGGCTCGCCGGCAGCGCCGGGTAGAGCTGCACCATCAGCCGCACGGCCAGCCAGCCGGCCCCGAGGCCCAGCAGGCCACCGGCCGCCGAGAGGAGGGCCGCCTCGGTGAGGAACACCGTCATTACCTGCCGCCTCCCCACGCCCACCGCCCGCAGCAGCCCCACCTCCCGCGTGCGCTCCGACACGGAGACCAGCATGACGTTCATGATGCCTATGCCGGCCACCGAGAGCGAGATCGCGGCGATGGCTCCCACCGCCAGTGTAAGCACGCCCAGGATCTGCGAGAAGGTGGCGACCACCGCGTCCTGGGTGAGCACCGTCACGTCCTCCTCGCGGTGGCGCTGGATGAACAGCTTGAGCACCTTCTGCTTGACCGGCTCGAGGGCGGCCGTGCTCCGCACCTGGATCATGACGCGGAAGAGGGAGCGGCGGTCGAACATGCGCATCGCCGTGGCCACCGGGACGATGGCGATGTCGTCCAGGTCCATGCCGAGCTGCTGGCCGCGATGGGCCAGGACGCCGATCACCCGCATGCGCCAGCCGCCGATGCGCACCACCTGGCCCACCGGCTCCTCGGCGAGGAAGAGCTCCCGCGCCAGCTTGGACCCCAGCACCACCACGGGCCGGCCGCGCTGGATGTCCTCGGCGGGGAGGAAGTCGCCGTGCCCCAGGGTGAGCTTGCGCACCTCCAGGAAATCCCGGTTGGTGCCCGCGATGGGCACCTGTCGGCGTCGCGCGCCGTGGGCGACCGACTCCGTGCCCACCACCATGGGCGACATCTTCTCCGCCTCGGGGATGACGCGGAGGATGGTCTGCGCGTCCTGCAGGGTGATGTCGTGAGCCGCCGCGCCGACCCCGGGGATGCCCGTGGTCTCCGACTTGCCGGGGACGACGATGAGCAGGTTGGTGCCGATGCTGGCGAACTGATCGACGACGTAGAGCCGCGCGCCCTCCCCGAGGGCGGTCAAGGCGATCACCGCCGCCACTCCGATGGCCATGCCGAGGAGGGAGAGGAGGGTGCGCAGGCGGTGGCCCGCGAGCGCCCCGAAGGAGAAGCGGAGGAGGTCGCGGGCCGTCATGAGGCCGCCTCCGGGGGCGCCATCAGCAGGTTGGGGGTTTTGGCCACCTCCGAACCGGCCAGGCGGCGGGCGACACGGCCGTCGATCAGCACGATCACCCGGTCGGCCCGGGCGGCCACCGACGGGTCGTGGGTCACCACGATCAGCGTCGTTCCCTGGTCGTTCAGGTGCTCGAGCAACTCGAGGATCTGGCGGCCGGAGGTGGTGTCCAGGTTACCGGTCGGCTCGTCAGCGAGCAGCAGGCGGGGTCCCATGACCATGGCACGGGCGAGGGCGACCCGCTGGCGCTCGCCGCCGGAGAGCTGATCCGGCCGGTGATCGCCGCGGTCAGCCAGGCCCACCGCGGCGAGAGCGGCCGTCACCCGCGTCCGGCGCTCGCCGCGCGGCACCTCGGCGAAAACCATGGGGAGCTCGACGTTGTCCGCGGCGGTGAGTCGGGGAACCAGGTGGAAGGACTGGAAGACGAAACCGATGAGGTTGCGGCGGATGTCCGTCAGCTCCTCGTCGGAGAGCCGGGCGACATCGCGGTCCGCCAGCCAGTAGGAGCCGCTGTCGGGGCGGTCGAGGCAGCCGAGGAGGTAGAGGAGGGTGGATTTGCCGGAGCCGGAGGGACCCATGATCGCGACGTGCTCGCCCGTCTTCACCTCTTCGTCCACGTCCACGAGCGCATGGACCGGCTGGCCGCCGAGCTGGTAGGTGCGGCAGATCTTCTCCAGCCGGATCACGGGCTCTTCTTCTCTCCGTCCGGGGCGATCTGCACCGCGGCGCCCGGCTTGACGTCCGGGCTGTCCAGGCTGGTGACCACGGCGTCTCCCGGCGCCAGCCCTGAGATCACCTCGGTCCAGTCCCAGTTCTTGAGGCCGGTCGAGAGCTTGCGCTCCACCAGGTGGCCGCCCTGGACCACCAGCACCCGGTTGCCTTCCAGGACGGCCGGCGTGGGCACCCGCAGGACGTTCTCCCGCACCTCCAGGATGACCTCGACGTCGGCCGACGTGCCGGGCAGCAGACGCAGCGGCGCCCGGTCCGTGGGCGGCACCGCGGGCAGATCCGTGAAATCGGCTTCGATCTCGATCGTGCGGTTCTGCTCCTCGCGGTCCAGCACGTAGGGCGCGAGGCGCCGCACCCGCCCGGGGAAGCCGCGGCCGGGATAGGAGTCCACCGTGATGCGCACCGTCTGCCCCGGCTGGATGCGCGCCGAGTCCGCCTCGTCCATGGGAGCGCTGACGTAGATCGAAGCCGGATCGATGAGATCGATGACCGGCGGGATGGGCAGCCCCGGCGGCGACGGCGTGGTGAACTCGCCGAGCTCGATGGAGACCTTGGCCACGATGCCGCCGAAGGGCGCGTGGATGACCATCTGGCTGGCCTGGCGCTGGGCGAGCTCGATGGTGGCCCGGGAGTGCTCGATGCCGGCCACGGCCCCGTTGCAGCCCGCATCGGCGGCCACGGTGGCGCTGGCGACGGCGTCGAGGGCATCGGCGGAGATGATGCCATCAGCGGCCAGCTTGCGCTGGCGGGCGAGCTCGCGATGGGACCGCTCGGCGCCGCTGCAGGTCTGCCGGCGCTGGGCCTCGGAGGCCTGGAGCTCGCGGCGGGCGACCGCGAGCTGGGCCGAGAGCACGCGGTCATCGAGGCGCAGCAACACGTCCCCGGCCTTGACCGTCTCCCCCTCACGGTGGGGGATCTCGATGGCCCGGCCGCCGATCTCCGGGGAGATCTGGGCACGGCGCCGCGCCTTGATCGTCCCCGCCCGCGAGTTGGTGATGGTGGACTCGACCTGTCCGCGGGAGACCGCGTCCACCTTAACCTCCAAAGGCTTCGGAGCGAGGATCGTCCGCCGGAGGGCGAAGCCCAGCAGAAGCAGTCCTGCGACTACCCCGAGTCGGATCAGCCAGCGCCGCATAGCGGCACGACTTTATCAGGCGACGCAAGGCCCGGCCGCCACCCCTGGGGGTGGGCCTAGATGAAATCCCTGGCACCTCTCGGGTTGTATCCTGACCCTGCTGTATAATCATTGGCACAAACGCGATTGCGGAGCAGGGTTACGAGCACGCGGTCTGCCATGAGCCGATCCACAAAAGGAGCCCCTTCCCGGCCGCTCTCCCGCTCCCGCCAGCGGGCGCGAGCGAGTTGGATCTTCAGCGCGGTCCTCCTTGCTTTCCTGATGGCCGTGGTCTGGTTTGCTCCTGAACGCCTGGCGGGATTCAAGCAACAGCTCCTGGCGGTGCTCGCGGCTCTCCTCGCGGGCCTGATGGCCTTCTTCCTGACCGGCGATCTGGGAATCCAGCGCTCCTGGCTCAAGGCTTCCGGGGGGATGGGAGCCTTCGCCCTCCTGCTTTTCCTCTGGCCCAAGATCATGCCCTCGGCTGGCCCCGAGCTTTACCGGTTGCGGGTGACGGTGCTGGGGCCCCAGGGACAGCCGGTCGATGGCGCGGAGGTGCGCTCGTCGGTGGGTGGAGAGAAAAAGAAGGTCGAGGGAGGATGGGAGCTCGACGTTCCGGGCGGAATCCTGCCGGCGGACCGCAAAGTCACCGTCTACGCGGACAAGGACTTCGCGCACGGCAGCCGGGAGGTGGTTCTCGACAAGGATTTCCAGCCGGCGGTCACGGTCGAGCTCAAGACGGACCGCTCCGCCCAGGTCTTCGGGAGAGTCGAGGATGGCGCGGGCCGCTCGGTGGCGGGAGCCCTCGTCTGGGTCGGGGGCCATGAGGCGGAGGCCGTCACCACCGGCACGAAGGGAGAGTTCACCCTCCCCTCCCATGCGGCTCCCAACCAGCCGGTCCCTCTCCACTTCAAGAAAGGTGACCTGGAGCCTCCCTTTCAGTATCAGCCGGCGGGGGGTCCGCCGGTGACCCTGCAGCTCGACCGGAATTGACCGCCGTGCGCCGGCTCCTCCTCCCCTTCGGCTTGGCCGCTCTTCTCGCCGCCGGAGCTGCATGGGCGGAGGACGGGATCCTGGTCGTCCACGTCAACTACCTCGACAAGAAACCGCTGCCAAGAATCCGGATCGGCACGACCGGAGACGGCTCGATCGAAGTGACCGACGTGGCGGGCCGGGCGCGCATCCGCCTGGCGCCGGGAGCGAAGGCGGGGCAGGAGATGGCGCTCCAGGTCGTACCCGGCGAGAACGACAAGGATTCCTGGGTCTTCATCAGCCCCTGGGACCGGCGGGCGCTCGTGCCGCCGTTCGAGGGGGGTGGAGCCATCCCCGTCATCCTGGCGAAAAAAGCGGACAAAGAGGCCCTCCTGGGGAGTAGCGAGGGGCGCCAGGCGATCGAGCAGTCGATCCTCTCCGAGATCGCCAAGCTCCGGCAGGCGAAGTCCGAGGTCACGGAAGAGCAGCGCCGCGCCGTGCTCCAGACCCAGGCGGCGGCCTACGGGTTGAAGCCGGAGGAGGTCGACGCGGCGATCCGAGGGGCGGGGCGGAAGGGGCTGAACCTCTACGAGCAGGGCCTTGTGGCTCTCTATGAGGGGAGCTATCCGCTGGCCCAGGAACGGCTGGAGAGGGCGCTCGCGGCGAGCGAGAAGGAAATGGCCGAAGCGCCGGCGAGCGAGCGGGAAGCGGCGCGGGAAAGGGCGGCGGACCGCGCCTTCTTCCTGGGAGGAGCGCTCTCCGAGCAGGGACGCTACCATGAGGCCGTGCCCCCCCTCCAAAGGGCCGCCGATCTGCTCGGTGAGCACGCGTACACCCTGAACGAGCTGGGCAAAGCCCTCACCGCGGACGGCGACTACGCCGGAGCCGAAGCGGTCCTCCAGCGGGCGCTCGCCGCCGCTCGGAGCACGCGCTCGGATCTCGAATGGCCCATCCAGGGAAACCTCGCGATCGTCCGGGAAGATCAGGGGGATCTCGCGGGGGCGCGGGCGCTGAAGGAGAAGGTGCTCGAAGGGATGCGCCGCCGGTTCGGCGCGGACCACCCCGAGACCTGGACGGCGATGAACAACCTCGCCTTCACCCTGCGGGCGCAAGGGGAGCTCGCGCGGGCCCGCGACCTGGAGGAGCAGGTGCTCGCGGCGCTGCGCCGGAAGCTCGGCCCGGAGCATCCGGACACCCTGTCCGCGATGTCCAACCTCTCGATGACCCTCTACGCCCAGGGGGATCTGACCGCGGCGCGCCAACTGGGAGAGCAGGTGCTCACGGCTCGCCGCCGGAAGCTGGGGGCGGACCATGCCGATACGTTGACGGCGATGTCGAACCTGGCCTCGATCCTCGCCGATCAGGGCGACCTGGCCCAGGCGAGGAGTCTGGAAGAGCAGGTCGTCCAGGCGAGGCGCGCCCGGTTTGGGGCCGATCATCCCGACACCCTGGGAGCCATGTCGAATCTGGCTTCGATCCTCGCCGATCAGGGCGACCTGGATCGCGCGCGTCGGCTCCAGGAGCAGGTGTTGGAGGGGATGCGGCGCCGGCTGGGGGCGGATCATCCATCCACCCTGACAGCGATGAGCAACCTGGCCGAGACCCTCCGCCTCCAGGGCGACTTGGCTCAGGCGCGCCCTCTCCAGGAGCAGGTGCTGGCCTCCCGCCGCCGGCAACTGGGGGCGGACCATCCGGACACCTTGGGAGCGATGAACAACCTCGCCATGACCCTCTCCGACCTGGGGGACCTGGCCAAAGCGCGAGAGCTCGACGAGCAGGTGCTCGAAGCGCTGCGCCGGCAACTGGGGGCGGACCACCCGAGCACGCTGATGGCCATGGCCAACCTGGCCCTGGTCCTCCACACTCAGGGCGAGCTCGCGAAGACGCGCCTCCTCGAAGAGCAGGTCCTGGAAGCGCGCCGGCGTCTCCTCGGGCCCAAGCATCCGGAGACCAGCCTGGCCGAGTGGAACCTCCTCAACACGAGGAGAGACCTGGGCGACGAGACCGGCGCGCGCGAGCTCGAGACCCGCCTCGGCTGGCTGCTGGAGGAGGACGAATCCAAGCTCTCCGCGGATCAGCGCCAGATCCGGCAGGACCTCAAGAAGATGATGGGAAAGGGAAAACCTTGATCCGAAGCCGCCTCCTCGCCTTCGCCGGGCTCGTGATGCTCCTCACCGCCGGAACCGCCCGGGCGGAGGAAGGGATTCTCGTCGTCCACGTCACCTATCTGGACAAAAAGCCGCTCGCGCGGGTGCGCATCGGTACGACCGGGGACGGCTCGATTGAACCGACCGACGTGGGAGGTCGGGCGCGGATCCGCCTGCCCGCGGGGATGAAAGTGGATCAGGAGGTGGAGCTGCAGGTCGTCCCGGGCGAGGGGGAGAAGGAGATCTGGGTTTTCATCAGCCCCTGGGATCAGCGCGTGCGGGTGCCGCCGTTCGACGGGCAGGCGGTCCCGGTGGTCCTGGCGAAGAAGTCGGACAAGGATGCCCTGCTGGGGAGCAGCGAGGGGCGCAAAGCGATCGAGCAGAAGATCCTTTCCGAGCTCTCCAAGCTCCAGCAGGCGAAATCCGAGATCACGGAAGAGCAGCGGCGGACCGTGCTCCAGTCCCAAGCGGCGGCCGATGGCATGCGGGCACGGTCGTTAGACGAGAGGGAGGCGGCCTCGGAGGTCCTGGAGAAGAAAGCGGACAAGGACGGCCTGCTGGGAAGCAGCGAGGGACGCAAGGCGATCGTGGTGTCGATCCTTACCGAGCTCTCCAAGCTCCGGCAGGCGAAGTCCGAGATCACGGAAGAGCAGCGGCGGTCCGTGCTCCAAGCCCAGGCGGCAGTCTATGGATTGAAGCCCGAGGAGGTGGACGCGGCGATCCGCGCGGCGTCCCGGGAGAGCCCGGACCTCTACGAGCAGGGTCTGGCCGCTCTGTACGAGAAGAACTATCCCGTGGCCTCGGAGCGCTTGAAGGAGGCGCTGGCGGAGAGCGAGAGGAAGCTAACAGAAGCGCAAGAAAAATTAGGGGATAGGGCCTTTCTCCTGGGACAATCGCTTTACGAGCAAGGTCGATATCCGGAGTCGGTGATCGCCTTCAAGCGTGCGGCAGAGCTGCGCGGAGAGCACGCGGAAACCCTAAACAGGCTCGGAATGGCTCTTGAAGGCGCTGGCAACTATCCAGAGGCTGAATCTGTTTTGAATCGTGCGCTAACCGCAGACCAGCGTTCCAATTCGAACCTAGGGACGTTTATTCAAGGCAATCTTGCGCTCGTTTTGTACGATCGAGGAGATCTCACAGGAGCGCGTCGCTTAGGTGAGCAGGTGTTAGAGTCGCGTCGTCATCAATTGGGCGCAGATCACCCGGATACCCTGACGGCCATGAACAATCTGGCCTCTACGCTTAGAGCCCAGGGTGATCTGGCGAAGGCTCGGCAACTTCAGGAGCAGGTGTTGGAATCGCGCCTTCGCCGGTTAGGTGCGGATCACCCGGATACTCTGACGGCCATGAACAATCTGGCCTCAACGCTTAGAGCCCAAGGTGATCTGACGAAGGCTCTGCAACTTCAGGAGCAGGTGTTGGAATCGCGTCGTCGCCAGTTGGGTGCGGATCACCCAGATACGTTGAAGGTCATGAGCAATCTGGCCGGGACGTTAGGTGCTCAAGGAGATCTGGTGGCAGAAAGGGCTCTACAAGAACAGGTGCTTCGGGCGAGACTCCGGCTCTTCGGTCCCAAACACCCAGAGACGAGCCTTATCGAGTGGAACCTTCTGTTAACCCTTAGAGACCTCGGCGATCAGAGTGGCGCTCGGGAGCTTGAGAAGAGCCTGGCCTGGTTGCTGACTGCACCCGAAGCCGAGCTGTCAGCCCAGCAGCGGGAAATCCGTCAAGGCCTCAAAGAGGTACAGGGGGATGAAAAGAATCATTCGTTCACCCCGCCTGCACCATCCTCCCCGGATTCCCCAGCTCCCGCGTCGACTCCTCCGCCCAAGCCCGCACCTCTGGCTGCTTCCTCGCCGGCCGCGACGCGGCTCTCAGGCTTCGAAGCATGCTCCAACCTCTGGATCGCTCTGCGGCCGCGGTTCTCCTTTGCGGCACAATAGCGGCGTGAGCCTTCGCCGAATCGCGCTCCTTGCCGGCTTCCTGCTCCTCGCAGCGCAGGGACAGGCGCGCGCGGAAGACCTCGCGAGCCCCCGCCTCAGCGCCTTGCGCAAAGAGGTCGAGACCGGCGGCCAGGGCGCGCTGGAGAGGTTCTGGCATCAGCTCGCCGCGGAGGGCACGCCCCTCGTCGAGCCGCTCGAGGGGGACGAGAGGCTGGTGACCTTCGTCTGGCGCGGCTGCGGCGAGGCGCGGAACGTCCTGGTGATCGTTTCGCCGTCCGATTTCGAAAGCGAAGAGGGGATCGCCGGGGCGAGACTGAGCCGGCTTCCGGGCACCGACGTTTGCTACAAGTCCCGCCGGATGAGAGCCGACGCGCGCTTCGGCTATGCCTTCTCGGTGAACGATTCCCTCGTTCCCCTCGCCAAGGCCACGGAGGCGGAGGAGGAGGCGCGCTGGGCGGCGCTCAGGCCCGATCCGCTCAATCCCCACAAGGTGCCGGCACCCCTGGCGTCGCTCGCCGAGCTGCCGGCGGCGCGGAAACAGCCGTGGATCGTTCCGCGTCCGGACGTGCCCGCGGGCCGGCTCGCGGAGAGCCGGTTCCGCAGCGAGCAGCTCGGCAACGAACGGATCGTCCGGATCTATACGCCGCCCGGCTACGATCCCGACGGCAAGCCCTATGGCCTGCTGGTCGTCCTGGACGGCCGCACCTACACCTCCGACGTGCCGGCGCCGACCGTGCTGGACAATCTGCTCGCGGCCGGGCGCATCCCGCCGCTGGTGGCGGTCTTCGTCGCGAACCCCAGTGCGGAGGCGCGTGTGCGGGAGCTCTCCTGCCATCCGCCGTTCGCCGAGTTTCTGGCGCGCGAGCTGGTCCCCTGGGTCCGGGGTAGCTATCGAATCACGGACGATCCGGCCCGCACGGCGATCGCCGGGTCCAGCCTGGGCGGGCTGGCGGCAGCCTGCGCGGCGATGAAGCATGCGGACGTCTTCGGGAACGTCCTCTCGCTCTCCGGCTCTTTCTATTGGCGGTCGCCCGGCGAGATCGAGCCCGAATGGCTCGCGCGGCAGCTCGCCGCCGGAGCGAAGCTGCCGTTGCGCTTCTACCTGGAGGCGGGATTGATGGAGGACAAGCCGCGCGAGGGGGTCAGCCTGCTGGCCGCCAACCGGCATCTGCGCACCGTGCTCCAGGCCCGGGGCAACGCCGTCGAGTACCGGGAATTCAACGGCGGGCATTCGATCCTGAATTGGCGCGGCTCTTTCGCGGACGGCGTGCTGGCATTGTTTTCGGGCGTCAGATAACGGCCAAAACCCTTTCCGGGCCTTCCGGCGCTCTACTTGGATGCGCGGCAGCCAAGGCCGGCATTGCTTCGTGACGATCCTGACAACTCTGACAATCTTGGCAACCTGAAAAAGGGCTGATTTTTACCTCCTTCTCGGCCGCCCGGTGGGCTGGTATGAGCCTTGCTCTCATGAGCGACCATAACAACCTAAAGGAGGAATCATGGCTACCTATTTTTGGGATCTCGGATTTGACTTCAATGCCTTCCAAGGACCTCTATCCTATCTCCGGCACGGCCTCGCGTTACAGTCGGCGTCTGGCCCAAGCAACGCTGCCTTTCCACAATTCAACATAAATGATCAAATCACTTTTAACTTATTCAATATCACCAGCGGGGCGAGTACAAGCGATGGTACCAATCTCCTGAGTGTGACGTTTTATTTTGCCGATGCGAATGCTGGAACGCCGGGGACCAGTCCTTTCCATTCTACACTTTTTCCGGCGGTCACCGGGCCGACGGCCAGCACGGCAAAAACCGTCATCTTCAGCCCTGACAACAACATTCCGGTCTGGTCGCTTGCTAGCCCTTCGGTGGCAAGTCAAGGGAGATTTCTGCTAAGTATCTTAGTGGTAGTTGAAAGCGGGAGTGGACTAAACAACGTCATAAGAGTCTTTAAGGTAGACCCCGAGATGGTGGTCGGGAGTGTCGGCGGCAACCCTCCCGTTGATGGTTAGGAGGCGCCGAGAGCAGCAACCAGCTTGTGATAGCGCGGATCGGCCCGCAGGCTGAGGAGCTCCGGATCCAGGCGGATCTCCTCGCTGGGGAAACCCCCTCGTAGCGCCTGGCCGAGCGCTGCGAGGGCTTTGTCCCGGTCTCCGATCGCTTCGTAGGCTCCGAGCATCCGGTAGCGTGCGCGGGCATCCTTGCCGGCCGTGGTTTCGAGCCACGCCAGCTCCGTGAGCGCTTCGTCGCGGTCGCCGCGCCTGGCCAGGTAGAGGGCCAAGCGGCTATGAAGCGTCACGTTCTCCGGCTTCTTCCGGAGCTCCTCCCGGATGAGTTGGATGCCGCGGAGGTAGGCCTCGCGGGCGCGTTCTTTCTTGTCCGGCGTCCAGCGGCAGGCGTCTCCTAGATTCCCCCATTGGAGGTAGCTGTTGGCTCCTCCAGGCATGGCGAGGGCTTTTTCGAAAGTTTCCGCGGCCTGCTCATAGAACCCTTGAGCAAAGTAGAGGTTCCCGAGGTTTCCATAGAGCGTGGAATCGGGCTGGATCTGCAGGGCCTTCTGGAATTGAGCAGCCGCCTGGGCCAGGTCCCCCTGGGCATAGTAGGCGCCGCCGAGATTGCGGTAGCCATTGATCGAGTCAGGAGCCAGCTCGATACTCTTGCGGAAGGTGGCGATGGCCTCGGGCATTCGTCCCGCTCGATACAAGAGGCCTCCGAGCTCGTCGTAGTACATCCGGTCCGGCCGGATTTCGATGGCCTTGCGGTGGGCCGCCTCCGCGGCCGGGATCTTCTTCTGCGCCTCGTAGACCCGGCCGAGGCCATAGTAGGCGTCGGCGTTGAGAGGCTCGAGGCGCAGGGCCTGGTCGAAATCCTGGGTTGCTTCGTCGAGCTTGCCCGCGGAGTGGTTGGCCAGTCCCAGGCTGACCCAGGCCATGGCGAGATCGTTGTCGAGCTCCACGGCCCGGCGTGCCATGGAGAGTGCCCGCCCGAGCCAGATAGGATCTCTGCTCTCGCCGTCGAGCTTCAGCCAATAGGCCTTGGCGAGGGCGGCATGGGCGGCGGCATGGCGATCGTCCCGGGCGAGGACCTTTTGAAAGCTTTCGATCGCCTGGTCGAGATTGCCTTTCCGGTCGTAGCGGCTGAGGTCCTCCAGGCCCTCCCGATACTGGAGATAGGAGTCGAAGGGCGCCGCCTTCCGGGCGAGGAGGTAACCCGACGCGATCACCAACAGAAGGATCAAGCCGACCCAGAGGCCGGTGCGCCGAAGCGTTGCGGGACGGGGCCCGGACCCCTTGTCGCCGGTATTGCGGGCATTGCGAGGATCGTCGAAACCACGGAACCCTTCGACCAGGGTTGTCGCCTCCACAACGGGAAGCCCTCCTCCGGAAGAGGCCGAGCTGCCGGTCAGGCTTTCGAGAGCGGCCACGACGTCGTCCGCGCTCTGGGGCCGGTGGACGGGATCTTTCTCCAGCAGTCGATCGATCAGTTCCGAAAGCCCGGTCGGTACCTCGGAGCGGACGCTCGACGCAGGCCGCTGCCGGAAGCTGCACACGCGGGCCAGCGTGGCCGACGCGGTGTCCGCCCGGAACGGCTCGACGCCGGTGACCATCTCGTAAAGGAGTGAGCCGAGGGAGAAGAGGTCCGACCTGGGATCGAGCGGCAGCCCCATGGCCTGCTCGGGCGACATGGCGTACGTGGTGCCGACGATGGCCCCGGAGATCGAGAGGGTCGTCTCCTGGGCCTCGGGCAGAATCTGCTTGGCCACGCCGAAGTCGAGGATCTTGGCATGCCCGGTCGAGGTCACCATCACATTGGCGGCCTTCAGGTCGCGGTGGACGAAGCCATGCCGGTGGGCCTCGGCGAGACCCTCGGCGATTTCGCGGCCCAGGCGGTTGACTTGCCGCGGATCACAGGCGCCTGCCTTGAGGAGGCTCTGGAGGGTCTGCCCATCCACAAGCTCCATGACGATCCAATTGCCGCTGTCCGTCTCGATCAGATCGTAGACGCGGACGATCGCCGGATGATTCAGGCGCGCCACGGCCTCGGCTTCCCGGCGGAAGCGCTCGCGATGCCTGGGATTGTCGAGCGCCTCGGGAAGGATTTGCTTCAGGGCGACCGAGCGCTTCAGACGCTCGTCCCATGCCTTCCAAACGGCGCCCATCCCCCCGGCTCCCAGAGGCTCCACGAGGCAGTAGGGACCGATCTTCTCGTGGGATTCCATAGACCGGTTGAGGCTAACGCAGGACCTGCGAAGACGTGGGCCGCAGCCCGAGCTTTTTCATTCGTCTCTTGAGCCCTTCTTCCGAGACCTCGAGATGGGACGCCGCCTTCGAAAGGCTCCCCGCGCTCTGAAGGAGAGCCTGCTCGATCTCCGGTGGAGCGAGGTCGGACGCCTTGTGGGTGAGCGGGCAGGCGTCGATCAGGAGATACAGGGCCGCGCGCGAGATGCCGAGCTGCTCGGCCGTGAGCCGTGGCTCCCAGCGGTTCGCTCGCAGGGCCGCCACCAGCTCGGGGTCGGAGATCTCCTGCGGGCTGCGCCGGGACGGCGCTGGAGAGGCACGTCTCGCGACCTCGGGAGACGGTTGAGCCTGGACTCTCGCAACCGGCTGGCGGGTGTCTTCGGACAACGACGCCAGGAGGTTCTCGACCTGCGCCCCGATCCGCAGCTCCGCGCGGCCGCGGCTCTCGATGGCGATCGAGCGGGCGGCGTTGCGCAGTTGGCGGACGTTGCCCGGCCAGTCGTAGCGGGCGAGACGCGCGATCACGGAGGCGGAGAGCCAGGGCCGGCCCGCGGCGGCGCTCGCTGCGCAGAGGTCGGCCGCGCCGATGGCTTCGAGCTCCTGCCGCAGGAAGTGGACCAGCAGGCGCCCGATGTCGTCACGGCGCCGGCGCAGGGGAGGAATGCGGATCTCATAGCCGCTCAGCCGGTGGAGCAGGGGCGCGCGGAAGCGACCGGAGGCGATCTCCGCTTCGAGATCGGAATCGGTGGCCGCGATCGTCCGGACATCGACCCGCTGAATCTCCTCCGCCCCGACAGGCTGGATCTCACCGCTTTCGAGCGCCCTGAGGAGGAGCGGCTGCACCTCGGGAGGCACCTCGCCGATCTCATCGAGGAAGAGGGTGCCGCCGGAGGCCCGGCTGAAATAGCCGCGCTTCTTCTGGTCCGCGCCGGTGAACGCCCCCTTGGCGGCTCCGAACAGCTCCGAGGCGGCGAGAGAGGACGGAATGGCGCTCATGTTGAGGGCGAGATAGGGGCGGTCGCGCCGCACGCTTGCCTGATGGATCGCCCGGGCCACGAGCTCCTTGCCGGTGCCGGTCTCGCCGCGCAGGAGCACCGGTACGTCCAGGTCGGCCACCTGGCGGATCTGCCGCCGCGTTTCGAGGAGGGTCTCGCTCTCGCCCACGAGGCCATAGCGGGGAACGGCCTCGAAGAGCGGCTGGAACCGGTGGAGAAGGAGCGCGATCCGGTCGGCCAGGAGAAGCACGACGCCGTCCTCGATCTCGCGTTCCGTAAAGACGCGTTCACCGTGGACCGGCTCCCCGCTGGCGACGACCGAGCTCGGGGAGTCCCGGCAGGCCAGGCAGACCCCTCCGACGGCTTCCGGCCGGAGCCCCAGCGGTCGGCGGCTCAGGTAGGGATCGGCGAGGGGACGCCGCAGCGGCTCGCCGGGAGCCGCGAACGAAGGCTCCAGGCGCGAGAGCCATTCTTCCCGCTCGGAAGTGCAGTCGAGCAACGCGACTCGCTCGCCGACTCGCTGGATGTCGGGATGGGCGAGGATCGTCAATCCTGTCACGGTGGAAACGACCGCTTCATGCCGGTCGCTTTCCGACCGGGTCTTGGTATCCCGCCACGTTTCGCCTTGCTGAAGGGGCACAGGCAGATTTTAACCAAGTGCCCAAGTTTGCGAAAGGGGCCAGTGGTAAGCTCCCGCCCGCCATGGAACGCCGCCCCTTCGGTAGAACCGGCCTCACCGTCCCCTGTCTCGGCTTCGGCGCCGGGCACGTGGGCGATCCGGCGCTGGGCGAGGCGGAGGTCGGCTGCCTCCTGCACGGCGCTCTCGATCTCGGCGTCACCTTGTTCGACACCGCGCGCTCCTACGGTCTTTCCGAGGAGCGGATCGGCCGCCATCTCGCCGGCCGCCGCGACGAGGTCCTCCTGTCGACCAAGATCGGCTACGGCATTCCGGATTACGACGATTGGACGGGGCCGGTGATCACGGCGGGAGTCGAGGCTGCCCTGGGCCGGCTGCGCACCGACCGCATCGACGTCGTCCACCTCCACTCCTGCCCGCTCGCGGTCTTGGAGCGCGGCGAGGTCGTCGCGGCCCTGCAGGCGGTGGTGGCGGCGGGGAAGGTGCGGGTGGCCGCCTACTCCGGCGACAACGCTCCCTTGGACTGGGCGATCGCCTCCGGTGCCTTCGGCAGCGTCGAGGCGTCGGTCAACCTGGTCGACCAGCGGGTGATCGAGCGGTCGCTGCCGGCGGCGGAAGAGCGCGGGGTGGGGGTGATCGCCAAACGCCCCGCCGCCAATGCCCCTTGGCGTTACACCGAACGCCCGGCCGCCGAGGACGTCGCGCACTACTGGGATCGCTGGAAAGCCCTCGGCCTCGATCCGGGACCGTTCGGCTGGACGGAGCTCGCGCTACGCTTCGCCGCCTGGCAGGACGGAGTCCACTGCGCGATCGTGGGAACGAGCCGCCTCGAGCACCTGCGGCAGAACGTCGAGCAGGTGGAGAAGGGGCCGCTGCCTGAAGAGACCTCCAGGGCCATTCGCGCCGCCTTTCGGGCTCGCGGCGCCGGCTGGGAAGGTCAGATCTGATTCGCCGCGGCGCGCCCCGCTTTCCGGTCCTCCCGACACTCTTCTCTTGAAGCTTGCGGTTTCTCGGCGATGGAGCCGTGGAGCCTTGACTTCAAGGAGAACCTCATGAAGAAGAGCCGCAAGAAGATCGTCCTGGCCAAAGAGACAATCGGCAACCTGAACGCCTCCGAAGCCGCCGGCGTCGCGGGCGGAATCAGCACCAACGTGTGCACGAACACCTCCGACTTCCGCTCCTGCGGGCCGTACTCCGTCAGCGTCTGCCCGCCGGGCACCGGCTGCTGATCGGCTGAACACGCGGAGCGCCTGATCCTCCTTTTGCCGGTTTCAGCCGCTCCGTTGAGTTGCCCCTCATCACCCGGCCCTCTTCTCCCTGCCTTCCTCAGGCAGCAGGAGAAGAGGGCGCCTCGAACCTCCAACAGTACGAATTGATGCGCTACAATTGGCCAGAGTTTCGACGCGCCGCCTGGGGCGGAGGGAGCCTTGATGCACACCTCGATGCTGACGACTCTGCTGCTTTCCTCATTTCTGCTCGGCCCTTCCTCTCCGGCTCTCGCCGAGGCGAAAGCGGGCTCCGCCGGCTCGCCTCCGGCGATTGCGCTGGTCGGCGGCACGATCCTGGATGTATCCAATCAGGGCCGGTCCAGTGGCGACGTCCAGGACGGCGTCGTCGTCCTCCGCGGCGGCACCATCGTGGCCGCCGGCCCTCGCAAGAGCGTCAAGATTCCCGCCGGCGCCCGCCGCATCGACGTCTCCGGCAAGTACATCGTGCCCGGGCTCACCGATTGTTTCGGCGCCCTCGGCAAGCAGGCCCACGCCAACGCCTACCTCTATATGGGGGTGACGTCCATCGTCGGCGTCGACGGCAAGCCGCGACGCCCGGATCTCTACCTGAAGGCCAACCCGAGCCCGCGGATCTACCCGTTGGGAGTCGTCGGTTATGCGGAGAGAGACGACGCGGTCGTTCTGTCGTCGGAAGCGGAGATCCCCAAAGAGATCGAGACGGCCGCGCAGCGCGGAATCAAAGTGCTGCTGATCCACTACCCGATCACGCCGGAGCGGACGGCGCAGATCGTCAAGAAAGCGCACGAGCTGGGCCTGGGGACCATCGGGGAGCTCGGCATGACGCCTTACAGCGAGGCGATCCTGGCCGGCGTCGACGCCTTCGTTCATACCATCCGTTACTCGATTGCCATCGCACCTCCCGAGCTGCGCCTGGCGATGGCCAAGGACCCGTTCGGCCGTCGGCCAAATTTTGACTTCAACAAGCTGCTGATCAGCCTCGACCCTGACGATCCGGGGCTGAACCAGCACGCCAAGCTTCTGGCCGCGAGCCCCGTGTCGCTCATCCCCACGCTGAGTTTGTCGTATCTGGACCTTCCGGACCATCGCAACCCCTGGCAGGAACCGGCCGCGAAGATCATCGATCCGAAAGACATCTTCATGCCGGCCAACCCTTTGACCGGCCAAGTCGACGGGCAACAGGGTACCCCGATGGGCGCCCGTTTCGCTCAGCTCGCACAAGGCTTGCTGCGGGTCGAGGAGTGCTACCGGCGGGCGGGAGCCAGGTACCTCGCCGGCAGCGGCACGACCGCTTTCGGCACCATCCCGGGTGTATCCCTGCACACCGAGCTCGAGCTGCTGTCCCGAGTCGGCCTGCCGCCGCGGCAGGTGCTCGCCGCGGCCACCAGCAACTTTGGCGAGACCTTCCACTGGAAGACCATGGGCCAGGTGAAAGCCGGCTACAACGCCGATCTCTTGGTGCTGAACGCGAATCCGCTTCAGGGCATCGAGAACCTGAAGAACATCCACAGCGTCATCCTGAACGGCGAGATCCTCGACCGGGAGAAGCTGCTGGCGATCGCTCAGTGAAAACCGGGAGCTCTCACCAGAGATCGGCCAGCTCCCGGATCTCCTGGGCCGGTTCTCGATCGAGGAAGATCCGTCCGTCCGGCGCGCCGCCGAACCAGGCCACGTTGACCGTGACCTGCTGATACCACCAATTGCCGGTGTCGTGGTCCGAGAACCGTCCATTATGGCAGACCCGCACCCACTCGCCGTCCCGGACGGTCAGGGTACGGCCGGGCGACTCCCCGTATCCCGAAGCCTGGTTGAAGAACCACCGGTCTGGAGCCCCGACGTTGGTCCTGTCATACTGGTAGTGAACCTGTAGCCCCTCGGCATGCGGAGAGACGCGGACACAGCCGAAGGTGAGACCCTTCGCGACCGGGACCTGCTGGCGGTCGACCGAGAACGGTTCGGAGAAGGCATTACGTTCGCCCCAATGGGTGGATACCACGAAGAGCGTCCCTTCCGTACTCGATAATCCGGTGGGGGATACCTCCAGAGCCTGCGGGACGGCACCGCGGGCCTGAGCACCGGAGCCGCCCCGCGCGGCCTTGGTCCATTGCACGTGGATGACCTGAACCAGTCCGGATGGAGCAGAGATCGCAGCTTGTCGAGCCATCGGGAACCCTCAGCCTCCTTGAGACTTTGCTGGTCGCCTGCGGTGAAACTCCCGCCGGCGGCGAGTTGTGCCGCGACATGATAGGCGATCGGCCTGGCAGACGAGCCGAATGACGTGGCAGACGTAACGAATGGCGTGGCAGGCAAGACGAGTGGCGCGGCAGACGAGCCGAATGGCATGGCATTCGTGACGAATGGCGTGGCAGACGTAAGGAATGACGTGGCAGACGTAAGGAATGGCGTGGCAGACGTGAGGAATGGCGTGGCAGATGGATCATCGGACATGGCAGACGTAGCACAGGACGCGGCAGATGGAACGCCAGCCATGGCAGATGGATCATCGGGCGTGGCAGATGGATCACCGGCCATGGCAGACGTAACGCCGGACATGGCAGATGGAACGCAGGGCGTGGCAGATGGATCATCGGGTGTGGCAGGTGAATCATCGGACATGGCAGGTGTAACGCAGGGCATGCCAGGTGGACCGCAGGACATGGCAGGTGGAACATCGGACGTGGCAGATGAAAGGTCGGGCGTGTCCGATGAAAGACAGGACGTGTCCGATGAAACGCCGGGCACGTCATGCGTAACGTCTGCCATGTCCGGTGAAAGGCCGGACGTGTCCGATGAAACGCAGGGCACGTCCGGTGAAACGCAGGGCGTGCCCGATGACAGGCCTGCCATGTCCGATGAAAGAACGGGCATGGCCGATGAAAGGCCGGGCGTGGCAGGTGAACGAGCGGGCGTGTCCGGTGAAAGACCTGGCGGGTCCAGTAAAAGACCGGGCAGGTCCGATGAAGCGCCACTCCGGGCCGAAGGTCCGTGATTCCTCAGCCCAGCCCATCGGGCTGGGATTCCAGGCATCCTACTCCCGTGCACCCCAGCGGGGTGCACGCCTGGGATCCTGGGCCCGGGAGCAACTCACCCCTCGGCTGGGACGAGATTGACGTCGTTTTCCAAATTGCCCCGAAATCTCAGGACGAAGTTGAAGCCCTGCGCCACATGTCCGTTACCGGCGGGGCACCGGCCTTTGTTACCGGAACCGTTGAAAAACATTGTGTGACACTTATTGCAGAACCGCCAATCTCCATGCACCAGCCCCCTGACAGGGATATCGTGCGGCAGGACGAAAACGTAGCCCGCCGCCGCGTGGCCGCCGCCACCGGGGCAAGCGCCCTTCTGAGGATAGCCGTCGAAGAACATCGCGTGGCATTTGGCGCAGTACCGCCAAGCCCCTTGCGCCGAGCGTGTTTCAGCAATGTCGTGCGGCAGCACGAAGTTATCGCCGGTTGCCGCATGGCCGCCGCCGGCAGGGCAGTGGCCCTTGTTGGGATAGCCGTTGAAGAAGAGAACGTTGCACTTCCTGCAAAGCCGCCAGTTGTCTTGGGTCGGAACCCCGAAGACGGGCGAGGAGGTCGCAAAGAAAAGGGAAGGGGCGACAGCAGCAGCGCCGAGTCCCATCGCCATGCCGAGAAAACCACGGCGGCTGACCTGGGTACGTTCAGATCCTGGTTTGGACATGTTCTGCTCCTTTGACTCGTTGACTGCTTAGTCGGCGCGGAACCAGGCTCGCGATGGATTTCCCCGAGGCGTAGAGCCCTCCGTAGCCGGGGTGGACAGTTCCAGGCCCTGGATTCTCAGGCGATGCCTGGCCGGTTTTGTTACAAGATCGCTGCGGAGGGAGCCGTCCCCGCCCCTGCACGAAGCCAATGCCGGGAGGATCAGGCAGGGCCGGTCGTCCCGAGCCTGCGCCAATTTGACGTGAGGAGCTCTCGGGGTTCGGACAATCCGATGGCGTGGCATTCGCTGGGAATGGCCTTGCAGGCGCATGATAAGGTCGGCTCCGGACACTTGCCATGCACCCGACGGTCCAGCTCCCAGTCTCTGCTCCACGGCGCCGAGTGGCGCTCAAGATCTTCCTCGTACTGATCAGCACGGTCGTCGCTCTCGTGGGCGCCGAGATCGTGCTGCGGGTCCGCAATCCCTTCGGTTTCCGGATGCGGGGTAACACGTTGGTGCTACCGGTGAACAAGGTCTACGACATTCGGGCGGACGAGCGGTCGCGCTCGGACCAGATCGACGCCCATGTCATCCATACCAAGAACTCCCTCGGTTTCCGCGGCCCCGAGCCGCCGTCCGACTTCGCCCACCATCTGACGATCGTGGCGGTGGGGGGGAGCACGACGGAATGCTTCTACTTGAGCGATGGCAAGACCTGGCCGGAGCGCCTCGCCGCGCGGCTGCAGCCGGAGACGCGCGATCTATGGGTGAACAATGCCGGGCTCGACGGGCACAGCACTTTCGGGCACCTGCTGCTCACCCGCCAGGCGCTCGTGCCGCTTCATCCCAAGGTCACGCTCTACCTGATCGGCGTCAACGACATGTTCGCCGATGAGCCGCGCGGATTCGACAAGGTGGCGCAAAACCGCTGGGCGGCGCTCGCCGATCGCTCCGAGCTCGCCGCCACGTTGCTCAATCTCGATCGCTGGCGGCGTACCAAGCGCCTGGAGGATCTCGGCTCGATGCCGAAGCCGGTGGCGCTGCGCGACCGGCCAAGCCGGCCCGTTCCGCCGGCGGTGGCGGATCGCCTGTGGAAGGAGCAGGACCGCCGGCTGGTGGCATTCCGGGAGCGCCTCGAGCAACTCGTCGTCCTCAACCGCCAGCACGGCATGGAGCCCGTACTGATCACCCAGCCCACTCTGCTCGGCGGCGTCGATCCCCGCACCGGCATCGACACCCGGCCGATGGAGGTGGAGCTCTGGGAGAAGCTCGATGGCGCGCTCGCCTGGCGGCTGTTGGAACGTTACAACGACGTGACGCGACAGGTGGGGAAGGAGCGTGGTGTGCTGACGATCGACCTCGCCCACGCTCTGCCGAAGGACTCCACTTTTTTCTACGACTTTTTCCACTTCACCAACCAGGGGGCGGACCGGGTGGGGGAGATCGTCCACGACGGGCTCGCACCCTGGCTGGCGGTCCGCTACCCGGACCGCGTGCTCAAGCCGCGCTGAGGGCCGCCGTCCGGACCACTTCCAGGCGCCGGGCCTGGTAGCCGGGAAGACGGCAGGGGGGAGGGCGAAGTCGCCATCAGCATCACGCAGCCGTCGCCGTCGAGGTCGACGTGCACGAAGCGCTCGCCGCGCAGCACGGAGAGCAGGCTTTCGTCGAGGCGGAACCATTTCTGGACCTCCCGGTCGGTGACATCCGCCAGCCGAACGGTGCGGCGATCGTTGCTGCCGCCATACCGCGACACGTTCCAGGCGATCCAGAGAGCCAGCAGGGCGACGAGGACGAGCAGGACCAGGGAGTAGTCGGCCAGGGAGACGCGCAGCCCCTCATAAGCTCCCTTCGTGATCTCCCGAATGAAAAGGCGCACGCCGAATAACCAGAGCAACAGGCTGACGAGCGGCAGCACCAGGTAGAGCCAGACTCCCCAGAACAGCAAGGTGAGCAGTGAAACGATCCCGGTGGGGAGGGGCCGCCGGTGGGCCCGTTGCCGGGCCAGCAGTGCGTCGACGGTGCTCGATTCAGCGATCAGGGCTTTGCCAGATAGCATGGCCGGTCCTTCCTTTGTTGATGAGTGCGAGAGGCAGGGCCACCACCGACGTGCCCGCCGTGATCACCCAGTAGATCGCCGGGTACCAGATGGCCCAGAAAAGCTGGCGCAGGAGGCGGCTGCCCTCGTAAGGGTGGTCGAGGGTCAGGCCGGTCAGGAACTGCAGAAGACAGACCACGGCGAGGAGGCTGCCGCTCCAGCCGGGCAGCAGGGTGGCGACCCGGTACCCGGGCGGAATCCAGACGGGCGCCAACTGGGTGAGAATCCAGGCGGCCAGGACGAGCAGGACCGCGTAACACCAGGCAGTGCTGACCATCAGCTCGGCGAAGACCAGCCACATCCGGCGCTTGGTCCAGTGGAAGATCGCCCGGTGGTGGCGCATGGCCGCTTCCATACCGCCGCGGGCCCAGCGCAGCCGCTGGTGCCACAGACCGCGGAGCGACTCGGGGACGAGGATCCAGCAGATGGCGCGCGGCTCATAGAGGATGCCCCAGTAATTGAGCTGCAGCTTCCAACTGATGTCGACGTCCTCCGTGACGGTCTCCGAGGACCAATATCCAACCTCGTGGATGGCGCGGTGCCGGAAGCAGGAGCAGACCCCCGAGACGGTATACACCTGGCCCAGCAGGCGCTGGGTGCGCTTGATCATGCCGACGATGGCGGAAAACTCGCCGACCTGGATGCGGGAGATCAGGGTCGTGCGGTTGAGCACCCGCGGGTTGCCGGTCACCGCGCCCGCCCGCGGAGTCCGCTCGAGGTCGGAGACCATCCAGTGGATCGCCTCCGCGTCGAGCAGGGCGTCGGCGTCGATGCACATCAGGTACTCGGCCCCGGTGGCGAGGGCGCCGATGTTGAGGGCATTGGCCTTGCCGAGATTGCGCTCGAGCTTCAGCAGGCGCAGGTTGGGGATCTGCGGCAGAAGCTGTTCGAGACGGGCGAGGCTCGAATCGGTGCTGGCGTCGTCGATGACCAGGATGTCGAGGTTGGGATAGTGGCTTGCCGCCACCGCCCGCACGACCTGCTCGATGGCGGCCTGCTCGTTGTGGCAGGGAATCAGGACGGTGACCTGGGGGTACGACGCGAGCTCCGGAAGCTGCCGGCGCCGTTCCCGCCGCCAGTAAAATACCAGCGAGCCGACGATCCAGAGCAAGGCCATGAAGAAGGGGTAGAAGAAGACGAACTGGAAGACATGGCGCATGCGGGAATTACCTCGAAAGAGCGCTCGAAAGAGCGAAGGCGGCGAGGGAACGTAACGAGATCTTGAGACCCGCCTCCGCGAGCTCCACCGGCAGTCCGATCCACTCCCACCCCGAGACCGTGAAGCGCTCCGCTTCGCTGTCGGCCGCCGCCACGGTGGTGGCGCTTACGGTCAGGCCGCGGGATTCCGCCTGGCCCGGCGCCAGGGGAGCGAGGCGGAAGGCGCGCTCGCCTTCCCGTCCCGCTTGGCGCCACGCCAGCCGCGCCGCCGGGCGCACGTAGCGCACCGCCTGGCCGAACGGGTCCCCTAGCACGGCGGGGGCGGGTAGCACCACGATGTCGAAGTCAGCGGCGCGGGCCAGGTCGGTGGCGAGAGTGACGTCCCGGCCCGGGTTGCCGCCGGCGGTGGGGAGGTCCGCCATCACCCACCGGACTCCGGCTTCGCGCAGCGCGCGGGCGAGGGGACCGACGACGTCGCCTCGCACCGGGGCGGCCGAGGTCTCGAACCAGGCCCCCGCCGCGCCGCCGGGAAGAATCCGCGCGCCGTTGAGGCCGAGCCGCCGCACCACTTCGACGACCCGGGCGATCCGTGCCTCAGGGTCGCCGCCGGCACAGACCCAGGCCGCCTCGACCTCGACGAAGCGCACCGGGTGGTCGCGCGGATCCCAGTGGACGCTCGCCTGGACCAGGGCCCAGACGCCGGCCCACGACGGCACCCTGTAGAGGGCGACGCGCGGCGGATCCAGGGCTGGCGGCATGCCCGGAAAGGCTGGCAACTGGACCTTCAGTCCCAGGCTGTCGGCCACCGCTTCCACCGACCCGCTCCAGGTGCCAGGGTCCCAGGCCACGGCGGCGGGCGCCACACCGGTGATCTCGCGCAAGCGGGCTACCTGGGACGCCAGGGTGCGGGCCAGGCGCGATAGACGCTCCTCTGGCCGGCCTTCGGGTCCGGGTCCGGCGGCGGCCCCACAGCGCACGGCCGTCACTCGCATCCCTGCCTCCTCCTCGGCCCGGGGCACCAGCTCGACCCACGGCGAAGCGGCCAGCTCCTGGAGCACCGGCGTCAGGGCTGGGTCTGCCGCCTGTGCCGGACCGACGGTGACCACCGCCGGCATCCGGTAGAGCGCGAGCAGCGGCACGACATAGCGCAGGGCGCTCGCCGGGTCTTCGAAGCTGAGGAGCATCGACCGCTCGCCCTCGCCCGTGCCGACGTCGCCGGTCCGCACCGCCCGCCAGCCGTGGGCCTGCAGGAACTCCAGGTGCTCGGCCACCTGGCCGGGAGTGAGAGCTCCCGCCGTGGCAGGCTCGGCCACCACGCCCCAGGCGAGGCCCAGCGGCGCCGCCGTGGCTGGGAACCCGGACAGGGCCGTCCCGAGGACGAGGATCGGGAGAATTGTCAACAGCCGGGAGCGCATCAGAACCTCCGCCGCAAAGTCAGGTAGAACCGGGGATCGAGCTCGCGGGTGCCGTCGTAGAGCTGGCTGCGCGCTCCCGCTCCCACCACCAGTGCCGTGCGCCCCGAGAGATCCCAGTCCGACTCCAGCCACAGGCCGCCCACCGGACCGGCGGCGAATCCCTGCTGGTCGTAGACGCCCGCGGTCAGGAGCAGCGAGAAGGAGTGGCGGTGGCCCGGGGCGTTCGCCGTCACCCACTCCGAGCGGTGGGTGAGGGAGGCGCTGCGGTCGCGCGACGGGCTGAAATAGGCGACGTCGGTGCGGCTGTCCGTGGAGGTGTAGACCTCGGCACCGAAATTTGCCCGGTAGACCGGACCCTGCCGCACCAGGAGGTGAGCGCCGGCCAGCCCCCAGGTGCGCTGGTTGCCATCGCTCAAACTCGAGCGTCCGCCGCCAAGGCGCGCATCCCACCGCGTTCCGGCGGTGTAGGAGAGCCCGGCGTCGTAGGTGTCGGCGTCGATCCCCAGGGCCCGGGCCCGTAGCGGCAGGTCCCGCCAGGCGTCCCGGGCGTAGCCAAGATCGACGCGCCAGCGGTCGTCCGGCAGCAGGGCTGCTCGTAAGTCCGCGGCCGGGCTGCGTCTGAAATCCTGCCGTGCGATGTCCCAGGCCACCTCGGCGTTGAGGCTCAGCCAGCGGTCGGGGCGCAGTGACATGCCGAGATAAGCCTCCCGCACGTCACCGCGCGAGTAGCGCTGATCGTCCGAGCGGCTGTCGTAGGCACCGGCCGAGAGCCGTGTCCGGGTGCCCAGGGGCGTGCTCACCTCCAACTGGTTCCACTCTTCTCCGAGCCCGCGGTCTGAGGTGTCGTAGCGCCCCTCCAGCCGTACCTCGGGAGCGAGCTGGGTGTGGATGTCGCGGCGCAGCCGCTGAGCGTGGATGTTTTCGGGGTAGAGCGCCACCAGGTCGTCGGCCTCGCGCCGTGCCTCACCGAGGTCGCCGAGGGTCGCGAGCGCTCCGGCCCTGGAGATGCGGGCGGCGGGGTTGTCGACGCGGGGCACGTCGAGCGTGGTGCGGGCGAGCACCTCGTCGACCGACATCAGCCCTTGCCGTGGCAACCCCTGCCACAGGTAGGCCGTGGCCAGCCCCTCGCGCACCCGCCGGTCGCCCGGAAACTTGCGGAACAGGGCCTCGAAGCACGCCTGCCCTTCGGCGGTGCGGTCCTGGAACAGCAGCAGCCAGCCGCGCTGGATCTCCGCCGTCTGCTCCTGGCCGGAGATCTTCGCCAGTCGTGCCAGGGCCTTCTCGGCTTCGCCATAGTGCCGCTGCTCGATCGCCGACCAATAGATGCCGAGCCAGGGCTGCGGCTCACCGGCCCGCTCGACGGCGAACGAGCGGTAGAGGGTCTCCGCTTCCGCCGGCCGGTGCAGGGCCAGGTAGGCGTCGGCGGCGGCATTGCGCAGCCAGTAGGGAGCGTCCTGACGGTGCACCGCACGTTCCCAAAGGGCGATGACGTCCTTCATGCGATCCGCCAAACGGTAGGCGAGGATGAGGTCGCCGGTCGCCCGCGCGTCCCCCGGGTCCTGCCGGTGCATCGCTTCGAGAGCCTCGATGGCCGCGGTGGCTTCATGGCGCCGCTCGGCGGGATCGAACACCGGCTCGGCCCATCCCCAGCGGACGCGGCGGGCGGCGACGTCTCCCGCGAGCTGGCGAGAGAGGTTGGTGTCGCGCTCGCCGGAGATCGCCCCCGGATACTGCTCGAGGAATACGGCTGCCGCCTTCGGCGCTCCCGCCGCGGCCAGATCGTAGGCGGCAACGCGTGCGAGGTCGAAGTCCCCCGGGCGCTGCGCCAGGATCTTCTGGCGATCGAGAAAGGCGTTCATCGGCTGGCCGGCCGCATCGAAGACGCGGGCGCGCTCGGCCAGCGCGTCAAGATCGCCGGGGTGAGCTTGGAGACGGGCGTTGAGCTGGGCGAGCGCCGGGTCGGGCGTCTTTACCTCGGAAGCGGCGAACGCGGCCTGGGCTCCCGCGGCCCAGGCCAGCAAGACGATGCACAAACGGGAGACCCGAGAGTTAGGGACGCTGCGAAACACCATGTTGAAACAGCCCTCCAAATCCATCACCCGATGCGAGGCCGTCGCATCCGGGAGCGGCAAGCAAACAGTTCACAAGGAACCCGAGCAGAACAGCAGCCCAGAAGCCAAGTCATTGTGCAAGTTGAATGCCAATGATGCTCATCTTGTGAGCAATCTCAAGCGGCGAGAGACCCTCCGTTGACATCCCCCAGCCCCTGCCATAGCATCCGGATGACCAAGAGACCTGCCTGCCTGTGGCCAAAAATCTGAAGCCCAAGACCACGATCCTCGACGCCAAGCAGATGGCGCGGATCATTCGCCGTATGGCCGGCGAGATCATCGAGACGGACCGCGACCTCACGCGGCTGCTCCTGGTCGGCATCCGCACCCGGGGCGTCCCCCTGGCCGAGAAGATCGCGGCCGAGATCGAGCGGATGGAAGGGCAGAAGGTCCCCGTCGGCATCCTCGACATCACGCTCTACCGCGACGACCTGTCCACGGTCGCCGCGCAGCCCCAGGTGAAGGGCACCCACCTGCCGCGCTCGCTCGACGACTGCATCGTCGTGCTTTGCGACGACGTGCTCTACACCGGCCGCACGGTGCGCGCCGCCCTCGACGAGCTCATCGACTTCGGCCGCCCCAAGGCCGTCAAGCTCGCCGTGCTCATCGACCGCGGCCATCGCGAGCTGCCCATTCAGGCGGACTTCGTGGGCAAGGAAGTCCCCACCGCCCAGAACGAGGTCATCGAGGTCTCGTTCCAGGACACCGACGGCACCGAGCAGGTACGCATTCTGGAGCGCGGCACCCGCGCCTGACGCATGGCCCCGAAGACTCCCCAGCGTTGGAACCGCAAGGATCTGCTGGGTATCGCGGAATTGTCGGCGCCTGAGATCGAGCTGATCCTCGACACCGCCGACTCGTTCGCGGAGATCGGCGAGCGCCCCATCAAGAAGGTCCCCACGCTGCGCGGCAAGACGGTGATCAACCTCTTCTTCGAGGCCTCGACCCGCACCCGCTCCAGCTTCGAGATCGCCGAGAAGCGCCTGTCGGCCGACAACATCAACTTCTCGACCTCCGGCTCGGCGCTGGAGAAGGGCGAGACGCTGGTGGACACGGCGATGAACCTCCAGGCCATGGCGCCGGACCTGGTGGTCATCCGCCACGGGCATCCGGGCGTGCCCCACATGCTGGCCGGCCGCATCAAGGCGGGAGTCATCAACGCGGGCGACGGCGCTCACGAGCATCCCACGCAGGCGCTGCTCGACGCCTACACCATCCGCCGCCACAAGAAGAAGATCGCGGGCCTCAAAGTGGCCATCCTCGGCGACATCGAGCACAGCCGGGTGGTGCGCTCCAACATCCACCTTTTGCGGAAGCTGGGGGCGAAGGTGACGGTGGGCGGCCCGCGCACGATGATGCCGGTGGCGATGGAGACGATGGGCGTCGAGGTCGCCTACAGCCTCGACGAGGCCATTCGCGGCGCCGACGTCATCATGATGCTGCGCGTCCAGCTCGAGAGGCAGGGGAAGATGGCGTTCCCCTCCGTGCGCGAGTACTTCCAGCTTTTCGGTCTCACCACCGAGCGCCTCAAGGCCGCCAAGGAGGACGTCATCATCATGCATCCCGGGCCGATGAACCGGGGCGTGGAGATTTCGAGCGAGCTGGCCGACGGCCCCTACTCGGTGATCCTCGAGCAGGTCACGCACGGGGTTTCGGTGCGCATGGCGGTGCTCTATCTGCTGTCCGGCGTGCACGAGGAGGCGGTCTAGGATGTCGAAGCTGCTCATTCACGGCGGCCGGGTCATCGATCCGAGTCAAAACCTCGACGGTGCCTTCGATCTGCTGATCGAGGACGGCGCGGTGGCGAAGATCGACGGCGCCATCAAGAAGCCGAAGGGCGCCGAGGAATTCGACGCGTCGGGCCTCGTGGTCTCTCCGGGATTGATCGACATCCACGTCCACCTGCGCGAGCCGGGCCAGGAGTACAAGGAGACGGTGCGCACGGGCACCATGGCCGCGGCGGCCGGCGGATTCACCGCCGTCGCCTGCATGGCCAACACCGACCCGGTGAACGACAACCGCTCGGTGACGGAGCTCATCCTTTCGGAAGCGACGAAGTGGGGTTTTGCCCGCGTGCATCCCATCGGCGCGATCAGCAAGGGTTTGAAGGGTGAGGAACTGGCGGAGATCGGCGAGATGCTGCGGGCCGGCGCCGTCGCCGTGTCGGACGACGGCAAGCCGGTGATGAACGCCGAGCTGATGCGCCGCGCCCTGCTCTACGCCCAGCATTTCGACGTCGCCGTCATTCAGCACGCTGAGGACCTGACACTCACCGGCGCCGGCGTGATGCACGAGGGGGAGTGGTCCACGAAGCTGGGGCTTCCCGGCATTCCGGGCGCCGCCGAGGACGTGATGGTGGCGCGGGACATCATCCTCGCCGAGGACACGGCCGGCCGCTATCACGTGGCCCACCTCTCGACGGCCCGCAGCCTCGACATGTGCCGCCGCGCCAAGGCCCAGGGGCTGCGCGTCACCTGCGAGGTCGCGCCGCACCACCTCATCCTCACCGACGAGGAGGTGGCGAAGAGCGGTTTTTCGACCAACACCAAGATGAAGCCGCCCCTGCGCTCCGCGCGCGACCGCGAGGCGCTCGTCAACGGCCTAGCCGACGGCACGGTGGACTGCATCGCGAGCGATCACGCGCCGCATCACGCGGACGAGAAGGACGTGCAGTTCAATCTCGCGCCCTTCGGCATCCTGGGGCTGGAGACGACCCTCAGCCTCTGCCTGGACCGCCTGGTGAAGCCGGGGATTCTAAGTCTCCCGCGCCTGGTGGAGCTGCTCTCGACGGGCCCGGCCCGGGTGCTGGGCCTGCCGGGGGGCACGCTCAAGGTGGGGAGCCCGGCCGACGTGACCGTCTTCCATCCCAGCGAGAAGGTCACCATCCGCGCCGCCTCCTTCCGCAGCCGCTCCCGCAACACCCCCTTCGACGGCTGGACGCTCCACGGGCGTCCGGTGGCGACTTTCCTGGGTGGGCGGCGGGTGGAGGTGTAGGGGAGCGTCCTCCCGAAGCCCCCTCATCACCCCGGCCCACGGGCCCCGCCCGCCCTCCGCCCCTCGCCCCAAGCCCTCCGGACTGGTAGACTCTCCCGCCGGTTCCGGCAATCACGGCTTCGGCCTGGATTCTCATAGCAAGAGGAGCTCTTAGAATGAGTGACATCCGTATCGGTGTGATCGGCGGCAGCGGCCTCTACCAGATGGAGGGGATGACGATCCGCGAGGAGCGCCGGATTGAGACACCGTTCGGCGATCCGTCGGACGCCTACATCATCGGCGAGCTGGACGGCCACGTGGTGGCCTTCCTGCCGCGCCACGGCCGCGGCCACCGCCTGCTGCCCACCGAGCTCAACTACCGCGCCAACATCTATGGCTTCAAGGCTTTGGGTGTCGAGGAGATCGTCTCGGTTTCCGCCGTGGGCTCGCTGAAGATCGAGTACAAGCCCACGGACATCGTGGTGCCCGACCAGTTCTTCGACCGCACCCGCCACCGGGTCGACACCTTCTTCGGCAACGGCCTCGTGGGCCACGTCTCGATCGCCAAGCCCATCTGTCCCCGGCTGCTCATCGCGGCCGACGAGGCGGCGAGGGCGGCGGGCGCCACGGTGCACAAGGGCGGCACCTATGTCTGCATGGAAGGGCCGCAGTTCTCCACCCGGGCCGAGTCCGAGGCCTACCGCCGCCAGGGGTTCGACATTATCGGCATGACCAACCTCCAGGAGGCGCGGCTCGCCCGCGAGGCCGAGATCTGCTACGTCTCGCTCTCCATGGTGACCGACTATGACTGCTGGCACGAGACCGAGGAAGCCGTCTCGGGCGAGGCGGTGATGGAGGTCATCAAGCAGAACGTCCAGATGGCCCAGGAGGTCGTGCGACAGATGATCCGCCAGATCGGCGGCGCCCACACCCGGGGGTGCCTCTGCGAGGAGGCGCTCAAGTACTCCTTGATCACCGAACGATCGATGATCCCGGCGGCGACCGTCCAGGCGCTCCAGCCGATCATCGGGAAGTACATCAAGGCCTGATGACACGCATCCTGGTCACCAACGACGACGGCATTTTCTCCGAAGGGATCAAACTGCTGGCCGAGTCGCTCTCCACGTTGGCGGAGGTGTTCGTGGTGGCGCCGGACCGCGAGCAGAGCGCGATGGGCCATGCCCTGACCCTCTCGCGCCCGCTGCGCATGCAGAAGGTGGCCGAGAACTGGTACGCCGTCGACGGCACGCCCACCGACTGCGTCAACCTGGGAGTGCTGTCGCTGCTCAAGGACGATCCGCCGGACCTGGTGTGCTCCGGCATCAACTTCGGCCTCAATCTCGGCGACGACGTCACCTACTCGGGCACCGTCGCCGCCACCTTCGAGGGCACCCTGCTGCGCATTCCCTCCGTCGCCTTCAGCCAGGAAGTGGGGGAGGGGTTCTCCTTCCACGCCGCGGCGGACTTCGCCCGCCGGCTGGTGGAGGTGCTCCTCGGCGAGGAGCTGCCGCGCGACCTGCTGCTCAACGTCAACGTGCCGGCCGGCCCCATTCAGGGCGTGAGCTTCACCAAGCTCGGCCGGCGGGTCTACACGCAGTCGGTGATCGAGAAGCTCGATCCGCGGGGGCGCAAGTACTACTGGATCGCCGGCACCCCGCAGTGGGAGAAGGCGGCGGGCACCGACTTCGAGGCCGTGAGCCGGGGCCAGGTCTCGGTGACGCCGCTGCACCTCGACCTCACCTACTATCCGGGGCTCGAACAGTTCGGGCCGGTGCGGGAGAAGCTTTCGGCCCTCGGTTTCCCGGGTCCAGCGCCGGCACCGGCGCCCGCCTCGGCTCCTCCCGCCGACTGAAGCATGAGCGACTACGCCGTTCAGCGCGAGCGGATGGTCCGCGACCTGATCGCCGCCCGCGGCGTCAAGGACGAACGCGTGCTCGCCGCCCTGCGCAAGATCCCCCGGCACCTGTTCGTCAAGGAGCACCTGCGCAGCCAGGCCTACGGCGATCACGCCCTGCCGATCGGCGCCAACAGCGGACAGACCATCTCGCAGCCCTACATCGTGGCGCGCATGACCGAGCTTCTGGAGGTCGGCCCCGAGCACTCCGTGCTGGAGATCGGCACCGGCTCCGGCTACCAGACGGCCATCCTCGCCAGCCTGGCGAGGCGGGTCTACAGCCTCGAACGAATCCCGGAGCTCGCCCAGGCGGCGATTCCCCGCATGCGCCAGCTCGGGTTCGACAACGTCAAGATCCAGGTCTTCGACGGTACCGTGGGCTGGAGCGAGTGGGCTCCCTACGATCGCATCCTGGTCACCGCGGGCGCGCCGAAGGTGCCGGAGCCGCTCCTCGGGCAGCTCGCGCCGGGCGGTGCGCTGCTGATTCCCGAAGGGCCGCGCAACCTGCAACGGCTGGTGCTGTACCGCAAGTCGCCGCGCGGGGAGATCCGGCGCAAGGAAGGGGAGGAGGTCGTCTTCGTGCCCCTCGTCGGCCGCCACGGCTGGAAACCGGACCAGCGATGAGCGATAAGCCCCAGGGGGCGCGGGCGTTCCGCTTCTGGGTGAACGGTCGCGTTCAGGGTGTGGGTTTCCGCTGGTTCGTCCGCCGGGAGGCGGAGGAACTGGGACTCGCCGGCCGGGTGCGCAACCTGGCGGATGGCCGGGTGGAAGTCGCGGTGTCCGGGCCGCCTGAGGGCTTGAGCGCCTTCCGGGAGCGGCTGCGGAGTGGACCGCCGGGCGCCCGGGTGTCGCGCATCGAAGAGGAAGAAATGTCCGCCGTGCCCGATTGGGACGGCTTTACGATCGACCGCTAAGCGAAAGTGGAGGTGAGGTCATGGAGGACTTGAAGGCTTACATTCGCGAGGTGCCGGACTTCCCCAAGCCGGGTATCCTGTTTTACGACATCACGACCCTGCTCCAGGACCCCCTGGCGCTGCGCATGACGGTAGACCGCTTCGTCTGGTTCTTCGCCCAGAAGCGCATCGACAAAGTGGTGGGTATCGAGTCGCGGGGTTTCATCTTCGCGCCCACCGTGGCCTACAACCTGAATGCCGGCTTCGTGCCGGTGCGCAAGCCGGGCAAGCTGCCGTATCAGGCGGCCCGCCAGGGGTATGACCTCGAGTACGGCACGGATTCGATCGAGATGCACAACGACGCCGTCAAGCCCGGCGAGCACGTGCTCATCGTCGACGACCTGATCGCCACCGGGGGCACGGCGCTGGCGGCGGCGAAGCTGGTCGAGTCGCTGGGCGGCCAAGTGGCCGGCTTCGGCTTTCTCGTCGAGCTGACCTTCCTCCCCGGCCGCCACAAGCTCCAGGGCTACGAGGTGCAGTCGTTGATCCAGTATTGAGGCAATATTGAGGCGCTGATCGCCTACTCGATCTGAAAAGATAAAAAGGCTATCCGAATAGATAGCCCGCCTTGTTCGTCGCGAGCGTTCGAGGGTATCTCGCGTGCCGAGCTGAGTCTCCTTTGTCTTCCTGGTCTTACCTCATTCCCGCAGCCGGTTTGTCCACCTTGGCATAGCCTGTGCTCAAAGGCTGTCGGATCGAGGTCCGGCTCGCCTGAAGATGAGTGGGCCTTCTGGATCTTTCGGGAAGGATGGAGGCAGGGATCTATGAACGGTTCGGAAGCACTCCTGGTTGGCCGGAGCTCGGCCCATCAGAAGCTACTGTCTCATCTTCGAAGAGTGGCTCCCACGGACGTGGAGGTGTTGCTGAGCGGTCCCACCGGGGTCGGCAAGGAGCTGTACGCGCGCCTGCTCCATCGGCTGAGCCATCGGTCGGCGGAAGCCTTCGTGCCGGTCAACTGCGGGGCCATGCCCAGCGACCTCTTCGAAAACGAGCTCTTCGGCCACGTCGGCGGTGCGTTCACCGGCGCGCGGCCGCGCACCGAGGGCCTGGTCATGGAGGCGGACCATGGGACGCTGTTCCTGGACGAGGTGGACTCCCTGGCGCCGGCCTCCCAGGTCAAGCTCCTGCGCCTGATCCAGGAGAAGGAGTACCGCCGCCTGGGCGAGACGCGCACGCGGCGGGCCGACATCCGCATCGTCGCCGCCACCAACGCCGACCTGCTGGCCGCGGTGCGCGAGAAACGGTTCCGGGAAGACCTCTTCTTCCGGCTGCGGGTGATCCCGATGGAGGTGCCGCCCCTGCGGGAGCGGCGCGAGGACATCCAGCTTCTCCTCTCGACCTACGTCGCGCATTACGCGGCGGCTTATGGTCTGCCGCCGGTCACCTTCACCGGGGCCGCCCTGGAGCGGGTGCGCACCTATTCCTGGCCGGGCAACGTCCGCGAGCTCGAGAACTGCGTCCGCTATCTCACCTGCCTGCGGCCCTCCGGCGCGGTGGACGTCGCCGACCTGCCCTTGCTGGAGGAGGAGGAGCGGGCACCGCGTTTCGAGGAGCCGGACCTCACGGGTCTCTCCTTGCGCGATGCCAAGCGTGAGCTGGTGACCAGCTTCGAGCGGGCGTACCTGGAGCGTGCCCTGTGCGAGAGCCGCGGCAACATTACCCGCGCCGCCCGCCAGAGCGGCAAGGCGCGGCGGGCCTTCTTCGAGCTGATGCGCAAGCACGGGGTGAAGGCGGGGAGCTTCGGGTAGGGAGGTGCGCACGAGTACAATGGGCGCCGATGCGCTTCTTCAATACGGCGGGTCCCTGCGATCCCGAAAGACATTACATGCTGCCGCCGGAGCGGCGTCTCCCTGGAGTCCGAGACCTCGTCGACCGGCACTTCTACTTCGTGCTCCATGCCCCTCGCCAGTCGGGGAAGACGACCTGCTGCGGGGCGCTGGCGCACAGCCTCACGGCCGAGGGCCGCTACGCGGCGCTCCTTGCCACCTGCGAGAAAGGCCAGCCCGCCGGCGGCAACGTCGAGCGCGGCGTGCGGACCGTGTTGCGCGACATCGAGAGGGCGGCGCAGGACCTTCCCGCCGAGCTGCGGCCCGAGCCCGTGTCGAAGCTCCAGGGAATCGAGGCGGAGAGCCTTCTGGATGCCTATCTCGCCGCGTGGAGCGAGCGCTCCCCCCTCCCCGTGGCGCTCTTCCTGGACGAGATCGATGCGCTGGTCGACGAGACGCTCCTCTCGGTGCTGCGCCAGCTCCGCGCCGGATACACGCACCGTCCGCGGCGCTTCCCTCAATCCATCGCCCTGATCGGCTTGCGCGACGTGCGGGACTATCGCATTCACCTGCGCCCTGAGGCGGACAGCCTCGGGACATCGTCCCCTTTCAACATCAAGGTCCGCTCCCTGACTCTCGTCAACTTCTCGCGGGAAGAGATCGCGGGGCTGTATGCCCAGCACACGGCGGAGACCGGTCAGATTTTCACTCCGGAGGCCGTCACACTGGCCTGGGAGCTGACGCGCGGTCAGCCGTGGCTCGTCAATGCGCTGGCTGCCGAGATCGTGGATGTGTTGGTGCAAGATCGGTCCGTCCCCATCGCGCCGCAGCACGTCGACCGCGCCAAGGAGATCCTCATCGAGCGGCGTGACACCCATCTCGACTCCTTGGTGGACCGGCTGCGGGAGCCGCGCATCCGGCGCGTGATCGAACCGATCCTGGCCGGCGAGCTGTTGTCGCCGGACGTGCTCGACGATGACGTTCAATTCGTCGAGGACCTCGGCCTGGTGGCCCGCTCCGCCGGCCTGGAGATCGCCAATCCGATCTATCGTGAGATCATCCCCCGGGCCTTGAGCGCCGTGGTGCAGCGGTCGCTGCCCATGCCGCAGGTCCCTTTCATCGCGGCTGACGGCACGCTGCGCCGGGACGCGCTGCTGGACGAGTTCCGCACCTTCTGGTGCCAGCACGCCGAGTTCTTCCTGGAGCGTCAGCCCTATTCGGAAGCTGCCGCCCAACTCGTGTTCATGGCGTACCTGCAGCGGGTGGTCAACGGCGGCGGGTTCATCGACCGCGAGTACGCGGTGGGCAGTGGCCGCATCGATCTCTGCGTGCGCTGGCCCCATCCTGGAGGGATCGAGCGCTGGGCCCTGGAGCTCAAAGTCTGGCGGGACGGCCGGCCAGATCCGCTGGCCGAAGGTCTGGAGCAACTGAGCGCCTACCTCGACCGGCTGGGGCTCGCCGAGGGAACCCTCATCCTCTTCGACGGCCGGTCGCAGGCGCCTACCCTGCCGGCGCGCTGCTCGCGCAGCGAAGTCGAGCACCGCGGCCGGCGGATCGGGTTGGTGCGGCTGTGAAAATCCTGTGCGGCCGGCGCGGGCGGCTCTGATCGAAGCTTGGTGGATCAGGGCGCGGGAAGCTCGCTGACGAGCTCGGAGAACTTCGGGCCCAGCGCTGCTCGCAGGCGGCCCTCCCCGAAGTCCTTGATGATCTGGCGGACCTCACTCGCAGGCGCCGTGAGCAGCAGAGACCGTAGGAGATGCGCCTGTTCCTTCGTCAACCGCCCGCTCAAGAGGTCCTTCGTCAACCGCAGCCGCTCGCTTCGGGAGAGCGAACGAAGGGCACCGTCCCGGGCCGCATCGCTGAGCACATTGATCGCCCTCTCCTGCTTGTCGCGTTTCCAGTAGAAGATGTCTTTCACCACACCGACCGGATCGTCAGTCATGTCCTTTAGAACGGTTTTCTCGAGTGCCTCCCGCTCGTAGTCTTCCATGGTATCGGTGACGTCCGAGAAGTCGCCGCGTTTGTTCATGAGGAAACGCGCCAGCCCTTTTTGGAAGTTTTCGTCCTCAAACATGGCGTTGATGCTCACGTTGTCCCACGGCAGGCTGCGGTCGGCGGGAGCGAGCTCTTCGTCGGGTTTGATCCTTGAGGGGATCGAGTGCTCCGCCGCGTACAGGTCATCCTTCTTGAAGGCGCTCGCCACGTCCTCGAAGCTCTTGCGCTGGGTGCCCATCTGATAGGCACGGTAGACCTCGTTGACGCTCAGCTCGGCAGCCTCCGCGGCCACCGTCATCGTGGCCTGGTCGACCCAGCCATCGCCCATGAGGCGCATTTCCTTGCCGTTGACGGTCGCCCACACCCCACGGTAGTTGTCGTAATCGTGTTGGGGTAGAGCACCCAGAGCCGGGCCTCCTCCGATCTCCGGGAAGCTCTTGAGCTTACCTTTAACCGTCGAGTGGACAATTGTGAAGCCCAGCCACGGCCCGTGCCGTCGAAGCCACTGTACCGCCCTTATTTTCCAGTGGCGCTCGGCCTTGGGATTCGGTTCGCTGAGCTTGTCGAACATTCTTTCGGCGAGGTAACCGAGCATGTTCTTGTAGAACTGTGGGGCCCTCTGGTCCCAATGCTCCGCCGCGGAGTGGCGCACCGTCCGCAGGTGCCCGCCCGCAAAGCAGTCGGTCAGGAAGTGAGCAGCCCAGCCCTCGATGGTGAGAGCCGCACCGATGCCCGCCTGCGTCTGCCCGTCCTGGACAGCCTGGCGGAGCGCCCTCTCATGGTGTTTGCGGTACGTGGCCGCCAAGTTCGGATGGAGCTCTTTCCCCTTCTTGTTCGTGACCGATCCCTTGTCGATTTTTTGCTTCACCGTCAGGTTGAGGTCACCGCGCTCCGGGTTCATGTAGTGTGGGACGTTTTCCGACGCGAGCTTATAGAACCGCTGGGTGATGGTCTCCATGATCTTCTTGGAGTAATCTTTCCTTGTCTTGCGCCTACCGGATTGGGGGGAATGGCCACGGAACTGCCCGGGGTCAACCGCGGCGATCTTCAGCAGCTCATCGATCTTGGTCCGGGATTCATCGAGCACGGGAGAATAGATCTCGCCTGTCGGAGCTCCCGCCGCGGTGAATCCCGGCTCGGCGCCCGGCTCCTCGCGGGTGACATGCGCCTTTTCCTTCTCACCCGGCACCGGCGGATGGATGATGGGCTGTGCGACCTGCAAGGCCAGCACGGCCTCGAACTGGTCGGGATCCTTCTCGGCGATCTTCCGGGCTTGGTCGACGCTTTCGAAGAGATCCGCCATCGGGACCGTGAAGGCCCATGGAAGGAAGAAGTCGCCCATTTGGACCCAGCTCTTGTTTGCCTTCCAGGCCGCGAGGACGTGCTCTCGCGCGTCGAACGCCAGGGTGACAGACTCGCCCGGAGACACCCTGCCCAGCACCTGGACCGGACCCCCGCCACCCCCTGCGACGCGAGCGGCCACGTTGTTGGCCTCACGCTCGAGATCGGGCCTGGCCGGCGCGCTGGAGCCACTGGACTTGGCGAGCGCGGCGGCCCCGCCGCCGTTCTGCTGCTGCACGACGTGGGTCAGCTCGTGTGCCAGGAGGAAGCGGCCCGCGGACGATTCGGGCTTGAACTGACCGGGTGCGAAGTCGACGTTCCGGCCCTCGGTCAGCGCCAATTGCCCGGGCCGCACCCGCTCGCCCTCGCTCACCCGCACGTCGGAGAACGAACGGCCGAACGCTGCCTCCATCGCACTGAGCACGCCGCTCGGCAGTCGGCCGTGATCGTTCTGTTCTGCTGCAGTTGATGCGGTCCCGCCGGCCAGCGCCGCCTGGACGATGGCACCATTTCCATGCTTGGCCTGCATCTCGCCTACTGCCGGAGGCAGGAGAGCCGTGCCCCAGGCCGAGTCCTCCGAAGGCTGCACGGCCTGGAGGTTTGCTCCGCGGCTTGTCTTTGCTTCGGTCATGAGCCCTCCACAGGTCGCCAGGTCGGCTCGTCATGGCTTCTCGATGACCAGAACGATTCGGCCGTGTTCTCTCGGATGTGCCGACTGGGGCGCCGCCTCATGATGCTCAGGAAAGTGGCGGGAGAAAACCTTCGCTTTCATTTCCTCAGCGGCAAACTCCAGGACCGGAGCCCACTCATCCACTTTTTCTGTAACCACCACCCACCTCCCGCCAGGTCTCAGGCGCAGCAAACGCTCTCGTGCGAACTTGAGTGTCGGAGGAGTGGCATTGCCCAAAGGATAGGGGAAGTCTTCGCGGATGAGATTGAACGATGGCTCTCGCGGCAAGTCCTCCACCCGCCCGTGCACGAAGTTGCCGCCGGCGCGAGCGTAGGACTCCGCAGCCGGCTTGACAATAGGATTGACGACCTGTACATCTTGACCACTCCTCGTTACTTCTGCTGCGTAAGCGAATTCCGCTTCCGTTTCGGCGCCGACCACAAGGACTCTGAATTGTGAAGGAGTCGTTGTGCCAACCGAAACCGAACCGGGCGTCTGGGCGACGCCATTATTCATTTTCTGAGGTATTTCACCAGGGGAGGAGAGGACCGTGCCGGGCTTGACTCCCGGCAGCCGGCCACCGAAGGCCATCAGAGCGCCTACTCCAATGCCCAATAATCCCGAAGCAGCATGGAAAATCGCCCGTGCATGCTGTTTTTCAGGGAGAGGGCTACCATCCGGGCTCTTGCCTCTGATCGCGGCGACCAACTCCTGCACTGTGCCGTAGACTCCGTAGGCGAAGGCACCCTTGGAGACGACGTTCGTAACTGCGGCGATCGGTCCGGCGGCCAGACCTCCAGCCATGAGCGGTGCACTTATTACAGTCGAGCTGGCAAGGTCCTCCATCAGCCACCAGTTCGGTTGATGCTCCTGCTCGATCTTCTCGAAGGCTCCACCAACCGTTGCGTTAGCCTGATTTCCGGCGATGGCTCGTTGCTGCTCAGGAGACAAGCTGAGCAGCAACGACCGTCGCTCATCAAAGGTTCGTAAGGAAGCATAGAGAAGCCGGAGATCAGCGGCGTCGGAAGCGGCCCTCCCCTGGATGACACCCGCTCCTTCCGAACTACGGGCGATTGCGTAATTCGAGATCCCGGCAGGGGCCGGCGATCGCGGACCGGCGCTCGGTCTATCCACCGGCTTGCCTTGCAGGTCCACACGTCTCTTCCAGGCGGGACTGCTCACAACCCCTCCCCCAACAGCCCCGCCCACACCCCCAGCTCCGAGGGAGCCAGAATCCTTGTCTCCCGGCGGTACTGGCGGGCGGTGGCCTGAACGAGGTGCGGCATGGAAATGGTGGTGCTCCCCGAATCAGCCGCCAGCAGCGCCGCGGTGCGCGCAATGCTGACGATTCCTGCGCCGGTGAGGTCGAGGCGGGCGAGGGTGTCGAGGTCCGCTTCGGGATCGAGGGGCGCGGCGGGCGGGAAGGCGATCTGCCAGATGCGGCGGCGCTCGGGCTCGGCGGGACGCGGGAAGTGCAGGGAGATCTGGAAGCGGCGCGTGAAGGCGTTGTCGATCTGATTTTTGAGGTTGCTCGCCAGGATCAGCAGACCGGCGTGGTCTTCCAGCTTCTGGAGCAGATAGCTGACCTCCAGGTTGGCGTAGCGGTCGGTGCCGTGCTGCACTTCGCCGCGCTTGCCGAAGAGGGCGTCCCCTTCGTCGAAGAAGAGCACGGAGTGGCTCTCCTCGGCCTCGCGGAAGACGCTCTCCAGGTTCTTCTCGGTCTCGCCCACCCACTTGGAGACGACCCGCGCCAGGTCCACTTTGAGGAGTGGGAGGGCGAGAAGGCCGGCGACGACTTCGGCGGCAAGGGTCTTGCCGGTGCCCGAATCGCCGGTGAAGAGCGCCTTGAGCCCGCTGCCACGGCCGCGGCGGCCGAATCCCCACCCTTCGTCCACCCGGGCGCCGGCGCGGAAGAAAGAGGCGACTTCCAGCACTTGGCGATGAAGGACCGGCGGCAGGACGAGGTCGCCGGGGCCGCTCTTGGGCTTCACGGCGGCGGCGAGCTCTTCGGAGCGACGGCGAGTGACGGTGCGGCAGGCGGCGTCGAGGTGGTCGGCCAGAGGAGCGGGCCGGCCGTTGCCCGCCAGGTGGGCCCTTGTGCGCGCCACCTGCTCGATGGCGCGGATCTCGCCGCGGCTCAGGCGGTAGCGGGTGGCGAGGTCGCCGGTCCGCTCGCCGTCGAGGTCCGGGAAGACTTCGGCCCAGAGGCTCTGCCGCGCCGGGAAACCGGGTGTGGGAAGCTCGAGCTCGGCATAGGGGAGGGCTTCGAGCAGCGCGGCCGGACGCGAGGGATGCCGGCCCGCCAGGAGCAGGGGGACGCAGGAGCGGGCGAGGGCGTGCGCGAGCGGCGTCTCCCAGCGCTCGCGGGAGGTTTCGGCGAGGTCGTCGAGCGGGACCTGGAGGACGGCGCCCAGCGCCGCGGCGGTGGCCAGCGCGTCGCGCAGGGCGGTCTCAGGGTCCGCGCCGAGGGCCGTCAGCCGGTCGAGGGGGAGACGGCGCAGCGGCCTCCCGATCTCCCGGGCGAGAGCAAGGACGGCTTCGTCCCGGCCGGCGTGGCGCGGCCCCCAGAGGCCCACGGCGGCGACCTGGCCCGTGACGATCAGGCGGCCGAGCCGTGCTATCTCGTCGCGCGAGAGGCCGGAAGGGAGCTCGGAGCTGGCCGGCAGCTCCACGTCGTCCGGATCGCCGAAAGCCCGCTCGCTGCCGCCGGCGGTGAGGAGGAAACCCAGGGCGGTGGGTGCCAGCCGCAGCTCCTGGCGCAGCTCGGTGGGGGCTTCGCTCCGGGCTTCGATCACGCCGCAGCGGCGCAGGCGTCCGAAACGGCTGAGCGCCCGCTGCCGCGCCAGCCTCTCTTCCAGCGAGACCGCGGTGAGCTCGGCGAGCAGCTCGACGCAGGGGAAGCGGCGGTTCAGGTCGTCGAGCACGTAGGCGTAGATCCGCTCGTAGGCGACGTCGATCTCGGGGGCGGCGCAGAGCAGCACGGCTTCCTGCTCGAACGCGGTCAGACCCAGGTGCCGGGAGAGCCGGTCGAGCGGCAGGCCGTCTCCCGCCGACGTCGCGCGTAGCCGCAGGCGCTCCTGCTCCAGCTCTTCGGTCGCGGTGAGGGGCGCCGGCTCGGCCTCCCAGGCGGCCAGGGCGTCCACGTCGCCGAGCAGGATCTCGACCTGGTCCTGGGTGACGCAGAGGGGGGAGACGTCGGGCCGCAGCAGGCGCTCGGCCGCCATGGTCTGCCGCTGGACGGCGGCGCGCAGGGCGCGGTGCAGGGGCCGCAGCCGCAGGGCGAGGTGCTCCCAGGCGAGCGTGGCGGAAAACGTCATCTCATCCTCCTCCGAATTCCAGCACCCGGCCGCCGAGCCAGACGGCGTCGCGAATGGGCTCGAGCAGGCGGTGGTCAGAAAGGTCCCGATGGCGGCGGCCCAGGGGGAGCAGGACGTGGACGGAATCGGCGCGGAAGCGCACCCGGGCCTGGAGGTCGCCGAAGCGTTCGAGCGCCAGGACGGGGTCGACCGGCTCGCGCTCGCGCCAGAGGGTCGAGGCGAGGGTGCCGAGCGCCAGGCCGGCGGCAAGCGTGAGGTGCCGGTCGAGGGCGGGATCGGCCGCGGGGGGCAGGCTCGGCCGCTCGGCGGCCAAAGCCTGCCAGAGGCGGCGGGCGCCGTCTTCCGCCGCGGCGAGCCCGGCGGTCTGCCGCGCGAGGCCCGGCGCCGCCGGATCGTTCGTCCACGCGCGGTTTCCTCGCAGCGGGTGCCAGGGCTCACCCCGGGTCGGAGGCGCCATCGTGACGAAGCGGGCGCCGCTCGCGTCGATCTCCCGCAGAAGGGCGGGGGTGGCGATCCCGGCCGGCACCGGCAGCGTTTCGTCGTGCAGCCGGGCGAGCGCCGGCGAGAGGCCTGCGAAGCCGGAGGCCCAGGCGATTGGAAAGACGCCGTCCGCCTCGGCGAGGAGCAGTCCGTCGCCCGTGGCGGCGAGGAGGAGCGGCCGGCCGGGCTCGTGGCCGGCGAGCAGAGACGCGGCGAGGTCGGCGGCGAGCGGTTCCAGGCAGGACGAGGTCCGGCGGGCGAGGCCGGCGAGGTCCTCGCCCGGGACGGCGTCGGGGAGCCCGGCACAGGCCGCGGCGGCCATGGCAGCCGCCGGCGTACGCCGCCAGCCGCGCTCGGGAGGCGGCAGGGCCTTGAACGCCAGGGCGGCGGCGAACAGGGGAAGATCGCCCAGCAGACCGGCGGCGGCGAAGGTGGCGGCGAGCGTCTCCAGGTAGCCGCTGCGGGAGAGGGGACCGAGCAGCAGGAAGGGGAGGGCGGAGGCGACGTGGACGTCGGCGTCGCGCCGGGGGATCGGAGGCAGCGGCCGAACGGCAGGCGGTGCAGCAGCGGGGAGAGCGCTGGAAGCCTCGGAGGAAGCGGAGACCGGGGAGGTGATCGGCGGGGAGGACGACGCAGAGCGAGTCTCCGGCGATAAGGTCGGGCGGCGAGCGGTGGTCTCCGCAGCGCTCATCAGCCAGGCTCGCAAAGCTGCGGCGCGATCCACCTCTCCTTGCGAAGATCGAGGAACCAGGTCCTCGAGCTGCCGCAGAGCGTGCCCGGAAAGGTTCGGAGCCTTCGCCGCCCGGGATTGAAATCCTGGGCTACCGACGGTGTTCCCTACGGGATCAGAATCTGGGTCCCGCCAGGGACTACCGTCGGTAGCCAGGGATTTCAATCCCGGGCGGGAGGCGGCGTCAGCGTCCTCCGATTCGGAATCCTCTCCAGCCCCGGCTGCGTCCGGCTCAGCGGAAGAGGAGAGAAGGATCCCCTGGACTTCGAAACCCTCCCGGAGCAGAGCCTCCACCCAGGCGTCGAGCGCCACCTCGGAGAGGAGGGCCAGTCGCGGCGCCAGAGATCCACGATCCCGCCACGCCCGCAGGAGGCTCAGGAGAGAGAGGTCGGCCGACGGGGGAGCGCCGGTTGCGAGAGCGTCCGGCGCCGCGACTGGGCTCGGAGCAGGGGGAGAGGCGGGGAGCTCCGCGGCCAGGGCCACGGCCAGCGACGCCGTGAGCCGCCGGGCGATCTCCGCGGCCGGGCTTCCGGCCGGCGGCGGACCCTCCCCGGAGAATCCGGCGTAAGCCGCCAGCAGCTCGCTTGCCCGCAGCCGGACCCGCAGCCGCACCGGCGCGGCGATCTCGCGCTCGTCTTCCTGCGGCCAGAGGCCCGCGAGCGCCGCCGCCAGGAGCGCCGGCAGGGCGCGGAGCGCGGCCTGGAGCAGGGCCCGCGGATCGGGTCCCCAGGACCATCCGTCGCGGCGGATCAGCCGGAGGTGGCAGCGGTGGATGCGGATGGCGCTCATAATGCCTGTAGCGTCAACGGTTACGATTGGATCGTGTCGGTCTGTACGAAGGGTTGGTGCTCCCTGACCAGGACCAGGCTCTGATAAGTCCCCGGCGCCAGAGGGCCTATCGTGAGATCAATGCTGAACTTCCCCGCCGGGATGGTTCCGTTCGCGACGAGTGGGACTTTGAGCGCGCCACCGGTGATCAGAACCCACACGGCTTCGGCCTGCGTCAGGTCCGCCCCGAGCGCGACGGTGACCTTTCTGTCAGAAAGAGTGATTCCAGAGACGACGAGGTCCTCATTCAGGAGCTGCACGCCGTTGCCCCGGGCAGGGACCTGGAAGGCCAGGGGATTCAGGAGGAGATCCGGATTGGGAGGGAGGACCAGTGTCGAAAGCTCGGCCGCGGGCACCAGGATTTCAGTGGCCGGCTCCTGCTCGAGGCCCCGGACCAGCACGCTCTCCAGGCTCGGGGTCTGCTGAGGAGACTCCTGGGTGGCGTCGGCGATGCGCCCCACGGCGCCGAGGACGTGACCGGTTTTGGAAACGAAATAGACCGTCAGAGTCTCGCTCATGGCTGACCCTCAACCTTCGGCAGCACGGTGGCCAGCACCGTGGCCATCACCGTGTAGTCGCAGGCGCTCGGTTGATCCTGGAAACTCGCAGGATTCGCCGCCGTGAACCAACGAACGCTGCAGCGGACACGGCGGCTCGGTCCATCCAGCCGGCACTCCAGGGGAAGGGCCATCCAACTGCCCTTGAAATCAGGAGGCAGGCTGCCCGGCACGCGCGGCGTGAGATGGACGTGCAGCAATATCTTGCCGGCCGTCACGTCCTCCGGCTTGACCCCCGGAGGAAGCGGCAAGACGACGCCGTCCGTGATCACCCCGGACTGCACCTGCACAGTGCCGGCCGTGGCGTGGCCGGAGATCGTGCCCTGCGCCGTGACGTTGCCCTTGGTGTCCACCTTGAAGGCGGGGACCACGCGGCCCTTGGGATCCTGAGGGCCGAAGACAAGGGCTCCGTCGCCGGCTTCGTCGATCGCCAGGGCCGGCTTGTCGACCTGCCGCCGGCTGCGCAGGGTGAGCAGGCCGTTGCGGGCGACCACCTCGTCCGCCAGGGAGCCGGCGAAGCGGGGGCCGGTCCCGTTGGCGACCAGGACCGCCCGCTTGAAGAGTTGCAGTATGCCGTCCCACTGGACGAACCCGACCAGGACCAGCTCGCTCGGATCGGCCACGCCGTCGGCGGGCGCCGGGGGAGCGCCGTTGTCGATCACGAACTCCGAGCCGGGACGGCCGAACTCGATCTCCGCGCTTTCGGTGATCCGGGTCGGTCCTGTCGTGCTGCAGGCGGCCGAGGGCTGAGCCGCCACGGCCACGTCCCGGCCGCGCACGAACACGGGATAGAAGGCCGAGGGTTCCTTCTTCACCTGCACGCCCTGATCCACGAACAGGGCTTCGTCGAGCCGCGTGTCGGCCGCCAGCACGATCTGCCGGCCGGTGCGGTCCACCGCCACGCCGGCGCTCAGGGTGACCTCCTGGAAGGAGTCGCCGGCGGCGGTCTTGCGGTCCTGCCCGGTGAGCACGAGGCCGGTCGCGATGCCGGGCGTATGGAGATAGCGCCGGTCGCGGGCGGCCTCGCCGCGGGCGTGCTCGACGGTGGCGTCGAGATCGGCGGCGGCGAGGATCTGGCCTTCGAAGAAGGTTGGGCGAACGATCGGCTCGCTCATGGCTTCTTCCTCCCTTCGAGGGCTTTCAGGCGCTTTTCAAGATCGTCGTTCCTCTTCGTTTGCTCCGCAAGCCGGTTCCGGAGACCTTCGAGATCGCCCTGTGCCTTCTCCAGGTCCGTGGCGTTCTTCTTCTGCGCCGCCTCGAGGCGGCCGACCGCGGCCGGCGCCGCCGGTTCCGGCTGCGTGGCGGCGACCGGCGCGGGGGCGGGCGCGGCGGGAAGGCTCTGGAAGAACGGCAAGCCCTGCGGCTCATGCTCGCGGATGAGCTCACTGAGCTGGCGGAACGCCGATGCGAGCTTGGTCAGGTCCGTCGTGGACGGGCAGAGGGAATCGAAGAGCTGCTTGAGCTCGAGGTGTCCAAGGTCCCGGCAGCAGAGCGCCGCCGCGATCTGCTGCAACTCGCGCAGGGGCAGCCAGTGACGCAAGGCGATCGGAGTCGCCACGATGGTGCGCTCCAGGTTGCAGATCCGCACCACCTCGCAGCTCTGGACCTCCAGGGAGGCGAGCAGCACGCCCGCATCGTGGCACTCCGGACAGGGCGGAAGGAGGGCGGGGCAGATACACTCCTGGAGCGAGTGCCACGCGGCGTCCCGCAACTGGCGGGCCAGGCCGATCGCCTTGGAGAATTCGCGCGGCGCGGGTGGTCTCGGACACAGGATGGCAAGGTCGCGCACCTCGCGGCTGAGCTCGCAGACCGTGACCTCGGGCGTGCCGTCCAGCCGGGAGCGAAGGAGGTCGAGCAGGGAGCAGAGCATTACGTCGAGCTCGATCGTGAGCTTCGGAATTTGCTCCACCTTGTCCTTCCACAGGTCGTGAGTCGTGTGGGTCGCTTGGTTGATGGCCACTTCGGCAAGCTCCACGACCCTGCGGGTGAACGACTTCTCCAATCCCGTTGAAGCCCCGGTATCGAGGTGATCCACGATCGGTATCGCCGCTGCATCGAGAGCATCCCCAGCAGCGGAGATCTCCGTTGGAACCGTTGGCGACGCGGCGAGCCTGTTGAACCGGTCGAGGTGGACCCGGACGACATCCACCCGGGCCACGAGGTTCCGGAGGTTGCGGCCGGTAGGCGGGAGTGCCGTGGCCGCCACCAGTGCTTCCGTGCTTTGGGTCATCTCCGTCGGTTTGTACTCTCCGTCTTGCCGCTCAAGCTCAAGCCCTTCCTCTGATTGCGAGATGACGTGATCCAAGGCCGTTACTTCGGCCAGCACGGCGTTGAGCTTCAAGGGATCGCCGAGGCAGGTGGCGATCCGGCAGAGGGCATCCTTGGGCGGGTCCGCCTTCTCGCGGCAGCGCAACTCGAAACGGAGCCCTTCGCGCACGCGGGTGGGCTCGCAGGCCGCCGTGCCGCACGGCTCGTCGGTGACGAAGGCGCTCACCGGCTCGGTGAGCGTCTCGCAGTAGCGGACGAAGAGGCCGTAGCGCTGGGGGCCGCCGCTGTGGGCCGGATCGGCGCAGGGGTCGCCGCAGTCGATGCCACCCTGGAGGGTCTTGCGCAGCTCCCGCACCAGGGCGTTGACGTCGAGGGTTTGCGCCGTGGAGAGGACGACGTCGTTGCCGCAGCAGTCCAGGGCATGGCCCGGGCGGACGATCACCTTGCCGCCGCAGCAGGGATGGCAGACGACCTCGAAGCCGCAGGTGACGCCCTCGCCGAAGAAGTCGCGGTTGTGGAGGCGGCTCTTGGCGGCCACGTATTCAGAGAGCGCCTGGAGGTCCTCTTCGGTGAGGAGCTGGCCGGCGAAGAAGCGGGGACGGACGATGGCGCCGCCGTCGCGGCAGTCCGCCGGTCCGCAACCGCACTGGCCGCCGCAACCACAGCCGCAGCCGGACGTGGACGAGGAGGCGTGGGCGCCGCCGCAGCCGCAGGGGCTGGGGGATTGGGATGGGGTCGAGGAGTTCATTTCGGCGTTCCTCCACGCTGTTTCTTAGCGGGCGCGTTGTCCTTGACGAAGAACCAACTCTCGAAGGTGCCGCCCGGCGAGCCGTTGCCGGAGGTCCACGGGCCGAAGCTGGCGGGCGATCGCGGGCAGTCGGTCGACGGGCCGGCGAGCTCGCCGGCGAGGCTGCCTTTGAGGATCGGCACCCGGCCGCCGACGTTCTCGCCGTCCACCGGCTGGCAGCAGCCGTCGAGCAGGAAACTGGTGCGGACGGTGATCAGGACGCGGTCGCCGTCCTGGAGCGTCTCGTCGCTGTCCGCCTTGAAGATCAGCGTGTCGGTCATAGGCTCGGGCGGCTCCGGCTGGAGGATGCTGCCGTCCCGGTTGTAGATGTCGGCGTGGCGCCCGCTGCCCCCTTCGACCACCCAGACGTCGACGACGCCGCGGCGCAGGGTCGAGGTGAGGATCGGCCGGGTGAAGCGGATCTTGAGATCTTCGAGGATCTGGAACGCCTCGTCCACGGTGTAGGTCGCGCCGTGGGACCAATTCACGCCGGCGACACGGGTGGCGAGGTAGGGGGTGACCGGCCGGCGCACTTCGTTGAAGATCTGATCCGCCTTCAGCGCCTGGCCGGGCACGAAGTCTTCGATGCGGGCGAGGAGCACGCAGGGATCGGCGCACGAGGAGCAGCAGGAGTCGCAGCTCTCATCCTCGGGCGGCGGCTCCAGGCTCACCCGCACGCGCACGGCGTCGCGCAGCTTGCCGAAGACGCAGTCCGGCGTGGCGCCGCAGGCGTCGGGCAGCACCGGCCGCGCCGGATCGGCCGGCTGCTCGCAGAAGCAGAGGCTCACCCAGAGGGTGGCGGGGTCGCCGTCCTTACCGGGAGGCGGCGGAGGCGGCAAATGGGTGGGCAGGTCGACGATCAGGTCGCGGCGCACGATGAGCTCGTTGCCCGCGCAGTCCAGGGCGAGGCCGCGGCGGATGCGCACCCGGGTGGGTTGCTGCGGCGCGGGATCGCAAGGATCGGGCAGAGGCACCGGCAGCACCTCCAGGCCGCAGACGGTGCCGAAGCCGTGGAGGCAGCGGTTGTGGAGCTTCTGCTTCTCGCGGAAGTAGCTCTGCTCGTCGCGGAAGTCCTGCGGGCCCAGCACCTGGCCGAAGAAATACTGGAGCCGCTTCAGCTCGGGCACGTGGAGACAGTGGGAGCCGCCGCTCGCCGGCGGGCCGGAGCAAGGCTCGGCGGCCAAAGGAGACTGCGGCGGGCTCGAGGAAGGCTGGGGTTCGACGATCGGGCTGCTCATATTGGTTATCACTCCATGGAAGTCTGGATTCCCACGGCCGCGAAGCCGGCCGTGAAGCCGGGCCGCGGTCCACGCCGGCCGGCCCGGAGCACGCTCGCGCGGCCGAGGCGCACGTTGCCCGCGGCGCCCAGGACCGGCGCGGGGAGGGGACCGAACGCGGTATCGATGCCCACGGCGACCGGCGCGACGCCGAGGACGAAGCCGCGCCCGCCGACGACCACCGTGGCCAGCGTGTGCGCCGGCTTCTGGCTCTCGACCAGGCGCTCCAGGCGGGCGCGGGCCTCCGCGGTGGAGGCGGTGCCCGGGGGCATCAGCACGCGGAAGCGGTAGGCGCCTTCCCGCAGCGGGTCGGCGGTGGGATCGCCGAAGCTCACCAGCGGCGCGGCGCCGAGCGCCGAGCGGCCGACGCGGAAGCGCGAGCGCGCGCGGCCGAACAGGCGCACGGAGCCCAGCCGGCTGCCGCGGCTGACGCCGGTGAAATGGCGATTGAGGCCGATCTCCTGGATCGCCGGTTGCGCGTCGAAGACCAATTGGATCGCGAGCTTGAGCCCCTCGACGGTGCCGCGCAGGGGGTAGAGCCGGGGGATGGCGGCGAGGATGGCCCGCCGCCGCGCCACCGGCCAGGAGGGCTCGAACGCGACGTCGAGGAGGCTGCCCAGCCAGGGCAGGACGCGCTCGTCCACCCCCGCGCCGTCGAGGAGTGCGGGGAAGCGTGCGATCAGCGCGTCCAGATCCTCGATCGAGGCGTCGAACAGGGAGAGGAAGCGCTCGGTGAAGTCCTCGGCCCGCGGGTCCTCGCGGTAGACCGCGGGTAGCAGCTCGAGGCTGGTGACCCGCGGGAAGTCGAGCCGGATGCGCCGCACCACCGGCGTCGCACGGCCGTCGCCCAGAAGCTGCAGGCGGAGGAAGAGGAAGCGCCCCGGCGGCTGGCGGACGAGGAAGTCGACGACGCCGGCCTCCTCCTGGGCGTCGGTCGGGTGGAGCGACGACGGATCGGTCTCCTTCTCCTCGCTGGAGGTCACGGCGAGCTTGAGCGAGGTGCCGATCGGCAGGTCGGCGTCGAGCCGCACCCGGTGCCAGCGGCAGCGCGCGATCCCGCTGTCGATCGCCAGGGTGACGAGATCGCCGTCCTTCGCCAGGGTGGGCGGCTGGGGCGACCCGACCGACCCGGTGGCGACCGGGCAGCCCCGGAAGTCGAAGCAGTGGACGACGGGCACGGCGCCCGGGCCGGGATCGCTCAGGCAGAAGCCGGTCTCCGAGAAGGCCACGAGGCCGGTGGGCGGCAGCGACGCGGCGAGATCCTTCAGCGTCGCGGGCTTGAAGACCGGATCCAGGCGCGTGGCCTTCCAGAGATCGACTACGCCATCGTCGGAATCGTCGCGGCAGGTGACCAGCCAGATCGCGCAGCCGGCGGCGGCAAGGCGCTCGGGCGCGCCGACCCCCGGCGGCAGCGGAATCGCGCCGCGGGGCTCGCCGTCGGGGCCGAAGCGGAGGAGGGCGGAGGAGAGGAGATCCGTCGGATGTGGAGCGACCGCCACCAGGATCTCGCCCCAGGGGGCGAAGGCCACGGCCACCGGCCGTTCGACCGGGATGGACGCCGCAAGCCGGAAGCCGGAGTCGGCGAACACCCACACCTGCCCGGCGCCGCGGTCCGCCACCGCCAGCCGCCGGCCGCGCACGGCCACCGCCACCGCCTCGACGAGGAGACCGGGATCGCACGCCGGGCTCCACACCGGCCGCCAGCAGCCCGTACAGGGATCGCGGCGCAACAGGCGCGGCGGCCCCGCCGGACCGTCGTCCGTCACCAGCCAGCCGGTGCGGGGCCGGCCGCCGAAGGCGAGGCGCGGCGGCGGCAGGAAGGCGAGCAGGCCGGCGGGGTCGATTCCGCCCGGCGCGAGCGGCGTCAGGCGCAGGCCCGCCGGATCGTCGAAGCCCACGAGGCGCGAGCCGGAGGCCCGGTCCCAGCCGACGAAGGCGTCGAGCAGGCGGAAGGTGGGGGAGGCGTCGACGCAGCTCAAGAGCCCTCCTCCTCGACCGGAACGACCTCGTGCCTTTGTGGGAAGAACAGCTCGCCGGGGCCGAGCGGCACGTTGGTGCAGCCGCGCACGCGCACGCCGTCCACCACCAGGATCAGGCGGGAGACGGCGCGCACGCCGGGCAGCGCCACCAGGCGCCGCAGCAGGTCGTTGTGCTCCAGGGTGCGGCCGAACGGCCACCCCTGGCCGTCGTCGCCGCCGGCGATGGGATCGAGAAAACCGTCGATCGTGTCGAGCACGCCGGTGACGGTCCTGCCCGTATCGGCGGCGGGATCGACCACCACGTCCACCTCGGCGCTCACCCGGCGGTAGCGCGGCGCGGCGGCCACCACCTCGGCGCCGGCGGGCGCGGAGTCCTCCACCAGCGTCGAGGCCACGGCGCGCAAGTCCTCGCCGGTGGGGATGGGCGGCACGCCGGGAGCGCTGTCGAGCGGCACCACGAAGACGGCGACGACGCCCGGAACGAGCCGGCCGGGGAACGCCGGATGCACCCCCGAGAGGGCGTGGGCGCGGGCCACCCGCGCGCCGCGGGTGCGCAGGGCCAGGAGCGGATAGTCGGCCACCGTCACCGCGCGCTCGCGAGCGCGGATCTCCTCGGGACCGCGGCGCAGCGTCTGCGCCGGCGCCTCCAGGTCGGTGCCGCCGGAGGCGGGGAGCGGGTTCTCCACCTTGGTGAGGAACGGGGCCGAGCCCAGGGGATTGCTGGCGGCGCCGGCGGCGACCGCGCCCAACGCTCCGCCGCCAACCCGGTAGCGCAGGGCGCGGACGTTGCGGACGCCCGGCGGCAGGGCCGCGCCGTGCACGCCGTCGCCGAAGGTGATCAGGCCGGTGAGCGGGTCGAGCACGTAGACCTGGTCGTCCGGGCCGGCGAGGGCGAGGTCGTCGATCGTCCGCCAGCGGCTGACGCCGGGAGGCGGCGCCGAGTCGGGCTCGGCGTCGGGAAAGAGCTCCGGGTTGTCCCGCGGGTCGGGCACCAGCTCGTCGAAGCCCCCCTCGGCGACCTCCAGGATCAGCGAGCCCGGCAGCACGGGAGTCCGCGCCAGGCGCACCTGGCGCCCGCCGGAGCCCGCCACCGGGTCCAGGATCTCGTCGCGGAAGGTGCGCGCCGCCGTCGCCGCCGTGAGGTTGAGGGCGAGGAACGAGAGCGCGGGGGGGCGGTCGAACCGGCCGCTCAGGAACCGCAGGCGCAGCCAGCGCAGCGGCGTGCCGCCCTCCAGGCCTTCCGGCCGGCCGGGGCGCCAGCGCGGCGGCAGGCGCAGCTCGACGATGCCGCCGCGGATCAGGCCGCCGGTCTGGTCGAGCGTCATCTCGACCGGCTGGAAGACCGTGCCGTCCAGGATCTCCCAGCGCAGGAACGACGCCCCCGGCGCCGGCAGCGGCGCGATGCCGCCCGCGGGCACCGGCGGCGGCGCCGCGGCCGGGTGGACGACGCCGAGGCCGAGGGTGAGCGAGGGGCCGGGCGTCGTGTCCCCGGAAAGCCCGAGCAGCAGCGCGTTGCCCGGGCGGGGCCGCGCGCCGAACGGCAGGATCGGCTCCTCGCCCGCCGGGTCGACGGCCAGGAAGAAGACCCCCTCTTGCCGGTGGATCTCGGCGATCCGGGCCGGCGCGGCGAAGATCGAGCGCTCGGTCTCGAAGATCACCAGGTCGCCGCCGCCCGCCGGCCGCGCGCCTACCTGGAAGCCGCGCGGGATGAGCGTCGAGGCGGGCGCCTGCAGGGAGATCTCGAAACGCAGGAGGAGCGACGCCGGCGTCGGCGGCAGCGGCGACACGCCGGCGGCGTTCAGCACTTCGATGAACGCCTTCTCCGGCAGGCGGTTCACCCGCTGGAGCACCGGCTCCATCTGCTCGCCGAAGAGGCGCACCAGGGCCTGGCCGGCGTCGTCCGCCCGCTGGCTGATCCACTCCGGGGTGTAGTGCGGAATCCGACCGCGCACCTCGGCGGTCACCGCCGCGCGGGCGGCGGGGGCGAGCTCGGGCTGGACGCCCGCGGGACCGGGCCCGGCCACGATGCGCCCGCCCTTGCCGGGGGTCGTCTCCCGTCCGGTCGTCTCCCGTCCCCACCAGGGCGCGCTCATCGCAGGCCTCCCCGGCCGGCAGCGTTGCGCCGCAGCGCCAGCCGCAGGTCGTTGAGGAACACCAGCTCGTGCTCGCCGATCGCGACGTCCTGGCAGTCCTGGGAGGGCGCCTTGCCGTCGAGGCCGATGACGACGCGGGAGACCTCGCCGTCGCCGCCCAGCGACGTCTGCGCCTGGCGCAGCAGCGCCGAGGGGCGCACCGGCTCGCCGAACGGCCAGCCCGCGCGGTCGTCGCCGCCGGTCAGGGGATCGAGGAAGCTCCGCAGGCTCGCCGTGAGCCGGTTCTCCAAGGCGGCCGGATCGAGCGGATCGGCCTCGGCCTCGACGAGGATCGACACCGGCCGGTAGCGCGGCGGCGCCACGAACACCTCGGTGGTCACCAGCCGCGCGGCGTCCAGGCGGGCGCGCACCGCGTCGAGCTCGCCGGGGTCGGGCACGGGTGCGGCGACGAAGGCGCTCTCCCGCAGCTCCTCGTCCGCCTCCTCCCGCGGCACTTCGGGGACGACGAACACCGTCACGGCTCCGGGCACCGGGCAGCGATGCTCCGGATGGAGCCCCAGCGCCGCCCGGGCGCGGGCGACGGCCACACCCGGCGTGGAGCGGGCGAGCTCCTCGAAATCGCGGCGCAGCACGGCGCGCGTCGGCCGCCTCAGGGACGCCGCGGTCTCGTCGCGGGCGGCGGACAGGGGCTGCGCCTCGGCGCCGCCGTCGACGCGCATCACGTTCTTCGCCGCGAGGTCTCCCGCTCCCAGCCAGGGGAGCCCGCGCCCGAGGTTCCCCTCGGGACCGCCGCCGACGTCGTACTTCACCTTGACGTTGGGTCCGCCGGCGGCCGGCGCGAGCACCGGCTGGCGGCCGGTCAGGCCATCGCCGAAGCGCAGCACGCCGAGCCGGCGGTCGACCTCGAACACGCGCTCGTCCGGGCCGTGGAAGGCGAGGTCCGGCGTCGGCCGCCAGGGTTTACAGCCCTGGTCGCGTTCGCGCAGATGGAGCACGACCGTCTCTGCGAGCGGCGGATGGTCCTTCTCGGCCTTGCCGGCCGGCAGGTCCGCGAGCGCGATCTCGAAGCCGGGCAGCGGCAGCCGGTCGAGGGTCAGGCTGTGGACGCGGGTGTGCCGCCGGTGGTGCGCCTCGACGGCGTTGGCGGTGAGGCCCGCCAGGCGGGGCGGCGCGCTGAAGGTGGCGCGCGCCACCCGCAGGTGGACGGCGTAGCCGAAGAGCGTCTTTCCGCCCTCGCTCGTCGTCTCGGCCTGCCAGTCCGCCGGGATCGGCAGCCGCACCAGCCCCGAGCGGCGCAGGCCGCCGGTGCCGTCCGCGGCCGGCTGGGCCAGGAACGGCTTCAAGCCGGAGCCCTCCGCCGGGTACTCCCAGGAGATCCGCGCCGGCGGCTTCGCGGCGACCGCCTCCGCATCCCAGGACGGCCGGAGGCGCGCCGGCGCGTCGAGCTCGAACAGGAGCCCGAACCGCGCCGTCTTCGGGAGCACCGGGATCTTCGCTCCGAGCCGGAGCACGATCCGCACCTGCGCCGCCGATCCGTCCGCCGGGAAGAGCCGCACGAGGCGCCCGTGGAGGAGGTCCTGCGTGCGGTCCCGGCCGCCGATCTCGAGCTCCAGCCGCTCGAGCGGCAGCCGGGTGAGCGCGCCCCGGGTGGTGAGGACGAGGCGCGGCGTGCGCCCGGCGAGGCGCATCTCCGTCTTCCGACGGACGACGTCGAACGGCGCCGGGGCGAAGGCCAGGACGGTGGCGGCCACGGCGGTCGGCCGCGGCGTCTCGCCGAGCAGGCGCAGCGCCGCCCGCAGCAGCGAGCCGGGGGTCGTGTCGAGCCGGTAGACCCGCTGCTCCAGGAGGGCGGCGAACAGCTCCAGCAGAGTCACCCCGGGATCGACCGGCGCATGCAGCGTCCAGTTGCCGCCCGACGCGGCCGGAATGCGCCGGCGGATCGCGTCGACCATCCCCTGCCAGTCGAGGTCGTCGAGACGCAGCGGCTCGATCGCCATCAGGTCCTCTCCACGGTGCCGAGGTAGAACGGGAAGACGAGGTTGAAACGGCTGTTGGTGGCGCGCACCCGGTAGGAGATCGAGATCGTCACCCGGTTCTCCTCGTCCGGGTCGGCCTCGGCGTCCACGGCGTCGAGGTCGATCCGCGGCTCGAAGTCGCGCACCGCCTCGCGCACCGTGGTCTCCAGCAGGCTCAGGAACTGGAGGCTGCCGGGGGCGAAGACGAGCCGCGGCGCGGCGGTGCCGAAGTCGGGGCGCATCACCCGCTCGCCGAGCTGGGTGAGCAGCAGGAGGCGCAGGCTCTGCTCGACGTTGGCGTTGCCCGCGACGAAGGGCAGCGACCCCGTCACGTCCGGGAAGATCGGAAAGGAAAAGCCGCTGCCGAGGAACGTGGAATCGGCCATCTCAGCCTCCCACCAGCACCGTGCCCACGGCCACCACCTTGCCGACGGGCACGCCCGGAGGAATCTCGCTGCAGGTCTGCGCCGGATCGCCGCTGCGCGCCGCGCCCTTGCCGTTGATGAACACCGTCGTGCTGCCCGCCTGGACGACGGCGTGGTTGCTCGGCGGCACCTGGAAGAAGAGCGGGGGAGGTACCAGGTGCGGCGGCACGTTGTCCCCCGAGCTGCCCACGGTGGCGGCGGGCAGGCCGCCGATCTTCACGTCCGCGCTCAGGCCGCCGGTGAGCGGGGCGCTGAAAGGGAACGACGCAGGCGCGGCGGCCGGGCCCGCGGGCGTGGGCGTCACCACGACGTGGGCGTCGATCGCCACGACCTTGTCTCCCTGCTTGGCTGCGGGCTGTCCCATGGTCCCTCGTCCTTTTAGTTCAGGTTGATCGTGACTCCACTGAGCTTCAGGGGCCCCTGCGCTTCGATCTCGATCTCGCTGCCGCGGAGGTGAAGCTTGCCGCCCGTTTCGATCGTGATCGAATTTCGTGACGTATCGATCACGATCCGGTTTTGGCCGCCGGAATCGACGATCTCGATCTTCTCGGCGCCCTTGCTGTCGTCGAGCCGTATCAGGTGCCCGCCCTTGGTCTTCAGGAGCTTGGGGTCCTGGTCCCGTGTGCGCTCCGCCGGCACCTGGTCCTCGCCGTTCCACAGACCGCCGAGCACCACCGGCAGGCGCAGGTCGCCGTAGATACAGGCGACGAGGACCTCGGAGCCCACCTCGGGGATGAAGAAGGTGCCGAAGCCGTCGCCGGCGTAGGGCTGCATCACCCGGCATTCGAGCGACACGTCGCCGCTGAGCGAGCGGATGCTGACCAGCACGGCCCCGCGGGGCAGGTCGTTCTGAAGCACCGTGCCCTCGGCGACGCCCTGGAAGAGAGGAGCGGCGTAGGCCCGCAGGAGCCCGCTCACGAGCGGTTCCCTCCGTCGTGGAGCCGGCGCACGCTGAAGCCGGTGAGATAGCCGGAGGAATTGATCGTGTGATCCACCTGGGTCACCTGATAGCAGCCGCCGAAGCGGGGGCCGACCCCGTCGATCCGCACGTTGTCGCCCGGGCGCAGCTCGGGCAGGCCGATCCCCTGGCCGGAGCCGGTGCTGTAACCGTAGGCGCGCTCGCGCAGCCGGCTCACCGCCAGCCGCTGGGCTTCCTCGCCGCTCAACACCGGCACCGTCTCCACCAGCTCCTGCTTGCCGCGGTGGACGAGTTGGATCGCCGCCGGGCCGTTGCGCCCGTTGCCGGAGGGGATGTCCCCCGAGCCGGCGCTGGCCTTCAGCGACTTCCGGGAGGCGGCCGTCGAGCTGCTCACCAGCACCGCGCCCACCTGGTTCGAGACGTCGAGCACCGGGCTGAAGCGCAGGAGGCTCTTGCCCCACTCGAAGACGTAGACGGGCGCCTTCGAGCCGTCGCAGCCCTCGGACTTGACGAAGACCAGCGTCTCCCCGGAGGTCTCGGGGTCGGGGTCCGTACGGACGTAGAAGTCGAAGCCGATGCGCTGGGCGCGCATGTGCAGGAAGCTCGCGTCGTCCTGGCCCTGTTGGACCACCAGGTCGTGCTTCGGCCCTTCCTTCGTCACCCGGGTGCGCAGGAAGCCGTTGCGGGTCGCCAGGTCTTGCGCGATCTCCCAGTCGGCCTTGTTCCTGTGCTTTTCGGTCCGCGCCTCGCCGATGAGGTCGAACATCCCGTCGAGGCCGCTGACGGTGAGAGTCCGCGGCCCCGACTCGGGGAATTCCGGGGCGAGGGCGGTGATCGAACCCTGCACCATGGGGAGCAGCCGGTTGGCGTACCCCATCCGGATCAGCACGCGGTGGCCGAAGTCGAAGAGCGGCCGGGCCGGCTTGCCCGCCGACTCGATGTTCTTGAAGCCGGCCTTGCGGTCGTCCCAGTTGTTGAGGATGAGCTGGAAATGGGAGGGCCGGGGCCCGAGCTCCATGTCCACCTTGACCTCCAGGACTCCGGCCAGGACCTCCGGGCCCACGGCTTCGCCGTCGACCTCGATGGCGAAGCGCGGCGCGTAGAAGTCGGCCGGGATGCCGGGCTGCGGCGTCGAGGTCCTGTTCAAGGTCACGGGCACGGTCGTCTCCTTGGTCTTCAGCGCAGGCGCGGCACGGTGAGCACGGTGCCGGGGGCCAGCCGCCGCGGGTCGTCGATGCCGTTGGCGCGGGCGATCTCCCGCCACAGGCGAGGATCGTCGTAGACCGCGGCCGAGATGGCGGCCAGCGTGTCCCCCCGCCGCGCCACCCAGGTCTTCTCGACGTCGGGTGAGTTCTTCTTCTGGGCCTTGGCCTGCTCCTCGGCCGGCCGATGCTCCAGGAGGGTCATTCCCAGCTTGGCGCGCAACGGCACGCCGTCGGGGCTGAACAGCACGTAGGTGACGTCCAGGCGCTCGAGGACTCCCGTGAACACCTTGTCGTCCCAGGTCAGGCTCACGATGGCCGGCGCGTGGAGCTCGGGGTCGATCCGCATCAGGCCGCGGATCCGGTCGACGAACCTGGTGCGCACGTTCTCCAGCGTGTCCGAGGTGTCGACGAGCAGGTCGGCGGTCAACCTCTCGCTCTCGCCACGCACGAACTGGAGCGCCGGCGATTCGAGGCCCGGGATGGCGATCTCGGCGAACTGGTTCTTCTTCTCGATTTTGTAGTCGGTCGGATTGAAGCGCAGGGGGATGATCGGGTCAGCCACTTTGGGCACCAGGATCTGCAGGCGGGCCGGCTTGAGCCCCTGGCCGGCGGATTCGGCCGGAGTGTTCATGCCGCGCCTCCCGGGCCGCGCCGCGCCTCGGCGGCGCGCCGCCGCCTCGCCTTCTCCTCCTCGCGGCGGCTCCAGGCCTCGACGTGCCTGGCGAACAGGCGGGCGAACACCGCGGCGTCCCCCTCGCCCTCGACGTCGAACGTGACCTCCAGGTGCTGGATCTCGACCATGGCTAACCGTCCTCCGCGGCATTGAAGACGACCCGGGTCAGCCCCTCGTGGGCGATCTCCAGCCCCTCGATGGCGACGGCGTTCTCCAGGGCCCCCAGGTCCGGCCCGATCCACTTGGCGGCGAGGCCGGCGCGGAAGGCCCAGGACATGGCGGTCTCCCCCGAGGGGGTGAGCAGCAGGATCGAGCCGTCGCGGCGGGCGCCGAGCGACAGGGTGAGCCCGGCTTCGTACCAGTCCCACAAGCCGCTTTCGAGCGTGATGCCGCGGCGCAGCGTGATCCGTCCCCACGAATGGCGCACCGGCAACTGGTGGACGAAGTCGTTGGCGCCCCCCTCGGGGTAGGCCGTCACCTCGAGCTCCGCGCCCAGCCCTTTGACCTCCTGGAAGGCCCCCAGCGCCACCCGGGCGACGAGGTCCGCCTGCGCCGGCGGCAGATAGGCGTCCGCCGCGTCGAGCGTCACCAGGAACCGGTAGGAGAGCAGGGGGTCTTGATCGCTCACGGCGTAAGCACCTCCAGCCGGCCGTCGGCGGAGAGCGCGACGCGCAGCTCGATGAACTCCATGGGCACCGCCGGCGCCAGCTCGACCTTGCACACCGCGCGGCCGAGGTCCCGCTCCTCCGGCGGATTGAGCGTCGCGTCGCAGCGGACGCGGAAGGCCTCCTGGGGCCGCGACCCCTTGAGGCCGCCGCGGCGCCAGGATTCGAGCAGCACGGTGGTCACCGCGCGGACCAGACCGAGCCACAGCTCGGGCCCGTTGATCTCGAAGACCAGCGGCTCGGCGACGCGGCGGATGGCCCGCACCAGCCGATGAATCAGCCGCCGGTGGGCGATGAAGCGGCCGGAAGGGTCGGTGTCCAGCGTCCGGCCGCCCCACACCTGGAGCCCGCGCCCGGGCGCGCAGCGCAGCAGGTTCACCCGGCCGGCGAACAGCAGCTCCTGCTCCGCCGGCGTGAACTGGCGCGACAGGTCGATACCGTCGGCCAGCTCGGCGTTGGCCGGCGTGTGCTGGAGCCCGCGCTCGCGGTCGAGGCGGCTGATCAGCCCGGCCACCGGGCCGGAGGGTGGAATGCCGCGCAACGGTGTCGCGATACCCCCGAGCGGATCGAGCACGGCTACCCAGGGGTGATAGACGGCGGCGGCCCGGCCGGGCAGGTCCGCCGGCAGCCGGTTGACCTCGACGATCACGTCCGAGGCTTCCAGACGGCCGCAGGGAAGATCGACCAGCACCAGCCGGTCGTGGAGCTCGTCCGCCCGCAAGGCCAGCGCGTCGATGAGGTTCCTGCGGTCGGCGGCATCCGGGAGATCGGACGCCAGGTCGGGCACGGCCACCAGGGCCACCTCCGGCTGATCGCCCAATTGCCCGGCCGCCGTCGCATAGGCGACGGGGTCCGGCGGCGCCAGGCTCCCTCCGGCGAGCTCCAGCCGCTCCTCGTGCAGACGGGGACCGAACAGCACGCCGGCTTTCTGCCGCTCGCCGATCGGCACCAGCCGGATGAGCGCCGAGGGCACGCCGCCCGGTTCCTCGAAGCGCAAGGGATCGAGCCCGGTCAGCACCTCCGGCGGCTCGCCGGGGGCCTGGATCGCCAGGTCCACCACCGGCTTGTCCACGATCCTCAGGATACGGATTCCGACCGTGGTGCCGGCCGCCCAGGCTCCCGGGCTCGACGCCTCCACTCGGTAGCGCGTGTTGAGGAATCCCTTCTGCGCCCCCACCTCCCACACCGCGGTGGCCGGAGTGCCCGCGTCCCCTCCCAGGCGGATCACCCAGGCCACCTCGCCGCCGTTCTCGAAGTAGCTGCGGATGGCGTACGAGGTGACCGCCTCGCGGTCGAGCCCGCCGAACTCCCGCAGGTACGCGCGATAACCCTCCACCCGCACCGGCACCCCCACCGGCCCGCGCCGGGTGCGGCCGAGGAAGCCGGCCACGTCCGAACGCAGTGGCGACGGCTCCACCGGCCGCGGCACGGCCGTGTAGCGAAGCCCGGGGATGGCGGCGGTGGAGGGCATCGGCCGGCTCCTAACCCGTCTGCCCGTCGATCGACAGGCCTTCGTGGCAGATCTCCACCGTCTCCATGGCGATCTCGCTGTTCTTGGCGTTGAGCCCGGGGCCCGTCCACTTGCAGGGCCAGGCGCGCACCAGGTTCCAGCGCATCACCTCTTTGCGGTTCTCGTCCAGGAGCTCGATCGACACGTCGGTGCGGTGGACCAGACCGTTCATCCCCTCGACGACCCAGTTCCAGAAGCCGAGGTCGCCGGTGACGCCGCGCACCAGCTTGATGGGGGTGAAGCTCTTGAGGCCCGGCAGCTTGCGGACGCGGATGTCCTCGCTGCCGTTGCGGTAGTCGATGGGCTTGACCTCGGCTTCGAGGCCGCTCGCCTCGGAGAAGGAGCCGCGGACGGCGGTGCCGTCGTCGCTCACGCCCTTGACGATCACTTCGAAGTTGAATCCCCCGTAGGGGTCCTCGCGAAACACGGCAGGCATGCGTTTCCTCTCTTTCCGCCAATCGGGCTACGGCTCCTACGTCGGGTTGCTGGTGCGAACCAACTGCTGAATCTTGAAGATCACAAATTCGGCGGGCTTCACCGGCGCGATACCGATCACGCAGATCAAACGGCCGTTGTCGATGTCGTCCTGGCTCATCGTGGTGCGGTCACACTTCACGAAAAAGGCCTGATCGGCCGTCGTGCCTTCTAGCGCCCCGCTACGCCACACGGTGGTGAGGAAGTTGGTGATCGTCTGCCGCACCCGCGCCCACGTCGGATCACTGTTCGGCTCGAACACCACGAACTGCGTCCCCTCGTCGATCGACTCCTCCACGAACAGGAAGAGCCGCCGCACGTTGATGTACTTCCACGAGGAGTCCGAAGAGATCGTCCGCGCTCCCCAGACCCGGTTGCCGCGGCCGGGGAAGAAGCGCAGAGCGTTGATCCCCTTGGGATTGAGCAGGTCCTGCTCGCGCTTCGTGACCTCGTCGGCGATCTTCGTGATACCGCGGATGATCTCGTTCGCCGGCGCCTTGTGCACGCCCCGCTCAACGTCAACGCGGGCATAGATCCCCGCCATGTGACCCGAGGGCGCCATCTGCACGTTGCGGCTGAGGAAGGGATCGCGCACCTCGATCCACGGGTAATAGAGAGCGGCATACTTGGAGTCGAGGTTCTCCTTCACGTCGAGGATGTCCTGGATACCCAGGCGATCCTTGGGATCGAGGATGGCGAAGCGGTCCTTCAGCGTCTCGCAGTGAAGGATCAGTGCCGAATGGATCGTCGGTGACCACATGTTCGGCGCCAGGCAGATGCTCACCTCGTCGATGTCCTCGAGCGCCTGGATGCCCGTGCGGTTGCCGGCGCCGCCGTCCTCGCCCACGAAGTCGTCAATGCTGAGCCTGTCCAAGCCGTCCTCACCGTCCTTGAGCGAAGCAAATCCGCCGTTGGCCGCGATGGGGAATTGGCTGAGCACTGAAGGATCAGAAGGGAAGGCGGTACCAAGCTCGGCCTCAATCAGGGACGAAGCGTTCTTGAGCGCAGTGACGAAAAAGGAGGAACTCTTGTCGTCGGTCAGCCGCAGGTTGGTGAAGCTCTCCTCCTGCAGCACCTTGCCGGCCACCACGTTGCGAGCCTCGATCTGGGCTTCAACTACGCGTACTTTGTCCCCTTCCCGATAGTCCTTTTGGAGCGACTTCGAGAGCTCGACCGCGTCGCCGTTAACGCTCTTGACGAGCGCCGTCTCCTTCTGGGTGCCGTTGTCCAGTTCGACGATCGCCCCCACGTAGAGTTGCGGAGCGCCGGCCACGTGTATGATGGTAGGAACCCCCGAGTTGGTAGCCGAGCGCAGGAGTTTCACCACCGTGCCTGGCTTGAATGGGTCATCCGCAACTGAGTCCTGGCGTAGGGAGACCGACAGAGCCCTATCATTGGTGATTTGGGTGATAACGGCTGATTTGCCCTGGATCTCTACTAGATCCCTCTCCCTGAACCCGGGATCCTGAACTTCGAGGGTCCAATCGGCCGTATTTTCGCTTACTACGGTAGAGACGACCTTCTGGACAAGTTTCCCTTCCTTGATGGGGAGAACCTCGGCGCCGAACCCTCCCTCAACCTTAATCCTAGGCTTTTCGGGAGGATTCCCGGGGATTGTCTCAACGATCGTGTATTTCCTCCCGTTGATAGCGACCTCGTCTCTCGCTTGAAGATTCGTTATGCTATTGACGACGAGATCTCCGGGTGCAGCCAGCTCCGTGGCCACCTCGGTGCCCGTCATCTTCCGTTCGATCTTCTGGTCCTTCCAATCGAAACCCAGAGGAATGGCCGGAGCGATCCGGAGCGTGTTGCCTGCCTTCTTCTTGATCAGGAATCCTTTGCGCGTCGTCTCGAAGATGATCTTATCGCCTTCCGTGAATTCGCTGGCGTCAGGGACAATGTTCTGCCGCAGCGGGCCGGCGCTGGCGAGGAGCTTGAATTTTTTGACCTGGAGCCCCGGCGACGGCGCTGTCGTGAACTCGGGTTTCACGGCGACCCCAGCCGAAGAGATCGCCACCACCCTGTGGTTCCCTCCGTTCACCTGGATTCGATCGCCCACGGCCAGAGCGCCTGCATTCCCGAGTTTGATAACCGCCGTCGTCGAACCCGCAACCGTAGGGGTCGTGCCGGTTTCGATGAACACGGTCTCGGGCTTCGGCTTCAGCAAGATGACCTGGACGCCTCTGTCCATGATCTCTCTGAGATTGGGCGTCACCTTGAGCGTCTGCTGTGCTTCTGACACCTCAGTAACCGTATAAGGGTCGCCCTTCATCTCGATCCGATCACCAACTTCGATGTTAGTGACCTCGTTTAACTTGATGGCATCCGTATTCCCAAGGGCCTCGGCGATGACTTGGTGTCCTTGCCGTAGCCTGGCCTCGCCCAGGGCCTCCGTGATAGCAGCAACCACATCGGTCGGCGGCTTGGCATGGACCTCGAATGTGTTTGTTGGGGGATCCACCTTGATTTGGTATTCCTGTCCTTTGATGATGACCTTGGCACCATCACTGAGCCCGGTCACATCGCTGACCTCAATCACCCAGGTCACGCTGGAGTCACTGACTGAGGTCTGGAAAGCGTTGCCGCCGGTGACCGGATCGGGCAGGAGCCTGGCCGTAGCCCCCACCATGGGCCGCATCCGTGCCTGCAAGCCATTGCCCCAGGCCCCCTTAGCCTTGGCCAGGAGGGTAAACGTGGCAGGTGGCGGCACCAACCGTGGATGAATCTGGACGAAGTTTCGCCCGGCCACCACGGGCTTGGTCAACCCGCTTCTGAGGTTGATGGTGTTCCCAACAGGACTGTAAGAGTCGACGACGTGTTCGCTGATTTGAATCGGCGGCTCCCCAGGCGCGAAGATTTTCACTCGGGATTCTTTGGCAATTCCAATCAGGTGGCGCAGCTTCAGTGACGTGGCCCCGACGCCGGCGTTGGCCTCGATCTCGCTCACCAGACCCTGGCCGAGCTCGATCGTGGCCGCCGCCGCTCCGTTTTTACTGAAAACCCGCTTGACGAAGATCCTCTGGCCGCCGTTGTCGAAAAATCCTTTGATCGACAACGCGAACTGCCACCAGCGTCCGCGGTCCTTGTCCCCGGCCCATTGGGTGAGAAGGGGTTCCGGGGGCTCGGGCACGGGCGGACCGAAAATGCGCACGAACTCGGCGAAACTGGTCACCAGGACGGGTTTGCCCGAGGTCGGTCCGAAGGTGGTCACGCCGACGGCGCCGGCATTGCTGGTGCTCACCCCTTCGATCGGCTTGGGACCCGCATCGACCTCTTCGATGAAAACTCCGGGACTCAGGAACTCAGGCATGGCTTGGCCTCTCAAATGGAAATGGTTTGACTCTTGCCCAGTGCGCCGGGCAGGGTGACTTGGATGGTCTTTCCCCGGCTGGTCGGGCGGTGGTCGGTTCTGATCATCAGGGTCGGGCCGAAAATCGCCAGTTGCATCGGCAGCGCGAACTCGCCCCGTTCGTCCGAGAGCACCCGCGAGAGCACGTCCAACTGGCCAGGCTTGATCGGGTTGGGCTTGACGAACTTCACGTCGGCATCGGCCACCGGCTTGCCCGCCGCGTCGACGACCCGGCCGCGCAGCACCGGCACGAACGAGGGGAAGGGGTAGCCCGGGGCCGGCGCGAGCTTCTCGTCCCGCGGCAAGCGGGTGATCGTCCGCGGCGGGTTCGTGTCGTTCCAGGGAAAGGCGTCGAACTCGAACCCGTCGTAAGGGGGCAGGGGGTAGACGGGACGGTAAAAGTCGGCGGCGATGCGTACGCGGTAGTGCCGCGCCGGGCCGCTGGCGTCGGCCCGGCGTTCGAGGCCCGGATAGGCCACCACGCCGCCGGGGGTGCGTACCGCCTGGATCCCGGTGGGGCGCCAGGCCGTGCCCTCGCGGACGTCGAGGAACGCTTCGACGCGACCGATCGGTCTTTCGCCGGTCAAGTCGTCGAGCAAGCGCAGGCCGACCGGGCTGTACAGCTCCGAGCGCTCGCCGGGCTGGATGCGCCAGGTCCTCATGACACGGCCTCCGGCAGCGCGGAGTCGATCGTCCTGCGGGCGATCGGCTGCACCGTCTCGGTCTCCGTGGAGACCAGGTTGACCACCCGGACCTTGTAGATCAGCGACAACCGGTACGGCTTCTGGACCGAATGCCAGACGCGGGTGCGCTCCTCCAGGGGGAATGGCACCAGGGTGACCTTGAGCGCCTGATCGGTGCCGGCGAGCCCCGGTTGGAGGTCAGGGCCGGAGAGGATGGCGTGGTCGTAGAAGAACTGCAGCACGGCGCCGAGAAGGAGATGGTCGGTGTGCCGAAACTGGCTCCAGGGCGTCAGCAGGTAGTGCAGCTCCAAGGCCATGGGGGGCTTGCGAAGGACGAAGCTCTGCGGCAGCGGTGGCGGCGGAGTCTGGATCTCGCGTCGCTGCGGACGGTTGCGGGCGCTCGGGTCTTCGAAGGCCTCGAACAGGAACAGGGTCACGCGGGCCGGATCGGGCGAGATGTTGCCCTGAAGGTCGTGGACCTCGGCCGTGGGCGGCGGATGGGGGAAGACTCTGGCGAAGGCGCCGTCCAGGGCGCTCTTCAGGGTCTCCGAAACAGCCGCGATGACTCTGTAATCGAGCAAGAGATCTTTCCTTCCGTTTCCCCAAAGGTCTTCGTTTGAAACCGTTCGATTTCTGCTGAGAGCAACCGCGGTGCCAAGGGATGAAAAAACGAGGAACTCTTTCTTTTCCAGTGATTTGCACTGGAAAGAGGAAAGCTCCGGGCGGTGGCGGGGTGGACTCAACCGTCCACCCCCGCCGGCGGCCGGAAGAGCGCTCAGGAAGGACCCAGACCCCTGAGATTGAAGGAGTTTCGGCTTCGCCCGCGGCGGCGTCACGGGACTGGAGGGGGGTGGATGAATTTGTCCTGCGACAAAAGAAGAGGATGCTTTGCGATAGAGGTAACGAAAGGCGGATTCGTGGCGCCAGTAAGGCCGCGGGAGGTCGCTTACGGCTTCCCGCTCGTTGACCTCGCGCGCAAGATCGCCAGGCGTTTGAGCCGGCGACCGCGCTCTGTTCTATGAAAGGAGATCTCTATGCCACGTCAGATTTTCACGCTGTTCGCCGTTCTCGTCCTCGTCGGCGCGGCCGCCTGGGCCAAGCCGCCGATCTACGTCAGTTTCGCCTCCGACGACTACCACGAGGGCCCGACCTTCACCGGCCTCGGCCCCGAGATCCACGGCAAGGCGCGGGTCGACCTGATGCTCGACCAGCAGGGTGACTCCGAGGGCGGAGTGGTGATCTTCCCGAGCTGGTTCGCCTTCGACGCCAAGATCGTCAATTACAAGGTGATCCCCTGGGGACCCAACTTCCTCCACATCTGGGACTTGAGCGGCAGCTTCAGCTTCAACCACTACGACGTCCTTCTCGGCAGCCCCTTCCTGCTGGGGACGAAGTTCGAGAGAGCCATGCTGACCAGCCTCTCCCCGAGCGCGACCCAGGCGGGGGAGACGATGACTCTGCAGGACGGGCAGTCCGCCGACGCCAGCGTGGCGTTCCAGGACGGCGGTCCGTTCGAGGCGGTGCTCAACCTGGTCTATCCCAACGACTACGTAGGCCTGGGCTCGGGCTTCGCCTTCACCTTCACCCACGTGCGGGTCGGCGACTTCGTGGGCGCGCCGCCGATCCTCTCCGGCGGCCAGTTCAAAGAGGAGTTCAAGGCCGAGGGCAGCTTCTCGGGCGAGGGCGGTAACTAGCCGGGCCGCAACGGGCAGGGCCGTCGGCCCGGCCGAATGCCGATTGGGAGAGCGACTTCGCCACCCTGACGTTCGAGGCGCGGTGAAGCGCTCTTCCCTCCCTGGCGGCGTTCGAGGCGACCCGTTCCTCGTGCGGTTGCGACCTCACATCGGGCCCTTGCGACCTCGCACTGCCGTGTTGGGATCTCACATTGTGTCGTTGGGCGCTCACCTTGCGGCATTGTAGCCACTCTTCGCGGGATTGAGGTGACTCCTTGCGGCATTGCGACCACGCTTTGCGGGATTGAGAGCACTCTTTGCGGCATTGGGTACTCTCTTTGCGGCATTGCGACCTCACAATCTGACTTTGTGACCTCGCAATCTGAGAATGTGAGCTCGCAATCTGACTTTGCGACCTCGCAATTCGGGAATGTGACCTTACAATCTGACTTTGCGAGCTCGCAATCCAGGAATGTGAGCTCGCAATGTGGCTCTGCGACCTCGCAATCCGGGAATGTGACCTCGCAATTTGACTTTGTGAGCTCGCAATCCGGGAATGTGATCTCACAATCTGACTTTGCGACCTCGCAATCCGGGATTGCGACCTCGCAATCTGGCATTGCGAGCTCACAACGTGGGATTGCGACCTCTCAATGAGCCGTTGCGACCTCGCAAGGAGCCATTGAGTGCGCCCAACGAGCCGTTGCGACCTCTCAACGAGCCGTTGAGTGCATCCATGGGCTTTTGAGGCGGGTCTGCTTGGAGCTCGCCGTCCCCAGTTTCGCGTAGCATCATACTCTCCAGGCCGCGAAGCCACCACTGGAATGTTGCGGCCGGGCTGGTGGCGGGATCCGGATTCCAGTTTCTCGTCTTTGACGATCGGGACTATGGAGAGGTCGCAACTGATCGTTGGCGCTACCTGTCGGCTTAAAAACCGACTCCAAGGAAAAAGGCGTATTGCTCTACGAGTTGGAAAGATCATCCATCGGTTCCGGTTCAAGAGATAACGGAGACTTCGTTTTCGTTTCGACGCGATCCGGAAAGCATCGCTTCTGAAGCGGCTCTCGATGGAATCTACGATCACGGGGTCAGACGTCGCGAGAGCTCTTCAACACCCCGGCTGATGGCGCCGCGGAGAGTCCGATGGCACGCGCCACAATGGAGAGTCCTTCGAACCCGATCGCTTGGGCCTCCGCAGCCATCATCAGACGACGAGTCTTCTCATCAAGGTACGAACCGGCATCGGATCGTCTACGTCGGTCATTCTCTAGGTGTGATACCACTGAAATTATTTCGAGCCTTTGGCAAGAAGGGCCAAAGCGCTCAGGCTTCGCGCTTGTGCGCAATAAAATAAAGCTCAGAGAATTGACAACTCGTCAAACTAAAAGATATGCTCTTCCTAGTTTGGTGACGATAAATGGAGCAGTTCTGGATGATATTCTGTTAATAGATTTTATGGATCGCGCTATAGGAACATTTCTTGGATTTCGTCACTCTCTTAACTCATCGAGCAATAACCCACAAAGATCGTGGTCTGATCTTCCTGGCCGAGGGGGAGGAAGAGAGCCGAGCTCTAAGTTTCTGTGAGCTCGATGCACAAGCGCGCGCCATTGGAGCAAACATTCAGAGACTGGGAGGAACAAGGGAGCGCGTGCTCTTGCTCTACCCTCCGGGTCTCGAGTTCATTGCCGCCTTTCTAGGGTGTCTCTATGCAGGAGCAACCGCCGTCCCCGCATACCCTCCTCGCTTGCGCCGTCTCGATACGCGTCTTCAGGGCATTGTCGAGGACTGTCAGCCGTACATCGTTCTGACGAATGCGGCGACGGAGGCGCGGGCCGAGGGGTTGATGTCGAGCATCCCGGGCCTGCGCGCCTGTCGGTGGCTGGTCACCGACACGCTGGCGGTCGATCCGGCGGCGGCGGAATGGAAGCCGGTGGTGTCTGAGGGCGACACGATTGCCTTGCTCCAGTACACCTCGGGCTCGACCGGGGCTCCCAAGGGGGTGATGGTCACCCACGCCAACCTGCTCCACAACCAGGAGATGATCCGCCGGGCCTTCGACCAGTCGGAGGCGTCGGTGATCGTCGGGTGGCTGCCGCTCTATCACGACATGGGATTGCTCGGGAACGTGCTGCAGCCTCTCTATCTCGGGGCTCGCTGCATCCTGATGCCGCCCGCGGCCTTTCTTCAGAAGCCGGTACGCTGGCTCGAAGCGATCAGTCGATACCGTGGCACCACCAGTGGTGGACCGAACTTCGCCTACGACCTCTGCGTACGCCGTGTCACCCGCGAGCAACGGGCCGAGCTCGACCTCTCGTCCTGGCGGGTGGCCTTCAATGGTGCCGAGCCGGTCCGGCAGAAGACACTCGAAGGCTTTAGCGAGGCTTTCGCCTCCTGCGGTTTCCGGAGCTCGGCCTTCTATCCGTGTTATGGGCTGGCCGAGGCGACCCTCTTTGCGGCCGGCGGCCGAGTGGGGGAGGGGGCGAGTACGGTCCGGCTCGACGGCGGAGCTCTCGAGCGAGGCTTTGCCCAGCCGGAATCGACCGGCGAAGGCCGCTGTCTGGTCGCGTGTGGCGGCGCTTGGCTCGATCAGGAGATCGCGGTGGTCGACCCGGAGTCCGGGGCTGAACGCGCGACCGGAGCCGTCGGGGAGATCTGGGTCAGCGGCCCGAGCGTGGCCGCGGGTTATTGGGGCCGGCCCGAGGAAAGCGAGCTGCTGTTTCGCTCCCGTCTGGCGAACCGTGCGGGGACGTTCCTGCGCACCGGAGATCTCGGAGTTTTCGACCGCGCCGGGCTCCTGGTGACCGGACGGCTCAAGGATCTGATCATCATCCGCGGCCGCAACCACTACCCCCAGGACGTCGAGGCGACGGCGGAGGGAAGCTGCTCGGACGTGCGGCCTGGCGCGAGCGCCGCCTTCTCGCTCGAGGTCGCGGGGGAGGAGAGGCTGGTGGTCGTCGCCGAGGTGGACCGGCACCCGCAGCGCCCCTTCGAGGAGATTGCCGGCCGCATCGCCCAGGAGGTGGTCCGGGAGCACGACATCGCGGTCCATGAGGTCGTGCTGATCCGTTTCGGGACGACCCTTAAGACCTCCAGCGGCAAGATCCGGCGCCGGGCCTGCCGTGCGGCCTACCAGGCGGGCGAGCTCGACGTCGTGGCGAGGAGTCCCGCCTTGGCGGCCACGGCCGAGGCGAGCTCGGCCGACGCGGAGGCTGAGATGCCGCCGTTACGAGCCCTGTTGCTGGCGGTGCCTCCGGAGGTCCGCCGGCGCCAGCTCGAGCTCCATCTCGTCCGCGAGGTGGCGCGCGTGGCCCGTATCCCGGCTGGCCGCGTCGACCTCGGCCAGCCGCCGAGCGGCCTCGGAGTCGACTCGTTGGCGGCGATCGAGCTCCAGCAGTCCCTCGAAGAGGGGCTCGGCCTCTCCCTCTCCGCCGCCGATCTGCTGGACGGGGAATCGCTCTCCAAGCTGGCGGAGCGGCTGGCGGCCGGCCTTGAAGGTACGCCGCCCACGAGCCATGGTCCATTCGTGGCGGCGCTCGAGCATCCGCTCTCCCATGGCCAGCGAGGGCTCTGGTTCCTGGAGCGCCTCGAGCCTGCCAGCGCCGCCTACAACCTGGCGTCCGCGGTGCGCACCCAGGAGCTCGACTGCGCAGCGCTCCGGCGCGCCGTGCAAGCCATCTCCGACCGCCATCCGGCCTTGCGCACTTTTTTCGAAGCGCGCGACGGCGAGCCCGTGGCGCGGGTACGGGAGGAGCTCGCCGTTGACTTCGCCACCACCGAGGCGGCTGGCTGGAGCGCGCAACGGCAACAGGAATATCTCGCCGCCGAGGCCTTTCGTCCCCTCGACCTGGAGGCGGGGCCGCCCCTGCGGGTGCGGGTGCTCGTCGCGGGACGGAGCGCGGTCATCCTGCTCGTCGTGCATCACATCGTGGCCGACCTCTGGTCGCTCGCCATCGTCGCCCGCGAGCTTGGCGAGCTCTATCGGCAGGAGACCGGCGGAGCGCCGGCGCGGCTGGCGCCGCTGGCTCGCACCTACGGCGACTGGACGCGCGAGCAGCAGGAGCGCCTCGCCGGCCCGCAGGGGGAGCGGCTGTGGGCTCACTGGCGCGGCCGCCTGGCCGGCGAGCTGCCGATCCTCGACTTGCCGGCCGACCGGCCGCGAGGCGCGATCCCGTCGCCGGCGGGAGGGGCCCGTCATCTCTGGCTCTCTCCGGCCCTCCTCGCCGACGCGCAGGCCCTGGCGCAGGCGCAGGGCACCACTCTTTTCACCGTGCTGCTCGCCGCCTTCCAGGCGCTCCTGCACCGTTACTCGGGGCAGCGCGACTTCCTGATCGGCGCGCCGACCGCCGGCCGCGAGGGGCGGGCGACGGCCGGACTGGTCGGCTACTTCGTCTCGCCGGTGGCGCTGCGCTCTGAGATCGGAGAGGACCCGAGCTTTGGCGGGCTGCTGGCGGGCGCCCGGAGTGAGGCGCTCGCCGCTTTTGGGAGCGCCGGCTTTCCCCTGCCGCTGCTCATGGAGCGGCTGCGTCCCGGGCGAGGAAGTGGCCACCAGGAGGTCTTCCAGGCCCTCCTGGTGCTGCAGCAGACGGAGCACCTGGGACTGCCGGGGCTGGCGGCGCTGGCCCTCGGCGCGGAAGGCACCCGGCTCGACCTCGGTCCCCTGTCGCTCGAGTCGGTGAGCCTCGTCGAGCGGCGCGTGGCCTTCGACCTGACGCTGATCGGCGCCACGGCCGGGGAGAGCTTCGGAATCGCCTGCGAGTATCGCGCAGCCCTCTTCGATCCAGGAACGATCGATCGCTTGTTGCGGCACTTCGAAACCCTCCTCACCGGAGCGGTCGCCGATCCCCGATGCCGGGTTGCGGCGCTGCCACTGCTGCCCAGCGTCGAGCGTCGTCAGGTGCTCGCCGGCTGGAACCGGCCGGCCCGCCAGGCCGGGTCTCCCCGCCGTCTCGACCAGCTTTTCGCGGCCCAGGTCGAGCGCACGCCGGACGCTCCGGCTCTGTGGCTCGCCGACGGCGCGTGGACCTATCGTCAGCTCGACCGCAGGGTCAATGGCCTGGCGCACCGGCTGCGCCGGCTGGGTGTCGGCGCGGAGGCTCGGGTGGGGGTCTTCCTCGACCGCCGTCCCGAGCTGGTGGTCACCCTGATGGCGATCCTCAAGGCCGGGGGGGCCTACGTGCCGCTCGACCCTGCCTACCCCGCGGCCCGCATCGAGGCGATGCTGTGCGACGCCGCTGCCCAGGTGGTCGTGACCCGGGCGGACCTCGCACCAGCGCTTTCCCAGACCGCGGCCGAGGTGGTGTCGTTGGTAGCGGACCAACTCCCGGAGGAGGAGAGCGGGCCGCGCAACGACGTACCCTTCGAGGGCCTCGCCTACCTGATCTATACCTCCGGCTCCACCGGGCGGCCCAAGGCGTCGGCGATCTCCCATGCCAATGCCGTGGTGATGGTGCGCTGGGCCCTGTCGGTGTTCTCACCGGACGAGCTGGCGCGCACGCTCTTCGCGACCTCGATCTCGTTCGACATCTCGGTCTTCGAATACTTCGCGCCGTTGAGCTCGGGCGGCTGCCTGGTGCTGGCGCGCGACATCCTCGAGTTGCCGGCGCTGGCGGCGGCCGAGGTGACGCTGGTCAACACCGTGCCTTCGGCGCTCGCGGAGCTCGTCGCAGGCCCCGGTCTCCCCGCCTCCGTGAGGGTTGTCAACCTCGCCGGGGAGCCGTTGCCGCTGACCTTGACGCGCCAGCTCTACGCCTTTCCCGGCGTTCGCAGAGTGGTCAACCTTTACGGTCCCTCCGAGGACACCACGTTCTCGACCTTCTCCGTGGTGCCGCGTGAGGGGGACCGCCCTCCCGCGATCGGCCGGCCGATCGACGAGGAGGAGGCGTACGTGCTGGACCGCGAGGGGGAGCCGGCGCCGATTGGAATTCCGGGCGAGCTCTACCTGGGCGGCTCGGGCGTCTCGCGAGGTTATTTCGGGCGCCCCGCGCTGACCGCCGAACGCTTTGTTCCCGATCCCTGGAGCGGCCGGCACGGCGCTCGCCTTTACCGTAGCGGCGACCTGGTCCGCTGGCGGGCCGACGGCGAGCTCGAGTTCCTGGGCCGTCTGGATCATCAGGTCAAGGTGCGCGGTTTCCGCATCGAGCCCGGCGAGATCGAGGCGGTGCTGCGCACCCATCCGGACGTGCAGACGGCGGCCGTCGTGGCGCTGCCCGGCGCGCTCGGTCACCGCCGCCTGGTCGCCTATATCGGCGCACCGGGAGGGGAGGTCGTTGTCCGCGACCTGCGCGATCACGCCCGCCGGGCGCTCCCGGAGCACATGGTGCCCGGGGCTTGGGTGATCCTCGACGCCCTGCCGCTCACCCCCAGCGGCAAGCTCGACCGCAAGGCGCTGCCTGCGCCGGAGCCCGGAGTCGTCGAAGCGACCGGCGCGCAACCGCCGGCCGGCCCTTTCGAGGAGCTCCTGGCCGCGCTCTGGTGCGAGTTGCTCGAGCGGACCTTCGTGGCCCGTGGCGATAGCTTCTTTGAGCTCGGAGGCCATTCCCTGGTAGCCACCCGGCTGGCTGCGCGCATCCGCGACGCCTTCCGGGTCGAGCTTTCCCTGCCGGCCCTGTTCGCCTCGCCGGTCCTCGCGGACATGGCGGCGGCGCTCCAGCGGGCCGCCCTGGCGCCGCGCTTGAGCTTGCAGCCGATCCGTTCCGCGGCAGCCGCCGGCCCGCATCCGGCATCCTTCGCACAACGGCGTCTCTGGTTTCTGGACCAGCTCGATCCTGGAGGGTCGGCCTATAACGTCGGGGTGGAGGTCGGCCTCGAAGGGGTTTTGGAGGTCGGCCTTCTGCGTTCGAGCCTCTCCGCGATCGCCGGCCGCCACGAGGCGCTGCGCACCGTCTTCGTGGCGGCGGATGGCGAGCCGTTCCAGGTGGTGACGCCGGCGCTCGACCTTGCTCTCGCCACGGTCGACCTCGCGGAGCTCCCCGCAGGTTTACGGGAGGGGGAGCTGGTGCGGCTCCTCGCCGGCCATGGCCGCGAGCCGTTCGATCTCGCCCGTGGGCCGCTGCTGCGCACGCTGCTCCTGCGGGTCGGCGAGCGCGATCACCGGCTCGCCGTCGTGGTACATCACATCGTTGCCGACGGCTGGTCGCTCGGCGTCTTCGTACGCGAGCTGGCGGCGTTCTACGCCGCCTTCGTGGACGGCCGCACCCCGGCTCTGCCGGAGCTGCCGATTCAATATGCCGATTTCGCCCGTTGGCAGCACGAGCAGCTCGCCGGCGAGCCCCTGGAGACACTGCTCGCCTACTGGCGGCGGGCGCTCGCCGGCGCCGGTCCCGCGCTCGACCTGCCCGTCGACCGCTCACGGCACGGAGTGGCGAGCTCGAGGGGAGCTCGCCGCCGGATCCTCCTCGAGCCGGCATTGGCCGCTGCCCTGGACGCGCTCTGCCGGCGCGAGAGAGCGACTCCCTACATGCTGCTGCTGGCGGTCTTCGTCACCCTGCTCGGCCGCTACAGCCGGCAGGACGACATCGTGGTCGGCACTCCCGTCGCCAACCGTTCGCGCGCCGAGCTCGAGGGGCTCATCGGGTTCTTCACCAACACGCTCGTATTGCGCGCCAGGCTGGCTCCCGATCTCGACTTCCGCGCACTGCTGGCGGCGGTGCGCGCGACCGCTCTCGCCGCATACTCGCACCAGGACCTCCCCTTCGAGCTTCTGGTCCAGGAGCTCCAGCCGGAGCCTCAGCGCAGCGGCCAGCCCCTCTTCCAGTCGCTCTTCGCGTTCCAGAACTTTCCGCTCGCCCTGCCGGTGATCCCCGGGCTCGCGCTCGAGCATCGCGAGCTCGATACCGGCGCGGCGCGCTTCGACTTGTCGCTCTTCCTCGCGCCTGCCGGTTCCGGGCTCGCGGCGACGCTCGCCTATGCGCTCGACCTCTTCGACGATGCGACCGCCGAGCGTCTGCTCGGCCACTTCCGGACCCTCGCCGCGGAGGCCGTGGCGGCGCCGTCGAGCCCGCTCGCGACGCTCGCGCTGTTGCAGCCGGGGGAGCGGCATCAGGTTGCCTACGAGTGGAGCGGCACCCCGATGGCGACCCCGGGGCGCACCGTCTACGAGCTGTTCGCGACGTGGGTCGAGCGCACTCCGGATGCCCCCGCCTTGCGCGTCGCCGACGAGGTCCTTACCTATGCGGAGCTCGGCGGCCGGGCGGGAGCGCTCGCCGCGCGTCTCGTCGCGATGGACGTCGGTCCCGAGGTTGCGGTCGGTCTCTGCCTTGGACGCACCACGGATGCGATCGTCGGAATCCTCGCCGTATTCGCGGCGGGTGGAGCCTATGTGCCGCTCGATCCGACCTTTCCTCGTGAGCGGCTCGCCACCATGCTGGAGGACGCGGCGCCGCGCGTCGTGGTGACGCGCGGCGGCTCGGCCGCGAACCTGCCGGCCGGGATGCTCCCCCGCCTTCTTCTGCTCGATGCCCCCGGCAGCGCCGGGACCGCGCCCCTGCCGCGTCCCGAGACCGTCCCTGGCAATCCGGCCTACATCATCTTCACCTCGGGCTCGACCGGTCGCCCCAAGGGAGTGGTCGTAGAGCACCGGCACCTGGCGAGCTATCTCTGCGGCATGGTCGCTCGCCTCGGGCTGCCGGCGGGATCGTCGTACGCCACGGTGTCGACGATCGCCGCCGATCTCGGCAACACCTCGATCTACGCTGCCCTGGCGACCGGCGGGCTCCTGCACCTCATCCCTGAGGATCTGATCGCCGATGCCGAGCGGCTCGCGGAGTACTTCGGCCGGTACCCGGTCGACTGTCTGAAGATCGTCCCCTCCCATTTGGCCGCCTTGCTGCGGCCCGGTGCCGCGACCCAGCCGCTGCCTCGGCTGCGGCTGGTGCTCGGCGGCGAGGCCGCCTCGGCGGAGCTGATCGACCAGGTTCAGCGGCTGGCGCCCGACCTTGCGATCCTGAATCACTACGGCCCGACCGAGACGACGGTCGGCGTCCTGGTGCATCCGGTGGCGAGCCGTCGCGGCGGCTCCTCTCCTCCCCTCGGCCGGCCGCTGGCAGGGGCTCGCGTCTCGATCGTGGATGCCGGGTTCCAGCCGGTACCGGCCGGCGTGCCGGGAGAGTTGCTGATCGGCGGTGAGAGCGTCGCGCGCGGTTACGTCCGGCGGCCCGAGCTGACCGCCGAGCGCTTTGTCCCCGCCGGTGTGGGCGGCGCGCCGGGCGAACGCATCTACCGCACCGGTGACCTCGCGCGCTGGTTGCCGGACGGCGCGGTGGAGTTCCTCGGGCTGATCGATCACCAGGTGAAGATCCGCGGCTTTCGGATCGAGCCTCAGGAGATCGAGTCGCGGTTGGCGGCGCATCCGGGAGTCCGCCAGGCGGTGGTCACGGGGAGCTCCGCCGGCCTGGTGGCCTATGTGGTCGCCGTTGGTGCGCCGCCGGAAGCGACGGAGCTGCGCACGTTTCTGCGCCAGCGGCTGCCCGAGCCGATGGTGCCCGGCAGCTTCGTTTTCCTGGCAGCGTTGCCGCTGACCGGCAACGGGAAGGTGGACCGGCGAGCGCTCCCGGCTCCCGAGCGCCGCGCCGCCGCGGCCGCGGAGAGCTTCACCCCTCCCCGGACGGAGATCGAGGCGGCGGTGGCGGCGATCTGGGAAGAGGTTCTGGAATCCTCGCCGGTCGGGGTCCACGATGGCTTCTTCGAGCTCGGCGGCCACTCGCTGCTGGCGACTCGAGTGATCTCGCGGGTGCGCTCCACCTTGAAGGTCGAGGTTTCGTTGCGCACCCTCTTCGAACGGCCGACCCTGGCCGACTTCGCGGCGGAGATCGAGTGCCTGCGGGCCGCGCCGGCACTCTTGCCACCGATCCTGCCTGGGACAGCCGCCGGCTCTCCCCTTTCGTTTTCGCAGGAGCGGCTCTGGCTGCTCAGCCGATTCGAGGGAGCGACGGTGGCTTACAACTTGTCCTACTTCGCCGAGATCGAGGGCCTCCTCGACGTGGCTGCCCTGGCGGGGGCGCTGAGGGAGGTGATACGGCGCCACGCCGAACTGAGCGCCGCCTTTCCTACCGTCGAGGGCGCACCGGTGCGCGTCTTCCCCCCGCGCCCGCCGTTCGTCCTGCCGGTCGTGGACCTGACGTCCCTGCCCTCCGAGCGGGCGCGGACCGAGTCTCACCTGCTGGCGCGCGAAGAGGCTCGCCGCACCTTCGACCTCGCCGCCGGGCCGCTGCTGCGCGCCGCCCTCCTGCGGCTCGGTCGCAAGGAGAGTCTGCTTCTCCTGAGCCTGCACCACATGGTCTGCGATGCCTGGTCGCGCGGCGTTTTGCTGGAGGAGCTCGCCGCCCTCTACCCGGCCTTCGCGTCGCGGCGGCCGTCCCCGCTTCCGGAGCCGCCGATCCAATACGCGGACTACGCACGCTGGCAACGGCAGTGGTGGAGCGCGGAGGCCTTGGCGCCTCACCTCGCCTTCTGGCGCCGGCAGCTCGCGGCAGGGAACGAGGTGCTCGATCTGCCCGCCGATCGGCCGCGGCCAACGCGCCAGCGCTTCCGCGGCGCGCGAGTCCCCTACGTCCTTCCCGCGACGGGGGGGCTGGCGGCGCTTTGCCGGCAGGCAAGTGTGACCCCGTTCATGGTACTGCTCGGCATCTTCCAGCTCCTGCTCCATCGGTATTCGTGCCAGGACCGGATCCGGGTGGGCGTCCCGATCGCCAACCGGACGCGGCAGGAGGCGGAGCGCCTGGTCGGCTTCCTGGTGAACACTCTGGTGCTCGAAGGCCGGTTCGACGACGGGCCGAGCTTCCACGGTCTCTTGGCTCGGGTGCGCGAGGCAACGCTCGACGCCTACACCCATCAGGACCTGCCGTTCGAGAAGCTGGTCGAGGTGATCGAGACGCAGCGGGACCTCTCGCGGAGCCCCCTGTTCCAGGTCGTGTTCGTGCTCCAGAACGCCGCGATCCCGGAGCTGCGGCTCGGTGAGCTTGCCCTGAGCCCGCTCGAGATCGAGAACGTCACCGCCAAATTCGATCTGACCCTGGCGCTCGAAGAGTCGCCTGCCGGCACTCGGGGCTGGCTCGAGTACGATACCGACCGCTTCGACCCCGCCACGGCCACCCGCCTCCTGGGGCATTTCTCGCGGCTGCTGGAGGCGGCTTTGAGCGACCCCGGCGTCGGCATCTCGGAGGTCCCCCTGATGACGACGACCGAGCGGTGGGAGCTGCTGCTGGAGTGGAACGACTCCCGGCGGGAAGACCCTGGGACGCCGCTGGTCCATGAGCAGTTCAGGGCGCATGCGCGGCGACGGCCGGAAGCTCTCGCGGTGATCTCGGGCGATCGCCGGCTCACCTATGGCGAGCTCGAAGCGCGGAGCAACCGGCTGGCCCATCACCTGGTATCGCTCGGCGTCGGGCCGGACGTGGTGGTGGGCGTCTGCGCCGAGCGAACGCTGGAGCGCGTAGTCGGAATCGTCGCCACGCTCAAGGCCGGCGGCGCCTACGCCTCCTTCGATCCAGCCTACCCCAAGCAGAGGCTGGCGCTGGCGATGGAGGACGCGAGGGTGCCGGTGCTCCTCACCGAAAGCCGTCTCCTCGACCGGGTTCCGGAGTCGGTGGCGGCGGTGATTTGCCTCGACCGCGATCTCGAGGGGCTGAGCGGGGACGTGTCACGCCCGCCGGGGGTCGAGCTCGATCCGGCGAACCTTGCCTACGTGATCTTCACCTCGGGTTCCACCGGCCGTCCCAAAGGGGTCGCCATCCCCCATCGGGGTCTGCGCAACATGGTGCGCTGGCACCATGAGGTCTATGCGGTGACCAGGGAGGATCTCGGGACGCAGGTGGCGAGCCCGGCCTTCGACCTCTCGGTCTGGGAGCTCTGGCCTCTGCTGGCGGCCGGCGCCGGCACCGCGATCCCGGACGAGGAGACGCGCCTGTCGCCGGCGCTCACGATGCGTTGGTGGGCGGAGGCGGGAATCACCCTGGCTTTCCTCCCGACGCCGCTGGCCGATGGAATCCTGAGTGAGGAAACGCCCCGCCATCTCGATCTGAGGCTCCGCTATCTGGTGGTCGCCGGCGACCGCTTGCATCGGGCACCGTTGCCCGGCACCCCCTTCCGGCTGTCGAACGTCTACGGTCCGGCGGAGTACAGCGTGGTGACCACGATGTCGATCGTACCGCCGCCGCCACGGGGGGCCGGAGCACGGGTTCCGACGCTGGGCCGGGTGATCGCCAACACTCGGATTTACGTCCTCGACATGTACCAGCAGCCCGTCCCGATCGGGGTTCCGGGCGAGCTGTACGTGGACGGCGAAGGGCTCGCCCGCGGCTATCTCTGGCGGCCGGAGCTGACCGCGGAGCGCTTCCTGCCCGATCCGTTCTGGGAGGCGGGCTCGCGGATGTACCGAACCGGTGACCTGGTGCGCTGGTTGCCGGACGGCGAGCTCGATTTCCTGGGGCGGATCGATCACCAGGTCAAGATCCGGGGCATGCGGGTGGAGTTGGGAGAGATCGAGTCGGTGCTCGGCCAGAACGCCGGCGTGCGTGAGGCGGTGGTGCTGGTGCAAGAGGGACGGATGAACGCCTACCTGGTCGGCGTCGAGACCGCGGCGCTCACGGTGGACGCTCTGCGAGGTTTCCTGAAGGAACGCCTGCCGTCCTACATGGTGCCGGATGGCTGGTTGCTGCTCGACGCGCTGCCGCTCACCCCGAACGGGAAGGTGGACAGAGGGGCGCTGGCGCGCCTCGAGGTCCCCGTCGAGCGTGAGGGCTACCTGGCGCCGCGCACGGAGCTCGAGGAGGTGGTGGCGAAGGTCTGGGAGGAGCTGCTTGGAGTCGACCGGGTGGGAGTGCAGGACGACTTCTTCCGGCTGGGCGGACACTCGCTGCTCGCCTCGCGTCTGCTCTCCCGCCTGCAGACGGAGCTCGGCATCGCGCTGCCGATGGCCCGGCTGTTCGAGGCCCCGACGGTCGCCGCCCTCGCGGCCGAGGTCGTGCGGGAGCGAGGGGTGGCGGGCGAGCCCTTCTTGCGCGGCAGGGAAGAGCGGCGGGAGGCCCCGCTCTCCTTCGGGCAGGAGCGGCTCTTCTTCCTGGAGCATTTGGAGCCGGGCGGCGCGGTCTACAACGTTCCCTTCGCCCTGCGCTGCCGGGGTCCCCTCGCGGCGGGCGCCCTGGCTCGTGCGCTCTTCGGTGTCGTCGCCCGGCATCAAGCGCTACGCACCACCTTCGTAATGCGGGGAGCAGAGCCGCTCCAACGCGTGACGCCTCCCGCTCAACCGGCGCTGCCGGTGATCGATTTCTCGGCCCTGCCACCCGAGGCCGCGACGTCTTGCGCGGCCCGTGTCCTGAGCGCCGAGGCGGAGCTCCCTTTCGATCTCGGCGGCGGCCCCCTGTTGCGGGTCACCCTGCTCCGGCTGGAGGAGCACGATCACTACCTCGTGGTCGTCTTCCATCACATCGTGTGTGACGGGAGGTCGATCGACATCTTCTTGCACGAGCTTTCCGAGCTCTACGGCAGCTTCGCGACGGGACGGTCGCCAGCGCTGCCCCCGCTCGCGGCCCAGTATCCTGACTTCGCGCTCTGGCAGCGGCGGCACCTGCGGGGAGAGGTCCTGGCGGGGCAGAGCGCCTATTGGCGCCGGCAACTGGCGGGTCTCCCGCCGGTCCTCGAGCTCCCTCTGGACCGGCCGCGGCCGCCGCGGGCGAGCGCGAAGGCGGGGCGAGCCGCGCGGGGCCTGGCGACGGGGACCTCGGCAGCCCTGCGGTCGCTCGGCCGCTCCGAGGGTGCCAGTCTGTTCATGGTGCTGCTCGCGGCCTGCGAAGCCCTGCTCGGCCGTTGGACGGGTCGCGAGGACGTGGCCGTGGGCACTCCCATCGCCGGCCGCACCCGACAGGAGGTCGAAGGATTGATCGGATTCTTCGTCAATTCCCTGGTCCTTCGGCTCGACCTCGGCGGCGCCCCCGACTTCCGCGAGCTCCTGCGCCGTTCGCGCGACACCTGCCTCAGCGCCTACGCCAACCAGGAGCTCCCCTTCGAGAAGTTGGTCGAGGAGCTCCACCCGAGGCGTGATCTCGCTCATACGCCGCTGTTCCAGGTGCTCTTCCTGGTCCCCGAGGCGCCGGCTCCGGTCCACCTGGAGGGGGTCGCTCTCGAGCCGCTCGACCTGACGGTGGGGACGACCAAGTTCGACCTGACCTGGGCCCTCCTGGAGGTAGAGCAGGAGCTGAGCTTGAACGTCGACTACCGCTCAGACCTCTTCGAGCCCGCGACGGTGGAGCGCTGGCTCGGCTTCTTTGCCACCCTGGTAGAGGCCGCGATCGCAACCCCGGAACGCCGGCTGAGCGATCTGCCGCTCTTCTCGCTGGCGGAGCGCCGAGAGTTGCTCACCTGGGCCGACGGCGGAGCTCTCGCCGTCGCTCCGTCCTGTCTTCATGAGCTGGTCGCCATGCAGGCGGCGCGGACACCGGGCGCGGTGGCACTGGTTACGGCGACACGGCGCCTCACCTACGGGGAGCTAGAGGCGTCGGCCGGGCGTCTGGCCGCAGAGCTGCGCACTTTGGGGGTCGGCCCCGAGGTTCCCGTCGCGGTCCTGAGCGAACGGACGGCCGAGCTCGTCGTCGCGCTTCTCGCGGTGCTCAAGGCCGGGGGGGCCTACGTGCCTCTCGATCCCGCCTATCCGCGCGAGCGGTTGGCCTACATTCTTGCCGACGTCGGCGCGCCGGTGTTGCTGACCGAGGAGAGTCTGCTCGGCCGCCTCCCGGCGCACCGGATGGACGTCGTGCTCCTCGGGCGCGACGGCGGGGGGCCGTATCCCGCTCCGCCGCCCCTCCGCGCCGTGGCCGTGCCGGAGAACCTGGCCTACGTCATTTACACCTCCGGCTCGACGGGCCGCCCGAAGGGCGTGGCCATCACCCACCGGAGCGCCGCGGCCCTGCTCGGCTGGGTGCGGAAGGTGTTCGCAGCGGAGGAAATGCGAGCGGTCTTCGCGGCGACCTCGATCTGTTTCGACCTTTCGGTTTTCGAGCTCTTCGCGCCGCTGAGCTGCGGCGGCCGGATCGTGCTGGGCGAAAACGCCCTGGCGCTGGCGAGTCTGCCGCGGGAGCTGACGGCGGAGCTGACCCTGGTCAACACGGTCCCCTCGGCGATGTCGGAGCTGATGCATCTCGGGGCGCTGCCGGCCTCGGTGGGGACGGTCTGTCTGGCGGGCGAGCCGCTACGGCGGGCGCTGGTGGACCGGATCTACGCGACGGCGACGGTGGAGCGCGTGCTCAACCTCTACGGTCCGTCGGAGGACACGACCTACTCGACCTGGGTGGAAGTGCCGCGCACGCAGGCTGGAGAGCCGACGATCGGGCGTCCGGTGTCGGGGACGCAGGCCTACGTGGTTGACGGCCGGGGTCAGCCGCAGCCGGTGGGCGTGCCGGGGGAGCTGTGGCTGGCGGGAGCGGGCCTGGCGCGTGGGTACTTCGATCGTCCCGAGCTGACGGCGGAACGCTTCGTTCCGGACCCCTTCGGGAGCGAATCGGGAGGGCGAGCCTACCGGACGGGCGACCTGGCGCGCTGGCGGGGAGACCGGGACCTGGAGTTCCTGGGCCGCATCGACCATCAGGTGAAGGTGCGGGGGTTCCGGATCGAGCTCGGGGAGATCGAGTCGGCGCTGGTGTCTCTGGCGGCGGTGACGGAGAGCGTGGTGGTGGCACGGGAGGACGGGGCCGGGGAGCGGCGGCTCGTGGCTTACGTCGTGGCGGCGCCGGGAGCCACGCCCGAAGCATCGCGGTTGCGCTCGCTGCTGCAGGAGCGGCTGCCGGAGTACATGGTGCCGTCGAGCTTCGTGGTGCTGGCGGCGCTGCCGCTGACCCCCAACGGCAAGGTGGACCGCAAGGCCCTGCCGGCGCCGGAGCTCGGCTCGCGGGCCGTTTACGTGGCGCCGCGCACACCGGCTGAGGAGGTTCTGGCGGGGATCTGGGGGCAACTGCTGGGGCGCGACCGGGTGAGCGTCGAGGACGACTTCTTCGCCCTCGGCGGTCAGTCGCTGCTGATCATGCGCCTGGCCTCCCGCGTGCGCGAAGCCTTCGGGATCGAGGTGCCCCTGCGCCGCTTCTTCGAGCGCTCGACCCTGGGTCAGATGGCGGCGCTCGTCGGCTTCGGGCGAACGGATCCGGTGCTCTCTCCCTTCCCCCGGGTCGCGGGGACGGCGGGCCTGCGGCTTTCGTTCGCCCAGGAGCGGATCTGGCTGCTCGAGCAGCTCGAGCCCGGGACGGCGGCCTACAACATGCCCTGCGCCGTGGTGCTCCGCGGCCCGCTCGACGCCGGCCGGCTCGCGGGCGCCCTGGGTGAGGTCGTCCGCCGCCATGAGGTGCTGCGCGCCACCTTCCTTGCCGGTGACGAGGGGCCGCGGCAGTCGATCCTGCCGTCCGGGGACTTCCGCCTCGGGGTTGTCGATCTCTCGGCTCTGCCACCCGCGGAACGCGCGGAGGCCGCGGACCGGCTGGGAATGGCGGAGGCGCTCCGCCCCTTCGACTTGAAGGCCGGGCCGCCGTTCCGGGCCACCCTGGCGCGTCTCGCGCCGCTCGAGCACCGCCTGTTCCTGACCGTCCACCACATCGCCGCCGACGGCTGGTCGATGGCGCTGCTGCTCGACGAGCTGACCGCGCTCTATCGGGCCGCCGGCGAGCCGGGGGAGGCGCTTGCGCCGGCGCTTCCGGTGCGCTACGTCGAATTCGCCGAGTGGCAGCGGCGGAGCCTCGAGGGCGACGCCCTGGACTCCCAGCTCGCCTATTGGCGGCGCCAGCTCGCCGGGCCGCTCCCCGGCCTCGATCTGCCGGTGGACCGCCGGCGCCCCGCGGCATCGACTTTCCGGGGGGGACGCGTCTCCCTGACGCTCGCGGCGGATCTCTCGCTGTCCATCGAAGCAATGGGACGGCGAGCCGAGGCGACCTTGTTCATGACGCTGCTGACGGCTTTCGCCCTCCTGCTCGGCCGCCAGAGCGGCCAGGAGGATCTGATCGTCGGGACACCGATCGCGGGCCGCAACCGGTCCGAGGTCGAGGGGCTGATCGGCATCTTCCTCAATATGCTGGCGCTCCGCCTCGACCTCTCGGGCGGCGCTTCGTTCGCCGAGGCGCTGGCGCGGACGCGGGAGACGGCGCTCGCCGCCTACGCCCACCAGGATCTTCCCTTCGAGAGAGTGGTGCGGGAGGTCCAGCCCGAGCGCGAGGCCGCCCGGGCTGCCGTCTTCCAGGTGCTCTTCAACCTGCTCGACTTCGGCGTCGACGCCGAGCGGCTCGCGCTGCCGGAGATAGCCCTCGAGCTGTTGTCGCCCATCGAGCCCCCCTCGAAGTTCGACCTCACGCTCTACGTCGCGCGGCATGACCGGCGGCGGCTCCGGCTCGATCTCGTCTACAACGCCGACCTCTTCGACCCGCCGCGCATGGGCGATCTCGTGCAGCAGCTCGCCTCCCTGCTCGAGCAGGCGGCGGCCGATCCGACCCGGCGTATCGCCGAGCTCGAGCTGAGGACGGACCTCGCGAGGGCCGTCCTCCCCGACCCGCGGTCTCCCCTGGTGGCCGGCGGCGCGGAGCCCGTCTTCGCTCCATTCGTCCGGACGGCGCGCCGGGTCCCCGACCGGGTCGCGGTCGTCGACCGCTCGGGCGCCTGGAGCTACGGCGAGCTCGACGCGGCGAGCGACCGGCTCGCCCACTTCCTTGAGGAGCGGGGAGTCGGCGGCGGCGAGGTGGTCGCGATCTACGCGGCGCGGAGCGCTTCCCTGGTCGCGGCCCTGCTGGGGGTGCTCAAGGCGGGGGCAGCCTTCGCCGTGCTCGACGCGGCCTACCCGGCGGCTCGCCTCCTGGCCACCCTGGAGCGGGCGCGGCCGAGCGGCTGGCTGGCGCTGGAGGCGGCCGGTGAGCCTCCCTCCGAGCTCACTCGCGGGCTGGCCGGCGCCGGTTGCCGCGTCCGCTTGGATCTGCCCGGCTCACCCGCGGCCTGGACCGCCCGGCTCGCCGATCTGCCGGTCGGCCCCCCGGCGGTCACTATCGACCCCGACGATCTCGCCTACGTCGCCTTTACCTCCGGCTCGACCGGCGTGCCCAAGGGGATCCTGGGATCACACCGGCCGCTCGCCCATTTTCTCGACTGGCACATCCGCACCTTCGGCCTGGTCGAGGAGGATCGCTTCAGCCTGCTCTCCGGGCTGGCGCACGATCCGCTGCTGCGCGACGTCTTCACCCCACTCTGGCTGGGCGCGACTCTCTTCGTCCCCGACCCTGCGGAAATGGGGAACGGCACCTGGCTCGCGGCCTGGCTGCGGGATCGGCAGGTGAGCGTCGTTCACCTGACTCCGGGCTTGGCGCAACTGCTCTCGTTCGCCCGCCCGGTGGAGGTCTTGGATGCCATGCCCGGGCTGCCCGCCCTGCGCTACGCCTTCTTCGGCGGCGAGCCGCTGACCCGGCGGGACGTCGACGTCTTGCGGCGGCTGGCCCCGGAGATGACCGCGGTCAATTTCTACGGCACCACCGAGACGCCGCAAGCCATGGGCTGGCACGTCGTCGCCGGCTCCGCGGCTGCCGCCGCGCCGGAGCGGCTCCCCGTCGGCCGCGGCATCGAGGGCGCGCAGCTCCTGGTGATGAGCCCGCACGGCCGCCTCGCGGCGATCGGCGAGGTGGGCGAGATTCACGTCCGTACACCCTATCTGACCCGTGGCTACCTGGGCGACGAGGAGCTGACCCGCGAGCGCTACGTGGCGAGCCCCTGGGGACGCGAGGCGGTGGACCGGCTCTACCGGACAGGGGACTTGGGACGCTTCCTGCCCGATGGCGGCGTCGAGCTGCTCGGCCGCCGCGACGGCCAGGTCAAGCTGCGCGGTTTCCGCATCGAGCTGAGCGAGGTCGAGGCGGTCCTCGCCCTGCATCCCACCGTCCGGGCGGTTGCCGCGACGGTGCGGGAGACCTCCGCGGGACCCCGCCTGCTCGCCTACGTCGTCGCCGCGGGCGAGCGGCAGCCGGCCGCGGGGGAATTGCGCGCCCACCTCGCGCGCCGGCTGCCGGACTACATGATCCCGGCCGGCTTCATTCCGCTCTCGGCCCTGCCCCTCACCCCCAACGGCAAGCTCGACCGGCAGGCCCTGCCCGAGAGCGGCCCCGACGGGGAGGCCCCGAGCAGCGTCTGGAGCGAGGGGCCGGGCGGCACCGTCGAGGAGGTGGTGGCGGTGATCGTCGCCGAGCTCCTCGGAATCGAGCGCGTCGGTCCAGAGGCCAACTTCTTCGAGCTCGGCGGCCATTCGGTGCTCGCGGCGCAGCTCATCTTCCGCCTCGAGCAGGCCTTCGAGGTCGGGCTCTCGTTGCGCGCCCTCCTCGCGACGCCCACGGTGGCTGGAATGGCCGCCGTGGTGGCCGTGCAGATCGGGCGCGGGGCGGGCGAGGCGCCGTCCCTGCCGCGCTACGAGCCGGTCCCGGGCGAAGGCCATCTTCCTTTCCCGCTCACCGACATCCAACAGGCTTACTGGATCGGCCGCGCCGGAATCGTGGATCACGGCCGGGTCTCCTCCCACCGCTACCTGGAGCTCGAGGGGGAGCTCGACCTCACGCGTCTGGAGAACGCCTGGCGCCGCCTGATCGACCGCCACGACATGCTGCGCGCGGTCGTCGAGCCCGATGGCCAGCAGCGCATCCTGCCGGAGGTTCCCCCCTACGTCATCGCCGTCGAGGATTTGACCGGCTTGCCGCCGGTGGAGGCTGCCGAGCGTCTGGCGGCTCTCCGGGAGGAGATGTCGCACCAGAGCCTGGCGGCCGACCGGTGGCCTTTGTTCGACGTCCGTGCCTGCCGCCTCCCCGGTGGGCAGGTGCGCCTCTTCCTGAGCTTCGACTACCTGCTCGCCGATGCCTGGAGCTTCCAGATCCTGCTGCGCGAGCTGCTCGAGCTCTACGTCGATCCCCTCGCGGCGCAGCCGCGCCTCGGGCTGTCGTTCCGCGATTACGTGCTGGCCGAGCACGCCCTGCGCCAGGGCGAGCCGTTCCGCCGAGCCCGCGAGCACTGGCTGCGACGCCTCGACAGCCTGCCCCCGGGCCCGGAGCTGCCGCTGATCCGCGACCCGGGCCAGCTCTCGGCACAGCGCTTCGTTCGCCGTCACGGCCGTCTGGAGCCCGAGCCGTGGCGCCGCCTGAAGGCGCGTGGAGCTCGCCTGGGTCTGACTCCGTCGGGACTGCTGCTGGCGGCCTTCTCCGAGATCCTGGGGACGTGGACACGGAGCCCTCGCTTCACGCTCGTGCTGACGCTGTTCAATCGGCTGCCGTTTCACCCCGACGTCAACCGGGTGGTCGGCGACTTCACCACCACGACGTTGCTCGAGGTCGACCTCGCGGCCGCGAGCTTCGAACGGCGGGCCAAGCAGCTTCAGGAGCGCCTGTGGGAGGACCTCGATCACCGTCAGTTCAGCGGCGTCCAGGTGCTGCGCGAGATGGCTTCGCGGCAAGGCGGGCTGATTCGCGGGGCGACGCAGGTCGTCTTCACCAGCACTCTCGACGTGGGAGATCTGGAGCGGGCGCGCCCGGCCGCAGCGCTGCCGGGCCGCGTCGTCCACAGCGTTTCGCAGACCCCGCAGGTGCTGCTCGACCATCAGGTCACCGAGCGCGAGGGGGGGCTCGAATTCAACTGGGACGCGGTGGACGAGGTCTTCCCCCCCGGCTTTCTCGACGAGATGTTCGCGCTCTATGGCGACCTGATGCTGCGCCTGGCGACGGCCGAGGAGCCTTGGCGGCAGCCGGTTCTCGGCCTCGTCAGCGAGCGCCGGCACACCCTTGAGCGCCGGGTCAACGACACGGCGGGGGCCGTTCCGGCAGGGCTGCTGCACCAGCCGTTCGAGCTGCGGGCGTCGATCTCGCCGGGGAGTGTCGCGGTTTGGTCGGGTGACCGCACCCTAGACTACGAAGAAGTCGACCAACGAGTGGAGTGGCTGGCGCGGCGCCTGATGAGGCGCGGCTTGCGCCCGGATACCCTCGTCGCCGTGGTGATGGAAAAGGGGTGGGAGCAGGTCGTCGCGGTGCTCGCGATCCTGCGCGCCGGCGCAGCCTACCTTCCAGTCGACGCCGAGGTCCCCGCCGAGCGCCTGGCCTACCTGCTGGGCAACGGCGGGGTCGAGGTGGCCCTGACTCAATCGTGGCTGGACGGTCGTCTCGCCTGGCCGGAGGGGGTCGCTCGCCTCCCCGTCGACACCGGTGGACGGGAGACGCCGGGCGCGCGGCGCCCGGATCCCGTCCAGCGGCCCGACAACCTGGCCTATGTGATTTTTACGTCCGGCTCGACCGGACATCCCAAGGGAGTGATGATCGATCACCGCGGTAGCCTGAATACGATCGTCGACGTCAACGAGCGTTTCAACGTCGGTCCAGAGGACCGGGTGCTGGCGCTGTCGGCGCTCAACTTCGACCTCTCGGTCTACGACGTCTTCGGGCTGCTCGGCGCCGGTGGAGCGGTGGTGCTCCCGGAGCCGGGCGCGGCGCGCGATCCCGCGCGCTGGGCCGAGCTGATCGAGCGCGCCGGGGTTTCGGTCTGGAACACCGTGCCCGCGCTGCTCGAAATGCTGGTCGAATACCTGGAAGGGGTGGGCGGCAGCCTGCCGCCCGGGCTGCGGCTGGTCCTGCTGTCCGGTGACTGGATTCCCGTGACGCTGCCTGCCCGTTTGCGCGCTCTGGCGCCGGCGGTCGAGCTGATCAGCATGGGGGGGGCGACCGAGGCCTCGATCTGGTCGATTCTCTATCCGGTCGGAGAGGTCCGGCCGGACTGGCGCAGCGTCCCCTATGGCCGCGCCATGCGGAACCAGACGTTCCGCGTGCTCGATCGCGCGATGTCCCCGAGCCCGTGCTGGGTGCCGGGGGATCTCTACATCGGAGGGATCGGGCTCGCCCGAGGCTATTGGCGCGATCCGGTCAGGACCGCCGCGAGCTTCGTCGTCGATGCGGCGAGCGGCGAGCGGCTTTACCGGACGGGAGACCTCGGCCGCCTGCTGCCGGACGGCGACATCGAATTCCTGGGCCGAGAGGACTTCCAGGTCAAGATCCAGGGCCACCGGATCGAGCTCGGAGAGATCGAGGCGGCCCTGTCTCAGCACCCGGCGGTCCGCGCGGCGGCCGTCAACGTCGTGGGACCCGCGCGCGGCGCGCGGCGGTTGGTGGCCTACGTCGTTCGCGAACCCGCGGGCGGCGGGAAGGAGCGTGCCGCGGCCGGCCGCCTGGACCCGCTCGCGGCGCTCGAGTTCAAGCTGCGCCAGCCCGGCCTGCGCCAGGAACCCGATTGCGTCTTCATCGATCTCGAAGCGCCGGAGACCGCGATGGACCCGATCGCGGCCTACGAGCGGCGCCGCAGCCACCGCGCCTTCTCGCCGCGGCCGGTCTCGCTGGCTCGCCTCTCGGCGCTGCTCGCGAGCCTGGCGCAGATCCAACTGCCGGGGCGCGACCTGCCCGGCTATCAGTTCCCCTCGGCGGGCAGCCTCTACCCGGTGCAGGCCTATGTCCACGTCAAGCCCGGGCGCGTGCACGGGATCTCGGCGGGAGGCTACTACTACGACCCGCGCGGACACCGGCTCGTCGAGCTCAAGGCAGGCTTGGAGATCGACCGCGAGCTCCACTCGCCGGTCAACCGCGCCACGTTCGACGAGTGTGCGTTCTCGGTCTTCCTGGTCGCCGACCTCGACGCGATCGCGCCGGTCTACGGCGAGATGGCGCGTGATTTCTGCCTGCTCGAAGCGGGTTACGTCGGACAGCTCCTGATGGCGGAAGCCAAAGCGCAGGGATTGGGCCTCTGTCCGATCGGCCGCCTCGACTTCCAGCCGCTCCGTTACGGGCTGCGCCTCAAGGAGTCGCATCTGCTGGTCCACAGCCTGGTCGGCGGCTCGATCGAAGGCGTGGCCGCCGGCAATGGCCAGGGGACGCACAAGCGAGTCGCGGCCGCGGTGTCCGGCGACCCTGACGACCCGGCCGCCGACCTGCGCGCGTTCGTCGCCGGCAAGCTCCCCCCCTACATGGTGCCGGCCGCCTTCGTCCTCCTGCCTGCGCTCCCCTTGACGGCGAACGGCAAGGTGGACCGGCGCGCCCTGCCGTTGCCGCAGGAGCCGAAAGGGCGCGAGGAGGGGGAGCCCGGGGCGGCGAGCGAGGTGGAGAAAGCGATCGCGGCGGCCTGGCGGCAGGTGTTGGGGCGTCAGGCGGTGGGCCGCAACGAGAACTTCTTCGAGCTCGGCGGCAACTCGGTGGCGATGGTGCGGGTCTACAACCAGCTTCGCGTCTCGGTGGGTCCGGATCTTCCGCTGGTCGCCTTGTTCGAGCAACCCACGATCGCCGCGCTGGCACGCTATCTGGGCACCCAGGCCGGCTCCGGGGAGACGGCCGCTCCGGGGATCGAGATGGGGCAGGATCGCGCCGTCAAACGCAAGGAGGCCGCCCGCCAGCGCGCGATGCGACGCGGAGGGTCGGAACGGAGTGGAGATGAGTGAGACGGCCTCCAGCTCCGCGCCCGCCGTGGCGGTGATCGGCATGTCGGGGCGTTTCCCCGGCGCGCCGACCCTCGACCAGTTCTGGCAGAACCTCAAGGACGGGGTCGAAGCGATCACGTTCCTGTCGGAGGACGAGGCGGCCCAGGCGGGGGTCGAGCCCGACCGGCTGCGCGACCCCCATTTCGTGCGGGCGGAGTCGCGGCTCGACGGCGTCGAGCTGTTCGACGCCGAGTTCTTCGACATCAACCCGCGTGAGGCGGAGCTGACGGACCCCCAGCATCGTCTCCTCCTCGAGTGCGCCTGGGAGGCGCTCGAGAACGCCGGCTACGTGTCCTCGCGCTTCCCGGGCTCGATCGGTGTCTATGCCGGCTGCGGCATCAATCACTACCTGCTGCAGAACATCCTGTCGGACCCGGATCTCGTGCGATCGGTGTCGTCGCTGCAGCTCGCGGTCGCCGCCGACAAGGACTACTTGAGCACGCGGATCTCCTACAAGCTGGGCTTGAAGGGGCCGAGCATCGGAGTCCAGACGGCCTGCTCGACCTCGCTGGTCGCCGTCCACCTGGCCTCCCAGGCGCTGCTCGACTTCCAGTGCGACCTCGCCTTGGCGGGGGGCGCCTCCGTCAAGCCGCCGGGACGCGGCGGCTATCTGTATGAGCCGGGCGGAATCCTGTCGCCCGACGGGCACTGCCGTGCTTTCGACAGCCGCGCCGGCGGAACCGTCTTCGGCAGCGGCCTGGGTCTCGTCGTCTTGAAGCGTCTGGACGAAGCGCTGGCCGACAACGACACGATTCTCGCCGTCCTCCGCGGCTCGGCGGTCAATAACGACGGCTCCTTGAAGGCGGGCTACACGGCACCCGGCTCCGCAGGCCAGATCGCCGTCCTCACCGAGGCGCTCGACATGGCCGACGTCGACCCCGAGTCGATCAGCTACGTCGAGGCGCACGGCACCGGCACACCGCTCGGCGACCCGATCAAGGTGAGCGCGCTCACCCAGGTCTTCCGGGCGAGCACGGAGAAGCGCGGCTTCTGCGCCCTGGGATCGGTCAAGACCGGTATCGGGCACCTGGACGCCGCGGCCGGTATCGCCGGCCTCATCAAGACCGTGCTCGCGCTACGGCACGGCTGGCTGCCGCCGAGCCTCCACTTCGAGCGCCCGAACCCCGAGATCGACTTCGACGCCAGCCCATTCTTCGTCAACGCCGGGCTGCGGCCGTGGCCGGCCGGGAAGGGAGCGCGGCGCGCCGGTGTCAGCTCCTTCGGGATCGGCGGAACCAACGCCCATGTCGTCCTCGAGGAGGCGCCGGCCGCCGCGCCCACCGCCCCGGCCGTCCGGCCGCTGCAGCTCCTCGTGACCTCGGGCAAGACCGCCGGTGCCCTCGCCGCCAACAGCGATCGGCTGGCCGAGCATCTGCGCGCCCTCCCAGAGCTCGCCCTGGCCGACGTCGCCTGGACCTTGCAGGTGGGGCGCTCCGCCTTCGCGCACCGTCGGGCGGTGGTTTGCGCGAGCGGCGCCGAGGCGGCGTCGGCGCTCACCGCGCTCGATCCGAAGCTGGTGATCGAAGGCATCGGCGGCGAGGCCGGCACGCCGGTCGTTTTCCTCTTCCCCGGCCAGGGGGCGCAGTACCTGGAGATGGGGAGCGGCCTCTATCCTGGCGAGGCCGTCTTCCGCGCGGCTTTCGACCGCTGCGCCGAGATCCTCACTCCATCGCTCGGACTCGACCTGCGGCGGTTTCTGAAGCCCGGCGCGGCGTCTGACGGGTCGAACGCCGCGGCCGCCGACGCCGCCCGGCTCGAGGAGACCGAGCTCGCGCAGCCCGCCCTGTTCGCCGTCGAGTACGCGCTCGCGGAGCAGTGGATCGCCTGGGGGGTGCGGCCCCGGGCGATGCTCGGGCACAGCGTGGGCGAATACGTGGCGGCCTGCCTGGGCGGCACGCTCTCGCTGGAGGATGCGCTGGCGCTGGTCGCGGCGCGCGGGCGCCTCATGCAGCGGTTGCCTCCGGGCGGCATGCTGAGCGTACCGCTCCCCGCCGCCGAGGTGGCTGCGCTGCTCGGCGGCCGGCTCTCTCTGGCCGCCGAGAACGCGCCTTTGCTGTCGACGGTATCCGGCCCCGTCGACGCCCTCGAGGAGCTCGCCGCGACGCTTTCCGGACGGGGGGTCCAGTGCCGGCGTCTGCGCACCTCGCACGCTTTCCACTCCGCGATGATGGAGCCGATCCTCGAGCCGTTCCGCCAGGAGCTCGCCCGCATCCGCCTGCGGTCCCCGCAACTGCCCTGGGTGTCGAACCTCACCGGCGCCTGGATCCGGCCCGAGGAAGCCACCGACCCGGCCTATTGGGTCAGCCACCTGCGCCACCCTGTCCGTTTCTCGGCCGGCCTCGCGACACTCGCGACACTCGAGCACGCGGCGCTGCTCGAGGTCGGTCCGGGGCGCACCCTGCTCACCCTGGCGCGCAACCATCCCGCCGTGCCCACCGCCTGGCCGGTGGTGGCCTCGCTCCCCGAGAGCCGGGAGCCCGGAGAGGAGCAGCGGGCCCTGCTCAACGCCCTCGGACGGCTCTGGGCCAACGGCGTAGAGCCCGAGTGGAGGGCCTTCCACGGGCCGGTGTCGCGACGCCGGGTGCCGCTGCCGACCTACGCTTTCGAGCGCCGCCGCTTTTGGGTGGAGAGAAAGGCCGCCGCCGCGCCGGCGAGTGCTCCCGCCCCGGCCGGCCGCAAATCCGATCTGGCGGATTGGTTCTATGTCCCGTCGTGGAAGCGGCTGCCGTGGCTGGCGCCGGCCACCGGTGAGGGTGGCCTCTGGCTGCTCTTCGTGTCCGGCGGCGGTCTTGGCGGTGGTCTCGCCCACGAGCTCGCAAAACGCGGCGAGGCGGTGGTGACCGTGGCTCCCGGCGCGGCCTTCGCCCGCCGTGGCGAGGGTGCCTATGAGCTTTCCCCGCGCCGGCTGGAGGATTACCAGTCGCTGCTCGGCGAGCTCCCGCTGGCGGGTGGGGCGTTGGTTCGGATCGTCCACCTCTGGGCGACGGGTGCCAAGGCGGCGGGGAGGGCCGATCGGGAGGCTGTCGAAGAGCTCGAGACGCTCGGTTTCTACAGTCTCCTGCATCTCGCCCAAGCCCTGGCGGGGCTGAGCGGGGAGGTGCGGGTGGCGCTCAGCGTGGTGGTGAGCGGACTGTTCGACGTGGATGGGAGCGAGCTCCTCTCGCCGGCCGCGGCGCTGGTGCTCGGTCCTGCCAAGGTCATACCGCAGGAGCTGCCTGGGCTGGCTTGCCGGGTGATCGACGTGGTTTCGCCCGCGCCGGGGAGAGGGGAGGAGACCGGGGCCGCGCGGCTGCTTGCCGAGCTCGCGGCTCTCGACCCCGGGGCGCCGGTGGCCCTGCGCGGACCCCATCGTTGGGTGCAGACGTTCGAGCCCGCGCCTCTCCCCGCCGCGGAGCGACCGCCGTTCCGGCAACGTGGGACCTACCTGATCACGGGCGGTATGGGCGGGCTCGGCCTCATCTTCGCGGGATACCTCGCGCGTGAGCTCGCGGCGCGGCTGGTCCTGATCGGCCGTTCCGCTTTCCCGCCCCGCGGGGATTGGCCTCTCTGGCAGGACGACCCAGGTCCGTTGGGCGAGCAGGTGCGGCAGCTCCTCGAGCTCGAGGCCGCCGGCGCCGAGGTCATGGTGGCGAGCGCCGACGTCACGGACGAGGCGGCCCTGGGCGCCGTCCTGACCGAGGCCAGGCGGCGCTTCGGTCCCCTCCACGGCGTTCTTCACGCCGCGGGCGCGGCGGGAGGCGGCCTGCTCCTGCGCCAGACCGCGGAGAGGATGAGCCCTGTGCTGGATCCCAAGGTCAAGGGCGTTCTGGTGCTCGATGCCTTGCTCGCCGGTGAGCCGCTCGACTTCTTCGCCCTGTTCTCGTCGACCTTCGGGATCACCGGCGGCCTGGGGCGCGTCGACTATGTCGCCGCCAATGCCTTCCTGGACGCCTTCGCCCATTGGCGCTCGGCCCGCGGCGGGCCGCGCGTTCTCGCGCTCGACTGGTATGGCTGGGAGCGTACCGGCATGTCGCTCGGCGCGCGCCCGGAGCGTCCGGGGGCGTCCTCCCTCGCGTCGAGCCCGCTGCTCGGCGAGGGGGGCGGCATGGAGACGTCTCTCCGTCTCTCGCCCGCGCGCCACTGGGTGCTCGCCGAGCACCGGCTGATGGGCCGTCCCGTCCTCCCCGGCACGGCGCTCCTCGAAATGGCGCGGGCCGCCGTAGCCGCGCAGCGGCCCGGGACCGGCGTCGAGCTGCGGGAGGCGGTCTTTCTCTCCCCCCTGGCGGTCGATGAGGGGGAGGAGACGGAGGTGCGCACGGCGCTCGCCGAGCACGCGGGGGAGCTGACCTTCAGGATTACCAGCCGCGATGGCAAGGGGGAAGGCTGGCGGCTTCACGCCACCGGCCGCGCCCTCCCCTTCGACGGTCCGGCGCCGGCGCGCCGGGAGCCGGCGGCAATCCGCACGCGCTGCGCGGTGGTCGACTTGCCGGTGGAGCGCCGGGCGGGCGGGAAGCTGACTCTCTGGGGGCCGCGCTGGGACGTGCTGCGCGAGGGCTGCGTCGGCGACGGGGAGGGATTGGCGGTCCTCGAGCTGCCGCCGGCATTCGCCGGCGATCTCGCTGTCTTCGGGCTGCATCCGGCGCTGCTCGACGTCGCTACGGCGTGCGGTCTGCTGCTCACCGGCCGTGCGGGCTACCTGCCGCTCTCCTACGGGCGGCTGCGGCAGCACGCGCCGCTCACGCGGCGCCTGCTGGCGCACTTTCGCGTCGACGAAGCCCTCTCGGCCGGGGATACGGCGGTGCTCGAGATCGCCCTGCTGACGGAGAGCGGAGAGGTGCTGGTCGAAGTCGAGGAGTTCACCGCTCGCAAGGTCGACGTCGCCACGCCGCCGCGCGCCGCCGCCGCAACGGACCGGCCGGCCGCCGAAGGGCCGGTGACCGGCCGCGCCATCCGGCCGGCCGAGGGGATCGAGGCCTTCGCGCGCGCCCTGGCCAGCGGCGCCGGGCCGCAGATCGTCGTCTCGGGTGTCGACCTCGAGACCCTGATCCGCGAGCAGGCGCGGCCGCCGGCGAGCGCCGGCGAGGCCGGCCGGCGCCCCGGTGTCGCCGTGCCGGGAACCCGGCATCCGCGCCCCAACGTCGGGGTCCCCTATCGAGCGCCGTCGAGCGAGCTCGAGCAGATGCTGGCCGACCTTTGGGAAGAGATGCTGGGCATCGAGCAGGTCGGAGTCCATGACAACTTCTTCGAGCTCGGCGGGCACTCGCTGCTGGCGATCGATCTGGCCTCGCGGTTGCGCGAGACGCTGCAGATCGAGGTGCCGCTCAGCCGCCTCTTCGTCGGCGCGACGATCGCGGAGCTGGCGAAGCTGATCGTCCATCTGATCACCGACCAGGTCGACAATGCGGAGCTTCTCGAGGTGCTGGCGCAGCTCGAGGACCCGGCCTATGCCGAAGGCAACGGAGCCCTATGACTGACCTCGCGGGTCGTATCGCGGAGCTCTCTCCCGAGAAGCTGAGATTGCTGACCCAACGTCTGGGCAAGAAGCCGTCCGACGGCGGCCGTCTTTCGCAAGTCGTGCCGGCGCCCGGCGATCGGCATCTGCCGTTCCCGTTGACCGACATCCAGCAGGCCTACTGGATCGGACGTCAGAGCGGGATCGAGCTGGGCCACGTCTCGGCCCACAGCTACATGGAGTTCGAAAGCGGGGAGTTGGACATCGCCCGCTTCGAGCAGGCCTGGCGCCGGCTGATCGATCGCCACGACATGCTGCGCGCGGTTTTCCTGGCGGACGGTTCACAACAGATCCTCCCCGAGGTGCCGCCGTTCACGGTGTCGGCGACCGACCTGCGCGGCCGGGATCCGCGGGAGGCCGCGGCGCACCTCGCCGCGATGCGGGAAGAGCTGTCGCACCAGGTGCTTCCCGCCGACCGCTGGCCGCTGTTCGAGATCCGGGCCTCGCTGCTCGATGGCGGCAAGGTCCGCTTGCACTTCAGCTTCGACATCATGATCGCGGACCTTTGGAGCTTCCGGCTGCTGCTGCGCGATCTCGCGGTCTTCTATCAGGATCCCGCGGCCGACATGGCGCCGCTCGAGCTCTCTTTCCGCGACTATGTGCTCGCCGAGCGGGCGCTCCGTAACTCCGAGCCTCACCGGCGTTCCCTGGAGTACTGGCGGGCGCGCCTGGCCGAGCTGCCGCCATCGCCTCAGTTGCCGCTGGAGCGCAGCGGCGGCGCCGCGCTCGCCGCTCCCCGCTTCGCGCGCCGGCGCGCCACCCTGGATGCCGGGCGCTGGTCGCGTCTCAAGACGCGGGCCACTCATCTCGGCCTGACTCCCTCCGGCCTGTTGCTCGGGATCTATGCGACGGTGCTCGCCACCTGGAGCCGGAGCCCACGCTTCACCTTGAATCTCACGCTGTTCAACCGCCTGCCTCTCCACCCCGAGGTCAATCAGGTGGTTGGCGACTTCACCTCTCTCAACCTGCTTGCGGTCGACGTCGACCTGGCGGCGCCCCTCCGGCAGACGGTCCGCGAGATTCAGGAGCAGCTCTGGCGGGATCTCGAGCACAGCTACATGAGCGGCGTGCAGTTGCTGCGCGAGCTCGCCCGCGTTCGGGGCGACGGAGCGGGAGCCCGCATGCCGGTGGTGTTCACCAGCACGCTCGGCCAGGAGGGGCAGGGGGCCGCGGGGGACGTCGACGCTCTGGCGGTCGAGAGCGTCTACAGCATCTCGCAAACCCCGCAGGTGTGGCTCGACCATCAGGTCGCCGAGGAGGGTGGGGCTCTCGGTTTCAACTGGGACGCGGTGGAGGATCTGTTCCCGGCCGGCCTGCTGGACGAGATGTTTGGCGCCTACCGTGGCCTCCTCGAGCGTCTGGCGCAAGACGAGGGGGCTTGGGAGGAGCCGCCGCTGGCGCTGGCGCCGTCGCGGCATCGGGAGCTGATCGAGTCGGTCAACGCGACGTCGGCGCC
>Ga0134125_10000044_pt1 | contig 186566 bp, 168 predicted proteins | sample KB31751_FD_96464 | JGI IMG/M metagenome (GOLD analysis project Ga0134125, IMG submission 96464) | Terrestrial soil microbial communities with excess Nitrogen fertilizer from Kellogg Biological Station, Michigan, USA - KB3-175-1 | ecosystem: Environmental > Terrestrial > Soil > Unclassified ...
ACGGGCTGGCCCCGTGGTGTTTCACGTTGCCGCCTGCCAGCAGCATGAAGCGTGAACACTCCACGGGACGAGCCCGTGGCATCACCAAAAATCTCGGCCCGCCTCTGTTAGCGACCAACGTGAATTACCACGGCGCCAGGCCGTGGCCTCAGTTTTAGCGACTACCTACTTTTTCTTGCCGCACTGGCAGCTAGCCTTCGTCTTGACATGCCCCTTCCCAGCATGTTACACCGTCGGTCTTCCGGGTAGCCTGAACTTCTTTATGCGCAGCCGGCATGACCAGGGCTTCAGGAGGCGCGCGCTTTAATCGTGACAGTAGAAACAACTGAACTCACGCTGCCTAGTCGTATAGAATCCGTCGAGGAAGCCGCCACCTCAATAGGCCGGATCCTGAGCAGCTCCGGTGTGGCTGAAGAGGTGACTTTCGGGGTTGATATGGCTGTGCGTGAGGCCGTAACTAATGCGGTCCTTCACGGCAACAAGCAGGACGAAGCAAAGTTTGTCCATGTCATCACTCGGACGTCTCCCAACTCTGTGGAGATCCGTGTAGACGATGAGGGCGAGGGCTTCAATCCGGCAGATGTTCCAGATCCGACAGACTCGGAAAACATCATGAAGGCCTCCGGACGAGGAATCTTTTTCATGAGAACGTTCATGAACGATGTTGAGTGGTTCATTCGGCCTGAAGGCGGAACCACGGTGAGGATGACGAAGCAATTCTAAAAGAGCTTAGCTAAATAGGAGAGGCCCACATGGCAGAACTAAACATTAAAGAGCGACAGGCTGGCGATATCACGGTTCTCGATATGGACGGACGGATAACAATTGGTGAGGGTAGCGTGGCCCTCCGGTCCGCAATCCGGCGGTTGCTGGAAGAAGGAAAGACCAAAATCCTTCTCAACCTCGCCGGCGTCGGCTACATCGATTCGAGTGGCATCGGCGAGCTGGTCTCGAGCTTCACTGCTATCGGCAAGGAGAGCGGCCAGCTAAAACTCCTAAACCTGACAGAGAAACTGCGCGATCTCCTGGCCATAACCAAGCTGCTGACCGTCTTCGATGTTTACGAGAGCGAATCGGAAGCGCTGAGTAGCTTCAAATAGACTTTCACTCTGTCGCGCGACTTGATGGTCGCCAGCAACGTTGCTGAAGGCAGAGCAGAACTGAACGTTGGCGACAGACTGGAACTCGTCGAAATTCCTTGAGGGAGAAAGACCATGGCTGAGCTTGAAGTCAGAGAACGACAGGCTGGAGATGTATCGATCCTCGACCTGAGTGGCGCCGTAAGAATTGGCGAGGGAAGCATTTCGCTGCGCAATGCGATTCGCGGTCTGGTTGACGGAGGCAAGAATAAGATTCTGCTCAATCTTGCCGGCGTGAAATACATGGATTCAACCGGCATCGGTGAATTGATCGCCAATTACACAACCGTCAGTCGAGGCGGTGGCCATCTCAAGCTGCTCAATCTGACAGACAAGATTCAGGACTTGCTGGTTATCACGAAATTGCTGACGGTCTTTGATGTATACGAGAGCGAATCTGACGCACTCAATAGCTTCGGATGAAGTACGGGCTGCCTGCCCGTCGATAATCGATAATTCTAATTCGCATGGCTGCAGGCTAGCAGCCTGCAGTACATGAGATGTTTCGTGCTGCTTTTCGCCGTCTGCTCGCGATAGATGACCCACCGGAGCGGACGGCGCTCGCTTTTTCAATAGGCGTTTTTATCGCCTTCTCTCCGCTTCTCGGTCTCCATACAATTCTCGCCACCTTGATCGCTTTTCTTTTCCGCTTCAATAAGGTGGCCATCTACGTCGGAACTTACGTCAACAACCCGTTCCTAACACTCGTTCCGATCATTTTAGCCTCGTACGCAGTTGGCGCCTTCTTGCTGGGACGACCGCTCAGGATTCCGCCGGAGGGCATCGATTTGCTGAAGAACCCGCATCTGTTAACCGGCGCCTATTATCGTCAGGTCTTCGTCCATAGTTGGTACATAGTTTGGCCCTTTGCTATCGGCGGCACGGTTCTGTCGGTGATTTGTTCAGTTGTGTCGTATCCGCTAACATTGGGGGCGCTGCGCAGATATCGAGAGAATCGAGCCCAGAAGCGCTGACCTATTCCAAAGCTGTTAAGGACCTCCGTATTTCATGAGACAAGCCGGAAAGCAATTCTTGATTTCAGTTGTATTCATACTGCTCGGCAGTATTGTGGTGGTCGGACAAACTAAGCCCGCGCCAACTTCGACTCCCATCCCACAACCTCGTAACGAGCAACGCGAGCCAACTTTCGAGCTTGGAGATTTTGGCGTCAGCTTTCAGCCGGATCCGCGCTTGATAGTGGTGATGGCAGCGTTGGATGCGGCGGGATTTGACCCGATGCCCGCTGGTCGGGAGCCATCCGTCTTTCGCGCCAAGGTAAGGAAGGATCAAGCGGAACTTGATCCAAAGCTTCGAGAGAATCTGCGCAACTTTTATGAACGCAACAGACTTCCCGCGCCGGCAACGGCGGCGGAGCAAGCCGCGCGTTACGTCTCGCTGGCGTTCGTACTCGGTCAGCCGCCGACGCTCGAGGCGCCCGAACGATCCGAGGATTTGCCGGCAGGAGTCCTTGAGGTCCTGGACTTCGCGCCACTCATTCGCGAGTTCTATCGGCGGTCAGGGATTGACGAGCGCCTGACGGGGTACATGAGGGCTTATCAATCTGAGGGTGATCGAATGCGCGCTCCGACTGCGGCGCTGATAAAGTCAGTGGTGTCGTACCTGCACACGCGTCCAATCACGACTTCAGGCGAACGCGTTGCCGTCAGACCGCCAGCCGGTAAGAAGAACGCCCCGAAGGCCTACACAATTCGTGAACACGACCGTCACTTCTACATCGTTCCGGATCTGCTGGCTGCGCCGGGAACGATTAATTTGCGCGTCATCGCCGATGACTATTACACCATCGTGCCCGATGGAACTGATCCCACCGCGTCTGAATTAAGGCGAGCTTATCTTCAGTACGTCGTTGATCCGCTGATGCTGCGATTCAACAAAGACATAGCGGCTCGGCGCGAGCCACTGCGGAAGTTACTCAAAGAACGAGAGACCTCTGAAGAAAGCGTGACGCCTGATGTCTTTATCGCGGTAGCCAGATCACTCGTGGGTGCGGCCGATGCGAGATACAGCGAGCTCGTCAAAATTCAAAGGGTAACTTTTACGGCTCGCGAAAAGCAGGGCACCGTGAAGACTGATACCGAGCGCGCGGCCATAGGCAAAGAAGCCCAGGCGTCGATTGCGGCCATCAAAGACGAGACGACCGCTCAGCTTGCTGATGAATATGAACGCGGCGCGATTTTGGCTTTCTTTTTCGCCGAGCAGCTTCAGGGAATCGAAGCGTCGGGCTTTGACATAGCCAACTTCTTCTCAGACATGATGGCGTCGTTTGATCCGGCACGGGAAGCAAAGCGTTCCGCCGAGTACGCGGAAGCACGCGCCCGAGTGAAGGCCGCTCGCGAGGAAAGATTGGCGGCGCGAAAAGCTGAAGTTGAGACTCCTGTTTACAGCGAAGCTGAAAGAATCAAAGCGAATGCATTGATTAAATCGCTCTCCGACGTCGAACAGTTGTTGCAGCAAAGGGATTACAGAGGCGCCGAGACTCGACTGATTGACTTAATGAAAGAATACCCGGGTGATGCGCGCATTTTCTTTGCGCTCGCCCACACGCACAGCGTCGGCGCCGCCGATGCAACTGATGAGGACGTGCAGGCACAGCGGTTAAAGAGCGCGCTGACGAATTACCGTTTGGCAGTTGCGGCAGCGTCGCCTGAAACCGATCGCGCCCTGGCCTCGCGAGCCCACGAGGCGATGGGACGCATTCATGCATTTCTGGATCAGAAAAACGAAGCTGCTAACGAGTTCGACGCGGCGATCAAGATTGGCGATGTGATGGGTGGGGCTTATAAGGCGGCGCTCGAAGGAAAGAAGAAACTCGAGCAGCCGTAGGGATGATTAGTTCCGTTACGGGCTTTTAGAGTTCAATCTTCAGATTGCGTGGCTGGGTAACCGCACCAGCTGAAGCTTGAACTCTTAACGCCTGTCAAGCGAGCCGAACTCACCATTAGATCGGTTGGCGGACGCCGTCCTTGATCACTCTGACTCTCGGAACTCCAATTCGAATCTCAGGAATAACCGGCAACTCAATACGCGGCATGGTCACGTTGATGGCCGGAATAGTCGGCAAGGCGATCGCGGGAATGACCACGTTGCCATCCCTGATTCCATCTCGGATGGACTGGCGAATCTGATTTCGCAATTCCTTATTACGCGCAGTCCGACCGGTCTTGAGCAATTCGTTCCCCGATTTCTCTGGCGAGACTTTGAAAGTCCGCTGGTTCTTATCGCGAACTACTGTCAAGGTGATCTCACCATCTTTTTGTTTGTTGATGGCCCTGGAAAGATCACCGGCGCCGTCAATCTTTTCGCCGTCAACCGCGGTAATGACGTCGCCGGCTTTTAGTCCGGCTTTGGCCGCCGGGCTATTCTCAGTTACGGACGTTATTAACACGCCTTGGCCATCAACCACCCCAAAGAAGTCCGCCAGTTGTTTGGTTAACGATGAGGTGCTGACACCAATCCGGCGGCTGTTTCCCAACATGAAGACGTTTGTGCCTTCGGGCATTTCCCATTTTCCGAATTCTTCAGGAAAGTGCGGGATCGTCATTTTGCGCATACTGGTAAACTCGTTCTTTCGCTTCCCGACGGTCACTGCAACTTCCTGATCGCTGCCTCCGCGACTGATACCGAGCGTGACCTTATGATCGGGCGCTACTTCAGAAACGAGACGACTCAGCTTGCGAGCACTCGAGACGACTTCGCCGTCAAACCGGGTAATGACATCGCCTTTGCGCAACCCGGCTTTTTCAGCAGGGCTGTCCTTGGCTACCTCGGTGACCCCGACGCCTCGGGCTTCGCGAAGCCCATATTGGCTTAGGTTATCTTTTGTAATGTCTTCGGTGTAGACACCCAGGAAACCATCACCATCAAAGCTGAAAGAGAACGATTGAAAAGGTTCAGCCGGCTCGGCTGGAGTTGCTGGTGTAGCGGGCTGTTGGGCGAGCGCGATGCCAGCGGTGAATAAGAGGGAGACCGAAAGATAGAAAACGCTCTTGAAAGTCATGCAGATACAATCCTCCGGAGAAATTTTGCTGGTTACACGCGCAGCAAACGGCGAGGTTCCGGAATCTTTCTGAAATTTTGTGATGTTCTTTGTTCTTGGTACTTTGTTCTTAGTAGTTGAGTGTATTCGGATAGACGCATCCCTGGACTGAAATCACTCAAGTAGAAAGACACTCAAGCACAAAGAACCAAGCACAAAGCACCAAGAACTCATTTAGGCAGGTAGACCTCTTTTTCCCCACTCAGTTCGACAGCAATCCGGCCCTCCGATTCTGCCAAATCAAGATGAGCCACGGCCTCCGACACCGCGAGGAACCGGTGAACATCATCCATTCCCGGAAACATTTTTTGTGACACGTCCCAGGCCGTGGCCCCGGTTTTTGGCAGGAGACTAATGACAAGCGTCTGCCGCTCGCGAATCGCGCGCAAGTATCGATTGAACAGCTCCTCGTAATCGTTTACCGGCTCGCCGTGCCCGCCGTAAATCAACGTCGGGGCAAACGAACGCAGACGCGCCAGGCTTACGAGGTATTCCGCGAGTGACCGGAAGCGTCTCGAGGTGTCGATAGGATCAGGAGAGAGAATTGGGTTCGGTGTGATTCGCTTGAGCACGCAATCGCCGGCAATGATCGTTCGATCAGCTTCGCGCAAAAACGAGCAGGATCCCGGAGTGTGACCCGGCGTGTGGACGACCTTGAGAGTGCCGGAAGTGAATTCCAGTTCGGCTCCGTCTCGGAGCGAGTCATATTCGTGCTCCTGAAACGAGTCAGCATATTGTCGCACGTTGTCGTACATGCGACGCATCCATTCGATCTCGGTTTCCGGTAAGCCTGCCCGCGCCAGCAACGCGCGATTCTCTTCGTACTCAAGTCTCGCGGCCCGGTGTCCGGTTTCCCAATCGTGTACGAGGACTGCCGCGTCTTTAGCTTGATCGCGCAGTGAATGTGCGAGTCCGCAGTGATCTTCATGCGCGTGAGTGAGGACGATGCGACGCAGATCTGAAACGCGAAAGCCAGCGCGTCTGAGTCCATCGTTGAGCGCTTCGACAGCGTCTTTGGTCTTCGGGCCAGTGTCGATGAGCGTGATCGGGTCTTCCGCGATCAGGTAGACATTGACTGGCCCTATGTAGAACGGCGTCGGCACCGAGATTGGAATTATGCGCATGGGATCTAATTCTGAGATCTGAGATCTGTTTTTGAGATCTGTGATCTGAGATCTGAGATCTGAGATCTGAGATCTGAGATCACATCAAAACACAAAACATAAGCGAATCAGCAGGGCAAGTCTTGAGTACAGCAGCTCTTGCCTTTACTCATTGGTCGTCGATCCTGGCCGATGCTCCTCGCGGATTCGCTTCAATTCCTCCAGGAATTCCTCTCGTTCCTTCATCTCTTTGGCGCTCCTTCTACTTCTGTTGCTCAGATAGCGCTGCCCTCGGATATCGGAATTCTGCAACGAGTCCGCCCATGATCGCAGTTGCCGAGAAATGCTCAATGAGAGTGGAATTAATCTACGAATATCAACTTTCAACTCGGAAAAGAGCGCCACTCCATCGAGTAATCGCAACATAGATCGCGTCTCTCCACATGACCCTCGCGCAATGTACAGGAACGTCAATGTTTCTTGCGTCGTTCCGCGCTCAAATCCCTCCGCAATGTTATTCGAGACCGACACAGCAGCATTCTCGAGTTGATTTCGAGTCCCTGAGTGAAACCTAAAACAGGGCTTTGCGGTCACTTCGAACACTCTGGTCGCGAGCTCAATCGCGTCTTTCCACACTGGCAGTTCCTCGAAGCAGTGATACTTCATGATCGGGAGTCTCCGCGGTGGAAAGGTTGTTTTGACGAGCACTAGCACCTGCGAGCCAAACCATGCATTGTGAGAGAGATTGAATCGAAAGTGGAGGACTGAATTGTTGCAAGCTGTATGCTGCCGATCTGAGATCTCAGATCTGAGATCTCAAATCCAAACGGTGACAGCCGCCATTCGTGGCAGCCGCCATTCATTGCTGCCGCCATTCGTTGCTGCCGCCAATCAGCAGTCAGCATTCAGCAATCCTCAATCAGTACGTCCACTTGTTCGCGGTGATCATCACGTCGGCGATACGTTGGCGGGCCACCACAGTATTCATCGGCGTTGCCTTGGTAAACCTCCGCAGCGCCGCCAGCAACGTGCGCAACTCATCACCTTCAGCCATCGCCGCCAGCGTATTCTTAGCACGCGATTCGATACGCTGCACCGCGTCGTTGCAGAACACCTGCGTCATGTCGAGATAGCGCGCCGCCGCAGCCTCACCTTCCGACTTCGCCAGTTTCTGCGCGCGCAAGAGGGCCGACTCCATCGCATATGTGTCCATGATAATGTCCGCGATGCCCAACAGAATCTCCTGCTGATCACCGAGCTTCATCATGTATTTTTGAGCCGCCGTGCCCAACGTCATCAGAGCCACTTTCTTGGCGTTCTGCACCAGCTTCTGTTCCGCAGCCAGCAGCCCCTCATCTTCGTCAAACCCGCTTATCTGAGGCGACAGGATCTCATCCATCAACCCCTGCGCGGCCGGCAAGAGAGCCAGGTTTCCACTCAACGCGCTCTTCATCAATCTTCCCGGAATCAGCATGCGATTGATTTCATTCGTGCCTTCGAAAATACGATTGATGCGCGAGTCTCGATACGCTCGCTCTGCCGGGTAATCCGCCGAATAGCCGTACCCGCCAAAAATCTGAACCATCTCGTCGGCGACAAAGTCGCAATACTCTGACAGCGCGACTTTAATGATCGAACACTCCGCCGAATACTCTTCGATTGCTTTCAGCTTCGCATTCGGATTCGTAGTATCGCTGACCGCCGCTTCAATCAAACCCAGCGTGCGATAAACCATCGTCTCGCCAACCCAGGTTCGAATCGCCATCTCGCCGAGCTTGCCTTTGATAGCGCCGAACGATGAGATCGATTTGCCAAACTGCTGGCGCTCGTTTGCATAGCGCGTCGCTTCGTGAACCATCAGCTTCATGCCGCCGGTGCACATCGCGCCGAGTTTGAAGCGGCCGATGTTCAAAATGTTGAAGGCGATCTTGTGTCCCTTGCCAATTTCACCAAGCAGGTTCTCGAGCGGAGCTTTCGCGTCCGCCAAAACCAGGGGCGTAGTGCTCGAGCCCTTGATACCCATCTTGTGTTCTTCAGCGCCGGGCGTAACGCCTTCCTGTTTCTCGACGATGAATGCCGAGAATTTGTCGCCGTCAACTTTGGCGAAGACGATGAAGATGTCAGCAAAGCCACCATTGGTGATGAACATCTTTTCGCCGTTCAGAATGTAATGAGTTCCATCGGCGCTGAGTTTGGCCGTGGCCTTCGCCGCCATCGCGTCTGAGCCTGAGCCTGCCTCGGTGAGCGCGTACGCGGTAATTAATTCACCCGACGCGATGCGCGGCAGGTATTTTTTCTTGGCCTCGTCCGTACCGAAGTAGATGATCGGCAATAGGCCAATGCCGCTCTCGGCTCCGAGCGTCGTCGCAAACGAAGCTGAGCGACCAATGTTCTCTCCAATCAAAGCGCTGCTGGTCTGATCGAGCCCGAGCCCGCCGTACTCCTCAGGAATATTTGCTCCGATTAAGCCGAGGTCGGCAGCTTGCTTCACTAAGCTTCGAGCAAGGTTCCAGTCCTTTTTCTCCAGCTCATCAGTGCGCGGGACAACTTCGTTATCGACAAATTGCCGAGTAGTGTCCGCGATCATGCGATGCTCTTCAGTGAAATCTTCAGGTGTAAAAATGTCCGCGGGGGTCCGGTTCTCGATGAGAAACGCGCCACCTTTGATCAATTCTTTTTGTTCGGCTACGGCTGACATGAATTTGTCCTCTCTTTGTTTAGGGCCGAACTATTCCGGCGCCTGCCTGCTGATCTCTTCGGGCATCGAACCGCGAAATTCGGGGTATGCCTCAAGAATTCTCATTAGATCGAGTTCATCTTTCTTTCTTTTGGTTGGCCGGCGCTTCCGATCACTCCAGGCCCAAATCTTTCCTTGAATAATGTTTGCGAGCGACGCCACCGGCACTTGCTCACCTAGAACTTCCATGAGATTGGTTTCGTCCAAAAAAGCCTGGTAGCGCAAATCTGTGGTTAGTTGAACCCGCAGCTGACTACCCTTCATTTGCGCGTTAACTGAATGCGGCAATTCTTCGACTGCAAACGCAGCGATAGCAAGGTCGCTCTTGATAGCGTTAAGCTCCGATACTGCGACGACGATATCCGCATCCAGGGTGTAAACAGGTTCCACGTAGCAATTCACAGCCAAATCGTCGATAAGACACCAGCGACCGTGTTCATTGAGCACGCTCACAAGGAGAGCAAAGTCGCTACTGCCGCTGCCGGTCGTGACTTCAAAAACTTCGGCCTCAGTCATCGATCAAATTCTTTCGAAAATTCCTGCGGCGCCCATGCCGCCACCGACGCACATCGTGACCATGCCATAGCGGCCGTTACGCCGCTCGAGCTCGCGCAGAATGCTGGCAGTCAGCTTGGCTCCCGTACAACCCAGGGGATGACCCAGAGCGATCGCGCCGCCATTGACGTTAACCTTGTCCGCATCAAGACCGAGTGTTTTGATCACAGCTAACGACTGCGCCGCAAAAGCTTCATTCAGCTCGATCAAGTCAATCTGATCAAGCGTCAATCCAGCCAGCTTAAGAACTTTTGGAATGGCATAGACTGGGCCGATTCCCATTTCTTCGGGAGGGCATCCCGCGGTCGCATAAGCTATGAACCGAGCCAACGGTTTCGCGCCGAGGCTTTTTGCTTTCTCAGCCGACATCACTACAGCGGCAGCTGCCCCATCCGACATCTGCGACGCATTGCCCGCAGTAATGGTCCCTTTCACATGAAATGCCGGCTTCAGTTTTTGCAGCCCTTCCATCGATGAATCGCGCCGAACACCCTCGTCCTTGTCGAATATGACTTCGCGACGTTGCTTGCGCCCTTTCTGATCGAGCTCTTCGAAGCTAACTGTCACTGCTACGGTTTCATCCTTGAATCTATCCGCATCCAATGCCGCCGCGGCGCGTTGATGCGAGCGCAAGGCGAACTCGTCCTGTTCTTCGCGAGTGACTTCGTACTTGCGAGCTACATTCTCAGTCGCCAATCCCATGTTCAGATAAAAGTCCGGATAGTGATCGACGAGGTACGGATTCGGTCGAATGATGTGACCGCCCATCGGAATCATCGACATGGTCTCGAGGCCGCCTGCAATCTCGACTTCAGCGCCTCCGGTGCGAATACGATCGGCTGCCAGCGCAATAGACTGCAAGCCCGACGAACAAAATCGATTAATTGTCATTGCACTGGTCTCGACGGGAAGACCCGCACGAATCGCAGCTGCTCGCGCCACGTTCATGCCCTGCTCTGCTTCGGGCATCGCGCAACCCATAATCACGTCTTCGATCTCAGCAACATCGAGTCCGGGCACTCGCGCGATCGCTTCCTTGATTACCGCTGCACCCAGCTCATCCGGGCGAGTATCTTTCAAAGTTCCCTTCGGCGCTTTGCCTACTGCTGTCCTAACTGCCGATACAATTACTGCTTCTTTCATTGGATGTTTACTACCTTTCAAGCTATTCGCTTAATCTATCTTGCCAGCGCTTGGGGTCGCGACTGTGCGCATGAAGTGCCACGACAAGAATTTCGTCACCATCAATGCGGTAGATATAGCTGTAAGGAAATCGTTTCACCCGACAGCTTCTGGTTCTTCGAGACCTATTTGCCCATGCATAAGGATGGCGAAGAATTCGCTCAGCCGTTTTGCGCAACTCTCGCGCGAAGTCTAATCCAAGTCCTGAGCTTTGGGCTTCGTAATACGCCGCCGCTTCAGCCTGCTCTGTCTCAGCGATGGCAAGGAAGCGTAACTTCATTCATTTGTCGGAAATTTACTGTTGAGCCGCGCGAAGACTTCTTCGCCCGACACTGCATTTAGTTCTCCACGCTCAAAGGCATCTATCCGACTTTCGGCTTCTTCTGCCCAAACCTTCCGATTGTGCTCGCTCTGCGGCTCAAGACTCTCGAGAAGCTGTTCAGCTAATCGGGCCCGCTCACTATCCGGAAGAGTCAACAGCTCTCTTAATATTTCGTCAGTTGGGGTACTCATTCGCAAACTCCCTCCAGTAGTTCCGCATTAGGAGTCGGCCCTTAAGTCGTCTTCCTAATTTCGCAACGGCTTCCCAGTCTTCAGCATATTAGCGATGCGGTCCTGAGTCTTGCGCATCCCGACGAGAGACAGAAAAGCCTCGCGCTCCAGATCGAGCAAATACTGTTCTGACACGCGAGTCTCGTGATTCAAATCTCCGCCCGTCAGAATGCGAGCCAGCTTCTCGCCGATTAATGCATCGTGGTCGGAAATGTAGCCGGCTCGTTTCATCTGATGAATACCAAGTTTGAAAGTCGCCAGCGCCGCATTGCCCAGCGCGAGAATGTCCGTCCGCTGCTGAGGTTGAACATATCCTGCCGCAGCCAAAGCGAGCACTTCCTTCTTGGCGTCGGCAATCAACCGATCAGGGTTCATCGAAATGCTGTCGTCAGAGCCAAGAAAGCCAAAGCTGCGAGCCTCCTCAGCCGAGGTCGCGACCTTTGCCAGCGCGATCGTTTCAAAGGCGCGCTTCACAAATGGAAATGGATCCGCATCGCTGAGGTTCTTCGGTATCGAGTCGCACGCTCGCAGCAGCAATTCCTTGGTGCCGCCACCGGCTGGAATAATTCCCACGCCGACTTCGACTAGACCTATATAAGTTTCAGCCGCTGCGCGCACTCGATCCGCATGCAACACCATTTCACAACCGCCGCCGAAAACCATTTGAAAAGGCGCGACGACTACTGGCTTCGGCGAATAACGCAGACTCATCGTCGATTGCTGGAAGTACCGGCAGATCATGTCCAGCTCTTCCCAGTTCTCTTCCTGCGCCTCCATCAACATCAGCATCAGGTTCGCGCCGACGCTGAAGTTCTGACCCTGATTGCCGACAACTAAGCCGACAAAGTTCTTGTCGACTTCCGCTAGTGCCTGCTTAACCATCTGCAACGTGTCGCCGCCGATGGCATTCATCTTGGAATGGAATTCGAGACAAGCCACGCCATCGCCGATATCGATCAAGGACGCGCCCGAGTTCTTCTTGATGACGCCGGTTCGATCTTTGACGGACTTGAGAATTATGGCGCCGGGAAGCTCGCTGAGCGGAAGATACTGCTCGGTGGCAAAGTCGAAGTAGAACTGCTGCGCGTCCTGTTTCTTGTAGAAGGACTTCGCACCGCCATCCAGCATGGTCTGCACATTCGCTGGCACGCTCAAGTCTTCTTCCTTCATTCGCGCGACAGACTTTTCAACGCCGATCGCATCCCAGGCTTCGAAAGGTCCCAACTCCCAGCCAAATCCCCAACGCATGGCGCGATCGACTTCGACAACCGTGTCCGCGATTTCCGGAATACGCTCAGCTGCATAATTCAAAGTTTTCGAGAACGTTTTCCAGAGAAAGGCGCCGACGCGATCTTTGCTCCACACCAGGGCCTTGATGCGTTCGCCCGTGTCCTCGATGTTCTTCGCCATCTCGAGCGCGGGCAATTTCACCTTCTGGGAAGGTCGATAATCTTTGGTGGCCGGGTCGATTACAAAAAACTCTTTCTTGTCACCGCTGCCCTGACGTTTGTAAAAGCCTGCCTTCGTCTTGTTGCCGAGCAGGCCGGCCTGGACCATGTTGGTCAAAAATTCCGGCGCGCGGAAAGCATCTCGCTCGGGATCTTCAGGGAGAGCTTCGTAGAGATTCTTGATAACGTGCGTAAACACGTCGAGACCAACCAGGTCAAAAGTGCGAAACGTCGCGCTCTTGGGACGGCCGACTGCCGGCCCGGTCATCTTGTCAACTTCTTCGATCAAGTAGCCGTCCGCCAACATCGTCTGCGTCGTCACCATCGCTCCGTACGTGCCGATCCGGTTAGCGATGAAGTTCGGACGGTCCTTTGCCGGCACCACGCCTTTGCCTAAACGCTGATCGAGAAACCCAAACGTGAAACATGAGACCTCAGGCTTGGTCCATGGTGTGCGAATTATCTCGACAAGATGCAGATAGCGCGGCGGATTGAAAAAATGGATGCCGAGAAAATGTTGGCGAAAGTCTTCTGAGCGACCCTCAGCCAGCAGGTGAATAGGGATGCCGCTCGTGTTGGAGGCAATGATGCTGCCCGGTCGTCGGTGTTCCTCCACGCGCTCGTAAAGCTTGCGCTTGAGATCAAGATTCTCAACCACAGCCTCGATGATCAAATCGGAATCTTTTAGCTTGGAAAGGTCGTCATCGAAGTTGCCGAAGCTTACTAAGGATGAGAGCTCAGGAGTGAAGAACGCCGCCGGTTTTGCTTTCTTCGCAGCTTCAAATCCAGCGCGCGCGATGCGATTGCGAACTTCGCTTGATTCCAGCGTCAAGCCCTTCGCCTGCTCCTCCTCGTTAATTTCCCTGGGAGGGATATCGAGCAACAACGTTGGCACGCCTGCATTAGCGAGGTGCGCGGCAATTTGCGCCCCCATGGTTCCCGCCCCCAGCACCGCCGCCTTTTCAATCCGCATCATCCTCGCGCACCGACCCTTTCGCTTTGCAGTTTGCAGCCATTATGCCATGAAATAACGGTCCGCCATCATACTGAATGAGCGCTCATTCAGCAAGGGACCAAATTCCTCGCAGTGCGGCAAGAAAAAGAAGAGGCCACGGCCTGGCGCCGTGGTCACTCACGTTGGTCGCTAACAGAGACGGGCCGAGATTTTGGTGATGCCACGGGCTTGTCCCGTGGAGTGTTCACGCTTCATGCTGCTGGCAGGCGGCAACGTGAAACACCACGGGGAGAGCCCGTGGCCTCTTGCGAACCGATGGATCAGCCTGTTTTTGTAGCTGTGAACATGAAACACCACAGGGCCAGCCTGTAGTATCGGCTAAGGCTTCAGTTCACCATTTTTTGTTGGCATGTCAGGCGCCCACCGGGAAACTTTTAAGATAATCTCGAAGGAGCTTTGGAAATGGAAACCAACGCGACGAAAAGGGAGAATCGGCGGGGTGAGCTTTGATGAAGATCAACAAGGAGTGTAGGTTCATTTCCTTCAGAAGATTTCTTATTGACTGTCAACTTCTACTAGTAGTAAAGTCCGCTCGTATTCGATCTCATCCGTGTTCACATGTGGCTCTCACCACGAGTCCCAGGTCAACGGTTCTCTTTAACAATCTCATAACCGCTGGCGACTGAGTTGCCGTCGCCTAACTCACGCCGCTTGCATTGGTTTCGAAGCTCACTTCCGAGTACCAAAATAGTATTGCTAAACCTCCTTCGTAACCAAACAAAGCGGGCGCCATCCGATCCGAGTTGTTCACCGATGCACGTTCGGTTTTGAAAAAGACGACGTTGCGGCTCAATCACCTTAGTTCCGCTTTCGGCCGTTAGCATTCGGTTGAGAATAGCGTTTTGGTATCTCGCACTGTAGTAGCGCTCGGTCTGTTAGTCGTCTTAACTGCCTTCTCGATACAGGGGCAGCAGGGCGGAATGTCGATTTATGTCTATGACGACAACGGTCGCTTGATCGCGGTGATCTCTCCCGCCGGCGAGGCTGCAACTTACGAATATGATGCTGCAGGTAACTTCACGCGGATTCGTCGCTTTATGGCGAGCGACCTTGCTATGTTGGCGTTCACCCCTCGCCAGGGACCAATCAACACAGCCGTCACGATTTATGGGACAGGCTTTGATCTAGGCGTAACCGCTGTTTCTTTCAATGGTGTCGTAGCTCCGATTGTCAGTTCGACGCTCACGTCCGTAATAGCGCTCGTTCCTTCCGGCGCTACAACTGGACCGATTACAGTCGTAACGCCGCGAGGCACTGTTACCTCTACATCCTCGTTTGTGGTACGCGGGATCCTCGTAACGCCTCAGTCGATCACAATTCCGGCATTGGAAGCAGTGCAGTTCGGCCTCAGCGTAAGCGGTACGCCGACCAACAACGTAATTTGGAGTGTCGAAGGAATCAGCGGCGGCAACTCGAGTGTCGGAACGATCACCTCCACAGGGTTTTATCTGGCGCCCAATCCTTCGGACTCGAATGGCGTTCCATTCACCATTCGCGCGACCAGCGTCGACGATTCTGAGCTTTTCGGCGAAGCGTTTGTTACGGTCGTTCCCTTTGGAGCCGGGTCTCAATTTCGCAGTGCAGGTGTGTCGGTGCGCTATGGCACGCCTCCCAACGCTACGCCAACTTACATCAACGGAGCAGTCTCAGTTCGTTACGGGACGCCAGCGAACACGCCGCCGACTTACATCAACGGCGCTGTATCGGTGCGATATGGCACGCCAACAAACAATAGTCCGACATTTGTGAACGGAGCAGTCTCAGCAAGCAGGGGACCAGTGCTTACTTCGTTGAGTCCAGGAACAATTGCTCGCGGCGCTAACGTCTCGCTCACCATTAATGGATTTGCCCTTAACGGAGCCAGTCTTAAGTTCTTCAATCTGGCCAATGGCAATCCTGAGAACGGCATAACAATCTCGAACGTCAACGTGAACGGTGCGGGAACATCCTTGACCGCGAACATCGCGGTAGCGAGCAATGTCACCGTCGGGTCATATATGGTGGTAGTGACCACACCAAGCGGTTCGACCGCACGGAACAATGCCGGAAGCAATGTTGTGCAGATAAATTGAATAGGCAGACAACATCATCGCAGCGATGCAGAGCACTCTCTTAATCAAACTTCAGGAGATACAACTATGTTAGCTATTTATCGGTTTCTCCCAATGACAAAGCGAGCTAGATTTTTCCGGTGCGGATTGCTTCTGTCGCTGCCCCTCCTATTTGCGGCCTCGTCTGTACGAGCTCAATTCAGCAGTGGTTCAACAGGTGCTGATGGCGCCCTCAATCCGACTTCGAACGTGACCATCACTTTACCTCCGAGTGGTGTTTTGAATTACACAACCATCAACATTCCTCAAAACGTCGTGGTCCGCTTCACTCGGAATGCGCTGAACACACCCGTCACCATTCTCGCTCAAGGCAACGTTAGTATTACCGGACAGCTGCTCGTAGCTGGTGATAGCAGTAACGGTCGCCTGGCTGGTTTAGGAGGGCCTGGTGGATTTCGTGGAGGAATTGGAGGAACGTACCTTGATTCTCCGGGTGGAACCGCCGGGGATGGTCCAGGAGGCGGCTCGGGCGGAAGCTCTTCGGTGACGAACGGAGTGGGCGGTGGTGGAGGAGCCGGATTTTTTCAAAAGGGCCTCGATGGAAAGTCCTTTAATGGCGGAACCGGTGGTCAGGGGGGCGTTCGGTATGGAACCAAGACGCTCTTGCCGCTGATTGGCGGATCCGGCGGTGGTGGCGGCGGAGTTAACGCTAACTCACAGAATCTGGGAGGAGGAGGCGGCGGCGGGGGTGGCGCCATCCTGCTTGCAAGTTCCACCACAATTTTCTTTGGCATCGGGACAGGAGGGGTTCCAGCAGGGATCAACGCGGCAGGCGGCCACGGATTTGCAAACGGACTCGCGGTTATTGATGGTGGCGGCGGGTCCGGCGGAGCGATTCGAGTCGTAGCAAACACTATTTCGGGAACGCCATGTTTTGACGTCAACCGCGGCGACGGGCAGTTAGGGGATAGCTTCAGTGATGCAGCGCTTGGAATGGTTCGCGTTGAAGCATTCAATTTGAGCGGTGTTTCGATTTCCTGTTCGACATCGGTTGTGACTCTCGGTCAACCGAATCCTGTCACAATTTCTAATCCCCCAACTCTGCGAATCGCATCGGTTGGTGGCGTGGCAGCGCCAGCTACTCCGACGGGACTGATTAATGCGCCTCCGGATATAGTCGTTCCCACTTCCGTGCCCAACCCGGTGTCGGTAGTAGTTAACGGCACGAACCTGCCCTCGGGCACTGCGATACAAGTAAAGCTAACTCCCGAAACCGGCGATCCGACGACCGTAGCGGGCACGCTGACGGGTAGCACCGCGTCTTCGACGGCAACGGTCAATCTCAATCTCCCAAGCGGAGGTGTTAGTGTTATCCGCGCGACGGTGACTTTGGATGTGCTGGTCGCGCTCGGCAAGCCCACCTTCATTAATGGAGAGAAAGTCGAAAAGGTGGAAGTGGCTTCGAGCTTCGGAGGAGCCTCGGAAGTTGTGTACATCACGCGTTCAGGAAGAAGAATCCCGATCAGTGAGCTGCAAAAATGAATGCGAAGCTGGGAAGGTTTTGTTGATGCCGATTATCGAGGCGTGATCCTCAGGAGTTGATCATGGACAAAGCGTCGAGAATGATTCTCACCACAGTCGAGAGCGCTCGCTTATATCTCACCAGACCGCTTCGTGGAAAACTTGCTCGCACTCGGCTGCTTGGTTTGCTACTGATATTCACGCTTGCTTTTCAGAGCATCGTGCCCGCATCGCTCTATGCAAAGCCGATCAGCAAGCGTCCAAAAACTGACTCGAAATCCACTCCCTTAACAGCGCCGCCACAGAGTGACACGTTCACCATCTACGGTCCGCGGCAGATCGAGCGCACGGGTCCAGTCACGAGGTTTACCGACCAGTTCACCATACCGGTGGATGCGATTGCGCCTTTCACGGTTCTGGTTAGCAACGGCGCTCCCGACGGCTCTGGTCGAGTATCGATGGCGACGGTGCGGCTGAATGGTGTTGTCCTGGTTGACTCGAGCCAGATCAACCTGGGCGTGCCTTCATTGACTTTGCCGGCGCCGATTGTCGCGAACAATTCCATCGAAGTCTCCTTTTTTGGTCGGTTCGGCGCTCGTCTCATGGTCTCGATCATCGCCACACGCGGGACTGCCGGGACTCAGCCCGTAATCAACGACTTCAATCCTAAGCAAGGCGCACCGGGCACAGTCGTTACGCTGAGCGGAACATCGCTGAAGGCCAACAACAATGATCCGCTGGTAACGTTCGCCGGAAGCAACAACACTCGCGTACCAGCGCAAGTTATTTCATCCACGGCGACAGAAGTGCGCAGTACCGTGCCCAACGGCGCGCTCACTGGCTTCATTGAGTTGACTACGTCAGGAGGGCTGGCGCGGACGGCCACGGCTTTTACGGTGCAGGCTTCACAGGATTTCCAGGTGTTGGGAAGTCCAGCCACAGTTAGCGCGATGCAGCGCGGCACGGCTGTGCAAATTGTCGCGCTCACCAGCCAGCAACCCAGCTTTTCACAACTGGCGAAATTGAGTGTCAGCGGATTGCCGCCGGGTGTAACCGTCACCTTCGAGCCTCAACAAATCACCGCCGGAGCAAATTCAACGTTGTCGATACGATTGGCTAACGTCAATCTGTCTCCGGGAGCGTTTTCGTTCTCCATCAATGCCATCGCTTCAATCGATGGACACGATGTGCTGCACAGTTTTTCGTCAACGCTCAATGTCATTGCAGCGGGCCAGACGGCGCTCACCGGACGAGTTCTTAACAATGAAAAGGAACCGATCTTCGGCGCCACGGTGTCGCTCGATGGTCGCACTGCCACGACTGATTCAGCCGGAGGTTTTCTGCTGATAGGAGTTACCGCGGGCCAGGAACGCCCGGTGATGGTTGACGGTCGCACTGCGAGCGCTCCCAACAAGACTTACCCCGTCATCGTCGAGCCGGCTAACGTCGTCGCCGCGCAAGTCAACACAGTGCCGTTTAGTTTTTATCTTCCCGCGGTTGATACGCAGTTTGAAAAAGATGTAGTCCCAAACCAAAACACAGTAGTCGATAACCCGCGACTTCCGGATTTGGCGCTGACTATTCCGGCGAACGCCAACCTACGCAATCGGGACGGCACGCCGGTGACGCGCGTTTCCATTTCACCCGTCGCGCCCGATCGAGTGCCGGCGCCACTGCCGTCAAATCTCGCGACCAACATGGTCTACACGGCGCAACCCGGCGGCGCGGTAACCATGAACAACGTGATGATGCCAGTAGTCTATCCGAATTTGGCGGGAGCCAATCCCAACACTCGCATCACCCTTTATTACTTTGATCATGACGCCGTGATCTGGCGCACCTACGGCTTTGGCCGAGTCAGCCAGGACGGCCTGCGGATCGAGCCCGAGATCGATCCCAACACCGGCAAGCCCTACGGCCTGCCCAATTTCTCCTGGCACTTTCCCAACATTGGACCCGGCGGTAATCCCGGCTCTCCCGACGAGTGTGGCTGCAAAAATGATGTCAAAAAAGGCTCCAGTAATCGAGGACCCTATCCCGTTGATTTTTCGACCGGCGTCAAAATAGAGGACACTACCGACTTATCGTTTGGAGGTGCGCGTGGATCACTGGTGCTAACTCGCACCTACACTTCCGACCTCGCGCAATCTTGTGATCTTTGTCCTTTCGGACGCGGCACCACACACAATTACGACATCAAGCTAACGGGAAACTTCACGGCTAACAACGCCGGGCGGGTAAAGATGCCTGAGCAGGTAACGGGCCGGCTGTTTAGCTACAACGCGGCGAGGAGCGCAGCCTTGGGGTTGGCCACTTTTACTACCCGAGCCACCACGCGCCAGTTGGCTGACGAAGTGAGGAAGTTGAGCAACGGCAATCTCGAATATCACCTCGCTGACGGAAGCTCGATGCTTTTCAATTCGAGCGGGCGGCTGATTTCGATGACCGACACGAACAGCAATACAGTCACGCTGAGCTATTCCGGAAACAATCTAACCAGTGTTACCGATGCTGTGGGACGTGCCCTTACGTTTGGTTACGATTCCAGTGGCCGCATTATCACCGCCACAGATCCTTTAGGCCGTATTTGGCGCTACACGTATGAAGGCACACCCGGCGTAGCTGGCCAGCCCGGTCTCACCACCGTTACCGATCCGCTCAATAATGTGACGCGCTACACCTATGTCACTGGCGGGCGACTGGCGCGCATTGATGATTCCCGCGGGAACGCAGCCAAACGAATTACCTATGACAGCGCCGGTCGCGTGAGCCAGCAGCAATTTGCCGACAACAGTTTCGAGCGCTACGACTACACGCTTTCGGGCACCTTGATTACCGGTATCACGATCACCGATTCGTTAGGGCGGGTCGAAACTAAGCGATTCAACATCGGCGGCTACGTGACGGATTACACAGATGCACTCGGTCAACAAACTCATATTGAGCGCGATATGAGTACAAATCTGCCACGATCCATTAGTGGACCATGTGGATGCACAGAAGCGTTATACGAATACGACGAACGTGGCAATCTGACCAAGTCAACCGATCGCATTGGCGGTGTCAGAAGAATGGAGTACGAACCGGTCTTCAATAAGACGACCCGGATGATCGACGAGCTGGGTCGGATCACGACGTACGCCTACGACTCGCGCGGCAATATGATCTCGATGACCGACGCGCTCGGTCGAACCACTTCGTACACATACGATGGAGTTGGACAGCTCACCGGTATCACTGATCCGTTGGGCCACGTCAAACAGCTCACCTATGACGCGCAAGGAAACATCACCTCTGTCAAAGATGTGCTCAACAACACCACGACACTTGAATACGACGCCGTCGGACGATTGCGAGCGGTGGTTGATCCGCTCGGACGTCGTGCCACGTTTGTTTATGACACTCTGGACCGCATTACCTCGGTGACTGACCCGGCCAATGCGACCAGCACGCTTAGCTATGACGGCAACGGCAACCTGATTGCGTTCATTAACGCGTTAAATCAACGATGGACCAATGTTTACGATTCCAGGAATCGGCTAGCGTCACGCACAGATACACTCGGAAGGCGTTGGCGGTGGCAATACAATGCTGACGATGAATTGACTGCGATAACCTCGCCGTCAGGCCGACGGACAGGCTATGCGTACGACGCGCGCGGACAGGTAACATCGATAACAAGTCCGTTAGGCTTCGTGGTTAGGTACGCGTACGACAACACCCGCAATCTCACTTCATTGACCGACGAGCGTGGCAACGTCACTACATTTAGTTATGACGAGCTCTACCGGCTGGCGGAACAGCGCGATCCGTTGGGCCAGGTCACCAAGTACGGTTATGACGCGGCCAGCAACTTGACGAGCAAGCTGGATCGGTTGGGCAGGAATACCAGCTATACCTACGACGCGCTCGATCGCGCTATACAGATTCAGTACGTCGATGCCACAGTAAATTATCAGTACGACCCCGCCTATCGATTAACGCGAATTGATGACACGCAGTCAGGCAGCATCGTTTGGAATTACGACGATGCTGACAGACTGTTGGCGGAAACCACGCCGCAAGGCGTGGTCGCTTACACGTACAACGCGGCTAGCCAACGCGCCTCGATGACTGCAGCAGATCGCCCTCCGGTCAATTACACCTACGACACCGCTGGACGCTTAAAGACAATCACGCAAACTGCTGAGACTTTTACTTATGGCTACGACACACTCTCGCGCGTGGCCTCACTGCAAAGACCGAACGGCGTTCGCACCGACTATGCATACGACAATGTCTATCGCCTCTCCCGCCTAACGCATACGAATAGTGGGAATCAGGCTTTGGAGGATTTCCGCTACACCTACAACGCCGAAGACGAGATTGAATCAATCACGTCACTCGCCTCGGCCTCACTACTCCCAACTGCGAAGACTGCCACACCTGCCAACGCAGCCAATCGCATCGCTCAGTTCGGCCCATCCAGCAATTCATACGACAATGAAGGGCAATCCCTCACTCATTCCATTTCGATAACCGTATCCCACTTCATATGGGATGCCCGTGCGCGACTCACGCGAGTTTCGCTCTCAAACGGCCAACATATTGATTATGGCTATGATGCACTTGACCGTCGCATCAGTCGTTCGATTAGCGGCAATACAACGAGTTTTCTTTACGATGATATCGACATAGTCCTTGACCGGGTTGGGGTTGGAGGAATCGTTGCTTACCTTAACGGCGTTCTTACGGACGATAAACTTCGCCAATCTAGCTCTGTCGTCGGGAACTCATACTTCCTTCAAGACCACCTTGCTAGCACATTGGCCCTCAGTGATGGAACAGGTGGTGTAGTCGAACGGTTGTCGTACGAACCATATGGAGGGGGTGCAAGTAGTGCGTTGACACGATATACCTACACGGGCCGGGAATCTGATGCAGAAGCTGGCTTGTTCTATTATCGCGCTCGATGGTTTGATCCGCTGAGTGGGCGTTTTCTCTCTGAAGATCCGCTGAAACTCGAAAACGAAGATTTGAACCTCTATCGATATGCCGCCAGCGATCCAGTGAGCTTTGCAGATCCATTCGGGCTCTATAGGTTTGGAGGGACAGCACACGGTCCTTTTGGCCCCGAGCTCGAAAAGGCCATGAAATGTTTTGATCGTTGTTCAGGGAGGGACACCGTTATCACAAGCGGTCGAGATTCCCATCCCTCTAACGATCCCCACAGTAAGGGGAATGGTTGCGACGTCGGTCGAAACGCTAATCCGGATTTGACTAGGCCAACAACAGAAAAGTGTACCAAGGAGTGTTTCCCGAAAACGAGCTACTTTCAAGAAGAGTGGAACCCTCCCAAAGTTGGCGGGACACATTTTCATTTTCAAACAACTCCAGGGAGAAACGGTTCTACCGGGTTTAGACCAGGGATTGCTCCACACGGTCGAGCAGGACCCAAGATCTCCAAAAAATAATTGGCGTGTTCTTAGGCCGGTCGTCAATGTTGCCGTGAAGCCGCGAGCGTAAGCTAACAAGGAAAAGCTTGGTGGCATTGAAAGGGCACTGCGGTTGGCCACATCAGAGCGTCGAACAAACTTTCAAGGGTACTATTGAACCTCCACCTCCAGCGGTGTTGGCGTGAGTAATAAAAATGAAGTTCTCATCTTGGGTGATATCGCTTCTGTTGCTCGCAGGGGGCTTGGCGGTACCTCTCTTTTCGGGGGCGGCGACGAACGAATCGTCGCTGGTGGGGAGGCCGGGGACTATCCCGGAGAGGCCGGAGGGGTTCCTGCCGTCGAATGTGCGGACTGTTGACGGCCAACTAATTCCGGTTGAGCAATTCTTTCCGGCGGCGCGCTGCCAGCGTTGTCACCAGGACACTCACGCGGCATGGTCCATGTCGCTACACCGCAATGCTGCGCGCGAGCCTTTCTATCGAGAGAGCGCGGACATACTGCTTCGCACGCGGGGCATCGAGTTCACGAGGCACTGTGAATCCTGCCACACGCCCATCGCGCTGCTTTCGGGAGCGCTCGACAACAAAGCTGCTAAACAGGAAGCGCCGTTCACCCATCTCGATGACGAAGGCGTCACTTGTTCTGTGTGTCACTCGATTGTTGATGCCAGGCTCGACGGTACTGGCAGCTTCACTATCCGCAGACCGGCCTTGTTAGCCGAAGAAGATGGCACGCCAATCTTCGGCGACTTTACCGACGAACAAATTCTAGCCAACGTGCCTGCACACAAGCGCGCGGTAATGCGACCGCTGCTGCGCCAACCAGAGTTCTGCTCTACCTGTCACAAGGTAGACGCGCCTCCATCGCTCAATGGTTACAAGCGCATTCGTGGCTTCTCCGCTTATGACGAATGGCAGCAATCGGGCATGTCAAAGGAATCGATTACGCCTTTTTATCGTCGCGATACGCGTATCGATTGTCGCGGCTGTCACATGCCGAAAATACCCAGCTCAAATGATCGAGCCGCCAAAAAGGGAGTGATCGCTTCGCATCAGTGGTTAGGCGCGAACACAGCGGCGCCTCTTTTCTACGGCCAGCATTCACAAGTCGAGGAAACAATAAAGTTCCTCAAGATGGATCACGTCAGCGTAGATCTCTTCGCGTTGCGGCGTGAATCAAACGGCGAAATGATCGGGCCCCTGAACCGCAACGCCTCTAATGAAGTCTCGCTTCGTCCCGGAGAAGAAGTGAGCGCCGAAATCGTGGTTCGCAGTCGTTCTATTGGCCATTCGCTGGCGCCCGAAGTGCGAGACCTCTACGAGATCTGGGTTGAGTTCAAGGCAATCGGCGCCGATGGGCAGACTGTATTTCACAGTGGTTTTCTCAAGCCGGACAAAATGCTTGATGAGCAGGCGCACACTTACAAAGCAATCCTGCTTGACGCCGAATCGCGGCCTATCACTCGCCATCAAATATGGTTGATGTCGGCCATTCCCTACAGCACGGCCATCCCGCCAGGTCGCGCGGACGTCGCGCGCCTTCGTTTCCGAGTGCCTGAATCTCCGGCGACCGCGGCTTCGCTCAAGCTGGAGGCACGCGTCTTCTATCGCCGCTTCACACAGGAGTACACCAACTACGTGAACAGTCGCCAGCACCGGGAACTGGTGCTGCCGGTGGTAATGATGGCTGAAGCGAAAACGCAAATCAGCAGCGGCCCGGTGTCAACCCCAACTGCCACCGAACCGGCGGAGCGACAAGCGCAACGCTGGAATGATTACGGCATCGCGCTGCTCGAACAAGCGCAATATGGTCCAGCGGCCGAAGCGTTTCGTCGCGCCAGCTCGTTAAATCCACGCGATCCTGATCCCCTTATTAGCGCAGCGATCGCCGAGTTCCGTACCGAACGGTTTGGACCGGAGCTGACCCAATTACAAAAAGCCGCCGACTTGCTCGAGCAAGCGCTGAAGTTGGATTCAACGTTGCCGCGAGCTCGATTTTACAAAGCGGTCGTGTTGCGAGCCGCGGGTAACGAGAAGGACGCCGCGACTATGCTGCGCACGCTCGCCACGGAGTTCCCGCGCGATCGAACAGTGCAACGCGAATTAGGATCCACGTTGTACGCAATGGGCCAGATTGCAGAAGCTCGGGCTGCCTTTGAAGCCGTCGTCGGAATAGATCCGACTGACGCGAATGCTTACCAGAATCTAGCGCCGTTATTCGCGGCCGAAGGCCTATTAGCTGAATCCAATCGGGCGCGAAATCTCTACTTTCTCTGGCGAGATGATCCTCTGGCTGCAGGCATAAGCACTCGATTCTTTGCCGCTTATCCGCAGTGGAATGACGAGCGCATTCTGGCGCATACACATGATCTGAACTCCGCTGCGCGCCCCGTTTTGACCGGAGATCAGGCAGCTTCAACCAGATAAGAGACGCCGCCGGTGAGAATGCGCGTGGCCCAACTGAGAAAGATGTAATCATGAAAACTCGATCAATTTCAGGGATTAGAAAAGTAGCGGTATACGGACTGACGTTGATGATGGCCGCGAACGGCTTTTTTGGCTTTACCAGCTTAGGCGTGGCTCGGACTCACCCGCAGGCACCCATCTCTCCGCTGAGCGAAAACACTAAGGCGGTAATGCGTTCAGAATTCCCTTTGACTTTTGAAGCGAACAAGGGACAAACGGACCGACACACGAAATACCTGGCCCACGCACCCGGATATCGTATCTCGCTTTCTGCTAACAAGGTCCTATTTCAGATCAGAGCAACGAGTGTTGGCATTAGTAAGAAGCTCAGCCTCGGCAATAGAGAGCTGCTTAATCAGGAAGTCGCCGCGCCCGGACTTGAATTCGAGGGTGCTGATCCACGAGCGACTGCCACCTCAGAACAACTCACGAGCGAAAAGAGCAACTATTTGATTGGGGATGATCCGCGACATTACCTGAGAAACATTCCGCATTATGGCCGAGTCAGGTTCAATCGAATCTATCCCGGCATCGACGTGATTTATTACGGCGCCAGGGGCCAACTTGAATACGATCTTGTGGTAGCGCCTGGCGCTAACCTGAAACGCCTTGGCGTCAGATTCGACGGCGTCGATAAGGTTGAAATTGATCGAGACGGAAATGCCGTCGTGCAGATGCCACAGGGAAAGTTGGTACAACGCAAGCCGCAAGCGTATCAGGATTTGGAAGGCCATAGAGTGGCGGTCGCTGCGAGCTATGTTCTCAAGGACAAAACGCGAATCGGAATCGCGCCGGGTCATTACGATCACACCAAGCCGCTGGTAATCGATCCGGTGATCGACTATTCAACTTATCTTGGCGGCAGCAGCGCTGACACCGGTACGAGCATCGCCGTGGACCGCCGCGGCCGTGTCTATCTCACTGGCATAACTACCTCTGTAAATTTTCCGAGCCTGAACGGTTCGATATTAAGAGGCCAAAGCGACATATTTGTGGCGCGGCTCAACCCCGCCGGCACGGCGCTCGAGTATTCCACGTTTATTGGCGGACTGGGTAATGACGAAGGTTCGGGCATCGCAGTCGACGCGGCGGGAAGCGCTTACGTTACTGGCACGACGGCTTCGGTAGACTTTCCGACTACGAGTGGCGTGGCGCAACAGACTCTCTCCGGTCCGAGAGACGGGTTTGTTGCCAAGCTGGCGATCGACGGCAGTAGTCTGGTCTACAGCACCTTCGTTGGCGGCAGCAATGTTGACGAGGCCTACGGCATCGCGCTCAATTCGATCAATGAAGCTTGCATCACCGGACTGACGGACTCAGACAACTTCCCCACCTCCGCAGTCGCATTTCAGCTCAACAAGAACAATGATAGCGCCGCCTTTGTGACAAAGCTCAACGCAAATGGTTCCGGGCTTTTGTATTCCAGTTATCTTGGTGGAGCTGGTGTCGACTGGGGCTTGGGTATTGCCATCGATGCACCCGGCAACATTTATATAACGGGCGTGACTACTTCCAGCGACTTCCCTGCTACGCTGAACGCAGCACAGACTACCCTGCGTGGCGTAAGTAACAGTTTCATTGCGAAGTTTATTCCTTCACAGTCAGGTCAGGCTTCACTCAGCTATTCCACCTTTCTGGGGGGCGGAAGTAGCGATACGGCGTATGGAATTGCCGTTGATACGATCGGAAATGTTTACGTTGCTGGATCGACTAACTCGACTAACCTTCCCAGCACCACTGGCGTGGTCCAGGTGACTAAGAAGGCAAGCAGCGATGCGTTTGTCGCGAAGCTCAGGAGCGACGGCACCAGACTGCTCTACCTCACATATTTGGGTGGAGACGGCGCCGATGCGGCGCTAGCAATCCAGGTTGATTCCGCCGGGCAGGCTTTTCTCTCCGGCTTCACTCAATCTCAAAACTTTCCCGTGACCAGCAACGCTTATCAGCCAGCACTTGCGGGAAAAAGTGATGCGTTTGTTACCAAGCTTAAGAATGACGGATCAGGATTAGTTGTCTCCACCTACCTCGGAGGCGCCGATGATGAAGAAGCGCTCGGGTTAAAGATTGGCATTGCCAGCAAAGCATATGTTACTGGTGAAACGATCTCGACAAACTTTCCGGTCGTGGCCGCCATTCAAGGCGCGACTGCCGGAAGTGGAGATGCCTTTGTCACCAAGCTGACCGCCGCAGAGTCGGTGAATCCGTCAGAGGACGCCCGTTTTTTTGCTCGTCAGCATTACATCGATTTCTTAAGTCGTGAGCCCGATACAGCTGGCTGGGACTTCTGGACCGCCGAGATCACTGGTTGCGGTCCCACGGATCTGCAGTGCATCCACAATAAGCGAATAGACGTATCGAATGCCTTCTTCTATGAACTGGAATTTCAACAGACCGGCTCTTACGTGTACCGAGTCTACCGGGCAGCATACGGAAATAATCAACCATTTCCGAACCCGGACAGCTCCAACCCGGTTGAAGCTCACAAGCTTGTTGCCTTTATCAATTTCTTCCTGGATCGCGCTCTGGTTGTGGGTGGACCAAATCTCGCGCAGTCGCAATTGAGTTTCACAAATGCTTTCGTGCAGCGTCCCGAGTTTCTGGCTAAGTATCCGGCGACGCTCGATGGCCCGGCTTTTGTGGATGCTGTGCTGGCGACTATCAGGAATGAAATAGGCGTTGATATGTCGGCACAGCGGACGGCGTTGCTGACTCTGTTTAATCAAAGTGGACGCGGCGGCGTGCTTTATCGACTGGCAGACGATAATCTGCAAACGAATCCCATTGATAATCGGACCCTGATAGATCTCGAATACAATCGTGCCTTTGTCGCGACACAATACTTCGGATATCTCAGACGTGATGCTGATATCGGCGGGTTCCTTTTTTGGCTGGGCCAGGTTAATGGCGCCGCACTGCGCGACGTTCCGAAGCAACACGCAATGGTCTGTTCGTTCATTACTTCTGCTGAATATCAACTCAGATTTGGCTCGCTCACACCTCATTCAAACGCAGAGTGTCCCCAATAAGACCGCTCGGCAGGTCGCTAGTATTCGTCCAGAAAGCCTATATCAGGCGTTGCCGGTCTATTCGAATCTCACTACCATCGTGCTCTACATTCATACGAGTTGAGGAGAAGCTCTGTGGGTTTGAAATGGGGTTTGATTGGGTGTGGGGATATATCACGAAAGCGGGTCGCACCGGCACTCCGTGATCTGCCGAATTGCGATCTCGTCGCAGTCAGCCGGGCAAACTTTGATCAGGCTGAATCGTTTGCCGAAGAGTTTGGCGCCAGTAAGTGGTACCGAAATTGGCGTGACCTGGTCGCCGATGAAGAGATTGAGGCGGTTTACATTGCGACGCCGGTGCGTCTGCACTCCGAGCAGACCATCGCCGCGGCAGAAGCGGGCAAGCATGTCTTGTGCGAGAAGCCAATGGCGATGAACGTCGCCGAGTGTGACCGGATGATCGCGGCTTGCCGGGCAAATAACATCAAACTCGGAATTGCCTACTACCGCCATTTCTATCCGGCCGTCATCCGCATCAGGGAGTTGATTGCAGCGGGTGAAATTGGCCAGCCGGTGCTAGCGCAAATCAATGCCTTTGAATGGTTCAACCCCGATCCCTCGAACCCTCGCCATTGGCTCATTGAGAAAGCGCAAGCCGGCGGTGGCCCAATGTTCGATTTCGGCTGCCATCGGATTGAAGTGTTGCTGCACATTCTGGGCCCGATCACACAGACCGTAAGCATACTCAACCGAGCCTTATTCGAGCGCCAAGTGGAGGACACCGGTGTAGCCGTCTTTCAATTTGAGCGTGGCGCCCTCGGAGTGCTCTCAATCACCCATGCTGCCGCGCAGGCTCAGGATACCTTTGTAATTTTTGGGAGCCTTGGCTCGATCCACGTGGAGTCACTGAATGAAGGAAGCTTAAGAATCAGGACCAGCGACGGCGAGCGTGTGGAGAAGCTGCCACCGGCCAATAATCTTCACCAGCCGCTGATCGACGACTTTGCTCAGGCAGTAATCGAAGCTCGCAACCCGGAGGTCGATTCTACAATTGGCCGAGAAGTCGCTCGCATAGAAGCCCAGATCTACGGTGAGCTCGCAAGCGGGTAGTGGTTACGGTTTGCAGTTTCCTGCTCTCATTCACACCGCGGCTTTAGCCCGGTGACCTAAACGACCTATCGATAATCAGAACCGTTTCAACGGTTTTTGGTAAGACTTATTGGTAAGACTAGCTTTGCCCGAGAAGTCCTAAATCCCACCTGCGGCAGCTGGTGGATAGTTCAAGTTCGACCTACAAAGAGATTAGGATTGGTCCTTTGAATCCCCTCAGCGGCAGCTGAGGGATATTTCAAGTGCAGCCTCGCTCGCAAGTTTTCAACGGAAACAGGCAGGACTTGAACGATCCACCTGCTCCCGCAGGTGGGATTTAGTAAAAACAACGACATCAACATTGGTAGGCTGGACCTGAAGTAACCACCAGCTGCCGCAGGTGGGATTAAGACTTTTCGGGCAAAGCTGGTAAGACTATTGACGCCTTAACCGTTGAAACAGTAGCAGGAGTGGTGGGTCGCTGTGACCACCCAGTTCAAACTGGGTGTGAATGAGAGCCAGTCCAGGCGAAAACTGCACCACCACCAAATTTTTTGGGAGCGTTTCAAGGGAGATGGAAGACTTGATCGAGGCTGACCGCCACCGGACTTTCGTCGGCGTTGGTCAGCATCAATTCCTTCATGTAAGACCACCAGCGCCGACACTCTTCTGTCATGGCAATCTGCGTCCATAACTCTTCGGACTCAATCTCCACATAAGCGAAAAGATTGTCTGAGCTCCGGTCGAGAAAAATTGAATAGTTGTGCACCCCGTGGTTCTTCAACACTGCGTGCAACTCGGGCCAGATGGGATTGTGTCGCCTTTCGTATTCCGGCTGACAACCAGGTTTAAGTTTCATTAAGAAAGCTTTGCGTATCATTCTAATGAGCCTGTTTGGTCTGTAACACCTGCACGGAGTTGTCGTTAATTTCAAACTGCTTGTTCTTTAAGAAATTCATTATTTCGGCGCCGGCCAAAAGCACCGGTCCATAGCCGTGCGCGGCAAAAGCGCTGGTGGGACGGAAATAATAGAACGCCGGATCAAAAGCCATCCCGGTGCCGACACAGGTTCCTTCGACTTGTCCCTTTGCATTTACTTTGGTGGAAACAGCATTCCATGCCAGCAGCGTCATGGGACCATACGCAAGCGGATCGATCCAACCTCGATTGATGGCACGCGCAAAACCGTAGGTGTAAATCGCGGTAGCCGACGTCTCGAGATAAGAGTCCGGCCGGTCTAACAGTTGATGCCAGAATCCTGACCCCGATTGATAAGCAGCTAGTCCTTTTGCGTGAGCTTTGAGTAGCTGCAGAATCTGCGGACGCGACGGGTGGTTTTCCGGCAGAACGTCCAGGAGTTCGACCTCGGTCATAAAAGCCCAGCCGTTAGCTCGTGCCCAATAAAATTCCGGATGCTCGGTCATGGCTTCAACCCATCCGTGAAAGAAGACGCCTTTCTCCTTATTGAACATTCGCTTCGCGTAGGCGAGCACTTGCTTGCAGGCTTCGTCGTAATATTTTTTATCGCCAGTCAGCTTACCCATTTGCGCTATCGCCGGAACGCTCATGAAAAGATCATCGAGCCAAATCGTATTTGGCTGCGGCCGGTTCCGAGCCAACGTTCCGTCTTGCAGACGGAATTCCCTGGTCATGATGTAGTTGATATGGCTATCGATTAGTGGGCGTACGTTTGCTTTGCTGCCGCCCCGGTTTGCCTTAATCATAGCCGCGCACATCGCACCGCAGTCATCAAGCGCTCGCGGCGACAGCAGGTTTCGCAGCGGGAGCTTGGTACCCCAGTCAGCATGTGACTCCGTGGTAGTCCGAAAAAACGGTACCGCGTCGGCTATGAACTGAAGCCGCTTTTCAGCGTACTCACGAAAACGAGGATCCCCAGTAGCCTGGCTTGCCGACAACATTCCCGCGTAAGTAACACCCCATTCATAGCTGACGATACGAAAATCGCCGGGCTGCAAAATTGTGTTCTCATCGATCCTGGTAAGGTCTGCAAGCACATCTCGCGTTTGGGAATTAACAAAGGCAGCCGGCGTGACTTCATCAAGATAGGCGTGGACGCGCTTTAGAACCGCGCCTACTTCTTCGGACTTGGTGATGCCGTAAGGCACCGGATAGTTTGGCTTCAGCTGGTGTAGTGGAGTATTCGAATCTGTTTGCGGTGGTTGTTGAGTTACAACTGTCTCGCAGAGCAGAAAGAGCATCAGAAACACAGTTATGGTTTTCATATTCCGATTAATCCGACTTCCTCGCATAGCTTTATTTCGCGGAGATCCTCGCAACCGCGCGCTCGTGGAGTTGTTTATCCGCGGCAGAAAGCAAGCGATCTGAAAGCCGTCTCTGCACGCAATCTCAACCCATTATTAAGAAACCTGACTCGCCTTCGTAAGGGGCCAGGCGCCTGAGTAACCCCGTCTCGGATAGGCTGGGAATCTTACCAATTCATTAAGACACCATCCAATCAATCGCTCGATTGCAATGATATTAGCCATGCACGGCAAGTCAGTACCACCTGCGCTAAGCAGAATTAGCCACAGATAAACCCAGACTCACAGGGGCAAAGCTCAAGACAGATCAGCTCGAGGTCGGGAAGGGCAGTTTACTCCCGCCCAAGTTGCATCGCCTCTCAAGCAAGCTCAAATTAACTCCTTAATTAAATGAATGCTGATGAAACTCAGGCGGGGGTAAACCACCTTTCCTGACCCTGAGCTGATCTAACTTGTGTGATACACCTTTGCAGATCTGTGTGACCTGCGTTTATCCGTGGCCAATTCTGCTTCCCGCAGGTGGTCGTACACAGCTGCTGCCACATGACAACGCCTTGACCAAATTGCTGAGTCAAGTGTGTTATGACCAAAACCCAAACCCACCGAATTTTCTTGAATCCCGGGTTGACGCGAGAAAGATTTTTGGCATCTTAGCCGATAATCTTTGCGGCTAATCCAGCGCCATACCAAACTTCAGGAGGAATTTTTCTCATGAGCACAGCTGTGGTCGGGCAGACAAATTCAAATTCAAACGCTGCGCGAGTGATTTTTTGGGCAGGATTGATTGCGGGTACTCTTGACATCACGGGCGCCTGCGTCGTGGCATGGCTTAGAGCTGGTGTCACTCCGGTTCGAGTCTTTCAATCAGTCGCCAGTGGAGTCTTTGGCGCGGCTTCGTTCCAGGGTGGAACCAAAACCGCAGCGTTCGGCTTATTGTTCCACTTCATCATCGCGACGATATGGGGAGCGGTTTATTATTTCGCCAGTCGCAAGCTACCGTTTCTGATTAACCAGACAGTCATTGCCGGCTTTTTCTACGGCGTGGTGGTCCATCTCTTTATGAACTGGGTGGTAATACCATTGTCGAACGTCCCCAAGAGGCCAGCTACGCTTTCCGGACAAATCATCGGTATGGCGATAATCATTGTCTGCGTCGGCCTGCCCATCGCCACAATTGTGCGTCGCTTTTCGAAGTAGCGAGAGGTCAGGTAGTGCCTACTTTGGAGTGCGCCGACTTGTCGGCGCTTTGGTCGCTGCAACCTCGCAACACGTCTTCGAACCACGTCCATTACCAAACCCGCGCGGCGTCAAGCCGCCGCTGGCGAAAGCGGTGACAGGTCCAAATTAGGCACTGCGAGAGATCACAAACCTCTGCCATCCGCAGTTGGCGACGTGGGCGCATCCAGCCACTTCTTCAGCCAGCCGTGCAGTTCCTGGTACCAGTAACGGCTGTCTTCGCCTTTGCTGATCCAGTGGTTCTCTTCGGGCCAGACGATCAGACGACTCGGAATGCGCAGTCGTTGCAGAACACTCCAATTTTCTAGCGTTTGGTTTAGAGGAACGCGAAAGTCGTTTTCACCCACTGACAACAAGATTGGAGTTTTGAAATTCTTCGCGAGCCGAATCGGATTTTGCTCGCGCCAGATTGGACCTTGCTCCCAGACCGGACCGCCGTTACTCAGCTCGCGTGAATAGATTGTGTCGCTGGTGCCCCATTGCGATTCCAAATTGATGAGTCCAGCGTGGCTCACCAGGCATTTATAGCGAGTCGTTGTCGCCTGCATCCAGTTCGCAAGGTGTCCGCCGTAACTCGCTCCAGCCGCGGCTTGTCGCTGGCCGTCAACAAATTTGTAGAGCCTGATAGCTTCATCAGCAGCTTCGTTAATTTCTTCTCCCGGACCTTTCAACGGATCGCCCTGAATGCTTTGAGCGAAGGCTTCGCCAAAACCAGTCGAGCCTTTGTAATTCGTAAGCAGGACCACGTAGCCCGGTTTCGTCAGCATGTAATAGTTCCAGCGCAGGCCCCAGTTATCTCGCCACATGCTGTGCGGGCCGCCATGCATGACCACGAAGAGCGGGTACTTCTTGTTCTCATCGAAATTGGGCGGCAGGGCAATCATGTTATGAATTCGCGTCCCGGCCTTGCTCGTGAACCAGAAATGTCGCAGTGGTTGCCAATCGATCTTTGCCACCTGCTCCGCATTAAAGGTCGTTAGCGGATTCTGCGTCTTTGAATTCAGATCGAGACGAAAGATCTCGGGCGGATTCATCGCGCTTTCCCAATTCGCGATGAGAATTGTCGTCGAAGCCTTCGCGGGTATCTTGAGATTCGTGTAGACGCCGCGGGTCATGTCCATCGCTAGAGTTACGTCACCACCATCCGCCGGCATCGTGTAGAGCTTTTCGTTTCCAGCCTCCTCCGCGGTCAGGTAGATCGATTTGCTGTCGGGTGAGAAAGCGAAGCTGTTTACCGCACGGTCAAACTTCGCCGTTAACAAATTGGGTTGACCCAAATCAGGCCAGGAAAATTTCGCCAGCCGATCGAGGTTATAAACTTTTCCGTTCGACTCGATCGTGCTGATCGCGTAGAGGGCCTTGCCATCATTTCTAAAAACAGGACGAGTAAAGTCATCATTGCCGGTCGTGAGCTGCACAGGCTCGCCGCCGGTACCCGCAACTCTGAACAGCGCCGAGTTAGTGGTTGCATAAGCCGCCCGATCCCGGTTCAAGGTCGCCACAAAAACTATCGAATCACCTTCTGGGGACCAGACGGCGTCAAACTCTTCACCCGAATCCTGAACGCGACCTGCAAACCCGCTTTGTGAGATTAGTTTTGTTCCGGCCAGAAGATCTTTTGCCTTTGAGTTCGGCTCCAGACTCTGCACGAAGAGATGCGCCTGCATGTCATCAAGCCAGCGATCCCAGTTCCGAATCGGAAACCTGTCGTAAACGCGCGCTTTGTATTTCTGCGCCTTGCGCTCAGCCGCCATTTTCTTGTTGGCGTCTTCGTCGGACGCGCCCGGGAAGACCGTACTCGTGAAGAGTATCGCTTTACCGTCAGGCCGCCATTGAGGAGAGCGCGCGCCTGTTGAAAGCGAGGTAACGCGGACTGCTTCACCCCCGCCGGCTACATCGAGTACATAGATTTGATTAGCATCATCGCCTTCTCGCTTGGCAGAGAATGCGAGACGCTGGCTGTCTGGACTCCAGACCATGCCGCCCTCGCCGCCTTTGGTGAACGTCAAGCGGCGGGGCTTGCCACTCCCGTCCGCCGCGACGATCCACAAGTCAGAAACCTGGTCCTTTTCATCGTAGGCCGGCTCGACGAGCGAGAAGACCACCCACTTGCCATCCGGACTGGGATTCGGCGCCCCCACTCGCTTCATCGCCCACATCGCTTCGTGCGTCAGCGTGACTTTGGCTTGTGCGTTAGCGACATAGCAGGGGCTCGCAGACAAACCCCAAACAATGGCCGAAGCGATGAGACTCAACACTACAGATCTATACGGATGGCCGCACCCCAACTTTATCAGCATCGTTGTTCTCCCAACTTAAACATGAAGATTGGCGCTGAATGATATCGCAGTAATGATGCGGCCGGAAGGCACGTGATGACTGTGGAGTTGCCCCACAGACTTTATGTCAGTCGCTATTGAGCGAAGTATGCTGAAGTTTTTGAGTCTGCTCTGCTCGCCCGTCTTATTGGGCAACAGATTGGTAGTTCAGGCCCGCGCGCCTTCAGCTTTTGGAGTGCCATCTCTCGCGGCTGTTGGTGGGAACGCCACTTCGTGAATTTTCACGCCGTAGCTTATCTGGACGACTGTGATGCTGCCGGCATCATCGCTATCAACGTAGATTTCGTTGGTACCAACGTTTCGGCTATCGAGCACGGTCTTTAGATCAAACTCGGATCGCGCATCGCGGCAAACAACGAGCACTCGCTCTCCCGTAGCAGAACTCAACGGTTTCCAGAACGGTGTCGAGAGGTAAAGGAATTCCTTGTGATCGGCCAACGACCTTTTGAGCTTGTAGATCTTCTCCACTCCGTAATTGGCTATGAATTGAAAACAACTGGAGCAGTAAGCCAGCAGGTGTCGTAATGGTTGTCCTTCAGGGTATGAAAAGAGTTCGTTCTTAAACAATCTAAACTGGTCGGACTCGAGAAACTCTCTGAGACTTTCGTCGCCGCGAGCCTGATCTGAAAAGCGGTAGAAGTTCTCAATCAGATCATCATCCACGAGATCCAGGTCAAAAATGCTTTGACATTCAGCGTTAGACTCGCGAGTCGGTTGATGCTTAGACATCAACTCCAGGTTAATTGAGGCCATGTCTAGGCGCGCGAAAAGTGCCACGTGGATGTCGAGCACTGCGCTAAGAAGAGAATATTCCCTAATCAAGCCGTTCAGCGCTTTGCCGGTGTCGACTACACGGGAGTGTTGAACAAAGATGGGCGGCTTTGGTTTGGCGCCGAACTGCCACCATTTTGCTTGTTGCGGGATCTCCTCCTGGTATGTCTCGGTGCGTTGCAGGCCCAGCATGTCATCGATTGAGAGCGCGACGATCTCGGACCTCTTCGTTCTGACTTGTTCGGCAAGCTCTTCCAACTCGACCAGCCAACGCTCGAGACATCGATTCAGAAAGCCGCTCAAAGATCCCAGGTTTGGGGCCAGTGTCGCGATTACGCGATCAGTGAACTGGTCAAGTTCCAGTTGGGCGAGGCGCTGGATTGACATAACCGACGTCGATTGAAAGTTCCCGTTTCTGCCGGTTTCGCGAGCTAATTCTGCTTTTCTTAAGCGCTCCTCAAGCGACTGTCTACTATTTCGAAACCAAGCGGCGCTTTGCGTCAGCAACTCATCGAGTGCGTCGTCAGATACGCGAGAGTTGTGCAACTGCTGTGAAAGATCACGCGCCAGTAATTGAGCTGCGCCCGATATTAACCGCTCTTTCCGAAATCCGATTCGATTACAACTGAAACTTCCGTATGCTTTGTGATGCGAACCCTGCGCGCCATCGTAAGGCGGTGGATTCACTTTGAGGACGTCTGACAGTTCCGACGCGATTGCCAGGACAATGAAGTTCGAAACCAAGTCGACGGTGTCGCTTCTTAGAGTGAGCGTTTGTCCAAGCTCGTTAACTTCGTCGATGAAAAAGCAGCGGCTAAAGGGGAAATCTTTCCCTCCCATTGCTTTGTCGAGTTCGATGGCCCCCTCATGGATCCCATCCTCAAAGCTAAGTTGCTGTCGAGAGAGTAGGAAAATCGCATTGCGGCCTCCGGACAAAGTATCAAGCGCGCAGTCGCCGATGATGGTGCTGATCGACCCCGCCAGTTTGACGAACTCGGCGGTCAATGGACCAACGAGGAAAGTTTCTATCCTTGAACTGTCGACTGCTCGTTGCAGCAAATTCGCGGAATGCGCAGCGGCGCGTTTACTCAGCGCCGAATTGTATGCAGTTGCGATTTCGGCCGTATTACATTTTTCTCCCTGCTGCGGCAGGAATTGGAAGATAGGGGGCAGCTCGCTGAGGTGAAGACGCTCGCGTATAAACCGTTGCGTGGTCTCACTAATTTCGCTGGCGAAATCTCCGTGAAGGATTATCAGACTTGGGTTATATCGAGACATCTTATGCTCCGGAAGCGTGCAATTGTCGGCTGGGTGCGTCTATGTGGATGAGTATGCTCAGGGCCTTTTTCCGGCAGCAGCACTGTTCGCACCACCATCATTCTTCGGGGCGTTACTCTTGATATAGTCATCCAGCGGTTTTATGACCCGGTTATACAACGCTGAGATCTCACTTTCCAATTGCACTGATTCACTGGTCCCGCTTTCACTCTGGTCGGCTCTGGCTGTTTCCTGTTTTCCCTTAAGCCCCGCAATGTATTCCAACACTTCCTGCGTGAAGGCGTTAATATCACCGTTGCGCCCAGAGCTCCAACGGTAGTCGATCCTCTTAATCAGCGCCGCAACCGCCTTATCTCGTTGAGCAATTAAGCGAAGCAGTCTTGAAAAAGCGGCCGATCGTTCGGCGATACTCGAATTATCTTTGCTCTCTACTAGCACATGCTCCTGTTGGTCCTCATCCAGGAAAAAGAACTGCTGAGGCCGTTGACCAATCATTTGGAACATTATTGCCAACGAGAATTTTGCGTAGGCCTCCTCTACCTTGGTGGCGGTACCAGGCTCTTCAATTCTCCACTCAGGGTTCAGCGCCAGCTCGTTGATGTGGGCCTTCTCTTCAATAAGGAGTTTGCGACGAACTGCTTCCATGCATGCTTCGAGACTTAACAGTCGATCTGCTGAGACTCCATGCTCGGAGCGGAAGACGATTATCCGCCGGTTATCCACATTGTTTTCACTGAAAGTAATACTCTTGCCAATGTTCGCGATGACCTGACCGAGCTTGGTTGCTTCGGGACAATTCGTCACTGAAATTTCCGAAATGTCTTCGCCGGTACGCTGTATTTGCCATCTTGGCGCAGCCAACTCAACGAAGCGACTAATTTCATCACCACCGATTACTTCATCGTCCGCTCCCTCTTCGCCGTTGAAGTTAATCTCTTCGGCTCGAATTTCGTCGGCGACGACCTTGTTCGCCACCTCGCGAACCAAAGTCAGTACCTTCTTATCTCGGCCGGGCTCGTCAGGATCCAAATCCCACAGAAAACCGATGCGACCGCCCTCCTTATTGACGGCTGTAGATTGGCGTTCCAATTCTGAGATGAAGGCGCTAATCAGAGTCGGAGTCGATTCCTGAACTTTCGCGCCAACCTTCTCCTCAGTCCAAAGCGCACTTTCAGTTAGCGAAGTTGAACGGGGCGTCCTGAGTTTCAGCTCTTCTCGAGTCTTCCTTAGGCAGATGCCGGTTCGCTCACATTTTTCCGCGAGAGTCCGGATAAACTCTCTAACTTCGTGAACGCCCTTATCGAATGAGTTGTACACCGGCGTCAGTACTTCGGTGCGAAGCCGGAGTGCGGCGCTAGCACTGTACTGCTTTTTGATAATAGAGTTCTTGAGCCAGGACTCGCCTCCTTCGAGGGTGACGAGTTTTCTTCTCTCGTCATCGAGATCCAACAGAATGTCGTCAGCGGTAGTTATGAACTCTTTGAGAGTTTTGACGAGATCGGAGAGGGGTGTGCCTTCTTTGAGAGCTTTAGCGATTTGCGTGGGCAACTCAAGCTTAACTCTTGATACCCAGTTGTCAAAGAGGGTTATTACTTCCTGACCGCGGTCACGGCTGAGTAGTAATTCCTTTTCGTAACGCTCGCGGGCCTTGACGACCTTCTCCTCAACGACTCGTTCGGCTTTGCCAAAGGAAAACCATCCATTCTTTTTCGCTTGTTTGTTAATGAATCGATCCGCATCTGCAAAACGCTCCTGACTGATACCCACCTTGTTTTCAATACCATTAAACAACTGTTCGAATTTGTCCCGTTTTAGATCAATGTCAAAACTGTGATCCGGAGACTGCATGTAAGTCCCGCTCCGAAGCGAATCCAGTGTTTCGGTAGAAATTGGACCTGCGCCGTTAGCGCAGATGGAGTCAAGGATTGCTTTGGACGCAAGGAAGTTGGAAAGTTCTAACGTCTGCTCGCCAAACTCGGCGCTGAGAATGCGGCTGTTGTAGCTCGAGTAGGCGCGAATCTTACCTGTCGCATCCTTCTGGTTAATGACGTGGGCCTTGGCGTTATCAACGAGGCCCTTGAGAAGATTTCCTTCCGGGTGCACGGTCTGTAGAGTGATCGCATCCCCAATGATTTCGCAGATGTTCTTCTTCTTTATGCTCTCGCCTTCTTTACAGCCCAGCAGGTAAGTGACGCTAAATGGTTTTTCGAGCGATGCGACCTTGCGACCATTCAGATAAGTCGACTCCCACGGTCCATTGACCCCATCAGTCTCAGCACCGTCGGCGCTGACATCAAAGTCCATGAACCGCTCAATCTCCGAAAGAGCTACGGCAAAGTTGTATCGAATGTACTCGCGACTGCTGCCGTTTATGCTCGAGTCGCTCGTGAAGGGCTCGGTCGTTACCAGATGGGCCGTAGTGTTGGCGCCCTGCTTGAGCACATCGTAGATGATATCGCGGATCAAATATGCCGTATCGAGCAAACATGCGGAACCCGTACCACCACACAGCGATGAGATTAAGTGAACGTCAAGAGTACTACCCGGCGAAATCGTCAGCCCGCGAAAACGTTCTTTCAACACTTTGTCTACTGTCGTGTAGTCGGTGATGCTGCTTACCTTCTTGCGCAGACTATTCTCAATTGTCGGAAGCTTATCGAAGAAGCAAAGCCGTCCTATGTGGCGCACGCCACGGGCTCCGGAGTCAATTTGGCCGGGATTGATATGTTGCGGGAACCAACGTAACGCTTCGCTGTAAGCTGGGTCGCGCTCAATGCCACGCAGGATACTGGGAACGTTTATGTGACCGAGATTCACGTGCTCGTCGCCAGATAATTCCGCAATGGATTCTTCCTGGGCGGTTGTATCCATGACCAGATATTCAATGAACGGCACTTTCTTGGGCACATTGGTTTGCGCGTATTCTTTTAGTTCTTTCCTGATCTTCCTCTTGACGTATTGCACTCCTAATGAGCCGGTCCCCCCCAAACCGATGATCAGGGTGGGAGAAACTTTGAGGCGGTGGTTCATTTCCATGATCAAACTCCTACTCTTCAAAAGTGCGTCTGAAGGTGATTGCTTCGATTCCGTCGATTAGAATCTCGTCATTCGGTTGCAGTGTAGTTCTAACGTCTTGGTCGACAGGATTAGTCTTGCTGTTCAAACAAACGAGCGTCTCGCCCAAGGGCTGGATGTAGAATTTATTGAAAATATCTTTCCCGATCTCGGCGAAGAGCTTGGCGCCGCCGCTCGTCAAAGCAATGTCCGCGCCCGAAGCCGGGCCCCCGATGGTTACGTGTGGCCCGCCCCTGAGCACAAACGCCCTTCTTATTCTTTCTTTGAGCGGCAGTTCGACATCTTCGAACGGGCGGCTGAGGCCTTTGCTATCTTCCAGAGACATAGCGCTCACGTCCTGGGCTTGCTTCCGGCGGAAGAATGCGAAAACGAATCCACCGGCAGACGCAAACGGGAAAACTACATCAACCATCCACCAACGTGTTTTTTCGAGAATCGACCACAGCAGCGCCTTCCAGGTCCGCTCAACTTTCACGGTTTTTGACGTCTTCACCGTCACCGGGAAATAGATCATTCCCTCCAGGTCAGGTTTTTTTGCAACCAGCACTCCTTTAAGCAGCCCTTCGATGATTAGTGAGCCACTGTCACGCAGCTCTCGCTCGCTGGTGATTAGCCGGCCATCGGCGCCGGTGCTGGCCGCAAATGTTTGAGACGGGCCGGACTCATACTGGAGCTTTAGCTCTAGAGTTTGATCCTTGATACCCTTGAATTCAGGAAAAGTTCTGTTGATTTCGGCAAGATTGAGATTACCGGCGATACGAATAGGAGTATCGGTTTCGAGATCGTCGTCTTCGACCAGGCCGTGTGGCGATCCATGAATAACTGACAGTTTCAGCAGTTCGGCGTCGAAGATATTTATTCGTTCGTTGACCTTTCGGTAACGAACGTCGCGACAAAACATTTGTACTTCCAACAGGAAGGCACCCGGTTGGTCTGCCAGTTCATTACCACGGAACACACGATTCTCGCGTTTAAGTGTCCCCGACCTTGCCCAACCCGTGTTCTGATCGGTCCTGACCATGGTGTACTCGGCTCGACACTCTTCGAGAAATGATTTTGTGTTTTCGTCCATGTCCTGGACGACGTCCAGTCGGTAGTTGATAGGCACGTATTCGTTCTTGAAAAAGCCCGGACGGTGCACGGAATCGTCGGCGCGGGCAAAACGAACGCTCGAGAGGAAAGTTGCTTCTCCCTCGCCTTCCAGATTGACTACCCATTCGCCGGTCCAGTTAGGGCTGAGGCGCTGCTCATTTGTCAGAGGTTGTCCGAGAAAAAGAATCGAACCACCGTCTGGATACTTCACGAACCGGTGGTCAACACCTGACAACGATTGACTGTCCTGATTCGGGTAGACAATTCCATTGGGCGCCTTTACCGAAAAGTTGCCTCGACCGGTAATGATTACGCCGTGATCGGCTGGCGTGAGGGGGAATCGCTTGTTTTCTCCTTTTATCGTAGCTACGCCTGCAGGTGCCTCGATGTCGTCGAGCATCGCCTTGTAGATCGTGTAAAACTGCCTCGGATCGACTACCTGTTCAAAAGATCCTCCGGTTTCTCGGGCCAGCCTCTGCATCAGACCTTTGCCCCGGGTATCGCTACTGAACAATCCAATCGTGTAAACCCGGATAGCTTTTTTCTGGAGCTCAGGAACGATTACCCCCCAGAGCTCTGCTTCGGCCTGAACTCTGGCCTGGTCCCGATTCAAATGTCTCGCGCCGGGATCTCCTTCAATTAAGCCGTCGCTGATTAGAATAATGCTCTTATGGCGGCCCTTCTCCTCTCCGAACATCCCGCGGCTCAATTCAAGGCCTCTACCTAACTCAGTCCACTCTTCGGTCTTGAGCTCGGCAAAGAGACTTTGATACTCACCCACTTGATCTCGAGTAACGTAATTAAAAGGCAGCAGCTCATTGGCACTGTTACCAAACTTGATGACGCCGGCGCGGTTCCGATTCGTTCCGTAGTAACTGAACATTGACAGAAACTGATCAGCGCCGTAGTAGCGCAAATGTTGAGGGTCGTTTGTTTCCATAGTGCCGGACATATCCACTGCCAGCACCACATCGGCCTGCGCGCGGATCTCCGTTTCGCACCACGTGATGATCAAGAGCAACGGAATGAGCTTGAGCAGCTTGTGTTTCATGCTTGATTTCTTCTTCCAGGCAGCCATGAAAATAGCCACGCGACTAACCGAGCCAGCCAACCAGGCTTTGGCGCCGGTCGGGGAGGCGGCGGCGGAGGGTCAGAATGTACCAGCGGAACTTCGCGTACCTTTGATTCGTCTCTCAAGCCGACTAAAAAAGCCTTCAGTTCAACAGAAATCTCGACCGGTAGAATTCCCTGATGCTCCTCGATTAGACTGATCGACTGGTTCACCTGCGACAAGCCTGCCTCAGGTTGTTCGATGGCAAGCAGGCGATACCTCAATTCGGCTTCACTTCCAGCCCACTCTGCCGAAATCCTTTGCACTTCATCAAAAAGATCTTCCGCGCGGAAAATCCTCAGGGCTTTGACGATCGTACGAAGAACCTCAACCGGTTCAACATCCGGCTTGATGTTCCCTTTGAATTCCGCGAACTCCTCGTTGAGAAGCTTTGAGCCTTCTTTGTGAAATTGATCGATAACGGTCTCAGTATGAGACCTGGCAAATAATTCCTCCGCTCGTCTCATGTACTCACGGATCTGATCTCCATAAATCGGGTGAATGCCGGTACTGAAGATGACCGCTTTTTTCCTCAACGTGTCGATCTCGCCGTCCAACTTCGCGCGGAGACTCGAAAAGTCTTCTTCTTCGGCAAGCGTTCGAAACCTCAGGATAATTTGTTCGAAAAACTGTTGGGCCTTCCTCTCTCTTGAAAGACGAAGTTGGGCAACCAGGTAGCGGGTCTGAATGGATTCGCCCATTTGCGTCAGGACTTTATCGAGAGCTTCAAAGTCCTTACTGCGAAGCGAGGCCCGGCCGTCGAGTTCGGCAAACCGCACATCGAGGTCTTTTCGTTTCTCGTCCGCTACGCGCTTTGACATTTCCGCCATTAGACCCGCGAACTCAGGCAGCTTCAGGCTCGCGTGATCACCTTCACTATTTCCATTGCGATCTAGTTGAAGGTAGGCTCTCAAGGCACGGCCAAAGATCTCCTCACGGGGCGTTGATCGATCGGGCAATAACAACGCGAGGAAGTAGTCGCGAACGGCAAGCTCATATTTGCCTTCCTGCACGTTGGCTGTCGCTTGCCTGAGAAAGTCGCTCTCCAGCTTGAGAACAAATCTTGCGACGACTTCCGGATCGGCTCCGCTTTCGATAAGCTCGTCAAGCTGGTTTATTTTCTGAAACACCTCTGTCATCTTCGTCCAATAACTCCGCGAGGCTGCTCGAAACATATTTTCTGAGATGATCGCCGAGATCTTCCCGCAACAGCTGCTTAAATTTCAGTTTCGCTTCGCCGAATTTTCTCTCGCTAACCAGTTGCTCTGCTTCCTGCAAGAGAGAAAGCTGTTTTTGCTTGTAGAGACTCTCAATGAGGCTTTTGTCGAAATCGCGAATGAGACGAGGATCCGGCAAATTCTCGAGCCGGCGAATCGCCTCGTCGAACTCTCTCTTCTGCGTGAGATCAAGGATGGCGCGGTCTTCCTGATGTCGCCAGGTTGACGACACCTTATCGATTTCTTCCGTCGCGCCCTTCAAATAATCGGGGGCCCACATGCTTGCTTGATCGAAGGCATAAATGCTTTCCTTATATTTTCCCTGATCGAACAAAGCCGTGGCCTGCTTGAACCGTTCAGACGCTATTTCGCGATCAACGTTGTCGGTGGCGTATCCAAAAGACTCGAGCAAGTCCAATTCAGGTACGAGGTAAGAAAGCTTTGAATAGTAGAACTTGTCTTCCTGAGATTCTTTGATCTCGCGCGCAAACCGAGCGACGTCTGTATACAAGCGGCGAATTTCAGAGTCGCTGAGCGTAGGCTTCGCAGCATGAGGTTCAGTCGTTTGCTCCGCTGGCCGTGGTTCGTTTGAACTGCTGAGAAAAGGCAGGCCGTCTTTTACCTGTTCGAGTAAGGCGAGATAGTCAGTGTCGAAAATAAATCTCTGTTTGTATAACCGATCGACAACCAGGGCGAAGTTATAAAATGGCGCCCTGGCGTACTTGTTCATGCGGTACGAACAGAACATGGCATCCTTGAAAAGCTCCAGGGCCTCGGCGCACTTCTGTCTTTTTGCCTGAACAACGCCACAATTATTTAGAACCAGGACCGCCTGGAAAAACCCACCGCGACACTTTGAGTAATACTTCTCGATATCGGCAATGTCGGCCGTTAATGACTTTTCGAGCGCAAGTGCTTTCAATAACCAGATTTCCGGTTGGTCGCTGAAGTTGGCCTCGGTTACCTCATCGTCACTCTTCTTACAAGCGCGTTCAAGCCTTTCCTGAATTTCATCACTGCTCAGCGTCGCCCAGTGTTCCTTTATGTCGTTGATGAGCTTGATGACCTCGTCGAGCTTGGAGAGCCGTGGCTCGGGCGGCATCGTGGACTCTTGTTCGACAGCTGCGCCGAGAGCAAAAGGTTGGGACTTAAGAAAGGAGTGCCATAACAAACCCGTAGGGGTTATGACCACGCCGTTGTTGCTTATGCGAAGTCGATTGATCATGTGAGAGTGATGGACACTGCTTTAGAGGACTGATGTCAGGGATGATGCGCCTGAATCAGCAGCACAAAACGGTAATGTCTCTCACGCGGAAATGCGGTTAGTGGAATCCATTGGGCACCGACGAGCGCTTCTTATCGCGCGCATTCTTGTGAGAGCTGAATATCTAAACGTTAAGACCTGGTACCACGTCATCGACGGTAGTACCTTGCGATGTCACCATCCATCGCCTTAGAGCATGCGTTAGTTATTAAACCTCAGGTTTAATGAGTATGTGTGCGGACTCCTTAGAGTATGTCCGCCGACACTGATCTGCCGAGCGAGTTACAGCATTTCAGCCCTTAAATTGAGGCGCGACTCTATAACTATTGGAAAGCACTGTCAAGAAAACATTTCAGTCAGTTTTCAGCCACTAGTGCCCTAATTTGGAGTGCGACGACCTGTCGTCGCTTTGGTCGCCGTGACCTGTCGCAGCCAGGTTTCGAAACGACCATTCTCACGCCAACGTGGCGTCAGGCTGCTTGTGTAAAACCTTGAGGATGCGGAGTTTCCATTCCAGGTTAAGAGGGTCCTATTCAGCCTGATCACGGCGAGCTTAATAATTCGTCAGAATCTCGGTGGGCTTGAAGCCCATCTGCTGGAGACGGTCTCGAGTTTGGCCCATCATTTCCAGTGAGCCGCAGATCAACGCGATTGGAGAACTCAAATCCGGCAGCACGTGATCGAGTAACGACTGCACGTAGCCAGTCGGTCCGGACCAATCGTGACCATCAGGTCTCGAGATGACTTGCCGCAATTCAACGCCTGCATCTTCCCAACTATCGGTTTCGTCGGTGTAGCAAAAGTCGAAAGGCGTGCGCGCTCCGTAAAGCACTACCAATTTGCCAAAATCATCTCTGCGCTTTATAACGTGACGCAACGCCGAACGCAGCGGCGCCACGCCCGTTCCCATCGCCACAAAGACGAGATCCTGGCCACGTTGCTGATCGAGATTGAACCCGTGCCCAGCCACGTTCAATAACTCGATTCGTTCGCCGGCTGACATTTCATAAATTCTCGTGCTGGCGCCGACTTTGTGCTTCACGAGCACTTCGAGTTCGGGATCATCCGGAGCACTCGCCAGCGCGAAATATGCCGGCTCTTCGCCCGGCACTTGCAGAACGGCTACCTGACCGGGAGTGAAGGCTATCCCATGCGCGTCTTCAGCACCTTCAGGCATCAAATCAAACGAACGAATCAAGCGCGCCTGATCACGAACGCTGGTGATAATTAGCGAATGCACAACGTCTCCGCAGCAAGTCTATGAATCAATAGCAGTGTAGCAAATTGCCGAGGACAATCCCGCGTCTGGTGATACAATTGCCAGCCGAACGATGTACTGCAGGTTCAGCCTGCAGCTCTCCCCAGTGACTCAAGCTACTGAGCCATCACGGCTCGCCAAGGGCCCTTATGCGAACTCGATCAACGGTTCTCCCGCGACTAATCGTCGGCGCCTTAATCTGCTTCTTCGCATTCGCCTCGTTCGCACAATCCGGGCGTCGTGGAGCAAAGTCTCCGGCAATTCCCGTCCCTACTCCCGAAGAGAAGAAAGCTGAGCCCAAGCCTTCAGAGAATCTCACCAAGATCCCAGTGCTGGTGGGCGCCAGTCGCAACGATGTCTTCACCGGGATTCCGTTTAGTATTTACGATAGTGTGCTCCATAGCTGTGCGCAGCGACTGCAGGAATCGAGTGCGGTGCGTGTCCAGCCTGATAGGAATGGATTCAGTCGCGCGGAAGCCGTGAACCGAGCTAAAGCAGCAAAGGAAGGTTACGTCGTTTATCTGAACTTGCGTGGAGACGATCTTTCAGGTGGGTACGCAACAAACCTCGACGCGATTTTTATCGAATACTCCGTTTTTGAACACACGACTGCAAAAATCCGGGCGAACGGAAATGCTTATCAGGGAGCATATCGCGCGGGCGGAGTAGTGTTGGGACCAAACTCGAGAGGCTCGAGCACTGCCGTTATCGAAAACCGGCTGCGCATAGCTGCCGAAGACGCGGCAGAAAGAATTCTTAAGGCGCTGCACCTCGCCTCGGCCTCCGACGTGCCTCAACCGTAATGTAGAACAGACTTCAGTCTGTTCAGACTTCACCATTACGCGACGCGCGAAGAGTGCGAAGCATGCCTGCCGCTCAAGGCTAGGCCACACAACCATCATTTCAAACTTCCTTGAGTGCAATCGACTTGAGTTGGTTCGGAGCTTGTAATCAAACACTCTGTTTGAGGCCGAGGAAGCTTGCTCAGACTGAAGTCTAAGCTACGGTGAACAGACTTTCAGTCTGTTCAGACGTCACCATTACGCAACGCGCGAAGAGTGCGAAGCAATACCTGCCGGTCAAGGCCGGGCCATACAACCATCATTTCAAAATTTTCTTGAGTGGAATCGACTTGAGTTGGTTCGGAGCTTGTTAGCTACGACTAAGTTTGTGGCGGAGGAAGCTTGCTCAGACTGAAGTCTAAGCTACGTCGCAGTATAATTATCACCATGCCACTGAGCGCCGAGGCCACATCACTTGCAGCCGTACTCGATGAGATGACCGGTGAAGGCGCACCGGAAGTTACCGAGCACTTGTCCAATGACTCGCTGCGATGTTACGCATGCGGCCATCGCTGTCTAATACATGAAGGCAAGCGTGGAATCTGTAAGGTTCGCTTCAATGAAGGCGGACATCTTCGAGTGCCGATGAACTATGTTGCCGCGCTCGCATGTGACCCAACTGAAAAAAAGCCGTTCTTTCACGTGCTGCCCGGCTCGGATACGTTGACGTTCGGCATGCTCGGCTGCGACTTACATTGCGCTTACTGTCAAAACTGGTTGACCTCTCAGGCATTGCGTGACGATGCGGCGGTCTCGATGCCAAACCGAGTCACCGCTGACCGTCTCATCTCGACGGCGAAAGCGTATGGCGCGGCGATGGTCGGCAGCAGCTACAACGAACCACTAATCACCGCTGAATGGGCCATCGAAGTTTTTCGCAAAGCTCGACCTGAAGGATTTCGGACCGCATTCATTTCAAACGGGAATGCGACGCCTCAAGTCCTTGATTACCTGAGACCATGGACCGACTGCTACAAGATCGATCTGAAGTCGATGAACGATCGCAACTATCGCCAGCTGGGTGGAGTTGTGGACAACATCACTGAGACAGTTCGAATGGTTTACGAGCGAGGATTCTGGGAAGAGATCGTCACGCTGATAATTCCCGGGTTCAATGATTCCGAAGATGAGCTGAAGAGGGCAGCTGATTTCATCGCTTCAGTTTCGCCAGACATCCCTTGGCACGTAACTGCATTTCACCAGGACTACCGCATGACCGAGAACGCAAATACGACGGCCGAACAATTGATTAAGGCATGTGAAATCGGCAAGGAGGCTGGCCTTCGTTATATTTACGCCGGCAACCTGCCCGGCCGTGTCGGACCTTGGGAGAATACTTATTGCCCGTCGTGCGAAGAACTACTAGTTGAGCGTTTCGGATATCTAATCAAACAGGTAAAAGTCACACGAGGTGGCACCTGTCCAAAGTGCCAAACAACGATCCCGGGCATTTGGGTGTAACGAAAAATTTAGCCGCGGATGAACGCGGATAAAGCGGATCTGAAAAAACGAAAGGGAAGATCTTAGAAACGCTTTCTTTCGATTTTGAGATCCATCCATCCGCGTTTATCCGCGGCTAATGTTTTCTTAACGAGCCGGTTACTTTGAAGTAGCAGGCTTCGTCGCAGCAGCGGCCGCTGCTTCAACCGGCGTGCCTTGATGGTAAAGGGCCTGCCATTTGCCGTCGCGATTAACCCAGATCGTGCTGTGTCGCTCTTTACTCACCTTAGCGCCGGGCGTGGTCACCGTGTACGTCACCAACATCGCGTCGGCATCAAACTTCGCGCTCTTCCAATCACCCAATTCAGCCTTGGACAAATCGACCGAGCTGACGCCTTTTACACTGCTTGACTTGTCGTAGACACCGTCAGGCTCGACCTCCAACGCGTCCGCAGCCAGGAACAAAGCAAACTGATCGTAGTTGCGACTCTTAATAGCATCCCAAACGAGTTTTTCGTTCGCGATGGGATCTGGTCCCGTAGCTACTGACGTCGATCCAGTACTGCTCTTCGCAGCGGGAGAACCAGCCGGCGGTGGCGGAGCATTCGCCGCAGGCTTCGAAGCAAACGTCTCCTGGTAATAGGCAGCCACCCATTTTCCGTCGCGATTCACCCAGGCAGCTCCAGCTCGATATGGGCCTGGAGGTACTGCTGTACCCTTGAAGGTTGCTTTGAGTGTCAGGCTATAAGTAAGAATGTATGCGTCTTTATCGATGGTTAACATCTTCCAATCCGCAAAGGTCGCATCTGTAACGTTCAGATCTTTGAGATAGGCCACGATGCCCTCTTTGTCATAGATCCCGTCCCCTCCGATTTCGACATAGTCAGTTGCGAGCATGCTTGCGAAACCATCAAGGTCCTTCTTTTTGATTGCGTCCCAAGTGGCTTTCTCTTTTGCCGTGGCATCAGCCTCGGATATGGTGGCAGTCGCCTTCGCCGTGGAGCTATTCGCATTAGCCGCCGCCGGAGCATTTGTAGCTGGCGGCTCGGTGCTGCAGCCTGTGGCAACAATCATCAGGAACGTCGCCAGGGCTAGATACTTTTTCATGAGCTGGGCCCCCCTCTTCAGAACTTTTTAAAGCGGTGTGTGCTGCTTCTATGCCAAAATCAGGTTCGAGTCAAGACCAGCTTGAAAAACCTCGCTTTTCTGGCCTGAAAAGTAGAGATCCTGAACATCGGCGAATAGAGTTACCGAACCAATGCGATGGTCCCGCGCAAGCTGACTGGCCGACAGCCGAATGGGCTCGTCAAAACCATTGACTTGCAGGCCATTTCGCATTATTTTCTGAGCCGTTTCGGGCAGGTTCACACCGGAGTAAATAACAGCCAGTCTAAAGTAAGACGCCCAGCCGTAGTGCGGGCGAGTTCCGATTTTCTTCGAAAGGAGAAACCCCAATGAGTCACAAATCAATTTCTTCACAAATTAGAATCGCAAGGACTTTTTGTGTCGTTTCCGGCTTGATACTTCTCTGTTCCATCGGCGTCACCGCGCAGAAAAAAGGCGACGATGAAGCACCGGTGTTCCGAGAGTACCGTGGAGTTCAAATAGGAATGACTTCGGACGAAGCGCGCAAGAAGCTTGGCAGTCCCAAGGACAAAGGTGATGACCAGGACCTTTACACCTTCAATGATCTTGAAATGGCGGTAGTCGGCTATGACAAAACCCACAAGGTCTCGGTGCTGTCGATTGACTTCATGACGGGAGCCACAGGAATTCCAGCCGCTAAGACTGTCATCGGCTCCGACATCGAGGCCAAGACAGACGGGTCGATGTACAAGATGATTCGTTACGCGAAGGCAGGCTTTTGGGTTTCCTATAGCCGCACCGCGGGCGACTCTCCCATGGTCTCGATCACAATTCAAAAGATTGAGTAAGACGCGGTAGACCGGGAATCAAATCGTCACCGGCGGCGAACCGCGGGGTGGTCTCTCTACATTCGCAATATCAGTCAGCACAACCCGCCAGAGCTTCTTCTGGATCGTTATTCCTACTTGATTAGGCTCGCATTGATTACCTCACTGCGAGCCTATGCTTTTTGAGTAGCTTAGGTGCGGTACTCGCCAATCCGCAATCCGCATTTCGCAATTTTCCGGTTCCTCTGGTACGGTGAGTCAACGAATGACTCAACCTATCGACAGCACGGATGTCTGCTCGTTCAGCAGGCAAATCAAGGAACGAGCACTGCTCGCGGGATTCGATAAGGTGGGAATCGTGCGCGCTGAGACGTTGAGCGTCGAGCGTGATCGGCTAACAGAGTGGCTGTCGCGAGGCTACCAGGGCGAAATGAAATGGCTCGAACGTGAACCTGAGAAGCGCGTTGATCCTCGCAAGTTATTCCCGCCCGCCCGATCCGTGATCGTCGTCGCGCATAACTATTACACGCCTCATCAGCACGGTGCCGACTCGCGTAAAGGCAAAGTGTCGCGCTATGCCTGGGGAGATGATTACCATGAAATTCTGGGAGCGAAACTGTGCGCGCTTTTGAATTGGATTCAAGATAAGGTTCCTGACGCCGAAGGCAAAGTCTGCGTTGATATTCAGCCGATGATGGACAAAGCCTGGGCCGTTCGAGCCGGACTCGGCTGGTTGGGCAAACATTCCAACTTGATCACTCCCGAGCATGGTTCCTGGGTGTTTATCGGTGAGCTCCTTCTTAATCTTGAGTTGGAATATGACGTCGACCGAGTCGAAGATCACTGCGGCACCTGCACCTTGTGTATTGAAGCGTGTCCGACTGCGGCTATCTCGGAACCGTATGTCGTGGATTCAACGCGATGCATCTCATATGCGACTATTGAACTTCGAAATCCAGATCTGCCGGAGTTGATACAGCAGAACCTGCAGGGTTGGTTTTATGGCTGCGATATCTGTCAGGACGTCTGTCCGTGGAATCGTTTTGAACAGCCAACCAGTGAAGTCGGCTTTCAGCCTCGAGCCGGAAACGTGGCGGCTGATTTGAACGAGATACTAGAATTGACGCCGGAGAGTTATGCAGAGCGCTTTCGAAAGAGCGCTATGAAGCGAGCAAAGCTTGCCGGGCTACAACGTAACGCGAGGGCGTTGATGATGACTGAGCGTGCCGGCAAAAGTTGATGAATTAATTCCCGCAGCCTGCGAGCAGGCGACAGCATAAAGCCCGGGGAGCGAAGCGGAACCCCAGGTATAGCAACCGGCAAGGGCGGAGCCTGCGGAGCGAGAGATGATTTTCCGCCAAAGTTCTGCCGCCCGCTTCGCTGGCTGAAATCTCTTCTGGCCATTCCCCGGGGTTCCGCTTTGCTTCACCCCAGGCTTTATGCTGTCGCGTGCTTCGCAGGCTAATCGAACTAAGACGCAAACTCGAACAAGAACTGAGGAAGTCGATGAAACATCTCTTACTGCTGCTAATGGCTTTTGTTGTTGTTGCTTCTTCAACCAGCATTGCTCATGCACAAGATCCAAAAACTCCCGCGGATCTGCAACGTTTTGCCAAAGACTATTACAACTGGCGCGATCAGAATTATCCGGTCGCCTCGAGCGATGCCGGCTTGCATACCTGGGACAATAAACTGACCGATTACTCGCTATCAGGTTTGTTGGCGCGTCGATTACACGCGAAGGAGATCCTTGGAAAAGTTCGCGAGATGCAGACGTCGAGCTGGAGCAAGGACGATCGGATCGATTGGTTGCTGTTTCGCTCGCAGCTCGAGAACGTTGTCTTCTTCGACCGCGTCATGGACTTCGAGGGAACTGATCCACAAGTCTACGTGAACGAATGTAGTAACGGCATCTTTTCTCTGCTTAAGAAGGAATACGACACGCCTCGCAACCGCGCGCTCTCAGCTACGGCTCGGCTCAAACAAATGCCTTTTGTGATTGAGCAAGGCAAACACAATCTGAACATCAACAAACCGGTGCGACTTTACGCGCAGTTGGCGATCGACTCCGCGCGTTCCATCGATAGTCTGTTCAATGACAGCCTGATGACGCTGACGCGGGACATGTCTGCCGGCGAGAAAAGTGAATTAGTCAAAGCTAAAGACGCCGCGATCGTTTCGATACATGGCTTCGCCGATTGGCTTGAGAGGAGACTGCCGGGCATGGTGCCCTTCAAGCCCATGGGCGAAGAGAACTACAACTTTCTGCTGAAAAATATCTATTACCTTCCCCTTGATGCCAAGCAGTTGGAGATGTTGGGACAGGCAGAGCTTGGTCGCTACCGTGGGCTCGAATCGATGCTGCCGGATCCTTCGCTCGCCGATCCGAATCCAGCTCGGAGCGCGAACATTCCTAAAGATCAGGCCGCGTTCCTGGCGGCTTACGAGAGTCGTCAGGCAGAAATGATCAGTTATTTGAAAGAGAAACAACTCGTCACGCTGCCGTCATATCTAGGCAAGTTCGAGATCCGGCAATTGCCGGAGGCGTTCAAGCCAACCAGTCCCGGCGGATTCATGAACGCGCCCGGAATCTATGACAAAGATTCCAGCGGTTTCTATTTCATTCCAACCTACAACCCTGCGAGCAAGAATTTTTATATACGAGCTGCTATCGAAGATCCTCGACCGATTCTCGGCCACGAAGGAATTCCCGGTCACTTTCTGCAGCTATCTATCGCAAAGCATTTGACGAATGAAATTCGCCGGCAGCATTCCGACAACATCCTCATCGAAGGCTGGGCGCTTTATGGCGAAGAGATGTTGTTGCGGACTGGTTTGTACCCGGTGAATTCCGCTTCGCAGGGACAGGTGCTGCGGCTCTCGCGGTATCGAGCTGCTCGCATCGGCGTCGATGTAAATCTTCACACCGGAAAGTGGACGTTTGAAGAAGCGGTCAAGTACTTCATGGAAGCTGGCGGTTTGGATCGCGAAGCTGCTGAAGGCGAAGCCGCGGGCGCTGCAGCCACACCCACGCAAAAGATTACCTACATGACCGGCAAGTGGCAGATCATGCGCTTGCTCGGGAAGTATCGAGACAAGCAAGGCGCCAACTTTCGCATTGGCCAGTTCCATGACGAGTTAATAAAGAATGGCAGTCTGCCGCTTTCGATCATCGAGTGGATCATGCTGGACGACTCTACGTCTTTAGATCAGGCGCTACGCTGAGTCGTCGATTCCTGCGCCAAGTCCAGGGTAATAGACCTTTGCGTCCTGCGAAGGCGGCTTTTACAAAACTATTACACTAGAAGTACGAGATCGCACATAGGATCGAGCTGTGGTCTCATCCCAGATCCTGGATCTCAAATCTGAGATTTCGGGATCGATCAGGTCGATAAGAATCAGGATTCATAACGGATATTCATAAATGGAAACAGAACATCTCAGGGAAGCTCCCAGTCGCCACGCAAGTCGAAGCGAAGAGCTTGGTCGCCGCGTTAAGTTCGTACGAGACGATACCTTTTATATCGAAGTCCGCCGGCGTGTAGACGAGTTTTGCAAAAGCACGGGGAGGCGGCCTCGCGATTGTCCCCGAATGTATCTGAAGTCGGCGATACTACTTACTGTATTGGCCGGTTCCTGGGCGTTGCTCGTGTTTTTTGCCAATGCCTGGTGGCAAGCATTGCTGCTGGCAGTGCTGGTCGGTTTCTCAATTGCGACTATCGGCTTCAACATTCAGCACGACGGTTCACACCAGGCGTATTCTGACCATGCCTGGATAAATAAGCTTGCTTCAATGACCATGGATCTGATTGGAGCCAGTTCCTATCTGTGGCATTGGAAGCACCCGGTTTTCCATCACACCTACGCCAACATCAACGGTCACGACACCGACATAGATTATGGGATGGTAGGCCGCCTGACACCTCATCAACCGCGACGCTGGATGCATCGCTGGCAACACTTTTATCTCTGGCCCTTGTACGGGATCGTAATGATCAAGTGGAAGTTCTTCGATGACTTCAAGGAAGTGATTCGCGGCCGCATTGCTGCGAATCATCGGATTCCACGGCCAAAGGGTTGGGACCTGGTTACCTTCTTCGTTGGGAAAGCCGTGTTCGTGAGCTGGATAATCATCATTCCGTCTTTCTTCCATTCAGTCTGGGTCGTGCTTCTGTTCTATGTTTTGATCGAGGCAGTTTTGGGAATCACGATGAGTATCGTGTTCCTGCTGGCTCACATGGTTGAGGAAGCGGACTTTCCGCTGCCGCTCGCGGAAACCGGCCGCATCGAAAAGCCCTGGGCCATCCATCAGGTGGAGACTGCGGTTGATTATTCTCGGAATAGTCGAGTAGCCGCGTGGCTGCTCGGCGGATTGAACTTTCAGATCGAACACCACCTCTTCCCTCGTTATTGCCATGTCAACTATCCGGCTATCTCGAAAATCGTCGAAGGGACGTGTCGAGAATTCGGAGTGAAGTACGGCGAATTCAAAACGGTGAGAGCAGGAGTAGCATCCCACTTTCGATTCCTGCGCGAGCTTGGCCGCCCACCTGAGTCCATTGCAGCCGAGTGATATTAACGAGCTGACTATCCACAGATTACGCAGATTACACAGATGTAAAAGCAAATGCCTCGGAAGTATGATTTCAACTTCGTTGCGTTGCTGGGATTCTTATCAATGTTGCTGGGATTCCTATCAATTCAGTGGTATCCCTGGCGTCGACTTCCCGTATACCTCTCTATTCTCATGAAACAAAAACATCTGTGAAATCTGCGTAATCTGTGGATGAATCGGGAGCAGGAGTGGCATCCCACTTCGATTCCTGCGCGAACTTGGCCGCCCACCTATCCACAGATTACGCAGATTACGCAGATGTAAAAGCAAATGCCTCGGAAGTATGATTTCAACTTCGTTGCGTTGCTGGGATTCTTATCAGTGTTGCTGGATTCTTATCAATGTTACTGGGATTCCTATCAATTCAGTGGTATCCCTGGCGTCGACTTCCCGTATACCTCTCTATTCTCGTGAACCAAAAACATCTGTGAAATCTGCGTAATCTGTGGATGAATCGGTTTTCCGCGCTCTTCACTCTCCGTATATAATGCTGCGCGACTTTCCCCTTCAGTACCAGAGCTGGACAAATCCTTTTCCGGAGGTTCGAGTGTGAGCAGCAAAACTAGATCAGCGCTGAACTTTCTTCTCATTACAACCGCGACCGTTATTGCAATCCTATCGCTGGCGATGGGCGCAGCTGCCCAGCAGATGGGTGATCATCATCACCTCATGCCTGGCGCAGAAACCTCCGTTCCTAACGAGAACGAAGGGCAAGACTGGGCGGTAACCGCTTTGAAAAAATCGCCTCGTCATCAGGAGTGGGTGAAAGTTAAGGCTGGGGATCGGGTCGTCGAGAGCTTCGTCGTTTATCCTGAAGTCAAAAGCAAAGCCACCGCAGTCATCGTCATTCACGAGATCTTCGGCATGAGTCCATGGGTACAAAGCCTGACGGATCAATTAGCCGAAGCCGGTTACATCGCTATCGCGCCTGACTTGCTTTCAGGCATGGGACCAAACGGCGGCGGCACCAGCGATGTAGCGACCGGCGGCAACAACGCCGTCGGCCAAAAAATTCGCGATCTATCTCCCGATCAAATCGCTGCCGACCTGAATGCTGTGGCTGACTATGTTTCGAAACTTCCAGCCTCGAACGGGAAAGTGGTGGTCGGTGGATTCTGCTGGGGCGGTGGAACTACATTCCGCTTTGCGACCAATCGGCCCTCGATCAAAGCCGCATTCGTCTTTTATGGTCCAACGCCGACCACCGGAGCGCAGGGCAGCCAAACGATCGACAAAGCTGCACTCGCAAAGATCGGCGCGCCGGTCTATGGCTTCTATGCCGGAAACGATGCGCGCATCAACGCCAATTTACCTGCGACCGTGGATGCCATGAAGGAGGCAGGGAAGACTTTCGATCCAGTCACGTACGAGGGCGCCGGTCACGGGTTCATGCGGGCCGGCGATGCGCCCGAACCTAAAGCTCCCGAGGTTACCGGAAACAAGGAAGCTGATGATAAAGCAGCGGAGGCTTACCAAAAATCTGTTACTGCTTACAAAGCAAACAAGAAAGCTCGCGACGAAGCCTGGACGCGTTGGAAAGGAATTCTGAAAAAGATCTAAGCTTGGGATACCTGGCCTTAAAAGGAGCCGCGAGATGCCAACCGAAACATTGAGAGTTGTTGCCAGGATTACTGCGCTTCCTGACAAAGTTGAGGAAGTTCGATCCCTCTTGAGCGCGCTAATCGAACACACCCGCAACGAGCCAGGTTGTGTTCTTTACGAACTGCTGCAAAACAACTCTGACCCGGCTGATTTCACTTTTGTGGAGGAGTGGCAGAGCCATGATGATCTCGATACGCATCTCAGCTCAGCTCACGTTCAAAAGGCGATAGCTGCAACCGAGGGCCTGCTCGCTCAGCCGCCGGACATCCGCCGCTACACTTTGCTTTTCTAATTGGCAGTTATGCCCAAGAAGAAATCAATTCCCCTGACGTTCGACGACGCGCGTCAAATCGCCCTCACTTTGCCCGGCGTCGAAGAATCAACTTCGTATGGCACACCCGCATTCAAGGTGAGAGGCAAGTTGATCCTGCGATTTCATCAGGACGGTGAGTCACTCGTCGTGCCCGTCGAGTTTGCCGACCGCGAAGTACTAATGACAGAGCAGCCGGACGCTTTCTACATCACCGATCATTATTTGAATTATCCGTTGATGCTGGTACGACTCTCGGCGGTGCGTGCCGATCAACTGCCGGATTTATTGAGACAGGCGTGGCGCCGTTTGGCGCCGCCTTCACTCGTGGCGGCGAGTCATGGCTTAATGTAGCGCAAACTGATCAGCTTCTTTAATTTCATATGGTCATTCTCGAAACTGAACGCCTGATAATGAGAATGTTTCGCGAGTCGGACGCCGCCGCCTACGCTGAGATCTGCGCCGATCCTGAAGTGATGAAGTACTTGGCAGACGGCAAGCCAATGAATGCTTTTGAAGCCTGGCGCTCAATGGCATTTCACGTCGGTCACTGGGAGCTACTCGGCTATGGCCACTTTGCGACTGAAGAAAAATCCTCGGGCCGCCTGATAGGACGAATCGGATTCTTAAATCCCGCCGGCTGGCCTGACTTCGAAATAGGATGGACGATCGCGCGCGAGTTCTGGGGACGCGGGTATGCGACTGAAGCAGCCAGACGTGCCTTAAAGTACGCGTTCGAAGATCTCGATCGCGATCACGTCATCAGTCTTATCGACCCGGAGAACAAAGCATCGATCCGAGTCGCCGAACGTCTGGGCGAGAAAGTCGAAGGAACCACGGAGCTCTTCGGCAAACACATACTGATCTATGGGTTGGATCGAGCTGACTGGCTAAAACAGGACCCCGCAGCTCAGCCCGCAAAATAAGTCGCGGCGCCTCAACTGGAGATTTAGATGAAAATCAAGCGCTTCGTTCAACTGCTGATGCTGTTTGTGTTTCTGACCGCGCCCTACGGCGTGGCGCAATCCCAATGCACACCCGGTATCAGCTTCTGGAAACTACTTGATTCGGTTCGCGTCGGCTATGGTGATGGGCGACTGTCCATCGATAAGTTGTACGCGGTCTGCCTGCCAATGCCGCTGAAGCGAAACGGCTCGAGCTATCCATACGAGCCCGAAGGCGGAGGCAAACTTTCGACGATTGTTAAGACGGCCGACGGAAAAGCACTCAACACTTATGTCTGGTACGCCTCGAGTATCGGTGGGCTTTGGGAGATGGGCAATTACAAAGTCGTCGGAGGCTTCGAAGCCGTCAAGCCGCTCGGGCCGGGCAGTTATCAGCTCGAGTTCGCGATTGACGACAAACCGTTTTATGTTTTTACTTTCTCGGTTTCGCAAATGAAGAACGATGATCCGTACCAGGCGGAGGGCCAGCGGTATTTTATCGAAGGAGCGTGGAACGAATACGGCAACATCTTCTATCAGCGAAATGATCCGGCTTCGACGCTGCGCTTTACTACCTGGCTACAAGACAAGGCTGGTCATGTCAGGAAAGACAGCGTGCCTTCTGAGATCAAGCTGATTCGCTTGAAAGATAACAAGGTCATCGGAGCTGCAACCGATGACTTGCGACTCGAGCCACGCTGGCGGCAGGCGGATTTTTTCTTTGCCCCGCCAGATGGCGACAAGAACGCGTATCTAAAGGCCGCGGATCTGCTCGGTGAAGATGGCCGCTATACAGTGCGCCTTTCAGTTGATGGCGCCGGGTATGGCGATTATCCGTTCATAGTTAAGGGCGGACAGATACAACTGCAGGGCAAGCAGATTCGTGAAAAAACGGATCCAATGTATTTCATCGTGGACTACTTGTCTGGCGGCCGCTATACCTCATGGTGGCTTAAGCGCGAGCTGAAATGAAAGACTTACATCATCATCCTTGAGGCCGATTAGGCTCTTCCACTATTATTCAGTCATGTCATTAACATTGGATCAAATCACCGAAGCAGCGTTGAAATTACCTGCGTCTGCCAAGGCCTCGCTGGCAGACAAGTTGGTCGAGAGTCTCGAACTTGAGGAACCTGATGAGATTCAACGGCTTTGGTCGAAAGAAGCGATCCGGCGTCGCGATGACATTCGCTCAGGCCGAGTCTCGGCTGTGCCCGGTCAGGAAGTGCTAGACGAGGTTCGACGCCTTGTAGGTCGATGACTTTTGACTTTCATCCTGACGCTCAGCTTGAATACCGCGCGGCCACGGTTTTCTATGAAAGCCGCCGAGCAGGTTTAGGCCATGCGTTTACAATTGAAGTAGAAGCTGCCATTGAGCGCATCCTTCAAGCACCTGAGAGATGGCGGATGATCGAGCAGGATGTGCGACGGTGTCTTACCCATACCTTTCCTTACGGTCTCCTTTATACTATTGAGCATAATTCGATTCTAATAGTTGCAGTAATGCACTTACGACGGAAGCCGGGTTATTGGCACGGTCGAGTTAAGTGAGACTGGCATCTTTTCCAACAGAGCTTGCTGGAAACCGTAGTTTTATCTAAGTAGCGAAAACTATCCTCGCGCCGCTCACGTAACACCATCGGGATGTCCGAAATCGAAACTTACAATCTCTCCAAAACTTTCGGGCGGTTACAAGCCGTTCAGAATCTCAATCTGCAAGTTCCCAAAGGCAGCATATTCGGATTCCTCGGGCCGAACGGTTCGGGAAAATCAACGACCGTCAAGATGCTTACGGGCCTGCTGAAGCCGAGCGGCGGAGATGCAGTGATCGGCGGCACTTCCATCCTGACTTCGCCGGTTGAAGTGAAAAAGAAGATTGGCGTGTTGCCGGAGGACCTGGCGCTGTTCGAGGCGCTCACGATTTGGGAGCACCTGCTGCTGAGCGGACCAGTTTACGGATTGAGCAAAGATGAAATCAGCGAGCGTGGCGAGCAGCTTCTTGTCTATCTCGATCTCTGGTCGAATCGCAACACCTACGTCGATGAAGCTTCGACGGGAATGCGCAAGAAATGTGCGCTCGCGATGGCCTTGCTTCACAATCCTCAAGTGCTTTTCCTGGACGAACCCTTCGAAGGTATCGATCCAGTGGCTTCGCGCAACATCAAAAACCTCCTGGTAAAGATAGCGCACAAAGGCGTCACGATTTTTCTTACCTCACATATCCTCGAGGTCGTTGAACGTCTGGTGGATAACTTCGCGATCATCGTCTCGGGTGAGATTGTCTGCAGTCAGACCATGGCTGAGACGATCGACGCCGGCGAAACCCTCGAGGAACTATTCTTCCGGCATGTTGTGCGACCTCACGCCGAGGAACTCGAATGGATCGGATAAGCAACGTTGTTCGATGGCAGTGGCGGGCGTATTGGCGGCGGTTCGCGCGCGGCGGCAAACTCTCAACCGGCAATCAGGGATTTGTCTTGATAATCGCCGGGCTGATCTCATTCAAGTATGTAATGAAGTTGCGCGTGGCCGCGGTAGAGCTGGCGCAGGGTCGCGCGCTGATCCTTGAAGCGTTGCTTGCGGGAATCTTCGCCGCTTGGGTGGTCGCGTTTCTTACTCGCGATCTCAACGACGATTGCTGGCGTAGAGCGCGTTCTTTACCCCTATCACTCAAAGAGTTGTTCGCAGTTCGATTAGCCTCGCTGTTGATGCCGCCTTATGCGTGGATCGTTCTGGCGGGCTCATTAGCGATCGCGTATCCGCTGTGGACTGCGCCAAGACCGCTGCTCGGCATGTTAGCTGCACTCATATTCATAATCTTCGCCGTCGCGATGGGAGTATCAGCTTCTCAGCTTCTGAGCGTAGCCAAGTGGCGAAGAATATTGGCCCTCAGCAGTGTCATTCTTGTGGTCATCGTTTCGGTCTATGTGATCCAGTCGCCGTGGCCGCCTCGCTTCATGACAGTCTCATCGTTGCCGCCGATGGCTTTGGTAGCGCGCGCGGCGAGCGCCGGCAACGCCTGGACAACTGCTATGAGCCTCGGAAGTCTTGTTGTGCTCATGGCGTTGGGGCTCGGAGCGGCAGTGTTCTCATTTCGCCTGACGTTGAACGACGAGTCAGGGAATTCAGCAAGGCGCCTGGCTTGGAGCTTCAACTTTCCGGGACAGCTCAGCGGACTGGTAGCAAAGGATCTGCGATACTTTCGCCGCTTACTGGATGTGTATTTCGGACTGTTGGCGGTTGTGGTCGCCAGCATCTACCTCGTCACCGCCGACGTGGCTTCGACCGAGGTTTCTATCATCTTCCTGACCATGATCTTTCTGCCCAACTGCCCGCTTGCTTTCAATTATTTCGGTCTCGAAAGCGCTTCCGGGTTGGATCGCTACAAGCTGCTTCCGTTGGCTGGCAAAGCGATTGTCTTAAGTAAGAATGTCGCGTTTGCTGCGTTTTGTGGTATTCAGATTAGCCCGGTGTTGTTACTCGTAGTTTGGCGATTGGGAATTACAGCGGGACTGATTGGATTGATGACATCAGCATCCCTGGCGTGTGCGTACCTGGCTTGGGGAAACTGGATGTCACTCAGCCATCCCGTGAGGATGCACTTCTTTCGCTTCTCATCGTCGAGTGCTTCGATTTTCGACGCAATGGCTGGGATTATGTTTGCGAGCTCGCCGGCAATTCTAATCATCTATTTCCTGAATAACTCAAGGTCATTGGTGGCGCTGGTTCCGTTAGCATTCGGAGTTATGTACATCGCCTCAGTGTTGCTAGCCGCGCGAAGGTTTCCCGTCAAAGTTGAAAAGATCGAACGCGCACTCGCTTAATGTACTGCAGGCTGCCAGCCTGCAGCGTTGCCTCAGAAAAAACGTTATTGATTCTCAGGATTCAACGCTCCTGGCTGACAGCCTGTCGTAAGACCACGAAGAGCGAGCCTGAGAAGGTCACAATCGATCTCCAAAACTTGAGCTAATTTTCGGTGGCCGTTATGCTGTTCCCTAGCCACCCATGAACTTTACCGAATTCCCCCCTTCGCCTCCTCTCTCGAAATATCTCGAGGTAATTTGGTGTGTTTCAGACGAAATCGGGGCTGCTCCCGCTCAAGCAGAACGAGTCATTCCTGACGGATGCATCGAGTGGATCTTTCACCTCGGCACTCCTTTTCAACGACAATTGAATGGCGTTTTTGAATCGCAGTGTCGCAGTTTTGTGGTTGGTGAATTAACGCAGTTCATTCTCGTCCAACCTGCAGGACCAACATTGACAATGGGCGTCCGCTTTCGTCCGGGCGGCGCTTATCGATTCTTCCCAACGCCTCTTAACCTGCTCACCGATGAAACGGTCAGCACCGAAGATGTCTGGGGAATCGAAGGCAAGTATCTCGAGGCTGCGGTCCTTAGCGAGCCAACGCAGATCGAACGACAGAGAATGGTTGAAGGTTTTCTGCTGGCCAGGTTATATCGCACCTCGGAACGGACCAGGTTTGAAGCGGCGGTACGCGAGATTGTTGGTAGCCGGGGTCGAAGCCGGGTTGACCACCTTGCAGACCGAATCGGGCTGAGCTCTCGCCAACTCGAAAGGGAGTTTCGAACCAGCGCCGGCATTTCACCAAAAGCTCTCGCTCGAATTATCCGCTTTCAAAACCTCATGAAGATGGTCGGTGAAAGTCAGCTACGAGATTGGGCGGGCCTTGCTCTCGATGGCGGGTATGCTGATCAGCCTCACATGGTGCGGGAGTTTCGAGAATTCTGCGGCCAAAGCCCGACGGAGCAGCAGGCACTCTCACTGGGCAAGCTCGCGGATCACTTCGTCTCGCCCCGACGTTTGGCGGCTTTGCTGGGAACAAGTTGAGACCGTGGCACGGGCGTCCCGCCCGTGGACGTTCGAGGGACACTTGCGAGAACACGGGCGGGACGCCCGTGCCACTCAACATGTCGTCCCACCCGTGGACGTTCGAGGGACACTTGCGAGAACACGGGCGGGACGCCCGTGCCACTCAACATGTCGTCCCACCCGTGGACGTTCGAGGGACACTTGCGAAAACACGGGCGGGACGCCCGTGCCACTCAACATGTCGTCCCACGGTGGACGCTCAGGACACTTGCGAAAACACGGGCGGGACGCCCGTGCCACTCAGCATGTCGCATTTGTTCAAGACAGCACCTCTGAATCGCCATTAAGCTGTGTCCCGGAGGAAAACACGCTTATGAGAACCATTCTGATTGTAATTGGAATTCTGTGTCTGACTTTCATCGGACTAAATCAACGCAGCAGTGCTGAGACCCAGCTTTCGGATCTGTCCTGGATAGCCGGACATTGGAGCGGAGTTCAGGACGGCGTGGAGATGGAAGAGTCGTGGCTCGAGCCGAAGGGCAACACGATGCTTGGCCTGCACCGGGACGTCAAAGCTGGTCGCACCATTTCATTTGAGTTTCTGCGCATTTCAGCGAACGCGGATGGAATCACCTACTGGGCCAGTCCAGGTGGCAAGCCCCCGACTCCCTTCAAGCTAAAAGAAGTCACCGGCAAGAAAGTCGTGTTTGAAAATGCGGAGCACGATTTCCCGCAGCGCATTATCTACTGGTTGGAAGGCAACGATTCACTGCACGCTAAGATTGAAGGAAATCTCAAAGGTCAACCTGCCTCGGAAGAATGGAGCTGGCGCCGCGCCGGAAAGTAAGAGGCGGCGCCAGTAAGAAAGCAAAAAACCATTTGCCATATATCATTTTCCAGTTTTCATTTGTCATTCGGACCGGACGGGCCGGGTCATCAACAACAGCTCCGGTACCGCAGCTGGTAATGACTCGTCTCACGTGGCAACCTCACCCCAAGTCACCTTGTACGAACGCGGATGGTACCGAGTCAGCTCACGTTCAGGCGATGACAAATGAAAAATGGAAAATGATATATGGCAAATGGCGTTTCTCAACGCGACCGCCACTCACGATCCCGGGTGAAAAATCCACCAGACGATGAACGCCGATACTGCGAGCGAGCCAAGCAGAAGTGTCATTAGTCCGAGAACTATTACTCCCACAAACAGCCAATCACTCGAGGTTGCCTCTTTCGCCTCGGCCGCCGACACCGTAGCACGTTCGCGTAACAAATTTAGGTTACGCATGTTTGGCTTCCACCACGCCGCAAAGAGGTCGCCCAGCCACGGCACCATGTTGCCCAGGAAATAAATGACGATGTTCAGCGCCATCCGTAACAGAGTAATTTTGGGTACGCGATAACGGACTGCGGAGATCAGTACGTACAAAGCTACCAACGAAGTCGCGATATCACCGATTCCGGGAATCAGATCAATGATCGCATTCATGCCGAACCGCCAGCCCAGAACCGGCAGCGCGAACTGGTTATCCATGATCTGCGCAAAGACTTCCAGCTCACGTTCTATCTGCACTTGATTGGGCCTGACAATCCGTGCACTGCTTCCCGACCTAAGCATTAGATCGTTGGGTTGATCTTGGCTGGCGGTTTGCATATTTACGGGCGGTGTTCTTAGTGCTTTGTTCTTTGTACTTTGTGCTTACCGCTTGTTTTAGTTACCTGACTCCAAGATGATAAGACAACTATCCAAAGCTTCAACCACAAAGAACTAAGAACAAAGTACTAAGAACAAATCTTTACCTAATTCTAGTCATCTGTTGCCAGAAAAACTTTCCGAGTCGTCCAAACAAAGTGAACGCAGTCTTCTCGCCACTACGCTGCGCTTCAGGCTTGCCTGGCAATCCCAGTGAATCGGCGAGCTGACGATCCGGTGGAGCAATGTCTTCATCTCCGCGCCGGCTTGATAGCCAGCGATTGAATGTACGCGCCACCAATCGCCTTTGTTCGACTGGCGCTTCAGCCACAAACGCGGCGAGCAAGTCATCCATCTCGGCAATCTCGAGCTTGTTTGCCTCGTAATACTTCTGCACTGCCGCATAAAACCTTTTGTCGCCTAACTGCTTTTGCAGCTCGACAAACATCAGGGCGCCTTTCGTCATCACGATGGCCGCGTATTGAAAAGAATTGCGATAGTCTCGCGCCGGCCGATCGGCGGGCAGGTCTTCACCGCCGAAAGTGCGGTAGAGTCTGTAGACACCGCGTAATTGGTCCTGCAACACCGTCGCAGCTCGCTCTTCACCGTAAACCTCGCGGTAATAAAGCAAGGCTGACCAACCGGCCATGGCCTCGTCCAGCACCGGCTGGCGCGCGGGGTCGTTTCCAACTACAGCGCCCCACCATTGATGGGCCATCAGGTGCGCGACGGTCCATTCCAAACTGTCTTCCACCGACGAGCGCTGATCACGAATCAGCTCAGGCATGTTACGCATCGCTGGTGACTCGAAATCAACATAGAAGGCGCCTGCGATCACATCAAAGCCAGCGAACTCGGCGCTACCCAAGCCGGCAACGAGCGGCGCTTCAACCACTGACACCGTCGAGAACGGCAGTGGACCAAAACGTTCCTGAAAAATTCGAGCCGCGTCCGCTGCATTTGCGAGCACGCGGCGGCCCACACGCTCGTGCTCGGACGAGAAAATCGACCGCACCGTCAACTCGCCAACCGCTCGCTGCTCGGCGCGCAAACCGGGACCGGCGATTACCGCAAAATCACGCAGCGCACTCGCGGCAAAGGTGCGCGAGCCATCCTCGGCTGCTTTGCCAACTTCAGGCCCCGAAGTAAAAATCGGGACTGAATTGGTAGCCCGAATCGATACTTCATAGTCCGCGGCTTCCGAGAACAGTACGTCTCCGGCGCTGAGATCTACTTTGCGGCGCCAGTCGTCGGAGTCGTGCACAACCAACACCGGAAAAGCTGTGCCTAGAAACACGATATTACGACAGCGAAAATTCAGTTCGCGGGCTCGGCGAATTTCGCGCTCGCTCTTAATTGCGGCGCTGACCTGCTTGACGATGTGAGTAACGAGACCAGTCTCTTCAGGATCGATCTCCGGAACCGAGCCTTTGAACTTTAAGAACAGCTCCACGGTGTTACCCGCAGGCACAGCCGAGCGCAAATTCACGCGCAGCGTGGTGCCCTGATCGTCGAGACTGAACAGCAAAGGCTGATCGCCGGCGACGGTTCTTACTTCCGCGACTTCGATGCGCGGCTCGTCTGCCGCTGCCGTGGCTTCCGTGCTTGCCGGCGCCGTACTAGTCTGAATTAATAGTTGTTCCGAACGGACGTTCGAGTAGAGATGAAAGAAAACTACGGACGTACCGTGATCACCGCGATTCGTCCAGCGCACTCGCTGGCTGCCGGTGTAAGTACCGTGCTCAACGTCGAGACTTAAGTTGATTTGATAGCGCGGGCGGTCAGGAACAGACTTCGAGATTCCAGTTTGCAGTGACGCATTTTTGTAGGGGTGGACCTGTGTGTCCGCCCTGGTGACCATCAGCGCAATGAAAATAAGAAGCAGAGGGCGGACACATAGGTCCGCCCCTACAACCCTCTTCTTGAAAACCGTCGATGCTACTTTTGTGCGCACAATTAATGCGATTTCCTATTGGAACGTATCGCACTCCCCGTCGTCTCGCTAATTGTTATTGAAAGCACCTTGTCGCCGCGAACGATACTATCAACGACCTCCATTCCAGAAATCACGTTGCCAAATACCGTATAGCCACCGTCAAGATGAGGCTGGGGAGAATGAGTCACAAACCACTGCGAGCCGCCAGTGTCTTTTCCTGATAAGGCCATCCCGACTGCGCCACGAGCGTACGGCGATTGATTTATCTCACATCTGATCGAGTATCCGGGCCCACCGTTTTGATCGCCACGCGGATCGCCAGTTTGAATCACAAAGTTTGGAACGACGCGAGGCACGATCTGCCCGTTGAAGTAGCCCTTGCGCGCCAGCATGACAAAGTTGTCAACGGTCAGCGGAGCTTCTTCGGGTAGAAACTCAATCACAAACGACCCTTTGCTCGTGTTGACCGTAGCGCGCACTTCCTTTCCGACGCGTGAAAGGGCGCGCTCGTAATCGGTCCTGGTATTTAGTGTCGGCGCCGATCCAATGCGCACTGCAAAATCACCCGCTCCATTAGCTTTTAGAAGCGCAACCGCCTTGCGACGAACGTCAATGTCAGCGGAGCTGAGCGCGCTCTTGATGGCATCGTTTGCCTTTTCATTCTTTTGCTTGCCTAGCGCATCGAGGATCGCAATTGCGGCATCGTTGAGGTCCCGATCAGCCAGCGCGCGAGGCAAGGCTGCGACTAGTACCTCCGTCTTAGCTTGGTAAGACGAATCTCCCAATGCCTCGGCCGCAGTCGCCCTGACGATCACATCCTTCTCCTGGAGATATCGTTCAAATACTTCCCCGGCGTCGGACACCTTAAAAGCTGCGTAAGCACGGAGAAAAGCCGGCTGAGCGCGTGCAGGCAAAGGGCTGCAGAGAGCACTGAGCACCATTCCCTGCCTGGCCTTACCAGATTGAGTTGCGCTTGGAGTTATTTCGGCTTTGCAGTCAAGGCGTGCTCTCAACAAATTACGCGCATATATTTTTGTGTCTGCATCGAGTGCAGGATTGTTGGACTTCAAGGCCGCCAGTTCTTCGAGCCCTTGTGCCAGCGCGGCCAGCGCCCTTGATATCGAGTCGCTTTTCAGGGAAGCAGGTGCTCTCCCGCGCATAGAACGTAGATCGGTGTTCGCCTGGATTTTATATTGCTGGGGCGCTATGCGCGCGAAAGCGATTTCAACTTCCGGCGCAGTCAACTCTGCAGCCTGACGAGCTTCAACCAACCAATCTATTACCAACTGGTCATTCGAATTTGGTAATAACCGCCCCAACGTGGTCGCGATTTCATTGGTCTCGTTAACCTCAGACCGCAAGCCCTTCTGAGTTGTGATCGGGCGACGAGTCAACCCAAGCAAAGTGCGGCCATGTTCCAATAGCGGCCGTACTGCGCGGCCATCTTTCAAAGTGGCGAGCGCGCGAATTGCGCTGACTCGGACGCGCAAGTCTTTGTCTTTAGTCGCGCGATCCAGCAAAGCGTCGAATGCCGCTTTATCTTCCGTGGCGCCAAGCACGCGGGCAGCGTTCGCTCGCACAATTGGCTCGGGATCTTTTACGAGCAGCTCACGAAGTTGCTCGTTCCCGTCGGCGAGTTTCAACCGTGCCAGCGTGTTGGCTGCGTCGGCTCGGATTCGGGCATCGGAAATTCTGAGGAAGTGCGCTACGACTTCGCCAGCCTTCTCCGGCCGAGCGCGCAAAGCTGCGGTTAATCCAAGTAAGATTACTTCGTCATCTGAAGCTCCACGGCGGTGGCCTTCAAAGTAGAGTGTTTCATAGATCGCATTGCGCATCGGGATGGCGCGCGCCTCTTCGGACTTGGGCAACGCCGCCACAATCTTTCCCAAAGCTTCTATGGCTCGCGCTCGAATCTCCGGTTCCGCCCGATCATTGAGACTCAATGCTGAGATCAAAGCGTCGGCGGCGCTAGCCGACTCGACTTCGCCCAGCGCAAAAGCAGCCATGGCGCGAACGTTCTTATCGCTGTCGGTTTTCAGCAGATTGATGAGTGCGGGAACGGCCTTGTCGTCACCGATTCGACCCGCGCCGAGTGCAGCGCGGCTGCGCACGTTCGCATCTTTGTCGCCAAAAAGGCTCTCGAGATCGGGACTCCAATGACGAGTGTCCTCAGCCTGCACGATTCGCAATAACGTAGCTTGAGGCACGCTGTTACGCCTCGACCGCTGACCGATTGCGGATGCAGTAAAGACGATGAGCAAAGAGACGGAAAGTATGAGTTTCATTCTCGACCTGGCCGCAGGTTAGAAATGCGAGAGCGGGGAATTCCACTAAATGTATCGACGAGATGGCTAGGCGATGTCAAGTTGAAGAGGTCTACTTGGCGTAGCGAGGTCAGAACCGGGAGCGGTAGCGACTGGGTAAGGCTAATGCAAGCTCGACTTTGTCAGTCAACTGACCCGGTCGCTACCGCTCCCGGTTCTGACCTCGTCATTAACACAAAGGCGCTTCGCTCGATGACGAACGAAGCGCCTTTTGCGCAAATGAGATCTTTTCCAGCGGAGCTTTCAAAAGCGCGATCAGACTGAAGTCTAATCTACTCTAGCTCGCAACTTCAGATACGTTGGCGATGTCCGAACCTTTCGCCGGGCGGTCTGACGATACCGGCTTCATGCGAGTGGTATCGAGAACCGCATCATCCGACGCATAGCTCTTCTTGTTCTTCTCGGCTGCCGCAGTTACTGCAGTCATCTTACAGCTGCCCTCGAAGATGGCGCCCTGCTCGATCATGAGCGAAGGAGTTTGGATGTTGCCGCTAACTTTTGCCGAGCGCCCAAGCTCTAAACGCTGCGTGGCAATGATGTCACCATTGACGGTGCCATGAACCTGGGCCACAGAGACTTCGATGTTCGCGTCGACTCGACCGTTTGTCCCAATCACGAGGGTGCCGCCGCTGGAGGTGATGCGGCCGGACAGTTGCCCGTCAATGCGCATCATCGCCTTAAAGCTTGCCTCACCAGTGACGACGGTGCCACTACCGACAAAGCCACTCAGAGTCCCTTCCTTAATGTCACGAGCGAGCGATTCGCTCTCCGTCAAGGCGCGGGATGAACCAGCTTCCACGGCTGGCTTGGCTTCCACAGATTGCGCGGGGGCGTAACTGCGGGGAGTGCTATACGCGGAACTGTCCTGCTTGTCGGGTTGTTCATTCTCGTTGGGGTTCTTTCCTATCCTGAGCATACTGACCTCCGTATTTTGGTGATAGCGCGACAAGTTGGCTTACCGATGCCGTTCGGGTCAGTCAAGACGCGCGTTTTGTTGGAACTCGATTAGCCTAGAGGCTAACAGGGACGGTCGACCGCGTTATTGCGGGGGACAAATAATAGACAAACCTGCGCAGTCCTGTCCAGCGACGCAACGCAATTGTAAGACTCGGGGTTTGGCTTATGACATCTTGACCAAAACGTCGAAAACTCGCAGGGCTCCAGATTAGAGTTGATCGCTGAATTCGGCGGGTGTATCTGAACTGATGGGAACCAGCCTTCGAACCATGCTGTCATGCAGGATGCAGTCACCCTCGAATAGGGCGCCGGGCTTGGTAGACAACGCTGGAGAAATGATATTTCCTGCCACTTTCGCTTCGGAATAAAGCACTACTCGCTCGCTCGCTCTGATGTTGCCAATTACGGATCCGTCGATGTACGCGGCGCCAACATCGATATTCCCATCGATGAGTCCGCCGCCTGTAACCAAAGTTCCCGTCTCTGAACGAATGTTGGCTGAGACGAAACCCTCGATATGAAATACGCCTTCGAAGGAGATTTGACAGCTTCCTTCCGTGCAGCTCACGAAGAAATCCGGTTTGTGGTGATTGAGTGAGGGTGACTGCTGTCGCTGACCGCCGATTGGCTTTCGGGGTCTGAGTTTATCGAGCCAGGCTTCGAATTCAGCTTTGGTATCGGGCGCAGTAGTGTCTAAGTCGTTATTAGTAGACGCGTCACTGGCTACCTCGGCGTTGAAGTCGTTCTCCATCTTTGAATGCCGGTTACGGGAATCTTAAATGTCTAATTGATCCCTAAGCCCAGCTTAACTATCTTCCTTTCCTTCGATCATCTGACAAACACCATCGAACGTCGCGCCGTTTTGAATTGACAGCGATCGTGTCCAAATGTTGCCATGAATTTTTGCTGCAGCACCCAACTCGACTCGCTGATGCGCCACAATGTCGCCGTTTACGGTTCCGGCTATTACAGCAACGGAGACTTCGATGTTGGCGTCGATCTGCGCGCGGGCATCAACGATCAGCGTTCCCTTCTTTGAACAGATACTGCCGGCGAGGTGTCCATTGACACGCAACATGTCACGGAAACTCATATCACCGTTCAACTCAGCGTCGCTGCCAAAGTATGGACGACCACGTTGACGCACGGACAGAGATCCACCGTTCACTCCGGGCGAGCCGGTAATGACGCCATCGACTGGAACCATTCCGCGAAAAGTAATCTCGCCGATGATCACTGGAACTCTCATCTGAGAGTCGACATTGGTCTCAAAGCTGGCCGCGGGAAACTGTGGTTGATTTGGTTTGCGCGGAGGAGCGAGACGAACGTTGGCTGCTGTCGCACTCAACACTGCTTTGGCAGTTGACTCGCTGGTTGCTAACGGACGAATCGCTGGTGTTGTTGAAGTCTCCAGCTCGTCCTGAACTTTTGGATTGACCTGCAGCATGTCTCGTCCTTACACGAATGCTATTCGTTTCCGCTGGGTCTTATAGATTGTTAGGAGTAACTCGTCGAGCTGGTCGGCTTGGCCGTTAAGCCGGCAGCAAAATGCAAAAACCGCTTGAAGTGTCTCGTGAACTTACCACATGCCGCCGCCAATTAACAAGAAATAAAAGGAAGGCCAGTGCGCCAGGAAAAGTAGGTAAAGCATAAATGGTGAACTGAAGCCTTAGCCGATACCACAGGCTGGCCCTGTGGTGTTTCATGTTCCCAGCTACAAAAACAGGCTGATCGATCGGTTCGCAAATGCCACGGGCTGGCCCCGTGGTGTTTCACGTTGCCGCCTGCCACCAGCCTGAAGCGTGAACACTCCACGGGACGAGCCCGTGGCATCGCCAAAAATCTCGGCCCGCCTCTGTTAGCGACCAACGTGAGTGACCACGGCGCCAGGCCGTGGCCTCAGTTTTAGCGACTAACTACTTTTTCTTTGCCGTACTGAGGAAGGCTCTGGTCTGTGGCTTTTAGTCCGTGGCTTTTGGGCTTTTGATTTGAGAATAAGGAGCGGGGCATGACATTCGTTAGAGCCTCTTGGCAAAACTCCTTTCATTCACACCGGTTTCAACCGGGGGGTAACAGTTAAATGAGAACGCTTTAACCGTTTCAACGGTTTTCGCCCCTTGATTCGAGGTGAAACGGTTAAAGTGTTTTTCCGTAACTTACACACCCGGTTGAAACCGGGTGTGAATGAGAGGAGCTTTGGAAGAAACTCCTCAAAATGAATCAAAGACCAAAGACCAAATCAAAGCTGGAATGATCGAGCATTCCAGCTTACTATTCAGCAACATGCCTGCTGATCGATTCATAACCGACAGGAAGAATAGTTGGGAGCGCCTTGAAGAGCTGCTCAGGCGGCTCGACACTGCGTCGATCCGCCGGCTTCATCGAGAAGAAGTCCGCGAACTCGGTCGCAGCTATCGGCGAGCTGCCTCAGATTTGGCGATAGCGCGGGCAGAGTCTCGCGATCCACGCCTGGTGAATTATCTCAACAACCTGGTTATCCGCGCTCACGGTCGAATCTATCGAGCGGATGCTCAAGGCAGCCGGCGCATCATAAACTTTTTCGCCCGAGATTTTCCGCAGACCTTCAGGAGAACGTGGCGTTACACCGCACTCGCCTTCGGCGTCTTCACGTTGTTCTGTTTTATTGGATTTGTCGGTACCTGGAAAGATATCGAATTCTCAGAATTGATGGGCGTGCCGGCAGGAGCTCGAGAGAGAATCCTGCAAACCAAACCACATTGGTGGGAAGAACTCAACAAGGAAAACCAGGTTGGCGCGAGCGAAATTTTTACGAATAACATCCGCGTTACCTTTTACACTTTTGCCGCAGGCGCATTATTCGGGATCGGCACCTTATTCGTTGTCGCTTACAACGGAGCGATAAATGCTGCGCTGCTCGCCGTGGTTTTCAGAGCCGGTTACGGTAAAGACCTCTTGACGTTTATGGCCGGCCACGGCGTTGTCGAGTTGTCATGTATTTTCATCGCCGGCGGAGCTGGCTTGATGGTTGGCAGCGGGATTGTTTTGCCGGGCGATTTGTCACGCGCTGACGCGCTCAAGTCTCGAGGGTTGGAAGCCGTCCGCTTGATGATGGGGATTGCGCCGTTGCTGGTGTTTGCCGGAATTATTGAAGGCTTTATCTCGCCCGCGCCGATCAATCCGATGATCAAGTACACCATCGCGCTACTGACCGGCTTGGCGATGTATTCGTATCTCTTGCTGGCTGGAAGAACCGATTAGATCTTAGGTCATTGATCTTGGGTCTTTGGTCTTTGATTTATTGGCAATCGACGGCTGTGGCTTTCTTCAAAGGCCAAAGATCAAAGACCTAAGACCAAAGCTCTAAACGCCTTACAACAAACCTCTTTCCTTTACCTGTAAATACTTTTCCAATAGTGCCGGGGCCAGCGCCGCGGCGGTGACGTCAAGCGCCAAGCCGCCCTGCGACTCGACAAGTCTTAACGCTGCTTCCCGATGATGGATGATCTCCTCCGCGACCGATTGTGTGAATAAGTCTTTGACGTCTCCCGGTGCGTCTCGCACGACCGCCTTCAGATCCCGGTCCGCGATAGTGACCACCAAAGGAAGATGACGTGGCCTAAGCAAGCGCAGCGACGTGAGCAGTTCGCGCGATCCCTGCTCATCGACCAGATCGGTCAACAGAACCACAAGCGAGCGGCGCTTCGTGTTCGCGGCTACAAACTCAAAAGCCCTCGCGTACGACGGTTCGATCATTTCGGGCTCGATCGGATACAGCGCTTCGAGCACTGCATCCATCTGTTCGCGGCCACGGCCGGGTGGCAAATAGGCCTTGATTCGTCTGCCAAAAATCACCAGACCTGAATTGTCTCCAGCACGCGCCGCCGCTGACATCAGAGCGAGCGCTGCATGAACCGCGGAGTCCAGCTTGGTCTCGTTTTCAATGCGCGCAGTCATCAGTCGCCCGGCATCGAGCGCGATCAGCACGTTTTGATCTCGCTCGATTTGATACTGACGAGTTGTGAGACGGCCGCGTCTGGCAGTGGCGGTCCAGGAGATGTGCCGCATCTCATCTCCGCGCACGTAATCACGCATCGATTCAAATTCGCGTCCTTCACCTCGCCACGAAGACTTGCGATGTGAGGCCACCAGTGAACGAGCGCCGAGAGCTTTCAATTCGGCTTCACGCGCGCGGCGCAAGTTTGGATAGACTTTGACAAATTGATCCTCTCCGATTTTGGTCTCGCGCCACACCAGACGCAGGCGCGACAGAAACCGCACCGCAATTTGGCCAAACTCGAAACGACCGCGCTTGGGCGGCGTGAGGCTGTACACGAGCGCCACCGACTGCTGTGCATCGATATCGAGCTTCGCTTCACGCAGACCGCTCAACTTCATCTGCGGCGGATATTCGTCCTTCACAAAAATCATGAGCGGCTTTGGAGTGTTGTTTTGAACCTCGATGCGCACCTCAGTCTCGCCGCCCACAGCGAAGCGGCTGCCAAAGACGCGCGCGATTCGAACCTGAGACGGAAGTTTGCTGGTAGCTGAATCAACGATTGCGACAACGATGAGTGTTACATCGTAAGCAAGCGCTACCCAGCGGAGCCATGGCTGAGTCCACGACAACGACAGCGGGACCAGGCCAACCGCCAGCAGAAAGTAGAAGAGTTTTGAAAAGACGAATTTCACACGTCAGGTCCAGTGCTCATCCGGAGTGCATGAATGAAACCAATCAGCAAGATCACACCGCCCTAATAGTTCATTCTCGGCCACAGATGAACACCGATGAACACCGATCTAAAATTCCTATTTATTCAGATCCCTTATATCAGTGTTCATCCGTGGCCTAAGATCTGGCTCACCGCTCAATCAACGTCTGCCTGAGTCAAGATGTTATGGCCCATCAGCGCGGGACTTCGGCGCCTTTGATAATGTCGGTGATGACTGCGTCGGGAGTAGCGCCGTCAAGCTCCGCTTCGGCTCGCAAGACCAGGCGGTGTCGCAACACGGGTCGAGAAATGTCACGGACGTCATCTGGCGTCGTAAAGTCTCTGCCACGAATTGCGGCCAAAGCTTTGGAACACAAAAGCAAGGCGACCGCGGCGCGAGGACTGCCGCCATAGTGGACGAATGGATGGGATCGCGAACGACGCACAATATCGACTACGTAAGATTGAACGCCAGGCTCCATGTGAGCCTTTTGCACATCGAAACGGCAGCGAGCGATTGCATCAGCATCGGGCAGCGCCTCGATCTCGACCTGATCGAGCCGGCGCGAATTGAAACCCGCGTCCCATTGCGCGATTATCTGCCGCTCGTGCTCGGCTTCGGGGTAATCAAGCAGAATCTTCAACAAGAAACGATCGAGCTGCGCCTCAGGCAGCGGGTAGGTACCTTCGTATTCAATCGGATTCTCCGTGGCTAGAACTGTGAAGAGGGACGAGAGCGGATAGGAATCGCCGTCAATCGTAACCTGTCGCTCTTCCATGGCCTCGAGCAACGCGGCCTGGGTCTTGGGCGGGGTGCGATTGATCTCATCGGCGAGCAGGATGTCAGTGAAGATCGGTCCACGCCGCAAATTGAAAGCTGAAGTAGCTACGTTGAAAACATTCGTGCCAGTGATGTCCGAGGGCATCAGATCGGGAGTGAACTGGATGCGCCCAAAGTTGGCGCCGACGATGCGGGACAGTGTCTTGACTGTTAGCGTCTTGGCAGTGCCGGGAACGCCTTCGATCAGAGCGTGGCCCTCGGCTAAGAGCGCTACAAGGATCTGCTCGATTGGTTCGTCTTGTCCGACGATGATCTTCGCAAGTTCACGCCGGATGTGTGCGACAGTTGAGGAGACATATTCAAGCATAGTTTTTGGTTTCAGTAGTTGTTAGGAATTAGTAATCAGTAATCAGCTATCAGTAGTCAGCCATCAGTAGTCAGCCATCAGCTGTTGGCTGTCGTTGGAGTGCGGTGTCGATCTCAGATCCCGGATCAGATTTCAGATCTCAGATTTCAATCCCGATCTCAGATCTCAGATCCAGATCTACCACATCCAACCAACCGCACCCACACCCTACCCCCGACACCCTACCCCCTAATTCTTGCTTCGGGCGGCTTGCCGAACTTCGCGTGAGCGCATCCGCAATCCCAGGCTCGCTTCGATGTCTCGAAGCTTTCCCACCAGCGCGACTGAATGCCGCTCACTAATGGGTGACCCGTTAATCGTCTCTTCGCATTCACGCATTACTCCTTCCAACTCTACTCGATTCAAGTTTGAACGAGCAGCGACGCGGTCTGCGATTTCGACTCGCGAGCTGTGATAATCAACGCCCGCGTATCTGGTCAGCACGCGCCTGATGCGTGCATAAATGTTTTCAATCGCCAGGTCGAGGGCGCGCGCCCGGTGCTGGAGCTCTGCCATCGAAGCGACAAACTCAAGACTCGAACGCCGATCAACGTGCGGAAGCGGCAAAGGCCGGCCAAAACGGCGAGCGTTGGTCCATACGATCATCAACACCACCAACACTACTTGCCCCAGCATTGGCAAAACAGGCGTGCCGGCGAAGTATGCCGCGAATGCGTTATGAGCTATCGCTCGTCCCTGATGATATTCATCGAACGCGATCAATCCGTCTCGACTTGCGACCGTGCGCAGCGCCAGTTCCAGATTGTCTTCCAGCTTTATTCCACTATTCGCCACAATGAAGGGATCGCTTAGCACCACGATTTTCCCAGCGCCATGTGGAAAGTCGACCAGCATGGCTCCGCGATGATGTTGAAGATGTACGACTGGGGCCGGAAAAGATTGATCAGCAGGCGGGGCATCACTCTCTACTTGAGTCAACGGTGAATGCTCGTCCTCTGATGAAACCTCCGGATCTTCCTCCGCGTCCGGTGAAGGAGAAGGGCTGGCGTTTGGTGTGACACCGCTTTCAGGCCGAGCATATGTGAACTTGATTACCGACGCGAATCGGGAGGGCTTAACTGATTCAACAGTCCTGGTCAGCGAGGTGGGCTGAACTGGATGAACTGAAACAACACCTTCAGTCATGTCCTTTTGATTTGTTGGATCAGTGTAAGCAGTGGGATACTCGAGCAAGTCGACTGCAATGTTCCAATTGCCGGATTTGGGTAGCAGTTTCGGATCAGGTCGGCGATCCACCAACACTAAACGTCCACCCTTTTCGACCCAAAGCAAAAGATTTCTCGCTTCGTCTTCCTGAAACGAAATCAAAGTTCTCCCAATGACAACAAAGGTCGAGACGTCATTACTTGCCTGACCCAGCAGCACACTCGAGGACTCGCGCCAGCGCGTGACTTTGAAGCCTGACTCATACAGCAAATCATAGAGCGCTCTGGTGCCGGTCGCGCCAGCGTTGTAGGTCGAGCGATTCGGCATCAACTCTGATTCTGTTTCTTCGGAAGACTTGGCATAGCCCAGCGCATTCACCAGAATCAGAATTCCGATCACGATGACTACGGTAGCGATGATGGCTATTCGTTGGCGCATTCTAGTTAGCAGTCAAAGCCTCTTTGTAGCCGGCGCGAAAAGAATTCCAGTCCTGCTCGTCAGCAGGGACCAGCCCGTACCAGTGCAACTCAAAATTGTTCGTCAGCGATTCCATGCTGCGATGAAGATTGGCGATACCCCTAACGGAGCGGAGGTAGTCGCGGTTTGTCTTGTGCTGAGCCAGACTGATGATCTTTCGATCGGCGAGCTCAACCAGCAGCGCTATGTAGCCGCGCCGGATTGCCCCACGAAGGTCACCCGAACGCGCCAGCGCTTCTGCTTCTGCCAACAAATCCGCGGCCGACTTGTCCGGTTCCAGCCGCTCGCCGAGTACAACGCGTGCTTTGTCTTTAGCGTTCTTCTTAGCGTAGCTTCGCTTTAGAAACCGCGGCGCAAACATCCACAACGCGTAACCGATTACCGCGAGAGCAATGACAATAACCAGTATCTGTGAAACTCTCGAAATAGCCGTAGCGCTGCCGGGACTGATCGGGTTTCGTTTGGGAAGCAGGCGGTTAATTAATCTTTCCAGAGCTCGCAGCAAGCGCTCGAGTGCGCTCTCTTCTTTTCCAATCGGCTTGTACTCCGACCGTTGCAGGATCGACGCGATACGATCGCGCAGCTCGGACTTACCAATTGAATCCAACTGAATTGTCTCGACGTTATTCAGCCGTTCATCCAGAGCCTGCAAACGTTCATGTGCGTGGTCCAGCGCCGCCAGACGCTCGGCTTTTGCCGCGCTCTTCTCAAAATCTTTGAGTTGCTCGTCGAGCCATCCGTTATCAACCAGGTATTTGGTGCCGTTCCAATCAACGACCACGTTGCGCGGCAGTCGTTCGCGCACTACCCGTAGATTTGCTTCGATGAGCAAATCGTTTTGCGCAAACTCTGAATCGGCAACGGCGCGTATCGCTTCGAGCGTACTCAGAGCTGTCTTGACTCGCTGGCGATACTCGTCCAACGAGACGGCTAGAGTGACTTCAGCTAAAGCCAGGATTATTACAACGATAAATCCTGCTCGAAGAGTAGTCTTCATTTTAGTTATGACCGGCGTAACGCCAGAAGCAGGATGCCCGTGCCACAAGCAACCTGGTTTTTGAGGGCACTAGCATACTTGACCCAGCAAAGACCACGCCGCCCGTACGTAGTTCATTATCGGCCACAGTTGAACACGGAGCACACAGATCTAAAATTCCAATTTATCCAGATCCGTGTTCATCTGTGGCCTAAGATCTAAATCGCTCACCGCTCAGTCAACGTTTGGGTGAGTCAAGTTGTTATTGTCGTTCGAACGCTATCGCTGCAGGCCTAAAACACTGCCGCTAGCCATCGGCGGCGGCGGCATCTTTTTCGGTCCCTGGGCCAGGGCCGGAGCCAGCGGAGAAACAACTCCTATCTCCGGCATCTCCGTCAATTGACGAGCTGCCATCAACTCGATGTCATAGCCTTCATGACGCACTCGCTCGTCAACGTAAAGCAGTGACAGACCCAACATCCAGATGGGGGCCAGCAGCAAGTGACTCATCTGAAGGATGACGTTGTAGCCTACGGTATACCAGGCCGGCCAATTCTCCTGATTGAATGGAGACAAATCGACTCCGCTGAGGTATCCAAACCAACCCAGCGGCACGATCAGAATCATTAGCGCTGAATAAGAACCAAAGATCGCAAACAGTGCCATGGCCATCAATCGACGCGCATTGCCGCTGGCTAGTGAGAAGCTTCTTCCGATGGCTTCAAACACGCCTTTGCCTTCAACCAACATCGCTTGCGGAACGTAGGCAATGCGACCGATGAGGAAGAATGCGCCCCAAAGGAAAAAGACTGTGACTCCCAATCCGCCAATGATTCCGATCATGACACCGAACCAGACGGGCGCGACTTGACCGACGAGGACGGCTCCAAAAATCACTATCGCGACGATGATGTAGAAAATCGGAAACAGGACCATGAAGATCAGGCCGAGCCAGATGGAGATGAACAAGGCCGCCAGCAGCAATCCCCAAAATCGCGACTTCACAGCAGCATAAGTTGCTCGCGCAGAAACACGCTCGTTCGACAAAAGGTGCGTGACTAAATTGCGCGTCGCTCCGCCCATAACAATCAGACTGAACACATTTCCGCCCGCCCACAGCAGTACCCCGACGACAATCAACACCAGAAAGAGCATGAACGAGGAAGTGCTGGAAGTGACGGTTATCTGTCTGCCGCCGATGGACATGAGAATAGAGCCTGTCGCAGCGATAATGACCGGCGGCGCCGCAATGCGAATTAACGTGAAAAAGTGACGGCGGTACATTCGCACCGCGCGATCGATAAGGTCGCCCGCGCCGAGCGGAGCCAGAGGTAACTGATTACTGACGGACGCGTTCAAACGAACCCCCGCAAAAGAATAGGTCAGCATTCTAGCATGCGAACTCCCTGCTACTTCTCATAAACCCGACTGCGATTTGAGAGTGGAAGGGATTGGATCCAGACTACTTCATCGCTGCGCGACAAGCATTGATTGCCGCGGCTATTTGTTGCGCTTCTTCGCTACGCTGCGTCGCTTGCGCGAGATTCAGAGCTTGCTCAAAACTCTGTACGGCTTCGCCAAGCCTGCCCTTCTTCGCATAGAGCTGACCCAGCCGGTAATGCGACTCGAGCAGATCCGATCGAAGATTCACGGCCGCCTGATATTCGAGAATCGCCTCATCCTCCCGGCCAGCCTCGCCTAACAAATCTGCAAGATTAACGTGCATCCCCGCATTTCGAGGTTCGAGGCGCACAGCTTCTTTGAGGTGAAGAATGGCGGTATCTGGCTGGCCACTCGCTGCGAGCGCCAGCCCTAAATTACTGTGAGCACCTGCGAAGTCAGGCTTCAGTCGCAGGGCTTCATTGCATTCGCCGATCGCTTCCTGAGTTTTGCCTTGCTGCTGCAAAACAACCGCGATGCTGTTGTGCGCGCCGGCATTAGCAGGTTCGACCTGTAGCGCTGTTCGATACTGCCCAATAGCTTCGTCCAGTTTTCCTGATTGCACAAGGGCATTCCCAAGATTAGTGTGCGCCTCAGCTGATGCGGGCCGCAGCCGAACCGCCTCTCGAAAATGCTCCAGAGCTTCCGCAGGCTGCGACGCTTCCTGAAAGGTGAGACCAAGCGCTGCGTGTGCTTCGAAATAGTCAGGCTGCAAGCGTAGCGCGGCTGCGAATTCATTAATGGCCTGGGCCTTATCACCTTGCTGATTGAGAGCAACGCCAAGATTGAAATGCGCCTGAGCAAAGTCTGGCGAGTGCTCGACTGCTTTTCGCAGGAGGGGGACAGCAACTACGGGTTCACTTCTTCTGAGGAACTCTTCGCCAACATTTAGGAACGTGACATCGTTCGATTCTCTGAACAACAGATTTGCAGGAAGCGCGACGATGGCTGCGAGCAGAAAGCCGATCGCCCACTCTTTCTTGAGCCCTTGACGCAATTCAGGCAGCGCGGAAATTGCGGCAGCGGCAAATAACACAATGATCGGCGCCAACGGATAACGATAACGAGCAAGCACGTAAAAGACGGCCACTGCGACGATGATGGCTAGCGTCATTGCATAAAGGATTGCGAGTTGTCGCCAGCCTCTTCTCGTCAACCACACTCCGAGGACTGCGAGCGGCAGAATCAAACCGAAGCTCAACCACGATAGACACGATTGCAGCCACGAATACTCGGCATAGGCTTCGAGAGATTCTGTATCGACCGCCTCCCTGGCGTTGATCGTCAGTAACAGTTTTTTGCCCATGAGGCGCAGCCAACTAAACGGCTCGCCGCGAATGAACTCCAACGATCTTTGGACCCAATAATCAGATACTTCTCCGGCAGATAACTTTCGACCCAGCGCCGCTTCTGCTAATTGAGTGGCGTCTTCACGCTCAAACGCGGCGCTGCCGTGCTCGGGAATCAAAGGCTCATAGCCCCCCTGCGCGCCGTGATGATTTCCGATGTACAAGTTAGGTCCCAGCTGTGACGTTGAGATAAGAAACTCGCCGCCGACGTGATAGTTGCGCAAGCCGACTGGTAACAACACCAGTAGCAGTGCTGCTGTAAAGATCGCGCTCCAGCCCAGTCGCGCACTCCACTTTTGGTCACGAAAGTAGAGCAACACCCAAATCAGAATGCATGGATAAAGGATGCGGGCATTCTCGCGATTCAAAGTGAGTAAACCCAGAATAAGCCCGGCGAGAATCAACCAGCGGCGACGGTGGGGCAAACTCAGGAATGCCGCGAGGCTGGCCAACAACGCAGTCACCAGGATGAGATCGAGCGCCGACTTTTGAATTAATCCATCAAAGAAAATCGCCGGTGGGTACAACGCCAACAGCGAAGCTGCGATTAGCCCTACCCTGTCCGAGAAAAACATGCGGGCCGCTGAGCCGAGTAACAAACACGAGAGCGCGCCAAGCACAGCCTGGATAAGACGCACGGTGAACAAATTATGACCGACTATCTTGAAGATGACGGCGAGAAAGTAGGGGTAGAGCGGAGTTTGATAAAAGACTTCAGAACCAAGCCAATGACCTGCGGCGATGTCTTGGGCCCACAAGTCGTACTGTCGAGCATCACCGATGAGAACTGCCAGGAGTGGCGAGTCGTGAATTTCGGCGAGGTAGATTAGACGTAGAAGGAGCGCCGCGATTCCGATCAGAATCACCCAGGTGCTCCATCTATTTGGTTTCATCAGGCAGTGTCAGGACATACCGCAGCCAAGCTCGCGAATCGTCAAACTTTAATACTCGACTTCTCCATTGTAGAGCATGTCGGAAAGCTTGAACTTCATGTCAACCTTGAATTTGAACGGGCTGGGCGCGCTGGATCCACCCTGAGAGACGGCGCCGCGTCGCGATGTTTGACCGGGTGGATTATTGGCCTGGTCGGTAGCCGTCTTACTTTCGTATTCGGCGTGAAATCTCAAGCTGCCGCCTTTGTTAGTTACTAACGGTTCGCCGTTCACATCGCGAGGAAATATGAATCGGGCGCCAAAGACATCTTTACCCGGTGGGACATATTCGGCGAGAAAAACTTTTACACCGTCTTGCCGTTCGAGGTAGGCGCTGTTCTTTAGCATAGCAGTAACTGCGCTACTAAACGCCTGCATCGCTCTTCCGAGATAGCGACGGTCGCTACTTTCACAAGCGACAGTTACGATGATCGAATCGCTCGCGGCCAGGTTTGCCCAGGCTCGCCGTTTTTCAGTAGCCGCCTCATCGGCATTGCCCTGACTCAGCTCGAGCAAACGAACGTAAGCCTGCCTGACTGGGCGCGCGCTAAAGAGTCGAATGTAATATTTGAGCGACGTGGCCTGATTGGTCGCGCCTTGTGACTCGCGGGAATGAGTGTCGCCCATCGTCGTCGGCGAAAAAAACATTTCGGAAGTATCCGTTTCGGTCTGCGTCTGACTCCAGGGAGAATCCGCCAGGATCTTCTCGGCTTCCTTCTTGTTCCACTCCTGCCAGGGCTTCTGAGTTTTCTGGGCCAGCACGCTGGTCACCATTAATAAGAGCGTCGTTAAGATGATTGTCTTTCTCATTGAAGTCACCTCTGTGAATGAGATCTGAAATCTGAAATCTGAGATCTGTAATCTGAGATCTGAGATCTGTAATCTGAGATCTCAGAAGAGTTCAATCAGGCTTGTTTCTTGACCGTCGGATTACAGTTGTAATCGTTCAGCGTCGAAAAACGATCCGAACCATGGTCCAGCGCGATATCGCGTCGAACGTAATCGATGTGGACGATGGACATGAGCAGTGTTGCTTGCGCGTCAACTAATCGCAGAGTCAACAGCCCCGTTTTGCCGAGTTTGGGAACCAGCTCCGAGAGCAGATAATGCCTGCTCGCATAGCTGGGAACAATACCCAACGGCACTCGCGTTATCAACCCCGAAGCGCCAAAAACCTCGAGTGTGGGCTGGCCCTCAACGCCGCGATCGTCAATGTTCATTATGCCAATGAGCTCGTCGGAAAGCGGGCTTGAGCCGGAAAATTCCAACCGCGCTCCGGAAGTAACATAGTCAGTAGCCAGACCACCACGTTGTTTTGGCTTTTGATAGCCTCGAGCCGACTGAAGTCCGGGCCTGAAATGCGTGAACGCGTGCGCGCCCCACTCGGGCACGCGAATTTCAATCTTTGTGAGTGTATGGGTGGTATCGGGAGAGACCGCCAACGACAAGCCGCCCGAAAAATTCCGCGGGATTGACGCCTTGGCAAAGTCCAGCATGCAGCTTTGCCTCGACGGCAACTTAATCAAACCTTTTTCAAATTGAGAACTCGCCAGCATTTCCAACACCCTGGCATCCGTCTTAGCCTGCCATTGGACAGAGCCGTCAGGTCCGGTGGCGAATGGATAAAACCATTGAACCTGTTCGAGGGGTAACCCCGTACTCAGGAAACATCTCGATTCGAAAGAAATGCCTCCCAATTTCTTGCCGCTGAAGAGAAGCGGCGAATAGAGAACGTTCTTCGCTTTGAAATTGCCACTCTGGTCAAGCGGGGACACTTCAGCCGCTGGAACGAAAACATTTTGGTGAATCGGATGCTCAACACTGAAGCGACGACGATCAAGCTGCTTGATGAGAAGGTAGCCAAAGCTTTTCATCGAGCCGGAATCATTCGTCACGGAAAGCATGCCGCCCGCTTCAAGAGACTTCGTCTCAGCGGAAGTTGAACTTTTCGTTCCTGACTTGACAAACACATCAGCCGCATCGCACCCGAACGTGCCTGAGTTGAGACACAACAGTAACGACGAGAAAGCTGCAAGCTCGTAGCGCTTGTCAATAACCTTCACTCCATTGCGATCGCAGAGAGTGATCGCTCCCGCACTCTTGACTGCGTATGGGTTGAATAACGAGAACGTGCAGCGGTATTCCCCAAGCGGCGGAAACGGCATCGAGTAAAAAAAGCTGTCGGACGTTTGCCATTGCAGCGGATCCGGGTTGGCATGCACGTTGTCGAACGAACTCTCAGTTTGCCAACGCAGGAATGCTGAGCTGAAAAGATCGCTTGCATGCATTGGTTCAGCGCCGTATGGCTGAATGCGGACCTTCATGCCGCCCCAGAAACTTTTGCGCTCGCCGACCAGCTCTCGAGCGCCGATAGTTGTAGTCCTCATAGCCGGAACGGACACGCGGCGAGCAACGCCATCGGCGCCGCCTACCGGTTTCCCAGCCGCATCGTAAAGATAGATCTCGTAATTCGTGCCAAAGGAATTGTCTTCATAACCTCGCACGCCAGCGAATGTGTCGGACGTCAAAACAATATCGGTATGAATGCCGTGCTGATTGTCTTCGACGACAAACGGCGCGCATACATCGAGCCAGCATGGTCCGGTAGCTAATCCTGAATATGAAGACGGCTGCTTTGTAGGTAACAACCGGTGTAGGGCGGTCAGAGGCGTCGCGGCGCAAACCGCGACTGAGCCGGAAAGAAGAGAAAGAAACTTTCGCCGCTCGACAGACGCCATGGTGTTCAGTGTTTGTGTAGCAGAAAGGCTTTCAGCAGAACCAATGTATATCAAAGGGGGAGAAGAACGGATGCCGCTCTTCTCCCCGAAAAGACGCAACGCGCGCCGGAGAGTTAGAAGTTGATGCGCAGCACTAACTGGACCATGCGACCACCGACGTCATTGGTGGTTGAAAGATCCTGATAAGCCGCCGCGGTTTGACCGAAGGTCGCCGCACTGAAGTTAGTAACGCTGGTATCGGCAGCCGTCTGACTTCCGATCTTGAAGTTGATGTTGTTGAAAGCGTTCAGGAATTCTGCTCGCATTTCAACGTTCACCCGCTCCGAGACCTTGGTCTTCTTGACTAAACTGATGTCAAAGCGTGACAGGCGCGGTCCATGAAGGATAAGGTTGGAGAAACCGCATTGACCTACATACTCCTGGATGCATCCATTGCTGTTCGGCGGCGCGATATATCTGCCGGTTGGAACGCCCTGGTCGGAGAACCCAGTGGCAGACGTAACCGACACGTTATTTGCACGCCGCGTGTTCGTGATTATGTCGTCTGGGAGAAAGAACACTACTCCTCGACCGGTCGCGTCCGTTGTCTTGCGAATCTTGATCTCCTTTTGTAGTTCCTTCGCGGTCATACCTACCAGTTGGACGTTACCAAAACTGAAGGTCGATCCGCTTTGCATGCGAGCTTGACCATGAACCGCCCAGCCACCTGCCAGTCGATCGACAAGACCATTCGCATTACCGAAGAGCCACTGGCCTCTGCCGACTGGTAGCTCCCAAATCCAGTTCGCCTTGAATCCATGGGTAAGATCGAAAGGCGAGAGATTGTTGTCCAGGCTACGGTTACGCAGAGTGACCGGCGTGTAAAAGACCGAACCGCTGGTACCGTACATGTTGCTGAGCGACTTGGAGAACGTGTAGCTGGCCTGGATCAGCAAGCCACGCGACATCCGGCGACGCACCTCAATTTGCAAGGCGTCGTAGGCGGTGGTGCCGCTGTTGTCCACGATAAAAGCGCCACTCGTACCGCCAGTGCCCGGAACGTTGGGGTTAGTCAAGAAAATGTTTGACGGAAGACCCGCGTTAATCGCCAGAGCGCGGCGATCGGCATCAGCAAAAAGATTGGCAGCGAAACTGCGAGCGTTGGCACTGTTAGCCGCGAGAAAGCCTGCGAAAGTAGCATTCGTAAAGAGAGAGCCAACGTTTATTGTGGCTCCCGAAGGTCCGGTGATACTTCCGGTGTAATTGGCAACAACCCCAGCGTTTGCCGCGGGGGTGCCTCGAAAATGTGCCAGGATAATCGGCAACGGAGACGTATTGGTCCCTGGACCACGATACGCATAACTACAAGCTGGCTGGCCAGTTCCGCCGCAAGTCCCCGTAGCCTTGTGGGCTTGATAATTGGCTTGGGCCAGCTTGAACTCATTAAGGAACCCATTCTCGGTTACGTTGGTCTCGTTGAGATTGTACTGGTGCCAAAGGTCAGTTCCTCGAGTTCCTACATAACGCAATTCGAGAACTGTATCTTTGGATAGCTCACGTTGGACTCCTACCGACCACGATTTCGCATAGCCAGTCTTTATGTCCGTGTTGAAAAAGTTGACTGAATCGGCCGGTGAGTAGCCACCCGCAGCGGTCAACGGGAAAGTGGGTGAGCTCGGGATTGCTGGCGGACCCAGTGCCGCAGGATTGCGGAACAACGTTCCCGCCGTCAGGTTGCTGAGAGCAACGCTGCGATTCGCGGTAAGAGTTCCACCAGGATTTCCACCGACGACGAGATTCATCACGTCGCTGCCCTCGCGAACGAAGGCGATTGAGAACCCGGCACGAATAACGGTTTGACCGGAGTCTCCCATCACCTTCTTCAAGAATCCCGTGCTGTTGGGGCTCCAGGCAAAACCCACACTAGGACCAAAATTGTTCCAATCCATATTGTACGCGCGGGTACCTTGTGGAAAGCGTTCGAACGCTGTTGGAGTACCAGTTAGAGTGCCTGGCTTGAAGAGATTGTTTACTCCAGAGACACCCCAGACACCGGCATAACCTCCGACGGGTTGCGTGTAGTTGCTATTCTGCGCCGTAAATGGGAATTGAAGCTCCCAACGGACGCCGGCATTAATTGTCAGATTGGGCCTCAAGCGCCACGCATCCTGCGCATAGAAACCAGCCGTACGTTGGCGTACTCGCTGGGTAAAATCTCCCAGGTAGGTATATTTTCCGGTTGTCTCACTCGTGAACGCACTTGCGGTTATCGTGGTTACGCGACCCGTTAAGAGCGCGTACAGATTACCGGCATTGGTGATGTCAGTTCCTGAGGCGCCGGGGAAATTCGAAGAGATAAACATTGCCGCGTTGGCCGGGTCATTTGCGTTGAGACCGAAGGTGATGGCCGGAATCACACGAGCGATGCTAAACGAATAGGAGTTGTACGATGCTACGTCGGTTCCAAAGTTGAACGAGTGATTTCCAGTTACGTAGGAAAGGTTGTCGAGTAATACTTTCGCAGGTGCGTTGTTCCTGGAAGAACTGCTGCCTGACGCCGGACTAGTGGTTGTATTTCCTCCCGGAGCAAATACTGTAAAGGAAGGATTGAAGCCACCCAGTTGGGCAAAGGGAGCCGCACTGGTTTCCGGGAAGAACAATACCGTGCCGCCGGCGCCGATACCAACTCGAAGCTCGTTCACAAGATTATTCTTGATGGTTGAGCGCAAGGCCAGCGAGTCTGAAAAGCGGTCTGAGTACTGACCACCTATACCGATTGGTATTCCCGGGAAAATGGAATCCCTGCTGTTAAGCTGGTCGGGAGTGGAAATAAACACATTGTAGTTCCACACATTTTCGAGATGGTGCTTCTTGGTAAGATTAAAATCGAAGCGCACCGTCGAGAATTTGCGCAAATTGTTGGCTGGACTGTTCCAGGTGAACCGTTGCTGGTTGTCACCAAGGGCCTGCAAGCCACCTTGCGTCAGGCTCGAGCGAATCTTACCAAGCATCGCTCCGATGATGGGATCAACCGTCGCAGTTTGTCCCTTCGAAAGTGCTAGCGCGAACAGATCTTTACTTTGGGAACCACCTGTTCCGTACTTGAAGATCCCGTTTTGCGCGTCGGGCGTCAGCACGGTTCTTTGGCGCGCCGTCGAGCCGGGCAAGCGAAACTCTTCATAATTGAAAAAGAAGAAAGCCTTTTCGCGACTCTTGATCAGCTTTGGAATCAAGATAGGGCCGCCCATGCGGACGCCATACTGATTAAGGATCATTGCCTGACGTGGCTGACCCGAGATGTTATTGAAATAATAATTTGCGTTGAGAGCGGTATTGCGATGATACCAATAACCACTACCATGATATTCACTGCCGCCGCCTCTGGTGCTGAACTTAATTTGAACGGCGCCATCACCCGAGCTTTCGGCGCCCGGTACTGCTGATGAGAGCGAGACTTCTTCAATCGCATCGATGCGGGGGCGCACGAACGTGAAGAAGCCGTCGTTCGACTTCGAATCCTCAGCCTGATCCGGTAAGCCATCGAGCGTAATTGTCAGCGAGCCTCTCGGAAGACCGTTGATGGTTGACGAGCGCGGCCGCGCGGGCGTCTGCGTTCCGGGCAAAGTAAGCACGAGGTCGAGTGCGTCGCGCGAGGTGAAGGGCAATTCCGTGATCTGGCGACCCGTGATCGTACTACCGATGTTGGGGGTTTGAGTCTGTAATACTTCGCCGCCTCCAACAATCGTCACGGTCTCTGCGGGCGTACCCAATGCCAGCGTAACGTTGACGGTGGTCGGCGTACCAACGTTGACTTTGACGCTGGTTACTTCTGCTTTCTTAAAACCAGAAGCAGCCTGAATTGTTAGACGATAGACACCGCGCGGTAATGACGGAAGATCAAAGTTACCGCTTTCGGATGTCTTCGCGGTGCTTTCGGCACCAGTCTCAATATTTTTCGCGGTCACCGTCGCATTTGCCACGACGGAGCCTGATGGATCAGTTACGGTACCGGCTATTGAACCAGCTGAAGAAAACTGGCCAACTCCGGTTGACGTAAAGATCAATACTAGAGCTGTCGCTACTAGCAAGCTGCAAATCTTGAATCTCATAAGGCGGGCTCCTCCTTTAGGAGATAATCTACGGTTTGGAAATTCCGACAGGAGGCGAACCTGTCAGATCGAATATTCCAATCAGCGGACGCTGACCACGAGATATGAATTGTTACCGAGTAAAAGACCGCGCTGGGAAGGCTAGTGGCTCCCGTTCGAAACCTATAGTCTTCGAGCGAACGAGTTGTTCGTCATTGACCTGGATTTAGGGCTAGGAGACCAGCGAAATTCGAACTTCCGGATAATTTCTTCAAACTTTCGGACGCAGTATACGCGCTTTCATTGAATTTGCGAATACTTTCTAGAAAAGACAGATTAGGAAAAAACGAATCTGCAGGATTCGTGCCAGTCACGTCTCAGACCTGCAAGGCGGTTCAAACTCTGGTCAGATTCTTATCACGCGATTCTTTCGATCCGGAGCCGCAAAGGTCGAGACACAACTCCGAGAGTCTTGTCCCTCGTCAAAAGATAGTCTTCCAATTTGGGATAGTTTGTCTTCTCAACACAAGTATCAAGCTTACCCTGTGTCATCAGGGAGACGGCGGAAACTAGGGAGACGGTTTTGTGGACGTGGGCGTCGGCTCATCAATGCCTTTGAGCTTCCGAATCACACTGCGAAGCTGTTCGGCATCCGGGGTCGTCGGGGCCAGTCGCAGGTAAGTTTCTAACTCAACTATTGCGTCTTTCTTGGCCCCCCGAGAACTATAGATAATTGCCAATAGTCTATGAGCTTCCTTCACCTCATTGCCGCCAAGCTTGATCGCGGCTGATAATTCCTTTTCCGCTTCGTCAAAATTTCCGAGGTTGGCGACTGTTTGTCCGAGGAAATAGTGGCCAACCGCCTGATCGCTTTTCAATTTCACCGCTTCACGGAGCAACGGTTCCGCATCCTTGTAGCGTTTTAGCATTACGAGCACGATACCGCGGTTCATCAGGGGCATATACGCGTGAGCGTCGATCTTAAGCGCCTCTTGGAGTGCCTCATCAGATTTCTGCAATTCGTTGAGCTTCATGTACTGAACGCCCATCTCGTTGTACGCAAGCGCAAATTCCGGGTATTCAGCGATTGCGTCCTGCAACTGCGAGATCGCCCCGCGCCTGTCACCGTTTTTTGCGAGTTCTATCGCTTTGTTGTACTTAGCCAACGTCGGTTTGGGAACCTTGGCCAAATCTACATTAATAACGCCCGGCGTTCCCGTTATTCCGGGCCTGGATGTAAGCCGAATACTCAGGTAGTAATTCTGCGGCGGCATCGCGCGTGGCTGGATGACCGACACGGTTTGCGAGAAAGGTTCAAAATCTTTCTCCTTTTCGATGACCACGACATAGTCACCAGACGGAACGCCACGAAACACGAAGTTTCCGTTCTCGTCCGTCGTCGAGATGCGGTCTCCTCGGGTCATACTTTGTAAACGAACCGAAACGCGCCGGGTGATACGCTCTCCGGTTGAGGAGACGATCATGCCGCTGATAGTGTTCACCCCTCCCAGACCGGTGTCGGTGGATGCCGCCCCCTGAGGAATACCCTGGGCGGTTACTCGAACTACGAGAAGAAGCGAAAACAAAACTAGAGAGAATCCTGATCCACCTACATTCCTCTTTAACATAGTGCCGACCTCAATCGAAGTAACGCTTGGGGGACGTTTGGGAATTCTTCGGACTGAGCAATGTCTGGCTTAGGGCCGCCTGGACATTCCAATGATGATAATGAAAAGGGCGTTGCCGAAATTCCGACAACGCCCAGAAATGAATCATACCCGGAGGCAGATCCGCAAACAACGACTTCGTCGGACTAGAACCTCACTTGCGCGATAATGTTCATCGCGCGTGAGCCGCCACGCTGTACGCTAACACGACCGAACGACGTCGAATCAAAGTTTAAGACGTTCGTGCCGGCTCCAGCAGCAGTAGTCGGAAAGATGAAATTGGGATGGTTCAGGAAATTGATTGCCGTGCCCTTTAGCTCGAACCTGACTCTTTCCGTAATCCGGATCCTCTTGGTAAAACTCAGGTCGAAGTTAAAGTAACTCGGGCCGTCAAGACTGTTAACCGGGAAATTGCCGAATGTGCCCGGAGCTGGAGCCGACATCAACCCGGGCTTAAGCGTCGAACTGGTAGCCTTGCCGTTTACTACGGTTATGTTAAGGAGATTCGGGTTGACAAAGAACAGGCCGGCTGGTGTCTTGAATAGCCCAAGGTTCTTCCTAAACTCCTCAAAGCTAATACCGGTAAGCTGCGCCCCGTTGTTAGCCGTGGAACTATTAAACGTCGTCCGGCCAGACCCCACATACCACGGGACACCAGTCGACCAGCTGACAATAGCTCCTAAAGAGAAGCCTCCCACGATTCTATCTACGAAATCATTAGCACCGCCAAAAAAGGATTTACCCTTTCCGAAAGGAAGGTCGTAGATGCCGTTGGCGACAAATCGCTGCGTCTGATCCTGGATCGAGCGGCGATAATCCGCCCGAGGATTGCGCAGTGTCAGGCGAGAGGACAGATCGTTCTGGTTGTTCCCCTGGTTGTCGACTGCGTTACCCATCGCCTTGCTCCAGGTGTAATCCGCCTGGAACTGCAATCCGTTTGAGAACCTGCGACGAAGCTCGATCTCCAGCGCGTGGTAGTTGGACATTGAGTCATTGGCCAGGACATTCACAAAGGCTGCATTTGGATTTGCCACGAAGAAGTTTCCCGCCAATCCAAGTGCCACGCTTTCGCGATTAGCCCTGTACGTTGAAGTGAACGCCAGCGTATTGGCAAAGGCGCCGACGTTGTTATTCGTCAAGTTGGTGATAAACCCCGAGTTCGTGTAAGCGCTGCCGGCTGCAAGACCGTTGAAAAACTTATCGAAGATCGGGAGAGCAAGACAACCAGCGCAACCCGGAGCAAAGCTTGTTCCTCCGCGAAGGGCTAAATTGGCTTGAGCATTTTTGAACTCTTGCAGGAACCCATTCTCGAAAATGTTAACTTCGTTAATGTTGTAAGCACGCCAAGTGTTGGGTGCGTAGTTGCCAACATATCGGATTTCAAGCGCGGTGTCCTTAAAGATCTCGCGCTCGATACCGACGTTCCACTGGTGCACGTACGGGGCGCGAAGGTTTGGATCGGCCGTCCACAAACCGCTGCCTGTATTCGCCAGGAAATTCTCTCGATCGGTGATCGGAATCTTAAACGTCGGAAAATTCAAAGGCACGCCTCCGGCACCCAGTTGGCCGAGCAGTTGATTCGAATTTGGCGTGACACCGCTCAGCGGCGACGTGTTAGCCGTCTGGATCAGTCCGGGATTGGTGTTCCCGGTTCCCAAAAGGTTAGTGAACGTCGTGACCCCGTCATGCAGATAACTGACTGAGTAGCCGGCGCGGATAGAACTCGTGCCCTCATCGCCAAACAAACGGTGCAGCAGCCCCGACTTAAAGCCAGGTGAGTAGGCAACACCGACAAAAGGTGCGAAGTTATTCCAGTCATTCTTGTAAAGGGGAATACCGGTATCGCCGCTGACGAATATCAGTGAGGCAACGCCCGCCGTTTGACTACCCGGAGCTGCAGTCGGTTTAAAGAGATTACCCTTCCCAGAGACGCCCCAGATAGAATCAAAATTTGCCGGTTGAATGGACAGCCCGTTCGGAACGGTCGGAACACCCATGTAGTCCCATCGCACCCCAAGGTTGAGTGTAAAGTTACTTCTTATCCGCCATTGGTCCTGTGCGAAGAGCGCCAGGTCTCTTCCCTGGACCTGCCTCAATCGCGTAAAACCCGGAACAAAACCGGAGGTCGGAGTTTTGACATTTAACGTCTGGCTCGAGATCCCTAACAGGCCGGTGATCGTGCCATAGACTGTATTCGCAGCCGTTAAGTTTGCAGCGGAAGCTCCGGGCAAATTAGCAGCTATTGTTAAGTTAGTTAAGTTAACTGTGTTTGCTGGGTCGGTTGCAACCCGCACCACTGGCCCAATCTGATTCAACTGGACGATACCGGCGTCGTTCACACTGATGCCCAAAACATTCTGAAAATCCATGCCAAATTTCCAGAGGTGACTACCCTTGACCCACGAAAGCGTATCGGTAATCTGATTAACGATGGTATTTCGAGGCTGGGGCAGGAACGTGTTGTCATAGTTCGTGAGCACACCCGGCAGCGATATGAATGGAACAGACTGCGGACTGTCGCGGTTGAAATCTACCGGAGCCCATTGGCGGCCATATCGGAAGACGTTGGTCACGTTAGGTCCAAATGTTGAAACCAACGCCGGGGTGACTAGATTTCTGGTTGACGCCTGAAACCCATTTACGCCACCCGGGAATGGTGCTTCAAGTCCGTTTGTAGTGACATCGGGGAACGTCCTGGTAATGACGCGGCTGTAAACAAATTCAAGTTTATGCGAACCCAATCCCGTGTCTTTTACAAGCTGATGGTCATACCGGGCTACGTATTTATCGTTGGTGGTAAGTTGTTCAGCGTTGAAAGTGTAGCAGCTAATATTGAATCCATCGCCGCCACAGCCTGAATTGTTGTTGGGAAGAGGTATCTGCGCCAGATGGGCCGTCATGAGCGGATTCAGCGTATGGAAGGGGACGCTGGCTTGATTTAGCAGGTTGACCGTCTGAGTGACACCGCCGACCGTATACTTGAATATACCGTTTCGGGCGTCCTGGGTTAGGACGGTGCGGTTACGCGAACGCGAGTCAGTCTGGACAAACCTTTCGTACGAGAAGAAAAAGAAGGCCTTGTCCTTGCCGCTCCAATAGCCCGGCCCACCCTCGCCAAATTTAGGGGCGTACACGGGCCCCCCGATGTCAAAACCATCATAGTGCTGGCGCAGGATCGGCCTTGGCGTGCCATTGAAATTGTTGAACCACGTATTAGCGTCAGTCCAATTATTAATAATCTGAAGGAAGGCTCCACCGTGGAAATCGTTTGAGCCACCCTTGGTCACGAGGTTGACCTGAGCGGCGCCGCGCCCGGCATCCGAACCTACGGTACCGGTGGTAATACTAAATTCAGCGGTGGAGTTCAGCGACGGAGTAGTGAGCGCAAACATCGAGCTCGTCTTGACGAAGTTGTCCATCGCGTTGATGCCGTCCTGCGTCAGGTTTACCGCTGTCTGCCGGAGGCCGCTTACCGATGAACCGCGTACGTCGGTTCCAACCACCGCGATACCTGCCTGTAGTCCAGCAAGGTCGACCGGGTTTCGGCCGCCAAGCGGGAGATCGACAACCTGTCTGGTGTTGATAACATTCGTAAGGGTCGGGCTGGTAGTGTTGACGATGTCTTGCGTAGCAGTCACCGTGACGGTTTCATTCGGCTGGCCGATCTCTAACGGTATCGTCACCTGAGCGGTAGACGCAACCGAGATAACAACCTCGCGTACCACTGCCTTCCTAAAGCCTCTTGCCTCAACAGATATCGTGTATGTGCCAGGCTGCAATGCCTGGAAATCGAAGGTACCGGCACTGCTGGATTCCACACTCCGCTCAGCGCCAGTTGCGGTGTTAAGCACCGAGACCGTCGCACCGGACACAATTGCGCCGCTGGGATCGCTGACATTGCCAGTAAGACTCCCCGTCGTGGTTTGTCCGAAGGCCGTCATCGTTAATAAGCAGGTTAAGAGAATGGCGAGGCAAAGCGTCAGAGGCTTCAAGACGTTTTCCCGACCAGGAGATAGTTCAGAAGCCGTTCCAGAATCACTCCGTCTAAGCATACGCGGACTCCTTATTAGGTTGTTGAAGTTCAGACTAGCGACTGGTACGGCAATAGGGCGTCAGACCCAGTGTTCTTTCAGGGTTTCCAGCCGTACTTTTTATTGAAAATGGACCAGACAAGACAGGACTTTTATTGACTCGAGTTTTTTGTGAGCGCAATAATTATGCCGCTGTAAGGAATTCGCAGAATTGAATAATAATCCAAGGAATTGGAGGCTGGGTGACCTCCCAGCACAGTCGGCGATCTTTCAGAATTTGGATCGTTCTACGAATTATTGAATGATTGTAAGGTTTCCAATGGCCGGCTTCTCCCTTATGAGTGAGGGTCGGTGTTAGGGCATGCTCCTGTGTTTCACTACTTCAAACTCAAAGTGCAATTCCTTGCCCCTGCAGATCATAGAGAGATAAAACTCCCAGAATTTTCTGGTGAAGCGAAACGACGGCCAACGCTGGTCGAGGTTGGTTACCCACTCGAGCCCGATAGCGCGCCACAAATTGGCCAGGCTTACGTGAACGTGCACCGGCTTTAGCTCCACGGTGGTGTAGAAAGGAAAAGGCGTCTTATCGGGCGTGAAGCAATTAAATGAATAGCTATTGAAATGGTTACGGTGCGTTGGATCGGTGGGCCAGTCCGGATTCGAATAGTGCGGAGTAACTATTTTTATCGAGCCGCCGGCGCGCGTTATGCGGTGTAACTCAGAAACAAAGGCCATCACGTCGGGTACATGTTCAATCACGTGGCGGCAGATGATCTCGTCGAATTCGTCGGCTGCGAATGGATAAGGCAAAACTCCGAGATCGTGAATCACGTCAGCATGGCTACGAGGATTAGCGTCAATACCGATTGCGCCGGGGTACTTATTTTGTCCGCAACCTACGTCAAGGATTTTTTTGGCAGTCTGGGGTCGGTCCGGCAACTCGCTCATGATCAATTAGGGCTCGGGCGTTCAGGCTTTAAGTGCTGGCGCTTGCACAGTTGATTTGGGTAACGCCGCAATTGGCGCCGATGAGGATATCCATTTCTCAAAACTCCGCAAATCAAATGGGAGCACCGGCAAGCCAAGCTTCTCACTCAACTCGCCCAACGACATGCCGTCGAGCATTATCTCTTCGTCGCTTTTCAAAGTTGTGCGAGGAATGATCAGAAAGTCGCCACGAATATCATTCCGCGACTTGACGAAGTCTGATCCGGTCAACAGACCCGCCACGCAAACATCGCCGCCAAAATAACCGTTCACAACTTCCGCTACATGCAGACGCGTGCCTAAGCGCTCGTTTAGTTTTTCGATTTGTTCACGCAACACGGGTGCGAAAAGAGTACCGGTCATTATGGTGCCGAACAGTTGTCCGGGATTAATCAATGGTCGTCGCGACAACCTTTGCAGCAAGTTCGAGAATTGATTACAGAACGATCGCACCATGCCGATGCCATCTTCAATTTGCGGATAATCACCGTAATGCTTCCTGCCTGGTACCTTACGTCCTGCCTTTAAGTAGATTTCATCCCCAAGAAAAGCAAACGTAGTTCCCAGCCGCTCTCGCAGCTCAGACTGTATTTGCGTTACCTCTTCAATTACTTGCCGGCAGAAGTCGGGAGTTACGGCAGTGAGCCGTTCGTCGGTGTTGTAGCGGGTCAGCCCGAGGGGAACAATCGCTACGCTGCTCACTCGCGGAAAGTACGCGGCGAGATCAAAGATCGTTTTTCTCAAGACTGGCCCATCGTTTATCGTTGGGCAAAGAACAACCTGAGCGTGAACTTCGATTCCAGCGTCTAACATCCGCGCGAGCTTGTCAGAAATGTCGGCTCGATCCTTTTCCACGCCGAGCAGGTACGCGCGCACTTCAACGTCGGTGGCGTGGACCGAGACATACTGCGGTGTGAGCCTTTGCTCGATTATGCGTTGCATCTCATCTTCAGTTATCGAAGTGAGGGTCGTGTAATTCCCGTAGAGGAACGAGAGACGGATATCTTCGTCACGAATAAAAAGCGATGGCCGCGCATCGTCGGGATTGCCCTTACAAAAGCAGAAGATGCATTCATTAGCACATTGGCGTGGCACAATCTGTTCGAACGACAAGCCAAAGTCTTCGGCCTCATCACGCTCGATTTGAAGCTCCCAGTCTTCGCCTGACTTCTTTCTGACTTCGAGTGTAAGTTCGGTTTCGCCTCCGGTCTGGAATCGAAAATCGAGATAGTCGCGAACGGGCCGCCCGTTAACTTTGATCACGCGATCACCGGGCTCCAAGTCCAATTCTTTTCCCAAACTATCGGTGGATACATCGGTGATGGTGACGCCGCGGCGGCGAATGCTGGTTACTGCTGGTGTGACTGCAAACTCGTACATATTCCAGAAACCGCGGCCCCGATTTGCCAACTGTTGGCTGGCGTGAAACTCTGACCGCAAAGAAACCGACAGTATAACAAGCCTACACACACGACGGAAACTGCTGGAACTGGGCACGTATTCCACTTTTCTTTTACTTGTATTCGTCTCAAAACCCGGGAAGTCTGGCATTCGACCTCGTTGTGCGGGATGGAGCTTGGAAAATGAGTAGAATTTTCGCGATAGCAGCCTTGCTTCTTGCAGGACTACCAGCGGTCCCTGTCCTGGCGCAGCAGGCAACCGGCCATTCATCAGAGGCCGGAAAGGCGTCGAGCCAGACTCAGCCCGCGCTCCTTACGAGCAACACTACTAATAAAGGTGAATCCAAACCTTCGCCGTCTCTCGTTGTCCCGAACTCACCAGCCACGTCACCGAACTCAGACAAACTAACTTCTGAACCCGAAGAGAACTCACTGACTACGATTTATCGAGTTGGTGTAGGCGATGTTTTAGATGTTCGAGTTCGAAATACCGCGAATTCAGGCTCGACTCTCTTCACCGTCCTTGAAGGCGGCGTCATTGAGTTTCCACTTTTGGGAGGCGCCTTTAGCGTCGTCGGTTACACGACAGAAGAAATCCAGAATCGAATGGCAGTCGAATTCAGGCGTCGGGCATTGCTGGATGGCGCTCAAATCAGCGTTGCCGTGAGGCAGTATGCGAGTCACTCGATTATTGTCACAGGCCTCGTGGTGAGTGGCGGAACCAAGATGTTAAGGCGAGAAGCTGTGCCTCTGTATGTAATTCTCGCGGAATCGCAGTCTCGGCTGGATGCGGCGCGCGCCAGCATCATGCGCGCAAACAATTCGGTGTTGACCGTCGATCTAACCGATCCTTCTTCCACCAGCGTTCTGGTACGACCCGGGGACGTCATCAATATCATGTCGCGGCCGGAACTCTTCTATTACATCGGTGGACGCATTGATTACCCGGGACAGAAGGTCTTTCAATCAGGCATCACTCTTCTTCAGTCGATTCTCGCGGCGGGCGGCACTCGCAAGCGCTCAGACGGCGTCGTGGAAATGTCGCGAGAAAGCTCTTCAGGAAACCTCACGACCACACGATACAACCTGAAAGAGATCAAATCAGGAAAAGTGCCCGATCCTAAACTGCAAGCGGGCGACCGCATCGAGGTGCTGAAGTAGATAGTTGCGGTCCGGGACGTCAGTCGATTTTCGATTCATCATTCTCCAATTGCCATATCTCGTCGCCGGAAGGCGGTCTCGCGCTCGCCCAGCACTCCTCCAAGTCGCCTATGGTTGGGTGCTTTCCTGACCAATGGAAAATGGCAACTGGAAAATGTTGAATGGAAAATCAGAAGCACGCGCTAACTACTCTGTCCGAGAGTCATAACCTCCCTCCTAACCCAGGCAAATCCTCATTCAAGCAGTACTGCTAATTTGATTGACAATCCTAGCCGCTCTTTGTTAGTTATTCAGCGCAATAAACAAGCCAGCCAAGGTTTCCAGTAATATCGCTAGACTTGTGTCATCCCTTTAAGGAAGCGAGTACGCGTTTATGAATAACAAATTGAAGCCAGCTATTATCGGCGGCATCGTCGTCGGTCTTCTCTCGTCGATTCCGTTCGTCAATATCCTAAATATTTGCTGCTGTTTTTGGGCGATTCTCGGCGGCGTACTTGCCACTTATATGTTCATCAAAGCATCACCAACTCCCGTTAAGGCCGGCGATGGAGCTGTGCTGGGACTGTTGGCAGGCGTGGTCGGCGCCTTGATTTACATCGTCGTCGGAATTCCGCTAGGAATTGTGATGGGCAAGACGATGATGTCTTTGATGAGCGGGTTTATGGAAAGCGTCAACCCCCAGCAAGCGGAAATAATGCGCGCCCAAATGGACGCCGGCCAATCTATCGTTTCGCACATCTTGCGAGGACTGGTTTCGGCTTTCCTGCTGCTGATCTTCTCGACGCTCGGTGGCCTTTTGGGTGTACCCATTTTTGAGAAGCGCAAAGGTGGGCCAGACTTACCGCCGCCGCCTCAGAACTTTGGCGGCCAACCAACTCCTGGAGGTTACGGTTCAAATATCTAAACCAATAGAATCGACGGCTTTCGCTTTATCGATCTAGGAGAAGCAGCGGTGTCGCAACCCTATACTCCCCCGTCTGCGAACGCCGGCGCACCAATGGCCAACAACATGACGTTGGCCATCATTGCCACAGTCGTTTCGATAAGCTTCTGCTGTGGCATTCCGCATGGACTGATATCGCTGCTTTGTGCGACTCAGGTGGCCAAGAAGGCCCAGGCCGGCGACACTGAAGGAGCGATGAAATCGGCGAAGCAAGCAAAGATATTTGCTTGGATCTCGATTATTGTTTCGGTAGTGGGGTTGGTGTTAGCCTTTGTCTTCGGCGTAATAGGTGGCATCCTGTCAGCGATTAGCAAATAAGCAAGCGCGCTGGTTGAAGAAAACGGCACGATCTTTCCAGGGTCTGGCTCAAAATCTGAAAGCCAGATCGTTACCCTTGGTACAAACACAATTCCAACTTTGAGGATAGAAAACGACGATGAGATATTGCACGAAATGTGGTGGACAGAACGACGACCTCGCTCAATACTGTTCGACTTGCCAATCTGCCCTGGGCCCAACTACTGGCGGCGGCTATCAACCGATGGCGGCTGTGAACCAGGGCGCAATGTCTGATTGGAAGGCTCAGGGCGCCGATAAGAAAATGGTCGCCGGAATCTGCGGCATTCTTCTCGGTGGGTTTGGGGTGCACAAGTTCATCCTGGGCTACACGACGGAAGGAATCATCCAAATTGTGATTACCTTGGTGACCTGCGGCGCCGGCAGCATCGTTGGCTTGATCGAAGGAATAATCTATCTCACGAAATCCGACGAAGAGTTTGTGAGAACCTACATTCAAAGTAAGCGCGGCTGGTTCTAACCGGCGACAAGAACGACACAGACTTCGGTCTGTGATTAGTAATGGCTATTCTCGAAGCGAGCCCGCAAGAAGACGAACACAGAATGAGCTCTGTGCAACTGGGTTCGCGGCAATGGAGAGCGGTGGCGCTGTGGGTTTTGCTCACCAGCGGCGCCGCTTATCTTTTTATCTTCGAGCCTGGTCGATCCGGTTTCTTTCCTCTATGTCCATTTCGGACCCTTACCGGATTCCAGTGCCCGGGATGCGGTAGTACCCGTGCCTTACATCAGCTACTACACGGCAACGTGCTTGCTGCATTCGAGCTGAATCCTCTGCTCATAATATTTCTGCCGGTGCTTGCGGCTGGATTAATTTTATATACGTGGCGAGCCTTCACTGGCGGACCTTCAATCCAATTGAATTTGCCCTCCCGATATATTTGGGCTTTCTCGGCAGTAGTCGTCGTATTTTGGGTAGTCCGAAATACCGCCATCTATCCTTTTCTTTCTTGAACTAACAAGCTTCGCCGTAGCGTAGACTTCAGTCTGCGCTTACTTGCCTAAAGTTCAACTTGGATGTTTGGTCTTTGTGAAGTTAGAGGATAGCGCCCGTTGGGTAAAGTTGGATAGCAATCAAAACAGACTGTGAAGTCTGTTCTACGGAGGTTCAGAAAATGCGCGTAGCAGGTTTGCTGCTGATCTTAAGCCTCGCAACCATCGGTCAAGCTCAAAAACAACGGACCCAACAGCGCCGAGCGCAACGACCTGTTCATACTTTTTCAATTGTCGCTCGCGATCCCGTTACCGGTGAGCTGGGTGTAGCAGTTCAGTCGCATTGGTTTTCCGTGGGCTCAATCGTTCCGTGGGCTGAAAGTGGAATCGGCGCCGTAGCCACTCAATCGTTCGTCGATCCTTCGTATGGCAAATTGGGATTGGACTTGATGCGCACAGGAAAGACTGCACCGGAAGCTTTGCGAGCTTTGCTTGCGGGAGATGAAGGGCGTGATGTCCGACAGGTCGCGATGATCGATGCGCGTGGGAATGTCGATGCCTGGACCGGCAAGAATGACATACCTGCCGCCGGCCAGATCGTCGGCAAGAATTTCTCGGTGCAGGCCAACCTGATGCTTAACGATAAGATTTGGCCTGCGATGGCTGAGGCGTTTGAAAAGACGAAAGGTGATCTTGCCGATCGAATGCTGGCAGCTCTCGATGCTGCTCAAGCTGTCGGTGGTGACATTCGTGGCCGCCAATCTGCCGCAATCATTGTGGTCACCGGAAAGCCAACCGGTCTGGCTTGGAAAGATCGCACGTTCGATTTGCGAGTGGATGACAGCCCCGAGCCGCTACAGGAATTGCGACGTCTGGTTACTTTGCAACGCGCCTACAACCACATGAACGCCGGCGATCTCGCGGTTGAGCACAAAGACAATGAAGGCGCGCTGCGTGAATATGGCGCCGCGGAAAAGTTGGTACCGGACAATGCCGAAATGATCTACTGGCATGCAGTTGCTCTCGTGAACATGGGACGCGTAGATGAATCGCTGCCACTTTTCAAGAAAGTCTTTCAAATGGACAAGAATTGGGTGACGCTAACTCCTCGATTGGCGAAGGTAGGCTTGATTCCAGACGATCCAAAATTAATCGAGCGATTAACGTCGATAAAGTAACGATTCCGCTGTCAAAACTTCCACTGGTGGCCCAGCGACGCGGGCGCAGTTTACTGTCCTTTCGCTGCTGGAATTGACAATCAAATGTTGAAGCTCATCAAAAACCTCTCATCAATCCTCGTGCTGGTGCTCGCAATAATTGGATGCCGGCAAATTCAGAAGTTAAGTCCTCCATCAGTTCTGAAGAGCACCGATGGGAAATTTCAGATAACTGTTCCGGGAGGGTGGCGCGATACTCCAAGTCTGCATGAGGAGGCTTCGATTAGAGCCGCAAACGCTTTGAATGAAATGTACGTGATCGTGATCAGCGAAAACAAGATCGATTTCGCAGACGGCATAACTCTGGACAAATTTACCGACATCACGCGTGATTCAATGATGTCGAAACTTGGCTCGCCGGTGGCCTCGCCTCCTACAAAGGTGACCATTAATGGAATCCCCGGCCGTCAATTCATGCTTCAAGGCGAAGGCAAAACCGTGAAAATTGCCTACCTTATTACCAACGTTGAAACCGAATCTCACTATCATCAAATCATCACCTGGACGCTGCTCTCTCGAATCAGTCAGAATCAGCCTACTCTTCAAGGAATTACCGAGAGCTTCCGCGCAGTGAAATGAAATGAGCGTCCACCGCGACCATACAAAACCGAATTTCATAGACTGTCCCATCGCTCCGGCGGTAGCGCCCTAATTTTGGGTTGCGGTGACCTGTGACCGCTTTCGCCCACGGCGGCTTGACGCCGCGCTGCTTTAGTAATGGACCGTTGTTCGACGACGTGCTGACAAGTCGCGGCGACCCAAGCGCCGACAGGTCGGCGCCCTCCAAATCAGGGCACTACCCGCTTTCGGCGCACTCTCCGCTCTGTTATCCTGCAATTGATTTCCGCATGTCTGAGTCGAATTTCCAACTCAAAGAACGCGTCCGAGCTTTCTGGCAAGCCAACCCTTGCGGGATAAAGTTTGCTGATGCGGAACCGGGCAGCCGTAAGTTTTTCGAACTCGTTGAGCAGCACCGCTATGAAACGGAGTGGCACATTCCTGACGCTGCGGACTTTGCCTCGGCGAAAGGACTGCGAGTCCTCGAGATCGGTTGCGGAATGGGAACGGATGGAGCTGAGTTTGCCAAAGCTGGCGCTGACTACACCGGAGTGGATCTGACGGAAGCTGCGGTTGACCTTGCGAGAAAGCGCTTTGAAGCATTCAATCTTCAAGGAACGTTTCGCTCTGCGGATGCTGAAAACCTTGATTTTCCGGACGAGTCTTTTGACCTCGTCTATTCGCATGGCGTCCTGCATCACACACCTGACACCGCCGGCGCTGTACGTGAGGTTCATCGCGTTCTCAGAAAAGGCGGGCGAGCGGTCGTAATGCTCTATCATCGGAACTCGTATAACTACCGCGTGAATATTCGGCTGCTGAGACGCGGTGGAGCACATCTCTTGAAGTGGAAGGCAGGCCGGCGTTTGATCAACGTCCTGACCGGAGAGCCGATGGAATCGCTAAAGGAACATGCAGACAAGCTGCGCGATAGCCGCAACGGCTCCCCGAGCGATGACGAATTCCTGAATCAGAACACCGATGGCGCCGGCAATCCGTTAGCCCGTGTTTACTCTAGAGACGAAGCACTTGCGCTATTCAAAGATTTCGCGGAGGTCAAGTTCCGCGTCTTCTTTCTCAACAAACGATTCATTCCTTTAGTGGGAAGTCTTTTGCCGCGCTCGGTCGAAGCCTCAATGGCTTCACGCTGGGGATGGCATCTGTGGATTTATGCGAAGAAGTAACGCTGCTGTGGCACGGGCGTCTCGGTGGTGATGTCAACGTCGACTTTGAGGCTGGATCGTTAGCCCAACTACACAATGGGACTCAGTATTGGCAGTGATACAGTTCGGGGTTCTGGCTCTCTCATTCACACCCGGTTTCAACCGGGTGGCAAGGGTAGCGCGGAAGAGATATTTAACCGTTTCAACGGTTTCCGTTATCTTGTCAGTGAGTGATAGGTAAACCGTTGAAACGGTTAATTCGTCTTTTGGTGGCTAGTCCACCCGGTTGAAACCGGGTGTGACTGAGAAAGCTCAAACTGCATCAGTAGCCAAATTTGATTTGAGCCAAAGTCACACTGACTTAGTACGATCAGACCAATGAAGAACATTCTCATCACCGGCGGTGCAGGCTTCATCGGATCACATCTGGTAGACCAACTGCTCGCTGAGGGTAATTGGCAGATCACAGTCGTTGACGATTTCAATAACTTCTACGAGCCTGCTATCAAACGTGCAAATATTCGAGCGCATCTCCATCAGGGCGAGTATGAACTTCAGGAGGCAGACATCCGAAATCTGGATGCTCTGAAGAATGTTTTTGCCGGTAGAAGATTTGATTGCATCGTGCATCTCGCCGCGCGCGCCGGCGTGCGCCCTTCGCTAACTCAACCGCTGCTGTATGCGGAAACAAACATCAACGGCACCTTGAACCTGCTCGAGCTCGCCCGCACGCACAACGTCAAACAATTTGTCTTTGGCTCCTCCTCGTCGGTCTACGGTGCTAATGCCAAAGTTCCTTTCAGTGAAGACGATCCGATCAGGAATCCCATTTCTCCTTACGCGGCGACTAAAGCCGCCGGCGAGCTGCTTTGCCACACGTACTCGCACTTGTACGGATTACGTTGCGTGTGTCTTCGCTTTTTCACGGTTTACGGAGCTCGGCAGCGGCCTGATTTGGCGATACATAAATTCGCTCGATTAATCAGCGAGGGAGAGCCCATCCCGGTTTTTGGCGACGGCACCACCAGACGCGACTACACATACATTGATGACATCATCGCGGGCGCGCGCGCGGCGATTGATTATTCGGAAAGTGATTTTGAGGTCTTCAACCTCGGCGAGTCTCGCACGGTTGAATTGCGAGAATTGATCTCGCTCCTTGAAAAGGAACTTGATCAGCACGCCATCATTGATCGGCAGCCGTTGCAGCCCGGAGATGTTCCCCAAACATACGCGGACATAAGCAAAGCAAGGCGACTGCTGGCTTACGACCCGCAGACTCAAATTGAGGATGGAATAGCGAAATTTGTAAGTTGGTTTCGAGAAACTAAGTCCCCGGGAGCGCAGGCATCCTTGCCTGCTTTTGTTGATAGGAATAATTGATCTTCGACGGGGATTTCTTTTGCGCGTGAGGCAGGCAGGGATGCCTGCGCTCCCAGACAGATTTTTATGAGCAATACCGTCACCGAGATGCTGCCCCAGGAAATGCAGCAGCACACTTACTCGATCATGTACGAGGTCGAGGGGACTCACTGGTGGTTTGCCGGACGGCGGCGCATCATCGAAACCTTTCTCAAAGACATTTGCGAAAAACTTGGTTCCAAGACTCCTCGCATTCTCGACGTGGGCTGTGGCACTGGAGCCAACCTGGAAATGCTGGCTCAATTCGGCGAAGCCGAAGGCGTCGATGTATCTCCTGAAGCACTCGCTTTTTGTCGAGCGCGAGGCCTGCAAAAAGTTCGCGAGGGCGAGGCGGAACATCTGCCGTATGAAGACGGCTCTTTCGACTTGGTTACCGGGCTTGACGTTGTCGAGCATCTTGACGACGACGTCGCCGGCCTTAACGAGATGCGGAGAGTGCTTCGGCCCGGCGGCTATGCGCTGCTCTTTGTTCCAGCCTTTATGTTTCTGTGGGGTGTTCAGGACGACATCAGTCATCACCGCCGGCGCTACACGCGGTCAGGTCTCGAGCAGGTTGTTCGCGCGGCCGGCTTCGAAGTCGAACGAGTAACATACGCCAACATCACTTTCTTTGCGCCAATTCTGCTCGGAAGAATACTTATGCGAGTCACCGGGTTCCGGCCAGCTTCTGAGAACAACCTCACGGTCGGTGCTCTTAATGGAATACTTGGTCGCATCCTGGGCGCGGAAAGCTCTATACTTCATCAGGTGAACTTGCCTTTCGGCGTTTCCGCGATTTGCGTCGCGCGACGAATCAATTGATGAAAAAACTCTACGACGAACGTGATCCAACTCAAATGGACCCAACCGTGTCCATGGATCAGATTCATCAGAAGCCGGCGATCTCAGTTTTCCTGCCGGTCCTAAACGAAGAACCTAATCTAGTTCCTCTGCACGAGAAGCTTGATGTCGCGCTACAGCAACTGGGTAGACCAGCAGAAATCATCTACGTGGATGACGGTTCGACTGATGGCAGTCTGGAAGTTCTGAGGCGGCTTGCTCATCTTGACCGACGAGTTCGAGTCGTAGCCTTGCGGCGAAATTATGGCCAGACGGCAGCAATGGCTGCCGGAATCCATGCCGCTCGCGGAGATGTTCTGATACCGATGGACGCTGACCTGCAAAATGATCCCGCCGACATCGCGCGGCTGTTAGAGAAGCTCGATGAAGGATATGACGTCGTTTCGGGTTGGCGAAAGAACCGGCAGGATCGCCTGGTTACACGCAAGATACCGTCGATGATTGCTAATAGGCTGATTTCATGGATCGGCGGTGTTCCTCTTCACGACTACGGATGTTCTTTGAAAGCGTACCGGCGGGAGTCGCTTGAAGACGTGCATCTGTACGGCGAGATGCATCGCTTTATCCCCATCTACGCTTCATGGGCTGGCGCGCGAGTGGCCGAAATACCTGTCGAACATCACGCGCGCACGATGGGCAAGTCGAAATACGGCTTGTCTCGCACTGTAAAAGTTATTTTCGATCTGATGACGATTAAATTCATGGCGTCGTATCAAACAAAGCCGCTTTACGTTTTTGGTTGGGTTGGATTATTGACAATCGCCATCTCAATGCTCTGTGCGGTGGGTGCATTCGTAATGAAGTATTTGAGTTGGCCTCATCATGCAGATTTCGTGCAGACACCGCTGCCGGTTCTTGCCATGGTATTGCTGGTGCTTGGGATTCAGTTTTTTCTGATGGGCTTGTTGGCAGAGGTGCAGGTGCGCACCTATCACGAATCCCAATCCAAGGCGATTTATGCCGTGCGTGAGCGAATAGGATTCGACGAAGTGAAGTCCGACAAACTTTAGTTTGCGCGTGGCACGGGCGTCCCGCCCGTATTGTGTTATTGAAGTGAAAGAACGTCACACGGGCGTCTCGCCCGTATTGTGTTATTGAAGTGAAAGACCGTCACACGGGCGGGACGCCCGTGCCACTTTGATCGGAAATTTTGATTTATGTGCGGCATAACCGGTTGGGCAAGTTTGGATTCCCGCACGCCACCACCCGAGGGCGCTCAGGAACTACTCCACGCGATGTGCGAGCGCATGCTTCATCGCGGTCCGGATGCTGAAGGCTTGATGGTTAGCACCGGCGTCGCGCTCGGCATGCGACGCCTTGCCATCATCGATCTCCTCACTGGTGAACAACCCGCCCATAACGAAGACAAAAGTGTTTCCGTAATCCTCAACGGCGAAATCTACAACTACCGCGAGCTGAGGGACGATCTCGAAAAGCGCGGGCATTCATTCCGCAGCGCCTCGGACACCGAAGTCCTGCCGCACCTTTACGAAGAGTACGGCCGGGACATGGTCCAGCATCTGAACGGGATGTTCGCGTTTGCGTTATGGGATGCGAAGCGTCGGCGGCTGTTCATTGCGCGCGATCGGTTTGGCGAAAAGCCGCTTTACTGGGGAATCTTTGACAACACACTCTTGTTTGCTTCCGAGCCGAAAGTTTTGCTGGCCCATCCCGCAGTGCGTCCTTCGCTCAATCTCGAAGCGCTGAGGCGATACCTATCTTTCGATTATGTCCCCGCACCTCTTTCGATCTACGAAGGCATCAACAAACTGACGGCTGCACACTCGCTGACTCTTGAAGACGGACGCGTCGAGGTCGAACGCTATTGGAAACTTAGCTACAAAAAGCCCGACCATTTACCGACCGAACGCGAAGCAGCAGAGCATCTCCGTTTTCTGCTGGCGGATTCTGTGCGCATGAGGCTGGTATCCGACGTCCCACTCGGAGTGTTGTTGTCGGGAGGCATTGATTCATCGACGGTGACGGCTCTGGCTGCGCTGGCCTCGACTGAGACGGTGAAAACATTTTCCATCTCCTTCGCCGAAGCCTCCTTTGACGAGTCATCTTTCGCGCGAGCCGTAGCCAAGCATCTCGGCACGGACCATCATGAAGAACGCTTCAGTGCCGATCTGGCAGCGAATCTCGTAGGCGAGATCGGTTCATGGCTGGATGAGCCAAGCAGCGATCCTTCACTGGTGCCGACGTATTTGTTGTCGAGATTTACTCGCAAGCATGTGACCGTTGCCTTGGGCGGCGACGGCGGTGACGAACTCTTCGCAGGTTATCCGATGTATCTGGGACATCGCTTCGCCGATATCTATAACCGTGTTCCCCGAGTGTTGCGGCGCGGGTTGGTAGAGCCAATCGTCCGGAGGTTGCCGGTAAAAACTAAAAACCTTTCCTTCGATTATCGCGCTCGGCGTTTTGTCTCAACTGCAGGCCATGATCCAATCGCGCGTCATCACATGTGGTTCGGCTCCTTCACTACAACTGAGCAAGACCAGCTCCTCAGCGAAGAAATTAAGCGCCATAGTGACGGTGACATTTATCGTGAAGCGCGACGGCTGGCGGAAGAGTGCGACGCAACCGACATGATTGAGCGCATGCAAAGCCTCGATACGCAGCTTTATCTCGCCGAAGATATCCTGGCCAAAGTTGATCGCGCCAGCATGGCAGTCTCGTTGGAAGTACGCGCTCCGTTCCTTGACCAACGCGTGGCCGAGTATGCGGCTTCACTGCCTCGCAATTTCAAGTTGCGAGGCCGCACTTCAAAGTTCATTTTGAAGCGCGCAGTCGAAGATCTGTTACCGGCGTTTGTCTCGCGGCGTGGTAAAAAAGGCTTTGGAATTCCAGTCGCGGAATGGCTGAAGAAAAAACTCAATCCGCTCGCGAGAGATCTTCTGTCCCGCGAGAGGATAAAGCGGGCGGGTTTGTTTGAGCCTGACTACGTCGCTCGCTTGCTGGACGAACATGAAAGAAGCGTGGCTAATCATCGCAAACCTCTGTGGACCCTTTTGATGTTCGAACTTTGGCATGAAAGCTTTATCGAAACGCCGCGGCGAATCGAAACATCGGTCGTTACAAGGCACTGATTCCATCAGTCTTCAGCCAAGTAAATGAATGAACGGGCCCTCGAAGCCAGTTATACCAAGCTCTATTCCTGGTGTCGCAAAAATGATTTCGCCGGCTACGATCCGTTCGACGGACTAAACAGCCGTCTCTTCCAGTCGCTGCCGTTTAAGAGCTCGCGCACGGCCCGCCTCATCTGGACACAGTTCTTCAAGCGCTCGCCAATAAACTTTCGGACGTTGGCTAACGTTCCTCGGCAACGAAATGCCAAAGGCATAGCTTTATTCGCATTAGCGGCTCTCGCAAGATATCGAACAGAAGGCACTGTCGAAGCGGAAGTCGAGGCGCGCGAGCTGCTCGATGATTTGCTGGCCATGAGCCTCAAGGGGTTCAAGGGAGCTGCCTGGGGATATAACTTCGACTGGCAAGGCCGGGCGTTCTTTGCTCCACGAGGAACGCCGACGATCGTTCCGACTGCTTATGCTGCCCGGGCTTTGCTGGAGGCAGCGCAGTGTCTCGACAACAAGGACTTTCAGCCTTTTGCCAGGACCATTTGCGATTTTGTTCTCAATGACCTGAATCGCTCGGAAGAAACTCGCGACGAAATCTGTTTCAGTTATTCGCCGCTCGATCGCACTCGAGTCTTCAATGCCAGTTTGTTGGCTGGCGAGGTTCTGGCGAAAGTTGGGAAGCTTGTTGGAGATCCGGGTCTTTGCGAATTAGGTACGAGGGCCGCGCGCTACGTCATTCGTCGACAGCTTGACGACGGTTCGTGGACCTACGGTGAAGATAGCTATCAAGGGTGGGCTGATAACTTTCACACCGCATTTATCCTAACCAGCCTTTCCAGAATTATCGATTCGAGCGAATCGGCTCGCGACGAATTTGAACCCGCGTTGCTGCGCGGTTACGAATTCTGGCGCGATCGGTTTTTCCTCGCCAATGGTTGGCCCAAATATTTTCCGGACCGTTTGTATCCTGCTGATGCACATTCCGCCGGCGCGGCGTTGATTACGTTGGTTGAAATGCGCGGACGGATTCCCGGCGTCCTATTAATCGCCGACAAGATAGCCGAGTGGGCAATAAACAATCTGCAAAGTTCGGAGGGTTACTTTTACTATCAACGACGCCGGTTCTATCGTAATCGCATTTCCTACATGCGTTGGTCCCAGGCCTGGATGGCGTATGGGCTAGCGCGACTTGTAGAAGTAAAAAGGCAAAAGTAAAAAGGCAAAAGTTTCGGATTTGCTCGGCTCGCTCAACCGCAAAAACGAGGAGCTGCGTATGTCCAAAAATGGTTATGATATTCGTGAGAGAACCTTTAAGTTTGCCGTCCGAATTGTCAAACTTTGCCAGAAGCTCGACAGCATTCCAGGAGTGCCGAGAACTCTCAGTCATCAACTGCTAAAAGCTGGTACATCTGTCGGCGCCAATGTAGAGGAAGCTCAAGGCGGGCAGGGCAGAGCAGACTTCATTAGCAAGAACGCCATTGCTCTAAAAGAGGCGCGAGAAACACATTTTTGGCTCCGCCCCTTGGTTGCTTCGAGAATACTGACGGAAGATGATCTTTCCGATTTGATAGACGAAGCTGATCAGATCAAACGCATTGTTGGCTCGATCGTTGTAAGAACGCGAGCTCGTAGCTAATCACTTCCTGAACTTTTTACTTTTACCTTTTTACTTTTTTGCGTATCTGGATCGATCTCGCTAACTCACCTCACGTGCCGTTCTTCGCGGCGCTAATTCCGGAGTTTAAGCAGCGCGGCCATCAGGTCGAGCTTACCGCGCGAGATTACGCACAGACCGTCGAGCTAGCACGCAAGGCGGGGCTCACACCAATCGTGATAGGCGGACACGGCGGCGGAAAACTCACCGGCAAAGCTGGAAATCTTGTTGGACGCGCAGCCAGCCTGGCTAAGTGGGCGCGTGGCCGTGGCCTCGATTTGGCCGTCAGTCATAATTCATACGCACAGATCGCCGCCGCCAGTGGGTTGGGCATCAAAAGCGCGACGCTGATGGACTATGAGCATCAACCCGCCAACCATTTAGCGTTTCGTCTCGCCTCCAGTGTTATTGTGCCGAGCTGTTTTCCCGATAGCGCTCTGCGTCGTTACGGCGCGTCGAAAAGCAAAGTAAAGCGCTATCAGGGCACGAAGGAAGATGTTTACCTCGCCGGCTTTGTTCCTACTCCGGCTTTCTCCTCAACGCTTTCCGAGTTGGGTATTGAGTCAAGTGACATTCTTGTTGTGGTGCGGCCTCCAGCTAGCGAAGCTTTGTATCATCGTTTCGAAAATGAGTTGTTTAGCTCAATGCTCAACAAATTGACCGCGCATAGCAATGTGAAAGTGATGTTGCTGGCCCGCACGGAGGAGCAACGCCGCGAATACTCGGCGTCCACATCGAACTTGATACAACCGTTGACGGCGCTCGATGGTGCTAATCTCGTCGCGGCGGCAGACCTGGTGATAAGCGCTGGCGGCACCATGAATCGAGAAGCAGCTGCGCTCGGCGTACCGGCCGCCACGATTTATGCGGGCGAGTGGGCAGCCATCGACGAACAGCTGGTTCGTGAAGGTCGCTTGCGCCGTATTAACTCTCAGGAAGATTTGGATTCTTTGCCAATCGAGAAAAAGGGCCGTGCTGTTCCCCGCCACGCCAAAGACGTGCGAAACGAAGTCGTTGAGCTTATTCTGGCAAGCGCGCGCAAGCGCACATCGAGCCGATGAAAGTAGAAAGGGTACAAACTCAGTCGTTCGACGCCGCGATGGTGCGGGTTCCGGCGCGAGCTCCCGCGTGGGTTGTACCGTTTGTGAAAACAGCTCTGGTCATCATAGACGTACTGCTTTCGGTGGCGGTGTTTGGCGAGGCCTTTTATCTTCGCGAAGGGTTGCCGCTCCTTCAACAAACGAATGGCGCCTGGCAGTGGACCAGTGCTTTTGCTCCATATGCCGCGCTTTTCATTTTGATATCACCAATCAGAGTCCTGACGCTCGCTTACTACGATTTGTATCGCCTCCGTGGCGAGTTTTCGTTGGTTGAGGATGCGGTGCGGGTCTTCAAAGCCACGGCGACGGGAACTCTCTTGATTGTCGCTGCTGCATTCTTGTATCGCGGCGGCTTTGAGTTCCGGACGTTCTCGTATGCTCGAGCCGTGTTCGTGATCGATTTTGTCCTGGCTTTAGTGGGCTTTCTGCTGCTTCGGTTTATCGTTCGCGGTTCGCAGATGCTGGCCCGACGTCGCGACCTTAATCTCATTCCGACGCTGGTCGTCGGTCGCGGCGACGAGGCCTCCACCTTCATAAACGAAATTCGCGAACGGCCTGAACTTGGCTATCGAATCATCGGCGTTCTTGAAAAGGATGTCGCAGCCGGCACACCGCAAACATTTGAAGGCGTGCCCGTCATCGGTGATTTGAAACGTTTGCCGGAAGCGATCCTCGAATCTGGGGCCAATGAAGTCATCATTACGGACCCGACGGTTCCCGGCGAAGCTTTGTTCGATGTCATGATGCGCGTGGGCCGGCGCCGCGGTGTTGAATTCAGGATCGCGCCAAGCCTTTTCAACTTTCTGCCTCGCAAGACTGAAGTCGATCAGATTGGCGCGCTGCCGATGATAACTCTGTTCCGCTCGCCGTTATCTAATGTCGCGCGAGTGCTCAAACGAACTTCTGACTTGGTCATTGCCTCGATTGCGAGCTTGATCGCGCTTCCTTTTTCGTTGCTGTTTGCCTTAGTGATAAAACTCGATTCGAAGGGGCCAATTTTTTACAAGCAGGAACGAGTCGGCATGGACGGCCGCGTGTTTCTCTTTTATAAGTTCCGCACGATGCGCACTGACACCGATGACGCGTCTCATCGCGAATTCCAGCGGCAATACATTGCCGGCGAGCCAGATGTAGAAATGGAACGCGATGGACGTCCGGTTTATAAGCTGCAGGCCGATCCGCGGATCACTCGAGTTGGACGCTGGCTAAGGCGATTGAGTCTTGATGAGCTGCCCCAGCTTTTGAACGTGCTGCGCGGCGATATGAGTGTCGTGGGACCACGGCCGCCGATTCCATATGAAGTTGAAGAGTACGAGTTGTGGCATCGTAAGCGGCTTGATATGAAGCCGGGCATGACTGGACTGTGGCAAGTGTCGGGAAGGAATCGGTTGCCTTTCGATGAGATGGTCCGGCTTGACCTGTTCTACATCGAGAATTGGTCGCTGTTGTTGGATTTGAAGATTATTCTGCGAACGCTGCCGGTTATGCTGCGCGGCGATGCTTATTAGTTTTGTTCTTATACTTGTTTTGAATTGCTTGTGGCTTTGATAAGGAGGCATTGACTGGATATGAGTGATCAGAAACGTGAGTTGCTAAGACATACCGTTGCTACTCTGGCTTATCGTGGTGCGAAGGCCGTACGAGACGCGCCAGAATCTTTCGCTTCGTTTCATGCTTCGGAGACGACGCGTACGCCCGTTCAAATCCTTGCTCACATTGGCGACTTGCTGGATTGGGCTTTGTCGATTGCAAAGGGCGCTGAGACGTGGAACAACGCTGAGCCGTTACCGTGGGATCAGGAAGTCGCGCGTTTTCATTCAGCGCTCAAGAACTTTGATGACTTCCTTGCTTCAGACGTAGAACTTGGAGGGACCTGCGAACGATTGTTCCAGGGCGCCATCGCAGACTCGCTTACTCACGTCGGACAGCTCACGATCCTGCGCCGCATCGCCGAGGCTCCGATTAAAGGTGAGAATTACTCCGTGGCCGCGATCAAGGCCGGCCAGGTCACCGCCAATCAACCCGCCGCAGTTTATGAATTCGATTAAATGCAGTTTCCAAAGACTTGACCGCATCGGCATTTCTACTGATAATCTGCGTGGAGGCTTTGTGGTGATTATTCACTGCATTGCCTTTTTCATTTAACGTCCTTGCATCGTCCTCGTTCGAAGATCCGTAATCAAATAGAAGCTCCAGATTTCGTGATTTGGATTGTTACCTATCGAACGAATTGTTCTGTGACGGAGCCGACAGACGCGATCAACCACACCTTCGAGTTCATTTCTGGCAGGTTCCGCCATACCAGCAATGCGACGAAAGCCCCACGAAATCGTATAAGCAACTAAATCTGCGACTTGAATCCCAGTGGTAAGGTCGCTGCGAACAAAGAATGGTTCCAGGATGATCTGACCCGACATCTGTCTGCCCTTAATGCTGCGTCTAAAGTAACGATCCATCTGTTCTACCAGGAGATGACTCCGACTTTTCTCCAGTTCGTCGAAGACTACAATTCCGGCGGACGATGGTGAGACGTCTTCTAGGTAATAAAAGAATCTCTCAAAAAGATATGCATAGTCCTTTCTCAGATATTCGGAGGATGGTGGAGTCGGAGCATCTTTGGTCACTATGCTTGCGAATGCCCGACATCTGTAACGTGAGCAGATTTCGAACACTTCGTTTACGTATGCGATTTTCGCTTGCGCCAAGGCAGTTAGTTCTGATCGTCCAGCCCCTGAGCCGTTATCAAGACAGAGCTTGGCAAGTTCTCGTCTTTCGTCCTCCGGGAAGGGCGCTAATTGAGCGGCGAGTCGAAAGACCTTCGCTTTTAGCATTCTCTTCCCTTTCAACTCAGATCTATCAGCGCTGTAACGCCTCATGAAGATGCGCTTTTTAGCGTCCTGGATGGCAATAATTAGGTTCCACAGGTCCTGATCCTCAATCGCAATGCCAGCCAACACTTCATAAGGAGACGACCTGTGGTCCTGACCGCTTTCATCAATAAAAAGAAAATATGCCATTCACTTCGCCAATCCGGCCAGCGCTAGCTCCAGCAACAGTATCTTCTTAATCCCGCGGTAGAGCGGTTCAATCTCACAATTCTCAGTCAGCGCGTGTGAATCGTTACATGGTCCCGCACCGGTGGAAATCGACGGAATGCCTTCCAACAAAGCCGCGCTGGAATTATTTGAGCCCCCATTTCCGATCGGCGGATCGAATCCCATCGCTCGATGTACAGCCTCCGAAATCTTCACCAGATCAGACTCACGATTACCCGGCAGCACGGCGGCTGGCGAAGTTGAAATGATGTCTGTCTTGACAGTCATTCCAGCCTTGTCCGCTTCTTCCTTCAAGATCGCCGCTATCTGTTTTTCCAAGTCGGCAATGACTTCATTACTAGTTGAGCGCAGGTCGACTGTAAACCAGGCGTCTGCGGCCTTCGCATTTACGACCTCTGAACCGCCCAGCATACCAATGTTCAAATTTGAAGAAGGATTAGTCGGGACTTTCAGCTGGTAGACGCGATCAATGGCTCGAGCCAGAGGCAACGTCGCCGAATAAGGAGGTGTACGTGAGCGAGTATGACCGCCCGGCCCAATGAAATGATGGCGATACCAGGTGATGCCAATGCCGGCGTAAGTGAAGCCTTCGTAGCCGCCATCGAGCGCGATGTAGTAGTTGACCTTGCCCTTGTTCTCTTTCGCAAAATGTTTCGCTCCGGTTAAGCCACTCTCTTCGTCGGTCGTAAAAACAAAGATCAAATCACCCTTCGTTTGAACCTTTGCGTCATCGAGTGCTCGCATCGTGGCCAACAAAGCTTCGATATTGCGCGTATCATCACCCACTCCGGGTCCATAGATGCGGCCCTCACGAATCGTAGTCTTGATCTTAAGCCCCGGTTGAAAGACCGTGTCGAGATGAGCGTCGAAAACTACGACCGGGCCGCCGCCAGTTCCTTTACGGACAGCAATCAAATTCCCGGCTGCGTCATACCGAAGGTCGCTGAGCTTGTACTTCTTAAGAAGGCCCTCAATGTAAGTTGCGCGCTCCTTCTCTTGACGCGACGGCGCATTAATCTCGGTTATGTCGGCCCATTCACGCAGAATTCCATCGTGGTTCTTATCGATGTACTCCGCCGCTGCCTTTGCTTTCGGGTCTTCCTGAACAGTTTTCACGTGGCTCGTGAATTCATTGTCTTTGCCGGCTGGCGCTTGACCGAAGGTAGTCGAGATAAGAAAGAAGATGACCAGTAACGACGCCCGTTTGTGCATAGGGTTCCTTCAAACGTTCGAGTATAGTTAAAGAGCAAATGTGTTTCGGATTGTAATCGGCGGCTAAGCTTTTAGGAAAAGTTTCTTGCGCTCGCTTCCTAACGCATCAATCCGCGCCTGACCATGACCAACGCCAAAGACTCGTTGACTCTTGCCATCGCACTTGATCGGATAATTCTATTAGCGCTGTTTATTTTTGCGGCTTTTGCGCCGCATTCGATTGCCGTGACACAAGGCGCCTGGTTGTTGGGTGGGACCTGCTGGATTATCAGATGTTTTGTACCTCCGAGACCAAACCTCTTTCGCACGCCCATCGACTATTTGATGCTCGGATTCTTCATCCTGACGGGACTATCCGCAGTGCTTTCGTATGACCCGATGGTCTCGATTGGAAAACTGCGAGCAGCCAGCCTATTCACAATCGTCTACTTGTTTGCTGAAAACATTCCGTCGAGAAAAATCGTGCGAGCTCTCGCCCTCACGCTGGTCGCCTCATGCATGATCAATGTCTTATTCACCGCCGTAACTCGAGTCATCGGGCGCGGTGTTAAGGTCCAGGATATAAAAGTCGAAAGCCCTTTGACTGCAGCGACGATGACCAACCCGCAACAGACGCAATCGTCATTTCCAATCATAACCGGCGACACCATTCTGAGCGTCGATGGTCAACCGGTGCGTAACGCCAACGATGTCGCAAATCTGCTCACCGCATCTGGAAATCAGAAGTTCGCCACGGTGATCATTTATCGAGGCGATCGATTTCCTCCCCTCCGTGTACCTCGAGGTCGTCTGTTGCCAGGCTCGACTGCGGAAGAGCAACTGGGAGTTTCAAGTGCAACCATCGGTCGTGACTGGCGAGCGATGGGCTTTTACGGCCATTACGTCAGCTACGCGGAAGCCCTTCAGCTAATAGCTTCATTGGCGCTAGGTCTGTTTATTTGTCAGCCGCTCAAAAAGAGCCGAATCGGCTTGTTGCTCTTGTTAATGCTTGGAGGACTCCTGTTCGCGCTGCTGCTTACCGTTACGCGCGCGTCATGGCTTGGCTTCCTGGTGTCAGGTACGGTGATGGTACTGGTCGGCATGTCCCGACGAATGGTTCTAATCGCCGCAGCTTGTGCGATTCCTTTGGTCATCGCCGGTGCATTCATGCTTCACCAGAAGAGGAATGTTGGACTGCTGGACGGGAAAGATGCATCGACCACGTGGCGACAGACGGTTTGGCGTGAAGGCTTTGAATTGCTGCGAGCAAAACCCCGTCATCTGCTGATAGGTGTTGGGATGGATTCAATCAAGCGACACTGGCGAGAATGGGGCTTGTTCGATCAAGGCCGTATACCGATTGGACACATGCATTCGAACTTTTTGCAGCTGGCCCTCGAGCGTGGCGTACCGGCGTTACTATTGTGGCTGGTGTTAATGGGAGCTTATGCTCGCTCGTTGATCGGCACTTTCCGTAGACTGAAGATGGAAGAGTCGGCAACGCCGAACTGGCTAGAACCTTGGATGGATCGCGGAATTGTTTTAGGAGCACTGGGGGGCTTGGCAGGATTCTTGTTCAGCGGACTGGTGCACTACAACTGGGGTGATTCCGAAGTAATTATGATCTTCTATTTCCTGATGGGACTGAGTCTGGTCTTGCAGAGAAGCAGTAGTCGGGTCACTGCTTCAAAAGCGGCGAGGGCTCGTCAAAACATTTAATCCAGCCTTGCCTCTCAATTCGCTTTTGTTTGTTTTGGAAGAGGCACCCAAGCAGTGTCTCTTCCTGACCTAAGTTACGGTGGGAGGCTGGATCCAACCGCGGCTGACGTTCCTCTTCTCAACCCTTAAACCCTCGGTTCCGGTGCCAGTAAAGAAGTGCGAATCGCCTGAGGGGTGCTCGTTTTCTCGCGCCTTTTTCATGTAAGTTTTGAACGGCATATCGTTTGCTGTCTTATTTGTGGGAGGCCCAAAAGGCTCGTTTTCAAATCAGGTTGACTGATCGTTGACTAATCTTTGAACGATGGTATCGCCAGTTTGACTGATTCGGCTTCAAGCTGACCGAATCGACCTTCGACAGCTTAACCTATCTCGAGATGATCGTGGTGATGGCACCGAGAATCGTGTTGATGATGTCAGCGTCAGTGGTGATGGCACCAGTCGTGATGGCACCGGGCTTGGTGGTGATGGCACCGGGCTTGGTAGTGATGGCACCGGGCATGGTGGTGATGGCACCAGCGAATGCGGAGGAAGCGAGTGTCGCTGTTAGGATCGTGGCGGCGAGAACTGATTTAAGGCTTTTCATTGTTTTTCTCCTCGTTGACTAAAGGTTGCGGGACTTAGGTCGGATTCGAATCCGGTATGCTCTGCAAAGCTGTCCGTTTTTGACTCCCGACCTTTTACAAATAACTGTTCGCACTTCCTCTATTATCAACCCTTGTGCCAAAGGCGAATCATCATCGCTCTGCCTCCGTAAGTCGTTGATAAGAGCACGTTTAGCTAACAACAGACCACTGATTGATCATCCTTCGAGAACCCACTCACAAATGACTACCAAGTATGCACATTCGCTGTCCGATTCGGGCAAGACTTCCTTAAGTGTTTTCTATAAACACTTTAGACTCTCCAAAAACTGAATGAGTTCGATTGGATACTACGGTGTCAGTGGATACTAGATAAACATCTTCAGTTCTCAAGTCAAAAGTACGGGTCAAGCCAGAATTTCTTCCAGAGGCTTCGCAATGCGAGTTGACACGTCAAACAACCATACCCAAAGTCTCCCGCTCAACCTGAGCGAACAAGTCGAAGCGTGCTGCACTATCGCCCGGGAGAAGATTGAAAAGGGCGAATACGACGCCGGTTGTGCAACGCTCCGGCCCTGGTGGACTATATCGGAAGGACCTCGACATGAGGGCCTCAGCAATCGAGCAGCCGCTCAACTCCTTCTAACCGCCGGCATGCTGAGCGGCTGGATTGCGAGCACCCGACAGGTCAATGGCGACCAGAAGTGTGCCGAGGCCCTCTTAAACGGGGCCATCGCGCTATTTGATCAACTCGGGCACAAAGTACGTGCCGCTGAAGCTCGGATCGAACTTGCAGGCTGTTACTATAGAGAAGGTCTTTTTGATCTCGCTCGCGCTACGGTGCAATGCTCACTCAATGTTCTTCCCGAAGAGTACGTCGACTTGAGAGCCGTCGCTTTAATTCGACTTGGATCCGTTGAACGACATGCCGGCCGTTTACATGACGCGCTAAACGTTTTGAGTGAAGTTGCCCCTTTAGCGGACCGGGCAGGCATCTGGACATGTGGCCGCTTCCATTCCGAGATGGCAACCACGCTGAATCATCTTGGGAACGCCGAAAATCGAACTCACTACTTTGATAGGGCCTTGGTCCACTACAGAGAGGCACAGCTGCATTTTGAACGTATCGGCAACCTTCGTTTTCTGGCTGCGACCGAGAACAACCAGGGCTTGCTATTGTTAAGGCTAACGAGATTTGATGACGCAAAAGTCCACCTGACCCGGGCGCGCACGCTGTTTGACGAATTGGGCGACAGCGTCGGCCGAGCCCAGGTTGACGAAACGCTCGCGCAGCTCTTTATCGGTTCAAAACAGCTTGGACTAGCGGAGAATTCCATCAGGTCTGCCGTTAATACATTAGAGACCCCCAGTGAAAATGCTCTATTGGCTGAGGCCCTTACCACGCAAGGATTGATTCTCTGTAGGCTTGGTCGGCGGCACGAAGCTAGGCCCATTCTGCAGCGAGCGCAGCGAGTCGCGGAGCGCTGTGGCGATCGTGAAGGTGCGGGTAAATCGCTGCTAATACTTATCGAGGAGATGTGCGATCAACTCGATGATGACGAGCGAAGGGAAATTGGCGGTCGCCTGGATCAGTTGTTGTCGAATTCTCAACAGGCTCTGACACGCGAACGCTTACGCAAATGTCTCGAGAAGATTGCGACCGCGCACGCGGAATACGAGCAACAACGCGAAAATCTGAACCATGCTGAAAAGATGGCAGCGTTGGGTGAGCTGTCGTTTGGCGTGGCTCATAACGTGAACAACACGCTGACCGGCATTCTCGGTCGGGCTCAATTGCTGATGCGAACGAGCGATCGCGACAAGACGATCAAGGGTTTGGAGCTAATCATCAAAAGCGCCGAAGATGGCGCCCACATCATTCGTCGCATCCAGGATTTTGCGCGCGAACGACCCAGCCGCGAATTTCAGAGCATTTGTGTGAGCGAGCTTTTGAAGGAAGTTTTCGAGATGACTCGGCCTCGCTGGGAATCTAATGCAGCGGGAATTCGTTGCACCGCAAATTCGAGTTGTACTTCCATTGTTATGGGTGACCCGGTGGAGCTGCGCGAGGTGCTCGTTAACATGATCTACAACGCCGTAGATGCGATGCCGACGGGTGGCGAGATTCGCCTCGATGCCTACGAATCGAACGGACGCGTCATCATGTCGATCGCTGACAGCGGCACGGGGATGTCGGCCGAGGTCAAAACGCGCTTATTCAATCCGTTCTTCACGACGAAAGGCAAAGCGGGCACGGGCATGGGCCTCGCGGTCAGCTTTGGTATCGTCCGCCGCCACGAGGGATCGATTGAAGTCGACAGCGAAGTCGGAAGAGGGACAACTTTCAACATTTCCTTGCCGCTGGCCAACGGGACCTCGGGCCAGTCGTCGGGCGCGCTCAATTCAACCGCCGCAGGTGGTCCACGCCCGCTGCGTCTGCTAGTTGTCGACGACGAGGTCAATGTTCGCGATGTTTTGGCAGAATCTTTGAGAGCCGAAGGCTGCGAAGTTATCACTGCTGAGAACGGACTAGCCGCGCTCGAAGTTTTCGATCAGTATAACGGTGAGTTCGATGCGGTCTTCACGGACATTGGCATGCCCGACATGAATGGCTGGGAGTTAGCCACTGCAATTCGTCGCCGCTCCGATCATATTGCGCTCGCCATAGTCAGCGGGTGGGCAGATGCTATTAGTTGCAACACGAGAAATGTGGTGAAGGCAGACTGGGTCGTTTCGAAGCCTTTTGACATCAACCGCATCTCGGAAATTGCGCACGAAATTGCCGAGCGTAAGAAGCTCACGAGTTTCCCACAAGCTCAACACGTTGACTCGGTCGACAGACGTCGCCGCAATTAAAGAACCCAGAAAAAAGAAGACGCTAGGCGCTGGCGCTCAACGAGTGTCGTTCCAGCTTCAGATAAAGGCCTCGGCGCGTAAGCCCGAGCTCGCGCGCTGCGCGTGAGATGTTGCCGTTGTGTCGTCGTAGGGCATCGGCGATCATGCGACGCTCAACTTCAGCAAACGCATCCGCAAGCGTTCCGGTGGGAATCGTAGAAGTTTGGATCTGACCGACCGCAGGCACTCCGGCGGCTGGCGAAATAGGCGAGCCGGTCCGGCGGAGCTCTGGTGACAAATGATCCGGCGTGATAATGGTCCCGTCTTCGGCTCGAGCCACGATGCGCTGAATTTCGTTGCACAGCTGCCGAACATTTCCCGGCCAATCAGAAACCATCAATAAATCTGTGGCCTGTGGCGTGATCTGAATATCTTTGCGCCCAAACTTAGCCGAATAGTGGTTGATGTAGTAGCTGACAATCGTCGGCACTTCAGAGCGGCGTTCCCGCAGCGGCGGCACGCGAAGGCGAATAACATTTAGGCGGTAGTAAAGATCCTCGCGGAATTTTCCCTGCGCCACCATCTCTTCAAGGTCGGTGTTCGTTGCCGCGATAATGCGCACATCGCTTTTGAGGGGCCGCTGTTCACCGAGCGGTTGAATCTCACCTTCCTGCAGAAATCGCAGCAGCTTTGGCTGCACGTCAAGCGGCAGGTCTCCGATCTCATCCAGAAACAGGGTGCCGCCGGCCGCGGTCCGAATAACGCCGGCTGAATCATTAACTGCGCCCGTGAAAGCTCCACGCCGGTAACCAAATAGATATCCTTCCGACAATTCCTTGGGCACCGCCGTACAGTTGAATGGAACAAAGACCTTGTCGCGGCGAGACGAGATGGCATGAATAGCTCGCGCTACGAGTTCTTTACCGGTGCCGGATTCCCCGGTTACCAAAACCGTAACGTCTGACGATCTAATCTTGTGCACTTCTTCAACGAGTCGCGTCATCGCGGGGCTCGAGTGTATGAAGCCGGGCATCAAGCTCGTCCCTGCAAGCGTTTCCTGCTCAGGCGTACTGACGCCTTTCTGAGCACCGGCTCGCAGCGCACACACATCCATTCCCAATTCGACAATTCTCAAAAGTGGCTCGATCGAGATACTGCTGGGTAAGGAAGCGCGGTCACGCGGCGACATGTAGAGAATCGCTGCGGGCGCATTCGGCGAGCGCAAGACGATCAAGCTCGCGTCACGCCTCTTTGCATATCGCTGTCGCTCATCGTCAGTCTTGAGCTGTTCAATCTCCTCAACCAGGCTCGTGGTTTCGGTTGCATTACAACCGTGCCCGACTACAGGACGCAAATGATTGTCTTCACCCTTTTCAAGAATCAGGATCTGCCGCGCATCCGTCTCCTGACGCATGATGGCGGCGAGCTCGCGCAGCAACAGTTCGCGCGAAGCGACCGCTTCAGCCAACCGCAAGGTGAGCAACTGCGTTAAGGCAGGTAATTCAGCTCGCTGCTCAACGGGGGTGCTGCGATCGAGATTTTCGAGCGCTTCTTCAGCGACGCCGAGATCGATGGGCGCGCCTAATTCGCGGAAAGTATTTACAGATCGCGTCAGGTGTTCGACTGCTCGAGCGGGCTGCGTAACGGCATACGCCCGACCGAGTTCGTAATGCGCGCGCGCGGCGCGATAACGATCCCCGAGCATGTCAAAGATTGAGACGCTGCGACCAAAATGTTGAGCGGCAGCGGCGGGATCTCCCTGTGCCATGGAGAGCTTGCCCAAAAGCCTTTGGGCCTCGCCCGACAAATTCAAATCGGTTGGAGATTCGCTGGTTTGCTCGGCGACGCGCTGCAGCTCATTCGTCGACTTCTCGTAGTCTTCAGCTGAAAGGTGGGTCTCAGCAAGCAAGAGCAGCGATTCGCTGATTGCCTGCTTGTCTCCGATCAGCTCTGCCAACGACAACGCTTCCTGGCCTTTCGCTAGAGCCGCTGCCTCATCTCGCATCGCCAGTAAACATCGGCCGAGGGTTCGCAGCGCCTGGCAGGCGTACCACTTGTTTCCGTTCTCTTTTGCGAGCGCGACTGATCGTTCGAGAAAACCCTTTCCTTCATCGAGATTGCCGCGCAACATATGCAGCTCGCCCAACGAGTCAAGAATCATCGGCACTTTGGCGCCGCGCTCATCGACTTCGGAAGCAAGCGTCAGCGCTCGATCTAATGCGTCGTGGGCGCGGTCCCATTGACCGATAAGGATCAGATTGATACCGAGATTGTTGTAGCCATCCGCAGCACTGCTCTTGTGATCAGTCCGCTCGTAGTAGCCGATCGCTTTTTCGAGATATCGAATTCCTTCTTGGGGCCGTTTGAGGAACCAGCAAGAGCCGGCCATGTTGGCGTAAATCCTGCCGAGACTGAAGCTGGCGGGACGCTCGCCGATCAAGTTCAGCGCCAGCTCATAATTCTCGAGCGACGATTCGAAGTTGCCCTCGTGCATATCAGCGAGAGCAATCCCAAAGTAAGCTTCTACCAAACCTCGCCAATTGCCGGTGTTACGAAATAGCTCCAGGGCTCGCTGCGAATTATCTCGACCAATTGGATATTCGTTGATGCTGCGATACACGCGGGCAAGAGCTGCATAAACGGGCCCGAGCCGGGCTTCAATACCCTGGTCCGTGAGCTCGCGCAGCGCCGACTTAAGCAGTGAAATTGCCTTAGGATTGTCGCCAGTGTAGTTGTAAGCGATGGCGATCTGGACTCGAAGCGAACTGTCAGCTTCCTCGTTCAGTTTGGCTCTCGATTCGGGCAACTCGTACATTGAAACCGCAGCGAGTGACTCTCGATATTGTCCTTGCATCTCGAGAGCAATCGACAGGGCACAACGAGCGAGCGCGAGGATTGAGGGGTTGTGACGCGCGGCTGTGATTAAAGCCGTCAGCCGAGATCGAGCTTCAATACTCAGCCCCTGATCCAAGAGCGAGCGGATGTTTTCCAGCTCGAGCGTCAGTGTTTCGTCGTTGGCGCGCGCACGCGAACTCAAACGGACCCGCGCATCCGCCAGATCAACCACACTACGTCCCGTTGGGGCCTCGTTTCCGGCCTCCGGCCCAGAATCCAAGCGTTTAGTCATCTAAGTTTATAAATAAAGAATTCGCGTCGCATTTCAATTATGCGTCGCAGGCCGCCGGGAGGTTTTCGAGCGCGCGCCAAAAACGCACTCATTTAATGCAAGCGCGGCCAATTTAGCACACGCGTGTTACAGCGTCCACACGTTCAGGGATCACCGATAACTGATCTTTTTGACTGAGATAAGCTCGGGTTACACGTCCAAATGCGGCGATCGCCATTCAGGATCAACTCACAAAGCTTCCAAACTAGATCTTTCGGGCTACGTTACCAACCTTGATTGTTCCAGCCTGCACTACCTTCGCGTTGATCCCCCGCAGACAAAGCTGGCGACCTACGGGAGAATTCACAAACTTCATCGCCTCAAGGCCAAAACGTGACACAAACTTCTGGCAACCAGTGTGTGGCGGTGGCGTAACCTCGATCACGGCAGAGCCAATCTCGAGACGCGTCCCGGCGGGAAGATTCTCGGCGCTCAAATCCATTTCGAGGTAAAGCTGGTCACCAGCTAGTGACCAATGTTTCTTATCCTGAGTCAGCAGCTCTATTACACGCGAGTTCATGACATTGAGCTGCATTTCAGGATGCGGTGAACCATCGTCAGTTCGTGAGCTACTGCGTATGTTCCACGTATCACCCACCAAGCCATCGCGCAGATCGAGCTGGCCTTCGTCCAGGACTTCACGTTCGCCAACGGACGGTCTTCGAACAATCAAGTTAAGCACCCCGGAATCTTTGGGAGATTGACGAATCGTATCGAGCCCGGCTTCAAGCTCAGCCATCGTCAAATGTCTCACTTCACTCACGCCTATATCCTCCTCACGGTATTTTGCCGACTCAAAAACGCGACGACTTTCGCTGTTACTTTTTCGCAGCAGACTTAGTGTGGTGTTTCTAAAGTTCGCAGACACAATTGATCGTGGCCGCAGAGCGGCCAAATATTTATAGCAAATGCATCCCAAAATGCTGCCAAAGCTCCGTAGGAGCGGAGTCTGACCAAAACAAAGGGATATCGCGCTCCGCTGGAGCGCAGCGCTTCTTTGGGCTCATGGGTTCTATAAACATTTCGTCCCTTCGGAACCGAAAACCGCACTACCAGTTGTTGAGCGAACTTTAGAAACAGGACACTAGTCTTCTTATCAACACGGGTCTTTGACATCTTATCCATTCCATTTCGCGTCCGTTGGGATACTGATAAAGCATCCGGCCAAAACTAACGATGCCTGGCCCTCACATCTCGGCTTTCGCTCCGGTAACGTCTGACATCAAATCAGCGACTATCTGGCAATCCGCGCGACGCTGTTCGTCCTGGATCTTAACAAGAAACTCTTTGACGCTGTTTTTGGTTGGTTTGGTTTTTAGTTCAGCCGCCTGCGAATCTCCTGCTTCACACCCCATCTCGCCGCGCGTCCATTGTACGAGGATGAGAGTCTTTTCGGCTCTTATTTGATCTCAATTCTCTTTGCCATCCAGACCTAGACGTTCGTAACAGGCCCGATATTACACCTCACTCCTATCTTTATTTTCAGAAATCTTTTTTCAGATTTTTTTGACGATCAATGGCCCCTTTGCTCCGACCAATCCGCGTTAGCAGGGGAACGCCGAATGTCGAACATGAGCAAATTCACCAAATTCCCAGTTAGCTCAGAACTTCGAAAACAACAAATACCTAACATGCGGGGGCAAAAACAAATGATCAGAAGTCGGTTAATTCCGTTAGTCGCTTTCTTAATGTTTACGTGCACGGGCAGCGCATTCGCTCAATCAACTGCCACAACCAAAACAGGCGAGTCCGCCACTGTGGCGGTCACTGCTTCGCTCTCAGCTGATGCGGTGCGCGTAGCCGCTCCTTCACAGGTTTTGCAGATTCGGTTGGAAATCTATTCAGCTAATGGCGACGTGATGTTCGATTCCGGTCTCAAGCCAGGCAGCATCATTGACTGGAAGATAACTGACTCGACCAAAGCGATGGCTGACGGCAGTTACCTATTTGTCGTTACGGTTCGCGACTTTGAAGCCAAATACAGACAAAGATTTGGGGGCCTTTCTCTACGGTCAGGCCAACTCAGTCTACAAACTCAGCGCGCGTCTGACGTTTCAGCGGTGCAGTCCCAGGCCATTGGTAATCGCGCGCAATCGCGAACGATCGAGACTGCGGAGGGCGATGAAAGCGTCACCATTCTGCGGGAAGGTAAAGAGCGCGCGGTTGTCGTTGCAGCTAATGACGGTAAGGACGGTCAGGTTACATCCACGACCGGCGCCCTGACACTTCGCACCGGAGACTTCTTCTCGAATCAAGCGAAAGAGCAGATGCGCATCACTCCTGAAGGAAACGTTGGCATCGGCACTCAGACGCCCGAAGCAAAGCTGGACGTGGCGGGCACAATCCGAGCTCGCGGTGGCATCGTTTTCGATGACGGATCAGTATTGAGCTCGGCCAGCGCTGCTAATTCAAAGAATGTTACGGTCAATGGCTCAATTGCGCCGGCGGTAGCGGGAACGGGCTCGACTAACCAGATTTCCAAGTGGACTGATAATGCGGGCACGCTCGGCAACTCTTCCATTACGGAAGCAAACGGGAATGTTGGTATCGGTACAACCTCTCCGGTGTCGACACTGCACTTGGCCGGCCCCGCAGGTGTAAACGCAATTACTTTGAATACTCCCGGCAACCAAAAGTTTCGATTTCAAACTGTAGCCGGCATACCTAACTGGGGCGCATTCACAATCAACTCCATCTACAACAATGGCTGGCAGCTTGATGACACGAACAGTAATGGATGGTTTTTCAAGCTCGATACGCGTGCTGGTAATGGCGCGAGCGATGCGAACGGACTCTGGCTGTATCGGATACCACAAGGCGGGAATCCGCACACCGATGAGAAGGCCGCATTCGGTGTTACGAACGGCCAGGCATACTTTGCCGACAACGTTGCGATTGGTTTGAATACGGCGACTCAGAAACTCGACGTGCAGGGCAACATCAAAATCAATGGCGCTGGTAATGGATTGATTTTCCCGGATGGAACCAAACAGATTACCGCCGGTGGCGGCGGCGGCAGCATGACTGGTACCGGCATCGTTACTTCGATTAACGACCCCGCAACCAGCGGTGTGATTGGCGACAACCGAATTTCACCTAACGTGGCTCGTTTGAATGGGGCCAATGGCTGGACCGGAGCAAACAGTTTCGCGATGGGATTGTCAGCGAACAACGCTGCCATTACTAATGTTGGTAATCCAACGGCTGCCGGTGACGCAATCAACAAGGGTTACGCCGACTCGACCTATGTCAAGTTCGTGCCGGGTGTTGAGCAACTCTCAGTCGGCGACGCGAACGGTACCGCGCCGATGATTAACCTGCGCGGTGGCTCGACCTGCTGCTCGGGTGCTGGCGGTCACACGCCCGCCTGGTTCAAGGTTTTTCAAAACGGTAGTTTCGTCGCGACTGGTAACCTCGGTATTGGCGTCTCGCCCATGCAGGGCAAGGGCTACCGCACCTCGTGGGACAGCTACAAGGGCGCGTTCCGATCAGGTTATGCAGACAACGAATGGGATGATGCTAACGTTGGCTTCTTCTCATGGGCTGGCGGCAGCAACTCAACTGCGATTGGCCTGTATGCACTCGCCTTTGGTGACACGAATCAGGCCGAAAGCACTTCGAGCATAGCCTTCGGTAGTGGCAATCAAGTGAAGGGCGCCGCCGGTTTCTCAGCAGGCGCCGGCAACCGCGTATGCGATACCTATGGTGTCGCGTTCGGTAACAAAGCGCAGTCGGGTGGCCCGCTCATCAACGGCAAATGCGACCCGGATAGCTTTAATCTTCGTGGTTTGGCTGCGGTAGCGATGGGCTACAACGTAACCGCGGACCAGGATCATACTATGGCCTTCGGCAAGTTCGCCTCAAATAATGGATTCACCGGTACGTTCGTGTGGAGCGACGGTTCAGCCACGGCTAGCGGCGACACCTTCAGGAACACTGCGAATAACGAATTCGCGGCGCGTGCGACTGGCGGCTTCCGCTTCCGCACTAACCTTACCGGCACCACTGGCTGCAACTTGCCGGCGGGTTCGGGAGTGTTCAACTGCACATCGAGCCGCACGACGAAGCAAAACTTCGCGACCGTCAGCGGCGAAGATGTATTGGCTCAGTTGCGTTCGATTCCGGTTACGACCTGGAACTACACCTCTGAAGGCAAGCAAGTTCGACACATGGGTCCGATGGCGGAAGACTTCTTCAAAGCTTTCAGCCTCGGTGTTGGCAATACTTCAATCGGCGTGCAGGATCTCGGCGGCGTTAGCCTGGCCGCGATCAAAGCACTCGACCAGCGAACCACTGAATTGCAGCAGAAGACAGCGGAAGTTGAGCAACTGCGGAATCAGGTCAACGAGTTGCGAAATGCGAACAGCGAGCTTGAGAAACGGCTTGCCGCTCTTGAGCAGTTGGTAACCAAGGGTTCACAGCAAAACTAATCGACGGCAATTCGGTCGGCAGCAGGGCGGTTTGGGAAGAGGCACAACCTCAACCCGAATCGCCCTTTTTCGTAACGTAGACTTCAGTCTGCGCAATTGTTGGCGACTTACTCAGTAGCCCCAGCAGCTTTCAGCATCGAAACAATTTCATCCAGCTCTGGTATGTTGGAATTCCGGCCTGCCGATTGTATTGCCCTATCAAGAGCGGACTTGCCATTGTTGTCTCGAACGTTTACATCCGCACCGGCCGCAATCATCGACTTAACAATGTCTCGATAATTGGACCTGCCGACAGCGTGCATCAGGGCCGTCTCGCCCTCCTTATCGCGAAGATTCAAATCAGCTGTGGCCGTCACCAGCGTGGGCGCCGAAGTTCCATGCCCGTTTATCAACGAGTGCATGAGCGGGGTCCATTTACGCGAGGGGTCCTGAGCATTCACATCAGCGCCGGCATTGATTATTGGTTTCACGCACGGATCGCAGTGAAGCACGGCGAGCATAAGCAGTGTCTTGCCGTTCTGGTCACTGGTATTTACGTTAGCGCCAGCCTGAATCAACGACTCAACAATTCCGAGGTGATCTTTAACCACAGCTCGCATTAGTGCCGTGTCTTTGTCCTTCTGAGATGCTTCGCCCGCGAGGAGTTCCTGAACGCGGCTCAATTGGCCTTCACTTGCGGCATCAATCAGAGGCGAACTGCCGCGCATGAGACTGTACTTGTCTTCGATCTCCTGGCTCGTGATCACCTTGAACGAGTCGAGGTACTTGAATCGTTCCCTGTAAAGCTCGCCCCGCCCAGGAGCGGTCAGGATTTGCATGTAAAGAGACGAGCGGTCATTCACCCAGATGATGCGCGCCGTTGACCGGATGTCCTTACCAAACTTTTGTTCATTGAGTTTGGCTTCGTATTCAACTCCTTGATTGTTGTCGATCGTGATCGCCTTCCTGTAGACCACAGTCCCTTCTGAAGCAGCCACCAACTTATCAACGGACTTGTTGAGAAGATCTTCAACAGTGACGGTCAGGGTCAGGTCAGAGTAATCATAATAAAAGGAGGCGCAAGCCCCGTCGCCTTTCAATTGTGATTCCGTGGTGTACATCGTGAGGTCATCGGAAAGTTTTTTTGAAGTTTCTACCGGAGCTCCTGGCAACTGGATTGAGTAACGTCCTGCCTGGGAGATGTATTCGCGCCAGATTGGTTTCTCGACCCGTCGCGGCACCGCCACGACGACCAGCGAAAAGACCAGCGCCAGTCCCAGCAGGCCACTGCTCCCCGCTAACCCGGCGATAGCCTGCCATTTCGGACCTTCGTTCTGACCTTTGTGAATTCTGATCAAGGCGATGGTTGCCAACAGGACGCCGGCTACGAGTGAAAGTACAGCCAACGGAAACGACGAGGCTCCGATGTAAGAACGAAGGCTCGACCACAATAAGCCGAGAAACGGCGCGGCGAAGGCGAGCCGCGCCAACTTCAATCCATATGAAGATGAGGAGTGACCAGTGCTTGGTTCCAAAAAGGAAAAGACTATTCCGCACTGCTTGCAAGCCTCTGCTTCCGCCCAGCATACGAGTCCACAGTTTGAGCACTTCTTACTTCTCATGATTTGGCACGACAGGCTGAGAGCCTATCGATTCCTTTTTGGTCACTCACTGTTTAAGGAATGGCTGCAGGCCGGAGGGCTGCTTTACATTAAGAAAACTTTAGTGGTGAGAGGTCGTGGAAAGCGGCGAGTGGTTGTCGCCGCGGCAACCATCATACTGATGCAGAGTTACCAATTTCAACACTATTTTGTGTACGACAGGCTGCCAGCCTGTCGTTGCCTTCATTAGCTCTCGACAATTTTTGGTCGGGCATTTTCCTGGCCGCGACCTGCAGGCTGGCAGCCTGCAGTACATATCTCAGTGTTTCACGCGATACCTTACATAAACACAGCCATTCTTAAAGGGGCGGCACTCAATTAACTCCAAGTCGATCTGTTGTGTCATTTCATGAAATAGCGGGATGCCTGAGCCGAGCAATACCGGATGAATGTTGAATCCGATCTCGTCGATGAGCCCTGCCTCAAAAAGAGTTTTGGCAAAGTCGCCTCCGCCCATTACGCAGATGTCTTTGCCCTTGGCGTTCTTTAGTTTTCTTACGAACCCGGCCGCGTCCTTTGAGACGATTTTCGTGTCTTGGTCGTTCGCTCGTTTGAGTGTTCGTGAAAATACATAGCTTTTGATCCCGGGATAGGGATTGAACTTTCCTTTTCGCCCTCTGGTCGCGAATTCATAAGTCTTACGGCCCATCAGAATGGTATCGATGGTCTTCCAGTAAGTCTTCATCACCTCCGCGGCTTCATCGCACCACATAAGCCAGTCGACGCTTTCATCCTTCCGAGCAAAGTAGTTATCCAGGCTGTTAGCGCCGCCGAAAGTTACTTTTCGCATAAATCACCTTCTTTCCGTCAGCACCTGGGGTAGCGCGTGGCTGTAGTTTGATAGGGCTTAATCAATGTTATCAGCCACCCGCTACCGCAGTGGTACTGACAAATCTAGCGCAGGCACTAATTCTTGTCTTGGCGTTTTTTGATATCGATTTGATTAGACTTTGCGAGGCTTCAATAGATTGCGACAGGCTCCCGGTGAGGTGCTGGTGGATTTTCGAAACTGTTTGTAAAAGCGGCTCAGATCGTTGTAGCCGACATCCTCAGATACATTGATGATGTCCTCGCCTTTAGCTAATCGCAGCGGCGCGTCCGCGAGACGCAATTGATGAAGATAGCTGCTGGGACTAATTTCGAAATCGCTCTTGAACTGTCTGGAGAGATGTTCAGGACTAACGCCAAGTCTCCTGGCGATCCGCGCGATCGATGGATAATCAGAATAATTCTCATCGATCAATCTTTTGGCTTTTAACGATAGCAAAGAGGGATTGGGAAAAGCCGATACATCCTGACGGTTTGTGCTTTCAATTAGGATTTTTACAACCTGCTCGACGCCAGACGGTACATCCGTGAATTCCGTGTCGAACAACAGCGGCACGCGAGGGAACTGGGAAGGTAAACCATCGTTCCTCGCAAGGCCGATGAGTTTACCACGCGCACTTTTGAAGCTCAGTTTTGTAATCGAGAACGGAGGATAAACAACAGCAAAAACGCGAGTCGCTGGACGGACGATTACTGGACCACTTACAAACGACACCGCACCTCGCGTCAATTGATATAACTCGAAGAGCCAGGCTGTGCAGGTGATGACCCTCGCAGTCAGGCTTCCGTCAAGTATTAACTGATCCTGGAAGAGGTAAGAGCCATCAGGCAAAAAGCCGGACTGGCGGCGCGAGAGGGCTTCGTCAAGCACGACCGATAACGTCGGTGATGGTGGCTGTCGCGACTTCACGGGTACTTCGCGGCAATTCTTTTGACTGTGTTTGAGTTTCGCAACGTGGTGCGCGTTCCTAAGGTCTTTTCAAGCAACGGCCCGAAAAACTTCGAGTCGCTCATCCTGGTTCGACACAGCCAGAAAAGCTCGCGACCACGAAGGTGAAACACATCAACGTCGGTGGAGCAGGATTCCAACCTCTCAATTGTCTGCCTGGTAAGATCGATGTTAAGAAAACCGATGTAGATACTTTCGGACTCGAGATTCACGTTGGTGAATGGCATGTAGCCGGCGATCTCATGAACTTCCGCTACGCTTCGAACAAAAGTAACTACCGGGTAGCCCAGCTCGGCCTCGAGATGCTTTTCAATCTTGCGTTCCAGCGCCTGGACGTTTTTTGATTTTGAATCGAAGACTACATTGCCACTGGCGATGAAAGTCTCGACGTTCGTGAGGCCGATTGCTTCGAAGAGAGTGCGGAGTTGATCCATCTTGACGACATGGCCGCCAACATTTATGGCTCGCAGGAAGGCTACGTACTTTGGCATGCTTGTACGACAGGCTGCCAGCCTGTCGCTCCTTTCCAGTCACTCGATCCGAACGATCGAACAATACTTCTACGGAACCAACTGCAGGCTGGCAGCCTGCAGTACATCAGTCTTCGATCGTTGCGCGCAGCTTCGGCGGCGCAATCAGCAGCCACGCTTCCCGCAGATGAAAAGTCAGCTCTTTATCACTGACTCGCGGAACTTCAATCCCAATCCAGCCGCGTCCGCCAACATAAGGTGGCTTATAAAACTTCTTCGGACTCGCCTCGATCAACGCCGCCTGAACTCCCAACGGCGCCGGAGCAACAACCGCAACATGTCCATCGTTGTGATGGTTATTCGAGAACATAGCAAACACTTTCTTCTTCACGAACCAGGTCGGCTCACCATGAGAAATCTTCTCCGTCGTCTCCGGCAACGCCATACAAATTCGCCGCACTCGTTCGATTTGCTGCTCGCCCGAGGTCTTTTCTTTCATGGTTCCTTCTTCTATTTCCGCAATCTGTATTCAGGAATCAGCATCAATTAGCCGCCGCTCGCTGCCGCGCACTACCGCAGCCACCGTCAGTGCCTGCTCCGGATAAAGTTTCGCGAGCGATGCACACGCAAGCAGGGCAGCCTCGAGACTTTCGGCAGCGTTCGCTAGCAATTGCTTGACACTACTATGATCCTGGACTCTTACGAGAATTTGTATTATCTGGTCAATACCAACTTTACTTGTCCAGACAGCTTCCCTCGCGAAGCGCATGACCTCTCTTGAAAAGGTTCTGTCAGCAACAAAATAATCAGCCATCAATTTTAACGCTAACTCACGCTTTGATAAATCTCCAATTCTCGAGACCCAATTGAGGGCCTCTGATCGAAGGCCTGCCGCCACTAAGCCCTTTACAATTGAGGTGTAAATATCATCAAGACTGTGACACCACTCGTCAGGCTTATTAGCGTTATGCCAGTCAATCAGGTCAATTGCCTGACGCCATGTGCTCTCAGCTTCCGCCGACTTACGAAGGAGCTGGTAGGCAATACCGGCATCTATCAAAATCTCTTGACGACTAGTCGTCGCCTCGACCTGGTCATCTACCGACAAAGCGAGTTTGAGCGTGGCCTCGGCATCCGCCCATAAAGTTAGACGAATTTGCGCCTTGGCGATACAAATCAAACCTCGGAACGGAACGATGCCGACCGGGCTGCGCAATTGGCGAACCAGATCACGCAGGACAGATTGGTTTTCTTCGAGGACGGGGAAAGACAATCGAGCAAGCCCTTCCTGCAATCGCTACGAGGTTTTGTCGCTACAACAAGATCAAGTATTACGCAGAATCGAGGTTCAGATCGACGTTGATGTAAGGCGCAGCTTCAAGCTCGGATTTTCAATCTGACGCTTCCATTAGAGCTGCGGATTAGTCTTCCTAATCGAAATCGTAATCCAAAGTCAATCTCGCGCCTTGTTCATCGTGAGCGATTAAAGCTTCGCCGCGCAGACCCTTCAATTCACCGGTGCCGGTGCCCGGAATAATGTTGCCGAAGGAGTTTTGCCCAGTTGCAGTCTTGATGCCGCCATGTTGAATAACAAAGCTGCCCGACTTCCCTGACAGGCTGCCTTCCACGCGTTCCTGCGCCATGTAACCGCCCGCAGTGCCATCGGCAGATTGACAGAATAATCCGGTAGCCACGCTGGTGCCTTCGAGATCTCCATGGAAAGCTTTCTTGATCGTGGCTCGTGAAAGTTTGGCTTCTTCTGCTGACTCGGTAGCTGTTTCTTCAGCCACCTCCCAACCAGTGATGTCAAACGTAGCATTGGCTTGAGTGCTCATGATGTTAGTGCTGCCTACTTAAAGCAGCAGCGTGCCTCCCGGGAGTTTTTGATTGGATAGTAGGGTGAGAATACGAGAGAACGAAATTGCTTGTCGAGCAGACATCCAAAATAAACCCTTTAGCCACAGTTTTCGCGGATTACACTGATTGTTAGTTGACGGCAGCGAGCAATTCGCTCAATTGGAATATCGCGTGCATCTCTGGCTAATGAAAAAACAAAACGTTGGTTAGTCTGAAAAACCAGAATCAGTGTAATCCGCGACATCTGTGGCTAAAGGTTTTGCTTTTCATTAGTGCTCCGACGGCGGACCATCCGTGATCGTGAATTTGATACCCGAAGCACTTTCGGAAAGCTTCTTATCATCGCTGTTGTAAGCGGTAACCTGCCAACGGTACGTTCCTTTTTGCAAAGGCTTTTCTACGGCGAACGAAGTAGCATCGACTCGCTCATTGATGTAAGGCGAGGTCACGCTGGAATCCTCCGCGTAAATACTGAACTTGTAGTAAGCCGCATCGGGATATTGATCCCACTTGAGCTCGAGATTCTGGGCGCTCACCTTTGATCCCGCTTTGGGATTAACTAACTTCAGGTCACCTTTGAACAGATTGGTTGGCGAGATGAATAAAGTCTTGTCAGCAGTTACATCGTATTTGGTGGAGCTGATGCCGGCGAGTCCGGACGTGGCGAATACTGACGAGTCAGTCTCAAACACTTTTGCAAGCAAGGCTTCATACACTTTTGGTTCGACGTTTACGATAACGTATTCACCGTCTTTATCCGTCCTCACGGTGAAAGTCTTGCCACTGCAACCACCGAAGTACTGATTAAACTTTTCGCAAAGCTTTACTTCGATATTCTCAGCAGGTTTGCTGTTGTATAGCACCTTGCCCTGGACATTCCCGGTTCCAGGAGCTGGTTTCACTTTCTCGACACCGGTGTTCGTGGTCGCAGTTACCGGCGCTGCTGAAGTTGATGTCTTCGATCCTTTGTCGCGAGTGCAACCCGTCAATGCGACTGTCGCCAGTAAGCAACTAACAACAACCTGTTTCCCAATCCTCATATTGTTCGCTTTCTCCCTGATGTCTTGATGATTTAAACCAAAGCTCCGTGGCCAAGTCCCAGGTGGGACCGAATATCTATAGAACTACGTAAATGAAAAGATCGGCAAGCTCCGAAGGAGCGAAAGATTTCCCCCAAAGTCGATCGCTGTCTACATTTTGCTCCGCTGGAGCTAGAAACCGCGGGGCCCAAGTCTTCTATAAACATGCGGCTGCTGCGGAGCCGGGCAATCTTGTCCTCACCTGAAGGCAGAGTAGAACGTTCCTACTCGTCCATGATGGCGCTGACTTCGCCGAGAGTTACTGCTTCTTCCGCCCATGAAAACGTACCACTGTCGAGCATCTCGCGCGCAGCTTTAATAACTCCGCTTACAGCCGCCCGAGTTAGCCCGCTGCCGATGCTGACACGTTTCACTCCCAGCTCAGACAACTCCGCCAACTTTATATGCACACCCTGTAGACTCATCAGAACATTTACCGGCAGGTCCACTGAACTGACAACTGCGGCAATGTCCTCTTTGGTTCTCAGACCCGGAGCGTAAAGCACTCGGGCGCCGGCCTGCTGATAAGCTTGCAGCCTCTCGATCGTGTTTTTTAGATCGGCGCGGCCAACCAGGTAGTTTTCGCATCGCGCTGTCAGCATGAACGGAAACGGAAGAGCATTTACGACTTGAGCCGCAGCCTGTATGCGTTCAACCGCAAGTTCAAGCTCGTAGATTGGATTATCAGCGTCGCGAGTCGAATCTTCTATCGAACCGCCGACGAGTCCGGCTTCACTGGCAAGCCTGATGGTATCGGCTACGGTCTCAGGTGAATCCCCAAATCCACCTTCAAGATCAGCGCTTACCGGCAAATCAGTTGCCGCGACAATCTCGGCCGAATGCTTCAGAACCTGATCTCGGGTAACCGTGTAGTCACGACGTCCGATCGTGAAAGCGAAACCCGCACTCGTAGTAGCGAGAGCTTTGAAGCCGAGATGCGCAAGTAGTTTCGCCGTCCCAAGGTCGTATGGATTCGGAATAATGAATGCTTCCTGACCCTCGTGCAGCGCTTTGAAGATTACGGCTTTCTCTGGCTGAGATCGCATAGGCAAAACCCCCATTGAATGGAACTACTGTTTGACTCATTTTGTGCGAGCCGGGAAATTCTAAGCCGCCTCCGTCCCAAGTTGAAATCTTTTTTGTGAAGAATGCGCGAAAAGCTTTAGCCGCAGATTTCGCAGATTCCACCGATTGTTTGGTTGTCGCTGGCGAGTGTTGACGCCAAATTGGATGGCTCGTGTAAGAAAGACTAAAACCTTTAGAGTTGGATCTCACCTTCAAGGAAGCATCAAACTGTCACCCCGACTCAAAAAACAATCGGTGTAGTCTGCGAAATCTGCGGCTAAGTCTTTGTTCTTTGCGTTAGCGCTTTGCAGAATAGCGGAATCCTTTACCTTCCGATCAAAGCCAGACCGCTCCAGTAGTAAGGATGCGAGAAGTCATGCGAGCGGCGCAGCGTCAGCGCGCTTTCCCGAAGCACCTTTGCCTTTGAATCGAGAGTCTGCCCCGGTCGAGTTCTTAGTCTGGCGAGTAACTCGGTAAGCAATTGAGTCTTGCCCGGAGCTTGTAGATTCCACCGATTGATAACAGTGGCGGAAGATCCGGTCACAAACCAGGACCAATAAAGGGCTGTGGCTGAATCACCAAAGCTACTGGCTTTCGAGTTCGTTGTCTTAGCATCCGGCATGACCACCAATCCGGCGGACGATTTGAGATTCATGATTTCCCAAGTGCGCAAAAGCCCGTCCTCCTGACCTGATCCTGAGCCGAGCACGATGGCTGAATACATCGAGCTCGCGCCGTCAAGAATCGCCGGCGCGCCGAAGTACGTGACCTTAGCAGTCGCTGGTTCGGACTTGACGCGCTCCTCGCTGGCATCTGGCCCGACCAGTATTCGACTGCGCGAATCACCAGTCTTCAGCGTTTGAATTTCAAGGCCGGGTTCAACTGGCGCTGCGCTCACTTTGTCTCCATAAGTGACGGTGATTTGTCGTAGCAGATCCGGCGAAGGCTGCGGATTGACGTAAGCAAGCAAAGCCCGATTCTTCGCCACCGGCTTTTCTCGCCGCGCCGCAGTTTCTCGTAGAGTTGCAAGCGACGGAATGTAAGACACCGAGGCTTCGTCAATCAGATAACGATCCGCCGCAGGCTGCAACGCTTCAAATGGTACGCGCCAAAGCACGCCGTCGGGGACCACGATTATTTTCGTCTTGCCTGCAAGCTGTTCCTGCGCCGGCTTCAAAAGTAAGTCATACAGACTCCGGGAACGTTCCCGCGCAGCATCGCTACGATTAGCCAATGAGTCTTCGAATTGCGAAACAACCTCGATGAGACCTCCGCTCTCAATATTCAGCGGATAAACTTTTAGAACTACCATTGCCTTGTTTGCAGACTTCGAAGCTCTGGCACTGGCGGACTTCGCCAGCGGCTCCAATGTCAGCACAAACATGTAAACATTGTTCTCAGTACCGAGATACTCAATGAGCGCGGTTTGTTCGTCGCCTATCAAGTTCCGCGTTTGATCGACTTTCACGGGCGATAATTCTCCCCGATTTATCTTCAATTGCGGATGATTGGAATACTGACGCGAGCGGAAACTCTCGTAGCCCGCTCGAGCTTGGCTAAGACGATTGCTAAGCGCGTCGTGACGTGATTTATCCACCGCCCGTGACTGCGTCTCGCGATCGAGCTGAAGTTTGAGTGAGATAACTTCGGCGATTAGCTTACGTTCCTCGGCTTGCTCCAAAGGTGACGAGCCGGTGGTGATCTTTAAGCCGGTATTTCCGAGCAGGCCAAGTAGTGCTTTATCGCGGGCCCGTTCCGCATATTCGAAAGCTTCGGCAAGTTTGTTCTGCTCAATTAGAAGTTCCACCTTGGCAAGGTATGGAAGCAACTCGTTTCTTCCGCCGCCAGTCTCGGCAGCGAAGATCTGCGAACGTGACGATTCGATAATCCTGATCGCTTCTGAAAAGGCGACACTCGCGTCATCCGAACGACTTAAGGCGCGCAGAGCTTTTCCTTTCAATGTCTCGGCGTACCACAAAACGTCATCATCAACCTGGTTTGATAACGTCACCGCGCGTTCCGCCGTCGTGAGCGCCTGCGCATAGTCTTCCTCGGCCAGATGGACATCCGCAATCCGGGTCAGAGCGTCGGCAACTGAGGCTTTGTTTCCCAGCGCCTCAAAAGTTTGCAGAGCTTTTTGATAGTGATCCAGTGCCGAGGCAAACTGCTTTTGTGCAAGCAAGACTGTGCCGATACCGACCCGCAAATTAGCCTGAGCCGCTTTGTCATTCATATCTTCTCGCAAAGCCAGACTCTGTCGATAAGACTCCAGCGCTGCTTCATGACTTGCCTGGACAAAATAAAGATTGCCGATGAGCGCAAGCATTCGCGCCCTGCCGACCTTGTCTCCGGAGGCTTCAAATTCCGCGAGACTTTGAGCGTAGTAATCATGCGCTGCAGCTGTGTTCCCTTGCATCGCGCGGACCAGGCCGATGCTTCCCAATGTGGTAGCGGTCGGAACTTTGACAGTGGATTCTTTAGCCACCGACACGCTCAACAAATAATGGTCGAGCGCCATTCCGAAGTCGCCTCGAGCCCGCGACACGTTTCCCATGCCTTGCAGCGACAGCGACATGCCCGAGAAATCTTCGAGCTCTCGCTGAATCGCGAGGTTCTTTCGGTAACTCTCGAAGGCCTCGTCGTATCTCCCTTCGTAGTAGAAAGAGTTCGCTGCGCCTCCCAAAGCACTAATCACACCGGCGGTGTTGTTGGTAGCAGCAAAATCTTTGATCGACTTTTGATAGTACTGGGCAGCTTGGGCGTATTCACCTTGCATGTAGAGAGCGTCGGCGATGCGAATTATGTTGTCAGAGTTATCTTCAAGCTGTGTACTGCGCAGCAAAGCTTTGGACGCTGCCGAGTAGTTCCCCTGCGCGTAATGGACCGCGCCAATGTTGTTCAGGGTGTTCGCGATTTCCTCGTTATCGTTCAGCGCCTCGAATTCCTTCAAGACCTCCTCATAAACTTTCAAAGCCTCGTTGTTTCGTTGCAGCTCTTTGTAGATCAGGGCCAGGCCCGAAAGAGCTTTGGCGGCTTCCAACTGGTTTCCCGCGTTGGTGAAGAGTTCTCGTGCTTTGCGATAGCGTTCCAGGGCCAGGCCAAAATTGCCCTGGAAATAGAGAGTCGTTCCCAGGTCGAGTGACGCAGTGGCGATGCCTTCCCGATCTCCGATTTGTTCAGCGACTTTGTGAGCGAGCAGATAAACATCCAGAGCTGGCGAGTATCTGCCAGACAGCAGAAGCAAGTTACCCTGTTTGATCAACTCTTTCCCGAGTTCGGTGGTTACGAGCGGCTTGTTTTCAGCGAGCAGAGTTGTACGTTGATCACTCTGCGCCTTCATGAGCTCGGCAGCAAGATTCTCAACCGCCTCGCCCGTCTGCGCACATACTTCGAGAGACAGAACAATGACGAAGATCACTCCACGAAGACAAAGCAAAAGCGTTTTGGCGCCTTTTCCGTTGGGCTGTTGTCGTTGCAACATTAAGTTTTCCCGAAAGGTTTTGAGACGATTACGGGACAGTTAGACTCCGCTAAAGGAGAACGGTTCCATTGTAGCTATCGCGAGTGAATTCTAGGAGAGCAGCGTAACCAGGCTTTCCAAATCACCGTTTGAGGAGGTTTTGGCAAACTGACGGATCAGGAGATCGATCTGTTCGGGCGAGGCGATAAACCGCGCCTGGCTGTCTTCGATATGTTTCCGCGCCCGACGCAGCATTTGGCGACAATTAGTCGCGTTTTTTCGGATGATGGCGGCGATCTCTTCGTACTCATAATCGAATACTTCACGCAGCAGAAAAACCAGCCGTTCCTTTGGAGGCAGACGTTCCAGCACCAGCCGCAGTGCCAAAGCGAGCGAATCTCTTAATGACTCCGGAGTCTCGCACTCACAAATCGTTTCCGGCAACAACGGCTCTAGTGGAAGTTCATGACGAACGTGAGCAGACTGCAAGTGGTTGCGACAAAGATTTCGCAACACCGTCGTCAGAAAAGCTTTCGGTGACCTAATCGTCTTGAGAGTGGTTTGCTGCCAGTGAAGAAAAGTGTCTTGCAGCAGATCCTCGGCGTCCATAACCGTACCCAGCATGCGATATGCCTGCGAGAACAGGTAATTGCGATGTTGAGTAAACAGCTCGAGATGGTTCATGACTCAGCGTAGTATCGGGCCCCTGAACGGATTGAAGTCGTGCATTCCCACCGCTACGACAATCACCGCGGCGCCAACCAAGATGCCGCCAATTATACCGATCTTTGCGCCGGTGCTTAAGCCGCGGCCTTTAACTCGCTCGACATCGGAGTAGGCAATCTGGTTCTGTTGGCCACTTTTATCCGTACTTAAAGTAAACTCAGACTCGCCGCCATTAATCAGCCGGCCCTTGATTTCACTGCCGTTCCGGAGCTTCAATTTTACTTTCGTCTTGCCGTTGGCGATCCTCCTGGTGATTTCAGCCTTGGTTTTCGCGGCTTGATCTGATTCGATTGCTTGTCCGGCTTGTCCGATACGAACCAACGGGACAAGAATCGTCATAAACGCAAGAGAAAGCGCCCAAAGGATCTTCATTGTTCTGTCCTCCGGTCAGGAGATTTGATTCCTTGTGACTAAGGACAGAATAGCGGTCAGATTTGTGACACTGGGCGGTGGGTGGACGTCTCGCCGCGGTTAATCCGATTTGTGCCAGCCTCCGCACGTCTCGTCGCTACATTCATGCGGATAGTACGACTGCACTATACCGTCGGCCGTTTCTTTCGCGCTCTCCAAATTCGAGCGATAGCAGGTACGTGGCTGACGATTCTGTCCAGGGGGCTCGCGGACGTGCACAAAGAAGCGAGTGTTTTCAGGTGTGATTAAGGCCCTGATGGTTTCATCCAGATGAAAACGACGCTAGGTACTCATAGAGGAAATGAGGATACGAGGAAAGGCGCAAAACCTCAATCCACAGATTTCGCGGATTCCACAGATGTAAGAGCCCGGCCCAGGAAGCGCGATTCAACTGCAGTCTATGCTGGGATTATTGAAAATTCAGAGGCATCAAAAGCATCGTGTTCCGATATAACCTATCTTTTTTCAACAACAAAATATCCGTGAAATCTGCGGATAGTCGCTGTCGTGTTGCCGTTGCAAATCGGTTCTTCTTTCTGTTTAAGTGGCAACCGCGTTGGGTCGCATCGGCCTCAGATGGAAAGCCAGCAGCACCAAGCCATATCCTATCCCGATAATCAATACCACGAAGCCCATCTGTCGATGTGGAGGCAGCGCGGCGTACACGTGGAACACGATCGAAGCAACCGCTGCTATTATGACCAGACGACGCGCGTTAGCCTGTCGCCGCCACAGGGCAATGCCGGAAATTCCGAACAACAGGGCGACTACAAGCCCCCCGAAGCTTAACAGGAATGGTTGAAACTCCTGATTTCTCAGCCCTCGTGCAATCAATTCCTGCAGGGCGCCATAACCGAGTAGCAACGCGATGAGAAGGTTCAGAACGGCGAATACCATAAGATCCTCCGCGAGTGGCAAATTGTTTTTGAAGTCTTACTCTAGACACCGCGAAGAGGAAAGTTGTTCCAGGTGATTTGCTAGGGCTTCCGTTGCGAGAACAGCCAGGAAAGCAAATCCGGCTCTTTTACGACCTTGAGCCAAATGTTATGGCCTTCTCCCGCGTATTCGGTGTACTTGGCCTGTCCGCCGGCCTTCTTGATCGCAGCCACAATATCTCGTGAACGTTCCACTGCGACAGATTGATCCTTCTCGCCGTGAAAAGCCCATATCGGCGTGCCGGTAAGACGCGAGACTTTGGATTCATCACCGCCGCCACAAAGAGGCACTCCGGCAGCAAACAAGCGTGGGTATTCGGCGATGATAGCGAAGGCGCCAAAACCTCCCATTGACTGACCCGCGACGTACAATCGGTTGTCATCAATGCTGTACGTCTTCTCGAGATCTCGGATCAATTCGAAGACTAATCGCAGCTGCCGGTTCGGTGTCATTGAGTCGTATTCGACCCAACCTTCCGTTACCGGAGATTGAGGCGCTATGACAAAGCCTGGATAGCGAGATTGTGTTTCGGCCTGCGTGAAAAAATCTATTAAGTAGCCGTTGCCGCCCTCGATTTGTTTGAGATTATCGTTACCACGACCACCGCCTCCGTGGAGATAAACAACGAGTGGATACTTCTTCTTGCGGTCATAGTTCTTCGGCACGAACAGCCGGTACAGCAGCGTCTCGGCCTTCGCATTCTTGAACGTCTTCGCCGCGAGGATCTTCTCCCGCCCCTGGCCGAGAACAATGCCAGGGAGTAGCAGAATGAAAACTGTGATCAGTCTGAATCTCAACATGGGCTCTTCAATTCCGAATCAAGCGGCGAGAGATTCACTTTTTGCGATCGCCTTGGCAATGTCCTTCCTCTTCGCGCCTGCAGCTAACAAGGCTCGAATCAAAAGGTCGATAGAAACCGCCGGATCGCTGGCCTCCATTTTGGCAACACGTGATTGGCTCGAGTGAAGGCGCTTCGCGAGCTCACCCTGAGACAACCCCTGATTCACCCGACAATCCTTCAAACTCTTACTCAAGGTGAGTTTTAATTCGACAAAGGCTGCTTCTTCCTCCGATAGTCCGAGAAATTCCCTGACGGAGCCAAATTTCCATCCAGCCGCCTCAAGCTGCTTGCGACTCGCAGCTCTGGTCGCTTTATTCTTTTGTTGATTTTGACGTTTCATAATTTTTCAGGCGGCGCCTGCAATCAACAATTACTCGCGCTGGCGTTTGTTGACTCGTCTTACGAAAGACTTCCAAAACGACTATGGCATACTTTTCCAAATAATAAATAATTCGCCAGCTCTTACCCTGGTCCTGAATCCGCAGTTCGTGACACCGCGATCCAATAACTGGCATCGGTCGAGAGTGTGGCAGCGACAAACTTTCTTTATGTTGCAAGCGACGCAGTAGTAATCCCGCTTCGATTCGAGCAGCCAGAGTAAAGGGCGGGGTCTTTACCTCCCCATGCAACCAAACCAAGGGCTTGTCCACGACGCGGCTCCAGTCTATGTCAGATGTGACATGCCAGACAAGGATTCATCTGTCATTTAAGCGAGCCGGCAAAATAATTTGAGTAGTGCTGATCTGGTGGGTGCGCACATCCTAACACTGAATTGGGAGGAAGACCTACAATCGTAAACGATCCCAACTAAGTTAAAGACCTGGTAGACAGTAGCTGAAAAGAAGCGTATAAAAACGCCGTAGTCACGACCAGGTAATCTGGACGCCCGACACAGATCCTAAAACGGGAATACAGATCTGAAGACACTTCTCGTCGCGTCTATCACCTCCCAACCTGGAGCCCAGCATTAGAAAGTCTCAGCGTGTAATCAAGCATTTGCGTGTGCTCTTGCTCGAACACTGTCACTCGAAGAGCTTTGTTCCAAAGTAGTCGACTACAACTCGCGCTTTGCAAACAGGAGGGACTATGAGAAAGCAGCTATTTGCCTCAGTGATCTTTTTGGGAATCGCAGTTAGTGTCGTCTTTTATCAATCCAACGCACAAATTAAGTATGTTCCGAAAGCGGTGCTCTGTGCCGTCTTGTCGAATAACCCGTGCTCATTTGTTCCCGGCTATATCGGACCGGACCCGCTATTGAAGAAATCGAACGGCTATTCAGGACTGTTTGGACCACCACCCAATTCGGCGGCTAAAGACGTGCAAACGCCGTTCGACAATATGGCCTGGCAGATGTTCGTAGGGCTCAATTGGGCAGCGAGCGCAACTAAACAGACACCTGCAGTCGGGCTCACAGCGGCAGGTCCGCGCGTCTGGCAAAAATATCGCAAGGTTAGCCAGCTCTTCGGAAACTCACTGGTGACGGCCAAGTGCACTAACGCACTGGCCCTGCCGGTCTTCTCGATCGGTTCCGACGGGAACGGACATACGATGCCCAACAACGAGGAATATTTCCAGGCATCAACCAACCTCCCATTGATTGATATCAATGGGAATTGGGCGATCTTCGAACGCCGCGTCAACGATATCGAAGCTCAGTATCTATTGGCCCCCAACGGACAGTCATCTCAAACCCTAACAACCCAGCAAGGCCAAACTAATTTCATCGTGAGCCATCCGAAGGGCGCCAGTTTCACGCCATCCGGGGGAACACCTTTAGGCAAGCAAGGCTCAATAGAAATTAAGACTGCCTGGCGTATTCTCTCCAAAAGCATGGGCGACGATCTATCGCGCTATTACACCCAGAATGCGATCGTTGCCGTCCCCGGTGATTTGGTTACCGGAGGCAACCAGCTATGCGCGACTGTCACGCTTGGTTTGGTGGGCATGCATATCATCCAGCGTAATCCGCTCGTTACGCCCCGCAACGGCAATTTGCTGCCACAGTGGATTTGGGCGTCCTTCGAACACGTGGACAACGCGCCCATGGCAGCGTCGCCGTGCAATGTTCGCAATGGCTGTGGCACTAACCCGGCCACGAATTGGCTAAACCAACCGAGTTGTGGCTCAGCCTCGCCGTCTCAGACGGTGCGGTATTCCTTCTATAATCAAAAATCCAGCGCTCAAGGAACCAACATCGCACCCGCGCCCAGCAGTTCGAGTGCTCCAAATTATCCCTGGAGTGCATTACCTCCCTACGCTCAAAACGGCACGACTCCAGCGACTGCAATGCCACAAGCGACGCGGTGCTGGTCGATTTATTCGACTACGGCGCAACTCAATACTCAGTGGCAAAACGTTTTGGCGAAGTACAACACGCCCTTTCAGAACTATATGCTGATTGGTACGCAATGGGGCGGAGCTATCGAGCCCGAAGAGGGCAACCCGCTGCCGGTGGACGCGGTCCCGGCCATGCTTTCGAACATCACTTTGGAGACTTACATCCAGAACTATACGGGTAGCGACTCGAACTTACCGGGACCTGGATCCTGTGTTGGCTGCCACAGCGGCGCCACGCTGGCAGTGAAGCCTTTTCCGAGTGCGGACTTTAGTTTCCTGCCCGGTCTGGCTGAACCCTCGACCGCAAGAAGTAAGATGAAGACCGCGAGATGAGGATTACCTCAAAGCGCCAACGGCGCGAAATATGACAGCCTGGGCCCACCGGCCCAGGAAAGAGTTGAACAACATCGAATCAAGCCGCAACGCAGCGAGATATCGATAAGCTTGCTGCGCGCCTTTGGCGCTGACTTGGGAGCCAGCACTCAGTCTTTCATCGTCCTCATCGTTCATTCCTATTCTTCTTCGCGTTCTTGAGCGATTTGAAAGCCACATAGTTTCCTTGGGCTCAATTCTATAACCGCTCTGTCTCGTATAGGTCGATGATGTAGTTTTGCATGTACCTACCGTGGGATTTCGCGCTTATCAGTCCCTTGTATTCATCTGGTGGAACGTCTTTGTAGCGATATCTTTCACCAGTCGTAAAGACAACGTCGAGGAGTCTGTTCTTCGGGTCGTAACGAACCTGACGCAGCATGCTTGATTTGACGGTCTTGAATCTGACCACGTTGCTCTTATCATCGGAATTGCGACCCGGAAGCGAATCAATAAGCTTCGCTGCCAAAGTCTCACGCTCGTGCTCAGATAAGGCGAGCGCAAGTTTCTCAACTTCGATAAAGCTTGCCATGAGATAAGAATAGTCCCGCGAGGTTTAGACAGGCAACGCGGATTTGACTAAACGACCTATAAGAATAGCTCGACGAGTGCCGCAGGCGCGACAGGTAATAGGCCCGGGGCGTAAGCCCGGGGAATAACCAACGAAAAAACTCAAAGCCCGCTTCAGCGGGCGACAGAAAAATGAAATTCAAGGCGTCTCAGCTACGCCGGCTCTGGATTCTTGAGTCCAATTCTAGAAGAGTGATGGCTTGACCAGGATCGGCGTCGATCTCCGCGTCGCGTCTCAGCGCTTCCGCCACGCCCTCATCTTCATCTGTCAAAACTCCGGGTAGTGATTCAAGGAGATCCGCGGCCAATGCAGCTCGTTCCCGCTCCGACAAGTCTAGCGCTAGTTTTCTTACTTCGATGACAGTGACTTGAAGAAGCTTTGCCCGAAAAGTCTCAAATCCCACCTGCGGCAGCTGGTGGATCGTTCAAGTTCGACCTACAAAGAGAGGTTGGGATTGGTCCTTTGAATCCCCTCAGCGGCAGCTGAGGGATGTTTCAAGTGCAGCCTCGCTCGCAAGGTTTCAACGGAAATAGGCAGGACTTGAACCATCCACCTGCTGGACCTGAAGTAACCACCAGCTGCCGCAGGTGGGATTTAAGACTTTTCGGGCAAAGCTACTTGAAGAATAACTCCGTGAGAAGTATCTGGACAACATTGGGGGCGGCCTCACAATTATCGAATAGCTCAAAGCAGTAATCGCCCAAGGCGCGTCTTTACTTCCGGCCAGGTAGATTGATCGTCAGGATTGCAGTCCATGTCAGCCAGTCGAGCATCAAGCAAGGCTCGTTCAGCCTCAGTAACCGGAAGATCATCAGGTGTTAGCGTGTCCCAAACCACACCGATCAATTCCAGCCGGTCAGCCGGACTCAAACTTGAGACTCTCGCTAAGAGTGTGTCGTCTATCATGGTGAAAGGATAGCTCAAAGAACCACTGACGCCATTAATTCGCGGAGCGCTTTATCCAGGGAGATGGACTTGCATCATTTGATTTTCTTCCAGACGAGATCGTTATTTTCTCGCCGATCTAGCATCTGCGTCACTCGACCGTCCGTGTCGCGCTGGAAAACCTTTCTCCCCGAATACTGCCTTTGCGAAAGAATGTATTGTCGTCAGCGGGCAGCAATTCTTCCTTTGCCCTGCCAGTGCGTTGCCCGACCAGCTTTCCGTCCTCGCGGGTAATCGTATAGTTGACTCCCGGCGTTAACTCGTACTGTCCCATGATCGAATCATATTGTTCGGGCCGGATTGTTATCGCTTTGCGTTCGCTCGGCATGACTATGACGTGCGCAGCGATCAACTGCCAACGTCCCTTGCGTTTGAAATAAGTATCGGTTTCCAGATACGTCGGCGTTAACTTCTGACCAAAGACGGTTTCTTCTTCGAGCAAACGATAAGACAAGACCGCGGCGTCACCGTTGAGGCGCGACTGAACGTTCACCATGCGAATCGTGCCCGAGTAACCCTTGGGCAGCGGCTTCAACCCTTCGACGAGTTCTTTCTTCGTCAGGATCTGCCAATTCTCATCGGTGTAGATCATGTCGTCTGCAAGATACTTTTCCCAGGGCGCCTTATTACCGACGGCGACCGCGTCAAAAAGTTCCTGTGCTATGGCGACCAATTCCTTTTCCGTAGCCGCGTCGGATTTGCTTTGCGCCGTCGTTTGTACCGGAGCGAGGACACCAAGGCTCAGCAAGACTATGGCACGAGCTAGCCAGAGCAAGAAGCCGCAGGCTGATTTCATACGTTTATCCCTCCAGGATTGCCTGGGTTCGATTGAGGCGAACTGAATGATCGTGGCTGTACCCAAAGACTACTTGGTGATCAGGCGGTGGCAAGCAAAAGCATGAGACCTGGCGACGTGGATTGACGTCGTACTTTCTATTTCTTGTCATCCTCCGAGACAGCTTCTTTCAACGGCGATTCGTCAACTTAGGCTGCCAGCCGTCCAGCACAAAGACGGGGCTACTGTAGTCTGAGATCAGTTTCGCATCACGCTTCTTGTCGAGCTGGCGGGACCCCGGCGCACGTTTGCTTACATCCGCCGGCGAGCCGTCAGGATTGCGACTGTTGTATTCCCAGAATCGCACTTTGCCGCCTTCATCTGCGGCGCTCCACCCTTCGGGAAGAATACCGCTGAGCATGCAGTTGATCAGAACGGCTTCGGCATAAGGGTAGGTGCTGGCGCCGTTCTTCGGGGAACGCGCCAGAGTCGTGGGCTCAGCCGTGCCAACGAACGTGCAGTTCTTGAACACATTGCCGTGGTTAGCGCTGGTGTTCCTGATCCACATGAAGACGCTTCGCGATTTCAGCGTGCAGTTTTCAAAGAAAGCCGGGCCGCGTCCGAGGATTGTGTCGCCCGAGCCTTCGATGATGCTGTCCACGATGTAGGCCGGCCCATTTACTTGCAGAGCGTCGCCGAAGCCGATCACATGCACATTGCTGAGGATGTTTCGCCGCCCGGTCATCAGCAGTCCTTCCGCTTGACCGGGCGCGGTGGTCTGCAGCGTCATGTTCATGATCTGGATATCGTTGGAATTGTCGGCCGCGAAGGCGGCGCGGCGAGACGGGAATGTTCCGGCAAGTTCGTTGGTCCTGATATTGACCGGATGTGGATTGAACACTTCGTTATTCGCATAACGCACCACCGTCTTGTCGCGGTCCTCGCCGAGGAAGGTTGCGTTGTTCTTGTTGCGGAAGTAGATAATCTCCTGATAGACGCCGTTCCGAACGACAATCGTAACGCGCTTCTTGCTGTGATCAGGGACGAAGTCGATGGCGCCCTGGACGGTGTTGAAGTCGCCGCTGCCGTCAGCGCTAACGGTAATGCGACTGGTGTCAGCTCGTGGGCCTTTCTTCTTAGTCGCGAAACGCCACGACTGTTTGTCGGAGATGCCCTTGAACCCGCCGTCGGCCACAGTCAGCATACCCGGATCGATCAGCACGTAGTAAGACTTGTCATATTCGAGCAGGTTGTGATGCAGCTGGATGGTGGCCGTATTGCCGCTCACTATGATCGGATAAAAGTGAAAGCCGTCAGTGAAGCCGCCGATGATAGTGAGCTGATAGGTGTGCGGCGTCGGCTCAGCGCCCGCGGATGGAGTGCCTGGCTTAGTGTTGGCATTAGTAGGAACCGAACCGCGCTCGTATGAATACGGGATAGCCAGGTACGGCGCCGAGAGTGCTGCGCCCGTCGCTCGTTCAGTCGGGCCCGGCGGTATGCTCAAGTCCAACGTATCAACCAAGCGGTCGTTGCTCGCCTCGTAGACACGTACTTTGCCTGACCTGCCAATGACCGGCGCCTGACTGAACGTCAGCTTTAGTTGCACATCCGGATTGACACCCTGCGCGTGGTTCGCCGGAAACAACTTCTGAGCAGTAGCCGGCGAAGCGATCAGCACCAGCAAAGCTACTACCCTCAATAAGCGTTCGGGATTCATCTAGGTGTTCAAATCGCGTACGACTGTAGGGCTTGCTTGCGGCCACGAATCAGCGCTGGGCAGGAAAGCGAACGAACCTGCTATTGCTTGGGCGCGCTGTCGGGGAGGTTCAGCGCTGGTTTCGTTTGGCCGCGATGACAGGTCGTGCAATTGATTACCGGCTCCGCGCTTTTCAGGTTTTTGATCTTCTTCAATTGCTCGTTGTTAATGTTCGCCGCCATCGCCGCCATGTCGCGAGCAATCTGCTTCGTCGGTTTGTCTTCCTTCTCCCACTGACCGGCAACATGACAATGCACGCAGTTGACACCCAACGACCGCGCATAGCCCAGTTCCATAACGCGCAACAACCTTCCCGCGGGCATTGCTTTCAGCATTTGAATATTCTTGAAAACCTCTCCAGCGGGCTTGTCCTCCTGGCCGGCGATCGCTTTTCTCAGATCCGCGAGCGCCTGCGCTTGATCAAAAGGCTTCTCGGTTTGGGTCGCAGGATCCTGACCCTCGGCTCTGCCGGCGATAGGGCCGAAGAATCTGACTCCCAAGAGAGCCACTGCCAAGGCTGCAAAAATGAATAATCTGATCCTGGTTGTTTTGGGTTTCATGAACTTTGCTCCTGATTTTTCTTGGGCAGGATTATCACGATTAATGACTTCTTTCAAATAAAATTGTCAGGCGAAGACAGATCGACTGGCGGTCGCAAGGCTTTAACTCTCTAACCTGACGGCTGTTTGTAAACTCTAACTCACCTCAAACTAATCATTGCCTTGTTGCTGGCGGCGCCGCGATAACTGAGGTGCAGCCACAACGCATTTGCGCCACCAACTTCAACAGGCAATTTCACCACAATCTGCGTGAGCCCTCCTGGTTCAAATGCCTGCCCGACAAACTCGACCTTGATTGGATAGGTCCGATGTTGAGAATCTTCAGCTTCAGCCACCACGTTTGCCGGACCATCGCTCGGCAGCAAAGAAAGATTGGGCGAAAAGAGTATGATTCGCGTTTGCTTGTCCTCACTCAGATTGAATGGCGAGGAAAGAGCAAACGGATCGCGCAGGAAGAAAACCGAGTCGAGAGCGATCGCCCGATCGGAAGTTGTTTCGGTAATCAGCACCAGCGAAGGTGGCGTCACCATAAAGATGGCCGCGTCAGAGACACCATCTGGATTAGCGACAGTAATTGGAACGTTGCCGCCGGATTTTACGTCTGCCGCTGAAATCATTGCCGCTAGTTGAGTGCTGGAAATGAAAGTCGTCGCTCGATCAGCACCGTTCCAACGTACAACCGACCCATTGACGAAGTGGGAACCGATCACATTCAAAGCAAAGCCACCACTACCGGCATCCACATGGTTCGGTTGTACGACACTTATTACGGGAGCTGGATTGGTGATGTTGAAAGTAGATCCGCTCGAAGTTCCGCCGGGGCTGGAGACGGTCACCTGCGCCGAGCCCACCATCGCGATGTCTGCGGCTGAAATCGTCGCCGACAATTGGGTAGTTGAAATGACGTTCGTTGGTTTATCTGAATTGTTCCAGCGCACTACCGAACCGTTGCCGAAATTCTCGCCATGAACAGTCAGCGCGAATGAAGATCCGCCGACTGCGGCACTCGCCGGCGACAAGGCATTGATCACCGGCCGCTGGACATTACTGATTAGGGTGAAAGTGTCGATAACCCGGCCGCTCACGTCCTTGAAATAAAACAAGGCTTTGTTAGGTTGTCCATCCACATTGAAGACGCCGAAGAGCGCGCCCGGTTGACCATTCGCCTGGCAAGTCGTGTCGCCAGCCAGGCACGTCGCCGCAGAAATGCTGGCCCACCAGGGACCTGATAGTAGCTGCGGTCGAACATTCTCACCGCCGAGCCCCGACACAAACGCGAAAGAATTTCCCTTGGTTAGCGTCAACGTGTTCGACGTGCTCGCGATCGTCTGGTTGATCATGCTGCTCAGCAGATGTGTGCGGCTATAAGAATGCTCGTGTGCGGTGGCGATAATAGCGCCGCCCTTCATCGCTTCTTCATAGACGGGCCAACCGGTCTCGTCGGGTTTGCCGCCGACCTGCATCAGTCTCTGGTTCTTGTGCCAACTACAAATGCTCCAGATGGAATCGTCAGCGGCGAGTTGATCGCGGATGTAGGTGTCGCTGTTGCCGGCGTCGAAACCACTCAAAATTCCCGGTGGCGTGAGTACGAAGAAGATTCCCTGGTAGTGAAAAGTTGATTGCACGCCCAAGTCGCCGCTCCAGCTAACTCCCAGGCGATTGAACCTGTTCGTGATGTACTGTTGGTAGCCAGTTGGACCGCGCCAGGCGAGTTCGTCGTGATTGCCAATGGTGACGAAATAGGGAAAGTCAGGTCCCAGCACACTGTTGATTTGATCTTCCCAGGCGGTTGGATTGTCAACGTAGTCCAGATCACCCGAATGCAGTAGCGCCTGCGCTCTTTCCAACTTAATCAAATTGAGAACAGCGACGGCATTCGGGCCCAGCGCCTGATCGCCAATGAACGCTATCTTGAAATTCGCCGGTGTCTGCGCTTGGGATCTAAATCGAACACGCGACGAGACAGCAGGCGGAGGCGCAGCAATGATCGCGATGCCAAGCAGAAAAACCGTCAACCTGCTCATGCTCTTAAGAATCCGCATTACAGATGAACCGAGTTCTTGAGCGACACTCTACGGGGCGGGTAAACGACGACATGATGATAACACTTCCCCTTGCTACTGCTGCGGCAATCCGTCCGCGCAGCGGACGACTGACAGTAGCCCAGCACTTCAGTGCTGGGTAAGCAACCAAAAAACTAAAGCCCGCTTTAGCGGGCGACAGAGTCAGTACCGGGTACGGTAGCGGCGGTCATAGATTCAACTTGAGGCTCAGGTTCACTCGGAGTACTTAAAGAGTGCGCCGTAAAGCTCCGTTCTGAAATCGTCTTTGTATTTGAGGAAATCTTCAACAAATTGGTCTTTCTTGACGGGGATCTCTTCTTTGCTCGAATTCAGACCCTCTCGTTGCTTTTGGGTTTGATAACACAGCTTTGCGAACTGTTGATATTTATTCCACACTCCTATTCCTTCATAGGAAATTAGAGGGTTCTCATCATTGCACGCCAAAATCCAAATGGCGGACAGGATATCCAGCTCATCGGGCCCTGTTATTGCTGTTCGTTTTACTGGCATCGTAGGTTGGGGCAGACCAAAGCTGAGAACTGAGTTGTCAATCAGTATTCTGACGTGCGCGCTGTTCAAGTTCGCTCAGCTCAATATCGTCAAGGTTTCAATTCCGTTCCTCTTTGAAAACAATCTCAAACTTTCACCCGTTAGCTCGTCTACTCCTAGTACTGCTCTTGATAGCAATGCTACTTTGGCGTCTATCGCCAGGATCGCTATCAATTTATCTTGGTCTATCTTGGAGACTACGTCGTAGTCGGTCACCAGATCAGTCATCGCCGTACTAAGACGTCTTATCTCTATCCACAAATCAGTTGGAAGTATCGCAGCCGCCTGTTCTGTTAATTCAGAATACTCCCTTACACACTCTCCGATATCGTCAAGGGCACGCTCGTGGAAGGCGGAAGTCTTGTCGTAACTTAGAACAGTAGCGTACACACGATACCTGGCCTGTTTGTGGATAATCTTCGAGCTCAACTCTACTTGCTTTGAATAGAGTAACTCGCGCAACGGCGCGCTCCTGCTCTTGCTGTATAGTAGATGCCCAGACCACTTGAGATAAGCGTGGGAGAGATTCCGGCTAGCCCAATAATCAATGTAACGACGTTTTGATCCATGTCATGCGGAGTCCTGCGATCCGATAAATCTCCCCACCACTCGCCACAAACTCTTCGGCTTTTTCTTTCACGCCGGTTGCTAGTGCGGCTTGTTCGTCGATCTCTATCTGGTCCGCATACTCCCTCACGTCCTGGGTGATCTTCCTGAAGTAACAGCGTGAGGCGCACGTCGAACACCAATTGCTAAAGCCCTTCGGATATCACTCGCAATCCCGAAACACCCGTGTAATGCCGAACGTTGTGAGTGACCAGCGGAACGTCGAGGAACAAAGCCGTCGCGGCAATCCAAGCATCGGACGCGGCGATCGGGCGTCCGTTAGATTGAGCGGTGCTCATTGCCTCGGCCCAACGAGTACAAATCTGATCTTCTGAATGAATGACGAAATAGCGCGAAAGATATTCTTCCAGTTCTTGTCGCCTTGACCCACCCCAATTCCGTTCGAGTGTCCAGCGACGTAATTCGCCGAGCGACATGAATGAGATGATGAAAGGAGGATCGTTGAGATGCTGGCGGTATAGGTCAGCGCGCGTGTCGCGTTTGTAAAGGTAAGAAATGATATCCGTGTCGAGAACAACCGCCACTAGTCGAGGCTCCGAGTGGAAGGCATGTCGCGCCATTTCCTAATCGCGCTAATCATTTCGTCCGCCGTTTCGTCGGGAGGACCACCATCACCAAGCAAGTCATCAAACTTCGTGACCAGATTAGATTGCTGGCTTCGTGCCAGCCGCAGAATCTCTTCTCGCGCGGCATTCTCAGCGACACGTTTGTTGCGGTTGTTACTATCGATTACTTTCATTCTCAACTCCTGAGTTTGACTTAAAAGAAGCTGCTACGATCCAACGCTAGCCTTTCTACTTCATTCACTTCTTCTTCAGTGAGGCCGTCATAGACTTGAGTCGCCATCTTAATTAAGTCGTCTTGTGTTCCGGTAGGCATTTCCACGGTTAGTTTCACACACTGGCCCTCAGAGAACGATAGGGAGCCATTATCCAAAGGTTTGAAGTTGCCATTTTCAAAAACCGCATCGAGAGTTTGCGTCACGAAATCGCCTCCTTACCTGAACTCATTATCTACTGAGTCGCGCTTTTCTGGTAGATCTCCTGCCCAGAGGTAACAAATTCCTCAGCCTTCTCCTTCATACCAACCTCGAGGGCTGCGCGCTCATCAATTTCTTTTTGGGCGGCGTATTCGCGGACGTCCTGGTGATCTTCATGGAGCAAAAATGGGGGCCGCATATGGAGCAGAAGCGAGCTAATTTCGCACCCTCCTGGGGGAGAGTCTCGTCGTGATACTCGCGTGCGACTTCGGGGTCGAGCGAAAGATTGAATTGATCTTCCAGCGAAACTCGAAGCGCCTTTTGGATAAAGCATTGTCACAATACTGGGGACCGGAGGAATCTCCAATTGAATCAAACCAAAGTCGCGACGCGGGGTAATCAATTGAGCTTCCCCACTGAACAAACATTCGGCAAAGCGCAATTACTGTCTCAGGCTACCTCTTTGATGTAGCGGACTACGGGTACGGTTAACGTCTTTAGCTTAGGCTGACGTTTTAGGTTTTGGATTAGACTCGCGAGTTCGCGGCCGACATCGGCTTTCACAACTTTTTCTCCACACTGCGGACAGACTCCAGCGGGTACAGACTCAATCACTACAAGTTTGCCCTTCAGCCAGAAGTCCTGCTTGATTTGCCGCTCCTGCATCTGCTCGCCGCAAACGTGACATTTTCCGTAGCTGTACTTTTCCTTGTTATTCATTGCTCATTCCAAGGCGTAGGATCTTAACTTTGAAGATACGCTTTCAGAAAATCAGCGAGAGAGATTCCTGCTTGAGTGCAGATTGTGCGCAAGGTGGAACTCTTGATTTGAGAATGATTGGGCATCGTGAGCGGTGTTTGAGTACCGTCAGGATTGTCGCGCACCATTGCAATGTGCTCGCGCTCCCGAACAATTCTGAATCCGAGCAAGACGAGCGCTTTGACTACTTTTGTTTTTGGTGCATCGACTGGGAATTTGGGCACTAAGCAGTCACCTGAGTTTCAGCGATGAACACTTCGAGCACCGGAGAATCAACTTCAAACACCGCTTTTCCAAAGGTCTCAACGTGAAACCGAATCGCCGATTGCACGTCAGCGAGCGCCTCTTCATAGCTATTACCTTCACCCACTACGACGCCCTTGAGGCCGAGAGGATAAGCGACATATCCGTCGGAGTGCTTTTCGATGATGATTTTTTGAGATTCCATCGTATTCTCCTGAGCAAATATTAGCACCAACGCTTTTCTTTGAGGGTTTGTGGAAAGGCAACAACCACCACTTCCCCGACTACAGGTTTGCCCATGCGGCATCTTCCTCGGGTGTATTCCAGTCTTTTCCCAGCGCCGACTCACTCAGCGAAAGTCCGTTGAACGATCCATTCTCAGACTTCTCGCGGAGAAAACTGACAAAATCGTAAACCCTCGAGTTGCAACTCCTCAGGCAAGCCCTTGATTTCTTTACTAATCAATTCCTGGGTGCTCATCCCCGTATTTATCGGAGAATCATTCATAGGTGTAAACCTCTGCGTCCACAGTCAGCCGTTCTACCTCGTTCACCTCTCATGCTACCTCTTTGATGTAGCGGACTACAGGTACGGTTAACGTCTTTAGCTTAGGCTGACGTTTTAGGTTTTGAATCAGACTCGCGAGTTCTCGACCGACATCGGCTTTCACAACTTTTTCTCCACACTGCGGACAGACTCCAGCGGGCACAGACTCAATCACCACCAGTTTCCCCTTTAGCCAGAAGTCCTGATTGATTCGTTTCTCTTGAATCTGCTCGCCGCAAACACGGCACTTACCGTAATTGTGGTTTTTCTTGCTCAACTCTCACGCACGTCCTACTTCACCTCAACGATAAACTTCACGCCGGTGTCGAATTCGATTGACGCGTATTTCAGCAACCCTATCGTCGATTTCATAGATAATCCGATAATCGCCGACACGTATTCGCCAGTCGTGATCCGTTCCGGTCAGTTTTCGACTGCCAGTCGGACGCGGATTCTTCGCCAATGCCTGGATCGCGGTGATCACGCGGTCGTGCAGTTTCGCAGGTAATTGTTTGAGCTGTTTCTCAGCAGCGCGTTCGAGGAAGACGCGATACATGACTATTTGCCGTTGCGTTTGGCTAAGTATTCTTCGAGTGGACTGTAGTTGAGCTTTTTGCCGCGAGCCTGCTTGAGCCAAGCCACGTCGTCCGCGTCTTCGGCCCGTTCCAGTAGTTTCTCATAATCCTTTATCGGAAGAATAACTGAGACGGGCTTACCATTTCGCGTCACGATTTCGGGTTTGCGACGGATCGCTTTCATAGTGATTAACTTAGCACCCCTAAGCCTTCGCGTAAACCTCTGCGCCCTTCTGGATAAACTCCTCAGCCTTCTCCTTCATTCCCACACCCAGAGCAGCCTGTTCATCGATCTGTTTTTGGGCGGCGTATTCGCGGACGTCCTGGGTGATCTTCATGGAGCAAAAATGGGGGCCGCACATGGAGCAGAAGTGAGCTAATTTCGCGCCCTCCTGGGGGAGAGTCTCGTCGTGATATTCGCGTGCGACTTCGGGGTCGAGCGAGAGATTGAATTGATCTTCCCAGCGGAATTCAAAGCGCGCCTTCGACAAAGCATTGTCGCGATACTGCGCGCCGGGATGTCCTTTAGCGAGATCGGCGGCGTGGGCTGCGATCTTGTAAGCGATGACCCCATCTTTGACGTCTTTCTTGTTCGGCAAACCTAGGTGTTCTTTTGGTGTGACGTAGCAGAGCATCGCAGTGCCGTACCAGCCAATCATCGCGGCGCCAATCGCCGACGTGATGTGATCGTAGCCGGGCGCGATGTCTGTCGTTAGTGGTCCAAGCGTGTAGAACGGCGCCTCGCCACAAGTCTCGAGCTGCTTGTCCATGTTCTCTTTGATCAAGTGCATCGGCACATGGCCGGGGCCTTCAATCATCACCTGACAATCGTATTCCCAGGCGATGTTCGTCAGCTCGCCCAGCGTTTCGAGTTCGGCAAACTGCGCTTCATCGTTAGCGTCTGCGATTGAGCCCGGACGCAAACCGTCGCCTAAGCTGAATGACACATCGTAGGCAGCCATGATTTCGCAAATTTCTCGGAAGCGCGTGTACAGAAAACTCTCTTCGTGATGCGCGAGACACCACTTGGCCATGATCGAGCCGCCACGGGATACGATTCCTGTAGTCCGTTTCGCGGTCATGGGAATGTAAGGCAGCCGTACCCCGGCGTGTATGGTGAAGTAATCGACGCCTTGCTCGGCTTGTTCAATCAGCGTGTCGCGAAAGATTTCCCAGGTCAGCTCTTCAGCTTTGCCGCCGACTTTTTCCAAAGCCTGATAAATGGGCACAGTGCCGATTGGCACCGGCGAGTTGCGCAGGATCCACTCGCGCGTGGCGTGAATGTTCTTGCCGGTCGACAAATCCATCACTGTGTCGGAGCCGCAGCGAATCGACCAGCGCATCTTCTCGACTTCATCATCGATCGACGACAGCACGGCTGAGTTGCCGATGTTGGCGTTGATCTTCACGAGGAAGTTGCGGCCAATGATCATCGGTTCGGATTCAGGGTGGTTGATGTTTGCGGGAATGATGGCGCGGCCTCGGGCTACTTCGTCGCGAATGAATTCGGGAGTGACGAAGTTAGGGATAGCGGCGCCGAAGGATTGACCGCGGTGTTGGTGGAGCAGTGAATCGCGCGGAGCTTCTTCGGAAGCGTTGCAGGCAGGGATGCCTGCGCTCCGGCGGCCGAGATTTTCGCGGATGGCGATGAATTCCATTTCGGGGGTGATAATTCCCTGGCGCGCGTAGTGGAGCTGAGTCACACAGCGATCGGGTTTGGCTCGCAATGGCGTGTGGCGCAAAGCCGGGAAATCCTCGAGACGACCCTTTTCTCTTTTTCGAGCCTGGCTCGCAGCTTCAAAAGTCAGATAACCATCGTCGATCGGCTTCAAGTCACGGCCGGTGTATTCTTCGACGTCGCCGCGTCCAACAATCCAGTCGCGACGCAATTCCGTCAGACCTTCGCGCACGTCGGTATTGATCGATGGGTCACCCCACGGACCGCTGGTGTCGTAGACGCGAACGGGCGGGTTCTCTGCCAGGGAGTTGTCAAAGTTACGGGTTGGATTCTGTGTGATCTCACGAAAAGGGACTCGAACTCCGGGCAGCGAGCCTTCAACGTAGACGCGCGTCGAGTTTGGGAGCGATGAATTGTCCGAAATGGGATCGTCAGTTGGTTTGATGGCTGCGCTCATAAATAAACTCCTATTTGATTTGAGTTTACTATACGGCGTGCTCTTTGGCGTATCGAGCGCGGGAACTAAGCCACAGATCTTCGCAGATAAACACCGATCTAAACCAATGCGTAGATCCGTGTCTATCCGTGGAGATCTGTAAGCTGATATCTCGGGCGTCGCTCACGCGACGAACTCTGATATTATGTGCGCCTTCCGGCCTGGAAAGACCGGGACAACAGTCAACCGTCGCTCGGCGATGCAAAACCCCAGGACTGAACTGATGAAACGCTACACATACTTTCACGGCCTGATCCTTTCCTTCTTTTCCAAATCGTTTTATCAGGACGTCGGGATGAATTGGAAAGGGATCGGTTATCTGTACATTGCAGTGATATTGGCGCTGCTCTGGATTCCGTCTGTTATCAAGGTGCAGCGTGAGTTATCTCGCTTCGTCGACAAGGATTCAGTTGCAATAACCAAACAGATCCCACCCATCAAGATCCGGAACGGCGTGGTTTCAACGGATGTGCCGCAACCTTATGTCATAACCAATCCCGCAGACGGCACTCCGGCCGCGATCATTGACACCACCGGCAAATACAAAACTCTGGAAGGCACGCCGGCGCGAATGCTGGTAACCAGGAACACTGTCGTCGCTAAAAGCAACACCGACACTCGCATCTATGACCTGACGAACGTGCAGAGCTTTGATGTAGATCGAGAGCGCGTAGAAGGCTGGTTTCAAATGGGCAAGCAGTGGTTCCTGATCGCGTTCTATCCATTAGCACTACTTTTCTCATTCATCTTCAGAGCTATTCAGATCCTTGTGTACGCGCTAATTGGACTGGCATTCGCAAATATGCTGCATACACAGCTCGACTACAAGACGCTGATGCGGCTGGCGGCGGTAGCGATTACGCCTGTCCTGGTGATCGACCTCTTCATGGATTTCTCACGCGTAGGAATTCCGTTCTGGTCAATCGTGGGTATTGGTATCGGACTCGGCTATTTGTTTTTTGCTATCAAGGCGAATGGTGAGGTTGAGCCCGCGCCAGAGTACTATCCACCTCCGCCACCTGTTCAGCCTTGAACACGCCGAGCTTATTAGTCGGTAGTGCCCTAATTTGGAGTGCGATGACCTGTCATCGCTTTCGCCCGCGGCGGCCCGACGCGCGGTTTTGACAATAGGCTGTTTTCGACAACTTGCTGCGACAGGTCGCAGCGACGAAAGCGCCGACAGGTCGGCGCACTCCAAATTACGGCACTACCGGCTAGTCTGCGTCGTTTATTTCCGAGTTCCTTTGCCGCTATAATCCGTGTGCTCTGTAGGTCATCCTTCCTTTTCCGGAGACAAACCATGCTCAATCGACGCGCGCTCGCGTTATGTCTGATTGCGTTACTGTGTACGGCCCCTTTGTTGGCGCAAAAGTCCGACGACGATTTACTCGCAAGCATACGCAAAGAAGAGAATGACAACTCGCAGATCATGAAGACGATGCATGTGCTAACCGATCTTTATGGACCGCGCTTGACGGGATCGCCAAACCACAAACACGCCGCCGAGTGGGCAGTCAAGCAGATGACCTCGTGGGGCCTCGAGAACGCGCATCTCGAGAGTTGGAACTTCGGCCATCCCGGTTGGCTCAACGAGCGCTTGTCGGCACACCTGATCTCTCCAATCAAAGATTCACTGGTTTGTGAAGTGTTATCGTGGACTCCGAGCACTCGTGGTCCCGTGCGCGGGGCGGCATATCAGTTGGTCTTGCCGGAAAGACCAAGCCAGGAGCAATTAACCACATTCTTTGCGGCTGAAAAATCGAAGGTGCGTGGCCGCATCATCCTGGCAGGGAAAACTACGGTTGTTAAGTTAACTTTGAATCCGCCGCCCAAGCGCACCGATCAAAAGGCGGCTGAAGAGCGGTACGGGCCGAACGCGCGTCCCTTCCAGTTTCCCACGCCATCGCCGACGCCAACTCCTGCGCCCGGCGCTCCAAAACCGCTGACTGCTCGCCAGATCGATCTGCAACTCGATCAATTCCTGAAAGAGAGCGGCGCCTTAATTCGCGTTAACGATGCGGGACGAGACCACCGGCAAATTCGGGCCTTCAATAATCGCACTTTCGACGTTGCGAAAGTTCTGCCTACCGTGGTCATGAGCAACGAAGACTACGGCCGCATCAGTCGCATTCTCGCCGACAAGACTGAGGTCGTGCTGGAGTTCAACATCGTCAATCGTGTCTATCCTGAAGGAACGACGTCATACAACACCGTCGCTGAAATTCCCGGCAGTGACAAAGCCGACGAGGTGGTGATGCTGGGAGGCCACCTGGATTCGTGGCATGCGGCGACCGGCGCCACTGACAATGCCATCGGCTGCGCGATCATGATGGAAGCTGCTCGCATTCTGAAGACGCTTGGAGTCAAGCCGCGGCGGACGGTTAGGGTGGCGTTGTGGAGTGGCGAAGAGCAAGGCTTGTTGGGATCGCAGGCCTATGTGAAAGAGCATTTCGGCTCCTTCGAAGACCCCAAGCCCGGTTATGAAAAGTTCGCCGGCTATTTCAACATCGATTCCGGAACGGGTCGAGTTCGTGGCGCCGGTGTCTTTGGTCCGCCTGAAGGCGCAGCCATCATGCGCAAGATTCTCGAGCCTTTCAAAGAAGACGGGGTCGAAGGCGCAGTTGCTTCTCGCAGTCGCAGCCTGGGCGGCTCCGACAATACATCTTTCAGTAATGCCGGCTTACCCGGCATCGGCATGGGCCAGGATCCAATCGAGTACCAGACGCATACGTGGCACACGAACCTCGACACTTACGAGCGGATTCTTGAAGATGATGTGAAGAAGGATGCAATAACAGTAGCATGGTCGGTTTATCAACTCGCGATGCGAGATGATCTCCTGCCGCGCTTCGCCAGGGACAAGATGCCGCCAAAGCCAGCGGCTGATCCGGACACGACGCTCGCTCCACAAACGAAGCCTTTGCCAGGGATTCGCCCCAAACCAGTCAAGAGAAAATAAGTTGCCCGCAGACGAAGAGCTTCACATCTCTACTGAATCCCTCACATCCTAACCTGCGCACGATTGATGTGAGTAATTTGAGTGCAACGGAAAAGTGCTACAGCCGTGCTTAAAGAGGTAACGACAATCAAAGACGCTGATATCTGACGACAAGTGCTTTCAGCCGCCGATGAAGCTCATTGAGCGGGAGGGTGTGACGAAAGATGGATCGTTGATGTAGTGGCGCGGTTCTTTTTTCTTCACCACGCCTTCGATGTATTCGATGATTTCGGATCGGCTGGCGCCGCTGCGAATAACGTCACGCAGGGAGTGTTCGATGGTTGAGAATAGGCAGGTGCGAATTTGCCCATCCGCAGTGAGACGAATTCGTGAACAAGCCCCACAAAACATCTCAGTCACCGGAGCGATAATGCCAATCTCACCCGGCGCTCCATCCGCGAATCGATAACGCGACGAGGTCTCTGAGCCTCTATCGACGTCAACGGGTACGAGAGCAAAGCGCGCTTCGATGCGCTCGCGAATCTCCCGTCCCGAGACAACGTCCTCCCGCGACCAGTCGTGACCTGAATCCAAAGGCATGTACTCAATGAAACGCATCTTCACGTCGTGCTCGCGTGCAAACTCGGCGAAGTCGGCGACTTCATCTTCGTTGTGTCCGCGTACGATCACAGCGTTGATTTTGATCGGCTCCAGCCCGGCTTGTTTTGCCGAGTGAATTCCTGCCAGCACGCGGTCAAGCACATCGACGCCGGTCATCTTTTTGAAGACGTCTCGCTTCAGGCTATCAAGGCTGATGGTGATGCGATCCAGCCCCGCTTCCTTAATTCCTTTCGCGCGATCGGGAAGGAAATAGCCGTTCGTGGTCAGCGCGAGATCCTTAAGTCCGACAAACTTCTGTTCTTCGTTATCTCGACCAGACACAAGCTGAAGCTCGTTGGACTTCTTCAACTTTGAAAGCTTACCGATGATTATCTCGATATCCTGGCGCATCATCGGCTCGCCGCCCGTGAGCCGGATCTTCTCAATACCCAGCTCGACGAAAATGCCGCAGACGTATTCGATCTCTTCGTAAGAGAGCATCTGCTCTTTTGGGGCAATTGGCGGTTCGCCATGAGGCAAGCAGTAAAAACAACGGAAGTTGCAGCGATCGGTAAGCGAGACTCGCAGGTCTCGGATCGCGCGGTTGTAAGAATCTTTTAAGGGACCAGCCATTTCGATCCAAGCATACGGCGCGCAGCAGAAGGGTGCAACGTAGGGTTTGAGATTTACCGTGTAAACAGGTGTTTAGAGTTCAAACTTCAGTTTGTGCTTTCGCAACCACACAATCTGAAGATTGAACTCTTAGCGCCTGTTACTCAAGTAGATTGGTTTGAACGGCTTCATTTTCACTGTACGACAGGCTGCCAGCCTGTCGACCGCGCTCCCTGCCAGTTTCTTTCGCTAAACGCAGCTGCAGGCCGGCAGTACTTAAATTGCGGCGTTTGCCATGAATATGGATGACGGCAGGCGGCGCGCTGTTTCCGGATGTTTCAACGTTCGCTTCAAAGCAAAATCAAAGAGCAGCGGGTTGTAGTCATAGATCTCGTTCAGCAAAGTGCGCTCGTCCATGGTGATGTAACCCTGTTTCGCGAGCGACCGAGTCCTGATCAGCACATTGATCGCCGGCAACGGATAATCGCTGCCGTTGACTAATCGTTCATGCAGATCCTCGCGCTGCAGAATAGTCCGGAGCGGGCCGCCGCTGCGATTGAATTGCGTCATCGCCGAAATGTCCGCGAAGACCAAACCTTCGTAGCGCTTCTCATTCATCAAGCGCAGAAACAAATCGAAGTTCGGAACCCGCCTCCGCTGCTTGTCATCGAGGTCTTCGTTGTCGCCCAGGCCGGCGCAGTGCGCGACTATCACTTTCACTCCGGCGTCCAGCGCCTTTCTGAGCAGCAGCGGGTTCCCAAGGCGCTGGTCTTCCTCCGCCTCGACTGCTTTCTCTTCGCCGCCATGACTCAACAAAACGAGATTGCACTCCTTCATCTTTCGATAAAACGGTTCGCATAGCTCGTCAGAAGGATCGATACCCATCGCATTTGGCAACCACTTCACCATCCGAGCTCCAAGCCGCGCTCCACGCTCAAGTTCATCGAGCGCATCATGACGATAGGGATGGACTGAAAGCACCGGCTCGAAAAGGTTCGGATGCTTTGCTGCCAGCGAAAAGACATAGTCGTTGGGAACATAGAACTCGGTTTTGGCGAGATTCGGAGTGCCGTCGCGGTTGTAATGCTTGTCAAAAGCAAGCAAGCGGTGCTTGCCGTGGTGCTCGATGTTACTGACGAGCCTGACCAGGCGGTCGATCATCTGGGCGTCTGCCTGCTCCACGTCCGTGACAGCAGCGGCGCTCATGTAGACTTTGAATCGTAGATAGCCTAACGGGTGCTTCCAGCTTCCGAGCTTGGGATTCACTAAGATCCCAGTGTTGCCTGTGCCGAGACCGGCGACGTGAGTGTGGTAGTCGAGTAAGCGGCCGGAGTCGATGTCGTCGAATGCTCGTTTGATTAGATCGGCGGCGCTAATGGAGAGGCCGGTGCGCATTTCTTCGGGGCGATGGTTGAATGCGCCCGCAATGAAATGGAGTAAACACATGAGCGATTTCGGATTGCTGATTGCTGATTGCTGAATTCGATATCAGCGGACAAGGCAAATCATCGTGGCGAGCATTGTCGCAACTAGCTCTTGCTCCTCACTTTCATTAACGCCGAAGACGTCGCCGCGCGCTACAGTCAGAGTCTTCCCTGACTTGATAACTTGAGCTCGCGCCACAAACTTCAGTCCGCGCGCAGGCCGCAGCATATTCATCTTGAACTCAACACTCAAGACCTCGGAAGCGGCCGGCATTAGCGTATAGGCAGCGTACCCACACGCAGAGTCCACAATCGTGGTGACGATTCCGGCGTGAAGGAAGCCATGCTGTTGGGTAAGATCCGAACGGAAAGGTAGTGTGATTTCAACCAGGCCAGCTTCAACCCGAGTTAACGCCGCGCCGATCAGACTCATCACTGCCTGTTGCGCAAAGCTTCGTTTGATCTCTTCTGCAAAAGCGGGGTTGGTGGGGGTCATTGGCAAACGTTTGTTCTTGTCGTTTTGTCCTTTGTTCTTTGTACTTTGTACTTGAGTCTTGGCTGGTTGAAGCTCAACTATCAAAAGGCCAAGTACAAAGAACAAAGGACCAAGTACTAAGAACTCAGCGGGCGAACGCTACGCTATCGTAACGGCTTCCGTTGGTTTCGGTTGGGCCAGTACCCGATCGAGCGCGGCCGACAGCATATCTAAGCCGCGTTCTCCGGCGGCGAAGCTTCGTAATTTTCGCTCTGCGTCAAAAAGGTAATAAGCCGGCACATACCCGTGCTCATTCTGAAACGCATCGCGCAACTTGTGTTGGTTGTCGACTGCACACGGCTCGGTAATTTCGTATTTCGCGATAGCTTCGCGCACACCCTCAACATCGGTGTCAGCCTCGTAGCGGGGCATGTGAATGGCGATGACTCGCAGGCCATCGGCCTTCTTTTCCTCGCGCCAGGCGGCCACCCGTGGCAGGTTTTCTTTGCACATCCCGCAACTGACCGACCAAAAGTGAACCAGCGTCGGGCCTTCCTGCGCGAGCGCCTCTGCGTGAGCCTGCGTGCCGCCAAACCACTCGGTCGCACCATCAAGCGCAGGCATCTCAGTTCCAATTCTCATTGCCATGATTAATACTTACTTCCTCTGGAAAACTTCTTCTATTCCGGTAGGGCCCAAGTCTTCACAGGCGTTTAGAGTTCAATCTTCAGATTGCATGGCCGAGAAACCACAAACTAAAGTTCGAACTCTTAACACCTGTTGGCCGCGTTAGGTCCGCCCCTAAAAGAACGAGCCCCCCCATTTAGTTTTTGATCGTTTCCTGACCGGGCTTCCATTCAGCCTGGCAAAGACCGCCGGTCTGCAAAGCCTGAATAACGCGCAGCGTCTCTTCGACTGAACGGCCAATGTTGAGATCATGGACGACCTTGTAGCGCAGAATGCCTTCCGGATCGATGACGAACAATCCGCGGAGAGCGATGCCGCGATTCTCGATTAGCACACCGTAGTCGCGCGACACGCCCTTGGTCGAATCGGCTGCGAGGGGATACTTCAATCCTTCCACTCCACCCTTATCGCGCGGCGTGTTAATCCACGCGCGATGTGAAAACGCCGAGTCGGTCGACACGCCGATGATGTCCGCGCCGATACCTTCAAAGTCTTCGTAGCGATCGCTAAAAGCGGTCAGCTCAGTCGGACACACGAAGGTAAAATCCAACGGATAGAAAAGCACCACGACCCACTTGCCGCGATAATCGGCAAGCTTAACGTTCTCGTTCAGCTTCTCAATATTTTTGGTCGAGGCCATATCAAAATCCGGCGCGGGCTGGCCCACCATCGCCTTCTCAGTTCCAATTGCTGTAGCTGCTGCTGACATCGAATCCTCCTGTTATTTGTAAGCGGAATTCATCCGCCGTCGTTATTAATGCCAGAGGCAAACATCGATGCTTGCCTCGTAAAAACTACGCTTCCGGAACACAATCAGGGCACACGCCTCTGAGCGTCAGATGTACTGATTCCGGCTTGAACTTTGATTTGCGTGCTGCTACGCGCAGTAAATCTCCGCATTGCGGCAAGTCAAAATCCACGAGTTTGCCGCAACTCGTGCAAATGGCGTGATCGTGACGACAGGTTTCACGGTCATACCGGCTGGCGCCGTCACCAAACCTAATCTCATGAATCAGACCGGCTTCTTTCAGATAGCGCAGGGAGTTGTAAACAGTCGCGAAGCTTATCGAAGGCAGGCGTTTCCGTGCTCCCTCGAAAACCTCTCCGGCCGTCGGATGATCTTCGCGCGCGCGGATTTCCTGCAGCACTGCCTGGCGCTGCGGCGTCAATCCAACTTCCTCCGAACTCTTTTCCGTCTTAACCATCTTCATCCTGGAATTAGAATAATTCTAAATCTAAGGATCTGTCAAGTCGGGCTGTCGGTTGATTTTCTACGGTGAGACTTTGGGGTATCAGCTCTACCCTGATCAGCTCAAGGTGAGGGAGGGTGGTTACCCCCGCCTGGTGCTTTATCACATCAGTCCTGGAGTCTTGAAAGCTGAAACCAAAATTAAAGGGTGATGCAACTTGAGGCGGGCGCAAGCAATCCTTCCTGACCTTGAGGCGTTGGAAATTGACGCGGGTCATGACACTAGCGTGAGTTAACTGCCTTTGCGTAGTCGATTATGTTCTTGACGTAGCTCTTGAACGGCGGGCATTTCAAGCCTCGCTTGGCGAGCAATTCACTCGAAACTGAGGTGTCGTACGTTTGCTTAATAAAGAAGTAAGGCACAGCGGGGTGAGGCAATTGAGTCAGCGGTGGAGAAATGGGTGACTTCAAAAACAATTCCACGAGGCCCGTTGGAAATCTAAATCGCGAGCCACGGCCGTGAATGGTTGTGGCTATAGTGTCGAACAGATCTGCGGTCGTGAGCGGCGACGGATCAGCGATCTGCACCGTCTTGCCAATCGATTCCTCATCCTCAGCCAGAGCAACCATCTCGTTTACCACGAAGTCTACCGGAACCAGATTCAGACTCACCTGTTGGTTGCCGATATTGAACAATGAAATCGCTCGCGGCATTCGTAGGAGGTAATTGATCAAATAGTAAACGCCATCAAACTTCACGGTCTCGCCGGTTTCAGAATCACCACAAACTACTGATGGGCGATGAATCGTTACGGGAAGCTCCGGTTTCAAAGCTTCGACTTCCAGCTCTGCGAGATATTTTGACTGCTCGTAGTAGTTGCGGAAGCCGGCCTCGTGCTTGAGCTCGTGCTCGTAGATCACACCGGTGCGCTTACCGGAGACATAGCAAGTCGAGACGTAATGATATCGGCGCAAGTCTCGCAAGCTACGCACAAAGCGATTGACGTTGTGCGTCCCATCAACATTCACGGCGAAGGCGAGGTCTTGTTTGATGGCAAGGTCATAAACCGCCGCGAGGTGGAAAACCACGCGAGCCTCAGCGCGTACCAGCTCTCGATCAGAAGGCGATAGCGCGAGGTTCTCGTCGGTGATGTCTCCCTCAACGATTCGAAAGCTGTCAGCGGGAACTCTTGTGTCAGAAACAATCCTCGCAAGATCGCTGTGAGCTCGCGTCCTCAAATCCGGTTGCACAAGCAGCAGAAACCGCTGCCCTTGAATCGCCAGCCGCTCGATTAAGCGACCGGCGATGAACCCGGGAAAGCCGGTGACGAACACAGTGTCTTGGGAATTCATTGTTTTTCTGAAGGCTACGAGCCCATAACCGTTGCCAGTCAGCTGCCATATTCTGACGAAGAGTCTGACGTATGCCAAGACGCGAGCGAATCATCGCAGTAACTTTCGCGCTCGAATGAATCGATTGGCCCGTCGCGTCGATTCGAGATACGATGACGACGGGCTTTGGTTATGGAAGATGACGAGCAAGATTCACCGCCGGCTAAGTATCGAGCCCGGGAACTTTTTCACGAGGCTTATCAAGCTCAACTGGATCAGAATTATGAAGACGCGATTGAACTGTACCAGCAGTCGATAGACACCTACCCAACTGCCGAGGCGCATACCTTTCTGGGGTGGGTTTACAGCTTCCAGGAACGCTACGACGATGCTATTGCCGAATGTCTCGAGGCGATTCGCGTAGACGAGACTCTGGGAAATCCCTACAACGATATTGGCAGCTATCTGTTAAGCAAGGGCGATTCGTATGGCTGCGTGCGCTGGTTCAAGCGGGCTTTGTTGGCGCCACGCTATGACTCGTACGCGTTTCCTCATTTCAATCTCGGCCGGGTTTATGAAATGCGACATCGCTACGTCGAAGCGGCTCGCCACTATGGTCTGTCATTAAAGCAGCAGCCTGGATTTAGCCAGGCTCTAATTGGTCTGCGGCGGATGCAGGGGAAGGTTAATTGATTTACTTTGCTCTTTGTACTCCGTTTTTGTTGTTCGTTTTTGTTCTTAGTGCTTTGTTCTTTGTTCTTTGTACTTGAGAGAACATTAACGCCTTCAGTGTAACTCAAGATCGACTTTGCATCAGCGTGGACGCAAACCACTCAAGCTTAATCGCCACTCAACTACAAAGAACAAAGCACAAAGAACTAAGAACAAAAACAAACAACAAAATACGAAGAACAAACACCTACCTCTTTTCAATCTTTACCTTCTTACGATTCTCATCTACCGCTACATACACAACCTCAGCATCGGTGACGAGAATACGATCGGACGACACTGCTACTCTTTCAGCTTCGACAACCACTCGTATTGTTATTGAGGTTGTGCCAACTCGCACAGTCTCAGCGTAGAAACTCACCAGATCACCCACCAGCACTGGTTTGTGAAAGACGACCTCGCGCATTGCTACCGTGACAAACCGAGGCATGCGGGTACGGCGGTGCGCTTCGATGGCTCCGGCCATATCGATATAGCTAAGAATGATTCCGCCGAAGACAGTACCTTGCGAGTTCGTGTCTCTCGGCAGCAACGTTATTCGTATCGCAGGATCAGTGTAGGAATTCATGGCGTCATCGTAAGGCGAGCGGCTACGAAATGAGAAGCGACCAGGTTTGGCGAATAGGAACTTCCTCCACTTCACGGTGTCTAACTGGGCGCTGGCTACGTCGTGATGGAAACGAAAGGAAGAACTTCAAATGTTGACACTTGCTCTTTTGTTAAGCAGCCAGCTCCTCTTGCTTCAGAACGATGGTTCTGACTTCAAGGATTTGGGTAAATACCTGGTTATCGGTTTTGTTTTGGCAGTCGGCGCCGGCGTGACTTTCACAGTTGTGCGACTTCGACTGCGAGATAGGAAACCACAGACCGGGCAGGTGATTTCCATTACCTCAAAGGATGAGTAGAACGGACTTCAGTCTGTTCGACGATCCCAAATACTCAAGGTGGAGACAGCAGGAATGCTTCCCAGGCTTAGTAGCCCATAGCAACTGCTACGCTTTGAAAAGCTTTTCGTCCATTCAGTCTTGAGTGCTGATTACTTTGCGCAGAACTGAAGTCTACGCTACGTCGTTGATCCAGTTGGCAATTGCTGTCTTCAACTCGTCCAGGTGACCGGTGAAGAAGTGATCCGCGTCGTGAACTACTACCAAATCCACTTCGGTAGTCTTCGGGATTTGATCGATGACTGTTAGCAGTTCCCCTGGCGAGCCGAATTCGTCATCCCTACCGTGCACAAAGAGGATTGGTTTCGTGCACTTCGACAGAAAGCTATAGTCGTACTTTCGCACTGGTGTGCCGATACTGATTAGTTTCACCACCCGCTCATCTGCCGCCCCAATCTCAATGCCGACTCGTGAGCCGAAGGAAAATCCGCAAAGCGTGATCGGAAGGCCCGGATAACTCTGGCTGAGATAGTCGAGCGCCACGCGAGCGTCATCCCCTTCGCCTCGACCTTCGTCGTGTGTTCCCGAGCTTTGTCCGACACCACGAAAATTAAATCGCAAAGTCACCAACCCGGCTTCGTTAAGGGCACTAGCGGCGCGAAAGACGACTTTGTTATGCATCGTGCCACCGCCGAGAGGATGTGGATGAAGTACCAATGCGGCGCCTGGCGCCGGCAAGGTTCGAGGCTCTTTGAGTATGGCTTCGAGCCGGCCATGAGGTGATGGAATGAAGAGATTTCCTGCTGGATACATAACGGAAAGCTATCAAATTGCTGTTGTCACTGTCACGAAATAACTAGTGGAGGGCAATGGTCCGTGGTGTCCTTGCGAGCAGAACCAATCTTTAGCCGCAGACTACGCAGATTCCAAATGGAAAACGATCTTTGGCCTTTGATCTTTGGTCTTTGTGCGTGAGCGGCATTCACCTTGACGCGCTCTTTAAGAACACCTTTCGTGATCTCCACAAAGAATGAATAGATTCAACTACTGTCCTGTCTCTAAGGTTCGCAGAATAAATGAGCGCCGTAGGCGCTCCGCTCTTCAGTCCCAGAGGGACGAAATGTCTATAGAACCACTGGTGAACTGAAGCCTTAGCCGATACCACAGGCTTGCCCTGTGGTGTTTCATGTTCACAGCTACAAAAACAGGCTGATCCATCGGTTCGCAAGAGGCCACGGGCTGGCCCCGTGGAGTTTCACGTTGCCGCCTGCCACCAGCATGAAGCGTGAACACTCCACGGGACGAGCCCGTGGCATCACCAAAAAGCTCGGCCCGTCTCTGTTAGCGACCAGCGTGAGTGACCACGGCGCCAGGCCGTGGCATCACCAAAAAGCTCGGCCCGTCTCTGTTAGCGACCAACGTGAGTGACCACGGCGCCAGGCCGTGGCATCACCAAAAATCTCCGCCCGTCTCTGTTAGCGACCAACGTGAGTGACCACGGCGCCAGGCCGTGGCCTCAGTTTTAGCAGTTTTAGCGACTACCTACTTTTTCCTGGCGCACTGAAGGTTTTCTGTTCATAGACATAACCCTACAATCTCGGCTAAATTAATGCGGCTCTTTAGTCACTCGACATTTTCCACCCAGTTATCGTCAGTCCAGAGGATCGCGTCATGCAGGGTCATTCCGTATCGCTCATGCCAGGGTTGCACTCGTATTCTCAACTTCCACCTCATCCGACGAGATTCTTTCTTAGCCAGGAGCAAAACGACATTCCGAATGCCCGTGGGACTTCAGGCACGAGCAGTCAGGCGAATCTTCCTAAGCCCACCGCTTTGGTTGTCGATGACGTCGCCGATGTTACCGAGATGCTGGCGGTGTTTCTCAGCCTCGCCGGCTATGAAGTCGTCACGGCTCACTCTGCTGAGCAAGCAATCGACGAAGCCAGGTCTCGACAATTCGACGTGGTAATTTCCGACATTGGCATGCCACAAATGAACGGCTACGAATTGGCGGAAAGCTTACGCACCATCATCGGATATGAAAAAGTGCCGCTCGTAGCAGTTACCGGATTCTCGATGTATGACGATCGCGAACGTTCGTTACGGTCCGGCTTCAATGCTCATCTGACCAAACCGATCGATCCAAACGTCTTATTTCAGTTAATCGAGAGATTGCGTGGTTAGGACGTCCCGCGCTAATCTCCATTGCCAATGAGCCTCGCGCGCAAGCTAAGCAGTCTCTTAGAGTCGGAATCTACACTTCGTACTCTCAAGCTCGCAGTCGGCCTCATCTCAATCGCGACCGTTTTCTCCTTGCTTCAGTACGCTACCGACAGCATTTGCTGCGGCGATTTTGATGGCTACTACCACATCATGTGGAGCCGCATGCTGTGGGAAGGCATTCGTGCCAGGCACATGCCGCAATTTGCAGCCTTGCCGTTGACGACTCTTAACCCGAAGGACTACGTCGATCACCATCTCCTTTTCCACGTCTTTCAAATACCCTTCACATGGTTTCGTGACTTGAGACAGGGGGCGAAGATTGCTTCGGTAATCTTCGCGGTGCTCGCAGTCTTTTCCTGTTACTGGCTGATGGTGCGTTATCAGATTCGCTACGTCCTCGTTTGGCTGGTAGCTCTGCTGGCTTGCTCGACTCCGTTCTTGTTCCGGTTGAACATGGCCAAAGCGCCGCCGTTTGCGATCATTTATCTCGTCATCGGGATCTACCTCTTATTTGAAAAAAAGTATTGGTTACTGGCGCCGCTGTCGTTTGTCTTCACGCTTACGTACGACATGTTCGTACTGCTAATCGCAGCGGCAGCAATTTGGACGCTCGTGATCGGCTGGACCGAACACCGATTCGAATGGCGACCGCTGGTCTTTACACTTTCTGGAGCCGCTGCCGGCTTTGTCATTAATCCTTATTTCCCACACAACCTGGCGCTGTTCTTTGAACACCTGAAGATAAAGTTAACGATGGGAGCGTTTTCAACCAAGGTTGGACAAGAGTGGTATCCGTATTCCTCGTGGGAATTCCTGGGTAATTCCGTAGTCGCTTGTATCGCAACGGCGATTGGTTACATAGCTTTCGATCCTGCCGATCGCAAACGCAGTCATCACACGCTCTTCTTTTTGCTGCTATCGACGCTGCTGATGGTAATGAACATGCGGTGGCAGCGAATTGCCGAGTATTGGCCGCCATTCGCGATTCTGTTTGCGGCTTTTGCTCTGCAACCGTGGGTGGAAGGAGTGAGATCAAATTTGACTCGATTGTCGAGCGATATGCTGGACGAGCTGCAGCCTTTTCTCGACCTTCAGGAGCCCGCCGCCAGGAAAGATAACCGTGAGATGTGGCAGCTGGGCGGCGCCGCGCTGGTCACAGTGATTCTGGGAATCCCGCTGATGGCGAATCTAATGGTCGCCCGACGGGATATCGCGAAGAGCGAATACGGCGACTTTTACAAAGCCGGCATTCAGTGGTTACGGTCAAACGTTCCGGCGAACGAGCTTGTCTTCAATACCGACTGGGACGACTTCCCTCGACTTTATTATTTCGATCCCACGCACCGCTATGTCTCCGGTCTTGATCCAACTTATCTCTATGATAAGAACCCGGAGCTGTCGAAGTTGTACGACCGCATTACCCTGGGAAAGCAAAGCGATCCTGGGCCGCTAATTCGCGATCGGTTTGGCGCGCGCTACGTCTTTACCGATAACGAAAACATTCATTCCGATTTTTACAACAACGCCATGGACAGTGGCTGGTTTGAAATTGTCTATGAAGACGAGGAGTGCATGATTCTTCACATTCGCGATCAAAAGCTCGAGCCAACGCCGGAAGAGAATCCGGAAGAGACTCCAGCTGATGACACGAATGATGAAGACCCGACGAACCAGTGATTACTGATTGCTGAATGCTGATTGCGGATTTCTGATTTGAAGACGAGATCGCAAAACCAGAAGGGCTGAACTAGAATAAGCACAATGACGATTACACTAACGAACAAGAGACGTTTCCGAATCGTCCTGGCCTTAACGGCATTAGCGGGGCTTGTCCTCCTGAGCGCTTGTCATCGGGGAGAAAGTGGGACTACTGCCACTGGAGAAGGATCGTCGACTCCCAAAGCTGCGCCGTCCCCGCAGACTCAATTCGAAAAAGATCTTCAGGAAGTGCGTAACAGCAGTTTCCAGCATGTTTGGCTGATCTCACGCAAGGACGGGAAGGCGCTCGATAGTAAAGACAGTAACTTTCTTCGAACCAATGCGCCCCAAGTTATTGATTGGGTGACGACGGACGACGGCAGGAAAGTGTTTGCCGGAACTAACTTCGATCTGGAGTTGGCGGGCTTGAACCTGATCAAAAAGCGTTTCGTGGTTGAGGACTACACCGGAAAGTAACGCAGTACAACAGGCTGCCAGCCTGTTGCCTGACGTTGACTGCCCAGGACGGCGAGGGAATTCGGGCGATTTGCCATATATCATTTGCCATTTTTCATTTTCCATCTTCCTGCCAGGAGGAGCGAGTGACTCTTTAGATGGAAAATGAAAAATGGCAAATGATGTATGGCAAATCGTTTACCTCAAGGCGATCTTGCTGGGAAACCACTGCAGGCTGGCAGCCTGCAGTACAAAGCACTGCAGTACGGGACTAGGGCACCAAAACGAGCTTTCCAAACTGGGCGCGATCTTCGATGAGTTCATGAGCACGGCGAGCTTCTGCTAACGGCATACTCTGATCAACCACTGCGCGAATCGCTCCCGTTTGGATGAACCTCATCGCCTCGAGCAGTTCAGCCTTTGCTCCCATGAATGAACCCAGGATGTTCAATTGTCGATAAAATACCTGCCTGAGATCCGTGCGCGCATCAAAGCCGCTCGTTGCTCCGCAAGTAACCAGCCGCCCTCCAGCTTTCAAAGACATGATTGAGCCTGGCCACGTTTCAGAGCCTGTATGCTCGAACACAACATCGACACCTCGGCGTTCAGTCAGGCGTCGCACCTCTTTCGGCCAATCATCGTTCGCATAGTTTATTAGCTCGTCGGCGCCCAACTCTTTCGCCTTTGCCAGTTTGTCGTCTGAACCCGCAGTCGCAATAACCCGCGCGCCGAACAGCTTTGCGATTTGAATTCCGACTGAGCCAACTCCGCTGCCGGCTGCATGAACGAGAACAACTTCGCCTATTTTGAGCTTTGCCCGCGTCACCAGCATATGCCACGCAGTCAGCGTCACGAGCGGCAAAGCTGCAGCCTCCTCCCAACCGAGACTTTTCGGTTTGGGAATAACATTCACGGCCGGAACAGCAACCAACTCGGCATAGCCTCCGTCACGACGATATCCAATTATGTCGTAGTCCGGACAAAAGTTATCCTCCCCTCGCAAACAAGCTTCACAATGCCCACAGGAAACCCCCGGGTGCAGCATCACCTCCTCGCCGACGCTTACCCAATCGACCAGTTCCCCTACTTGCACAACAACGCCCGCAATGTCGTCACCGAGAATGTGTGGAAGTGGAATCTTGACGTTCGGTAAGCCGCCGCGCACCCACACGTCCAGATGATTCAACGCGCAGGCACGTACCTCGACCAGGACTTCATTCGACTTGATTTGCGGATCGGGAACTTCGGCAGGTTCGAGCACAGCGGGACCACCGTGCTCACGGAAGATGACGGCTTTCATGCCGGGATTGTACTGAGATTGTACCGCGGGCTGCCAGGGAGCGCAGGCATCCCTGCCTGCCTTGTTAGCAAAGAGGTGCCTTGGCAATCAATATATTCCCATTCAGCGAAGCAGGCAGGGATGCCTGCGCTCCCGGGCTGCCTGTCATACTAATTGCTACTTCACTTCCGGAAGCGGGAAAACGTAATCTTGATTTTTTTGTTTCGAGTGGCAGCCGTAACATTCGCCTTTCTGTGTGCGCTCGCGAAGCTTCTTACCGTCGCCATCGAGAACCAGGTATTCCCAATCACCAGTGCGCTTACTGAATCCGGGCGCTCGCTTCACCATCGCAGCCAGGAGCTCTGGTTGCTGATCGTCCTTCTGCAAAAACTTCTCGCGAACGATCATCGAGCCGACCGGAAAGTTTATCGGTCCGACCGGGACGTTTGACGGTTTTAGGGATGTCAATGTCTCGCGTCCAAGCTCGTTTACCCAAACCACTCCGAAACTGACACTGCCATGATCAGGTTTAGGCGGTGCGGGTGCCGGAGGCGGCGGCGGCGCGTTGACATAGATGTTTCCATTATCAACGAAGATCCGAGTGGTGTTTGTCGAAGTCTGCAGCCGCGTGTACGGTTTACTTTGACTTAGTGACCAGCCGCCGACTGATCCGAAAAAGGCTCAACCAGTATCGGCGCCGACATCTATCTTCACAGGCGCAGGCGTGACCCGCGTCCAGGAACGGTAAGGAGAAATCTCCTGGACCGCCTTTTCAGCACTGTCATCTGCCAATACCAACCCAACCATCGATAAGAGCGTGGTTGCCAGCATCAGCTTTTTCGTAATTCTCATGGGACCCTCCTGTTCTTGGCGCGCGCTCGAGATTTGAAGCAGCTTTGCCCGAAAAGTCTAAATCCACCTGCGGCAGCTGGTGGATGTTTCAAGTCCTGCCTCCGGCGTAGATTTGCGAGCGAGGCTGCACTTGAAACATCCCTCAGCTGCCGCTGAGGGGATTCAAAGGACCAATCCCAACCTCTCTTTGTAGGTCGAACTTGAACGATCCACCGGCTGCCGCAGGTGGGATTTAAGACTTTCGCGCAAAACTATTTGAACCTTCTGATGCGGTCAAGCCCTGAAAAGGTGGGCCGTGTCTATCTATTTTCCTGGTCCTTCAGCTTAGCCGCCCAGGCGCTGGCTGAATAACGCTCTTTCAGCAGTGTCGCGGTTTGACTCTTAAGATCCTCGTCATAGTCCCAGCCGCCGCAGCCGTACTTGTAACTTTCGTTCGCCTTGACGGCGATGAACAAAGCTTCGGGCACGCGCTTATCATTTGGCGCAGCCTTGGCCCACGCCAAAACCTTTCGTCCCACAAATATTTTGGCGTCGCCAATTTCTGAAAGGCGCGCTCGTTCGCGGCGACTGACTTCAACTTCCGGCGCTGAGAGAAAGCCAGGCTTGGGCACGACTCGGGCAGACTTGTTTCCCTCGTCGTCATATTGAGTAAGTTCAGGTCCACACCACCAGGCGCTTTCCATGTAGTAATCAAGCTTTTCCGTGGTCTCCGACGTCGGAATGCCGTCTTTTATGAATGGCGAAAGGAACTGATACTTCAGCAGCATAAATAGTCCCGACCGCTCGCGCTCTTCCCTGGTTCGGGCTTCGAGATACGGTAAAAATCCGGCTTCGAGCTCGGGCGCTACTTTGAGAACTTCCGGAGCGATACGCTGGGCCACGGCGTCATTTCCCAAAACGAACGCGCGTGTCCAGACGGCCAGCACGAGTTGTCGTCGCAGGTAATCCGGTAACACGGGGTTGCGAGTCATCTCGAACAAGCTGCTGGTGGGGAAATGCCAGTTAAGAGCTTCGATTGTTCCTTCAGAGAAGATCTGCCGCTCTTCCCATGGCAGCAGCTCCTTGAATGCTTCGTCCACTTCTTTTTCAAGTTTCTCCCTCGACTCTTGGTTTTCTTCGGGGTCTTCTTCGCTCATCCAAAAGCTTTTGGAGAACTCCTTGATCTCGCTGATGGTACCGAGCCGCCCGTACTCGAAAAACCGTACTGGTCTGCGCTGCGCGAATTTCAGATACTCGGTCACGTTGGCGGCGAGTTGCAGGCGTTGCTCCAGAAATTGATTCTGAGCTGAGACGGGCAGCACTCCAGCCTGCCATGAGATGATCTCATCCACCTGCTTGCGGGCCTCGATCGTGTTGCCCATTGCTGTCTTGAGCCGAATTAGATGGTAAGCAACCGAAGCATAGGCCGGCTCGTCTCGCTGGACTTTCTCTCCAGCGCGCATAACTCGTTCGACCTGACGAGATGTCTTCTCGGCTTTGGTAAGCGCTGTGATCAGCCAGGCTCTTGAGTCCGTAGCTTGCCACTTTCTCAAGGCATGCCCGTATCCAGCGGGATCACTAGCCTGCGTCGTCAGGATCCAATCGCTCAGATCGTCAGCTCGCAGTAATTCAGGAAGCTTTTTCAATTCTGTCTTGGAGCAATCGTAGCAGCCTGCATATTGGGTCGTGACGTCGCTCCATTTGCGGTTGGGACTCAAGATCCACTGGCGGTGTGACTTGCCTTCCTCATATTTCTCTTTCAAATCCTCTAACTCAACGGTACTAAGCAGCCGCTTTAGTTTTTGCTCAACCATTTGTTGGAGGTCACCGAATAAGGCATCGTACTTGAGATCTATTTCAGGGCGATTCGAGTAGTCCGGCTCTCCGTCGGCCTTTCGCGGGTAGAACCAAATCTCAATTAGATCCCCTCGTTCGAGTGCTTCACGCCGAGCCCGAGCTTCCGCGGACATCTCCTGGGCCGGCGCTTCTGGTTTCTTTCCTGAAGCCGCCTCTTCTCGCAGCCTTTCTTCCTCTTCCACCTGTTCCTGAAACTTAGCGAGAAGAAAACTGTAGTCGATTAGATTCTGTTTGACGTTGTCGTCACTTCCGCGACCGGCCAGGCTCTGGGCAAGCTCGCGCATTCTTTCCTCCGGATGCACGCGATACTTGATCAAGCCCAGCAACCGGCGCTCGGCTGGATTGAAAGCACTATTCCTCGCCAGCAGTACTTTGAGGTGATCCTCAGCACGATCATACAGCGCGCGTCGTTTGGTGGGCTCTGAGGTAAGGCTGGCTTGCCGCACGAGAGTCCTGGCTATGAGATAGTCTGCGGTTTCTCGCCACGGCGATTCGATGTCTCCGGTGATCTCTTCGAACTTTGATCGAGCTTTGTCGAAATCCAGCGAGTAAAAGTGGGCAGCCGCGATCTGATACTTTCGATCTCGACGCAGCCAACTTGCCAGTTCCGGACCTGGCTCTGCGGGAATGTTGGATCCACCAGAGCAGTTCTGAAAAACCTGGTCCTGCGCTGCCAACCAGTCGCGAACGTTTCTGTCGTCGGCGCCATATTGCGCGGCCCGGTCCTTCAAAGTCTGAATGGCAACTTCAAAAGCATTACGCGCGCAGTTCGGAAAATAGTCATAGCCGCCGTTTCTCCGCTCCGAATAGATTTCCGGCAAGCGCTCGTTCTTGCCAACAACCTCCTGGCGCGCGGCGATCCATGCCTTGATGGCTTTGTCGTCGTCTTCTTCCGGAGGAGCGCCATCCAACGCTGTGACCAGATCCTTTTGCTCGTCCGGCGAAAACGAACCGCCGGTAAGATAGCGGTAAGCAATCGCTAAAGTCTTTTTACCGAAGGTCGGCTGCACGATTCCGACTTTGCCCGCGGTGAATTCTGAGAACGGCAAGTCCGGAGCGTCTCGAAAAACAAAGATTGGTTCGAGTGATTCCGGTCCACAGGCTCGCGCAACAGGAACAGTTTGCAGCCACATTAAAGTTACAAGCCAAAATACGAGCGCTCGCCGAACCGTCTTCATTTAACAAAGCCTCCCGGTAGTGATGCTAAGTCCTTTTCAGTCCAGGCGTGGTCGGCAAAAACGTAAAGCCTTCGCGTCTGATCCATTTTCATCTCCAAAGGTTCGTCGAGAGCTATGCCATAGCTGTGGCGGCAGAGCGGCTCACGAAAATCATTTCCGGCTGCAAGAGAGTTTTTGATGGGCTTATCGTCAGTGCCCATGCGAAAGATCATCGGCACAGCTTCATCGACCGGAAGATCGGACAGCCACCTGTCGCCGATGCAAAACGATGCCAGCGCCGTCATTGAAAGCGGGACCGTCCCGGGTAATTTCGCGCGCAGGTCTTTGAGCAAGCTGGTATAGAAGTCTCGTTCGGAGCTGGCCGCGTCAAAATCAATCTGGATCGCGGAAATATTTTCGAGCTCGAGAGTCTTCAAAATTAGAGCTACTAACTCTTCTCGCTGGCCAGCACTGAGTGCAGCACGCTTTCCAGTGACCTTGGACGATTCGATTCTGGTAACGGCCATGAGTTTCGTTTCCGGCCGGACCTTGAGCGGTTGGCGCCGCGGCCGAAACACGACGTTGTCTTCCTGAAGAATCAGTGTTTGTGCCAGGAAGGCTACGCCGTATTTTTCAGAGTTCAGGAATTCCAGATTCTCTGGTCGCTCCCAGGCCCAAAGCATAACGGGCGGGAGTCGGTTCGTTGCTGAACGAGAAAGGGTGTGAGGCCTGGTACAGGAAGAAAGAAGGAACGATACGACAAAAGCCGTCGTCAAAAGAAGGGTTGTGCTCTTGATGTTTGCAGAGCAACTCATCTAGTCCTTATTCTTCGCTCGATTGAAATTTTGGTTAACGCTCAGAGCCTCAGTCGGAGTTGTGGCCACCCACAGCGATCTACGGAGATTCAGCCGCGGATGAACGCGGATTAGACGGATGAAGCATTGAACGAACTGAAGAGCAGTCTCTTCGGTTTCGATTAGTTCCGAATTCTGACTAATCCGCGTTTCATCCGCGTTCATCCGCGGCTAATCATCTCTTGTGTTTCAGATCGGATTTCGGCTTGTTCGCGGGCGTGATAGGAGGAACGAGTCAGCGGGCTCGACTCCACATGCTTGAATCCAAGACCCATCCCGATGTCTCGCCATTGCTCAAACTCAGCGGGAGTCACGTAGCGTTCAACGGGCAAGCGCTTCTCGTAAGGTTGCAGATACTGCCCAATCGTCATGATGTCGCAAGAGACTGCTCGCAAGTCTCTCATGAGCTCGACGACTTCCTCGAACGTCTCGCCCAGGCCCACCATGATTCCACTTTTGGTCAGCATGCCTCGAGCCTCTCGATCACGTCGCGCCGCGGCTCGCTCCAGCAAAGTCAACGACTGCTCGTAGCCGGCGTCCGGTCTGACGCGTCGATAAAGCCGGGCGATGGTCTCGGTGTTGTGATTGAGCACGTCAGGCTCCGCATCAAGGACTGTGTTCAGCGCCGCTTCGTCACCATTGAAATCCGGAATCAGCACTTCAACTTTGCATTCAGGATTCAAGGTGCGCACCTGACGAATCGTTTCCGCCCAATGGGCGGCGCCACCGTCGGGAAGGTCGTCGCGATTCACGGAAGTAATTACCGTGTGGGCCAGGTTCAGATGTCGAACCGCTTCGGCCACGTGCCTTGGTTCTTCTGAATCGAGTTGGCCTGGTTCGCCTTTGCCGACGGCGCAAAAGCCGCAGTGTCGCGTGCAGATGTCCCCGCCCAACATGAAGGTGGCGGTGCGGTCAGACCAGCATTCGAAAATGTTGGGGCAGCGAGCTTCCTGGCAAACCGTGTGCAGGTTTAAGCCATCAATAAGTTTGAGTACGTGGTTTTGATTAGCTGGATCGCCCAAACGGATCTTGAGCCATTCAGGTTTTGGCTGTCTGGGCTTGGGATTGGTGATTACTCTGAGTTCGCGCGACAAGATGTTAGTTCCTCGTTGGTTCTGGACTTGGATTCTAGCATTCAGGGTTGGGTGAGACCACTTCACAGGCCGACGTGACAAATGTACTGCAGGCTGCCAGCCTGCAGTTCGGTACCAAGGAAAAACACTGGCTCCCCGGACAGCAACAACAGGCTGGCAGCCTGTTGTACACAATAAGCTATACTTCCCCAATCGAATTACCCAGCCCGCCGGAGGAGAATCATGAAGAAGATCACCACATTGCTTGCTCTTAGCTTGTTAGTCCTGACCAGCGTGGTCTACGCGTTTGCGGACATCGCGAGGCCCAAGCCGACCACATCACCAGAGAAGGAACCCAAAGTCGTCTTTCACACCGGGCTAACTATCACGCCCGACGAGAAGAGTTACGAGGCTCGTCTGCAAATACCCGAGTCGGAATTGAACGACTTTCGCCAGGCTTTGGCCTCAGTGCAGACAGCTAATCCCACCATGATGCAACGGGTGGCGCATAGCTCACCACGAACAATTGTTGCGGGTATCTTCCTCTTCCTCTCCGTTTCCTTTGCCGGCGTCTGGCTTGCGCGCGCGGGACAACAGCGCAGCCACAAAGTTGTTGCTGCAATTGTGTTGGGCGCCGCTGTGATTGGAGCTGCCACCGTCATCGTGCGGGCGAATGCGGGACCGCCACCGTACTATCGCTGGCGAGGCTTGCCGCAGGCTTTGACTGAAGGCAGATCAACCAGCGGCGGTCTGAACATCGAAATTGTTGCCGAGGGTAACGGAATCAAATTGATTTTGCCATTGCGCAACCCAAAGAAACCGAACGGCGAGGAGTAGGTAGTTGGAAAGCACTGCCAACATCGATCTGGTGCGCTGGAAAGCCGCGGCGCCACGAGGAAAGATCAGCACGCGATCCTTTGCCGCGGTGCTAATCGCTTGTGCTGGTCTCTCCGCGTTCTTCTCGAGTTGGGTGCCGCTGCAGTTTTCCATCGTCACCGTTTTTCTGTTCGCAGGGCCGCACAATTGGTTTGAGCTGCGCTACTTTCTGATGCGCCTGCCGCTGCGCTTCGGACAATCGCGCCACTTCTTTGTCACGGCATTCGCGGGTATCGGCTTGTTGACGATCGCGTATTTGTCGCTGCCGGTACTTTACTACGCTGGGGTTTGGTCGGGTGAGAGCTGGACCACAGCCATCGCGACCTGGAACATGTTTGTGATTTTGTGGGTGGCCGCTTTGGTGTCGCTTCGCGCGAGCCTTAGTAAAGATCGGAGTTGGAACTGGATTTGGCCCCTTGGCTTCGCCTTAATCGCGTTCAATTGGCTGAGACCGGAACTGTTCAGCCTGGGTCTGGTCTATGCACATCCGTTGGTAGCGCTCTGGTTTCTCGATCGACATCTTGCGCGTACGCGACCAGAGTGGCTGCGGGTCTATCGGCGCTGCCTGTTCATTGTGCCTCTGCTGGTCGGTGCTATTGTCTGGCGGCTGTGGGGAACACAATCTTTGCCCGATGACAACGGGTTGGCCTGGCGCATCACTCAACATGCCGGCGGTGACATTCTGCCCAGGGTTTCGACGCATCTGCTGGTTTCGGTCCATGTGTTTTTAGAGATGCTGCATTATGGAGTGTGGCTGATCGCGCTGCCGCTGATTGGCGCTGCCGGGAAGATTTGGGACGTGAATTCTGTTCCCGTGGCGAAGCATCCGCGAGGATTTCGACGCTTCGTGGCGATGCTGCTCTTTGGCGGTCTGTTCGTGGTGATTCTACTTTGGCTCGGCTTCTCGACAAACTACGCAGCAACTCGCGATATTTATTTTGCCGTAGCGATCGCACACGTCCTGGCCGAAGCCCCGTTCCTACTGCGAACATTGTGAACAGGCGCTTAGAGTTCAAACTTTAGTTTGCGGTTTTTGCGGCCACACAATCTAAAAGATTGAACTCTAAACACCTGTAGGCAAACCTGCCGCTCAACAAATGACGCCTTCCGAACTATGGCGGTTCCTGCCGCTTGGTTACCTCTTAACGATTCTGGTAGAGACGCCAATCCTGGTTGTTGGCTTATCCGCGCGTCATCCGCTGAAGCGACGTATCCTTGCTGGAATATGGCTGACTGCGTGCACTTATCCGGTCGTGATACTGTTGCTGCCGCTCGTCTTCAGTAATTCTTCGCGATTCCGTTATTTGCTAGTAGCTGAGACCTTTGCCCCGGTAGCTGAGTGTCTACTTTTTTGGCTGGCTTTTGGTAAGCAAGACGAGCTCGGCAAGTTCTCGATGTGGCGCGACTTTGCAGCGATTGTCATAGCTAATCTCGCATCATTCAGTGCCGGCGAAGTGCTGAATGCGTATGGCTGGTTTGGCTTATGGGGCTGACTTGATTGCAGTCGCAGGTTCCTGGAATTGCTGGCGGATAATACCGGCGGCCGTTTCTTCCTGGCAGACGGTTTGAGTGGGTTGAAGCAGCGGTTTGCGAGCATCGCAGCCGAGCTGCGACAACAATACAGCCTCTCGTTCTATCCAACGAATCGTTCCGTGGGAGCGAATAAACGCGAGCTCAAGGTGAAAGTCGACGCGCCAAACGTGACGGTCAAAGCGCGGCGAAACTACCTCTACTCGCCGCCAATCAAAAGCGCTTAGACTTCCGTGACCAAATCCGCTCGCGGCGCAGCTGACGTTTGGTTCTTTCGACGTCGCATCATTAGAAAGACAAGCCCGCCAATTAGCGCTGCGGAAATCGCCAGGATCGCCAAAACGAGCACGATTAAGACTCCTATCCCAAGGGCGACTTGAGGAGGGTCAGGTCGTACATCAAGCAGGATTAGCGGCAACATTTTTCAGTTCCTCCGTTCTTATTACTTGGGCTAGAACTTCAGCGTCTATGTTTCCACCAGATAACACCACGCCCACCCGGCGAATCTCCGGCGGAAGCTTACGAAAGAAAACTGCGGCAGCGGCGGCCGCACCGGAAGGCTCAACTACTATCTTCAAGCGAAGCAGCAGAAAGCGCATCGTCTCGAGCAGCTCATTATCAGATACTGTGACCACCTGCTCAACATTTTTGCTCGTTATCGGAAAGGTTAACTTGCCGGGAGTTTGCACTTGAAGACCGTCGGCGATGGTGGACGGTGGGCCAATCTTGACTCGCTCGCCTGCAGCGATTGATTTTTGAGTGTCGTTCGCCGTTTCCGGTTCTACCGCGAAGCATCTCACGCTGGGATTAATGCCTTTCACGGCAGTGCTGACTCCGGCAAACAATCCGCCTCCGCTGCACGGAGTTGCGACACAATCGAGATCAGGCACCGCCTCAATTAACTCCAGGCCACACGTCCCCTGACCTGACATGATCAGGTAGTCATCGTAAGGTGGCACCAGAACTAGTCCTTCACGTTCGGCAATATCGCGCGCAAAGGTCTCGCGGTCGTCGTTTCGACGATCAAAGAAGCGAATGTCGGCGCCGTAATCACGCGTCGCCGCAACTTTCATCTTTGGAGCGTCCGCGGGTATCGCCACAACTGCTCGCACTCCTGCCTCGCGCGCGGCGAGCGCGACGGCTTGAGCATGATTACCGGAAGAGACAGCGATAACTCCACTCCGTTTTTCATCGTCCGTAAGCGAAAGAATGCGATTGGTGGCGCCTCGAAATTTGAAAGCGCCGACGCGCTGCAGATTTTCGCATTTGAAGAAGACTTCTTTGCCGGCAACTTCGTTGAACGCCCGAGAAGTCATTACCGGCGTGTGATGAACGCGACCGGCGATGCGAGCCGCAGCTTCCTGTATGGATTCAAGTGTCAACATGTTCTTATTCTTCGTTCTCACGCAAAGGCTCGAAGGCTCACCGATGAGGATGGGCGATTAAGTCCGTAAACTGAGCCGCGTTCACGCGGCTTCCCCGAAGGGTTACTAGACCAGCCCTTTAGGGCTGGGTACCGGGATGATGCACAGTTAGGGCGCTTTTAGCGTCCTTACCCAGCGCGCTTAAGCGCGCTGCTTGATTCTCGATTATAACTCCCCAGCCGTAAACGGCTGGTCTAGCAACCCTTCGGGAAAGCCATCTCATTGCTATTAAAAGCATCCGTTGGCTTTTCTACTCTGTCGAACTCAAAAACCTCGGCGAAGCGTTGGATGATGCGATCCTCGACCTCGCTTAGGTCAAGCTCTTTCCCCAACAATTCCTTCATGGACGTAACCGGTTCGCCTTCGCAAGCGACTATTAAATCAAAAAAGCTAAGATCGGTATTAACGTTCAACGCGAAGCCGTGCGTGGTAACCCAGCGAGCCAGATGAACACCGATAGCCGCAATCTTGCCCTGCGCCGTGTGGACGCCCGTCAATCCTTTTATGCGAAAAGCCTCTATCTCGAAGTCCGCCATCGTTCGCATCAGCGCTTCTTCGAGATCGCGAACGTAGCGATGCACATCTTCGCGGTCGGGACTGAGGTTGATGATCGGATAACCGACCAGTTGGCCCAAGCCATGATAAGTAAGCTTTCCGCCCCGGTTGGTCTCAAACACAGCCACGCCGCGCGCGTCCAATGCCTCTGACGACATTAGGACGTTGGCATTGTCACCGCGCCGTCCCACCGTGATCACATGTGGATGCTCCAGCAGCAATAGCGTGTCAGGTTGCGCTCGAGATAGCACTGCTCGCTCGGTTTCCTTTTGAATCGCGAGGGCCTCCGAGTACTCGACTCGCCCAAGTCGCTGAATTAGTAATTCTCTACTGGACATCGCGAGGTAATTCTAGCAGGAGGACCTTTGATTCTTGAATTTGAGTGCGTGGCTTTGCCGCCGCACAGTGCGGCAAGGCTCTGCCTTACTGTTCAGCATCTATTGAGAGTTTGGCGGCTATGCCTCCGCATGATGAGGCTGCCCCGGTTTACGGTTCACGGTTCACGGTTCACGGTTTACGTTCGCGCGCTTGACCTCTACATCGTTGCGGGATAGTTTTGCATCAGACTCCCGCAACCAATTTTGATTAGGAGAACAACCTTGAGGAAATCACTCATTTTCGCCCTCATGTGCGTCATGCTGCTTCCGGTGGGAGCTTTCTCGCAAACAAAGAAGCGGAGCTCGACCGCTAAGCGACCGCGGACAACTACGACAACCGAGCAAAAGGCGTTCGACGTTGAGCACGAAGGCGCAACGCAAATCGCCAATCAAATCAAGAATCTTACGAGGTTCATTTATTTGCTGGGCGGGATCGCCAAAGGATTGGAGCAATCGGACGCGGCGATTCGACGCAATGAAGCATCGCCTTCTCTAATCGAAAGCACTGAAGCGAGTAAAGCAAAAGTCCGAGCCACCTTCCAGGACGTGCGCGCTGGTTTGGATAAGCTGGAAATAGACTTTCGCGCGAATCCAGTGCTGCAATCGTTTTACTACAAGCTCGCCGGTGTTGCTGATGGGGCTGCGAAAGCTGAACAATTGGCAGCGGCTGGTCAGTTCGACCAGGGCGGACGCTCACTGCTGAACGTCATTAATCGACTTACAGATGTCTTGCTGGATATGAAGTAGCGTAGACTTCAGTCTGCGTTCACTGCTTCCTGGAATACACGCTTGGGGAACGCGCACGTTTGATTTGCTAAAGTCGATAGCGGCTACTTTCGTCTAGTCGCCACCGTTCCGCTTAATTAAATACACGAATCTTGAGCGATTTTTCCGTCGAACACAGACTGAAGTCTGTGCTACTTGGCTTTCCGATAGTAACGCTGGCGGCGCTCACTGCTGAACGTCATTAATCGACTTACAGATGAGTTGCTCGAAGTAGCGTAGACTTCAGTCTGCGTTGACTGCTTCCCGGAACATACGCTTGAGGAACGCGAACCTTTGAATCGCTAAAGTCGATAGAGGCTACTTTCGTCTAGTCGCAAGGGTTCAACCTCTTTCATACACGAATCTTGAGCGATTTTTCCGTCGAACACAGACTGAAGTCTGTGCTACCTGGCTTTCGGATAGTAACCCTCGCGAACGCGAACCTCATTA